>ERZ1370068.9124-contig-7925_pt1 | contig 95474 bp, 127 predicted proteins | sample MGYA00561227_ERZ1370068 | MGnify/ENA primary metagenome ERZ1370068 (study PRJEB38410, sample SAMEA6850437) | metagenome | study: Metagenomic assessment of the ecological functions of the soil: analysis of the soil microbiota associated with the...
TTACGTATTGCTTAAGCCAGCTCGGCTTGCACGCCACCGCAGCAAGGACGTGCTGCTGTACCGCCAGGGCGACATCAACTTCATCGTCAACCGCGAGCCCAAGAGCCCGGCCGGCCTACTTCGCCGCCGAGCACGGGCCGTCGCGCCTGCGGCGCTGGCCTTCCGCGTCAAGGATTCGCACAAGGCCTATGCGCGCGCGCTCGAGCTCGGCGCGCAGCCGATCGAGATGCCCACCGGCCCGATGGAGCTGCGCCTGCCGGCCATCAAGGGCATCGGCGGCGCGCCGCTGTACCTGATCGACCGCTTCGAGGACGGCAGAGTCGATCTACGACATCGACTTCGAGTGGCGTCGACGGCGTCGACGCGCCACCCGGTGGGCCACGGCCTGAAGCTGCGTCGACCACCTGACGCACAACGTCTACCGCGGCCGCATGGCGTTCTGGGCGCAGCTTCTACGAGAAGCCTGTTCAACTTCCGCGAGATCCGCTACTTCGACATCCAGGGCGAGTACACCGGCCTCACCAGCAAGGCGATGACCGCGCCCGACGGCAAGATCCGCATCCCGCTGAACGAGGAGTCGAGCAAGGGCTCGGGCCAGATCGAAGAGTTCCTGATGAAGTTCAACGGCGAGGGCATCCAGCACGTGGCGCTGCTCACCGACGACATCTTCGCCACCATCGACAAGCTCGCGATGGCCGGCGTGCCGCTGATGACGGCGCCCAACGACGTCTACTACGAGATGCTCGAAGAGCGGCTGCCGGGCCACGGCCAGCCGGTGGCCGAGCTGCAGACGCGCGGCATCCTGCTCGACGGCACGATCGAGGACGGCAAGCCGCGCCTGCTGCTGCAGATCTTCTCGCGAGACGCTGCTCGGGCCCGGTGTTCTTCGAGTTCATCCAGCGCAAGGGCGACGACGGCTTCGGCGAAGGCAACTTCAAGGCGCTGTTCGAGTCGATCGAGCGCGACCAGGTGCGCCGCGGCGTGCTCAACCCGAGCTGAGCTTCAGCTTGGCGAGCAGCGCGCGGTAGCGAGGGTCGTCGCGCAGGTTGCGCAGGAAGCGGTCGATCTTGAGCGATCTCGCAGCCGCTCTGATGCTCGGTGCACGCCCGGTTCAGCCACTCGAGCGCCAAGACTCTTCTTGCCTCGAATGGCATAGCAGCTGCGCCACGTAGTAGGCATTGGTGCTGGGTGACTTCTTCAGCTCCGCCAGCGCGGCGTCGGATTCGTCGTGACTGCCCCAGCGTCCACTGCGCGATCGACAGGCGCCCAGAGCCGGTAGCCCTGGTGGCGTTCCGCGGCAATCTCCGCCAGTGCCTCCTCGCCTCTGCCGAGCAGCGCCAGATCGCACACCGATCAGGCCACGGCTGCCGATGGCGTGCGGATTCATCTGCAGCTCCTGCCGGAACAGCGCCAGCGATTCCTCGAGACGATCGCCGTGGAGCAAGTAGAACGCCAGCGTTCCGATCGCGGCCGAGTTCAGCGGATCGCGAGCCGACGATCTGCCCCTGGATCTTGATGGCCTCGTCGAGCTTGCCGACTGATGCTGGCGAAGTACGCCTCGCACTCCGGCAGCAGCACGCGCATCGTTCGGGTCGATGGTGCGCATGCGATCGAGTTCGGCGCGCGCATCGGCCCACCGGATACTCGACCCGAACCAGATAGCGAAAGCGCGCCGCGTGCGCAGCCATCGAGTCGGGGTCGATCCGCAGCGCCGTGTCGATCGCCTGGCGCGCCTGCGCGTTGGCCTTCTGTCTTCGGCATCGACGACAGATAGGCCTGCCTCATGTACAGCAGAGCCGAGCTTCACCCACGGCAAGGCATACGCCGGGTCGAGCGCCGATGGCCTTCTTGAACGACACCTCGGCGCGCTGCGCATCGCGCTCGAACGGGCCGTTGGCGTAGACATCGCCTTGCAGCACCAGGTTGTAGGCCTCGACGTTCGGGCGCCTTGATCGCGCGCCTGCGCCTGGCGATCGACCAGCACCGCCTCCAGCGCCTGCGCGACGGCTGCCGGCGATCTCGTCCTGAACCCTGAAGACGTCGGCCGGATCGCGCTCGTAGGTCTGCGACCACAGGTGGCTGGCCGTCGGAGGCGCGCACGAGCTGGGCGCGTGATGCGCAGCACGTCTGCCGCTCTTGCGCACGCTGCCCTGCAGCACGTACGCCACGCCGAGCTGGGCGGCGATCGACCGCACGTCCTCGTTCTTGCCCTTGAACGCGAATGCGGACGTGCGGGCGATGACGCGCAGGTTCGGGCTGCGGGCCAAGCGGTCGATCAGCTCCTCGGACAGACCGTCGGCGAAATGCTCCTGGTCGCGCTTCTCGCTCATGTCGGCAAACGGCAGCACGGCGATCGACTTGTCGTCGGGCGACGCGGGCGACCGCGGGCGATCGCGGTCGCGACGCCGCTGCCGGCGCGCTGGCGCAGTCGGCCTGTAGCCGAGCAGCACCACGTAGCCCATGCCGACGACGACGACGGCCGACGGCCGCCGCCGATGGGCAGCGCCGACTCGGTGTTCTCGCCAGGAACTTTCCTGCCCTGTAGCAGCAGCGAGTCCGGCACCGCCTGCACGGGCTCTCCGGCCAGGTACCGGCGCAGGTCGCGCGCCAGCGCGCGCGGCGCTTGTCGTACCGATGCGACGGCTGAGCGCGCGAGCGCCTTCAGGGTGATCGCATCGAGATCGCCCTTGACGGCGCGCGCGATGCGGGCTGCGCTGCCGCCGCGCCGCGCTCGCCGCATTCGCATCCAGCCGCGCGCTGGGCCGCTGCAGCGGCGCGTTCGGGCTCGGTCGTTCCGGTTCGCCTCGTCGAAGGGCAGGCGGCCCGACAGCAGCTCGTAGAGCACCACGCCCAGCGAGTACACGTCGCTGGCGGCATCGATGCGTTTCGCCCTTGAGCTGCTCCGGACTCGCGTACACCGGGCGTGAGCGCCCGTCCGTACACCTTCGTGAGGTCGGCCTCCGCGGGCCGCTCGATGAGCCGCGCGACACCGAAGTCCAGCAGCTTCACCTGCCCCGCGTCGGTGACCAGCACGTTGGCTGGGCTTGATGTCGCGGTGCAGCACGCCCTTGTCGTGCGCGTACTGCACCGCCTCCAGCACCTGCAGAAACAGCTCGATGCGCTCGCGGATGCCCAGCCGCTGCTCGTCGGCCCACTGCAGCAGGCTGCGTGCCCGCGACGTATTCGAGCGCGAGGTACGGCCTGCCGTCGCTGGCTCACGCCGGCGTCGTAGAAGCGCGCGATGTGCGGGTGCTCCAGCGCGGCCAGGATGTCGCGCTCGACGGCGAAGCGCGGCGCCAGGTCCTGCGCGCCATTGCACGCCGCGACGGCGTCTTGAGTGCCACGTCGCGCTTGAAGCGCGCCGTCGGCGCGCTGCGCCAGCCACACCTCGGCCATGCCGCCGGCCCCGAGCGGCCGCAGCAGCCGATACGGGCCCACCAGGTCGCCGGCGCTGCAGAGCCGCTTGCGGCCGGCAGCGCATCGCCGGCGATCTTCGAGCAGGCAGCGGCCAGCAGCGCCGCTCGCCGGCCTGCCGCCATCTCGGCGGCAACAGCGCGCGCCGCAGCGCCGGCTCGAGGTCGCGGTGCTCGGGGGCAAGCGCCTGCAGCCACTGCTCGCGCGCCGCCTCGTCGGCGTCGACGACCTCGTCGAGCAACCGACTCATGCGCGCCAGCTGCTGCGGTCGACAGCCTCATGACGGAGCGCTCGTTCAGTCCGGGCTCAGGATCGCCCGCAGCAGCATCTTGGCCTTCTCCCAGTCGCGCTGCACGGTGCGCTCGGTGACGTCCAAGGTCTCGGCGATCTCGCTGGTCGCTGTAGCCGCCGAAGTAGCGCATCTCCACCATCTGCGCCGCGCGCGCATCGGCCTTGTTCCAGCTGCTGCAGCGCCTCGTGCACCTGGACGATGCGCTTCTCGTCCTGCTGCGAGGTCCTGCGCGAGGTCGGTCGACAGCGTCATCTTCTGCGCATCGCCGCCGCGCCGCTCGGCCAGCCGCGCGCGGGCGCTGTCGACGATCACCGATCGCATCACCTGCGAAGCGTAGCCGAAGAACGCCCGCCGATCCGTCGAACGTCAGCTCGCCCGGTCTGGACCAGGCGCAGGTACGACTCGTGCACCAGCGCGGTGGTGTCGAGCACCGTGTTGCGGCCGCCGCCGTGCAGGCGCGAATGGGCCAGGCGCCGCAGCTCCTGATAGGCGGCCGCGAACAGCGCATCGCGGGCGGCGCGGTCGCCATCCGTCACGCGCGACAGCAGCACCGTGAGCCGCTCGCTCATGCGCCGATCGACCCTTCGTACAGGCCTCATCCCGACCGCATTGCAGCGCACCCGCGTCATTTTGCAAGCGATCGCGCGCCGCCGACATGTCAGTTTGGCGGCCCGCGCATGCGTTCTGACCCGCTGAGGCGGGATGCACAGCGAATCCCCGGAACACCGCCTGCGGACCGACATTGGTTAGGCGACGAGGAACCGGCGCATGAAGCTGCTGCTGAAGTTCAATCTCGTACTGATCATCCGTGTTCGCGATCGGGATCGCGGCGACCGCCGTGTGTCTCGCGCGACCTGCTGCAGCGCAACGCCCGCGACGAGATCTACGAGAACGCGAAGCTGCTGATCGAGAGCGCGCTGGCGGTGCGCAGCTACACGAGCACGCAACATCGCGCCGCTGCTCGAGACGCAGATCAAGTACGAGTTCCGGCCGGAGATGGTGTCGGCGTTCTCGGCGCATCGAAGTTGCTGAAGAACCTGCGCGAGGCGAACCCGGACTACAAGCAGTTCCTGTATCGCGAGGCGACGCTGAATCCGACCAATCCCGGCCAACCGGGCGGTCGACTGGGAAAGCGACATCGTCAATGCGTTTCGCAACGGCGCGGTCAAGGCGCCGTTGCTCGGCGAACGCGACACGCCCAACGGGCGCATGCTGTATCGTCGCCAAGCCGTTGAAGGCGACGCGTGCGTGCCTGCGCTGCCACGACACCGCCGAGCACGGCACCGCCGACGATGATCGCGAAGTACGGCTCGCGCCGGCGGCTTCGGCTGGAAGGTCGGCGAGATCATCGGCGCGCAGATCGTGCAGATCCCGGAGACGTTCGCGCTGGCGCGCGCCGAGGCGACGTTCCGCGTCTTCATGGGCTCGCTGCTGGGCGTGCTGCTCGCGGTCGCACTGACGCTTGAACGGGCTGCTGTGGTGGATGTTCATCCGTCCCGATCACCAAGATCTCGGCGCTCGCCGACCGCATCAGCCTCGGCGACGTCGACGCGCCGGATTTCGCCGCGCGCGGCCGCGACGAGATCGGCATGCTCGCGCACGCGCTGTCGCGCATGCGGCGCAGCCTGGTGCAGGCCATCGCATGCTCGAGGCCTGAGCGCCGGAGCCACAAGCCGTACCGCAACCGCGGGCAGCGATACTCTCCTTCGTCGGCGGCGCTGTAGTGCGGCGCGCCGCGCAGAGCGAGGTGACGGCATGAAGAGCTACAGGATCGCGACCATTCCCGGCGACGGCATCGGCAAGGAGGTGGTGCCGGCGGGCGCCAGGTGCTGAAGGCGCTGGCCGAAGCCAGCAGCGCTTTCGCATGCGAGTTCCAGGACTTCGGCTGGGGCGGCGACTGGTACCGCGAGCACGGCGTGATGATGCCGGCCGACGGCCTGGACGCACTGCGCGACAAGGACGCGATCCTGTTCGGCTCGGCCGGCGACCCGAACATCCCCGACCACATCACGCTGTGGGGCCTGCGGCTGAAGATCTGCCAGGGCTTCGACCAGTACGCCAACGTGCGGCCGACGCGCATCCTGCCCGGCATCGACGCGCCGCTGAAGCGCTGCGCACCGAAAGACCTCGACTGGGTGATCGTGCGCGAGAACACCGAAGGCGAATACGCCGGCGTCGGCGGCCGCGTGCACCAGGGCCACCCGATCGAGGTGGCCGACCGACGTGTCGATCGATGACGCGCGCCGGCGTCGAGCGCATCCTGCGCTTCGCCTTCAAGCTGGCGCGATCGCGGCCGCGCAAGCAGCTCACCGTGGTGACCAAGAGCAACGCGCAGCGCCACGCGATGGTGATGTGGGACGAGATCGCCGCCCAGGTGGCGCACGAGTTCCCGCGACGTGCACTGGGACAAGGAACTGGTCGACGCGTGACCGCGCGCATGGTCAACCGGCCGGCCAGCATCGACACCGTCGTGGCGACCAACCTGCACGCCGACATCCTGAGCGACCTGGCCGCCGCGCTGGCCGGCAGCCTGGGCATCGCGCCCACCGGCAACATCGACCCCGAGCGCCGCTACCCGAGCATGTTCGAGCCGATCCACGGCTCGGCCTTCGACATCATGGGCAAAGGGCCTGGCCAACCCGATCGGCACCTTCTGGTCGTGCGTGATGCTGCTCGAGCACCTGGGTGAAACCGAGGCCGCGCGCACGCTGATGGCGCGCGATCGAGGCGGTCACCGCCGACCCGGCGCTGCACACCCGCGACCTCGGCGGCACGGCCACCACCGCGCAGGTGACCGACGCGGTGGTCCAGCGCATCCAGGCCAACCCTGTGGCGCGCGGCGGCTTGACCGCAGCATCGGGGCCTTCACTGAGGAGGCCCTTCGATGCACCCACGCTATTCTGGCCGCGGCCGCAGCTGGCCGCCACCGCGTTCATCGCCGCACCCGTTGCCGCACAGCCCTGCCCCGACAAGAACGTCATGTACTGGCAGGCGTTTCCGCCGGGCGGCGAGTCGGACCTGTCGGCGCGCCACCAGCAGATCGTGCTGAAGAAAAAGTGCCCGGCGATCGACACCGTGATCCAGTACAAGGCCGGCGCCGGCGGCGCGCTGCTGTGGGGCACCGACCAACACGCTGCCGGCCGACGGCGTCGAACATCGTCGGCATCAACCTGCCGCACATGGTGCTGCAGCCGATGGAAGGCATCGTGCAGTACAAGACCGACGACGTGACGCCGGTGTTCTGGTTCCACTACACGCCCGACGCGCTGGTGGTCGCCTGAAGCCGAGCCCGATCAAGAGCTGGGCCGACTTCATCAAGGCCGCGAAGGACGCACCCGGCAAGCTCAACCTCGGTGGCTCGGGGCTGAACTCGGCCAACCACGCCGCGCACCAGCGCATGAACGCCGCCTTCGGCATCCAGACCACCTACGTGCCGTTCAAGGGCACCGGCGACATGACGATGGCGGTGCTCGGCGGCCACGTCGACGGCAGCATGACCTACACCGCGTTCGCGATCAACAACAAGGGCAAGGTGCGCGCGCTCGCGGTGGCGATGGACCACGCGCCACCCGCTGCTGCCCGACGTGCCGACATTCAAGGAGCTCGGCGTCGACTGGGTCGACGGCGCGTTCCGCGGCATCGGCGTGCCCAAGGCCACGCCGCCCGAGGCGCGCAAGCGGCTGTCGGATCTGTGGGCCGCGCTGAACGCCGATCCCGAGATGAAGGAGCTCGCGGCCAAGAGCGGCTTCGAGCTGGTCAACGTGGGCGTCGAGCAGATGGATCCGTTCATGAAAGACAAGATCAAGGTCTACAGCGACGTCGGCAAGCAGATGGGCTTGGGCAAATAGCGCGCGAGCCCGCGCCGGGAGGCAACCCGATGACGATGCGCTCCAGCTGCGCCTGCCACCCGACGCGGCGCGGCTTCTCCAGCGGGCTGCTGGCAGCCGGCGCGGCGGGCTGCGCGGCACCGGGCCCGAGCGTGGCTGCGTCGCGCATCGACATCCACCACCACGTGTTCTCGCCCGCCTACGTGGCCGAGCTCGCCAAGGTCAATCAGGCGCCACCGATCGTGAAGAACTGGTCGGTGGCCAAGACGCTCGACGACATGACCCGGCCGGCGTGGCCACCGCGATCCTCTCGGTGGACGACGCCGCAGGTGGGTTTCGCCGACGCCGCCAACGCGCGCCGCATCGCGCGTGAATGCAACGAATACCAGGCGCGGCTGGCGCAGGACCATCGCGGCCGCTTCGGCTCGTTCGCGACGCTGCCGATGCAAGACAGCGACGGCGCGCTGCGCGAGCTGGAATACGCGCTCGACGTGCTGAACGCCGACGGCATCGGGCTGCTCACCAGTTACGGCGACGTCTGGCTCGGCCATCCACGGTTCGACCCGGTGATGAATGAGCTCAACCGCCGCAAGGCCGTGCTCTACACGCACCCCACGGCGGCCAACTGCTGCCGCAACCTGCAGCCGGACGTGCCGCCCACGGTGATCGAGTTCGGCACCGACACCTCGCGCGCGATCACGCAGATCGTGTTCTCGGGCACCGCTGCGCGCTGCCCGGACCTGCAGTTCGTCTTCCAGCCACGCCGGCGGCACATCTGCCATTCCTGACCGAACGGTTGCAGAAGATGCCGGTGCTCGACCCGTCGCTTGCGCCACGGGTGCCGCGCGGCGTGATGTGTCGAGCTGCAGCGTTTTCACTACGACACCGCGTGGACGGCCAATCCGATGGCGCTGGCCTCGCTGACCCGGCTGGTCAAACCCTCGCAGATCGTGTTCGGCCCGACTACCCCTATCGCACCGGTCTCGACAACGTGAACGGGTTGGCCGACTACGGCTTCTCGAGCGCCGAGCTGCGCGCCATCGAGCGCGACAACGCGCTGCGCCTGTTGCCGCGCTGGCGCGCGTGACAGCGCGCTCGACTCAGATGCGGTGGCTTTCGTAGGTGCTGGGATGGAACAACTCGTCCACCGACATCGCTCGCGCTGACAAGCCTTGCCCGTGGTGGTGGCGCAGGAAGGTCTGCAGCGTGGCCTCGTTGCCAGCCACGCCGTACGACCAGAAGTCCTCGCCGAGCGTCTCGCGCGCTGCCTTCAGTTGCTCTTCGACGAACGGCAGCGTCACCTTGGTGGCCGAGGTGTCGGCCAGCGCGTCGAGCGCCATCGCCTTGGCCTGCACGAAGCGCCTTCTGCACTGCGACCGGCAGCCACGGGTGCCGCTCGGACCAGCGCGCGGCGCACACCCACCACGTGCATGATCGGAAAGATGCCGGTGCGACGGTACCAGTCGGTGGCCGCTGCGGTGGGGTCGTCGAACAGCCAGCGCACCTGCGGGTTGCGCGCCGCGCGCACCGGCGGGTGGACGCGGCGCGATGAAGCCATCGATCTCGCCGGCATCGAGCAGGTCGGAGATCGTGCGGCCTTCGGGCGCAGGCTCGACCTGCACGTCGGCCGGCAGCGTGAGGCCGATCTTCTCGGGCCGCAGCGGCGTCTCGACGCCGCCGCGCACCCAGCGGATGTCGCGCGGCTGCACGCCATGGTCGTCCTGCAGGATCGCGCGCGCCACACGTTGGCCGTGAGCTGGTACTCGGGCACGCCGACGCGTTTGCCTTTCAGGTCCTGCGGCGTGCGCACGCGGTCCTTGCGCACCCAGATCGACGTGTGGCGAAACGCCCGCGACAGGAACACCGGCACCGCCACGTACGGGCATTCGCCGCGCGAGGCCTGCACCACGTAACTCGACAGCGACAGTTCGCTGATGTCGAACGCCTGCTGCCGCAGCGCGCGAAAGAACGTCTCCTCGGGCGACAACGCCATATAGACAGGGTTGACGCCGTCGATCGGCACGCGGCCATCGAGCAGCGCCCGCGTGCGGTCGTAAGTCACCCATGGCCACCGAGCAGGCGTAGCGCTGCTGCCCTTGGTGGCGCATCAGCGCCCCCTTGGCGCAGCGCGCCGCCTGACCCACAGGGGATCGAGGCCTTCGCCAGGCTTGGTCGTCCGCACGGGGACGGACCAAGTCCGGGCTCAGTCCCCTGAGGGGAGCGACGCCTTCGGAACGGCCGCGCGGCACTCATTCCGCAGTGATGTTGTGCTGCGGATGAAGTTGCCCCAGTTCTGCTGCTCCTGGCGCAGCGACGTCGCGAATTGCTCGGGCGTGTCGAACACTGGCAGCAGCGCCTGCTGCTCGAGCTTGGCTGCGAGTGGCGGTGTTCTTCATCGCACGCGCCACGTCACTGGCGACCCGATGCACCAGCGCCGGAGAGCGCCTTGGCTGGCGGCAGCACCGAGAACGACGTGAACGCCGTGATGCCGGGCAACCCGGCTTCCGCGCAGCGTCGGCGCGGTGGGCAGCAGCGACGTCTTGTCGGTCACCGCCAGCACCAGCAGCTTGCCCGAGTCGATGTAGGGGCGCACGCTGGCCAGGTCGGTCAGCATGAATTGCAGGCGCGCCCGGCCAGCAGGTCGGTGTACGCGGCGCCGGCGCCTTTGTACGGCACGTGGCCGAACTGCGCGCCGGCGGCGGCCTCGATCATGCGCATGCCGATGTACAGCGGGCTCGCGTTGCCGGCACTGCCGTAGAACAGCTTGCCCGGCTCGCGTCTGCCGCGCTCGAGCAGCTCGGCCAGCGTCGTCACCTTCGCATCGGGGTGTGCCACGACGACCATCGGCGCGATCACGCCGCGCGTCACCGGCGCGAAATCGCGTTGCACGTCGTAGCCCGGGTTCTTCAACAACACCGGATTGATGCCAAGCGACGAGTTCGACGCCACCAGCACCGTGTAGCCATCGCCCTCGGCCTTGGCCACCGCACTGGCGCCGATGGCACCGCTGGCACCGGGCTTGTTGTCGACGACGAAGCTCTGCTTCGAGCGCTTCGGTCAGCGCCTGCGCGAGGATGCGGCCATAAACGTCGGTGCCGCCGCCCGGCGACGACGGCACCACCAGCGTGACCGGGCGGCTGGGCCAGTCGACAACACTTCTGTCGCCAGCTGCCGTGCCGACGCAGGCCAGCAACAGCAGTGTCGCAGGCAGGATCTTCGACACCGGTGAGGACTCCAGTCGATGCATTGCGTGGCGAGCCTAGTCGCCAGCCCGAGGGGCGGCAAGTTCGGTTACCCTGAGGCGATGAGCGTGTCCAGCGCCAGCGCCGAGCTGATCCAGGATCTGGTCGACGCCAACCACATCCTGCATCACCAGGGGCATCGTCGACGCGTTCGGCCATGTCAGCGCGCGTCACGATGTCGACGCGGGACGCTTTCTGCTGGCGCGCAACATGCGCGCCGGCGCGCGTGCAGGCGCGCGCGACATCGTGAGTACGACGTCGCCAGCGGCGAGGCGCTGACGCCCAACCCGCCGAAGCCGTACCTCGAGCGCTTCATCCACAGCGAGATCTACCGGGCGCGCCCGATGTGATGGCCGTGGTGCACAACCACTCTCCGGCGGTGCTGCCGTTTGCATCGCGCGCGGTGCGCGCTTGCGGCCGGTGTGCCACATGGCGGGCTTTCTCGGCGGCACGGCGCAGCGCGACGGGCCGGCGCTGTTCGAGATCCGCGATCACGCCGGGCCAGCGAGCGATCTGTTGATCCGCAACCGCGACCTCGGCGCTGCGCTGGCGCGCACGCTCGGCGACTCGCGCGTGGTGCTGATGCGCGGCCACGGCTGCACCGTGGTGGCTGGCTCGCTGCCGGTGGCGGTGTTTCGCGCCGTCACACCGAAGTCAACGCCAGACTGCTGCTGCAGGCGCTGCCGCTCGGCGACGTGGACCCGCTCACACCCGAGAGGCCGATCGCCACCCGCATCACCAACGAGACGCAAGCCGCGAGGCCGTGGGAGTGGTGGCGCGAGCAGGCCCGGCGTGCGCAGCGAGAGCGTGAAGCCAGGCCGGGTAGCGGCACCGATGGGAGCGTGCGCAGGCCCATGCACAATCGCGCAGAGCGACAGGGAGCCGCCGTGCACCGACATCTTGAGTCCATCTCGCGCTGTGCCTGGCTCGCCGCGGCGACGCTGCTGGCGGTTTGCTCGGCAGACGCCCAGCGCGCTGGCGCAAACATAGCCGAGCAAGCCGGTGCGCATCATCGTCAACTTTCCGCCCGGCGGTGCTGCCGACGCTGATCGCGCGCTGCGGTGGCCGCGCCCCTGCGGAGTCGCTGGGCCAGCCGGTGGTGGTCGAGAACCGCGCCGGCTCCGGGCGGCAACATCGGCGGCGACGTCGGTCGCCAAGTCGCCGCCCGACGGCTACACGCTGTTGATGAGCTCGGGCGGCATGGTCGTCGGTGAACCCGCACATCTACGCCGAAGATGCCGTTCGATCCGGCGAAGGACCTGCACGCCGGTAGCCGCGGCTGCGCGCGTGCTGGTGTTCCTGGTGGTGCAAGCCGAAGTACCCGGCCAAGAACGCCAAGGCGTTTCTCGCCGACCTGAAGGCCAACCCCGGCAAGCGCAGCTTCGGCTCGCCGGGCAACGGCAGCTCGCCGCACCTGGCCGCGCGAGATGATGAAAGCGCAGGCCGGCGCGTTCGCCGTGCACGTGCCCTATCGCGGCGCCGCGCCCGCGCTGACCGACCTGCTCGGCTGGCCAGATCGACTTCCTGTTCGACCCCGGCATCGCGATCCCGCACATCAAGGCCGGCCAGCTGCAGCTGCTGGCGGTGGGCAGCCCGAAGCGCTCGCCGCTGTTCCCGACGTGCCCACGCTCGACGAGGTGGGCCTGAAGGGCTTCGATGCCGACACCGTGTTCGGCTTCTACGCGCCGGCCGGCACGCCACCGGACGGTGATCGACAAGCTCAACGGCGAGATCAACCGCATTCTCGGCAACGCCGGCGCTGCGCGATCGCATCAACGCGCTCGGCGGCGAGCCAGCGCCCATGACGCCGGCCGCAGTTCGGCGCCAAGGCGCGCAGAAGACTAGCCAGCGCTTCGGCGCCATCATCAGAGAGCGCAAGATCGTCGGCGATTGATGAGACCACCCGATGCGGCCCAGCGGTCCCGAAGCCGGATCCGCGGCGTTCACTGGGGTGCGGTAGCGGTCGACTGGAAGGGAGAATGATGAAAGCAATCGTTGTGGGTGTCGTGGTGCTGGCCGCTTTGGTGGTTGGCTACTTTGCGATCGTGCTGAGTTGGAACTACTCGACCGGCGAGCGTGCCGGCTGGGTGCAGAAGTTCTCCAACAAGGGCTGGCTGTGCAAGACCTGGGAGGGCGAGCTCGCGCTGGTGTCGCTGCCGGGCACCACGGTGGAGAAGTTCATTTTCACGGTGCGCGACGACGCCGTGGCCGAGCAGGTCAGCAAGGTGATGGGCCACCGGGTCAGCATGCAGTACGAGGAGAAGGTTGGCCTGCCGACCAGCTGTTTCGGCGAGACACGCTACTACGTCACCAACGTCACCGCGATGGCCGATGTGCCATTGGGTCCCCGGCGTTGTGGTGCCCGCGGCGCCCAATGCAGCCCCGCATCGGCCCCGGCCGCAGCCTCCGCGCCCTGAGCCCGCAAAGCACGGCCCGCGTGGACAAGAAGCGCGTACTTCTGGCGGGTGATGGAAGGCAAGCTGCCTGCCGCCGCGCGCGGCAGGTACGCTGAACATTCGCTTCACTCACATCGACGCCGACGCCGGCACGATCGAGACCACGTTCGAGGCCGGCGCGGGCTTCACCAACCCGGCGGGCCATGTGCAAGGCGGTTTCCTGGCCGCGATGCTCGACGACACGATGGGCCCTGCGCTGGCGGCCACGCTTGGCCGCCGGCGAGATCGCGCCGACGCTGAACCTCAACGTCTCATTCGAGCGGCCAGCGAAGGTCGGCACGTTGAGCGGCAAAGGCCGCGTGCTCAAGCGCGGACGCGATGTCTGCTTTCTCGCTGGCGAGCTGTACCAGGATGGTCAGCGCATCGCATCGGCCACCGCGACTGCGCTGGTGCGCAAGATCACCGACATGAACCAACCCGACCCTTTCCCGCTCGACGGCGGCTGCGACTGCCGTCACGTGCGCTACCGCATGACGACGCGCGCCGCTGTTCGTGCACTGCTGCCACTGCCGCTGGTGCCAGCGCGAGACGCGGCGCCGTCGTTCGCGCTCAACGCGATGATCGAGATGGACCGCATCGAGCTGCTGCTGGCGCGACCGCCGAGCATGGTGGACACGCCGTCCGAACAGCGGCCAGGGCCAGAAGATCGCGCGCTGCCCGCGCTGCCGCGTCGCGGTGTGGAGCCACTACGCCGGCGCGGGCGCCGGCGGTGCGCGTTCGTGCGCGTGGGCACGCTCGACGAGCCCGACCGCCTGCCGCCCGACATCCACATCTTCACCGCGTCGAAGCAGCCGTGGGTGGTGATCCCGCAGGGCCACGCCGGCGGTGCCCGAGTACTACGACGCCAAGCAGCATTGGCCCGCCGAGAGCCTGGAGCGCCGCAAGGTGCCTGCGCGCCAGGATCGACGCGCAGCGCGCGGCTGGCAGGTGATTGAAGGACACGACGATGTGGCGTGACGACGACGAGCTGTTCGCGCTGATGCGCTCCAAGCTGTTCCCGCGGTGGTGGGCGACATCCTCGACACGATGGGATTCCTGCACCAGTTCGCTGGCCCCGCAGATCCGGCCGCTGAAGCCCGACATGGTGGTGATCGGCCGCGCGATCGCCGGTGCTCGAGGCCAACTGCTTTGCGGCCACCGAGCCCGCCGGCAAGAGCGAGCTGTCGCGCAAGCCGTTCGGCCTGCTGTTCGAGGCGCTCGACGACTTGCAGCGCAACGAGGTCTACGTGGCCACCGGCTGCGCGCCGCAGTTCGCGTTGTGGGGCGGCCTGATGACCACACGCGCGTCACTCTCAAGGCGCGCCGGGCGCCGTGCTCGACGGCTACTCGCGCGACACGCCCGAGGTGCTCGAGCTCGGGTTGCCGGTGTTTTCGTACGGCGGCTACGCGCAGGACCAGAGGTCCGCGCGGCAAGGTGGTCGACTGGCGCGTCGCCGTCGAGATGAAGCGTGCGCATCGCGCCCGGCGACATCGTGTTCGGCGACCTCGACGGCGTGCTGGTGATTCCGCGTGCGGCGGAAGAAGAAGGCAATCCGCCGCGCGCTCGAGAAGGCCAGGCACCGAGAACCGCGTGCGCGACGCCATCCGCGACGGCATGAGCACGCTCGACGCCTTCAAGACTTTCGGCGTGATGTAGCGCGGCCGTCGACCCGATGACAGACCGAGATTCAACAGCACCATCCCGTTGCCGCAGCCCGGGGCACGCTGGTGTTCGTGTTCGGCACGCTGAAGCAGGGCTTTCCCAACTTCGCCGTCAACCAGGGGCGGCGAGTTGGCGACCGTGTTCCGCACGCTCGATCGCCACCCGTTGCTGCTGGTGGGCGAACGCCATGTGCCGGTGAGATGATCGATTCGCCGGGCCTCGGCAGAGCAATGGTGGCCGGCGAGCTGTACGAGGTCGACGCCGCCGCGCTGGCGGCGATGGATCTGCTCGAAGGCGTTGGCCCGCCCCGACGGCTACGAGCGCAGGCGCTGCGAGTGCAGGCCGGCGCACCCGGCGACGACACCGTGGTGCTGGCCCAGGTGTACATGAAGCGCGCCGAGCAGGTGGTCGAGGCCGAGGTGCAGCTCGGCCCGCTGGCCGAGTACACGCGCTGACGCATGCGGCGGCGCTACCGTCGCCGCGACGGCTGACCTCTGAGCGCTGCATCGCTAGCACGATGACGCGCGTCAACCACTCGCCACCAGCGCGGGCTTGGGCTTGCCTTCGATCTCGACGCTGGCGTCGTAGACGATCTGTGCGCTGCGTCGCGTCGATCGCCTCGATCCTTTGCAGCACGGAAGTGCCGCGCACCCGCGAGCCCACCGGCACCGGCGCCACGAAAGCGCAGGCGGTCGAAGCCGTAGTTCAGCGGGAAGCGCACGCCTTCGATCGTCGGGCACGCCTGGTAGGCATGTTCGACAACAGCGACAGCGTCAGAAAGCCGTGCGCGATGGTGCCCTTCAGCGGCAGCGCCGCCGCGCGCACCGGGTCGACGTGGATGAAGTGCCGGTCACCGGTCAGCTTGGCGAACGCGGTCGACCATCGGCTGGTCGATGGTCGTCCACGCCGACACGCCGATCTCGGTTGCCGACGCGCGCGCTCAGCGCTTCGAAGGTGGTGGTGTGGACAGGTCCATCCTGTGCGAGGCTCCTGGCGCGCTCGACTGCGCCGCATCGAGCATAGGCAGGCGCACGGCACCGGCGCAACGCAGGGTTGCATCGGTGCCGCGCCGCGCCAGGCTGACACCTCGCGGCCCGGCTCGCACAGTGCCGCAAGCGTTGCGAGGAGGCGGTTCGACATGGACATCGGGACGGTGCGCGGCAAGGGAGATGGTAGTGGAGTTCGACGGCGAGCGCTGCATCCATTCGCGCCACTGCGTGCTCGACCGGCCCGACGTATTCGTGCCCAACGTCGCCGGCGAATGGATCCATCCCGACCGCGCGACGGCGGCGCAGCTGCTCGAGCTCGCGCACAACTGTCCGTCAGGCGCGATCCGCTGCCAACGAGGCCGACGGCACCGCCATCGAGGCCGCGCCGCCCGTCAACACGGTGCGCGTGCGCGAGAACGGCCCACTGGCCTTTCGGGCGCCGCTGGTCGATCGATGGCCAGGCGGCCGGCTATCGCGCGACGCTGTGCCGCCTGCGGCGCATCGACGCGCAAGCCGTATTGCGACAACAGCCACGGCAGCGCCGGATTCAGCGGCGAGCGGCGAGCCGCGCAGCGGCAGAGTCGACGCCCCTGGCGCAGCGCAACGGCGCACTGAAGGTGGAACCGATCCGGCGACGGGCCGCTGCACGTGAGCGGCAATCTCGAGGTGCTCACCGGCACCGGCAAGACGGTGAACCGCGTGGCGGAATGCTGGCTGTGCCGCTGCGGACAATCAAGCCAAGAAGCCGTACTGCGACGGCACGCACAAGCGCATCGGTTTTCGCAGCGGAGCTGAACAAGCCACCTGTGGCGGCGAACCCGCGGTAGTCAGTGCCACTGCGCCGGCTGCACCGCCGGGAACGCGAAGTCACGGCCGACCTCGGCGCGGGCATGCAGGTAGTTGCTGCGCGCGCGCTCGCTCAACGCAGTCGAGCTGCGACATGGCCCTGCGGCGTCGCACGGAAAAGCCAGCGCACGGCCGCCATGTCGAACAACGACTCGGAATCGCAACTCGAAGCTGGACTGCGTTGACGCGTGGGCGTTCATGGCGGGTCTCCTGCGGGATTCGCGATCTGGCACTCTGGTCGGCGATGGCCTGCATTGCATCCGCCACCCGTTGCAGCCGTGTTTCGCCGCGGGCGACGTTCGCATTTCGCTTGCAACCAAACACCCGCCGCCGGTGCTGGGGTGCGCACCAGAAGGACTCGCGCCATGCTCGCTCAAGGGATCGTGCCACTGCCGCGCCGTGCGCTTCAGCGTGCAATCGCATCAACCGGTGCCGTTCATGCGCGTGCTACTGCTCGATCTGCCGCAAGACCGCCGGCAGCGGTGGCTTCGCGATCAACCTCGGTGCCGACAACGCGACGCTCAAGGTGCAAGGGCCGCGAGCACCTGAGCGTGTACCAAGCTCGCCTGCGCAACGGGCGGCGCAGCCGGGGCCAGCGACACTTCTGCAAGCAGTGCGGCAGCCCGCTGTGGTTGTGGGATCCGCGCTGGCCCGAGCTCGTGCATCCGCACGCTGGCGTGATCGACACCTCGCTGCCGGCGCCGCCGAAGGTGGCGCACATCATGCTCGGGTCCAAGCCCGACTGGGTGGCCGCGCAACGCAAGCGTGGCGATGCCGAGTTCGACGAATACCCTGACTTTCTCGCTCGCGCAGTGGCACGAGCGTCACAAGCAGACGCGCTGACCGTCGATCAGCGTGCCGGGCCGGAGGCGCCACCGCGGCGCCCTGGATGCCTTGGCGGGCCAGCGCCTGTTCGATGAGACCCGACGCTTTCATCTCTTCGACGAACTTGTTCAGATACGCGGCCGCCGCGGGGCGGCCGCGTTGCGTGGCCATTGCCTGCTGGATCACCATGAAACGGCCGTCGAGCACGCGCAGGCCCGGCAGCCGTTTGGCATCGGCCTGCAACTGCTGCTTGACGCCCGCTGCGACGTCGAGCTTTTGCGCGACGAACAGATCGGTCACCGCCGGCGACGTCGGCGCGTAGACGATCTGCGCGTGCTTGAGGTGCGCGACAGGTACAGGTCGTATGCGCTGCCCCTTGCCCACCGCGACGCGCACGCCGTCGCGATCGACCTCGTCGTTGCGCTGGATCGGCGAATCGGCCGCGACGAGGTACGCGCCCTCGATGATCAAGTAGCGGGTTGGTCTGCAGCATGTCGCGCCCGCGCGCCGGATCGATCGCCAGAACGCGACGTCCCACGCTCTGCTCGGGCACCGACGCAGACCACGTGGCCGGCCGATTCGAAGGTCACGAACTCCAGCGCCACGTTCAGCTGGGACGCCAGCGCGCGCGCGAGGTCGATCGACACGCCGCGCACGCCGCCGTCGGCGGTGCGCGTGGCGAGGATCGGGTTGCCGAAGTTGATCGCGGCACGCAAGGTGCCCTGTGGCACCAGTTCGGTTTTGGCCTCCAGCGGCACGCCGACCGCGATCGCACAGCCGCTCAACAGTGCCAGCTGAGCGACAAGGCCGAACCCAATCCGAAGCTTCATCGGCGTTTCCGGGTGGCAATTTGCGCGCAAGTCTAGGCGATGCAGGCGCGCCGCTGTCAGGCGTGTCCTACAGCGGGTCTGCTTGTCACCTGATGGCGCTCGCCGCGCGCTCGCCGCACGATCGGCGCACACGCGGGCCAGCACCCAGTCATCCCAGGAGACCTCGATGAGCCTCATCCGTCACGCGATTCACGGCGGCCTGGTCGCCGGCTCTGATCGCGTTCGGCGCGCTGCACGACGGCGCAAACGACGACGGGCAATACCGCCTCGTTGACGGCGCGCCTGTCGGGCGCCAGCGAAGTGCCACCGACGCAAAGCAACGCCAAGCGGCGACCTGCAGGCCACGCTCGACAAGAACACCCGCGTGATGACCTGGACGCTGCAGGTCAGCGGCCTGAGCGGCCCGCCGACCGCGGCGCACTTTCACTGGCCCCGCGCCGGCAGGCGAGAACGCCGGAGTCGCGGCGCCGATCACGATCACCGGCCAGCCCACCGACAACGGCGTGATCACGCTGACCGCGGCGCAGATGGACGACCTGATGGCCGGTCGCTGGTACGTCAACGATGCACACCGCAGGCAACCCCAACGGCGAGATCCGCGGCCAGATGATGATCGGGGCGTCGCCACAGTGACTGACGGCTCGGCTAGGTGACGCGCGCACTCACCACGCCCTCAACGGGGCGGGTGTCCGCCTGCAAGCGACATCGAAGTGGTTAGCGACGCGCTCAATCGGCCTTAGCGCCGGCCTCGACCCAATGCTCGATCACGCGCGTTCGTCATCGGTCGATCTGCGTGGCGTTGGACAGCGGCATCAGCTTTAGCACCACCGCCTGCTGATACACGGCCTGCGCGTGCTGGCGGATCAAGCGCGCCGGTGTGCAGCGCCACGTTCTTCTGTTGCACCTGCGCGTTGTGGCACAGCACGCAACGCTGGTCGACGATCGCTTCACTGCGAGCCAGCGTGGCCGGCGCGACGCTGGCGCCGGTCGGTGATCGGCGGCGGGGACCAGCGCAGCCGACACCGCAACCGCTGAGCGCCACGCCCGCTGCCGCGTAGCCCCACGGCACCGGATGCTGGTTGCACCAGCGCCTTGTGGCGCGCGACGAACGAGTGGCGCACCAGCGCCGCGCCAGCATCAGCACCACGCAGCACCAGCCAGTTGTGCTTGGACTGATAGAGCCAGCCGTAGTGGTTGCTCAACATCGACACCAGCACCGGCAGCGTGAAGTAGGTGTTGTGCAGGCTGCGCTGCTTGGCGCGCTGGCCGCGTGCACCGGATCGACCGGTTGCCCGCGCGCATCTGCTGCGATCACGTGCGCTGGCCCGGGAATGATCCAGAACCAGCACGTTCGCGCTCATCGCGGTGGCCAGCATCGCGCCCACCAGCAGGAACGCGGCGCGCCCGGCGAACAGGCGGCAAGCCACCCACGTGGCCGCGACGACGAACACGAACAGCAGCACGCCGACGATCAGATCGCGCCGCGCTCGCGCTGGCCGAACACCGCGGCAGATGCGCGTCGTAGACCAGCCAGCCCGCGGCCAGGAAGGCCAGCGAGCGCCAACACGCGGCGCTGCGCCGACCAGTCGAACACGTTCTTGTCGACCAGGAAGGTCTGCGCGTTGAACAGGTACAGCACCGTGAACAGCGCAAAGCCGGTCAGCCACGTGCTGTAGCTCTCCCAAATGAACCAGTGCAGATGCTCGGGCAGCGACTTCGGCGCGACCAGGTACTTCTGCGGGTTGTAGAAGCCGCCGCCGTGCACGCCCACAACTCACCGTCGACGCCGCGCGCTTTCAACGTGGCGTCGGTGGGCGGCGTCGAGGCTCAGATCGAGAAAGACGAAAGTAGAACGACGCGCCCGATCCACGCGATGCCGGTGATGATGTGCGCGAGCGCAGCACGCAGGGTCGACCCAGTCGAGCAGGTAGGCATCCATGTCAGCTGCTTCGCCGACATCGGTAGCTGTATTCGAATGCGGGCGTCCGAGCGGGCGCGCGGTGGGCGGTACCCGGTGCGCGAGCTCATACTGGCGCGGTCGGCTAAAGGCGCCGACCGCTGCGATGCTCGGTCGCCGGGGTCGCGCCGCGAAACTCGCTGCGCTCACTTCGTTCGCTGCGCTCGAACAATCGCGGCGAGTCAGATGAACGAAGCGCGCTGCGCGCGCCGACCCCGGCGCTGCGCTTCTCGCCGCCCCACAAATCGCCCACCCCGGCACCGCCCACCGCGCTGCGAGCGCTCGTGGTGTTCGACGATTGAGCACCTGGTGGTGCCGGCAAAGCCGTGGGTGGGTGTGCGCCGGCAGCGACATATGCGGCGCCGAGGAGCGCAGGGCTCGTGGCCGCGCGCGCCAGCGCGCATCGTGTTCTGACTCGTCGCGATTGTCCGAGCGCAGCGAACGCAGTGAGTGAAGCGAGTTTCGCGACGGGCCACGAGACCGAGCACCGCAGGGGACCCGTCGCGCAGCGAATGGCTGCCGCATTCGAGCGCCGGCGCATACCCACCCGCGGCTTTACCCTCGATCGAAGAGCAGGCAAGTCGCAGTGCGATGGGCGAGACGCAATGGCTCACGGCTTGATGTCCGCCGCCTTGATCGCCGGCGCGAAGTCGTTGATCTGCTTGGCGACGAAATCGCTGAACTGCGCGGCGCTCACCTTCGATGGTGTGATGCCGAAGCTCTTCGAAGCGCTTGACGATCGCCGGGTCGGCCACGATCTCGGCCAGCGCGTTGGCGAGCTTGTCGGTGACCTCTTTCGGCAAGCCGGCGGGCCCGGAGACGCCGAAGTAGTTTTCGGCCACCAGCTGCGGGAAATCCGAGCTCGACCACGCTCGGCACGTCGGGCAGCAGCGGCGAGCGCTCGCGCGTGGTCACCGCCAGGCCCTTGATCTGGCCGCTCTTGACCATCGGCACGAAGGCGGTGATGACGTCGATGCCGAGCGGAATCTGGCCGGCGATCAGGTCGGTGGTCATCGGGGCACCGCCGCGGTACGGCACGTGCGTCATCTGGATGTTCATCGCCGCCTTGGTCATCTCGCCGACGATGTGGCCGATCGAACCGGGCCCGCCCGAGCCGAACGTGTAGCCCGGCGTGGCGGCGGCCTTGGGCAGGTCTTTCAACGATGCCGGGCCGCTCTTCGGATTGGCCATGATCAGCACCGGCGCGACACCGAGCATCGCCACGTGCGTGAACTGCTTGATCGGGTCGTATGGCAGCTTGGGCACCGTCCACGGGCCGATCGACAGCGGTGTGCTGTTCGACAACATCAGCGTGTAGCCGTCGGGCGCCGAGCGCACGACCTCAGCGCCGCCGATGGTGCCTCCGGCGCCGGGCTTGTTGTCGACAATCACCGGCTGGCCGAGCGACTTGGCCAACGGCTCGGAAATCGCTCGCGCGACGATGTCGCTGGCACCGCCGGCGGCGAAGGTGACGACGATGCGCACTGGCTTCTCGGGCCAGGCGGCGTGAGCGGTGACGGCGACGAGGCCCAGCACGGCGCTGCACAGAAGGCGTTGGATGCTCAAGCAGAACTCCCGGTGTTTGTTGAATGGGTGCAGCGGTGCTTGCAAGATTCGTGCGGCGTGCGCGTCGCCGCTGGCCGAACGATGCGGCCAATCCCTCGAAGGCTCACTCGACCACGGCTCCCGATTCGCGCACGACGGTGCGCCACTTTTCGAATTCACGCTGCACGAACTGGCCGAACTGCTGCGGCGTGTTGGCGGCAGGGTCGGCGCCCTCCTGATCATCGCCGCTTCGACCGCCGGCACCGCGATGATCTCGTTGACCGCTTTGTTCAGCGTGGTCACCACCTCGTCGGGCGTGCCCTTGGGCGCGAAGAAGCCGAACCACGAGCCGGCCTCGAAACCGGGAAACCGCGCTCGGCAACGGTGGGCACGTCGGGCAGCGAGCGCGAGCGCTTCGCACTGCTCACCGCCAGCGCGCGCAGCGACGCCGGCGGCGATGTGCTGGCGCACCGACGGGATGGTCGCGAACATGAACTGGATGCGGCCGCTGAGCAGGTCGTTCAGCGCATCGGCGCCTTTGTACGGCACGTGCGTCACCTGCAAGCCCCGCGCGCTTGGCGAGCAAGAAGCCCGACAGGTGCGACGAGGTGCCGATGCCGGTGGAGCAGTAGTTCAGCTTGCCCGGGTTGGCGCGCGCGTAGGCGACGAATTCCTCCAGCGTATTGGCCGGCACCGATGGGTGCACCACCAGCACGTTGGGCACGTCGGCCAGCAGCACGATCGGCACCAGGTCGGCCTGCGGGTTATGGCCGAGCTTGGGGTACAGCGTCGGATTCACCGCGATCGGCCCGACCGACGCCACCAGCAGCGTGTAGCCGTCGGCCGGCGCGCGGATGGCGATCTCGGTGCCGAGGTTGCCGCCGGCGCCGGGCTTGTTGTCGACGACGAACGGCTGCTTGAACTTGTCGCCGAGCTGCTGGCCGACGTTGCGCGCCAGCACGTCGGTGGTGCCGCCTGCGGTGAAGCCGACCACCACGCGCACCGGCTTGGCGGGCCAGGTCTGTGCCGCCGTGGCCCCGGCGAGTAACGACACCGGCGGCGGCCAGCGCGGGCGCGAACCATTTGCGAATCATCGTGGCGATCCTCCGCCGCGCCGGATCAGGTGGAATAGCTCGGGTCGAGACGATCGAGCTTGCGCAGCAGCGCGGCCACTCCATCAGGCCATAGGGCCGGCGCGTGCCGCGTTGGTAGTTGTTCCAGGTGGCTTCGAGCACCGGCTGCGGCACCTTCACGAACGGGCTGTTGCACGCCATCGCCGCGAGCTGCGTGCGGCAGGCCAGCTCGAGCCGGTGCGCCCAGTTGAAGGCCTCGCCCACGCTGCGGCCGACCGACCAGCGCGCCGTGGTTGCGCAGGATCAGCGCTTCGGCACTGCGCCCAGGTCGGCGATCAGCGAAGCCTGCTCGGCCTCGTCGAGCACCACGCCCTGGTAGTCGTGATAGCCGATCTTCAGAAAGCGCATCGCCGTCTGCGTGATCGGCAGCAGCCCGCACTCCAGCGCGCTGACCGCCATCGATGCGAAGGCGTGGGTGTGGATCACGCAGGCCAAGCTCGGGGCGTGCCGCGTGCACCGCACTGTGGATCACGTAGCCGGCGCGGTTGATGCCGTAGTCGAGACCGCTGCCCCAGCCCGACGCTGCGCGTCGTCCGCCCCCGAGGGGGACCGTCGCCTTCAGAGCGGCCGTGCGGCGACGCGCCGAAATCGGGCTTGGAAAGGATGTTGCCTCGAGGTGTCGACCTTGATCAGGCTCGACGCGGTGATCTCCTCGTACATCATGCCGTAGGCGTTGATCAGGAAGGCGCCCGGCTCGCCCGGCACGTGCGAGGAGATGTGGTTGGCCATCATGTCGGACATGCCGTAGAGATCGACCAGCCGGTAGCAGGCCGCGAGGTCGATGCGGGCCTGCCACTCCGGGGCCGTGCATCGGGCTTTCATCGACGCGATCTTCATGGGCGCTCCTTGCCGCGCGGGCCTTCAGCGTCGCTCAACTGCCGCGATAGGTCGAATAGCTCCACGGGCTGACCAGCAGCGGCACGTGGTAGTGGCCGGCCTGCATCGGCGATGCCGAAATCGAGCTGCACCTCGTCGATGAAGGGCGGCTCGGGCAGCGTCACGCCGCGGACGCGGAAGTACGGCGCCACCGCGAACACCAGGCGGTAGCGCCCGGCGGCCATCGCGGCGGCGTCCAGCAGCGGCCCACCCGGATGGCGCCCGTCGGCATCGAGCGTGAATGCTGGCCAGCTGCTGTGCCGTGGCGCCGTCGAGGCGCAACAATCGCACCGCATGCCGGCCGCGGGGCTGCCATGCATCGTGTCGAGCACGTGGGTGCTGAGGTGGCCCATTCGCAGGTCTTTCGTGGCTGGCGGATGCGCGGTGGCGCGCCCGCAACGCACGCCACCTGGTGCCGCGCCGCTTGCGGGCGCGGCAAAGTGTATACACTTCTGCGTACAGGTCAATTGCTCGCGCTGCGCATGCCGACCCCGCCGCCCCGCCGATCGACGATGGCCCGCAACCGCCCCGCGCTGCGCGTGGTGCGCGGCGGCCGGGCGCCGAGGCACCGGCGGTCCCGCGTGGCACGCGATGATGCCGCAAGCACGACCACCCAGCGCATCGTCGAGTCGATCACCGCGGCGATCGCCGAGCGGCGCCTGATGCCGGGCACCAAGCTCGCCGAGCAGAAACTGGCCGATATCTTTCGCGTCTCGCGCACGCTGGTGCGCCAGGCCCTCAATCAGCTGAGCCGCGATCGCCTGGTGCGGCTGGAGCCGGCACGCGGCGCGTCGGTGGCGAGCCCCAGCGTGACCGAGGCCAAACAGGTGTTCGAGGCGCGGCAGCTGATCGAAGGGGCGCTGATCAAGCAGCTCGCCCGCACGATCACGCCGGCGCAGATCGCCGAGCTGCGCATGCACCTGAATGCCGAGCGCGCGGCGATCGGGCGCACCGGACATCTCCGGCCGCACGCGGCTGCTGGCCGACTTCCACGTGGTGCTGGCGCGCATGATGGGCAACGAGGTGGTGGCCGCAGCTGCTGGGCGATCTGCTGACCGCGCTCGTCGCTGATCGCGCTGATGTACCAGTCCACCCACTCGGCCGAAGCGTCGTTCGACGAGCACGTGGCCATCGTCGACGCGCTCGAGCGCCACGACGCGCGCGACGCGGTGCGGCTGACGCAGCGCCACCTGCACAGCGTGGAGCGCAACCTGCGGCTGGATCCGCGGCGGCCCGATCTGGCGCTGGTGCTGACGAACCCATGACGACCGGCAGACGACGCCGCCGGCGTATCCGCGCGACCTGCGCGGCTATGGTCGCGCCGGTGCCGCATGCGCGTTGGCCGGCCGGCGCGCGCATCGCGGTGCAGTTCGTGCTGAACTACGAGGAAGGCGGCGAGAACAACGTGCTGCACGGCGACGCGACCTCGGAGACCTTTCTGTCCGAGCTGATCACCGCGCAGGCCTACGAAAACCGCCACATGACGATGGAGTCGATGTACGAGTACGGCTCGCGCGTCGGCGTCTGGCGCATCCTGCGCGAGTTCGAGCGTCGGCGGCTGCCGCTCACCGTGTTCGGCGTGGTGTCGGCGCTGCAGCGCTACCCCGAGCTGGTGGCCGCGTTCCTGGAAAACGGCTACGAGATCGCCAACCACGGCCTGCGCTGGATCCACCACCAGCACATGCCCGAGGCCACCGAACGCCGCCACATCGGCGTCGGCCGATCAACTGCTGCGCGAGCTCACGCAGGGCGAGTGGCCGCTGGGCTGGTACACCGGCCGCGACAGCCCCAACACGCGCCGCCTGGTGGTCGAGCAGGGCGGCTACGACTACGACAGCGACTACTACGGCGACGACCTGCCGCTGTGGATGCGCGTCACGAAGAGCGACGGCACCACCGTGCCGCATTTGGTGGTGCCGTACTCGCTCGACACCAACGACATGCGCTTCGATGCAGGTGCAGGGCTTCAACACCGGCGACCACTTCTTCACCTATCTGCGCGACAGCTTCGACACGCTGTACGCCGAGGGCGAAGAAAAGCCGCGGATGATGTCGATCGGCATGCACTGCCGCGTGCTCGGCAAGCCCGGGCGCATCGGCGCGCTGCAGCGCTTTCTCGACCACATCGAGGCGCACGACCGCGTCTGGGTGTGTCGGCGCATCGACATCGCGCGCCACTGGAAGGCGACGCATCCGTACCGGAGCCGGCAGAACCGCCTCCGCCCGAAGGGCACTGAGTGCGGACCGGCCGCCGGACGGGCCGTGCCTGACGACCCTCGCAGGTCGGGCGGCGCACAGCGCCGGGTGCCATGACGCCGGCCGTGACGCTCGATGGCAACGCAGCGTCGCGGCGCAGCGCTGCGCGCTGGCCGGCACCTACGAGCATTCGCCGTGGATCGTCGAGGCCGCGTTGCGCGCGGCGGCCGTTCGCAACGCTCGCGGCTCTCAAGCGCGCGCTGGTCGAGGTGGTGCGCGATGCCGGGCGCGGAGCAGCAGCTCGGCGCTGATCCGTGCCCACCCCGAGCTCGCCGGCAAGGCGATGGTGGCCAAGACGCTGACGGCCGAATCCACGCACGAACAAGGCAAGGCCGGGACTCACCGATTGCACGCCCGACCGAGTTCGCGCGCATCCAGCAGCTCAACGCCGACTACAACGCCAAATTCGGGTTCCCGTTCATCCTCGCGGTGCGCGGGCCGCGCGGCACCGGGCTTGAGCAAGCACGAGATCATCGCCACCTTCGCGCGGCGCCTGGCCAACCACCCCGAGTTCGAACTCGCCGAGTGCCTGCGCAACATCCACCGCATCGCCGAGATCCGGCTCGAATGACAAGTTCGGCGTCGAGCCCGCGCTCGGCAACCTGATCCTCGACTGGGCCGAGCAGCTCGCGCAGCACAGCGATCCCGGCTACGCCGAGCGCGGCGAGCTGACGGTGACCTATCTCACCGACGCGCACCGCGCGCTGCGCGCAGCAGCTGTGCGCAATGGATGCGCGACGACTGCGGCTTCGACGACGTGAGCATCGACGCGGTGGGCAACGTCGTCGGCATCTACCACGGCAGCGGTCGCGACGCCAAGCGGCTGCTGACGGGAAGCCACTACGACACGGTGCGCAACGGCGGCAAGTACGACGGCCGGCTGGGCATCTTCGTGCCGATGGCCTGCGTGCGCGAGTTGCAGCGCGCAAGCCAGCGCCTGCCGTTCGGCATCGAGGTGGTGGGCTTCGCCGAAGAAGAGGGCCAGCGCTACAAGGCGGTGTTCCTCGGCTCGGGCGCGCTGACCGGCCACTTCGACCGCACGCTGGCTCGACGCAGACCGATGCCGACGGCGTGACGATGCGCGATGCGATGCAGCGCGCAGGGCTGACCATCGCCGACATCGCCAGAGCTCGAGCGCGACGTGCGCCGCTATCTCGGCTTCGTCGAGGTGCACATCGAGCAGGGCCCGGTGCTCAACGGCCTGGACGTGCCGCTGGGCATCGTGACGTCGATCAACGGCAGCGTGCGCTATCTGTGCGAGATCACCGGCATGGCCAGCCACGCCGGCACCACGCCGATGGACATGCGGCGCGACGCCGCGGCAGCCGCCGCCGAACTGGTGCTCTATCGTCGAGCAGCGGGCGGCCAGCGAGCCGCAACCTGGTGGGCACCGTGGGCATGCTCGACGTGCCCAGCGGCTCGATCAACGTGGTGCCGGGGCGCTGCAAGTTCAGCTCTCGACATCCGTGCCACCACCGACGCGGTGCGCGATGCCTGCGAGCGCGACGTGCTGGCCAACTGCGCGACATCTGCGGGCGCCGCGGCCTGACCTGCACGACCGAAGAGACCATCCGCGCGCCTGCAGCGCCGAGCGCCGCGCCGTGGCAGCTGCGCTGGGAGCGCGCGTGCAAGCGCTCGGCCTGCCGCTCGGTGCGCATGCCCAGCGGCGCCGGCCACGATGCGATGAAGCTGCACGAGGTGATGCCGCAGGCGATGCTGTTCCAGCGCGGCCTGAACGCCGGCATCAGCCACAACCCGCTGGAGGCGATCACCAACGACGACACCGAGCTGTCGGTGCGTGCGTTCCAGCAGCTGCTCGAAGGATTGCCCACGAGGCACGATGAAGGTCGGCCGCACGACACCCACCGACGACGACGCGACGCGCCCGGTACCCGACGGCGACGAGACTCGCCCGCTGCCCGGCGGCAGCCGCCGACAGCTGGCACGAGCGACCTATGCGAGCACTCGATCGCTGGGTCGACGAGCACTTCGACGAAGCAGGTGCGCTTCCTGCAGGAGCTGGTGCGCGTGCCCACCGACACGCCGCCGGGCCACAACGCGCCGCACGCCGAACGCACGGCCGAGATGCTCGGCATGATGGGCCTGGCCGCCGAGCGCCACAAGGTGCCCGAGGCGGTGGTCAAGAGCGCGGGCCTGATGTCGATCACCAACCTGATCGTGCGCCACCGCTTTGGCGATGGACCGACGATCGCGCTCAACGCGCACGGCGACGTGGTGCCGCCCGGCGACGGCTGGACGCACCACCCCTATCGGGCCGAGATCGTCGACGGCAAGCTCTACGGCCGCGCCGTCGGCGGTGAGCAAGAGCGACTTCGCGACCTACACCTACGCGCTGCGCGCGCTGATCGACAGCGGCGCATGCTGCGCGGCGCGGTGGAGCTGCACTTCACCTACGACGAGGAGTTCGGCGGCGAGCTCGGCCCCGGCTGGCTGCTCAACCTCGGGCTCACGCAGCCCGACGTGCTGATCGCGGCCGGCTTCAGCTACCAGGTGGTGGTGGCGCACAACGGCTGCCTGCAGCTGGAAGTCACGCTGCACGGGCTGGCCAGCCATGCCGCCTACCCCGAGACCGGCGTCGATGCGCTGCAGGCCGCCAATCAAGCTGCTGACGGCGCTGTATGCGCACAACGACGTGCTGCGCACGCGCGCGCTCGAAGGTGCCCGGCATCGAACACCCCTACCTCAACGTGGGCCGCATCGAAGGTGGCACCAACACCAACGTGATCCCGGGCAGGTGGTGCTCAAGCTCGACCGGCGCATGATCCCCGAGGAGGATGCGTCGCAGGTGGAGGCCGAGGTGCGCGAGCTGATCACGTCAACCGTCGCACGCAGCGATGGCATTCGCCTGGAGATCAAGCGGCTGCTGTTGGCAACGTCGCTGCAGGCGTCGCCCAACAACCATGCGCTGGTGGCCGCGCTGCAGCGCCACGCGCTGGCGGTGTTCGGCGAGGCGATTCCGCGTCTCGGGCACGCCGCTGTACACCGATGTGCGGCTGTACGGCGCGCTCGGCATCCCGGCCGTGATCTACGGCGCCGGGCCGCGCACCGTGCTCGAATCCAACGCCAAGCGCGCCGACGAGCACCTGGTGCTCGAAGACCTTGCGGCGCGCCACCAAGGTGGTGGCGCGCACCCTGCACGACCTGCTGGCGTGGGCGGCCGCGGGCTGCGGCAGCGGCGGGATCGCGGCGCTATTTCTGGCCCGTGCAGGTCAACCGCAGCGCGCCGTAGAAGCCTTCAGCTGGTCTCGCCGGTGTTGTCGGTGTCCGGTCATCAGCGCGAAGCCGAGCACCCTGCCCGGCTTCTCGCCGAACGCGCGCTTCGAAGTCCTGCGCGATGTTGCGCTCGTAGCTGCGCCAGGCACCGACGCCGGCAGCACCGCTCTCGGCGACGATCATCTTCACGCGCGCGGTGTGCGCACTGGGCACGACCATGTCCACCGGGTTGCGGTTCGTCCCAGATGTACATCAGCATCGCGTACGGCATGTCGCGCCCCGTCAGCCGTTTGATGCGCGTGAAGTAGCGCTGGTCCTCGGCTGGGCAGCTTCGATTTGTCGCCGTCGAAGCCAACGATCACGCGCACCGGTGCGTCCTCGCGCTTGGGGTCCTCGTTGGCGGCGGCCTTGATCAGCGCCGGTACGCGCCAGCGCCACTCGCGGCACCGGCGTGGCCGCGATGTCGTAACTCTTCAACAGCAGCCACGCCGACGCCGAACCGTTGGCCGTGGCGTGCAGCACCGGTTGCCCACCTCGGAGATGACCTCGTACTGGTGTCGCGCTTGAGTTTGGACAGTGGTCCGTGCACCCAGCCGCCAGCGCCCGGAGACATCGAAGGCGGGCAATTCTTGCGGGCGGCAGTCGGCGGCGCGCGCGCCGCCGTTCATCGCCAGCGTGACAACCAGCGCCGCCCCGAGACCTCTCGCCGATGATCTGTGTGGCGTTGCGCATTGGGGAACCGATGCAGGCGATCGATCCTAGCACTCGGTTTGGCGCAGCGAGGCCGGCGCTATCATCGCCCGCGACCGCGACACTGCCAGGAGCACCCGCGTGGAAGACGATGCCGGCGACGACCGCCAATTCAGCCAGGCCGCAACGCTGCGCGACGGCACGCCGGTGACGCTGCGCACCATGCGCCCGGACGACCGAGAGCGCATCGTGGCCGCGTTCAGCAAGCTCGACCCCGGCACGATCTACATACGCGCTTCTTCTCGTTCCGCAAGGAGCTGCCCGGCTCGGCGCTCGACCGCATTGCGGCGATCGACTTCGACCGACTCGCCGGTCTGGTGGTGACCATTCGGCAGCGGCAGCGGCGGAGACCGTGATCGGGAGCGCCACCACGTCGGCAGCGTGGCCAGCGACGGCGCTAAGCGTTGCCGAAGTGGCCTTCACGATCGAAGAGGACTACCAGCGCCAGGGCCTGGCCGGCAAGCTGCTGGCCGCGCTGGCCACTTTGGCAGGCGGCACGGCATCGCGCGTTTCATTGCCGAGGTGCTGGCCGAGCAACGCGTCGATGCTGGCGGTATTCGAGCGCAGCGGTCTCGCCGATGCAGCGGCGCCGGGAAGACGGCGTGATCCGCATCACGCTGGATCTCGCGCCGCGAGCGAGAGCCCATGCGACGGCGCCCGCGCAGCTGTCGCGCCAGGGCGCCGGCGGATCGAGCGCCGAGCGAGGTGCTTGGCACGCGACAGCACGGCATCCTCGACCCGATCGACCGCGTCTCGGAGGTCCTGTTCGGCCTGTTCATGGTGCTCACCTTCACCGGCACGCTCAGCGTTGCCACGGCCGGCGCGCGAAGACGTGCAAACGATGTTGGTGGCAGCGATCGGCTGCAACACCGCGTGGGGCTTCGTCGATGCCGTGATGTACGTGCTGCGCAACCTCGTCGCGCGCAGCCGCAGCGCCACGCTGCTGCGGGCCGCTGCGCGAGGTTGGCCGGCCTGAGATCGCGCAACGCGCCATCGCCGACCACATCGGGCCGCTGGCCGGTGGTCTCGATACGGCGGCGCTGGAGCGACTGCGCCGCTGGTTGATCGAGCAGCCGGCGCACGCTGGTACCATCGACCAGCGTGACCGCGCACGACCTCAAGGGCGCGGTCTTGGTGTTTTCCTGCTGGTGTTCGCATCGACCTTTCCGGTGGTGCTGCCGTTCGTGTTCGCCGGCGACCTCAAAGCTGGCGATGCGCATCTCGGCTGCCATCGCGGGCGCGATGATGTTCTATTGCGGCGTGGTCTGGGGCGCCACGCCGGAGTGCAGCCGTGGAAAGCGGGCCTGGCGCTGCTGGCACTGGGCGCCGTGGTCGAAGCGATCATCATCGCGCTCGGTGGTTGAAAGCCCGCTGTCAGAGCTCTGCACCGACAGCACCTCGGCGCGGCACGAGTCGTGCAGCACGGGCGGCCTGCGTTGACGACCGCCGACGCTGCCGGGTGCCATCACCTGCACATGCGAGCTGGAACACCCAGCCGCCTACACTGGCCGCGTGTCGAATCCACTCCACCGCTGACCAGGTGCTGCGGCACCTCGTGCCGTGCCAACACGATTGCGCGCGATGCGATGAGCGCGGGGCACCACCCGTTCGGCGCCTGCTGATCGCGCCCGACGGCGAAGCGTGTGTTGCTCGCAGCAGGGCAACGTCGACAGCGTGAACCATGCCGAGGCCGTGCTGGCGCGCGAAGCCGCGCGATTGCATGCCCGACGTTGTTGTGGCAGTGCACGCTGGTGACCACCGTCGAGCCGTGCGCGATGTGCGCCGGCACGCTGTACTGGGCCAACATCGGCGCGCGGTCTACGGCATCAGCGAGCGTGCGCTGCTGCGCACACCGGCGCGCACGCCGAGAATCCGACGCTCGATCTGCCGTGCCGCGAGGTGTTTCGGCGCGGACAGAAGGCGATTGCATGTCACGGCCCGGTGCCGGAGGTCGAAGCAGAGATCGCCGCGCTGCATCGCGCGCTTCTGGAAGCAGGCGTTGAGCGCGACCGACACCACGACGGCGGCAACCTGGCACGCCAAGCTGGATCTCGCCGTGCGGCACGAGCGAGTCAGCGCTGCCTGGTGCACGCCACGCACGTAGAGGCCGCTGCGCGTGCTGAAAACGCTGTACCCCGAGGGCGACGGCATCGCGCACCAGGTGCTGGTGCATCCGCCGGGTGGCATCGTCGGCGGCGACCGGCTCGACGATCACGCTGCATCTGCAGCCCGTCGCGCACGCGGTGATCACCACGCCGGCGCGACGCGCTTCTATCGCAGCGCCGGCGCTGCGGGAGTTCAACACGTGCACGGCACGCTGCGGCCACGGCGCGCGCCTGGAATGGCTGCCGCTGGAATCGATTGCGCACAGCGGTTGCATCGCGCGAGAACCATGCGAAATTCGAGCTCGCGAACGACGCCGAGATGATCGGCTGGGACGTGCTCGCGCTGGGTCTACCGGCCGCGGATGAAGCCTTCTCGGCCGGGCGATTTGACGCAACACCTGGAGTTGCCCGGCGTGTGGCTCGAACGCGGCGTGATCGACAGCGCCGACACTCGGCTCTTGCAATCGCCGCTCGGACTCGCCGGTCGCAGCGCTTTGCTGACGCTGTGGTTCGCATCCGGTCAGCCGATGGCGAGCGCCCGCGTCGACGCGCATTGGTGGAGGCGGCGCGCGAGCGCGTGCCGGCGCATGACGCCGGACGCCGTCGTGGCCGAGCGTCACGGCACTGCAGCAGCGCGTGATCGTGCTGCGTGCGCTCGCGCGCACCGTGTCGAGCCGGCGATGGCGCTGGCGCAGGCAGTGCGCGCCGCGTGGCGCGGCGCGGCGTGGCAGCTGCAGCCCACGGCGCCGCGGGTGTGGCGCACCTAGGCGCCTGTTCGCGCCGAATCAGGCGCAGCCGGCTCGGGCCGCGCAGCTACAGGATGTCGATCTGCGCCTCGATCGGGAAGTGATCGCTGGTGCCCTTCGACTTTCTTGTCGAACGGGATCGGCCGCTGCTTGCCGCCGGTGGTCATCGAAGGTGCCTTGAAGATGCGCATGCTGTCGCGCTTGATCTTCAACCCCGAGCGGCCGAACAACGAGGCCCGCGCGTGACGCATGGATGGTCGAGCAGGTTCATCGTGTTGGTGCCTTCGCCGAACGACAGCGTGCCGGTGTCGGACGCCCCGGCCAGTGGCCCCATGCAGTTGAACAGATACGCCCTCAGCTCGAGATAGCGGCTGGGCACCGGCCGTGTGTTGGCGCGCCGGCAGGTCGGCCGCGCTGGCCTTCTTCACCGCCTCTTCGATGTGGCCGCGCGAGCGCCGAGCGCGTGACCTAACGCAGGATGCCGTACGGCCCGCCGCGCTCGAGCGCCGCCTGGTAAGTGGGCCGCGCGTGGATGCGCGCCAGAAGTCGATCAGCCGTGGATAGCGCGCGCCAGGCCACCGCGCACGGCCGCCACTTCGAGTGGAAAGCTCATCTGCACGTCCGGCGGCGCTGAACTCGCTAGCCAGCGAACCAGGGTCGCGCAGTCAGCTCGGCCTCCATGAAATCCAGCTGCCGCTTGATGTTGGGCATGACGAAGCCTGTCGAGCACGCGCGTCGGCGATGCGCCGCGCGATCGGCTTGACGAAGAACGGCCCGGCTTTCTTGATGCGTCCCAGCACCAGCGTCATCACCAGCGGCGGCATCGCCGAGCCCTCGGCGAAGTGCAGCCAGTAGCTGTAGCGGCGATGCTCGGGCGTGCCCGCACGCGGTCGCAACTTGCCGCCGGCACGCTCGACGAGGTACTCGATGATCGCGCCCGGTCTCGGCCATCGTGACGTCGCCGTCGGTGATGACGGGCGACTTGCCCAGCGGGTGCACCTGCAGCAACTTCGGGCGGCGCGAGGTTGGTGGTGGCGTTGCGCTGGTAGTGCTTGATGTCGTAGGGGCATGCCGAGTTCCTCGAGCAGCCACAGCACACGTTGCGAGCGCGAGTTGTTCAGGTGATGGACGGTGATCATGGGGGCTGGCGGCGCGAGCGAGCCGGTCGCCAGAAGTGGGCTGGCGATGCTGGCGCGCGGTTTACACCGCTGCGCCTACGCGCAAACCCCGCTGCGCGCTGCGCGTGCGGCGTTGTCCTACACGCGGATGAGCGAGCCGTCGACGCTGCGGCGACATGCGCAGGAACGCCACCTGCCACGAGTCCGACGCATTCGAATTCTCTTGCAAAGGACTCAACCATGAATACCCGACGCATCTTGCTCGCACTTTCACTGGCGCCACTCGCCTGGCTGGCCGCCTGCGGTGGCAACGACGGCATCGACGATCGTCTCGGTGCGGCCGACCCCAAGGTGCGCCTCGTGCACGCCGAGCCGGGCACCCAACGTGTCGTTGTTTCGCGATGACGGTGCCAACCCGGAGAACGCCACACGTGACCAACATGCCGCCTACAAGGGCGCGTCGGTCTACTTCGGCGTGTCGTCAACTCGCACAAATGGGAAGTGAAGACGGCCACCACGCCGCCGTGTCGGTGGGTACCGCCACCTTCGACGCGCACCGCGGCAGCAAGTACTCGCTGATCGCCGTGCCCGATGCCGGCTCGCTGACCGAAGTGGCGTTGATCGATCGACCCGTTCGAGCGCGGCATAGTCACCGACAACGCGCGTTTGCGCGTGTTCAACGCCGCGTTCAACACCACGGCGGTGGACGTCTACCTTACCGCGGCTGGGGTCAACCTGGCCAGCGTGGGGCCGACGCTGGCGGGCGCCGGGTTCAAGCAGGCCGTGCCGGGCTCGGGCAGCAACTCCATTGACGTCGAAGGCGGTTGCCTACGTGTTGCGGTTGACCGCCGCGGGCACCAAGACCGTCCTCTTCACGTCGCCGGTGACGCTCGACAAGAACGCCGATTGGTTGCTGGTGCCGGTGCCGGCCAGCGTGGCCCCGAACGACATGCGGGTGCTGGTCGTCAAGTCCGATGACAGCGTACCCGCCACCGAGTTGCTCAACCAGCCCTGAACGTCGAACGGCGTCTTCAGATCGACATGCGCTCGCGCACGCCGTCGGCCGCCATCGCGGCGCCGGCGCCGCGCGCGACGATCTCGCCGCGCTCCATCACCAGGTACTGGTCGGCCAGCTCGGCGGCGAAGTCGTAGTACTGCTCGACCAGCACGATGGCCATCGTGCTGGCGGCCCGGCCAGCATGCGAATGACGCGGCCGATGTCTTTGATGATGCTGGGCTGGATGCCTTCGGTGGGCTCGTCGAGCAGCAGCAGCTTCGGGCCCGCGGCCAGCGCGCGCGCGATCGCCAGCTGCTGCTGTTGACCGCCCGACAGGTCGCCGCCGCGCCGGTTGATCATCTGCTTGAGCACCGGGAACAGCTCGAACAGTTCGCCGGGCACGGCGTGCCGCCGGAAGCCTGCGACGCCAGGCCCATGCGCAGGTTTTCTTCGACGGTGAGGCGGCGCGAAGATCTCGCGGCCCTGCGGCACGTAGCCGATGCCGCGGCGCACTCGCTCGTATGGTGTGGCGTGCGTGATGTCGGCGCCGTCGAGCAGCACGGTGCCGGTCTTCACCGGCACCACGCCCATCAGGCTCTTCAGCAGCGTGGTCTTGCCCACGCCGTTGCGGCCGAGCACGACCGTGACCTCGCCGACGTGCGCCTCGAAGCCGACGCCGCGCAGGATGTGCGAGCCGCCGTAGTACTGGTTGATGCCGAGCAGTTGGAGCATGTCAACGACCCAGATAGACTTCGACCACCTTGTCGTTGGCCTGCACGTCGGCGAGTTTGCCCTCGGCGAGCACGCTGCCCTCGTGCAGCACGGTGACCTTCTTGCGGCCTTGCGTCAGCAGCTCGACGAACTTCATGTCGTGCTCGACCACCACCAGCGAATGCTTGCCTTCGAGCGACAGAAACAGCTCCGCCGTGCGCTCGGTTTCCTCGTCGGTCATGCCGGCCACCGGCTCGTCGAGCAGCAACAGCTTGGGGTCTTGCATCAGCAGCATGCCGATCTCGAGCCACTGCTTCTGGCCGTGCGACAGCAGCCCGGCGGTGCGCTGCGCATCGGCGCGCAGGTGGATCAAGGTGAGCACCTCGCCGATGCGGTCGAGCTGCGCGCCGCTGAGGCGCGACGAGCAGCGACGCCCGCGCGCGGCGGTCGGCCGACAGCGCGAGCTCGAGGTTCTCGAACACGCTCAGCTCCTCGTACACCGTGGGCTTCTGGAACTTGCGGCCGATGCCGATCTGCGCGATCTCGGGCTCGCGCCAGGCGCAGCAGGTCGATCGTCGAGCCGAAAAACACCTTGCCGGCGTCGGGCCGCGTCTTGCCGGTGATGCAATCCATCATCGTCGTCTTGCCGGCGCCGTTGGGCCCGATGATGCAGCGCAGCTCGCCCACGTTGACGGCGAGCGACAAGCGCGTTGAGCGCCTTGAAGCCGTCGAAGCTGACGGTGATGTCTTCCAGGTACAGCGCGACGCCGTGCGCGAAGTCAGGCTCGCCCACCTTCAGCAGCGCGGCCGAACGACGCCGTGCGGCCGCCCGATGCGGTCGCCTGCGCGCGCTTTTGCGCATGCTCTTGCATGCGGCGCGCGCCTTCTTCCATCAGGTCGGGCGTCATGTGCGCGTCTCCTTGCGCTTGCGCAGCAGGCCGATCAAGCCGTTGGGCAGGAACAGCGTCACCGAGATGAACAGCGCGCCGAGGAAGTACAACCAGAACTCCGGAAACGCCGCGGTGAACCAGCTCTTGGCGCCGTTGACGAAGAAGGCGCCGATGATCGGCCCGATCAGCGTGGCGCGGCCGCCCACCGCGGTCCAGATCGCGATCTCGATCGACGCCGCGGGGCTCATCTCGCTCGGGTTGATGATGCCCACCTGCGGCACGTACAGCGCGCCGGCGATCGCGCACATCACGGCCGACAGCGTCCAGATCGACAGCTTGTAGGCCACCGGGTCGTAGCCGGTGAACATGACGCGGCTCTCGGCATCGCGGATCGCCTGCAGCACGCTGCCGTACTTGCTGTTCACGATGGCGCGCGCCATCAGGATAGAACAAGACCAGCACGCAGCCGGTGATCGCAAACAGCGTCACGCGCATCTGCGGGGTAGTGACCGCGATGCCCAGGATGCGCTTGAAGTCGGTGAAGCCGTTGTTGCCGCCGAAGCCGGTTTCGTTGCGGAAGAACAAGAGCATCGCGGCGAACGTCATCGCCTGCGTGATGATCGAGAAGTACACGCCCTTGATGCGCGAACGGAACGCGAACCAGCCGAACACGAAGGCGAGCAGCCCTGGCACCACCACCACCATCGCGAGCTGCGAACACGAAGCTGTCGCTGAAGGTCCAGTGCCAGGGATAGCTCCTTCCAGTTGAGGAACACCATGAAGTCGGGCATGTCGGCCTTGTACTGGCCGTCGCGCCCGATCTGGCGCATCAGGTACATGCCCATCGCGTAGCCGCCGAGCGCGAAGAACAGGCCGTGGCCGAGCGACAGGATGCCGGTGTAGCCCCAGATCAGGTCCATCGCCAGCGCGCAGATCGCGTAGCAAAGGATCTTGCCGACCAGGCTCACCGTGTAGTCGCTGATGTGGAATACGCTGCCGTCGGGCGACGACCAGGTTCAGCACCGGGATGCCGATGGTGATGACCAGCAAGACGGCGATCACTGCGATCCAACCGCTCGCACCGAGCAGCGAGGCCGCGCCGCGGTTGCAGGTCCATAGGTGCAGTGACCACCGCGCTCATGATTGGGTTTGCTCACTGCGTGAGAGCGCGCCGGTCTCGGCCGGCAGCGACCAACTTTCATTTGCGGCCCCAAATGAAAGTAGGCAAACGCAAAGGGGCTCAATACGATTTGGCTCGCTGCCGTGGCAACAACCCACGAAGAAAGCCGGTTCGATACGAAGCATCGAAGTTCGCGGATGCATCGCCTCCGCGGCCAGCGAGCGTTCGAGTTGAACTGATGCTGTTCGTGGGTTGCAGGCAGATGAGTCGATCAGATGGGTGTTCAGGCCCTTTGCTTTGGTTACTTTCATTTGGGCCAGCAAATGAAAAGTGACCGCCGGCGGGGCGCGACCCGCGGGCTCTCTCGCGGCGAGGCAAACTCGAACTCACTGCTTCAGCGCTCCGGCCCTTCAGCGCGAACAATCCCTGCGGTCGCTTCTGGATGAAGATCACGATGAACACCAGCACCATGATCTTGGCGAGCACCGCACCGGCAAAGCCTTCGAGCACCTTGTTGAGCACACCCAGGCCGAGCCCCGCCACCACGGCGCCGGTGAGCTGGCCCACGCCACCCAGCACCACCACCATGAACGAGTCGACGATGTAGCTCTGGCCGAAGTCGGGGCCGACGTTGCCGATCTGGCTCAACGCGCAGCCCGCGAGGCCCGCGATGCCGGCGCCGAGCGCGAACGCCGCCATGTCGACGCGCGCGGTGTTGACGCCCACGCAGGCGGCCATGCGGCGGTTCTGCGTCACGCCGCGCACGAACAGGCCCAGCCGCGTGCGCCGCGATCAGCAGCGCCATGCCGGCAACGCGCAGCGCGGCGAAGACGAGGATCGCGATGCGGTTGTACGGCAGCGTCAGGTTGGGCAACACCTGCACGCCGCCCGACAGCCACGACGGGTTCTCGACGCCGACGTTCTGCGCGCCGAAGATCGTGCGCACCGTCTGCATCAGCACCAGGCTGATGCCCCAGGTGGCGCAGCAGCGTCTCCAGCGGGCCGGCCGTAGAGCCAGCGGATCACGGTGCGCTCGAGCACCACGCCCACCAGCGCCGAGGTGATGAACGACACCGGAATCGCCACCACCACGTAGGCATCGAAGGCGCCGGGCCAGTAGGCCTTGAACAGGTTCTGCACCACGTAGGTGGCGTAGGCGCCGATCATCATCAGCTCGCCGTGCGCCATGTTGATCACGCCCATCAGGCCGTAGGTGATCGCCAGGCCCGAGCGCCACCAGCAGCAGGATGCTGCCCAGGCTGACGCCGGTGAACAACAGGCCCAGCCGCTCGCCCCAGGCCAGGCGCGACTGCACGGCGTCGAGCGACGCCTGGATCGCGAGCTTCGACCTGCAGCGTCGCTCTCCGCGGCGCCGAGGCGCTCGAGCAGCAGCGAGCGCGTGGCCGGTCTCGTGGCTGGCGGCCAGCGCCTTGGCGGCCGCGATGCGCTTGTCCTTGTCGCTCGATGAGATCAGCACGGCCGACTTCAGCACACCGAGCTGCGCCTTCGAGCGCCGGCATCGGTTTCCTGCGCCTCGGCCTTCTCGAGCAACGCCGAGCTTGCCTTCGTCGACCTGGTCGCGCAGGTCGGTCGATCGCCTTGGCGCGCAACGCCGCGTCGGGCGAGAACAGCGCCAGCGCCGCGCAGCGCCGACTCCATCTCGCGGCGCATGCGGTTGTTGTTGACCACGTCTTCTGCGCCGGCAGGCAGCGTCGCCGCGCGCGCCGGTGCCGGCCTCGCTGATCTTGCCGTCGCGCACGACATACGCCTTGCCGCCCGCGACCTTCACTTCATCGGCCAACACCGCCTGCAGGAACGGACCGAGCCCAGCGTCGGCTGCGACCACCGTCTCGTTCAGGGCCGTGATGCGGTCGTCGCTGTCACCGGCGCGTATGCGCGCCGCCTGCTCGGGCGTAAGGGCCCACGCAGGCGACGACGCGAGAAGCGACAGACAAAGGATCAGGACGAAGCAGCACCGCAGCACGCCCCAAGAGAGACCATCAGCCAAGGGCGGCGCAAGCCCGGCCATTCAAGCGGACGCCGTGGATCGGGCTCCGCCGCGGCCACTGGCGTCGCCCCCTGAGGGAGGCGGCCGCAGGCCGCTTCCGGGGTCATACTTTCTTCCGGCTCGTCCTTCTTGCCCTTCGTTCTCGGGGATGAACGGGCTCCACGGCTGGGCCTTGACCGGGCCGGGCGTCTTCCACACCACGTTGAACTGGCCGTCGGCCTTGATCTTCGCCGATGAACACCGCCTTGTGCAGGTGGTGGTTCTTCTCGTCCATCTTCGAGGTGATGCCGCGAGGGCGCCGTGAAGGTCTGGCCGGCCATCGCCGCGATCACCTTGTCGGTGTCGGTGCTCTTGGCCTTCTCGACCGCCTGCTTCCACATCGTGGATGCCGATGTAGGTGGCTTCCATCGGGTCGTTGGTCAGCGGCTTGTCCTTGTGGCCGGCGATGCTTCTTGGCCTTGGCGTAGGCGGCTCCACTTCTTGATGAACGTCGTCGTTGGCCGGGGCCTTGATCGACATGAAGTAGTTCCAGGCCGCGAGGTGGCCCACCAGCGGCTTGGTGTCGACGCCGCGCAGCTCTTCCTCGCCGACCGAGAACGCCACCACCGGCACGTCGGTGGCCTTCAGGCCCTGGTTGCCGAGTTCCTTGTAGAAGGGCACGTTGGAGTCGCCGTTGATGGTCGGACACCACCGCGGTCTTCTTGCCGCCGGCAGCGAACTTCTTGATCTTGGCGATGATGGTCTGGTAGTCGCTGTGGCCGAACGGCGTGTACTCCTCCATGATGTCGGCGTCGGCGACGCCCTTGCTGCTGTGAGGAACGCGCGCAGGATCTTGTTGGTGGTGCGCGGGTACACGTAGTCGGTGCCCAGCAGCACCCAGCGCTTGGCCGCCGCCGCCGTCCTTGCTCATCAGGTATTCCACCGCCGGGATCGCCTGCTGGTTGGGCGCGGCGCCGGTGTAGAACACGTTCTTGCCGAGCTCTTCGCCTTCGTACTGCACCGGATAGAACAGCAGGCCGTTCAGCTCTTCGAACACCGGCAGCACGCGACTTGCGCGACACCGCTGGTCCAGCAGCCGAAGGTGACCGACGACCTTGTCCTGCGTGATCAGCTGGCGTGCCTTCTCGGCGAACAGCGGCCAGTTGGAGGCCGGATCGACCACCACCGGCTCGAGCTTCTTGCCCAGCACGCCGCCCTTGGCGTTGATCTCGTCGATGGCCATCAGCACGGTGTCCTTGAGCACCGTCTCGCTGATCGCCATCGTGCCCGACAGCGAGTGCAGCACCCCGATCTTGATGGTTTCCTGCGCAAACACGGGCAACGACATCGCACCGGACAGTGTGATTGCGGCGCTCAACGACTTGAGCGCGAAACGACGATTCATTGTGGCTTCTCCTGGTTAGCCCCGAGGCAGGCGTGTTCCTCGCGGGCTCTGGTCGCAAGCCCCGTGCCAGCCGCGTCGAGCTCGCTTGCCCCCGGTGGACAACGCATCGCGCGACCCGCAGACCTTGATCGACAAGGCTCACCGGAGTCGAGCGGTGCACACCGATGCACCGTGCTGGCGGCACCAGATTCGCTCGTGGCGCTCGAATCTGGTGCGCTACGCGCAACGTCGTGATGCAGGCCCCGGCAAAGTGCGTGGCATGGTCTGGCTGCGAGCGGCAGGCACAGCCACCGCCGCCACCGTCACCGCGTGAAGTACCTCAGCCGATGGACCTGACACCTCGTGAGAAGGACAAGCTGTCTGATCTTCACCGCAGCGCTGCTGGCCGAGCGTCGCCGCGGACGCGGTCTCAAGCTCAACCATCCCTGAGGCGGTGGCGTTGATCACCGCCATAATGGAAGGCGCGATGGCAAGCATCGTGGCGCAGCTGATGAGCGCCGGGCAAGACGGTGCCCAACGCAACGATGTGATGGACGGCGTGGCTCGAGCTGATTCCCGAGATCCAGGTCGAGGCCACGTTTCCCGATGGCACAAACTGGTGACCGTGCACCAACCGATTCCCTGACCCTGAAGCAGAAACGCATGAAGACCTGACGGTTGATCGTGGCGCTCGCCACGCGCTGGCGCTGGCACATGACGGGCACGGCCTGACGCTGCCGCACTGGCACGCCACCGACACGTTGGCTTCGTCGCGCTCGGCGCGTGGTGGCCGCTGCGCGCTGGGCCAGCCGGCGGGTGAGGCGATGAACGCCGCCCGGCCGCCCGAAGGCGCTCGCCCCGGACACGCGGCCCTGCGGGAGTGGGACGGCTCGGCAGGCTGAGGTCCCACGATACCTCGGCGAATTGTTCACCGATGCCGGCGAGCGCACGCTTCAACCCGGGCGCCGCACGTGTGACGCGTGGTGGTCGAGAACACCGGCGACCGGCCGATCCAGGTGGGCTCGCACTACCACTTCGCCGAGACCAACCAGGCGCTGAAGCTTCGACCGCGCGGCCGCGCGCGCATGCGCTTGAACATCGCGTCGGCACCGCGGTGCGTTTCGAGCCCGGGCAGCAGCGCACGGTGGAGACTGGTCGACTACGCCGGTGCCCGCCACGGTCTGCGGCTTTCGCGGCCTGCGCAAGGAAGGTCTGATGTCCATGAGCCCCCACACTCACTTCGTTCGCTGCCTCGGGGCCCGCGCGGGCGCTGGCGGCCACGCGCCGCGGTGGATCGCGGCGACGCCGACGCGCCGCGAGGAGAACTGGCGGCGACGCTGCATGCGCCGCGAGACAACATGGCGACGCTGACGCGCCGCGCTTGTGCCGAGATGTTCGGCCCCACCGTCGGCGACCGCGTTCGCCTGGCCGACACCGAGCTGGTGATCGAGGTCGAGCAGACGACCACACTGCAGCGCCGGCGGCTACGGCGAAGAGGTGAAGTTCGGCGGCGGCAAGACCATCCGCGACGGCATGGGCCAGAGCCAGCGCGCTCAACGGGCCCGGCCCGCACGAAGCGGCCGACTGCGTGATCACCAACGCGCTGATCGTCGACCACTGGGGCATCGTCAAGGCCGACATCGGCATCAAGCGGCTCGCGCATCGCGGCCATCGGCAAGGCCGGCAACCCCGACGTGCAGACCGGGCGTCGACATCGTCATCGGCCCGGGCACCGAGATCATCGCCGGCGAGGGGATGATCGTCACCGCCGGCGGCATCGACAGCCACATCCACTTCATCTGCCCGCAGCAGATCGACGAGGCGCTGTGCTCGGGCGTGACCACGATGCTGGGCGGCGGCACCGGGCCCAGCCACCGGCACCTTCGCCACCACCTGCACGCCGGGGCCCGAGCACATCCGGCCGCATGCTGCAGGCCGCCGACGGCTTCCCGATGAACCTCGGCTTTCCTCGGCAAGGGCAACGCCAGCCGTCCCGAGGCGCTGCGCCAGCAGATCGAGGCCGGCGCGATCGGCCTGAAGCTGCACGAAGACTGGGGCACCACGCCGGCGGCGATCGACTGCTGCCTCGACGGTGGCCGAGTGCCACCGACACGCAGGTCGTCGATCCACAGCGACACGCTCAACGAGAGCGGCTTCGTCGAGGACACCATCGCCGCGACCAAGGGCCGCACGCTGTGCGCCTTCCACACCGAGGGCGCCGGCGGCGGCCACGCGCCCGACATCCTGCGCGTGCGTCGGCGAGGCCAACTTCCTGCCCAGTCGTCGACCAACCCGACGATGCCCTACACCGTCAACACGGTCGACGAGCACCTCGACATGCTGATGGTGTGCCACCACCTCGACGCCGAGCATCGCCGAAGATCTGGCGTTCGCCGAGAGCCGCATCCGCACGCGAGACCATCGCCGCCGAGGACGTGCTGCACGACCTCGGCGCGATCAGCATGATGAGCAGCGACAGCCAGGCGATGGGCCGCGTCGGCGAAGGTGATCATCCGCACCTGGCAGACCGCGCACAAGATGAAGGCTGCAGCGCGGCTGGCTGACCCTCACGCGGAGGGCCCGGAGTGCGCAACGACGCAACGACAACTTCCGCGTCAAGCGCTACATCGCCAAGTACACGATCAACCCGGCGCTCGCCAACGGCATCGCGCACGAGGTGGGCTCGCGTCGAGATCGGCAAGTGGGCCGACCTGGTGCTGTGGAAGCCCGCCTTCTTCGGCGTCAAGCCGAGCCTGATTCTGAAGGGCGGCTTCATCGCCGCCGCCGCGATGGGCGACCCCAACGCCAGCATTCCGACGCCGCAGCCGGTGCACTATGCGGCCGATGTTCGGCGCGTTCGGCGGCGCGCTGCGCGTCGCACGCTCATTGAGCTTCGTCAGCCAGGCCGTCGCTGCGCCGACGGCGTGCGCCGACGAGCTACGGCCTGCGCAAGCACGATCGCCGCAGTGAAGGGCGTACCGCAGCGTCACAAGCAGCACATGGTGCACAACGCCTACGCAGCCGAAGATGGAGATCGACCCGCAGACCTACAGCGTGCGCGCCGACGGCCAGTTGCTCACCTGCGAGCCGGCCACGGTGCTGCCGATGGCGCAGCGCTACTTCCTGTTCTAGGCGCGGCGGCCGCTACATGCGCGCGCTTGGGCGCTGTCTCCAACAACTTGCGCAACGGTTCCACGTCAGAACCGCGCCTGCGCGGTGGTGCCGTGGCCGGCGGTGTTCTCGCTGGCCGGGATCAGCAGCAGCGCGGCCGTTCTTCACGCGCTTGAGTCTCGCGCTCGATGATGCCGGTCTCAGGCGGGTTGCGCTCGTCGTCGGCGGCGTTGATCGCGAGCAGCGTGGCCTCGATGCGCTCGAGGCCCGGCGACGGGTTGTAGTCGCGCGACGAGTCCCACTGGTAGAGCATGTCGTTGGCATCGGCGCGGAACGGCGCCGCGAGCCGCTGCGTCGAGCAGCTTGTCGGCCGTTCGCGCGTCGGCGCCGCCTTGTGGTAGGCCAGGTTGCCGCCGTTGGTGGCGATGCCGTAGAAGACGCCGACGCGAACTGCGCGCTTTCGGCTGCACCGTGTAGTTGCCGTCCTTCCATTCCGGGTCGTTGCGGATCGAGTCGATGATCAGGCGCCGCATGCATCCAGTTGCGGCTCGCCATCTCGGTGGGCAGCGATGCCATCGGCACCAGCGACGTCCATGAAGCCCGGGTACTTCACGCCCCAGATCCAGCTCTGCATGCCGCCCATCGAGTTGCCGATGATCGAGCCGCAGGCGCTTGATGCCGCAGGCCCTCGGTGAGCAGGCGATACGTGGCGCCTGCACCATGTCGTCGTAGTTGTAGCGCGGGAACTTCGCGCGCAGGCCGTCGGAAGGCTTGGCCGATTTGCCCATGGCCGATCGCGTCGGGCAGGATGATGAAGTAGCTGCGTCGCGTCGAGCGGCTGCCCGGCGCCGAACAGCTCGCCGCGCGAACGCCGGCGTCAGCATGCCAGCGCCCGAGCCGGTGGTGCCGTGCAGCACCAGCACCGGCTCGCCGGTCGGCTGCGCCCACCGTCGTGTAGTGGAGCTTGCAGCTCGGGCACGCACCTCGCCGGTGTGGAACTTGAAATCGCGCGCGATCCAGTCGCCTTGCTTCGGCGCCGGAAAGTCCGCCGCTTGTGCCGTCGCAACCAGTAGCGCGCCGAGCGCACACAAAAGGATTCGTCCGACCGCGCGCGTCGTGAACAGCATGATGGTCACTCCTGGATCAGGGTGAGCCGACGCTAGCCCACCGACGCGACCCGCGCATGCGGGCTTGCACGCATGCCTTGCGGCAAAGCTGCTTTGCGATCGAGTCCGCCTGCGCTCAAGCCAGCATCACGCGGCATTCCTGGACTGCTGGCTGAGGATGCGCACCAGCGCCGCCTCGAGGTTGGCCACCGATCGCTCGATGTGGTGCAGCTTGTCGAGCCCGAACAGGTCCGACGCGGAAGGTCTTGAAGTCGGCCGGCTCGTCGCACATGCAGCGGCACGCCGGCGGCCGTTTGCAGGCCCTCGGCGAGAAAGGCCTTGCCGGTGTGCAAGCCGGCATCGTCGGTGTAGCTGACGACGACGCCGGGCGCCTGGAAGCCATCGGCAGCGACGCTCTTGATGCCGTGCGAGGCGAACATCGCGCGCACGCGGCGACCGAGTCTCGCGCTGCTCGTCGCGCAGGCGCTGAAAGCCGTAGGCCCGCGTTTCGAGCATCACGTCGCGCGTTCGCGCCAGCGCGTCGGTGGGCATGGTCGTGTGGTAGGCATGGCCGCCGCCCTCGTAGGTCTCCATGATCTGCAGCCACTTCTTCAGATCGGCGGCGAAGCTGGTGCTGGTGGTGCCGTCGATCGCAGCGCGGGCGCGCTCGCTGAGCATCACCATGCGCGCAGCAGGGCGAGCCGCTCCAGCCCTTCTGCGGCGCGCTGATCAGCACGTCGATGCCGGTGGCCGCCATGTCGACCCAGATCGCGCCGCTGGCGATGCAGTCCAGCACGAACAGGCCGCCGACGCTCGTGCACGGCGTCGGCCACTGCGCGCAGATAGTCGTCGGGCAAGCATCATGCCGGCGGCGGTCTCGACGTGCGGCGCGAACACGACCGCGGGCTTCTCGGCACGGATCGTGGCCACCACCTCGTCGCAGCGGTGCCGGCGCGTACGGCGCCTGTCGCCCGGCTGCCACTGGGCGCGCCTTCAGCACCGTGGCGCTGGTCGGGATGCTTCCCATCTCGAAGATCTGCGTCCAGCGGTAGCTGAACCAGCCGTTGCGGATCACCAGCGCCTTGCGGCCGGTGGCGAACTGGCGCGCCACCGCCTCCATGCCGAAGGTGCCGCTGCCCGGCACGAGGATCGCCGAGCGGGCGTGGTAGACCTCCTTGAGCACGCTGGAGATGTCGCGTCATCACGCCCTGGAACTCGCTGCGACATGTGGTTCAGCGCGCGATCGGTGTAGACCACGGAGTATTCGAGCAGGCCGTCGGGATCGATCTCGGGCAGCAGTCCGGGCATGGCGGTCCTTGGTAACAACAGGGAAGCGGGCGCGCAGATTAGCATCGGTCGCCGTCCCGGTGCCCGCGAAGGGCGCCACCTTCGCGCTATAACGCGTCATGACCCCTCGACCTGTATGCCCATGATCACCGTCAACAAATTGATCCCACAGGGCCGCGCGGCCTGGCCAAGGCGCTGTTGAAGCGCGCGGCGAGCGTCGAGCTGGACTGGGACGTGCGCCGGAAGAGCCGCTTCGATGCCACCGATTCGAGCGGCCGCGCACTGGGCGTGTTTCTCGCGCGCGGCGCGGTGGCGCGCGGGGCGACGTGCTGGTGGCAGAAGACGGCTCGCTGATCGTCGTCAAGGCGGCACACGCAAGCGCTGATGGTGGTGCGCCACTGCAGCGAGCACGGGTCGCCGCACGACCTGCTGCGCGCGCGCATACCACCTCGGCAATCGCCACGTGCAGCTGGAATTGCAGCCCGATCGGCTGCTGCTCGAACCCGATCATGTGCTGGCCGACATGCTTGGCCACATGCACTTGCTGGTGAGCCACGAACAGGCACCGTTCGAACCCGAGGCCGGGGCCTATGCGGGTGGCAGCGGGCACGCGCGACCCACGACCACGCGCACGATGATGCGCATGACCACGGGCATGAGCACGAGCGAGAGGGCATGACCACGGGCACGGGCACGGGCACGACCACGGGCACCACGATCATGGCCATGATGACCACCACGGGCATGACCACTCGCACAAGTCTTGATCAATGACGCACGCAGCGCCATCGTTGCGGCTGCCACCGGCGGTTTTGATCGAGTTGATGCGCCTGGCCTCGCCGGCATTGCCGGTGGGCGGCTTCAGCTACAGCGAGGCGCTCGAAGCGGCCATCGACCACGGCCGCGTGACCGACGTCAAGTCCGCCCGCCCTTGGCTGCTCGATCAACTCGATCTGAGCCTTGCGCGCTGCGACCTGCCTGTTTGGCAGCGGCCCATGACGCCTGGTCGCGCGGCGACTTCGACCAGATCAGCGCCTTGAACGGATGGGCCACCACGGTGCGCGCGAGACTTGCGAGATGCAGTTGCAGGCCCAACAGATGGGCCGCTCGCTGCTCGGAATGGCTGCGCCAACGCACACTGCGACAGACGCCGCGGTCGATCACGCCGCCACGCTGAAGCCGGCACCGGTGTGGCCGGTGGTGTTTGCGTTGGCCGCCGTGCGCGCCGAGCGCACCCGCGCACGACAGCCTGATCGCCTTCGCGCTCGGCTGGGCCGAAAACATGGTGCAGGCGGCGATCAAGGCAGTGCCGCTGGGACAAAGCGCCGGACAGCGCCTGCTCGATGCGCTGGCCGCCGCGATTCAAGCGCCGTCGATCGTGCGTTGGCCACACGGCCTGACCAGCGCCAGGCATTCACGCCGATGCTGGCGATCTTGTCGGCGCAACACGAAACCCAGTACTCACGACTGTTCCGCTCGTGAGCCCGCCCTTCGCGACCTCGATATGCCTCCTGACATGACCTCGCCGCACTGCACGCCATGCCCCAGCGCACCAAACGACTGCCGCCGCTGCGGGTGGGCGTCGGTGGCCCCGTGGGCTCTGGCAAAGACCACGCTGGTGGAGATGCTGTGCAAGGCCATGCGGGATCGCTGGGACCTGGTCGTGGTGACCAACGACATCTACACCAAGGAAGATCAGCGCCTGCTGACGGTGGCCGGCGCGCTCGGGCCCGAGCGCATCATGGGCGTCGAGACCGGCGGCTGCCCGCACACCGCGATCCGCGAGGACGCATCGATCAACCTCGAGGCGGTCGATCGCATGCTGGAGAAGTTTCCGGACGCCGACATCGTGTTCATCGAGTCCGGCGGCGACAACCTCGCGGCCACGTTCAGCCCCGAGTTGAGCGACCTCACGATCTACGTGATCGACGTCGCCGCCGGCGAGAAGATCCCGCGCAAGGGCGGCCCCGGCATCACCAAGAGCGACCTGTTCGTCATCAACAAGATCGATCTGGCGCCCCACGTGGGCGCCGACCTGTCGGTGATGGAGGCCGACACGCGGCGCATGCGGCCGAACAAGCCCTTACGTGATGAGCAACCTGCGCACGCGGCAGGGCCTGGCGGAGCGTGGTGACGCTTCATCGAGCGCAAGGGCTTGTTGGTTGCCCCTGAGCGGCGCGTGTCATCGGGCCGGCGTAGAGTCGGCACCCCGCCAAACCACACTCAGGAGGTACGCATGAGTCTGATTTCCTTCATCAAGGAAGCCGGCGAAAAACTGTTCGGCAAGGGTGAGGCCAAGGCCGCGCAGGAGGCTGCCGAGCGCGAAGCCAGCGCGGCCAACCTGGAGCGCCTGAATCGCACCGCTGGCGACGCGATTGCCACCTACATCGGTGCGATGAACCTCAAGGTCGATGGCCTCGACGTCGGCTTCGACGGCGCCACGGGCACAGTCACCGTGGCGGGCGTCGCCGCCGACCAGGCGACCAAGGAAAAAGTGGTGCTGTGCTGCGGCAACGTCGAGCGCGTGTCATCAGTCAACGACTTGATGACCGTGGCCACGCCGGCCGACGAGTCGAAATACTACACGGTGGTCAAGGGCGACACCTTGTCGAAGATCTCAAGGAGTTCTACGGCAACCCCAACAAGTACCCGCAGATCTTCGAAGCCAACAAGCCGATGCTGACCCATCCGGACAAGATCTATCCGGGCCAGTTGCTGCGCATTCCACCAGCCTAGCCTTTGGTCGAGAGCGGGCCGCGGTTGCGGCAACCGCTGGCCGGCTCACGACGGTGCGAGCTCAGCGGCGATGACGCCTGCTCACCAGCGGATCGGCGCGCATGCGTTCGCGGTGCGCTGCCACCTTCGGAAAGCGCGCGGGTCAACGCCGTCGGCCTCCATCCATTGCGCCAGCGTGAACAGGTACATGTCGCTGACGCCGTAGCGCGTGCCCATCACCCACGGGCCGACGAAGAACTCGTTTTCGATCAGCTCGAAGCCACTCGCGCTCACCGACTGCGGCACCTTTCTTTGCATCGCCGCGATGGCCGCGGGATCGTCGACCCAGCGGGTGCCGCGCATGCGGTGCGCGTGCGCCACGTGCAGCGTCGAACACAGATAGCTGTTGAAGGCGTTCATGCGCGCCAGCTCGAACGGGTCGTCGAGCGGCGCAAGTCCGGCCGCTGGGTACCGCTGCGCGATGAACTGCAGGATGGCGGGCGTTTCCGTCAGCGATGCCGCGCTCGGTGACGAGGGCCGGCACGCGACCCTTGGGGTTGACGCGCAGGTACTCCAGCCGAGCGCTGCTGCTTGCCGCGAAAATCGATGCGCTCGAGCCGATAGTCGGCACCGGCATGCTCCAGCGCAATGTGCGGAGGCCAGCGCGCAGGTGTCCGGCGCGTAGTACAGCGTCAGCACATGAGCGGCCCAGCGCTCATCAGCGCAGCAGGCTCAGCGCGCGCAGCGCTACGCACAGGCGCCCTCGCCCATCGAACTGCCGATGCGGCGGGCCAGCCGCTCGGCGAAGTTCTCCTTCGGCGTGTAGTCGATCACCTCCTCGGCCTTGACGACTTCGCGCGCCACGTAGTCGAGGTTGCCGAACTTGTCGGCCAGCCCCTGGCGCACGGCTTCCTCGCCATTCCAGAACAGGCCCGAGAAGGTGGTCGGGGTTCTCGTTCAGGCGCTTGCCACGACCGTCTTTGACGACCTTGATGAACTGCTGGTGGATCTGGTCGATCATCACCTGCGCATACGCCTTCTGCTTTTCGTTCATGCGGCGAGAACGGATCGAGCATGGCTCTTGTTGTCGCCAGCGATCAGCAGTCGCCGCTCGACGCCGAGCTTCTCCATCGAGCCCGCAAAGCCGAAGCCGTCCATCAGCACGCCGATCGACCCGACCAGGCTGGCCTTGTCGACGTAGATCTCATCGGCGGCCACCGCGATGTAGTAGGCGCCCGAGGCGCACACCTCCTCGACGACCGCATACACCGGCTTCTTGTACTTGGCCTTCATGCGCCTGATCTCGTCGTTGATGATGCCCGCCTGCACCGGGCTGCCGCCCGGGCGTGTTGATGCGCAACACCACGGCCTGCGACTCGGCGTCTTCGAACGCACCTTTCAGGCCGGCCACCAGATTTTCGGCGCTGGCCTCGCTGTCCGCCGCGATCTCTCCGCGCACTTCGATCAACGCGGTGTGCGGACCGCTGCGGCGCGCCGCCATGGCCACGGCCGACGAACAACGACCACGCGACGATGATGAACAGGATCAGCCAAGCAAGGCGGAAGAACACGCGCCAGCGCCGGTCGGCACGCCGTTCGCGCAGCAACGTGCTGCGTGAACGAGCCATGCCGCGCTCGAAACTCGACGGCCCGCGCGGCGGCGGCTGGCGCGGCTGCCGGTGGCGCACCCTCTGGCGGAAGGGTGGACGAGGCAGATACGGTTCTTGCGGATTCATGGCGTGCTTCAGGGTGCGCCGTCGCGTCGGCCCGGCGTCGTCGAAGACGACGGGTTGAATGTCGCGGGAAGGATACCAATACACGGTGCCCTCGCGCTCTCTCGGTCGTGATGGGCATCAGGCGGCCACGCCGCAGGGGCCGCCGACGCAATTGGCCGTCGGCCGGCTCGTAGGCCGCACCATGCACCGAGCACAGGATCCAGCGTTTGTCCATGTCGAGAAACTGGCCGGCCTGCCAGTCCATCTCGGAAGGCACATGCGCGCAGCGGTTCATGTAGGCCACGACGCTGGCCGTCGAAGCGCAGCGCGAACGCGCGCGCAGGCTGGCGCCACAGCATGCACGTCGAACACGATGGCCTGGCCCCGCTCGAGCAGCTCGTGCTCGGCGCACAGGGCTTGCGCGTCGGTAGCGGGGTCTCAGCCATGGTGCATCAACCAGTCGTGCAGTTCGCGCGTGGAATGCGCCATCGAACAGGCGGCGCGTATTCAGCCAGACGCCCCGTGATCGTGGGCGCCGTAGCTGACGGCCGCATGCGGCGTGCCCGCATTGACCGCCAGCTGCAGGTCGTGCGTGGTGTCGCCGATCATCAGGTGCGCTCGGGCGTCGTGCCGCACTCCGCCATCAGCTCGAGCAGCATGCGCGGGTCGGGCTTGCTCGCGGTCTCGTCGGCGGTGCGGGTGGCGTCGAACAGCGTCTTCAGTCTGCACCGTCTGCAGCGCGTCGTCCAGACCGCGGCGCGCCTTGCCGGTGGCCACCGCGATGCCGTTGGTTGCGCGACCTTCAACGCATGCAACATCTCCAGCGCGCCGGGGAACAGCGTCAGCTCGTGCTGGCGCTCAAGTAGTGGTGGCGGTAGCGTGCGCCGAGCTCGGGGTAGCGCTCGGCGCGGCAGGTCCGGTGCCGGCGTGCGCCAGCGCATCCGATAGGCCCAGGCCGATCACGTAAGCGGCCTGCTCATCGCTGGGCACCGCCACGCCCAGGTCGCGGCACGACTGCTGGATGCAGCGCACGATCAGCGCGCGTCGAGTCGAACAGCGTGCCGTCCCAGTCGAAGGCGATCAGGTCGAAGCGAAGCGGCTGAACCGGTCATCAATGGGGCTCGCTAGCACGCCCAGCAGTCTGACGCATTCGGACGGCAGCGGCGCTCCAGCTCGATGCGCTGCGCCGCTGGCCGGGTGGTCGAATGCCAGCCGCCGGGCATGCAGAAACATGCGCGCAAAGCGAACGCCGGCAGTCCCTCGCCACGCGCGACGCTGCCGGTTCAACTCGAAGTCGCCGTACTGGTCGTCGCCGACGATGGCGTGCCCGGCGTGCGCCAGGTGCACGCGGATCTGGTGGGTGCGCCCGGTCTTGATGTCGACCGTCGAGCAGCGTGTAGGCCTCGCAGCGCGCGCGCCACCTTGACCAGGGTGATCGAGCGGCGGCCGTCTTCGTCGTCGGCACTCCACCGCGCGCACCCGGCGCTCGCCGTCGGCCGCAGTGGACTTGTGCAGCGCCACGTCGATCACCTTCTTGTTCGCAGGCCAGGCGCCGATCGACCAGCGCGGCGTAGGTCTTGCCGGTGTCGCGCTGCGCGGAACTGGTCCTGCAGCGCGGTCAGCGCACTGCGCTTCTTGGCCAGCAGCAAGACGCCGGAGGTCTCGCTTGTCCAGCCGATGCACCAGTTCGAGGAACTTGCGCAGCCGGGCCGCGCGCTGCGCAGCTGCTCGATCACGCCGAAGCTGACGCCGCTGCCGCCATGCACCGCCACGCCGGCCGGCTTGTCGAGCGCCAGCAGCTGCTCGTCTTCGTAGAGGATCGGGAACTCGCGGCGCCGGCGCCGGCGCCGCGCTGGCGCGTTCGGCCACCCGCACCGGCGGCACGCGGCACCTCGTCGCCGAGCTGCCAGTCGGGTGTCGGCACTGGCCCGCCCGCTTGTTGACGCGCACCTCGCCGGAGCGGATGATCGCGGTAGACATGGGTCTTGGGCACGCCCTTGAGCATGCCGCAGCAGGAAATTGTCGAGCCGCTGCCCCGCACCGCCCTCGTCAACATTGACACGTTGCACCGGCGCGCGGCGGCGAGGCAACGCGCCCACCGAGGCTTGGCGCGCTTATAATGCGGCGGACCACTGTCGTGCTGCAAGTGCATTTGATTTCTGAGTTTACTCGGCGCTTGTGCGGCAGACGGCGGTGGCGGCGCACTGGAACGCGTGCGCGATGTCCAGGTGATGCAGCGCCGCTGCCCGAATGGAAGGGCCGTCTCCCACAGCGAGGCGCGGCTGCCGGACGGTCGGCGGTGAAAGAACAACGTCGAATCCAGCCCTCCCGTGAGTCGGGAAAGAAAGGTCAATGCAGCAGACGCCACCATGTGCGGCGGCTCGTTGCTTCGCTGTGAAGCGAACCGGTGTGTGCATGCCGCACCTCGAGCCACGTCGACGCCACGCCCGCGCGCCTGCCGCGCGGCGGGTCCGTTTGCCGTGAACGCCGCGGCCTTGCGCTCGTGTCACGGGTTGAAGCGCCGCGGCGGTTTGCCGCGCGGCCCACTGGCACGGGGCCATGACAACCACCGCCACTCGCTTTACCGCACGCCGCCCCACTGCGGTGCACGGTCGCCCTCGCGGCGACCCCTGCGGCCAGTCGGGCAGTTTCTTCACTGAGGCTACTTCAGCGTTGCTCGTGCATTGACGGGTCCAACGGTCGCAAGGCTGCTGGATCGATAAGAGGTGTGCACGCGCCTGAGCCGGCGCGTGCACCCGACGAGGAGTGCACATGAAACGCATGCTGATCAACGCCACGCAGCCGGAAGAGCGGCGCCTGGCCATCGTCGATGGCCAGAAGCTGCTCGACTTCGAGACCGAGATCGAAGGCCGCGAGCAGCGCAAGGGCAACATCTACAAGGCCGTCGTGACGCGCGTCGAGCCGTCGCTCGAGGCCTGCTTCGTCGACTACGGCGAAGACCGCCACGGCTTCCTGCCGTTCAAGGAAATCTCGCAGCAGTTACTTCCGCGAAGGCGTCGACGTCACGCAACGCGACGCATCCAGGACGCCATCCGCGAAGGCGCAGGAACTGCTGGTCAGGTCGAGAAGGAAGAGCGCGGCAACAAGGGCGCGGCGCTGACCACGCTTCGTCTCGCTGGCCGGCCGCTACCTGGTGCTGATGCCCGAACAACCCGCGCGGCGGCGGCGTCAGCGCGGCGCATCGAGGGCGAAGACCGCGAGGAGCTGAAGGAGAACCTCGACCAGCTCGAGTACCCGAAGGGCATGAGCCTGATCGCGCGCACCGCCGGCATCGGCCGCTCGCGCGCCGGAGCTGCAGTGGGACCTGAACTACATGCTCAAGCTGTGGACGCGCGATCGACGGCGCGCGCCAAGGCCGGCAAGGGCGCGTTCCTGATCTACCAGGAGAGCTCGCTGGTGATCCGCGCGATCCGCGACTACTTCACCGCCGGACATCGGCGAGATCCTGATCGACACCGACGACATCTTCGATCAGGCGCAGCAGTTCATGAACCACGTGATGCCCGAGTCGGCGCACACGTGTCAAGCGCTACCGCGACGACGCTGCGCTGTTCTAGCCGCTTCCAGATCGAGCACCAGATCGAGACCGCGTTCTCGCGCACCGGTCAACCTGCCGTCGGGCGGCGCGATCGTGATCGACCACACCGAGGCGCTGGTGTCGGTCGACGTCAACTCGGCGCGCGCCGACCCGCGGCAGCGACATCGAGGAGACCGCCACCCGCACCAACCTCGAAGCCGCCGACGAGATCGCGCGCCAGATGCGGCTGCGCGACCTCGGCGGCCTGATCGTCGTCGACTTCATCGACATGGAGGAGTCGAAGAACCGGCGCGAGGTCGAGCAGCGGCTGCGCGACGCGCTGCGCTACGACCGCGCCCGCGTGCAGTTCAGCTCGATCAGCAAGTTCGGCCTGCTCGAGCTGAGCCGCCAGCGCCTGCGCCCGGCGCTCAGCGAAGGCAACCACATCACCTGCCCGCGCTGCAACGGCACCGGCCACATCCGCGACACCGAATCGAGCGCGCTGCAGATCCTGCGCATCATTCAGGAAGAGTCGATGAAGGACAACACCGCCGCCGTGCACGTGCAGGTGCCGGTGGAGGTGACCAGCTTCCTGCTCAACGAGAAGCGCACCGAGATCACCAAGATCGAGCTGAAGCAGCGCGTCACCGTGCTGCTGGTGCCCAACAAGCACACTCGAGACGCCGAACTACAAGCTCGAGCGCCTGCGCCACGACGACCCGCGGCTGGAGAACCTGCAGGCCAGCTACACGATGATCGAGGAGCCCGACGACGAGGTGGCACTCTCGCGCCGCGAGAAGGCCAAGCCCAAGCAGGAGCCGCGATCAAAGGGCGTGTTGCCCGATCAGCCGGCGCCGGTGGCGGCACCGCCGCGCGCCCGAGCCCGCTGCGGCGCCCACGGCTGCCAAGGTGCCGAGTGCACCCGGCTGCGCGCCGCACCAGTGCCGGCCCACAGTGGTTTCAAGTCGTGGCTGAAGAAGCTGTTCGGGGTTGGGCCCAGAACCCGAACCGCCGTCGCGCCGTCGCGCTGGTGGCCCCGGCGGCCGAACCGCGTGCGCAAGGATCGCGACGGCGGCCAGCAGGGCCGCTGACTGGACGGCGCGGCGGACGCGGTGGTCGCGGTGGCCGTGGCGGTGATCGCGACGGGCGCGGCGGTGAAGCGCGATGGACGCAGCGGTGAACGTGATGGCCGGGCGGCAACCGTGACTCCGCCGCTCGCGGTGAGGCGCGCGGTGGCGAGCGCGATGGGCGTGGTGAACCGCGCGGCGATCGATCGCGCGCGCGCAGCGCGATGGCCGCGATGGCCGCGATGGACGTGAGAACCGTGAAGCGCGCGACGCGCGTGCCGAGCAAACGCCAAACGATGATGCAACCGCACCCGCTCAACGCGCCGAGGCGCGGGATGAGGCGGCAAGCTCACAGCGCCGCAGTCCGCGCCCGCCTCGCGAGCCGCAGGCCGTTGCCCGAAAGCGTGGCGAGCACAGCCCCACCCAGCTTCGTCGATACGATTCCGGTCGGTGAAGGCACGGTCGAAGCCAACGAGGGCGAGCGCGATGGACGCCGGCGTCGCCGCCGCCGCGGTGGTCGTCGCGACGATGCGGGCCTGACCTCGACATTCCAGTCCCACTGGTGGCCGCGAGGCGACGTCCGAGGTCGAACCGGCGGCATCCATGTCGCCGACGACGCCCGATGTTGCGCTTGGACGTCCTGGATCGGCGAAAGCGCTGCGCCGCGTGAGTGCGAATGGCCCCGGCGCGAAGAGCGCACCGCGACAGCGACCACCGATGGTCAAGGCCCGGCCGTCGAGCGCAGCGCTGCCCATCGCCGCCGAGATGCCGGTGCCCGCAACCCCGGCCCATGCGCCACGCGCAGTGCCACCCGGTACCGCAGTTTGATCTGCCGACTCATGCGTTGGAGCAACCTGGCCGACGAAGCCGGCCTGCAGTGGGTGCAATCCGACGCCGACAAAGTGCGCAGCAGTGCAGCAGGCCATCGCCGCCGAGCCGCCGCCATCGCGCGTGCCGCGCGAGCGAAAGCCCATGGTGCTGGCTGACGACGGGCCCCTGGTCCTGGTCGAGACGCGCAAGGACCTGTCTCAACCGGGGCTGCCGTTCGAGCGGCAGGCCACACGCACCAGCGCAGCCGCCGCAGTAAGGCGGCGTCTCGAGTCAGCGCAGCCGGCCCGCCCGGGCTGGCCTGCAGCGGCGCGCTATGCGCCTGGTCAGACCAAGCGGTCGAGCGCGAGCCGGTATGCGCTGGCGTGCATCAGGTTCATCCCACGGCCAGCGGGGCGCTGGACGGCAGCAGCGAAGTGGCGCCTGGCCTCGCTGGCGTTCGCTGAACTGCCAGCCGCCCTGCGCCTGCGCACCAGCCAGGCCATCGAGCAGTTGGTCGACTGCGGCGCCACCGTCGATCGATTGATTGCACAGCAGCACCGCGTCGCAGCCGGCCCGCAGCGCGGCGACCTGCGGCCTCGGTGTGGCTCGAGCTCGCGGCCGTCGAGCCGGCGCGCACCCGCCATGCTCAGGTCATCGCTGAAAACAGCACCGTCGAAGCGCAACTGGCGCGCGCAGGATGTCCTGCAACCAGCGCGCTTGAGAAGCCCGGCCGGTCGCGCATCGACCTTCGTGTACACCACATGCGCCGGCATCACGCTGGCCAGAGCTCGTCGACAGCCAGGCATAGGGCGCCGCATCGTCGCTCAACAGCGCCTTCAGGCTGCGGCGGTCGATCGGAATGTCGACGTGGCTGTCGGCCGCCACGTGGCCGTGACCGGGAAAGTGCTTGCCGCAGCTGGCCATGCCGGCACGCAGCAGCCCGTGCATCACGCTCTTGGCCAACAAGCCGACGACGCGCGCATCGCGGTGGAAGCGCGCGATCGCCGATCACGGTGCTGCCGCCATGATCGAGGTCGAGCACCGGTGTGAAACTGAGGTCGACGCCGCAGGCGCGCAACTCGGCACCCAGCACGTAGCCGCACCGCCGTGGCGGTGTCGGTGGCGACCATCGCATCGCGCATCCACAGCTCGCCCGAGCGCGCGCATCGGCGGCAACAGCGGTGAAGCCGTCGCTGCGAAAGCGCTGCACGCGGCCGCCTTCATGGTCGACGCAGATCAACAGGTCCGGCCGCAGCGCCTTGGCCTCGGCCGTGAGCTGCGGTCAGTTGCTCGGCGGTCCTGCCAGTTGCGCGCGAACAGGATCAGGCCGCCGGTCAGCGGGTGCTGCAGCCGGCGCCGGTCGTCGGCGTTCGAGCGCGCAGGCCGGCGACATCGAGCACGACGCGGTGCGTGTGAAGTCATCGATTCGGATACTTTCTCGACCACCACGAAGGCGGTGGCCATATTGGCCTCGTCGCTGACGCTGACGAAGGCGCGCAGCCGGCGCTGCCTCGAACCATCTGTGCGAGCGCGCCGTGCAGGCGAGATCTCGGGCCTGCCTCCGGGCACGTTGATCACTCTCGCATGAGCGCCAACTCATCGGCGCGCGCATGCCCAGCGCCGATGGCCTTGGAAAACGCCTCCTTGGCCGAGAAGCGGGTCGCGAGGTAACTCAAGCCCCGGCGCGCCACGCGCGCGCGCCGAGCCTCGAACACGCGCAATTCGTCAGGGCCGAGCACCTGCTGCGCGAAGCGATCGCCGTGGCGATCGAGCGCCGCCGCGATGCGGGTGATGTCGCACACGTCGGTGCCGATGCCGACGATCATCGCGATCCGGTCGGTTGCGCCAACTGGATGCAGCGCTGGTATTCGCGCACCGTCTGTGTCATAGCCGAGCTCCAGCGCGTCGGCCACCAGCGCGTGGCCGATCGACACCTCGAGCACACCCGGCACGGCGCGCAGGAAATCGGTGCAGGTTCGCGCGATTCAGGTCGTGCCCGGCGTTGACGCCCAGCCCCACCGCCTGCGCCGCTTGCGCAGCTCGCGGCATAACGCGCCAGCACGCGCAGCCTGCTCGGGTGTGCCGTGCGCGCGCGGCATAGGCTTCGGTGTACAGCTCGACGCGGTCGGCGCCGAGCTCGGCGGCATGCGCCATCGCCTCGGGCAGCGGATCCATGAACAGGCTCACGCGCACGCCCAGCGCACGCGCCTCGGCGACCAGCGGCCGCAGCCGCTGCAGCGTCGGCAGGCAGATTCCAGCCGTGGTCGGAGGTGAGCTGTTCGGCGCTGTCGGGCACCAAGCGTGCATTGGTGCGGCTTGCAGCTCACGCACGAACTGCATCAGGTTGTGGGTCGGATTGCCCTCGATGTTGTACTCGACATGCGGGCCACTCGCGCAGCAGCGCGGCCAGCTCGTGCACGTCCGTGCGCGGATGTGGCGCTCATCGGGCCGCGGGTGCACGGTGATGCCCTGCGCGCCGGCCAGCACAGCGCGATGCGCGACAGCACCACCACGTTGGGCACGTCGAGCGTGCGCGAATTGCGCAGGCAGCGCGATCTTGTTGACGTTGACCGACAGCGCGGTGCGCGCATCGCGCGCAAACGGTTCGGGAGCGACCAGCGGATTCATCGTGACGGAGGTGTGGCGTCGAGCAGGCGCTGCGTGTCGATGGCCAACTGGCGGGTGCGCAGCAATGCACCGCCCAGATGATGGTGAAGCTAGCCGCGCAGCAGCGTCTTCAGCGTCTCGCAATTCGCGCGCGCAAGTCGCCTGCAGCGTCCGCAGCGCACGCGGTGCCGCGATCTCTGTGCGACCCAGTCGTCCAGCGCCGACGCCAGCTCCAGACAAACCGTGCCGGCAAGCGCTGCCTCACCGCGAGCCGCCTCGACAAGGCCGCTGTTCGACGCGCAGCGCATAGCGGCCGGTGGCCATCACCGGCATCTAGGTCTGCGTGGTGCGGCTGAATTCGACGGCAGCACGCCGGTCTCGCCGCAAGCAACAGCAGCTCGAAGGCGCGCAGGGCCGCCTCGCGTGCGCATCTCGTTGTCGCCCGCTAGGCTCTGCAGCGTGGCGGCATAGGCGTCGAACACGCCGCGGGTGCGGATCGTCGCGCGCCAGCAGCGCGCAGCAGCAGCTTCGTTGAGGTAGAAGCCGGCGAACCAGCCCGACCCGCGCAGGACAGCAACTTCGCCGCCACCCCACTCGGCACCGCGCAAGGTGCGCACCTCGGCGCCCCGATCATCGGCCTGCGGGCGCGCAAACTGCACCTGCACCGGCTGAAAGGGCATCAGCAGGGCGCGCAGTTGCGAGGTCGGTCGCTTGACGCCCTTTGGCCGCCGCGACCACGCGCGCCAGCGTCGCGGGTGAACAGCTCGACGATCAGGCTCGATCTCGCTCCAGTCGTAGCTGTGCAGCACGAAGGCGTCGTGCGCGCGGCAGCGGCGGCTCGCCGTTGGACGCCGCTCGAGCAGCCGACGCGCCGGGCGTCGCATCGGACTCAGCCGGCCTGGAGTTCATTCGAGGCCGTAGCTACGCAAGTGGCGCTCGTCGTCGGCCCAGCCCGAGCGCACCTGCACCCACAGCGCCAGGTGCACGCTGGGCATCGAGCAGGTGCTTGCAGTTCGTGCCGCGCCTCGGTGCCGATGCGCTTGCAGGCGCTCGCCGCCGCTGGCCGATCACCATGCCCTTGTGGGCGTCGCGCTCGACGACGATGGTGCGCGGCGATGTGCACGCTGCGTTGCGCAGCAGCGCGCGCGTGACGCGGCTTCGAAGGCGCCTGGGCGTCCCACTCCTCGAAGCGATCGAGCACCACCGTCGAGGCGTAGGGCAACTCTTCGCCGGTCAGGCGGAACAGTTTCTCGCGCACGATCTCGCGTGGCCAGGAAGCGCTCGTCGCGGTCGGTCAGTGCGTCGGGGTCGTGACCGTCCAGGGCCTGCTCGGGCAGGTGCGGCTCGATGATGCCGAGCAGGCGCTCCACGTCGGCACTGCGTTGCCGCCGACATCGGCACGTACTCGGCGAAGGCGTGCGCTGCTGCGGCAGAGCCCTGCAGCCAGGGCAGCAAGTCGGCGCGGCGATGCACCATGTCGAGCTTGTTGGCCACCAGGATCGCCGGACCTGCCTCCGGCAGCAGCGCCACCACCTGCTGCGTCGTCGCTGCCGAAGCGGCCGGCCTCGACCACCAACAGCACCAGGTCTGACGTCGGCCAGCGAGCTGCGCACGGCACGGTTGGAGGTTGCGGTTCAGCGCACTGCGAGTGCCGGGTCTGAAATCCCGGCGTGTCGACGAATACGAACTGCGCCGCGCCCACGCGTGCGCACGCCGACGATGCGGTGGCGCGCGGTCTGCGCCTTGCGCGAAGTGATGCTGATCTTCTGCCCGACCAGCGCATTGAGCAGGGTCGACTTGCCCACGTTGGGCCCGCCGATCGATCGCCGCAGTGCCGCAGCGCGTGGGACGCGCCGCGCCAGTGCGGCGCGGGATCGTCATCCTAGGACCGCAACGGGCCGCCCGGCTGATCGCTGGCCTTCAGCGCATCGAGCACGGCGGCGCGCGGCTCTTGTTCGGCGGCGCGGCGCGAGCGCCCGAGCCCAGTCTCGGCCACGCGACAGCGCCGGGATGGCGCATTCGACCTCGAAGGTCTGCTGCGTGCCTGCGCCTGGTGGTGCCGACGATGCGATACGGCCGGCGCCGCGATGCGGCGCGCCTGCAGCCACTCCTGCAACTCGGTCTTGGCGTCCTTGGACCAGGCGTGTGCCTCGCTCGGCCGTGATCACCGTCGCCGAACAAGCCGGCGGATCAGGTCGAACGCGCAGCTCGAAGCCGCCGTCGAGGTAGGCTGCGCCGATCAGCGCCTCGAGCGCATCAGCGCAGGATTGACGGTCGCTGGGCGCCGCCAGCCGCGCGCCTCGCCTTCGGACGAGCCGCATGCACATCGGGCAGAGCCGAGAGTCAGCGCCGCGCGATGCAGGCGTCCTGCGCGCACCAGGGTGCGCCCGCACGCGCGTGAGGTCGCCCCTCGTCGGAGCCGCCGAAAGCGCTCGAAAGCAGGCTCGAGATCGCCAGGTTGAGCACCGCGTCGCCCGAGAAACTCCAGGCGCTCGTTGTGGTCGGCGCCGAAACTGCGGTGCGTCAGCGCACGCGTGCAGCAGCGCCTGCTCGCTGGTAGGTGTACCCCAGGCGTGTTTTGCAGTGCGTCGAGCCGCGGATCCATGCGCTCAGCGGAGACTGGCCCTCGTACTTGATCAGCAGGAACACCGGAGCGATCAGTTCGAGCTTCCTTGTCGTAGGCGAAGCGGATCACGATGTCGTCGTTCTCCTTGGTGATGTCGAGGTCCTTGCCCGAGATCGACGCTGATCGGAGTACTCGATCTCCTGCTGCTTGTCGAAGCTGGGCGCGGACCTCGCCCACCGTGCTGGGCCTGCCTGTGGCGATCTTGTTGATCGCGCTCTGGATCGTGAAGTACTCGTTGAGCGTAGGCGAACACGCGAATCGCCGACATAGCCAACGGAAGCCGATGACGATGGCCCAGAACAGCAGCCCGATCAAGCTGACGCCGCGCTGCGCAGCTGCACTGAAACCGCCGCGATGAGCCCATGCGAAACCCCTTTCCCGCCCCCGTCATTGGAACGACCCGATGCGCCGGAGATTACCGAAATTCATCCAAACGAAGAAGGCCTTGCCGACGATGTTCTCGTCGGGCACGAAGCCCCAGAACCGCGAATCCTGCGAATTGTCGCGGTTGTCGCCCATCATGAAGTAGTGGCCGTCGGGAACCTTGCACACCACGCCCTCGGACTGAATAGCGACAGTTCTGCGCATGCGGAAACTGCCGCGAGTCGCCGCCGCCATAGTAGCGCCGCACGCTGCGGGTCGACCAAGATGCGGTGCTCGACCGCGCCCAGCTGTCTCGCTGAACATCTGGAAGTAGCGCCGGGCCTCGCTCGTCGTAGTACTCGCCCAGCGCCTTGACCTCGACCGGCTTGCCGTTGATCGTTAGCCGCTGGTTGAGGTAGGCGACCTCGTCGCCCGGCACACCGACCACCCGCTTGATGTAGTCAACCCGCGGATCGAGCGGATAACGAAACACCATGACGTCGCCGCGCTCGGGGTTGTGGTTGGCGATGATCTTCTTGTTGACCACCGGCAGCCGCACGCCGTAGTGGAACTTGTTGACCAGGATCAGGTCGCCGACCGAGCAGCGTGGGCACCATCGAGCCCGACGGAATCTTGAACGGCTCGAACAGGAACGAGCGCAGCAGGAAGACGATCAGGATCACCGGGAACAGGCCCGCGGTCCAGTCGAGCCACCACGGCTGTGCCAGCACCGCGTGCTTGGCTTCTTGCACGTTGCCGTCGACCTGGGTGATGCCCTGCGTGGCCAAGCTCGGCGCGGCGCTGCGCGTGCTGGGCCTCGAGCGCGCCGCGGCAGCCGCCTCGCGTGCGGGCTTGAAGTGAAAGCGCTCGGCCAGCCAATAGGCCGAGCGTGACGACCGTCAGCACAGAACAGCAGCAGCGAGAAGTTGCCGATCCACTGATCCGGCATACCAGCCGCCAAGATAGACGGCCAGCGCAGGCGTACAGGATCGCCTGTCAATGCACTCATGGAGGCTCCCAGGCAAGTAGGGAAAGCATCAGTCTTCGACCTGCAGGATGGCCAGAAGGCCTCCTGCGGCACCTCGACGGTGCCGATCTGCTTCATGCGTTTCTTGCCTGCCTTTTGTTTTTCGAGCAGCTTGCTTCTTGCGGGTGATGTCGCCGCCGTAGCATTTTGCCAGCACGTTCTTGCGCAGCGCCTTGACGGTCTCGCGCGCGATGATGTTGGCGCCGATCGCCGCCTGGATGGCCACGTCGAACATCTGGCGCGGGATGATCTCGCGCATCTTGGCCACCACCGTCGCGGCCGCGGTGCAGGCTCTGGCTGCGGTGCACGATGATGGACAGCGCGTCGACGCGGTCGCCGTTGATCAGCATGTCGACCTTCACGACGTCGGCGGCGCGGTACTCCTTGAACTCGTAGTCCATCGAGGCGTAGCCGCGCGACACCGACTTCAGCTTGTCGAAGAAGTCGAGCACGATCTCGGCCAGCGGCATGTCGTAGGTCAGCATGCACCTGGCGGCCGTGGTAGGACATCTGGATCTGCGTCGCCGCGCTTCTGGTTGGCCAGCGTCATCACCGGGCCCGACGTAGTCTTGCGGCATGTACAGGTGCACCGTGACGATGGGCTCGCGGATCTCGCGGATGCGGCCCTGGTCGGGCATCTTCGACGGGTTCTCGACCTTCACCACCGTGCCGTCGCCGAGCTCGCACCTCGTAGACCACGCGACGGCGCGGTGGTGATCAGGTCCTGGTCGAACTCGCGCTCCAGCCGCTCCTGCACGATCTCCATGTGCAGCAGGCCCAGGAAGCCGCAGCGGAAGCCGAAGCCCAGGGCCTGGCTGACCTCGGGCTCGTAGCGCAGCGAGCAGTCGTTGAGCTTGAGCTTCTCCAGCGCGTCGCGCAGCTGCGTCGTATTCGCTGGCCTCGGTCGGATACAGGCCGGCGAACACCTGCGGCTGGATCTCCTTGAAGCCCGGCAGCGCCTCGCTGGCCGGGCCCGGCGTTGTTGGGCAGCTTCTTTTCCAGCGTGACGGTGTCGCCGACCTTGGCGTGCCTGCAGCTCCTTGATGCCGGCGATCATGAAGCCCACCTCGCCGGCCTCGCAGCATCTCGCGCGGCTGCGACTTGCGGCGTGAAGACGCCGAGCTGCTCGATGCCGTAGGTCGGCGTCGGTGGCCATCAGCCGGATGCGTTCGCCCTTGGCCGAGCGAGCCGTCGACCACGCGCACCAGCATCACGACGCCGACGTAGTTGTCGAACCAGCTGTCGATGATCATCGCGCGCGGCGGCCCGTCGGGTCTGCCGCGCGGGCGCCGGCATGCGGTGGATCACCGCCTCGAGGATGTCGTCGATGCCGACGCCGGTCTTGGCCGAGCACGGGATCGCGCCGCTCGGCGTCGATGCCGATCACGTCTTCGATCTCTGCGCGTGCGCTGTCCGGATCCGGCCTGCGGCAGGTCCATCTTGTTGAGCACCGGCACCACCTCGACGCCGAGGTCGAGCGCGGTGTAGCAGTTGGCCACCGTCTGCGCCTCGACGCCCTGGCTCGCGTCGACCACCAGCAGCGCGCCCTCGCAAGCCGACAGCGAGCGGCTGACCTCGTAGCTGAAGTCCACGTGGCCCGGCGTGTCGATCAGGTTGAGGTTGTAGAGCCTGGCCGTCGCGCGCCGTGTACTGCAGCGCCGCGGTCTGCGCCTTGATCGTGATGCCGCGCTCGCGCTCGAGGTCCATCGAGTCGAGCACCTGCTCTTCCATCTCGCGATCGCGTCAGGCCGCCGCAGCGCTGGATGATCCGATCGGCCAGCGTGCTCTTGCCGTGATCGATGTGAGCAATGATCGAGAAGTTGCGGATGTGGTCCATGCAATCAGACATTCTCCGGCGCACCGCGAGATCACAACGGCACTGCCGTTGCGCTCGAAGGCCAACTTCGCGCAGCGAAGTTGAGCTGCGGCGCAGTTGCCCGGCCGAAGAACAAAAAAAGGCACGTCCAAGAGATGACGCGCCTTCCAACAAAACGTATGGCAACTGCTTGTTGGGCCTTCATTGTAGCCAAAAGGATCCCGCGGAGAGCCGCGCCATTGCTTGATTTTGGCTCGTTGCGGGGCGCCAACATGGCAATTCAATCACACAGCTTATCCACAAGCCCTGTCAGCACCCTGCGCCGGCCATGATTCGATGGTTTCTGGACGACGTCTCAAGCGGCCAAAGCAACGCCGGTGCACCCGGATTCTATCGATGCACTCAAGCAAATACGGCCTGGACCACCGTTAGCTAGAACTCACTCCCGGCTCCGATTGCCATGTCACTGCCGGCGCAGAACGGAGCCTCACGGAAACCGCGACGCCAACAGCCGTCTGGTTCCGCAATGCTGAAAGCCGCGCGCAGTCTCCTACCGTAGCGAGGGCTATCGGGCGGGCCGGATGACCAGGTAATTGACGAACTCACCGCGCCTGACCATCACGCTGACCGCGCGCGACTTCTCGGCCTTTGCGGCAATGCGCGAGGAACTGCTTGACGTCGGACACCTCGGTGTTGTCGATCGCCAGGATCACGTCACCCTCGCGCAGCCCCGCTCGCGCAGCCGCGCCTTCGGCTGCATTCGACGCGCACGCCTCCCTTGATCTTGAACTCCCGCTTCTGCGCGTCCGAAACGTCGGACACCGTCAGCCCCAATGCGCTCTTGCGCCTGCGGGCTGCTTGCGCCGGCTCGGCCTGCGCCTTGCGCGTCAGGACGATCCGCCTCGAACTCAGCCAACGGTGACTTGCAGGTCTCGTAGTCGCGCCACGACGGAACACCTGCAACGAGGAGCGGCTGCCCGGTTCGGTGGCTGCCGATGATGCGCGGCAGATCGACCGACCTGCTCAACCGCCTTGCCATCGACCTTGACGATGATGTCGCCGGCCTCGATGCCGGCTTTCTCGGCCGGGCCACCGGATTCGACGCTTTGCACCAGTGCGCCCATCGGCTTGCCCAGGCCGATCGACTCGGCGACTTCCTTGGTCACCGGCGCGATCGTCACGCCGATGCGGCCGCGAATCACGCGGCCCTTGACGCGCAGCTGATCGGCCACGCGCATGGCCTCGTCGATCGGGAATCGCGAACGAGATGCCCATGAAGCCGCCCGAGCGGCTGTAGATCTGCGAGTTGATGCCGATCACCTCGCCGCGCATGTTGAGCAGCGGCCCGCCGGAGTTGCCGGGGTTGATCGCCACGTCGGTCTGGATGAACGGGCAGGTAGTCGCCGGTGTCGCGCTGCCTTGGCGCTGACGATGCCGGCGGTGACGGTGTTCTCGAGGCCGAACGGCGAGCCGATCGCCATCACCCATTCGCCCACCTTGAGCTTGCTGACGTCGCCGATGCGCACCGCAGGCAGTCCGGTGGCCTCGATCTTCACGACGGCCACGTCGGTGCGCTTGTCGAAGCCGACGATCCGCGCCTTGAATTCGCGCTTGTCGGTGAGCGTGACGATGACCTCGTCGGCGCCGTCGACGACGTGCGCGTTGGTCATCACGAAGCCGTCGTTGCTGAGGATGAAGCCCGAGCCCACGCCGCGGTTGCTGCGGCTCCTCGTCGCCACCGCGCGGGCCGCGGCGCGGATCGGGCCGGCCTGGCATCGGAATGCCGAAGCGGCGAAAGAACTCCTCGACGTTGGGGTCGACTTCGCCGCCTGCAGCGGCGCGGCCGCGCTCGAGCGTGCGGATGTTGACCACCGACGGACTCCACTTCTCGGCCAGCTCGGTGAAGTCGGGCAGCTCGCGTCCCTGGGCGCGCGCGCGGCGCGCGATGGCAACCCACCCGCACGCCGAGGCAGGCACGCCAGCGCCGACGTGGCCGCACGACGGCGCCAGATCGAGAACCAGAGGAACCCGTGTGTCGATGCATGCAAGACCTCATGTCAGACCATGGCAGCCCAATGAGGGCTGCGAACGAAAAATCAAGGGGGAATTCAAGCACGGAGCAGGTCAACGCCGCCGCTCCAGCGCCGAAGAAAACAGCTGCACCGTGGCCATCGGCACGTCGCCCATCGCGGTGATCCACCAATCGCCTGAGCGCGATCATCACCGTGTGGGTCGCCCCCAGGCTGGTGGCCACCGGCTTGTGGCGCTGGGCGTCATACGGCTCGACGAACACCGACACGTGGGTCAGGCCGTCGGAGAACACTGCCATCAACACCTGCGCGTTGGCGCTGGTCGGGCGCCTCCATCGCGCCGAGCTCCTCTGCGCATGCAGCCAACCAGCTGAAAGCCCGGCACCGGGTGCGCAATGCTCCAGCCCTCGGCATCGAGCTTGGTGCGGTCGCGGCAGGGCGCACGATGCGAAAGCCATCGAGCTTGCGCATCCCCTGCAGCACCAGGTCCGGGATTCGGCTTGCCGCCGATCAGCACGTCGGAGAACGACGCCGACTCCGAGCACCTCGCCGCGCGCGCCCAACACGTCGGCACGCAGCAGCAGGCCGCTGGACTGCTCAGCCCACAGCCGCTGCGCAAAGCGGTGCGCATCGCGCGGCTTGAACATCAGCACCTGCGCTTCGTGGCCGGCCACACGCTCGGTGCCGAGCAGGCGCAGTTCGTAGGCAGTCGTCCGATCGCGCGTCGGCCGGCGGCAAGCCGTGGAAATCGGGCATCGCCAAACGTTGTTCGATCACCGCCACGCGCGCCCGCGGCCACAGCGTCTGCGTGACGTCGTTGTGGCGCAGCACCTGCCGCGATTCGCCGTCGAGCACGTCGATGCGCTCGTAGCGCTGCTTGCCTTCGCAGTAGTGCGTCACGCGCGAAGCTCGACACCACGCCTGCCGCGTTGGACACCAGCGTTCCCTGGTAGTTGAGCGTGGCGGCCGCGCGCTGCACGCGCGCCATCCACGAGCGCAGATCGCTCGGCCGCTCGCCGGCAGCCGCCGATGCCGCGGTCTGCGCCTGCGCGTCGGCCAGACCGCGACCGCGCTCAGCGGCCCACAGCCAGGTGCGCAACGACCGGCGCAGTGCGATCACCGATCCTCCAGCACGATGGTGTCGACGCTGCGCACCACGCCACCGGGCATCTGCACGTGCAGCGCCATTGCCGCTTTGGCGATGCGCCGCGAAGTAACGATCGAGCCGGGCATCGCGAATCAAGCGGCCGTTGACCGGCTGCTGGATCCCGACGCTGCCGGCGCCGATGCCACCGCGGGCTGCGCGACTGCGCGCGCGGCCACCTGTGCACCGTCGACATGCGCGGCGCCGTCCGCAGCATCACCACCACGCCGGCCACTGCAGCCACACCGGCGACCGCAGCCATCGGAGCTGCCCACACCTGAGCGCGCCGACCGACGGCGCGCGGCGCAGGCCGCAGCACCACCGGCTCGCGCGCCAAGCGAGCGCGCAACGCAGCCAGGAACGCGGCATCGTGGGCGGCCTCGCGCGCCAACTCGCGCGAGCGCAGCACGTCGCCGATCAACTGGTAGTGACGCCAGCGCTCGCGCGCGTCGGCATTGCTCGGCCCACAGCGCCAGGCAGCGCTCCTGCGGCGTCGGAGTGACGCCTCGCCATCGGCCAGCGACGACAGCGTGGCCCATTCGTCGTCGCGCTGTTCGTGCGGGCTCGGTCAATGGATCGTCGGACATCTTCACTCCAGACCATTGTGGCGCGCAGGGCTGGCGCAGTGATCGGATGCCGCTCACCAGCGCTCTCCCTCGCGCGTACCCAACAGTGGCCGCAATCGTGATGCGATCGCTTCGCGGGCGCGAAAGATCCGTGACCGGACCGTCCCGATCGGGCAATTCATCACGTCCGCGATCTCTTCATAGCTCAGACCTTCGATTTCCCGCAGCGTGATCGCCTGCCGGAGGTCTTCCGACAGGGCGTCGATCGCGGCATTGACGGTGGCGGCAATCTCCTTGCTCGCCAGCAACGCCTCGGGCGTTTCGCCGTCGCTTAGTTCGTGGTCGGTCGCGGTAAGTTTCGTCGTCCTCGCCCGGCACGCGCGCGCGGAGTCGGTGGAGACCGGGTCGCGCTTGAGTTCGACCAGGGTCTTCTTGGCCGTGTTCACCGCGATGCGATACAGCCAGGTGTAGAACGCGCTCTCGCCGCGGAACTGCGGCAGCGCCCGGTAGGCGCGAATGAAGGTCTCCTGTGCGACGTCGTGCACCAGGTCGGCGTCACGCACCATGCGCGAGAGATCAAGCGCTCGATGCGCCGCTGGTACTTCGACCACCAGCATCTCGAACGCGCGCGTAATCGCCTTGCGCGCGCTCGACCAGCGAGCGATCGGCGTCAGTGCGGCATTCATGCGGCGCACGCCTTCACGGGCCCGCGCCCGCCTGGCGTCCGACGGCGCCCGGTGCGAACAGCGTGGCGCGCAGCGGCATGCCACGCGGCCCGGCATCGCCGCCGCTCACGCGCCAGCCAGCGTCGCGGCGCCGTCGCCGGCAGGTCGAAAGCGCAACAGCATCCAGCCGCCGAGATCCAGCTTGACTTGCACGGTGCCAGCGTCACGGCGCTGCCGCGCGCCGGCGCCACAGCGTCCACTGTCCCTGGCGCCAGGCGAGCGCGTGCGGCGCGCGCGGTGCAAGCCGCCAGCCGAGCCAGCCGCCCAGCATCGCCGCAGCCCAGCCGACCGCGATCCACGCCACGCGCCGCGGCCCGCCGGGCCCGCGGCGGCGTCGACGTGCGACCAGACCCAGGCGGCCACGGCGGCCGCGCACGCGCCGCCGATCATCGCGACCACGGCACGCCTCGGGCGCCCAGGCGTCACGTCCAGTTCGAATGCCGGCGCAGCGCGCATGGCCGCCGCGGCTGCGTCGCTCGCCAGACGCGGCGCAACACCAGGGTGCCGTTGGTGCCGCCAAAACCGAAGTTGTTCTTCGCCGCCGCATCGATGCGCATCTCGCGCGCCTCGTTGGCGCAATAGTCGAGATCGCACTCGGGATCTTGGTTGAACAGGTTGATCGTCGGCGGCAGCCACCTGGTGGTGCAGCGCCAGCACGGTGAACACCGTCTCGATGCCGCCGGCGCCGCCCAGCAAGTGGCCGGTCATCGACTTGGTGGAGCTGACCACCATCTTCTTCGCGTGATCGCCGAAGGCCAGCTTGATCGCATTGCGTTTCGTTCACGTCGCCCAGCGGCGTGGAGGTGCCATGCGCGTTGAGGTACTGCACCTGCGTCGGCGTCGAGCGCGGCGTTGCGCAGGGCGGCGCGCATCGCGCGGCGCGGCCCATCGGTGTTGGGCGCGGTGATGTGGCCGGCATCGGCGCTCATGCCGTAGCCGACCAGCTCGGCGTAGATCTTGGCGCCGCGCGCCTTGGCGTGCTCGTACTCCTCGAGCACCACGACGCCGGCGCCCTCGCCGAGCACGAAGCCGTCGCGGTCCTTGTCCCACGGGCGCGACGCGGTCGGCGGGATCGTCGTTGCGCGTGGACAGCGCGCGCATCGCGGCAAACCGCCCACGCCCAGCGGCGACACGGTCGCCTCGGTGCCGCCGGCCACCATCGACGTCGGCATCGCCGTACTCGATCAGCCGCCCGGCCTCGCCGATGCAGTGCAGGCCGGTGGTGCAGGCGGTGACGATCGACAGGTTGGGGCCCTTGAAGCCGAAGCGGATCGACACGTGGCCGGCCACCATGTTGATGATCGTGCCCGGGATGAAGAACGGCGAGATGCGCCGCGGACCGCGCGCAGTGAGCTCGTCGTGCGTGTCTTCGATCATCGGCAAGCCGCCGATGCCCGAGCCCACCACGCAGCCGATGCGCTCGGCGCTGCTCCTCGCTCAGCGCGTCACCGGTCGGCAGGCCGGAGTCGCGCACGGCCTGAATCGATGCCGCCAAGCCGTAGTGAATGAAGGTGTCCATGTGCCGCGCCTCTTTGGCGGGCATGTAGTCCTCGACCTTGAAATCCGTGACCTCGCCTGGCGAAGCGGCAGGCGAACGGTGCGGCGCATCGAAGCGCGTGATCGTGCGCGATGCCCGAGCGCCCGGCAATCAAGTTGGACCAGGCCTGCTCGACCGTGTTGCCCACCGGGCTGATCAGCCCGAGGCCGGTGACGACGACGCGGCGGCGCGACATCGCTGAGGCTCGAGCCGGCGCGCTCAGGCCTTCTGGTGCTTGGCGCGTAGTCGATCGCCAGCTGCACCGTGGTGATCTTCTCGGCCTCTTCGTCGGGAATCTCGATGCCGAACTCGTCTTCGAGGGCCATCACCAGTTCCACGGTGTCAAGCGAATCGGCGCCCAGGTCGGCCACGAAGGCCTTCTCGTTGGTGACGTCGGACTCGGGCACGCCAAGCTGCTCGGCGATGATCTTCTTGACACGTGCTTCGATATCGCTCATGACTCCTCCAGGAGTTGCAACAAACAGCCGGTGATTCTACGGCCTCGCCCGCGGCGAGCCGGTGGTCGGCCACCGGTGACCCGACCTGCAATTGGCCTGCGCCACCGGCTTTGCAGAGCTCGGTGGTATGTCGTCGCAGGGCGGCACACGCGCGCTCAGTCCATGAACATGCCGCCGTTGACGTGCAGTTGCGGTGCCGGTGATGTAGCCGGCCGACGGCGAAGCCAGAAACGCCACCGCCGCGGCCACGTCTTGCGGCGCTGCCCAGACGCCCCAGCGGCACTTGCGCCAGCAAGGCCTGGCGCTGCGCATCCGATCAGGCCGTCGGTCATGTCGGTGGCGATGAACCCGGGCGCGACGCAGTTGACCGTGATGTTGCGGCTGCCCAGTTCGCGCGCCAGCGCGCGCGTCAGGCCGGCCACGCCGGCCTTGGCGGCGGCGTAGTTGGCCTGGCCCGGCGTTGCCGGCGGCACCGACCACCGAGGTGATGTTGATGATGCGGCCGTAACGCTGCTTCATCATCGGGCGCATCACCGCGCGGCACAGCCGGAACACGGCATGCAGGTTGGTGTCCATCACCGCAGACCAGTCGTCGTCCTTCATGCGCATGGCGAGCTGGTCGCGCGTGACGCCGGCGTTGTTGACCAGCACGTGCAGATGCCGCCGTCTTGCTTGACGATGGACTCGATCAGCGCGTCGCCCGCCGGCTGCATCGTTGACATTCAGCACCACGCCGCGGCTGCCCGCGGGCGCCGCTTGCGCGCCGAGCGCCTGCGTGACGGCGCGCCGCGCCGGCCTCGGTGGTGCCGGTGCCCACCACGCGAAAGCCCTGCGCGGCGAGCGCCAGCGCGATCGCCCGGCCGATGCCGCGCGAGGCGCCGGTGACCAGCGCCACCTGCGGCGATGCCGCTCGCTCATTGCGCTACGCCTGCGCATTCATGCCAGCACGCCCATCGGCGTCGCGCAACGACGCCGGATCGAACACCGCTGGCCGGTCACGGCCTCGCCATCGATGCGCTTGACCATGCCGGTGAGCACCTTGCCGGGGCCGCACTCCAACACATGCGTCAAGCCGCGCGCGCGCAGCGCCTGCACCACCTCGACCCAGCGCACCGGGCCGTACGCCTGCCGCACCAGCGCGTCGCGGATCGCCGCCGGCTCGTCGGCCGCGGCCACGTCGATGTTGTTGATCACCGGCATCGCGCGGCGACGAGATCGCGACCGACGCCAGCCGTTCGCGCAACGCATCGGCGGCGGGCCGCATCAGCGCGCAGTGGAACGGCGCCGACACCGACAGCGGCAGCGCGCGCTTGGCGCCCGCCGCCTTGAGGATCTCGCAAGCCTTGTCGACCGCCGCCTTGGCGCCCGAGATCACCGTCTGCTTCGGGATCGTTGAAGTTGGCGGCCGACACCACCGCAGCCGGTGTCGGCGCGCCGCTTGCGCGCAGCCTTGCACCACCGCCGGCCGGCTCGAGGCCGAGGATGGCGGCCATCGCGCCTACGCCCGACCGGCACCGCTTGCTGCATCGCCTGCGCGCGAAAGCGCACCAGCGGCAACGCGTCGGACAGCGTCAGTGCGCCGGCAGCCACCAGCGCGGTGTACTCGCCCAGCGAATGGCCGGCCAGCGCTGCCGGCTCTGGCGCCGCCTTCGGCGCGCCAGGCGCGGTAGCAGGCGATGCCCGCGGCCAGCATCACCGGCTGCGTGTTGGTGGTCAGCTCGAGCGCCTGCGCGGGCCCTCGTGAATCAAGCGGCCGATGTCTTCGCCCAGCGCCTGCGACGCTCTCGGCCAGCACCTCGCGCACGGCGGGTGATCGCCCCAGGCGTCGAGCATGCCGACGCTCTGCGCGCCCTGGCCCGGAAAGACGAATGCGAAGGATCGCGCTTCGATCGCCGCAAGGATGGACGCAGGCTTCAAGAAGTCGAGCAGCACCGCGCCCCAGGTGAAGCCGCCGCCCACGCCTTCGAGCAGCACGGTGTCGCCGCGCTTGACGCGGCCGTCCTTGCAGGCCACGTCGAGCGCGAGCGGAATCGACGCGGCCGAGGTGTTGCCGTGCGCGTCGACGGTGGCCACCAGCTTGTCGGGCGCCAGCTTCAGCTTGCGTGCCGTGCCTTGCATGATGCGGATGTTGGCCTGGTGCGGGATCAGCCAGTCGACGTCAGCCTCGGTGCTGCGGCCGGCTCGCAGCCAGCGCGGCGCGCGCCGATGCCTCGAGCACGCTGCACCGCCAGCTTGAACACCGCCGGGCCGTCCATCTTGAGCAGCGGATCGCCAAGCACCTTGCCGCCGGCCACCGTGCCCGGCGTGCACAGGATGTCGCGGTACGCGCCGTCGGCATGCAGGTCGCGACGGCCAGGATGCCGGGCTGATCGCTGGCCTCGAGCACCACCGCGCCGGCGCCGTCGCCGAACAGCACGCAGGTCGTGCGGTCGTTGAAGTCGAGGATGCGCGAGAACACCTCGCTGCCGATCACCAGCGCGCGCGACGCGGCGCCGGTGCGGATCATCGAATCGGCCACCGTCAACGCGTAGACGAAGCCCGAGCACACCGCCTGCAGATCGAACGCCGGGCAGCCGGCGACGCCGAGCTTGTGCTGCAGGATGCGTGGCGGTCGACGGGAACACCATGTCGGGCGTCGACGTGCGCGACGATGATGAGGTCGATCTCCTGCGCCTTGCGTCCGGCCGACTCCGAGCGCATGGCGCGAGGCTTCGAGCGCCAGGTCGCTCGCCGTCACGCCGTCGGCGGCGAAATGGCGCGCGCGGATGCCGGTGCGCTCGACGATCCATTGATCCGAGGTTTCGATGCCGCGCGTCGCCAGCTCGCGCCGCCAGCTCGGCGTTGGTCACGCGCCGCGGCGGCAGGTAGCTGCCGGTGCCGGTGATGCGCGAAAAGCGAGCGGAAGCGGTCATTCGGCAGGCGAGAGATTCGGCTCGTCGACGGCCGACGGCATGGCCTGCAGCGTCTCGAGGATGCGGTCGTGCACGCGTTCGAGCAATCGATTGCGAGCCGCATCATACGCGCGCGCCAACGCGTGCTCGAAGGCGAAGGCGTCCGACGATCCATGGGCCTTGAACACCAGCCCCTTCAGGCCGAGCAGCGCGCCGCCGCTGTAGCGGCGGTGGTCGACGCGCGCCTTGAAGTGGTTGAGCACCGGCAGCGCCGCCAGCGCCGCGATGCTTGGTCCACAGCGTGCGGCTGAACTCCTCGCGGATCATGCCGACCAGCATCGCGGCCAGACCCTCGGAGGTCTTGAGCATCACGTTGCCGACGAAGCCGTCGCACACCACGATGTCGGTGGTGCCCTTGAAGATGTCGTTGCCCTCCACGTTGCCGTGGAAGTTGAGGTGATCGTCGGCGGCGGCTGCGCGCAGCAGCTCGCCCGCGCGCTTGATCGTCTCGCTGCCCTTGATGGCTTCTTCGCCGATGTTGAGCAGGCCCACGCTCGGGTTCTCGTTGCCGTGCAGCGCGCAGGCCAACGCGCTGCCCATCACCGCGAACTGCAGCAAGTGCTCGGCGGTGCAATCGACATTGGCGCCGAGATCGAGCACCTGGGTGAAGCGACCCTTTTCGTTGGGCAGCAGGGCGGCGATGGCCGGGCGGTCGATGCCCTCGACGGTCTTGAGCACGTAGCGGGCCACCGCCATCAGCGCGCCGGTGTTGCCGGCCGATACGCAGGCGTGCGCCGCCGCCTCGCCACCTTCGGCGCGCCTTGACCTGATTGATGGCCACGCGCAGCGACGAATCCTTCTTGCGCCGCATGGCGACCTCGATGGGATCGTCCATGCTCACCACTTCGCTGGCCGGCACCAGCGTGCAGCGCTCCCAGCCTGGCGGCTGGCGCGAGCGCGGCTTCGGTGCCCACCAGCAGCAACTCAGCTGCGGGATGCGAGGACAGGAATGCGCGGCAACCCGGCAGCGTGGCCGATGGGCCGTGATCGCCGCCCATGCAGTCGACGGCGATGCAAACGCGCGTGAGAGGTTGAAGCGGGCTCACTCGCCGAGACGGTAGGTCAAGCGCGCCGGCGGCGCAAGCGGGTGCAACCGAGGAGGCTGCCCGGGCCGGCCGCGGCCGCGCGACGGTCAGTCAGGCGTCCGTCTTGGCCTTCAGCACCTTGCGGCCACGATAAAAGCCGGTGGGGCTGATGTGATGGCGCAGGTGCACCTCGCCGGTGGTCGGCTCGATGCCGGTGCCCGGTGCGGTGAGCGCGTTGTGCGCGCGATGCATGCCGCGCTTGGACGGCGACTTCTTGTTCTGCTGAACTGCCATGGGGTTCTCCAGTGCATGACCGCGTGGCGGTGCGTTGCTTCGCGCGGCGAAGGCGCTCGCGCTGCCGGCGGCCGGGGTGAATGCAGCAGGGCCAGCTCACGGCCCAGAGCCACCCCAGGAAAAGTCGGCGATTGTAGCAGCGCCGGGTCGCCGCGCCTCAGTGCGCCCGCGCGGCTTCAGCGACGCCAGGGCCGAGAACGGGTTGGCGCTGGCGGCGCTGTCATCGTCGCCGGCCCGGTGTGCCGGTGCCGAGCACTGCGTCGTGCCGCGGCACGATCGGCCAGGCCAGCAGCAACTCGTCCTCGACCAGCGTCCGAAGGTCGAGCGCCGGCGCCAGCGCCAGCACGTCGTCTTCGCTGTCGGCATCGAGCGCCTCGGCCTGCGCCTCGCCATCGACGAAGCGCAGCGCCGCGATCCACCACAAGCGGCTGGCTGAAGGGCTGCAGGCAGCGCTGGCAGGTCGGCCACGCGACGGCCTGCACGTGCAGAGCGCAGCCAGGTCTGCGGCGACCGGCCGGCGGCGCGGCGCTGCTCGCCGCGCACGCTCCATTGCACAGGCTCGGGCGCGGCGCCCGGTGCCGGCGTTTGCATCGCGTGCCAGCGTTCGAGCTCCGCAGCGGCCCACTGCCCGCTCAAACTCGCGCCCTCAGCCGGCCATCGCGGCCACGTCGAGGCGGGTCGGATCCGGTCTGCGCGCGCCCATCGGGTCAGTGTAAGTCGCGCACCGATGGGACAATTTGCCGATGAACGCTGCACCCGGTCTGGTCCTGGCCTCGACGTCGCGCTATCGGCGCGAGCTGCTGCAGCGCCTGCGCCTGCCTTTCGCGGTCATCGCGCCGGATGTGGATGAGACTCCAGCACCGGGCGAACTCCCAGCGGCACTGGCGCAGCGGCTTGGCGCTGGCCAAGGCAAACGCGGTGGCCGCGCGCGCGGCCGCAGGCGATCGTGATCGGCTCCGACCAGGTGGCCGAACTCGACGGCGCGGCGTTGGGCAAGCCGGGCAGCCACGACAAGGCCGTGCAACAACTGCGAGTCGATGCGCGGACGCGCGGTGCGCTTTCACACCGCGGTGGCGGTGGCCTGCGTGTCGAGCGGCTTTCTGCAGCAGGCGCTGGTCACCGTCACCGTGCGCTTTCGCCTACTCGAGCGATCGCGAGATCGAGCGCTACCTGTTGCTGGAGCAGCCTTATGACTGCGCAGGCAGCGCCAAGTGCGAGACGCTGGGCATCGTGCTGGCCGAGGCCATCGAGTCCGACGATCCGACCGCATTGGTCGGCCTGCCGCTGATCCGCACCAGCGCCATGTTGCGTGCAGCCGGGCTCGATCCGTTGGCGGTTGCCGCATGAGCACGACCGCGCCCTCACACGGGCCGTTTGGTGCTGATGCCCAACATGCTCGACTTCCGGCTCGCCACAGGCGCTGGACTTGTCGACGGGCCTGCCAGCGGCGGTGATCCAGCGCGCCGCCGCGCTCACGCATTGGGTGGTCGAGGACGCCAAGACGGCGCGTGCGTTCATCAAGCGCGTGGCAGCGGTGGTGCCGCTGAACGTGCCGTTGCGGTCGCTGTCGATCCAAGAGCTGCCGCGCCGCGCCAAGGGTCGTGGCGCCGCGCCGTCCGACGGCGAACTGGCGGTGTTGCTGCAGCCGGCCCACGCCGGCCACGACATCGGCTTGCTGTCGGAGGCCGGGCTGGCGTCGGTGGCCGACCCCGGCGGCGCGCTCGTGGCACAAGCGCACGCGCAGGGCCTCACCGTCGGAGCCACTGCCCGGAGCGAGTGCGCTGATGTTGGCGCTGGCCGCCAGCGGCCTGAACGGTCAGCAGTTCGCGTTCGTCGGTTACCTGCCGATCAAGGACGAGGCGCGCGCCGCGCATTCGCGAACTCGACGTCTGGTCGCGCCGGCACGCGCAGACGCAAATCGCGATCGAGACGCCCTATCGCAACGCGGCGCTGATGCGCGCCCTGCTGCAGCACCTGTCGCCGACCAGCCGCTTGTGCGTGGCCTGCGCGCTGGGTTGGGCCGAGGGTTGGTGCCGCATGCTTCGGGTGAGCCAGTGGCGCAGCGCACCGCCGAGACTCTCCGACAAGCTACCGGCCGTGTTCCTGTTCCAGGCCGATTGAGCAAGTGCGACCGCCACGCCCGCCGAGCGCCCAAAGCCGGCGTGCGCAGCATCAGCCGCGGCCTGCCCCCGAGCAGCGAGGCAACCTTGCGCTTGGGCTTGATGTTGGCCGACACCGCCCGCCGCGGCGGGTTCAGCGGCGCCGGCTGCGATATATCCCAATCCGGCGGGGCACTGCGCGCGGGCTCGTAGGGCTGATCGAACAACGGATCGGCGGGCGCCGCCGGCAGCCCTCGGCGCTCGGCAAAGCGCTCGGGCGGCGCGTCGCTGCGGCGCTCGTCGTCGTCGCGCATGCGCGCGCGGCGGACGGCGCGGCCGCTCGTCGTCGAACTCGAACGGCTCGATCTCGATCTTCTTCTTGATCAGCCGCTCGATGTCGCCAACCAGCCGCGTGTCGTCGCGCGTGACCAGGGTCACCGACAGGCCCGACTGGCCCGCGCGGCCGGTGCGGCCGATGCGATGCACGTAGTCCTCGGCGTTGAACGGCACGTCGTAGTTGAAGACCGCGGGCAGGTCGACGATGTCGAGGCCGCGCGCGGCCACGTCGGTGGCCACCAGCAGGTGCACGTCGCCGCGCTTGAAGGCGTCGAGCGCCTTCAGGCGCTCGTCTTGCGACTTGTCGCCGTGCAGCGCGGTGGTGTTCAGGCCGTCGCGCTCGAACGCACGCGCCAGCCGCGCCGCACCGAGCTTGAGTTGACGAACACCAGCGCCTGCGACAGTTCGCGCCGCGCCACCAGCTGACGCACGGCGCGGCGCTTGTCTTCCTCGGTGACGCTGTAGAAATGCTGCTCGACGGTCGATGCCGTCGCGTTGCGTTGCGCCACCTCCACGGTCAGCGGATCTTGCAGGTAGCTCTGCGCGAGGCGTCGGATCTCGGGCGAGAACGTCGCCGAGAACAGCAGCGTCTGGCGCTGCTTGGGCAGGTACGACAGGATGCGCTGCAGGTCGGGCAGGAAGCCGATGTCGAGCATGCGGTCGGCCTCGTCGAGCACCACGTACTCGACCTGGTTGAGCACGCAGTTCTTCGACTCGATGTGATCCAGCAGCCGCCCCGGCGTGGCGATCAGCACCTCGACGCCGGCCTTCAGCTCGAGCGCCTGCGGCTTTGATGTCGATGCCGCCGAACACGACAGTCGAGCGCAGCAGCGGTGTGCTTGGCATAGGTCTTGACGCTGGCGGCCACCTGGTCGGCCAGCTCGCGCGTGGGCGCCAGCACCAGCGCGCGCACCGGGTGCCGCGCCGGCGACGCCGAGGCGTTTTCGTGGCGCAGCATCTTCTGCAGCAGCGGCAGCGAGAAGGCGGCGGTCTTGCCGGTGCCGGTCTGCGCCGCGCCCATCACGTCGCGGCCGTCCAGCACGATCGGGGATCGCCTTTGGCCTGGATCGGCGTCATCGTCTCGTAGCCCTGGTCGGCCACGGCGCGCAGCAGTTTGGCGTCGAGTGCGAGGGTGTCGAAGCGGGCGGGGGTGGCCGCAGTCGGCGGCGAGGTCAGGGTACTTCGTGGGTCATTGGGTCGGGATTATCCCTGACCCGGCACCTGACGCACCGGACGGCGCAGGCTGACCCGCGGGCGCATCCAGCGCGGCGCCTTGAAGCGCACGATGCGCCAGTACAGCAACGTGTAGCTCAGGCCGAACAGCACGATGAACGCAGCCAGCACGGCGGTGTTGTCCCAGAACAGCATCGCCGGCAGCACCGCGCACATGCAAAGCAGCCACAGGTAGGGCGAGGTCATCGAGTTGCGGCCGCGTCAGCCGACTTCGCCTCGCTGCGCGCCGGCGGCCCAGCGCATCAGCGCGGCGATAGATCAGCGAATGCAGGTGAATGCCGTCGGGCACGCCGGGCGAGCGGTCGCGCAGCACGCGGCGCCGATACATCGAGAACAGGGTCTCGAACACCGGGTAGATGCACGCCAGCAGCGGGAACATCGGCGACACCTGCGGGTTCCGGTGCAGCAGCAGGATCGCCACCTCGGCGACATAGAAGCCGACGAAGTACGCGCCACCGTCACCCAGAAACACCAGCCCGCCGGGTAGTTCCAGCACGAAGAACCCAGCCAGCGCGCCGATGCCGGCCAGCGCCAGCACGCATGACCGGCATGTCGCCGACCTGCAGCGCCACGTAGGCCACGCGCCGCCAGGATCAGCATCGCGCACATCGACGCCAGCCCGTTGAAGCCGTCGATGATGTTGACCGAATTGGCCACGCCCGGTGACGACGAACATCGTCGACCAGCGCGGCACCCCAGCGGCATCGACACCACCCAGTCCAGCCCGGAATCGCGGTGTAGGTGATCACCGACTGCAGCCCCCACACGGCCAAGCCCGGCGATACCGCGGTGAAGAACAGCTGCCGCCGCGGGCTGATCGCTTGGTGAAGTCCTCGGCCAAGCCGGCCACGAAACACGGCATGCCACAGGTCAGCAGCAGCAGCGCAGAGCGAACTGGCCAGCCAAGCCCTGCAAGCCCATCGTCAGACGCGCCGGCCACCACACCAGCCACGATGCCCACGCCACCAATGCGCGGCACCGGGCGGTCATGAAATTTCTGCGGTCCGCTCAGGTCGCTGTCGTGCGTCACGTGTGGCCGGAGGAGCGCGCTGCTCTCACGACCCACAGGGTCACAGCAAGCGAAGCCAGGAAACGCGACCAGCAAGACGGACATAGAGCACGGATTTCAGGCGCTTGTCCGACCCGCTGCAGGCGATGCGAACCCTGAATACGGCACGGCATAGAATCGCGCCGGTCCACGGCAGGTGGGCGGCTCGCCGGCGCGAGTGCGCCGAGCGGCCGGTTTGTCCACCTATGCGGCCAACGCCGACACGCCGACGCCTCATGCACGCGCATGTTCTCGTTTCCGCCGACAGATGTCGCCCGCTCAGTGGCCGCGGTTGTGTGCGGCGGGGTCACTGCGGTTGCGCTGGCACGAAGTCAGCGGCGCCGACGCCGATCCCGCAGATTCAGGATCCTCAGGGGACCACCGGCCCTTACCAGATCTGATACCAATCCCGCGCCACGAGCGGGCCGGGAAACGTCTACATCCCGAGGGCGCCATCTCGCCCGAATGAGGCGTCGACGAGCGCCGCTACGTGCCGGGTAGAGTTCGAGATCTACGTGCAATCGGCTCGCCAACGCGCCGGAGGACGCGTCTGATTCGCCGCTTTGGCGCCAATCTGGTGACCGGCATCAGCTGCGTGTCCGCTGCATCGACGACCGCAGCCACGACGCCCGCCACCCCCGCACTGAACGCTGGCGGCATGCGGTGGTCCCCGCGCGCCTGTCGACCGATCACCCGGCACCAGGCGTGAGGAGGTCCAGGACTTCAACCTGGCAGGTGCCGCCGACTACCTAGTGCAACCGGGCGACGAAAGTGATGCTGACGCTGTGGGGCTCGGTCGACGCCGAGTCTGCGCCTGCCGGTGCGATCGCGCCGGCCGCGATCTGCAGTGCCGCCGTGTGGGTGCGATCACGGTGCCGGGCGTCAAGGCGGTCCGACCTCGAACGATGTGATCGGTCAGCCGCGTGGGCCCAGGTGTTCAGAACTTCCAGCTCAGCACGTCGCTGCGGCCAGTTGCGCGGCATCCGGGTGTACGTGGCGGGTTACGTCGCGCGGCCCGGCAGCATGACGGTGAGCAGCCTGTCGACCGTGGTCAATGCGCTGATTCGCTCGGGCGGCCCGTCGGCCGCGGGCAGCTTTCGCAACGTGCAACTGCGGCGCGGCCGCGAGGTGGTGACCAACGTCGACCTGTACGAGTTGCTGCTGAAGGGCGACCGCTCGGCCGACCGCGTGATGCAGCCCGACGACGTGATCTACATCGGCCCGGTGGGTCCGTGCAGGTGGCCTTGATCGGCAGCGTGAACCAGCCGGCGATCTTCGAGATCAAACCGGGCGAGAGACGATCAACGATCTGCTGCAGATGGCCGGCGGCTTCCGACCGTGGCCGACACCACGCGACTGGCGATCGAGCGGCTCGACGATCGCAACACCGCGCGCATCACGCAGATCGAGCTGCCGCCGGGCCAGGCACACGCGCTGCGCAACGGCGATGTGCTGCGCGCGTTCAACAGCGACCAGCGTCGCGTTGCCGATCGCAGCGGCAGAACAAGCGCGTGCGGGTCGAGGGCGAGGTCGTGCGGCCTGGCGAGTTCGTGTTGCCGCCACAATCAGCACGTGTCCGACGCCTTGCGTGCTGCCGGCGGGCTCACTCCCGCCGCCTACGTGTTTGGTACCGAGTTCAGCCGCGAGCGTGCGCATCACGCAGCAAGAGAACTACGAGCGCGCACTGCGCGACCTCGAGACCGAATTTGCCAAGGCCACGTCGACGCAGCGCACAAGCACGGCCGACGAAGCCGCCGCGCAGATCGGCGCGCGCCACGGGAACCACCCGGCTGATCGAGCGCCTGCGCGCGATCAAACCACGGCCGCGTGGTGCTTCAACTGCGCCCGACGGCACGGAGCTGCCCGACCTTGCGCTCGAGGACGGCGATCGACCTTTACATCCCGCCGCGCCCGACGACGGTGGGCGTGTTCGGCAGCGTGTTCAACGGCGGCGCTACCTGTACGCGAGCAGCCGCACGCAACCTCGACGAATACCTCAACCTGGCGGGCGGCCCGACGCGCGGCGCCGACCAGGCCAGCGTGTTCGTCGTTCGCGCCAACGGCAGCGTGGTGGCGAACCCGCCAGGGCAGGGGCTGGTTCAGCAGCAAGCAGGACCTGGCAGCGTTGGGCCGAGCCGGGCGACACCGTGTTCGTGCCGGAGGAGATCAAACAGATTGCCGCTTTCGTCCAGGACGCACGAAGGACTGGACGCAGATCCTGTCACCAATTCGGCCTCGGGATTGCCGGGCTGAACTGGCGCTACTGGGGCACCTGAGATGCAACGCGAAGCGCCGCCTGGTCGACCTCGATGCGAGCGAGCGCGTCCAGGAGGATGACGAGGGCGTGGACCTGTTCGAGTTGCTGACCTCTGCTGCAGTCAGCATCTGAGGCTGGCCGGTGGCGGGGCCCGTGCTGGCCGGGCCGCTGGCGTTTGGAGTCACCTCGCCGATGGCACCCACGTTCACGGCGACGACCACGTTTCCTGCCACCCCCAACAGCAGCGAAAGCGCCGCCGCCCCGGCGCTCGCGTCGCTCGGGCCGCTGGCCGCCTTGGCTGCCGCGCGGCGGGCGCTGGTGCGGGCCCCTGCCGATCAATACGTGGCGCTGATGCCAAAGCGTCACCGTGTCCGACCGCATCGTCGACAAATTCAGGCTGATGCGGGAGTACGAGGCCAAGCTGCGAATGCATGCGCGAAAGGCGCGCTCCGGGCAACGTGCAATCACCGTGGGCAAGAAGGACGGCCTGATCACCGTGGAAGTTTGACGACAATGAGTCCGCAGCGCGCCGCCGACATGCCAGCCCAGCAGTACGTCGACGAACTGCGCTACGCGACCCGGCACGATTGCCGTTTGAGCGAGGCTCAGCAGCGGCGCGTGTGTCTTCCGAGGCACCCAATCACTGCGGCAAGCCGAGGACAAGCTGACGGCCGCGCGGCAGGCGTCTGCCAAGCCAGCGGCTTTGGCCAGAGGCGCGATCAAGGCCGAAACCCAGGGCGGCCGCCGAGCAGGGTATGCCGGAGCTGCGCGCCGAGGTCACCGCTGCCGAGGTGCGGCTGCAGGGCATGCGCGGCGAGTCTGGCGGACGATGCGCCGGAGATGCGGCAGCAGCAGGCCACGCTGAGTTGCATTGCAGCGGCCAGCTCCGCGCGGCTCGGAGCAGGCTCGGCGACGTGAGCGGCGGGCCCGACTACGTGCGGTGAGCAAGTACCGCGAGTTCAAGTACCAGGAGACGCTGTTCGACCTGTTCGCGCGGCAGTACGAGTTGGCGCGCGTGGACGAAGCCGCGAGGGTGCGCTGATCCAGTGTGGACAGGGCGGTGCCCGAATGGAAGAGCAAGCAGGCGGGCGCTCACAGCGATCGGGGCGGCGCTGGCGACCGCGTTGCTGCTGATCGTGTTCGTGCTGGCGCGCATCATGGCGGCAGCGTCTGGCGCAGCGATCCTGCCACCAAGCGGCGTCCAGGCTGAAGGGGCGCCCGGATGACGCTGCTCGTCACCGGCGGCGCCGGCTTCATCGGCAGCAACTTCGTGCTCGACTGGCTCGCGCAGAGCGACGAGCCGGTCGTCAACCTCGACGCCCTCACCTACGCCGGCAACCTGGAGAACCTGGCGCACGCTGCGCCGGCGACGCGCGCCACGTGCTTCGTGCGCGGCGACATCTGCGACCGGCCGCTGCTCGATCGCCTGCTCGCCGAGCACCGGCCGCGCGCCGTGCGTGCACTTCGCGCGCCGAAAGCCACGTCGACCGCAGCATCCACGGCCCGGCGGCGTTCATCGCGCACCAACGTCGAGGGCACCTTCACGCTGCTCGAGGCGGCGCGCGCGTCACTGGCTGACGCTCGCCGGCGCAGCGAAGCGCGAGCGTTCCGCTTCCTGCACGTCATCGACCGACGAGGTCTACGGCAGCGCTCGAGCCCGACGACGCCGGCCTTCACCGAGACCGCACACCTACGAGCCGAACAGCCCCTACTCGGCCAGCAAGGCGGCGAGCGACCACCTGGTGCGCGCCTGGCACCACACCTACGGGCTGCCGGTGCTGACCACCAACTGCTCGCAACAACTACGGGCCCTACCAGTTTCCCGGAAAAGCTGATCCCGCTGATGATCGTCAACGCGCTGGCCGGCAAGCCGCTGCCGGTCTACGGCGACGGCATGAACGTGCGCGACTGGCTCTACGTGCGGCGACCACTGCAGCGGCGATCCGCGCGGTGCTCGGCGCGCGGCCGCGTCGGCGAGACCTACAACATCGGCGGCTGGAACGAGAAGCCCAACCATCGAGATCGTGCAGACCGTCTGCGCGCCTGCTCGACGAGCTGCGGCCCGACGCCGCCGGGCCGCTACGCGCGCCTGATCACCCACGTCGACCGACCGCCCCGGCCACGACCGCCGCTACGCGATCGACGCGCGCAAGATCGAGCGCGAGCTCGGCTGGCGCCCGGCCGAGACGTTCGACACCGGCATCCGCAAGACCGTGCAGCTGGTACCTCGACCACGCCGACTGGGTCGCCCACGTGCAGATCGGTGCCTACCGCGACTGGGTCGAGCGGCAACTACGGCGCAGCGCGCGCATGAAGATCCTGCTGTTCGGCATGCAACGGCCAGGTCGGCTGGGAGCTGCAGCGCTCGCTGGCGGTGCTGGGCGAGCTGGTGGCGCTGGACTTCGACAGCACCGAGCCTGACGCGCCGACTTCAGCCGCCCCGACGGCGCTCGCCGGCACCGTGCGCGCCGTGCGCGCCCGATGTGATCGTGAATGCCGCGGCCCACACCGCGGTCGACAAGGCCGAGAGCCGAGCCCGCGCTGGCGCGTACGCCATCAACGCCGAGGCGCCGGCTGTGCTGGCGCGCGAGGCGGCGGCGGCGAACGCCTGGCTCGTGCACTACAGCACCGACTACGTGTTTGACGGCAGCGGCGAGCAGCCCTGGACGGAAGACGACCCCACCGGCCCGCTCGAGCGTGTACGGCCGCACGCAAGCTCGAAGGCGAGCAGCGCGTGCGCGCCAGCGGGCTGCCGCCACCTGATCCTGCGCACGAGCTGGGTCTACTCGGCCGCGCGGCGGCAACTTTCGCGCGAACGATGCTGCAGCTGGCCGCCGAAGCGCGAGCAGCTCAACGTGGTGGCCGACCAGGTCGGCGCGCCCACCGGCGCCGACCTGCTGGCCGACGTGACGCGCGCATGCCTTGCGCAGCGCGCTGGCTGCAGCCCGAGCTTGGCCGGCACCTACCACGTGGCCGCCGCGGGCGAGACCAGCTGGCACGGCTATGCGCAGCACGGTGATCGAGTGGGCGCGGCTCACGCGGCCTGCCGGTGCGCGTGGCTGCCGAGCGCGATCGCGCCGGTGCCATCGACCGCCTACCCCACGCCGCGCACGGCGCCCGCTGAACTCGCGGCTCGACACCGCAGCGGCTGCAGCGCGCCTTTGGCTGACAATGCCGCCGTGGCAGCCGGGCGTGCGTGCGCATGCTGGCCGAAGTCGCACGGCCGCTAGAAGCCGACCATGACCGCAAGTCAACGCAAGGGCATCATCCTCGCCGGCGGCTCGGGCACGCGGCTGCACCCGGCCACGCTGGCGATGAGCAAGCAGCTGCTGCCGGTGTACGACAAGCCGATGGTGTACTACCCGCTGAGCGACGCTGATGCTGGCGGGCATCCGCGACATCCTGGTGATCAGCACGCCGCAGGACACGCCGCGCTTCGAGGCGCTGCTCGGCGACGGCACGCAGTGGGGCATCGAGCCTGCAGCTACTGCGTGCAGCCCAGCCCCGACGGCCTGGCGCAGGCGTTCATCCTCGGCCGGCAGTTCGTCGGCGGACAGCCGAGCGCGCTGGTGCTGGGCGACAACATCTTCTACGGCCACGACCTGCAGGCGCTGCTCAGGCGCGCCGACGGCGCGCGCGCACGGCGCCACGGTGTTCGCCTATCACGTGCAGGACCCGGAGCGCTACGGCGTGGTCGCCTTCGACGAGCAGCGGCGCGCGCTGAGCGATCGAGGAAAAGCCCGCAGTCGCCGAAGAGCCACTACGCCGTCACCGGCCTGTACTTCTACGACGAGCAGGTCGTGCGACATCGCCGCCGTCGATCAAGCCCGTCGCGCGCGGCGAGCTCGAGATCACCGACGTCAACGCGCGCGTACCTGCAGCAGGGCCAGCTCAACGTCGAGATCATGGGCCGCGGCTACGCCTGGCTCGACACCGGCACCCACGACAGCCTGCTCGAGGCGAGCCAGTTCATCGCCACGCTCGAAAAGCGCCAGGGCCTGAAGGTGGCGCTGCCCCGAAGAGATCGCCTTGCGCAACGGCTGGATCGATGCGCGCCAGCTCGAAGCGCTGGCCGCAGCCGCTGGCCAAGAGCGGCTACGGGCAGTACCTGCTGCAGCTGCTGGCCGACGAAGGCGTACTGATGCAGAAGTCGACGCGCACCGCGCTGCCCGAGCGTGCTGATCCTCGCAGCCCAAGGTGTTCGGCGACGAGCGCGGCTTCTTCTTCGAGAGCTTCAACCAGCGCGCGTTCGACGAGGCGGTCGGCCAGCACGTGGAGTTCGTGCAAGACAACCACTCGCGCTCGCAGCGCGGCGTGCTGCGCGGCCTGCACTACCAGCTGCCGCCGCACGCGCAGGGCAAGCTGGTGCGGGTGACGCAGCGGCGCGGTGTTCGACGTCGCGGTCGACATGCGGCGCAGCAGCGCCGACCTTCGGCCGCTGGGTCGGCATCGAGCTGCACGCGCGCCGACCACCAGCAGCTCTGGATCCCGCCGGCTTCGCGCACGGCTTCCTGGTCCTGAGCGAGCCGGCGGACTTCCTCTACAAGACGACCGACTACTACGCATGACCGGCGGACGGCAGCGGTGCGCTGGGACGATCCGCGGCTCGCGATCGATATGGCCGGATCGCCGGCGTGCCGATCCCGGCTGTCGGACAAGGACCGCGTCCGCGCCATCGTTCGCGCAGGCACGCCATCCGTTTGAGTGAAGTAGCCAGGCCAATGACTCCGATGAGTGACGGCAAGCGGGCCCTGGTCCTGGGAATCAGCGGACAGGGCGCCGCCTACCTGGCCCAGCTGCTGCTGGGCAAAGGCTATGAAGTCATCGGCACTTCACGCGATGCCATGGCTGCGCCCGACCGCACAAAGCTCCGCGCGCTGGGGATCGACGGACGGGTGGATGTCGCGTCGATGGCCCCCAACGACTTCACAGCGTCCTCCAGACTGTGGCGCGCACGCAGAGCCACGAGATATACAACCTGGCCGGGCAGACCTCGGTCGGCTTGTCCTTCGAGCAACCGGTCAGAGACGATCGAGCATCGCCATCCGGGACACTCAATTTGTTGGAGGCGATCGCTTCGTCGGCAAGCCAACGGGCTGTACAACGCAGGTTCCAGTGAGTGCTTCGGCGACACCGGGAATTTGCCGGCCAGCAGACTCACGCCCTTCCGCCCCCGCAGCCCGTACGCGGTGGCGAAGGGTTGCTCACTGGCCTGATCGACAACTACCGCGAGGCCTACAGCCTCTACGCCTGCACAGGCATCCCTTTTTCAACCACAGTCTCCACTGCGCCGGCGCGCTTTGTCACCTGAGATCGTGCGGGCCGCGGCGCTGTCATGAAGTCACGATCACTCACGCTGGGCAACTGCGCATCCATCGTGACTGGGGCTGGGCCCCGGAGTACGTGCAAGCCATGTGGCTGATGCTGCAGAGGCCTGAGCCACGCGACTTCGTCATCGCCACGGGTCGCACGGTGTCGCTGGGTATTTCGTTGAGCAGGCCTTCGCGCACTTCGGCCTCAACTGGCGCCAGCACGTGCGAGTCGACGAAGGGTTGCGCCGACGGACATCGCCTTCAGTGCGCAGACCCGTCGCTCGCCGAGCGAGAGCTTGGCTGGAAGGCAATCCGCGACGTGGACAATGTGATCCGCGAGCTCTGTAATTCAGCAACCAGTCGCACCGTAGAGTAAGGCTGCACGTTTCAGCCGCACTGCCATCCAGGCCACACAGCAACAACTGCGCAGCGCTGGTACAGGGCCCCCATCGATTACACTGCGTTCACGGCGTGAACACCTGCCATGGCGGCCCCTCCGCACCCACGGATGCCGACACGGCCCGCGCGCTGGAGGCGATGCGCCTGCTCGCCGAGCACCCCGAACTCTCGCAGCGGAGCTCTCGTCGCGCTTGGCCTGAGCCTCGGCAAGACGCACTACGTGCTGCACGCGCTGCTCGACAAGGGCCTGGTCAAGATCCGAGAACTTCCGGCGCAACGACAACAAGCTCGCTTACGCTTACCTGCTCACGCCCAGGGCGTGAAAGAGAAAGCTGCGACTGACGCGCGGCTTTCTGTGCGCAAGGAAGCCGAATTCGAGCGCCTGCAATCCACCATCGCCCAGTCTGCGCGCATGAGGTGATGCGCCGGCTTTTAGCGTGCCGGCGCGCCGGACCCGCGGAGGTTTGGAGGCATGGACCACAAGGCGCTCGCATCTTCGTCGCCGGGCACCGAGCGGCGTGGTGGGCAGCGCACATCGGTGCGCCGCCTGAGGGCGGGTGGTTTCACTCGAACATCGTCGTACGCGCACCCGCAGCCGAGCTGGACCTGCTCGACCAGCGTGCGGTGCGCGCGTTCCTGCGCGAGCGAGCGACCCGGACTACATCTTCATCGCCGCGGCCAAGGTCGGCGGCATCCAGGCCAACAACACGTTCCGCGCCGACTTCCTGTACCAGAACCTGATCGATCGAGGCCAACCTGATCCACGGCGCGCACGCGGCCGGCGTCGCAGCGGCTGATGTTCCTCGGCTCGAGCTGCATCTACCCGCGCGACTGCCCGCAGCCGATCAAGGAGGAGTACCTGCTGACCGGCCCGCTCGAGCACACCAACGAGCCGTACGCGATCGCCAAGATCGCCGGGCATCAAGCTGTGCGAGAGCGTACAACCGCCAGTACGGTCGTCGCTACGTCAGCGTGATGCCGACCAACCTGTACGGGCTCGAACGACAACTACGACCTGGCGACGAGCCACGTGCTGCCGGCGCTGATCCGCAAGGCGCACGAGGCGAAGCAGCGCGGCGACGCAGAGTATCGTCGTCTGGGGCAGCGGCACGCCGACGACGCGAGTTTCTCTACGTCGACGACCTGGCCGATGCCTGCGTCTACCTGATGGAGCGGCGACTACGACGCGCCGTCGCTGGTCAACATCGGCACCGGCACCGACGTGACGATCGCGCGAGCTCGCCGAGACGGTGATGGACGGTCGTCGGCTACCGCGGCCGCATCGTCTACGACCGGCAGCAAGCCCGACGGCACGCCGCGCAAGCTGCTGGACGTCGAGCCGCCTGAGCGCGCTTGGCTGGCGGCCCGCACCTCGCTGCGCGAAGGCATCGCCTGCGCCTACGAGAGCGCTCCGTTCTGCTGCGCCCGGCGCACCGCTGACCATCCCGGTCACTGCCATGAGCCCCATGCCCGCAAAGCAAGACCGCGCTGATCACCGGCGTGACCGGCCAGGATGGCGCCTACCTGGCCGAGTTCCTGCTCAAGAAGGGCTACGAGGTGCACGGCATCAAGCGCCGCGCGCTCGCGCTTCAACACCGACGCGCATCGACCATCTGTACCAGGACCCGCACGTCGACGACCAGGCGCTTCATCCTGCACTACGGCGACATGACCGACTCGCAGCAACCTGATCCGCATCGTGCAGCAGGTGCAGCCCGACGAGATCTACAACCTCGCGCGCGCAGAGCCACGTGGCGGTGAGCTTCGAGGAGCCGAGTACACCGCCAATGCCGACGGCATCGGCGCGCTGCGCCTGCTCGAGGCGATCCGCATCCTCGGGCCTGGAGAAGAAGACGCGCTTCTACCAGGCCACGCACGTCCGAGCTCTACGGCCTGGTGCAGGAGACGCCGCAGAAGGAGACCACGCCGTTCTATCCGCGCAGCCCCTACGCGGTGGCCAAGCTCTACGCCTACTGGATCACGGTGAACTACCGCGAGGCCTACGGCATGTACGCCTGCAACGGCATCCTCTTCAACCACGAGAGCCCGCTGCGCGGCGAGACCTTCGTCACGCGCAAGATCACGCGCGCGCTGGCGCGCATCGCGCTCGGGCTGCAGGACTGCCTGTACCTCGGCAACCTGAGCGCGCTGCGCGACTGGGGCCATGCGCGGGACTACGTCGAGATGCAGTGGCTGATGCTGCAGCAGGACGCAGCCGGAGGACTTCGTCATCGCCACCGGCGTGCAGTACAGCGTGCGGGAGTTCGTCAGAGCTGCCGCCGCCGAGGCTCGGGATCGAGCTCGCGTTCACGGGCACAGGCACCAGAGCAAAGAGGTTGCTACGGTGACGAAGGTGGCCGCCGTCGGGGGAAGGTCAAGTCGCGATGCGAGCCCGGCGACGTGATCGTCAGGTGGATCCTCGCTATCAGGCCGACCGAGGTTCGAACTCCTGGGAGACGCCAGCAAGGCCAGAAAGCTCGGATGGGAGCCGCGGACATCTCTGCGGCAGCTCGTCCAAGAAATGGTCGTGCCGACTACACCGCGGCACGCCGTGACAGCGTGATCAGACTCGCCGGCTTCCGCGCGTACGACTACAACGAGTGACCCGACGACTCATTGATGGAAATCCAGCGCCACCTTACCTTCTTGGTAGACCACGTAGCTGGCGTCTTCTCACGACGGCTGGAGCGAGCTATCTCCGGTCGCTTCGGCGCGGAGCGTCGCCGTTCTCGTCAACATTCCCATCGTGCGGTCCAGCAGGCGCTGAGCTCTTCGGCGTGTGGATGATGCTGACGACTCTGCTTGGATTCTTCGCCTTTGCCGACCTCGGCGTTGGCAATGGGGTGCTGACCGCATTGCTTCGGCCAAGGCAGCCGCCGATCGGGACGAACTGCTTCGTGTGCTGACTGCCGGGTACACGTGCACCATGGCCGTCGGCGTGGCGTTGGGCTTCGCCTGGGTACTCTGGTCACTCCTGACTGGACGACCGTCACCGTGGGTCAGATCACCGACGGCGCCAGAGCCGAAGTTGCAGTGGCGCTTCCGGCGTCTTCGTCACTCTTCTCGCCATCAACATCAGCCGGCCTGGTCCAGAGATCCAGTTGGGCGCCCAAGATCAGTTCCTGGGTCGGTGTAACACAGTTCACATGACCGCTGCCGGCACTTTGGTCGCGGTGCCCATCGCCGCGCGTTCCGTGCTGGTCTGGCGGTGCTGGTTGGCGCCACTCTCGGCGTACCGGTGTTGGTCAACGTGGGCAACACACTGGTGTGAAACTCCATCGCCAGCGACTGCTAGGTTGCTTGCGTATCTCAAAGGCCGACGCGCCAACCGTCGGTTCGCTGATTCGCATCGGTGGGATCTGTTCCTCGCACTCCAACTCGCGACCGCGTTCGCGTTCAATCCGATGCGATCGTCATTACGCAGTTGCTGGGCCAACCGGCCTACGGTGAGTTCGCGGTGGTCCAGCGCGTGTTTTGTTCGCCACCATGCTGCTGAATGCCGGCCTGGTGGGACGCTCACCAGCCCGGCATTCGGGGGATGCGTTTCGCGCGACGCGACACCACATGGACGCGCAAGACCTGCTTCCCCAGATCCGTGCTCATCACCGGAACGTGCGCGACCGTGGTCGTGGCCTGCCTTGTCAGGTCGGCTGGCGCACTGATGCGGCATTGGTTGAACAGCATGGTGGCAGAGCCACCTCTCTCGCCCCAGCGGTTTGCCTCGGCCTGTGGACCCTCATCGGAAAGCGCTGGGTAAGCGTCAACGGCGCGCTGCTACCAGCAACGGCGGGGTGGTGCGCGCCCAGGTCCGGTTAGCCGTGGCGCTCAGGGTCATCACGTTCGCGCTGAAGTGGTGGATGACACCGCTTCTCGAGACCGAAGGCGCCGTACTCGCCACCATCGTCATGCACGTCATTTCGTTCCCTGGCAGGTCATAGCCATCCGTCGCTTCCTTCCAGCCGCCATCCTGGACGAACGGCAACCACGCGACATGAGCTCTATGTCCCATCCTTGCCGCGTCTGTGGCACCTCCACGCAAAGTACTGCTTTTCGGCCAGGTCTAACCCGGCCTGTGGCGAAGTACTTCGACTGCGACGCCTGCGGTTACCTGCAGACGGAGTCCCCGTATTCGCTTGCCGAAGCCTACGCCAGCCCAATCGGCGATGCCGACACCGGAGTTCTTTGGCGAAACATGGTCAACGTTGACCGAGTGCTGCTCACATTGCTCGCCGCCGGCAAAGTTCGCAGCGGCAAGGTTGTCGACCACGGCGGCGGCTATGGCATCCTGGTTCGCATGCTTCGGGACCGCAGCGTGGATGCCTACTGGCGTGACGAGAGTACTGCGAGAACCTGCTGGCCCGGGGTTTCAACCCAACAGTCGTCCTATGACCTGGTGACAGCTTTTGAAGTCGTCGGCACATATGACCCCCTCAGCGAGTTGCGCCTCATGCTCGATGTTGCCCCCGCCGTCCTCATTTCTACCGAACTGGTGCTGGCCTGGCGCCGTCGATCGCAATGGTGGTACTTGATGCCCGAAGTACGGGCAACACATTGGCTTCCTGCGTCAAGACGGTGCAACGCATTGCACAGCTCCTGAACTGCTATTTCGCGACCGACGGGCTGTCGGTGCATCTCTTCGCGCGAGATCCTGCGCTGGCGAAGCGCTGGTCCGTGTTGCGTCGTTCCGCGCATCGCGCCGATCCACTTGCAGCACGCTGCGTTCCCGGACCTTTCGCGATTTCGAGATCATTCGTTCCGCGGGACGGCAGCGGCAGCTTAAGCCATTCAAGAGACAACGATTCACAGGACGCCATGACGACGTATCGGATCCCGATCTATCAGCCGGACTTGCGGGGCAGCGAAGAGCGATATGTCCAGCAGGTGCCTCAACACCTCTTGGATCTCTTCGCGCGGCCGCTTCGTCGGTGAATTCGAGGCGCGATTCGCGCAGCGCACCTGGGTGTCGCGCACGCTGCGTCGGTGTAACGGCACGGTCGCGCTGCACCTCACACTTCTCGCTCTGGGCATTGGCGCCGGCGACAGAAGTGATCGTCCCACGACAGCTAACCTACATCGCCTCGGTCAACTCGATCGCCTACACAGGCGCGCAACCCGTTTTCGTGGATTCGGACGCGGCGACGTGGCAGATGGACCCGGGCGAGGTGCGCAGGCACATCACGCCTCGCACGCGCGCCATCATGCCGGTCACCTATGGGCAGTCCGACATGGACACCACTGTTGGCGATCGCGGGAGCATCGCTGTTGGTCGGGGATTGCGCGGAGGCATTCAGCACACGCTCTACAGAGGACGGCACGTCGGCACCTTCAGTGACATCTCGACCTTCTTCTTCACGGCAACAAGACCATCACAACCGGTGAAGGCAGGTATGGTCGTGAGCAATGACAAGACGCTGATCAAAGGCAGGCAGGCACTTCAAGGGCCAGGGTCTAGCCGCGCATCGCAGTATTGGCACGACGTCGTGGGCTACAACTGCCGAATGACGAACATCGCCGCGGCGATCGGATTGGCGCAACTCGAGCGTGCGGACAGATTCATCGCGAAGAAGCGCGTCCTGGCCACCCGCTACGCGTCGGCGCTCAAACACGTTCCGGTCCAGATGCATGGCGGGCACCCGACACATTCCACACGTACTGGATGTTTCCATGCTCGTGAACAGCCCCAACGATCGGGATCCCTTGTAGACATATGGCACGCGCCAGCATCAGACTCGCCCTGTCTTCTACCCGCACACACGATGCCGATGTATGCGCGCAGCTGCAAAGCATCCCGTCGCTGAAGACCTCTCTTGGCAGGGCGTCAACCTCCCGAGCTGGCGGGTTTGTCGGAGGAGGAAGTCCAGACCATCGCCCGGTCATCGCCGATTACTACCGCAATGTCGACTGAATTGGTCATTGTGGGCGTCGCCGGGCAAGCAAGGAGACTGCGCAGCTGGCCCGCCGTCGACCCGCTGGGCGAGCGCTGGAGCAAATTTCGTATGTTGCAGAAGGGACGCGATGGCCTTGGAGCCTGCCCTTCGGTGTGGTCCGCTACGCATAGACGCAGACCTCATGCGATCCGACATGGTCGCCGATGTGGTGATCGGCGTCGGGCACCCAAACCTTCGCCAACGGCTTGCCCAGTACTTCGCGAAGAACACTAACCTGGTTTTTTCAAATCTGGTGCATCCCAGCGTTGAAATTGATCTCTCATATGTGAGTCTCGGCCGAGGCAATATCGTTGCCAAGGTGTAGTGCTTACCTGTGACATCGTCATCGGGGACTTCAATCTGCTCAACTGGAATGTCACCGTTGGGCACGATGCGCGCCTCGGCTCGTTCAACGTCGTCAACCCGGCTGCAACGTGTCTGGCTCGACCGTTATTGGCGATGGCTGCTTGTTGGGGACAGGCTGTCAGATTCTTGAGGGTCTGGTTGTCGGCTCCGCCGTGACAATCGGTGCCCGGCGCCGTCGTGACTCGCTCGATCAACTCTCGCCTGGCGGCACTTATGTCGGCATCCCTGCGAAGGCAATCCGATAATGCAGGTTGGGGTACTGGGACATGGATTCATCGGTTGGGGGGTGGTTTAGACTTCCTGCGAACCGTAGTGTCGAGGTCTGCATGCCACCGGCATTCCGGTCGAGTTTCACCTTCTGCTGCCAATAAAAGGGCCGCTGCGCAGCATGCGGCAACAACTCTCCAAGCTTCGCGTTCGCATGCGGCGCGGTGCCAAACAACCATTTCGCCCTGCCGAACTCAGCGCCGTGATCGATGCGGCGTTGGAAAGTTTCCGGCATTGCACTAGACCCCATCGCATCGACATTGGCCCAATGGCCATCGCGGCGGCTGGGCGGCGGTTGGCTCTCAACGTTTTGCTCCCGTCTATCTCCGCTTTGCCCTTTGGCCGCAGCCTGCCGTGGTGGGCTACCTGTACGACTTTTCAGCATCTACATCTGCCGCACTTCTTCTCGCCGCGAAATCGCGAACCGCAATCGGGCGTTCGACCGCCTTCTCGACAGGGCACCCGCGATCATCGTTAACTCGCAAGCGGCCGCCGCGGATACCAGCTTCATATGCCGCATGCCGAGCATGCAGCAGAAGC
>ERZ1370068.1830-contig-11778_pt1 | contig 95416 bp, 161 predicted proteins | sample MGYA00561227_ERZ1370068 | MGnify/ENA primary metagenome ERZ1370068 (study PRJEB38410, sample SAMEA6850437) | metagenome | study: Metagenomic assessment of the ecological functions of the soil: analysis of the soil microbiota associated with the...
GGGACCGACCCGGCCCCCGACTTGGTCGGCTGAGCCACGCCGAACGCTCGATACCGATCAATAGGCCTCGTCGATTAGTCTCAACGGCACCAGCTGCCTGTTGTCGGAACCTGCAATCTGTCGCTTGGGAAAGCGCACCTTGGCCTGCGGTACGCGTTTGTAGGGAATGCTGGCGAGCAAATGCTCGATAATGTTAAGCCGGGCGCGCCGCTTGTGATCAGATGGCACGACGAACCAGGGTGCCCAAGACGTATCGGTCGCCTTGAGCATGTCGTTGCGCGCCCGCGTGTAGTCATCCCAGCGCGTGAATGACTTTATATCCATATCGGAAAGCTTCCAGATTTTGCGCCCATCGTCGGTCTGCTGCCGCAACCGCTTTTCTTGTTCCTCGGGACTTACCTCGAGCCAATACTTGAGCAAAATGATGCCCGAATCGATCATCGATTTTTCCACGTGCGGCGCGACGCCAAGAAAGTGCTTGGCTTCCGCTTTGCTGCAAAACCCCATGACCCGCTCGACACCAGCGCGATTGTACCAACTGCGGTCGAAGATCACGACCTCACCTCCCGACGGCAAGTGCGGTAAATATCTTTGAATGTACATCTGAGATTTTTCACGCTCGGTCGGGGCCGAGAGCGCGACAACGCGGAATATTCGTGGGCTCACCCGGGCGGTGATCGCCTTGATGGCGCCACCCTTTCCGGCACCATCACGTCCCTCAAAGACGATGCAGACCTTTGCAGCCTCGTGTCGTACCCACTCTTGCAGTTCAACCAGCCTGACATGGAGTTTGCGCAATATCTTCTCATAGTCATCGCGCTTGAGGTCCTTCCGCAGCGGCTCACCGTGTTCGGCGCGGCGAGCCTGGTTTTTTCCGGGGCGTCGTTTTCTCGGGTGCCCGAGCGCAAGGCTTTACCGTCTTCGCGCGCAACGCTTGAGTTGCATACCCAATATCTGAATGTTGCCCTCATGTTCTGTCCTTGCGGGTGGCTGACAACGCAAGATCCGGCTGCGCTGCCCTGGCGAGATCCGTCGGTAAAAACCCTCATGGCTGGCGAGACCTGGCGCACCGCGTCTTGGCATTTGTGCCGACCGATGCGCCTGAACCGCATGTCAAAAGCACAAGGTCGTGCAGCCTTCACCGGTGGATGCCTTCGCCTCCTGGGCGCGATCTGCTCCTGTCTTTTTCCCAGTCATGCTGGACGTCACCGCACGCAACGGAAAACATGCGCCCGGGGGCTGGGCTTGACCAATCGGGAAAACTACTGAGAGCCGAGCCGCCTCGCATTGGTTGAGTGCCGCGCTCTGGTGAACGGTGCAGCGCGCCTGGCCGATCTGCAACGACGGGCCAATCCGAAAAGACAACGGCTTCCCGTTGCCGTTGCCTGACCTTCGCCAACGAGGAAGGCTCGCCGCGCGCGTATCGGCCAAATTCCTTTCGCGGCTGCCCAATTTTTTTTGCAGCACTTCCGAGCGCCAGCGAGGCCGCATTACACTTTTTCGGGAATGACCACGCCCGGCAAAGACCTTGCCCAGACAAGCACCGATGCCGACCGTGTTGCGCGACGGGGGTCGGTGTTATTTGCGCCAACAATCGGGGTAAAGCGACGATAGCAGAGCGACCGTTAAAGCGGGCAGGGTCCCTTCACAAATCGCGCCATCAATCAATCAGGCGGGGCAACTGCCGTCCAAACCCTGGCGCCTTAAGGGCAACCCGCAATGACCAAGCGAACCGCTTTCGAGTGGCGTCCGCCCGGCCTTTGCGCCATGGCCGAACGCCGTTTTTGGCGACGCGTGGACCTATTGGCTGGATGCATCCCAGCGCGGCATTCTCTGTTTGCACGTCCTGCAACAGCGCAGCGAGAGCTATTTGGAGCAGGCCGCGAAGGAGGCTCCCACGTCCTAAAATTCCCCTGCGAACTTGTGATGGACGGACGCAAAGCTGCCCCGACCGGTGAACTACGTACTGGTCCAGATTGTACCCCAGCAGAACGTAAAGATCGACGAGCGCAAGCGCCCATTCGTAATTGTTGATCCACGTGCCGGCCATGGACCGGGTATCGGCGGCTTCAAAGCGCAGAGTGAGGTTGGGGTGGCGATTAACGCGGGCCATCCCTGTTATTTCATAGGCTTCCTGCCCGAGCCTATGCCCGGGCAGACAATCGAGGATATCGCACGCGCAGAGGGCACCTTCCTCGAACACGTGATTTCCCGTCACCCAGAGGCGGAGGGCAAACCTGCGGTCGTCGGCAATTGCCAGGCAGGTTGGGCCGTGATGCTGCTTGCGGCCGCGCGCCCGGAACTCTTCGGGCCGATCATTCTCGCCGGTTCGCCCCTATCCTATTGGGGTCCGGCGTCCACGGGCAAAACCCCATGCGCTACTCGGCCGGGCTGCTGGGGGTACCTGGCTGACCGCACTGATGGGCGATCTAGGCAACGGTAGAGTTCGACGGGGCATGGCTGGTTGGGAATTTCGAGAACCTGAACCCGGCGAACACGTTCTGGACCAAGCACTACAACCTCTATTCGAAGATCGACACTGAGGCGCCGCGCTATCTCGAGTTCGAGCGTTGGTGGGGTGGTCATGTGCTGCTCAACGCCGAGGAGATGCAATACATCGCCGATGAACTCTTCGTCGGCAACAAGCTTGCCTCGGCCGAAATCATGTCAGCGGACGGTGTGCGCCTGGATCTGCGCAACATTCGCTCCCCGATCGTCGTGTTCTGCTCGAAGGCGGACAACATTACTCCGCCGCAACAAGCCCTGGACTGGATACTCGACCTCTACGACACGGTCGACGACATACGCGCGCTATGGGCAAACCATCATCTACGCCGTTCACGACTCGATCGGCCACCTCGGCATCTTCGTCTCGGCTTCCGTGGCAAGAAGGAACACGACGAGTTCGCCGAGCAATATCGATCTCATCGACGTTCTGCCGACCGGGCTCTACGAGGCCGTGATGATCCCGAAGGCGGAGGTTGATGCATCTTCCGCTCTCATCGGTGGCGACTACCTCGTACGCTTCGAGGCTCGCACCCTCGACGACATTCGAGCACTTGGCGGCAATAGCGAAGAAGACGAGCGCAAGTTCGCTGCCGGTCGCCCGCCTGTCGCGAAATCAACTTAGGCCTCTATCGCACCTTCGTTCAACCTTGGATCAAGAGTTGGGCCAATGACGGTTTTGCCGATTGGATGCGTCGCTGTCACCCGCTGCGGCTGCAATACGAGCTGCTCTCCCATGCCAATCCCTTCCTGCAACCCCTGATGTCATCGGTCGAAGATGTGAAAAAGAACCGCCAGGTGGTTGCCAAGGACAATGCACTCTGGCAGGCGCAAGGCCAATTGGCGAACTGGATCGAAACCTCACTGGATGCCTACCGCGACACGCGCGACAACCTAATGGAATTCTGGTTCCACGCGATTTATGGATCCGCCTTGGTCCAGTCCTTGGCTGGCCTCAGGGCATCGGACGAGAGCCCCGCCGACGACCAGGGTCGGACGCCGCGCACCTGGCGTTGGTGAACCTTCGTATCCAACGAGCTCAAGGCCGGGATCAACAAGGGCGGCCCGCGCGAGGCCGTTCTGCGCGCGCTGCTCTACATTCGCATGCCCGATGAATTGATCGACGAGCGTGGCTTCAATTTGATTCGACGGCTACGGGAAGAAACGGGCAAGTCCCTCACTATTGACGCCTTCAAGAAGTTGGTGCGTGAGCAGTTTCTCATGTTGCTGCTCGATGAGCGCCGCGCGGTGGAGGCAATTCCTGCCATGCTCGCACGCGATCCAGAGCTTGCTTCACGCATGATCGAGACGCGCGACGTCTGCTCGATGAAGTTGGCCCGCACAGCAAGGTCGCCAAAGCCGGCTTGCCGAAATTGAAGGGCCTTCGAAAAGTACGCCGAGCTCGAGACCCACGACGGGTCACCTGCGCAGCGTTCGCCCGGCACGATCTCAAGCCGCCAGCGGCTCGAAACAGGCGGGCTAGATATCGGACAGCTTTGAATCGAGGCAAGCGCAATGATTGGTCTCATACTCCCCAACCAACTCAAGCAAATCTCCTCCGATGCCGAGATGGCGAAGATGGACGAGGAGTTGCTCGCGAAAAAGCGCAAAGACGAGCAACAGGCAGAGCTGCGCGAAGCGCTTCATGTCGCGTGAACTCCATCCCGAAGCGATTGATCGTATCAACAATGTGGTGCGCATTGCCGCCGAGCGCGGACAGCACCAGGTGGAGGTCATCACATTCCCCTGCACCTTCTGCAGCGATGGCGGCAGAAGGATCAACATCGCCGATCCGGAGTGGCCGAGCACGCTCAGTGGTTTCGCCGAGCGTGCCTACGAGTTCTACGTCAAGGAGCTGCGCCCTCACGGCTACAAACTGCACGCAGAAATCATCAGCTTCCCTGGTGGGATGCCGGGCGAGGTCGGCCTCTGACCTAAAGTGGTGAAAGCGTTAGCGGATCCCAAGTCGGCCAAGGCCTTGTGGAGGACCAGCAGCATGAGCAAGAAGGCCGTTGTCTCTCAACTGCGACCACATGAGAAATACGAGCGCCTGGTTGCGGCCGCTAAAGGGCCTGCAGGCACTCGACGACTGCGGTCGCGCAGCCCTGCGATGAAACTTCCTTGCGAGGCGCCCTGGAGGCGAGCGAAGCGAGGATGATCATACCAATCCTCGTCGGTCCTCGCGACAGGATACTCAACGTCGCCAAGTCACATCGATCTCAAGCTGCAGGGCATCGAGATCGTCGACGTGCCGCACAGCCAGGCGGCCGCAGATAAGGCGGTTGAAATCGTTCGCAGCGGGCGGAGCCGAACCTGTTGATGAAGGGAAGCCTGCATTCCGATGAGCTGCTCGGGGCCGTCGCGAAGCGCGATACGGGCCTGCGCACCGGCCGACGCATCAGCCACGTCTTCGTCATGGACGTGCCGAACCATCCGCAAACATTGTTCATCACCGATGCCGCGGTCAACATCGCGCCCGATCTCACGGCCAAGCGCGACATCGTCCAGAACGCCATCGACCTTTATGCCGCCCTTGGGCTTGGGCACGCCGAAGGTCGCCATTCTATCCGCCGTCGAAACGGTCGACCCCGAGCATTCCCTCGACCATCGAGGCCGCCGCACTCTGCAAGATGGCCGATCGCGGACCAGATCACGGGCGGCGAGCTCGATGGTCCGCTCGCCTTCGACAACGCCATCAGCCCGGAAGCGGCGCGCATCAAAGGCATCAAGTCGGCCGGTGGCGGGCCGGGCCAGATTCTGGTCGTGCCTGATCTCGAAGCCGGCAACATGCTCGCCAAGAACCTGACCTTTCTCTCTCAGCGCCGACGCGGCCGGCATCGTGCTCGGTGCGCGCGTGCCCGTCATACTGACCTCGCGCGCCGACAACGTGCGCACGCGCCTAGCCTCCTGCGCCGTGGCCGTGCTGCTGGCGCACAGCCAACGGGCGAACAGAGCCGATCCGGGCCTGAGCCATGACCCCGACGCATCCTCGTGCTCAACGCGGGCAGTTCGAGCATCAAGTTTCAGCTGTTCGCCGTTGCCGCCGGCAGCAGCCTGGCGCGGCGTCATGAAAGGTCAGATGGAAGGCATCGGCACCCGTCCGCGCTTGCTGCGCCAAGGACGTCGACGGCAACGTGCTTACCGACCAGACCTGGTCGCGACCGGAAGCGAGCGGCGTACCGGCGGCCCTCGATAGCGTGATCTCGTTCTTGCGGGGACCGATCGGCGGCAGCTTGCCGACGGCCATCGGCCACCGGGTCGTGCACGGCGGCCCAAACTATTCCGAACCGATTATCGTCACGGCGGCGGCGCTGAGCGAGCTTGAACGACTAGCCCCACTCGCGCCTCTGCACCAGCCCAACAACGTCGGGCTTATCCGCGCGATCTCGGCGCGGCAACCGCACCTGCCGCAGGTTGCCTGCTTCGATACCGCTTTCCATCGAGGACATGCCGACGTCGCCGACCGCTACGCGATCCCCGAGGAGCTTTATGCCGAGGGCGTGCGCCGCTACGGATTTCATGGCCTCTCTTATGAATACATCGCCGGGCGCCTCGAGGAGGTCGCGCCCGAAATCGCCAAAGGTCGGATCGTGGTGGCGCATCTCGGCAGCGGCGCCATCCATGTGCGCGATCCAGGCGGGAATGAGCGTGGAAAGCACGATGGGCTTCACGGCGCTCGACGGCCTGCCGATGGGCACGCCGCCCGGGGCAGCTCGATGCCGGCGTCGTGCTCTACCTCATGAACGAGAAGGGCATGGATGCAAAAGCCATCGAGCGGCTTTCTCTACAACGAGTGCGGCCTCAAGGGCCCTGTCGGGCATCAGCAACGACGTGAAGGAGCTGCTCGCGAGCTCGCATCGCGCGGGCGAAGCTGGCGCTCGACTATTTCGTCCACCGGGTACACTCTGTCAACCGGCATGCTCGCCGCCGCGATGGGCGGCATCGACGCCTTCGTGTTCACGGCGGGCATCGGCGAGAACGCAGCCAGCCATTCGCGACCGCCATCGTGCGGCGCCTTTCCTGGCTTCGGGCTCGAACTCGACGCAAGCCGCCAATGCCAACGGCGGGCCCCTGATTTCGCGACAGGGGCTCGCGCGTCGCCTTGCTACGTCATTCCCACCGATGAGGAACTGATGATCGCACGCCACACGCTGCGCGTGCTGCGCAGCAGCATGCTTCCCAGCTCAGGAGAAACGCGCATGATCGATGTCGTCCTCGCTGGCGCTGCTCAAGGGCAAGAAGGCGCTCGTAACCGGCATCGCCAACGATCAATCGATCGCCTGGGGGTGCGCCAAGGCCTTTCATGCGCTTCGGCGCCGAGGTTGCCGTCACCTATCTCAACGACAAGTCGAAATCCTACGTCGAACCCTCTGGCCAAGGAGATCAAGGCGCCGATCTTCATGCCGTTGGATCTGCAGCGCGAGGGCCAGTTGGAGGCCGTGTTCGATGAAATCACGAGCAGCATGGGGCAAGCTCGATCTGTGCCTGCATTCGATCGCCTTTGCGCCCAAGCAGGATTTGCAGGGCCGCGTCGTCGACTGCTCGAAAGCAGGGTTCCTGCTTGGCAATGGAGATCTCCTGCTGGTCGTTCATCAGGATGGCCAAGCTGGCCGAGCCCCTGATGAAGGACGGCGGCACTCTTGTACACGATGACCTACTACGGCTCGCAGATGGTCGTTGGAGCACTACAATATCATGGGCCCGGTGAAGGCCGCGCTGGAGTCGGCGACCCGCTACCTTGCGGCCGAGCTCGGGCCCAAAGGCATCAGGGTGCACGCCATTTCACCGGGCCCGCTGAAGACGCGCGCGGCGTCGGGGATCACCGCCTTCGATGAGCTGCTGCAGAAGGCGCAGGTCGAAGGCGCCGAGCTCGCAGTCTGGTGTCGATCGACGACGTCGGCGTCGCCGTCGCTTTCCTCGGCATGAACGGAGCAAAGCTGATCACCGGCGAGACGCTCTACATCGACGGTGGCTATCACATCATCGATTGAGTCTCCCCACCATGGCGCTCCGCGCAAGACTTCGAGGTGGTTTCGTGGCGCTGGTAATTCCCAACGGCGCGTCGCCGGGCGATGCGCGGCATGTCGCGGCAAAAGCAATTGGTCCTTGCACGACGAGGCGCATGCACGCGAGGGATGATCGAGGCGATCGGTGGCCGCTCCGTGCTGCATTGAGCGATGTCAGAGGCAGAGACATATTCCGCACGCGAGAAGCTGCGCAACGGCTGTAGCATCGGATTGCGCCCCTCAGACCAGACGATCGAACCGACATGCTCACCGCGGTAGGTCGCCTCAGCGTCCAATCCCTCTACCGCCGTTTCTTCACGCCCAAACGAGAGCTTAACCCGCAAGAGAATCGCCTTTTTCTTGAATGTCGATTTCGTCAACCATGTCGCTCTCGTGGCCGCAATCGAAAACAGCGGGCAGCAGGAGATCGTCGGTGGCGGTCGCTATATCGTCAGCCAAGCGGGGATGGCGGAGCTGGCCTTCGTTGTCGTTGATCAGTTCAGGGCCAAGGCATCGGCGCCGCGCTGCTGCGCCACCTGGCACGCCTGGCGCGAAGCGCCGAGCGAACTTGATCGCCGAGGTCCTGGCGGAAAATACGGCGATGTTGAAGGTGTTCGACGGAAGCGGTCTGCGTCTAAGCAAAACGCGGGACGCCGACGTGGTGCATGTTTCCCTGCACCTGTCGTGAGCAAGGCCTTTGTCAGAAACTCCCTCGGCCGGCTGCGCGATGCACATTAGTTGCTCCGGCACAAATTTTAAGGCTGCCCAAGATCTCCGGCCGCGGCCACGTTGTTTGCTGGTGTTCAAGTGGTTCCGGCCCTATGCTGGGGTCAGCAATGAGGCCGACGTCTGGGAAGAACCCGGCGCATGAAGGACACCAGCGACCGCGATGTTAGGCCGACGGTCACGCTACATCCCGATTACCCAGTGGCTGCCCAAATACCGCGCTGCCTGGCTGCGCGACGATATCGTGGCGGGGATCACCCTAGCCGCCTACGCAATCCCCGTCTCTCGCCTATGCCGGACTGGCGGGATTACCGCTTCAGGTCGGCATCTACGGTTACCTGTTGGGAGGCTCGCCCTGCGCGGTTTTTGGCTGCTCACGCCAGCTGCAGCGATCGGACCTACCATCGGCGATTTCCCTCATGATTGCCGCAACGGTGGCGGAGATGGCGGGTGGCGACGCCCAACGCTATGCGCAGATTGCAAGCCTTGCGGCGTTCACCGTGGCCGCCCTCTCACTGCTTGCCTGGGCCTTGCGCCTGAGCGTGCTGGTACGGCTGATCAGCAACAGCATTCTAGTGGGGTTCAAGGCAGGAGCCGGTTTGGCGATCGCCATGACGCAACTGCCAAGCCTCCTCGGCGTCGCGGGTGGTGGGCACAATTTTTTGAGCGCGCAGCGCTGCTCGTTGACCAAATTGGCAATACGCAAGGTATCGTGCTTGCTATCGGCGTCGTGGCAATTTTGCTGCTCGTGCTCGGCGACCGCCTGTTGCCGGGCAAGCCCGTTGCACTCGGTGTCGTCGTGCTCGCCATCGTCGCCGCCCAACTGCTGGCGCTTCCCTCGCTTGGCGTGCCGACGACGGGAGCCATCCCCGCCGGCCTGCCGAGCCTGGGAGCCCCGGTCCTGCGCATACGCGACGTCGAGGGCATTGTTCCCTTAGCGGCCGGCTGCTTGCTTCTCGCCTACATCGAAGGCATCTCCGCCGCCCGCACGTTCGCCGCCAAGCACGGCTATACGGTCGATTCGCGCCAGGAGTTTTAGGCCTCGGCGCAGCAAATCTCGCGGCGGCGTTCGGGCACGGCTATCCGGTGGCGGGGGGACTTTCGCAGTCGGCGGTCAACGACAAAGGCGGGTGCGCGCACTCAATTGGCGCTCGTTGTCGCCTCACTCACGCTCGCACTCTGCCTCGTCTTCCTCACCGACCTCTTGCAGAATTTGCCGAAGGCCGTGCTGGCCGCGGTGGTTCTGACCGCGGTTTGGGGGCTTTTGGATATTCGGACGCTCTTGCGTCTGCGACAGGTCAATCGGCTCGACTTCTATGCCGCGACCATCGCGCTCGCGGCTGTGCTGTTGCTCGGCATCTTGCCAGGGATTGTGCTGGCCACCCTGGTATCGATTTTGATGCTCCTTGTGCGAGCATCGCGTCCGCACGTCGCCTTTCTCGGCCGCATGCCAGGAACGAACCTCTATTCCGATCTCACGCGTCATCCGGAAAATGAGCCGTTGGCGAGCCGTGATCGCCTTTCGTCCGGAAGCATCGCTGCTCTACATTAACGCCGATAGCGTGCTCGAAATCGTGCTCAACCGACTACATTTGGCGGGCCCATCCAAAACTCGCCTGGTTGTATGCGATCTTTCTGCCTCCCCCATCGTGGATCTCGCCGGCTCGAGCATGCTGCACTGAGTTGCATGCCGAGCTCGAGCGCCGCGGCATCGCCTTGCGGATCGTCGGAGCGCATGGCACCGTGCGCGACCTGTTGCGCGCCGACGGTCTGAGCGAGAAAGTTGGCGGGCTGGAGCGGGGCGTGTCGTTGCTCGGCCTCGTTGAGGACAACGGTGACGACGGCTAGCGCCATAGGCCGCAAAGCCTCGCCGATACCCTCAAGGGGGCGCAGGAAGGAATCACGCGCCGCCGGCTAACCGTCAGACCCCGCGGTCGCCACGAGGCGCGGGCTAGAGCCGCATTTCCTCGATGCTCTCGGCCTCCCGAGCAGGGGAGCCTCGGTGGCTTCGATCACTTGCCCAACAGACACTCCGGGCGCGGTCTCAAGCAGGGTGGCGCGCCCGCCAGCAAAACTCGATGACGGCCATCTCGGTCACGACCAGGTCGACGCACCTCACCGATGTCAATGGCAAACTACATTCCTTGAGGATCTTCGGCTTGCCCTTGGCGGTGTGCTGCATGGCCACGATCACCCGCTTGGCGCCGGTACACGAGGTCCATCGCGCCGCCCATCCCCGGCACCATCTTTCCCGGAATCATCCAGTTGGCGAGCCGTCCTCGTGCGTCGACCTGCAAGACCGCCAAGAACGGTCATATCGAGGTGGCCACCGCGGATCAGGCGCAAACGACATGGCACTGTCGAAGGTTGCGTGCGCCCGGCAGTGCGCTCACCGGACGGCCCGCCCGCATCGGTCAGGGTTGGGTGCGCCATACCGTCTTCTGGGAATCGGGCCGGTACCGATCAGCCCATTCTCAGACTGGAAGAACACATTCACGCCGTCGGGAACGAAGTTTGCCACGAAGGTCGGAATGCCGATGCCGAGATTGACGAGCATTCCCGGACGCAGTTCGCGCGCGATGCGCTTGGCAATGACGGTTTGCGCATCCATTGGTTCACCTATTGGCGACAAGATAATCGACCAGCGCGGCAGGGCGTTACGACGTGATCGGGTGCGATCACGCCGACGGGAACGATATGATCCGCGGTCACGATAACCGTGTCCGCGGCCAGGGCGATCACGGGATTGAAGTTGCGCGCCGTGAGCGCGTAGGACAGGTTGCCGAGCATAGTCGGCGAGAAAGGCGTGCACCAGCGCAAAATCGGCGCGCAAAGCGGTCTCCAGCAGATAGTTCGTGCCATTGACCTCGATCTTGCGCTTGCCGTCTTCGACCACGGTACCAATGCCCGTCGGCGTTAGGATCCCGCCAAGGCCGGAGCCGCCGGCTCGGATGCGCTCGATCAGCGTGCCTTGCGGGATCGAGATCGACGGCAATCTTGCCGGCGATCATTTGTTGCTGGGTCTCGGGATTGAGACCGATGTGGCTCGCGATCGACTTTGCCGAGCAGCCCGCACGTCACCAGTTTGCCGATGCCCCTGCCCGGCACCGCCGTATCGTTGGCAATAACGGCCAGATTTCGCTTGTGCTGCCGCACCAGCTCGTCAATCACACGTTCGGGGTGCCGACGCCCATGAACCCGCCAATCATGAGACTGGCGCCATCCGGAATCATGGCAGCGGCGCCTTCGATCGCAATCGTTTGCATGGCCCGGCCACCCTTGATTTAATCGCGTTCGACCGCTCGATCCTATTGCTGGTCGCAATCGCGCGGACCGACGAGGCTAGTTCATGTGCCAGCCGTGACTGACGACGATGGACTGACCGGTCAGGGCCTTGCTCTGGAAGGCGGCCAGCATCAGCGCCACTTCGGCAACGTCCTCGACGGTGGTGAATTCCTTATCCACCGTCTCGCCAAGCATTACTTCCTTTATGACCCGCTCTTCCGAGATGCCGAGTTCTTGGCTTGCTCCGGAATTTGCTTATCGACCAGGGGCGTGCGTACGAAACCGGGGCAGATGATATTGGCGCGCACATTGTGCTTCGCCCCTTCTTTGGCAACGGTACGCATGAGCCCGAGCAGGCCGTGCTTTGCGGTCACATACGCGGATTTCAGCGGTGAGGCCTCGTAACTATGCACTGAGCCCATGTAGATCACAGCCCCCGCGTTCTGCTGATACATATGTTGGACGCACGCCTTGGTCGTCAGGAAGGCCCCGTCGAGGTGGATGGCCAACATGCGCTTCCAATCTGCAAAGGAAACTCGTCGATGGGATGCACAATCTGTATGCCGGCATTCGACACTAGCACGTCGATGCGACCGAAGGCGGCGATGGCGTCACGCACGCCGGCATTGACCTGCTCCTCGTTGGCCACGTCCATGGCGACCGCCATCGCCGACTTGCTGCCCCCCAAGGCGCTTGCGGCCTTACGCGCGGCCTCGAGGTTGAGGTCGGCAATCACCACGCGACCCTCCGCCTCAAGAAAACGTTTGGCGATGGCATCAACCGATGCCACTGGCTGCTCCGGTAACGAGGGCGATTTTTCCATTCAGTCGCATAGGTCACTCGCAGCAAGGTTGTTCGGTTGCAACCGGGCACGGCGCCGTGCGTCAGAGCGTCTGAGCGCGGAGACGATGGCGGCAAAGGCGAGCTCGACGGTTTGCGACCATGACAATCACGCCGCATCCCCTGACACACCGCTTCCCCTGGTCGTGGTCGCCTGCAAGGTCTCGCCGGCGGAGTGCCCTTTGATCGCTTCGGTAGTTTCAGAAAGATCCAATGGTCGACGCCCGTACAATTGCAATAAGGGTAAATCCTGAGCTCGATTGGCATTGCCCACCCTGAGCACAGCGCTTGGCCTCACGCAGGAGCCTATTGGGCCGCAAGCTCGAACCGAGGGTGTGCTGCTGCCTCGGGAACCGCCGTTCCATGCCAGCCCCGGCCTCTTCCACGCCCCTCTTTCCTGGGGAGGGGCGCCCGCCAAGATCGCGCGCGGCCCCGTGCCTCACCTGCGCCGCCCGCCTCTGCCGCCACCTCTGCCGCCGCCCCTGAAGCCCCCGCCACCGCCTCTGAAGCCTCCCGCCACCCATGCCGATCCGGTGGCCGCCGCCGCCGCGCAAGGCCGGACGGTGCCCGCCACCCATCGGTGCATAGCCGCGCATTTGCGGCCGATGGGCGGTGGCCCGGGGCCGGCTGGCTTGCCTTGCCCCATGCCCGGCGCCGGTTCTGGCGTGCTGGGCTCCCTTTGCCACGCGCGGCCGCCGACTTCGCCCCTGCCGCGTGCTTGCCGTGCCCGGCAGCGGCGGACTTGGCTTTGGCGGCAGCACCGCCTTGGGCCGCCTTTGCCTTCCCAGCCGCGTGGGCTGCCTTTGCCTTGGCAGCGCCTTGAGCCGCCTTCGCCTTAGCGCCGCCATCGCCGGCCTTGGCTGGGTCACGGCGACCCGCGTCAGCCTTGCCGCGATAAGCGTCGCGGGCCGCGGTGCGACCAGCCTGGCCGAAGCGTTGGCCGACCCTCGGCATCGCGATAAGGGACGTTGCCGCGATGCCTGGGATTGTGGCGCCAGGTGTTGTCGGCGATTTTGGTGCGATTGAATTGGTTGAAGCGGTTGACGTTGATATCGACGCGATTGCGCCACCAGTCGAGGTTGCCCCAAATCGCCGATCCAATGGCAGCCGCCGTTGCAAAGGCCAAGACGCCACCACCGGTAAAGCCGGCAGGGTACCAATAGTAGGGCTCGTAGTCCGGGTAAGGCCAATCACCGTAGACGACCCTGGGATCGTACACGGGAACGGACAAATACTCGGGGTTGGCCGGCTCGATGGCGATCATTGGCGTCGCAGCAGGGCCCGTCGGCGTGCCGGGTCCCGTGGGCGCCTGTACCGTTTTGACCGTTTGTTGCTCGGAGCTCTTGAGGTGCCCGGCTGCCTGGGCTCGCTCGCGCAAATGTTGGACCGCCGCCAACAGCTCCTCCTGCTGTCCCAGGAAGGCATCGCCGAGCCGCTGCGTCCACTCCAACTTGTCGCTCATCATCTGCAATGCCTGAGGTACCGCGGTCAGAGCCTTGACGCTCGGATCCCAAGGTTGCTTTTGCATGGCATCTTCCAGGGCTGTGCCGGAGACGCCTGGGTGTTCCTTGGCCCAGCGCGCGGCCTGCACAACCTCCGTTGGATAGGTCGATGCCATCAGCATCTGCGAAAGCAAGGGATCGGGATGAAGGGCGATCGGCGCGACCAGCTGTTCCAATTGCGGCCTTGCTCAGCGGCGACGCGCTCGATTGTTGCGCTTGCGCCGGTGCGTACACAAAGCCGCAAAGGGCGATCAAAAGCACAAACCTGAAAAAAGGATCAAGGCAACGGGGTGACATTACCGACCTCCACTATTCGCCGTAGCGATGGTGGCCCAGTCACCACCATTTCCTATCCGGATATTTTCCGGAGGGCCTGGCGGGAGGATTGCCCTACACGCGCACGCAGCGCTGGCACATCGTGGCAATCGAACCGGCACGCGGCCGCGGCCACCTCCGCCAGCCTCTGCTGTGGTCGCTGACTACAGTGCCGGGGTGCGCCGGACGGTCGCCGGCGCATAGCCGCAATGCGTAAACCACCGCGCAGAAAAAGATCCTCACATCCCGCGCCGCGCCAGCGCATGATCGCGCAGGATGTGTACCTCCAAGTCGGTATCTTGGAGGATTGCCCTCGACGGACATCCGAGATCGACAGCAAGCCTACCAGATGATCGTCCTCCATCACGAGGAGATGCCTGACGCGATTTATCTTCATCACCTTGCGTGCGACCACCATGGCATCGTCGGGTGTGCAGGTAATCAGCTTTTTCGCCATCAGATCGCCGACCAGCAGACGGTCAACGTGCGCGCCATTGTTGTGAAAAGCTCCGCATGATGATCGCGCTCGCTGAGCATGCCGACGATGCGACCGTTGGCATCGCGTCACCGGCATCGCGCCTATTTGATTTGTCACGAGCAGGGTCGCCGCCGTCTCAACCGTGTCTTCCGGTCGACAGGTGATGACCACGCGCTTAAGCGTGCTGAGGTATTCTCGGACCTTCATCTTACCAACACCGCGAAGGCATGGCCGCAAGGCATGACGCTTATTTCATTCGGTCTTTTTTCGCATATTTCTTTCGGGTATTTCATTTGGGTCTTTTCATGGGATAGTGCATTTTCATCGCCATATTTTCGCAAGTCTATTTCAGACGCTTACTTTTGGGTTGCGCCCTGCGACGCCTCGTAGGCGTCCCGGTAGCCCGCGCAATCGCTGCGGACGCCTCGGCCAATATCCTCGTAGGCCTCGTCGGGCAGATTAGCCAAGGAAACGCGAAGGGACCAGTCGGGAGCGTCGAAGCCGCCGCCGTTCAGGAGCACGATCTCCGTGAGCCTCGGCCAAGCCGGAAGGCGAGATCGAGCGGATGCACATGGCTTCTTCAGGTATTCGACCGCCTCGTCGCCGATGTTTTTCCGAGCCCAGAATTCGAAATCGATCAGCCCGTAATAGGCGTCGTAGTTCGGATTGGGAGAAAGCTGGAGACCCATCGCATCCACCAGCTTATGGAAGCGCCTTTGCACGATGTCCTTGCAGGCCTTTTGGTAGTGCTTCTTCGGCATCCATCATTTCGCACAGGGAGAAGAGGCTCATCATCACCTGCTGCGGCAATGACAGCCCGGCCGTGTGATTGAGGGCAATGTCACGACTGTCGGCCACGATGCGATCGATGAATTTGAGCTTGCGCGGCTCGAGCGTCATCGGTCCATAGCGCTTGTCGAGGGCCTTCAGTTGTTCCGCCGGCAGTTTGGCAATCATCTTGTCGAAGATGTTGTCCTCGTGCACCGCGATGACGCCGAGACGCCAGCCGGTGCAGCCAAAGTACTTGGAATAAGAATAGACGCCAATGGTGTTCTCAGGCAGCTCTCCGAGCAGCGAGCGGAAATCATCAACGAACGTTCCATAAACGTCGTCGGTCAACAACATCAGATCCGGGCGCTTCGTCCTCACCAAAGTTGCAATCTTGGCAATCGTCTCGCCTGCTCATCGCCATGCCGATCGGATTGCCGGGATTGACAATGAAGAAGGCCTTGATTGTCGGATCTTCCAGCTTCTTGATTTCATCGTCTGTGAATTGAAAGCGATTTTCCTGCGGCGCTTTGATTTGCACCACTTTGAGGTCGTAGTCCTCGAGATGGGTCATCTCGAGATAGGGCGTGAAGATAGGCGTTCCGAGCGCAATGGTATCGCCGGGGTGCAGCAGCCGATTGGCTTTCAGTGATTTGAAAATGTAGCACATCGCCGCGGTGCCACCCTCGACGGCGTAGAGGTCGAATTTTCCCGGCGGCCGCGGTGATCCGCACATCGCCCACATCATGTATTCGTGCACAATTTGCTCGTTATGGACGAGCATGCGGTCGGGCACCGGGTAGTTGTCGCCGATGATCGAATCGACGAGCTCGTGCACAAAGGCGTCGCCGTCAAATCCGAATTTCTTGGTCGCGAAGTGTAGCATCGAAGACAAGAATGCGGCACCCGGCATCTCTGCGTGCTTGCCAAGCCAGGCCTCCAGGCGTGCCGCAATGCCATTTGCCTGGGGCATGCCGCCGATGCCGGCGGCGTGATCCATCACCCGCTTGCTCTCGGTCATGGCAAACTGGCCGAGGAGGAAGAAACCCTCGCGCGGCGTGGTGGCGATCCAATTGGGATTTCCGCGGCCGGCATTGAGGAACGCCGATTGCGAGGTCCGCGATGCTTTCTTGGCCAGATTGATCAACTCATCCTTGATCTCGAAGGGGCTCAGCGCTTCGAATTTGCGCAGTGTGAGGATATCAGCCATGATTTACTCCCGGTTCGATAGTGCTCAATGCCACTGGAGGCACAATGGGTCTGCGGACGGATGCTCGTTTGACGGAGGAAGGCAATCTTATTGGATCGATCTCGTACCTCTCGCGCTAAGTCATCAACATGACCAGGACCATGCCCCATGATCGTCAGCAAGCGTATTCCCGACCGCGTAGGTGACGGTGTAGCCGAGCCCCGGATTTGGCTCTTGGCGCGATCATTGATCATGCCGAGCGAGGCCGTTGTCGTCCGCGCGCCGGAGCAGCATCCCAACACGATGGCATCGTCGAAACGGAACAGATATTTGCCCACGTATATCGCCAGGATGAGCGGCACGGTAGTGACGACGACACCCCACAGGAACAGGCTGGAAGCCGAGCGCCTTCAATCCAGCAACAAAGCCCGGTCCGGACGAGATACCCACCACGGCGATGAAGACGTTGAGGCCGACCGAATTCATGAACCAGACGGTGGAGGAGGGTATCCGGCCGAAGGTCGGACGCACCGAGCGCAGCCAGCCGAAGAAGAGCCCGGCAATCAAGGCCCCGCCGGAGGTGGAGAGCGTCAGCGGAACGCTGCCGATCTTGTAAACAACGGCGCCGAGCAGGGCGCCGATGGCGATTGCCGCGCCAATGAACGCCACATCCGCCACATCGGTCGCTCGGTCTGGGTAACCCAACATTTTGGTGGCGGCCGTGATGTCCTGCGTCCGCCCGACGATGGTCACGATATCGCCGCGGTGCAACTCGGTGTTGGGCAAGATCGGAATATCCGTGGCGGTCGCCCCGCGCGTGATCTTTGCGCAGGAAGACGCCGCGCGCCGCCGGCGATTTCGCCAACTCGGCTAGGGTCCTGCCGTCGGCGTCCTTGCTGGTGACGTAGACATCGACGCCCTCGACCGGCACCGCCAGCAGCTCGCGGTCGTCCACTTCTCGCGCGGCTTGCCCGATCAGGTTCACCAGCACGTCGCGCCGCCCGGCAATCGGCGACGACATCGCCCGCTTGGATTACGGCATCGGCAGTGGCATCGATGATCTTGCCACCGCGTCGTATGCGTTCAATAAAGACACGCTCTTCCGGGCAGGAGCGCCTCGGCTTCCTGCACCGTTTTGCCCACGGCGCGTCCGTCTTGGGCGATCCGGTAAGGCGCGCAACTCGAATTGGTACCAGGCGGTACCTGGACCACCCAAGGCCTCGCTTGCCCCCATGCTTCTCCTCGTATCGCTTGCAAGCGGTCTCGAGGTCGATGCCAAGCAGGGCCGGCCCGAGCAGGGCGAGCACGAGGGCGGACCCGACCGTGCCGAAGATGTAGGTGACGGCGTAGGCCACCGGCATGCGCATCCAGAAGCTTCTTGCTTTCCTCGGGCGGCAGGCCCGAAGCGATTGATCGCATCGGTGGCAAGCCCCATCGAAGCCGAGATCGTCTGCGAACCCGCATAGAGGCCCGGCGGCAGAACCGACGTCGTAGCCCGCCAGCTTGGCCCCAATGAAAGGCGCGAGCAGGCAGAAGACGCAGACAACCGCGGCAAACACCGCCTGCGGAAGGCCATCCTTGGCGATGCCGCGCACGAACTGCGGGCCCACCCCGTAGCCGATGGCGAACAGGAACATCAGGAAGAAGAAGGGCTTGAGCGGGCCCAGAAACCGTGATGCCAAGCTGACCGATGAGGACCGCGGCAATCAGCGTCGCCGTCACCGCACCAAGACCCAGGCCCTTATAGGTGAAGGACCCAAAATAGTAGCCAAGCGCCAGGGACAGGAAGATCGCAATTTCCGGATAAGCTTCGCAGCGTATTAACGAACCAATCGATCATGACGCGTACCATCCATTCTTACGAAACCCTGACATCGATCTACCGTCTCTGAGCCCAAAACTTCACCTCAGGCGGCCTCGCTTAGGGCCGGGCCGACCCGCTTGGCCAGCGCGTCGGCCCGCACCAGCTTCAGGCCTTCCGGCCGCGTCGTAGCCATGGATCTCTTTGACATCGAGCTTGCGCATGAAGTCGATGGTTTCTTCCGTGATCACCTGGCCCGGCACCATGATCGGGAAACCTGGCGGGTAGGGGATCACAAAGTTGGCGGAGACCAGATCGGGACCGTTTTTCAGACGACGGTCGATTTCCGGATCGGCCAGCCGGATATACTCGCAGCCCTCGGCATCGTAGGCGCTATAGAACCCGGAGCGAATGTCGCCTTCGTTGGTCCGCTTGCCCGCGTCCTTGCGGAAGGCGGCGTGGAAATGTGAGAAGTTCGGCAGATCCGGGACATCGGTCATCAGGCTCTTCACCCGCGCATTGAATGCCAAGCCGGACGTTGGCGCCGCCCTGAGCCAACCGCTGATCGATCTCCATGCTGATCTCTACCAGCACGCGAATGAGGTGCGCGACGTCACTGCGCGTGTTGTTGATGTTGGATTGCAGCAGGACGGAGTTTCGCGAGGTCTTATTGAGCTGGATGTTATAACGATTGGCCAATAGTCCCTTGAATTGGGTGCCGTCGAAACCGGCGGTGCCGCAAACCAGCGTCATGCGCGTCGGATCGAGGCAGAACTCGTCCTCATGCATGCTGCGCCGCACCACCGCCCAGTTTGATTTGGGGTCGAGGTAGTCGGTGAAGCCGCTGTGGCGAAATTCGCCCGGCACCATCTGGTCGGCGCCGAGAACGTGGAAGTATTTCGAGATCAGCGGATGCTCTTTGACGGCCTGGCGGATTGCCAATGCCACCTCAATCGCATTGTGCACAAGCCCATAGCCTTCCAACTCCATCTGTCGTCGCGCGACGTCGAGGCTAGCGATCAACTGCTGGTTCGGGCTGGTTGAGGCGTGGGTAAACACCGCTTCGTGGAATTGCGCTTCCACGCTGTGAAACTCGACATCCTTGACCAGCAGCATCGAGCCCTGTCGCAGGGCCGACATCGACTTATGCGTGGAGTTGGTTTGATAGACGCGCAACTTTACCTTGCGGGGATCGGGAATGAGGCGGGTGCTCAATAACAGCTCGGTTGACGGCTTCGCACCCAGTTCGGCCTGCTGCTTCTCGTATTCGGCAAGCGAACTTGGATCCTTGATCCAACTCTCAATGTCGCTTGCCGCACCCATTGCCGTGCGCGGCCGCAGGAACGGAGAGAAGCGCGCGAACCCGAACCAGGCCTCGTCCCAGAGGAAAATCAGGTCTGGCTTGATCGCCAGGCACTCTTCCATCACCCGTCGGGTATTGTAGATGTGGCCGTCGAACGTGCAGTTCGTCAGATCCACCATCTTGGCGCGGTGTAACCTGCCCTCGGCCTTCAGATTGAGCAGCGCCTGCTTGATCGTGCGCAGGGGTACCGCACCGTACATCGAGTATTCCGTCATCGGGAAGTGCTTCGACGTAGAGCGGTTGGGCACCGCTCAGCACCATGCCGTAGTGGTGAGACTTGTGGCAGTTTCGATCCACAATCGCGATATCGCCTGGCGCCAGGAGCGCCTGCACGGCCATCTTGTTCGAGGTTGAGGTGCCGTTGGTGACGAAAGAAGACGTGATCGGCACCAAAAGCGCGCGCCGCCATTTCTTGCGCCTTTTTGATATTTCCCGTTGGTTCCAGCAGACTGTCCAGTCCACCGGTTGTGGCGCTGCTCTCGGCTAGAAAAAGCGTCGGGCCGTAAAACTCACCCATGTCGCGGATCCAATCGGATTTGAAAATCGATTTTCCGCGCGCGATCGGCAGTGCGTGGAAAGTGCCGATTGGTCGTTGCGCGTATTTTTTCAGATTGTCGAAAAAGGGCGTCTCATAGCGATCCTGCACGCCCTCGAGGATTGCAAGGTGCAATTCCAGAAGCTCTTCCACGGCGTAGAACACCCGCCGCAGCGCCCGCGCCTCGGGACTTCCGGCCAACGCCTCGACATCGCCATTGCAAAGCAAATAAAGATCAAGCTCGGGTCGCACGCGCTTCAGCGTCTTTGCCAAATCCAAGGGCATGTCACCCGCGCGCTCGCGTTTGCGCAGCGGCCTCCGCAAGCGGCCGCAAGATGGGTGCGTCACGGCGCGACCGGAACGGAAAACCTTCATGGATAATTGCGGCCGCGAGGTTGGGGTTGAGGATGGCCGCACAAACGCATCTTCGAAACTGCCAACAAAAACCGGTTCATAGATGAAAGCGTCTTGCGCTCGCCGCAGCCGGCGCCATTCCGCGGCCAGCGCGGGCCAGCGCGCTGACGGCGCACCGGTAACGACCAGAACCTCGAAGTAGGGTTGATGCGCCTCGCTGCGACCAAGCGATGGCGGCAACACGTCTGCCGTTGTCGCTTCGCCGTCCTCGTGTGCGTCCCAATCGGTCGCGTGTTGACGGAAAGAGCGCGTGAGCAGGGCGCGGGTGATGCGGCGTGACAAGGGTTGCAGTCGCCCGTGCGTCGTTCGCAGCAGCCTGGTCGCGCAAGGCCGCGAGCAATTGCAGCCCGGGATAGGCGTGGAATTCTTCGGTCGGCGTCATCTCGGCAAGGGCCGCTTCGAAGGTCGCCCGACTACCGGATCCCCACACCAGGCCTCGGCCAACTCGACCAGTTTCGCCATTGGTCGCCGCGCGCACCGAGACCGGCGAAGAATTGATCGATCCGCACGGCGGCACGGTCGCCTCGCTGAGACATTTGATTTTTCCTAGTTCGAGAAAACACTTCTACGCTCGATTGCCCGTGCATTTTAGCCGCCTCCCGCGCGCTGCCGTTTTGCTTCGGTCAGCGCGGGTTGGGCACATTGCCTTCGACAACCGTGTGCAAAAACCATCGTTTTACAGATGCGAGCCCGCGGACATCGTGGCGACCACCTAAAATGGATTGCGGAGAGTCCGCAGTGTCGGCGGACGCCTTGCGTGTGCAACAACCGGGCCGGCAAAAACCAATTTTTGGTTTATCGCCCGTGCTAATGGCCGGCCACTTAAAGGTGGCGCTGCGGTGCACGCGCGGCTTTGCCAGGTGTGCGGACCGCTTAGCGCTTGTGTCAGCCCAGAAACGATTGGCCTCATCGGGCGTGTTTTGTGCAAACGCAAACGGCTGGAATGATCTCGCGCCAAACGCTTTGCTTATTGCCTCGCGCGCTTGGTCCTACGTTCGGTTGTGGCGGTCCGAACACGCGGACCGATAATCAGTCCTGCATACCGAAAGCCGTTTCTATCGCCATCCTTGCTGGCTATGATCGATTCGGTGTTCGCCGATTGAGGTCGATGCGGGCACGCAGTTGCCGCGCCGACGGGCCTTGACGAGGCCTCCGCGGAGGGCAGGTGTTTTCTTCCGCCTTCCGAGCAGGCCGCCGGTCGGCTCTTTTTTCTCTTGTCGAGTAACACAAACCAGCAGCGCGTTCGCCTGCCTGTGGGATCGCGCCTGCGGTGTCAACGTTGACAACGGAGGCCGCATATGGCAACCCCGCCGCCACGCAATTGTCGCTAACCCGGTTGCTTTGGCTGGCGTTCGTCCCGGCGGCCGTGATCCTGAGCCCGGCGACGGCACGGAGCGATGAACCGGGCCGCGTCCTTGCGCCAGAGGATGCTGGCGATCGGGTTTGGCGTTCGCCATTCTTCAAGGATACGACCCTCGACTTGCATCCCCGCACTTACTATTTCGTGCGTGACAACTTCGATGGCAGCAGAATCAGGCCTGGGCCGGCGGCGGCTGGCTCGCCTACCATTCGGGTCTGCTGGGCAATATCTTCCACATCGGTGCAACGCTCTACACCTCGCAGCCGATTGTGGCTCCGGACAATGAAGGCGGCACGCTGCTGCTGACGAGTGAGCAGGATCCGATCAATACGCTCGGTGTCGCCTACCTCGGCGCCAAGTTCTGGGGACAAGATTTGCTGGTCGGGCGGCAAGTGGTCGACACGCCGCTGATCAACCGCCGAGACAACCGGATGATCCCCATCACCTTCGAGGGTGCAACCATCCGCTCCGATACGGGGAAAGATGCAAGGTTTGAATATATCGCCGGCTACCTGCAGCGTTTCAGACCACGCGACAGCAACGACTTTGACAACATCTCACAAGGCTTCGGCGTCAATGAAGTCGACGCGGGCACGCCCTTTGGCTGGTTCCGCTATCGCCCCAACGCAAACCTCTCCTTCGCGGCAGAAAATTATTGGGTCGAAGACACCATCAACACAGGCTATGTGGAAGCCATCTATAAGTTTCCGCGCCGCACCAGCGGTCCCCAGTTTGAACTCGCCGCCAATCTGATTACGCAAAACAGCGTCGGCGCCGATTTCCTCACGGGCTCTTCGTTTTTCACCTATCAGGGTTCGGCGCGGCTGACCGTTGATTTCGGTGATCTGGCGCTCATGTTCGTGGCCTCGACCACGGGCAGGAAAACGCCATCAATTTCCCGCTGGGGACCAAGCCCAACTACACCGACCTGCAGCAACTGTCCTTTGACGACGCCGGCGAGGAAGCGGCTGGGTTGGGTGCCACCTTGAAGCTCGACAAAATCGGATTGAAAGACGTTACCGCCACGGCTTACTTCGTTTGGGGATGGGACGCCATTGACCCGTCGACCAACACATCGCTCCCTACCGAGCGGGAGCTCGATCTTGCCTTGCGCTGGCAACCCAGTGACGGCCGCTGGAAGGGTTTAAGCGTCTGGGCCCGCTACGCGGACGTGTTCTCAACGGGCACCGCGCGCGACACCCAACCCGAGTTTCGTTTCATTGTCGATTACACGATACCGCTGTTGCCCCGTTAGAACAGGGGTTGGTCGAACGAGAGCCGCGCAAACAGAGCGCTTTGACCGAGAAACGGTTGGCTGCTTTTAAAGCCGCTCACCTCATGCGGCGGCTTGGCGAGATATCCGCGCCCCCTAAAGGTTAGACCGGATACGCATGAGCAGATCACCGCTAATAACGATTTGAAAAACATGGCCGCGAGCGGCATTTTTTCCTTGGGCTCCGCATGGGATTGATAAACCAAACCGTAACGCATGCGCCTGAGATTTTCCTGCTTCTGGCGGTTGCGCTTGGTACGATACTCGGCCGCCTGCGCATCCGTGGCTTTGCCATCGGTGCCACGGCCTGCACCTTGATGGTCGCTATCCTGCTCGGCCAACTTGGGACCTTCGTCATCCCGCCGCTGCTCAAATCCCTTCTTTTGGCCTATTCGTCTTCACGATTGGCTATCGTGCGGGACCAGAATTTTTTGCTTCGTTGAGCCTGCAGACGCTGACATGCCTGACACCTTCCATCTCGGTCCAGGTGCCGCGGCCGGGCTCGGTGCCGGCAGCCTCACGCAGACCTCGATGGTACCCCTGCCAACCCGGAAAAGGTTCAGCCAAGGGATCACGGGGCGGGCTCAAAATGACCAGACACTCGAATGGCGACATCGGTACCGTCAGGCCATCGGTCCCGACACGCACAGCATCGAGCCTCACCTGGTGACCCCGGTCGGGAACAAGTGCTATGGCAATGCGACTGTCGACCGCCGACCGGAACAGCGCGAACCAGCATCTGTTTGCCGCCTCTGATGTCAGTGAAGCAAGAATTAGCGAGGGAGCACGAAGATCGAAGGTGATGTGCGCAAGTTTTGTGTCCATTCCTGTTCCGTAGGCCTTCACATAAGCTTCCTTCAGTGACCATAGATCAAGAAAGCAGGCAACTTGCTCCGGCGGAGGCACGACGCGAATCTGCGCGCGTTCGTCGGTAGAACAGACGCCTGCCATCAGCGTCTCGAGGTCGTTGATGTGCGAGCGGCATTCCGCGTCGACGCCGACCTCTCCGTCACTGCTGATGGCGCACGCCACGTGCCCACGCGTATGAGACAAACTGAAGTGAAGCGGCGGACCGTCGACAGCTGGCGCCGATAGGTAAGGCTTGCCGAGGGCGGTGCGTTCGAAACACCAGGCTTCCTGGCGGATGGTTCGGCACGACGGATGTCAATGTGCGCCGAAGCAGGGCATGCGCCGCCGCATAGTCTCGCCGATCCTCGGGGATTAAGAAGCGCTGATAGGTCTTCGTTTCTTGCGCGCGTCGAGCAGCGCGGCATCGCGCGCCGTATCCGTGGTCCGTCAATGTTGTCGTATTAGCGCAGCGCAGATGCAGGAGCGGGAGGTGCGTCGTATCCCTCAGGGCTCAAACTCAGCGCCGAACTCTGCTTCGATTTCTATGGCCGAGCCGACGAGCCACTCCTCGCCTTGCCGACGAGCGGTGTGGCCCCGTTATTGGGACGCTATTATGATCCAGTGTCGATGTCCACGGCGGCTCGTCCCACGCACCGAATTGGCCTCGGAGACGGACCGCTTCGGAGCAGCGAGACCAATGCGCTGCCGGCGCGCGTGCATCGCCGCTTTTGATCAGGCGATGGCGCGCGCCGGCCACAGCCGGCTTCCCGCGACTTTGCTCAGCGCGGCGATAGTGTCGGCCAACGAACTCCTAGCCGCTCTTGATGAAGGTTCCGTCCTGGAGCTCCCGCAACGCTTGCTTCAGTTCGGCCTGGCTATTCATCACAATTGGACCGTACCAGGCGACCGGCTCCTGCAGCGGCTTGCCTGAAACCAGAAGAAAGCGAATGCCCGCATCGCCGGCCTGACAACGACCGCATCGCCGCGGTCAAACTCGACCAAGGAACGATTGCCCGTGCTCTCGCGCCGCACGATCTCGGCTCCGTCGATTTCCTTCTCGGTAAGCACGCCAAAGGGTTGCGAAGCCCCGCGAAACGACCCTGATCCCTCGAACACGTAAGCGAAGGCATGCCGTTCGGTCTCAACGGGCAAAGTCTTGCGCAATCCGGGCGGCACCCAAACATCGAGATAGCGGGGCTCGGCGGCGACACCTTCAACCGGACCGCGCTTGCCCCAGAAATCGCCGCAGACAATGCGCACGCGCGTCCCGTCGTCGTCGACGATCTCGGGGATTTCGGCGGCCTTGACGTCCTGATAGCGCGGTGCGGTCATCTTCAAAGATGCGGGAAGATTGGCCCAAAGCTGAAAACCGTGCATGCGACCGCGCGCATCGCCCTCAGGCATTTCCTGGTGCAGAATGCCGCTACCGGCGGTCATCCACTGTACGTCGCCGGCGCGGAGCGCCCCCTTGTTGCCAAGGCTATCGCGGTGCTCGACCGTTCCCGCCAGCACATAGGTGATAGTTTCGATGCCGCGGTGTGGGTGCCAGGGAAAGCCCGCCCGATAGTCTTCGGGCCGATCGTTCCGGAAATCATCGAGCAGCAGGAACGGATCGAAGGTGGTGGTGTCGCCGAAGCCGAAAGCGCGTCGCAGCTTGACCCCAGCGCCTTCAACAGCAGGCTTGGATTGCGTGACTCTTCTGACCGGTCGGATGGACATGGGTGCTCCCGTTGTCAAGCGGCGATCGCGCGCTTGCTCGCGTTAAAGTGGCCGGCAATCTCGGCAAAGCGATTGGCGAAAGATTGCAGAAATGCGGCCGTGCTGGCATCGGTTATCACGTTGCTATCGTCGATCAGGTCGGGCCGGAAGCTAATATAGGCCTCCCGCCCATGACCAAGGCACCAAGATTGCCGAGAACTTGCCTCAGAGTGCTGCTGCGCGATCGCCGAACCGATCGCACCTGGCGAGGTACCGGTGACCCCCGTGGGTTTTCCCGCCCAGGAATTTTGGCCGTAGGGCCGCGTACCCCAATCGATCGGCGTTCTTCAGAACGGCAGGAATTGATCGGTTATGCTCGGGCGTAAAGACAAGAAGGGCGCATCGGCAGCCTCCAACTCGGCTTTGAACCGGGCAACGCTTGCGGGGCAATGGGCTTTCCAGATCTTGATTATACATGGGCAAATCGTCGATCCGGACGAACCTGATCGCGAGCTTTTCCGCGACGAGCTTGGCAAATGCCTCGGCGAGCTTTGCGATTGATGGACTGGCGGCGATTGCTTCCGACCACGACGGCAACATTGACCTTTGGCATGGTTTGCCCCATCTGAGTTACCCTATGATACTGGGGCTAAATAGATGCCTACCAAGCGAACGCAAGAGCGCACATCAATGTTACCCGGTAACCTGCATGTGCCCGAGGACTGCCGGGCCGTCAGCGAGGTTCTCGATCGGGTCGGTGACAAGTGGAGCGTGCTCGTCGTGGTTATGCTGGGGAAATGGCCCGGAAACGGTTCAATGAGCTGCGCCGCTCCATCGCTACCATTTCACAGCGCATGCTCACCTTGACGTTGCGCGGTTTGGAGCGGGATGGCCTCGTCACGCGGACGGTGTTTCCGACCATCCCTCCACGTGTGGACTACGAGCTCACCGAACTCGGCCGATCGCTACTGACACCGGTGGATGCCCTCGGACGCTGGGCGCGAGAACATCACGCCAAGATCGTAAGGGCACGCGAACGCTTCGATACAATCGCAACGGGGCGCGCGCGACAGGAGGCCGGTTGATAGGGCGGTTTTTCTTGGCGTCAGGCCCGGCCGGGCAAACCGTAGCGGGCGTTGGTAGCCAAGCCCGCGATGGATTGGGCAAGCCGCGTGACCGAGATCGACGTCACCACATACCCGGCACGAGCCGATGCGGTGTCGTGCGCATGTAGTCTGCATAGCCCAACAGGTTCTTCGCCAAAAAGCGTTCCTCTTCCAGCAACCGCCAGACCAGCACGGCGAGCGCGGGCACGAGCATCAGGAGCCCCCACCATGAGCCCAAGGCGAGTGGAATGCCCAAGAGCATCACAAGTGCGCAACTGTACATTGGGTGGCGGACCAGTGCATACGGGCCGGTCGAGATGACCTTCCGGCCCTCGGCGACCTGGATGGTGGCGGCGCCATAGGTATTCTCCCGGAAGACGAAGTAAAACCCGAGATAGGCGATGATGATCAGAAGATCGCCGCACATGACGATCGACGGCGGTACCTGCGACCACGCCAGCCGGTGGTCGATGGCCGAAACGACCGGCAGGGCGCCGACTGCCAGTAGGGCAACCGCCATGATGAGCTTCTGCGAAGGCTCTGTTTCGGCGCCGGGCCCGGCGCGCATGCGGCGCTCAAGAAGCTTGGGGTCTTTGATCGCGAGATAAACGGTGATCGCCAGCGAGCAGGCAAAGAAGACGGCCGTGAAACAGCCACGCTTGAACATAGTCGAACGTCCAAGCGGGTAGGAAGACCAGGGCCCCCACGATAAGCGGGAGCTGGAGGAGGCTGAGCGCCACTCTAAGGTAGAGTCTCGTCCATTTTGCTGCCCCTTAGCGGAAGATCTGCCGCCACGACATCTTTTCAAGGAAGAGCTAGGCGACCTCGACAAGAAGACAAGGATGTTGCGGCCGGCTGTAAGTCGAGCGCTGGCGCGGTCGGATGACCCAGCCATTGCGACAGCGACGCGGCTGACGGAGCGTTTGTCGCTTGCCCGATACGCGCCGACCCGAGCTTTGGCTCACGCTGGGACGGCGGCGGCCGCCTTTGACCGGGCCCAACAGCGCGCCGCTGCGCCTCTGAGCCGAGTTCCGCAAAATCCGCGCGGTGGCTAAGCAATCGTGCAGCGGTTGGGAGGCACGGCATGAGACTGATTGGCAATTATCTATCGCCTTACGTTCGTCGCGTGGCGGTGAGCCTGAACATCCTCGAATGGTCGTACCCGGCCGTGGTTCGGCGATACAATCCGCTCGTACGTATCCCGGGCTGGTGCTCGATGATGGCAGCAACCTCTTCGAGAGCGCTGCCATTCTCGACGAGATCGATCGTCTCGGCGGGACGGAACGGTGTCTGACGCCAAGCCAAGGCCTGCAACGGCGTCGCGTTGTACAGACGACCGCAATTACCGTGGCGTGCGCGGAGAAGGCTCAGTGGTCCTTTTACGAAGGTCGCGTGCGACCCGCGGAGAAGCTGCACACACCTTGGATCGAGCACAACGACAAGCAGGTCCTTGCTGGCTTCGAACACTTGACGGGATCGCAGCCAAGGTCGGCCGCGGGGGCTGGATTGCTGGGACGCAGTGCATCAGCCAGGCCGACGTTACGACGGCCTTCGCCTACACCTCCGCCACCCAGCACGGTGCGGCCAAGGTTGGATTTGGCGGGACGATTTCCCCGGCTATCGCACTTTGCCAAGCGCTTGCGAGGCCTTACCAGCGTTCCTAAAGGCGCCAGTACCTTCCATTCCCAGTTGATCCTCGCCCCTAGGTGCGATGCACGCCTTGCTTGAGCGGCGCCGGCAGCGCAGGCCCTGGCCACAGCACGCGCCCCTCATCGATCTCCTTGAAGAACCATTGCTGAAAGCCGCGCGCCAACAACCACTCGATGCGATCACCACGCCAGAAGATGCGTTTCTTCTCCAGATCCACCTGTTGCATATGCGCCAAGTAGCGTCTTGCTCGCTGTGTGTCAGCGGCGCAAATCGGCTGCGATCGCACCAACTTGAACCATCGCGTCAGATTGGGGTGCACGTCTGCGGAAAACTCGACCTCCATTGCTTTCGCACTCGCCATGTGCGGAAAGAGCGCAATGTCGGAAATGGAGAATGGCCCGCTCAGATATTCGCGATCCGCAAGCTCGCGGTCGAGTGCATCGTACACAAGCCGGAGGTCGGCGCGTGCCGCCGTGAGCAAACCGTCGGGCATACGGTCGGGGCGATCCGCCCATTTCCAATAGGGAAACATCGACCAGAATGGGATCGATAAAGGTATCGGCCGCACGCTCCCAAGCCCGGGCGTGGACGCGAGCGGCGGGAGAGCTGGGATAGATCGGCTGCGTTGGGTAGCAATGCTCCAGGTAGGCCACGATGTCGGCCGAGTTCACAACAACGATATCATCGTCGATCAGCGCCGGCACTTCGACGCGGCCATTCACCTGTTTAAGGGCAGCGTGATTGGCCTTCAGCAGGCCATCCACGACCTCATAGTCGATGCCCTTGAAGTCGAGGACCATTCGCACCTTGCGGGCGAAGGGACTGAACGCACTATCGTAGAGCTTCGATCATGGGCACTCATCCTGCAGGAGCAATTCGCCAACGACAGCATGGCGTCGGAGCGTTCGCAAGACGGCGCAAGCCACGCTCGAGTCGCATCGGGCCGCCGCATCCCCCAATCCAATCGGGTTAGCGCCTGCTGGCCAGGATCGCCGCCAAACCGAGTGCCGCCGATTGCGCCACCAAATTGAGGGAGCGAGCCAGACATGCGAGCAGACCTCAAAAGGCGGACAGCCCTTCACAACACGATGCCCCTCAGATGCAGCGTATACCGATGCATCAATCGCCGTACCCGATGCATCGACCCCGCTTGCTAGCGACTGTCCTTACGACGGACGCTGATTTGGCCGTTGTTTTCGAGAATCGCAAAATGTACGTCCGTGACCGCCGCACAACCGGCGGCCCGAAGGGCTGCCTCGAGCTCATGCTGGGTCAGTCTCTCGCGGTTCATCACGTCCCGATAAACATGACCATCGTGAATGATGATTTGCGGTTTACCCTCCACAAACTGTTCAAAACGCTTGCTCCTGAAAGTCACGTAACCGATCACCCAGTTCAGTGCCACCAATGTCGAGGCCGAGATCAAACCGCCGATTACAGAATTGTCACCACCGTTCATCGAGTTCTGAACGGCGTTGCTCAGGACAAGAAGCAACACCAGATCGAAAGGTGCGAGCTGGCCGACTTGGCGCTTTCCGCTCAAACGCAACAAGACAAGCAGAAACAGGTACACAATTGCGCCACGCACTAAAAATTCCCACCACGGCACCGCCATCGTCCACATCGGTCGTTCTCCTTCCCGTGTTGCTTGTACCGCGCGCCGCACGTCGCACCTCTAGCGCTCGACACCCACCGCACCGCTCGGTCAGAGACTAGTCCTTTCGGCACGGCTTTTGACTGAGTGATAGCATTGCCGAGGCATTCGCGGCCATCAACCGTGGTGAGCCGCAAGCTGGCCCGATCTCGCCGTCCTTCCGGCAAAATCAATGTCTGCCGCTTACCGGCCCTTTGGCTCGGTTGGGAACGGTTTTGATCTATGCTCCCAACTGGTTGCCACAGGCGCTCACTCCCATGCTGCTTTCGCATGCCGAGCCGATGCGCGACTGCGGCAATGCCATACTTTAATCGTCTTTCCACGGCATAAATTGTGTTCGGGGTGTCCAGCGCCAAGGCTGGAGCATATTGCGGGTGTCTGCTCTAGCGGACGGTGCGGGCCGTCAAGCCCCACCCTTGCGCGCGACCAATTATCAGCTCAGCTCCCAACGTGCATCGCATCAACGATGCCGACCGCGATAGCCAAGGCTTGTCCGAAATGATCGAGAGCGGACGCCGACTTTCACGCTCGCGGTCAAGGATGCAGGCCCTGCTCGGGCGCAGCAATGCTTGGCGAAGCCATTAGGCGCCGCGGGCCGGTTCCTGCGGGGTGCCAACGAGGCCGAGCCCCCGCTGCAAGAGCTGCGAGGGTCGCAGTGGATGCTCCGTTCGCGACGACCCCTGTTCAAAGGGCTAAGATAGATTCAGCGTGATGGCCGCTTGCGCGGTGGTCGCTGGGCCTAAGATCGGTCGTAGCATCTCCTGGTGGCTCGCCGGCGCTGAGCCAATGAATGGGAATTTTGATTTCACAACGAACCCCCTCGGGGGCAAGCACGAGGTCGACCGTACCCCCAAGTTCATAAGGTATCAGATCACGAATTACGCTGCTGCCATATCCCGACCGGGTGTTTGGCAGGACCTCTGGGCCACCGCTCTCCACCCACTCGATACAAAGCCGGCCACGTGATTGTCCGTTCTGCCTCTTGGCTCCAGCGCACGTACACATTGCCAGCTGCGGTCGAGAGCGCGCCGAATTTGGCGGCATTGGTGGCGAGCTCATGGATCACCATCGCAACAGCTTGACCCGCATCGGCGCTCAGAATGTCGTCAGCCCCGTCAATGCGTGTGCTGGTATCGGTCGCATAGGGTGCGAGCTCGCGCTGGACCAACTGAGCAAAGCGGTATTCCTGCCAGCGCCGATGGCTGAGCAGCTCGTGCGTCGCCGCCATCGATTGAATACGTCCCTCTAACGCAGCGACGAAATCCGCCATCGAGCTGTTTGTCTCCTGCGTCCGCGAGGCCACTACTGCGACGATGGCAAGAACATTTTTGACCCGGTGGTCGAGCTCCGCAATCAGCAGGTTCTTTTGTTCTTCAAGAGCCTTGCGCTCGGTGATGTCCCGCGTCAGACCCTTTATGCGCAAGAGGCTGCCCGCAGTGTCAAATTCACCTTTGCCGTTTCCTCAAGCCAAACCTGTCGGCCATCCGGACGGATGAAGCGAAAATTCATGGCGTATGATGGCTGTCCTGGACAAAGCTTGCGAATATTCGTCTTGACGCCATCACGATCCTCGCGATGGACCCGCCTTAAGAAATCATCGTGTTGGCGCGCCGCTGCCGCTTTGCGGTTGGTATCCTAGGATTTCGACAGCCCTATCACAGCGCTTCGATACACGCGTGGCGGCGTCCCATTCGAAAGCCATCACCTGTCCGGCCGCCATGGCATCCACCAAAGGGCATTGCTCTCGCTCAGTAAAGCCTCCGTGTGTTTGCGCTCCGTAACATCGATGTTGACGCCGATTACACGTTCTGGTTGCCCATCGCCATTATAGGAAATGAAGCTGCGTGATCTGATCCAGCGCACACCCCGACCAGGAAGGACCGTGCGATAATCGGCGTTGTACTCGCCGCGTCGACACTCGAATGCGATGCGTCGAAGATTGTCGAGCTTTCCGACATCCTCAGGATGCACCCTGATCTGCCATTCACGGCGCGCCGTTTTGGTCGTCCCTCCGGCAAGCCGTGAATTACCGCATAGCCTTCGGAAACTTCCATCTGGTCGGTTCTGACATCATAGGCGTAGCTGCCGACGAGCGCGGCTTTGCCTGCCAGAGCGAGCTGAAGGTTGCGCTCGGCGAGTTCCTGCTCGGCCTTCTTGCGTTGCGTGATATCGCGGACAGTCCCGCGCAAGCTCACGGGCATGCCGCGCGCGTTGCGTACGAATGAGCCGTCTAGTGCCACCCACCGCGTTTCCGCGGCACAGGCATGGCTGGGCTGATGCACGACCCGATATTCGGCCTGCCAAGTCCCACCCGTTCGCTCGACCTCGGCCAATCCCGCGTCGATGCGTGCCCGGTCGTCCGGATGCACGAACCGCCGCACTTCCTTACTCGTGAGCGGTGGCACCTTGTGTCCGTGAATCTGAGCGGTGCGCACATCGCACTCGAGGTCACCCGTGGCAAGGTTGATGCTGAAAGCACCCAGCGAGGCGCCATCAAGTGCCTGCTGAAGATGTTCCTTGCTTTGCTTGAGCACCGTTTCGCCTGACGCCGCTCGGCGAACAGCGCCGTAAGAATCAAAACCAACAGAACGCCAACCAATACGAGGGTTTGCGCGGCGAGGATGCGGTCTGCAAGAGGTACGCGCGCGTCGCCAAAGTGTCCCATGCCAAAGGTCGTCGACCACAGGACCGCCAGCGTCATGACAAAGGCTGCCGCGGCTGCAAACACCGGTCGGCAACGTACGGCAATCCAGAGCAAGAGCGGAAAGACGAGGGCCACGGGCAACGCGGTTGTCCAAGGCCCTTGCGGCAGTGCTATGAGGATTACGCTCATGACAGCCAGGGTCGCCACACCTGCTGCGCCTTCGATCAACTCGCCACGCGTCGGCGGCTCACGCACGGCCTGACCCAGTCCGATCAAAACCGGTGCGACCGTGACGATCCCTAGCGAGCAGGCCGCAAACCAAAGGCGCCATACATTGAGGGGTGACGTGGCCGGCGCGACCATGCTGACCGCCGCGGCGGCTCCGACCGCTGCAAGGGCGGCTCCGATTGCGCTCGCAACCAGAAACCCCAGCACGTGCGGTACGTCTTCTAATTTAAATAGCCTACCAAAATTTTGTTCGATCAACCAAGCGGTAAGTAGGGTTTGAGCCGCGTTGACAAGACCGAAAATAACCGCGATCCAAATATTTCTGCCGACCAAGGCATTGGAGAGCGCGGTAGCGCAGACCACCCCGACGGCGATAGGTAGGCGCGTGGTCGGACCAAGCGCGATCAGCGCGCCTACGGCGACGCCTGCGGCCGGCCAAAAGATGGCTATGCCTTCTGGCTTGGTGCGCAGAGCCAAGCCAAAGTGAGCTGCCGCGAAATAGGCGATACCGATCGCTAACCCAAGGCCGACGGCGGCAAGCCATCTTTGCCTGGGAACCTCAAAGGGAAACGCCATCCGTTTGTTCATCGGTCGGCGACATCCACTCCGGCAGAAAGCGTTCTTTGGCAGTCGGAAGTCCGTGGCCGAAGGGGATGTTTTAGTTCTCCCCGTGGCCGCTCGCAAGCCGCCCGCGGTAACCCCGTAAAAACCTGAAGAACCAATGATGTTAACGGCGGTTGCTCCCGTGCCGCCCGCCTCAGCAAGGCCATTTTTTGCCCGCTGCTTCAACGACGCCATAAGGGCGGTCGTATGCTTCTCGACTTGCCATTGCCATCGCTGCACTGCCGGGGCCAGGGATGGGCTGTTTGTCCCTCCGCCGCTGCGGGGCTCTCTTAGCTGACGGCCTCGGCCGGACACTTCGGCCCAAGAGCCGGCATTGGCGGCGGGCAGCAGTTTTCTGAAGCGATCTGACCAGGTTCAAAGCCTTGCTCCGTTGACAGGAGCGACTTTTGCGGGCGCAGTTTTGACGCCAAGGGACTACCCTCTTGTCGCCGTCTGTAGCGAAAATCGCAATGGCTCGCGCCCTGCATGATGGTCTGTGAGCGGGTGAGCTTTAGGTCGGGGTCAAAACCCTCGGCAAACGGGAAGTCCGAGCTACAAACAAGCGAGAGCCGAGCTCTGGCTCGCCCAACTCCTGGTAGAACTGTGCGTACCGGCATCTCGTGACATCGATCTCATAGGTCTCCTGCGATTGCGCGCGGACCCTATAGTCGAGGGCATCACTTTTGGCGAATGCCGCAAACGCCGACGCCATGGCTTCTCCGACGTTGCCGGAGCCTTTTGTCTGCCACCACTGTTCGCCGAGGCGGCGATACACACCGCCGAGAGCTTTGCGGACAAGTGCGTTCGCGCGTGCCTCGCCCAATTCTGCCTGAAGCATCTTGATGAGAGGAACCAAGACCTGGGCTTGTATCTTGGCCTGTTCGAGAGCGGAGATACTCACGCGTCACCTCCTCCGGCACGCCGCTTTGAGACCCTTCTCCGGCCGTTACTCGATCTCGATGCCGTTGCGGCTTCACAGCAAGAAGGCAGATTATTTGCAATCTTCACAATGGCACCGAGTCAGTCTGTTGGCGAGGGAGTCTTCAAATGCCTCGTCACGCTGGCCACCAACCAAGCTGATAGCGGGCGCAAACCTCTTCAGTTCGCGCTCGCGAGATCAGCTCCCACGCCAATGCTTCCTTGGAAGCCGGGCGCCTCGATTGGTTTACCATAGCCGGCCTTCAGTCAGCACCGCAGGCAATTTGTATCGCCCCAGCTGGTCGGCTCCAAGCGGCGGAATCATATGTGTAAGGCGTGAGATGCGTGACGCCCGCCGCGCCGGGCCACTGAGGCGCGTCACTGCTACCCCAGATTGCTGCTGTGGCGATTGTAGCGTGGCCGGTAGGCACTGAATACGAACCGAATGGCACGCTCTTTGAAACTCTTCTTTGACTGGTTAGTAGGGCGCCAACGCCGCCACCACGAACCTTGACGGTCGTGCGCCTCGCGGTAGATATGGCGCCCGGCTTCCTGTTGCGCGCCGCGAATGGCGTCGCGCTCACGCCAGGTCAACACGCCATCGGACTTGGCGCGGCGCTCGATCTCGCTGATACGACGCTGTTCGGACATCAGACTTCGGTACTCGTGCCCGGTCAGCTCGCCGGAACGACGAGCACGTTGAATGCGGTCCCATTGCCAGTCCTGCCGGGCATCGATGTCTCGCCCCGAATACCAATCATGCCCGAAACTGGGCGCCGCGGTGGCGACCAGCAGGCTGGATCCAACTAAAAAGATAGAGAGTTTCATCGTTATCTCCACGCGATCAAAGGCGATGCCTGCCTTGTTGATAGTGGAGATTGCCATGGCCGGGCTGAATGCGGCTTGAAGCGCACGTTTAGGCGCGGTTCACCACACGAGGCCTGCGAGGCGTTCGCCGCCAGCGACGTAGCTTATGTTGCGCCGACGGCTCGAACCGGTGGGAAGACAATGGATGCCAAGCCAGCAGGCATGCGTGCTGCGGTCACTCTCGGGCGAAGGCTAGGGCGGGCTCTGCAAGAAGGGAAGAAGCCGGCGTTACGAGGACCATTCCATCCCCTTGTGATGCCGGTCACAGGCCAGTGCGCAAGCGCACGTTAAAAGGGAGGCGTCGTACCTCGACCAGATTACCATCTTTTCATGCAACAAACCTAGCGCATCATCGTTGCTTTTCGGGCCACCCACGCGCTTGGGCACCTATACCCCCTGGGACTGTGCGGCGCTCGTCCACGAAGAGGATCGTTGATCCGCAAGGATCTTGGCGCAACCTGCGAGATCATAGCTGAAAGGGGCATGGATGGTCCGTCTTTGCAAGTCGTGAGAATTCAAATGAGATACGGTGCACATTAGGGTGCCGAATGTCGGAACTGCTAAACAACCCTGAAAGCTGGCGTCAGCGTGCGGCCGAAGGCGCGCACAATCGCCAGCGGCATGACCGATCCCGCTGCGAAGCGCACGATGCTCGGGGTGGCGCAATCGTACGAGCGGTTGGCCGAGCGCGCCTGAGCTGCGCGTCAAGGGCCGCGATAAGGACAAGTGAAAATTGTTGGCTCCCCGCTATTTCAAGTGGGTAGGCGGATGTCGATTTTGCCGGCTATTAGATAGGTAATTGCGATGAGATTGCGCAGCGAGCGGTAGCCGCGTGCCTTAGCCTTGGCGGCCTGGACGAGGCTGTTGATGCTCTCGATCAGGCCGTTGGCGATGTGACTGTCGAACCAAGCGAGGATACCGTCGCTGTGCTTCTTGATGGTGCGCGCTGCCTCCTTGATTGGTTCGAGCCGCGACCGGATCGCCCAGCTGTACCAGCGATCGAGAAAGCGGGCGCCCCAGTCCCAGTTCGGCTGGTTATAGACCTCCTGGAAGGCAAGGCGGATCCGATAGGCACGTGCGGTTTTTAGATGCAGCCGCGTCAGAGCAGCGAGCTGGGCCCGGCTCTCAGCTGACAGTGAGGGTTCATTGCGCAGCCAGAGATAGCGGCTTCTTTTAAGCTCCGGCCGCCCTTTGCTCTCGGCACGCCGCACCTTGTCGACGGCATCGTTGACGAGCTTCACGGCATGAAACTTGTCAAAGGTGATCTCGGCCTCGGTGAGGTTGTCGGTAACGCCCCTGATGTATGCGGCACTCATGTCGATACACACCTGCTTGATGCGCGAGGCATCCCAGTTGTGGTCATCGACATGATCCGCGAACCGAGCGACTGTCTCCGCACCAACGGCCTTCGGCGACGTAGACCACCTTTCTGCTGTCGATATCGACGAAGAGCGTAATGTAGTTGTGGCCGCGCCTAGCCGCGGTCTCGTCGATGGCAACGCGCCGCAAGTCCGCAAGGTCCATACGTGCTACGGCCTTCTCGACGTAGTGTAGGACGACTCGCCACAGACGCGTGTCGTGCTCGCCGACGAGGCGGGCTGCGGCGGCGACGGGCATTGCCGTGACAAGCGTCATGGCGAAGGCCTCGAACAAGAGCGTAAAGCCGGACCCGGGCCGTGCCCACGGCACATTGACGAGGCGCACGCCGCAGTCCGGACAATCGATACGGGCGACGCGCGCATGCAGGAAGGCCTGGTGCTGGAAGAAGTCCAAATGCCGCCAGGTCTTCTTGACGGTGTCGTGCACCGGGCAGCTGGCCTTGCCGCAATCGGGGCACGGGAATCGGCCGCCGGTCTTGAAGTCGATTTCGATATCGAGCCGCTTCTTCTCGGCGTCGAAGTCGGCCGCAGCCACCATCCACGGCGGCACCAGGCCGAGTGCGACCTGGAACAGATCGATATCGCGCATGGGTCCTCTCCTTTCGCCCCGTTTGCCGCCATCGTGCCGCCGTCCTCGCGGCCGTCAAGGACCAGCCCTAACGGGCGCGCGATCCTCGCACGTCCTTGACTGCCACTTCGACACGTCGGCGGACAGCATCTGCGGCCGGGACGAAAGGATGGCTCCGCAGGGGGCCGAACAAAAGGATTGAGTGACAAAGAAGGCCGCGTCTGGCCAGCAAGGTTGCCCACTCACTTCAGCGGGGAGGCAAATTGTTGCGAGCATTGCTCGTGCGCGCGCACGACTTTGTCCGCCTCGTACTTAGACCGACAGGCGCGGACCTACAACCCACCGCGAAAGCTTATTGCAGGAGCACCTTCGCAATCATCAAGGTGAGCTTGTCCCTCTCGCGGACCATGTGGTCCACCATTGCGTGACAACGCTTCAACGTTGCTTTGATTTCACTTACATCTTGATCCGGACGCGCTCGAGCTTGCTCGCCTCCGACGCAAGTTCGGCTATACGCGCGTTCGCCGCCTCAATGTCCTGGTTGACCTGGGCGACGCGGCCGAGCTCGTATTGGAGATCCATGAAGGCTCCTTATAGCGACGCGCTGGTACCCGATCCGGCGGCTGCCTTGGAATGGTGCGAAGCGGGGCCCAAGACGGCAGCAACAGAATCCAATACGGGGCGTGACGATCGGTTTCCCGCGGTGACCGGCCCGCCGTCCAATACGACGACCGCGCTCAGCTTCCCTTCTTTGCTGAACGTTCAGCCCAGCGCTTTTTTACCTCACCAAGCGCTTGGCGTTGAGTGACGAATAAGCCGAGCATGGTCGGACCCAGCTCCGACTGACCGGCCGTAGCTTGTCATGTTCGACAACGAAAATCGTTGCCGTTGCTCGCTTAGCCCACGCATAAGCCTAGCATAGTCAACGGGAACTGGCGAGCCAGGCGACGCCGGCCAGGACCGCGCGATTGCGCGATTTCCTGCAGCAGGCGCGGGTGCCCAACATCTGAACTCGTGCAGCGGCTGCCGATTGGGTCCGTCGACGATCGGCGGTCACGCTAGCGGCGGAACTTGAGCCCGCAGTCGATGACACCTTCAGAGGATCGCCCGCTAGGCGTTCCCCTTGCCAGCGCGGCGGACGAGAGCGTCAAAATGATCGCGACAATTCCCGCGGGTCCACCTACGCACTGCGCTGCCTGGGCAATCAATACTGGCCAATGCGTCGACCTTCGCTAATCTCGATCGGAGTATGTGTTGGGTTGCAACAGGGTCGATGAAAGCCGAGCGTCGCCCGCCATTCGCCGGCTCGAATGCATCAACCAGAGGAGACCACCGCCGACACGGCTTGGATTGACCCGCGCTGCCCGATCGGGTCTGGCCGAAGATTGATTTCGCCGCGACCGGTATCGGCCAAACTCCGAGGCACAAAGACTTGGCACGCCGCACATTGGCAAAAGCGACGGCCGATGTGGAGGGGGAAGCCGTGCGGTCGATTATAGTCTCGGTTATTCTAGGGAGCTTCGCCCTAGAAGGTGCGCTCGCTGACGGCGTGCTCCTGAAGCCGACGACCGCAATAGCCTTCATTAAGGCCTTGGAGCAGCAGGCACCGACCATAAAATACGATTGCAGGACGTACGGAGGAAAAAAATATCGAGCGTCTCAAACGTCCATTGCTGAGAGCGCAGCTGCCAGTATCTCCTAGAGCCTTTGTTGAAACACACGGCTCGGTAACGGTTACATCTGCGCACCGCACAAGGCAGGAGCAGACCTGCGTCTGCGCCGGAGAAAAAGGACCGTGTTCGCGTTCCAAACCGTCACGCCACTTTTATGGATGGGCGATCGATGTTCGCGCTGGTGCGGGTACAAAGGCCGAATATGAGTGTATGCAAGATTTCGCGAAGAAGAACCCCTCACTTGGGCATACATTTCCCGTTCGGCATGAAGGACAGACCTCACATGGAATGGAACGGCAGAACGGTAGCCTTTAAAGGAAGTTTGCAAGTGCCGATCATTTCCGTGCGCTGGACCGGTCACGACAATGATCGACCCAAACAAGTTGCCGGACTGAGGTCCACGTGCCGCTGCCGAGCCGACCGCGGTGCCTGTTCCGAACCCGAAATACCGAATGATCGCCACATTCATGCCCGTGTAAGCCGTCTTAACAATCCTGGTGGTTGAGGCCATAGCCAATGCCGGCGACGCGAGGGCTACCATCACCAGTTGCGCGGGCGCAAGGATAGCGGTTGCTAGCCGCTGACTTGATGGAGCAAGAGCGTTTCCATCGTCACCACAGCGGAAACCAAATGAAGGCTTCGGCTGCTTCCGGGGAGAAGACAACGCGCTGCGACGAGGCGCGCGCTTAAGCCGCGTGGTCATCGGCTCCAAGCGACATGGCGATGTCGGAGAGCCAGCGCCTAACCACCGCGCGCTCGGCCGCCGTCTTTAATGCTGCCGCCAGATGCGCCTCGATCTGGTCGGCCCTTGCTAGGGAGATGCGGTTGCCGCGACGGCGGCGGACATGGCACCGACAGCCATCCACTGAAGGGGCGATCCGCTTTCAGCGGACGCAGTCAGTTCAGGAAACAAATCACCCGCTAATGAAGTCGAGTAGATCGGCGTTGACCTCGATCCTTGTGCGTTGTGCACATGCCATGCGGCGCGCCGGGATAGACCTTTAGCCTCGCGTTTTTTACGATCTTTGACGCCATCTGGGCCGAGGCTCCAATTGGCACGATCTGATCGTCGTCGCCATGCAGGATCAGAGCGTTGGTACGTTGAACCTCTTGAGGTCCTCGGTCGTGTCCGTCTCGGAGAAAGCCTTGATGCAGACGTAAGCGGCCGGGAAGCCGGCCATCATGCCTTGCAACCAGAACGACTCTGCGCACGCCTTCCGAGATCTTCGCGCTTTGGACGGTTATAACCGTAGAACGGCATGCTGAGGTCCTTCCAGAACTGCGAGCGGTCGGCGATCACGCCGGCACGAAGCTGATCGAACACCTCGATCGGCAGGCCGCCCGGATTGCCTGACGTCTTAAGCATCAACGGCGGAATGGCGCCAATCAGCACGACCTTTGCCACGCGCTTGCTGCCGTGGCGGCCAATATAGCGGGCGACTTCGCCGCCACCGGTTGAGTGGCCGACGTGAACCGCATTCTTCAGATCGAGCTTTCCGACCAGCTCGGCGAGATCGTCGGCATAGGTATCCGAGGTCGTTGCCGCTGCCAGGGTTGGCTCGAGCGGCCATGGCCGCGGCGGTCATGGGCAATGCAGCGATAGCCGCGAGAGGCCAGGAAAAACATCTGGTCCTCGAACGCATCTGCGCTGAGCGGCCAGCCATGACTAAACACGACTTCTCTCTATATCCCGACGATTTCGCAGGCAACGGCGTCAGCACAAATCGAGGCGGTTTGGGTTTTAACACCCAGCGAAACACGCCAGCTTCGTATGGTTTGCTACCGTCGCAATGGGAAGCCCTCCGACCGACGGCAGAGTGTCCTTTGAGTTAATTCAAAATTTAAGCAGAAGGTCGGAACCTTCGGAGGAAACACAAGTTTCCTCGGCATGAAGACCGATACGCATTCGACGGACGTTCCGGCTTCCGACCACGGAAACCTCTCACGCACAGGTGGCGACGATCCACTTTGGGCATTCTTGCCGATCCCTCGTCGGCCTGGCGGCGATATGTCTGCTGACGTTTTTCTTCCTGACCCCGAGCTTCGAAGTCGCCGAGCCGCCCGACGCAAAGAGCGCGCTTCCTGGCGCGGCAACGTCGGTCACGGTGAACCAGGGAAGCGGGAATGAGCAATCCCGGTGAGCGGTTGACCTCGACAGCGCAAAGAGAGTGAGATGGTTCAGAGACCGAGAAATGAACTCCCGCCTACCAGCGACGACCCGCTAACCGATGGACTTGGTGCCCCCGCAACAGGACAGCCAGGGATCGGGCTACTAGGCCCGGTCTTCTGAGGACGAGACGTCGAATGCTGGAATAATCGCACGGTTCCGACGATCTCGGCATGCAATAAGTCCGAGACCGACGCGCGTTGACACTTATTGAGGGCGAGCCCGTCAACGCTCGAAAACGAAGAAATCGATCATTTCCGTGATGTGCTCAGGGGCGCTTTCTGCCGCATGGGTGCGCAGCTGAGCCATGCCAGCGGCAAACTCTTCGTCCGGTAGCCTGACCAGAAACGAGTTCGGCGCGCAAGGCGAGCTTGTCGGTGAATTGCTGCCAGTCGGTTGCCAATGTGTGTGTGACGAGCTGGTGCGTGCGGCTCCTGAGGCCGGCGGCTTCGAACAGAGCGATGATCTCGGCAGCCGATGGCAGATCAGCCATCAGCATCGGCAAGATCCCGGGAAAGAAACGGGATTGGGGATAGACGATGTCGCGAGTGCGCGCATGCAAAGCGCCCACCGACACGCAAGATGCGAGAGCACCTACGCGCCGCGGCTTCCTATCCAGCAGGTGGTGGAGTATCATCGACATGAAGACGAGGTCGGCGCTGCGGTCGGCCAGGGCAGCTCTCCGCTGGCGCCAACCTGAATTCCACACGGCCGTTGGCCGGCTTTGTCAGTGCAACCGCGAGCATGCGTTGCGAGGGCTCGATGCCGATCACCTTGGCAGCAAACCTATCGGCTAGGGGCTCCGAAAAGCGCCCTGTGCCGCAACCGACATCGACGATCAGCTGCGGCGCAAACGGCATCTGTTCGGCCACTAGATCGAGCCACTGCCGCATGACCCCGCGCGTGTGGCCGCGCGCGGTATCGTAAGTGGTGGCGATGGTCGTCTCGTCGTAGTTCATCGTGCTCCGGCGCTCTCTCTTGGGCTCGGTCGGGGCTGTCACAAGCGACGACGGTGAAGCTTACGACGTGAGCATTTCGACCCACAAGCGGTCAATCACCGGACCGCGGGTCGCGGGCTCTGTGCTGGGCGTGGAAATGCCGGATGCCTCGAGCAATGACGAAACGGTGACTCCGGCCGGTGCCTGCACAAGGCTTGGCGCACATCGCTTTCGGTGCAGCTCGAGCTGCGCTATGCTCTCCTGCACTGATTTCGACCCGAATAGGGGCACCATATTTTTGTCCTCGCCGGCTGAAAGGGAGGAGACCATGACCTTCGAGCATCCGAGCCGCCGCAAAGTCTTGAAGACCACGGTAGCGTTGAGCACCGCCGCCTCCCCTTGGCGTTGCTACAGGACGCGCCGAGGACAGGAGCGCTACGCCGCTCGGCCGCCTCGACGCCATGCTGCGTGGCGCAACTGAGGCAGGGACGCACCCGGCCTTGTCGCAGTGGCCGCGACCGACAAGGACATTTTATACGAAGGCGTCTTCGGCAGCCGCGATCTCGCCACCGGCGACGACATGACCGGCGACACAGTGTTTCGCATCGCTTCGATGACCAAGGCGGTTACCTCGACGGCCGCCATGCAGCTGGTCGAGCAGGGCAAGCTCAAACTCGAGGACCCAGTTCCCAACATCGACCCGGTGCTCGGCACCCCGCAAGTGCTGGAAGGTTTCGATGCCTCGGGCGCGCCGAAGCTGCGGCCCGCCAAGCGGCCGATCACGCTGCGCCATCTGCTCACCCATACCGCTGGCTTCGGCTACGAGGTATGGGACGCCGACATGGTCCGCTACGTAAGGGCGACCGGCATGCCGTCGACCCCGACCGGCAAGCTGGCGTCGATCCGCATGCCGCTCATTTTCGATCCGGGCGAGCGCTGGGAATACGGCGTCAACACAGATTGGGTTGGGCGCATCGTAGATCCGGTCAGCGGCAAGCCACTCGATGCCTATTTCCGCGACCACATCTTCGGTCCGCTCGGCATGAAGGATACCGACTACGTGTTCTCCCAGCAGCAGCAGGCCCGGCTGGTCAGCGTGCATCAAGCGCAAGCCGGACGGCTCGCTGGAGCCGCAGCCGCAGACGCCCCCTTCACGCCCGAGTTCTGGAGCGGCGGCGGCGGCCTCTATTCGACGGCCGCGCGATTATCTGACCTTCACACGCATGCTGCTGCACCAGGGGGCAGCTTCAACGGCACCCGCATGTCTCAAGCCCGAAACAATGGCGCTGATGAACCGCAACCAGATCGGCGACATCGAGGCGGGCTCGCCTCAAGACAACTACTCCGGCGCGTTCAACCGATGTTGATTTCTTCCCGGTCAGAGCCTCAAATGGGGGCTCGGCTACATGATCAACGCGCAGCAGGGACCGAACGGCCGCAGCGCCGGCACCGTGACCTGGGCCGGCATCTTCAACACGCATTACTGGATCGACCCGGCACGGCGCGTGACTGGCGTGATCATGATGCAGGTGCTCCCGTTTGGCGACCCGCGCGCAATGAAGGTCTATGGGCAATTCGAGCGCGGCGTGTACGATTTGCTGAAGTCGGCGTGACTATTCGGCGACATGCGCGTTGCGCGCGGGCGGCGGGTTCGTTCGGACTAGCAACGCGCATCTGCTTTTGTCGAAAAATCCAGAAAACTAGCCCGCGCACGGCAAATGAGGACAATGCCTGAAGCGCGACACCGGCACCGGCTGCACGACGAGCCACCGCGGCACTCTGTGCGACCGACGCTGACTTGGCCAAAGCGGCAACGTGGAGGCCGGTGGTCGAAGGCAGAAGTTCAAGATGATCGTCGAAATCGCCAGTGATAGCTCGCGCGATTATTTCGTGTCGCTCTCGATAAATTCGGTTTACTGGCGGACAATGGCGCGCAAAGTCCCCGTCGTCAATGAGATAGGCAAGCGCCGTCTGAGTGAGCGTCGGCGCCTGCCAATGACCTGACATACATCGCCTTGTGGAGGGCAGATCGCAATGAGCAAGGAACCACCAGGAACCCCATCCTGAGGGCAGGTAACAAAGTCTTTGAGAATGAGCCTCACATAGATCACCCGACCACTGCTATCGAGCGTGCTCCAGCGGTTCGACGGGACGATCCCCGAAGCGGAACTCGCTATCATAGTCGTCTTCGATAGTCGCCGCATCGTTGCGCTCCGCCCATGCCAGCAGCGCCTGTCGCCGTGCCAGCGTCATCGTGACGGCCAGTGGATATTGATGGGAGGGCGTGACATAGACCGCTCGGACACCCCGCGGCAGTGCGTCGACAACGATGCCATTGTGATCCGACCGGCACGCCGACCACGCTAATACCCAATGACCTGAATAAGAGTTTTCGGCGGCACCTACCCAGGATCTTCGATGGCGATCCGGTCTCCGGGCGAGAGCAGCACACGAGCGAGGATGTCCAAGGCTTGCTGGGTGCCGCTTGTAACGACAATATCGTCCGCGGAAGCTTCTACGCCACGTGCGACGCCGATATGGCGAGCGATTGCCGCTCGTAGAGAGCCGTCCGGCCGCGTGCTGGTAAGTCCCCTCGGCCTTCTCAGACACACGCATCGCGCGCGCTACCAAACGGCGCCAAGTCCGGTGGGAAGCGTCGGGCAGCCTAGTACGAAAATCGAACCGAGCTGGATGCGCAAACACAGTCGGCAAGTCGACCGGTCCCAGATCGCACGCGGCCGAAGTACGCCGTCGGCACTGCCCGCTCGCCGCGCGCCAGCTCGTCACTAACGAACGTCCAGCCCCAACGCGGGATGTCACGAAGCCTTCTGCGGCGAGTAGGTCATACGCGGCAACCACAGTGCTACGAGACACAGCCAGCGCTTGGGCAAGCTCACGACTTGGCGTGAGACGATCTCCCGGACGCAGCTTCCCTTTTCAGGATCGCGGCTCGTAGCTTGACGATGGATCTCGCCGCTGAGGTCCTTGCGACCAACGCAAACTGATATGCAGTGCCATGATCGCATGCTCTCGCAATTGGCCTGCTCAATATTGCATAAATTCGCCCTCATGACAGTCCGCGCGCTCCCTCAGATTATTGCTGTCTTGCGCTGATGACCGCATGCCGGATCTGGTCACTGCATTCCGCACGCCATGCTTCGAGAAGAGCGAAACGAAAACAGCGCCCGCCGTTGCGGGTGGGATACGGCACCGTCAACGGGTTGCGCGATGCATCCGGCGCACGTTCACTGAACCCGCTTTATCACGCAGGTCATGTCCAGGGCGGAACGAGCGGTCAGCCGAGCACACAGGGTCGCTGATAAGTGGGGCGAAATGATCGAATGCAGGTATGCGCAGGCCCTTGACCCAATCGGGCGGGCGTGTCACGCCACTGACCCTTGACGTCACGATGCCGCTCGCATCGAGGTGGCCGCCGTAACGCGGGCATCAGGCTGTACGATGACTTGAGCGATTGTGCTGCACTAGAACAGCAGCTCCCGGTAAATCTTTCGGCACGCATGGCGTGACCCGGGCTTTGCTCCCGTTGCTGGCCTCGTTCTCGAGGAGCCATCATCAACGTTCTATCGTTGACGTCCGTTGCACGATCGTAAAGTTCACGAGCGCAGTGAGGAGAGGCATGAAATTGGCAGAGCGGGATCGCGCTGGTCACCGGCGCGCAGCAGGGAGATCGGTGCAGCCATAGCGGTCGCGCTGGCAGATGAGGGGGCGGATGTCGCGCTCACATGGCTCGACGACCAGCCGGCGGCAGCAGAGTGTGGCAGCGCGCATCAATCGAGGCCGGTCGCCGTGTCCATTCTGTCCGCGTGGATGTCGCGCGGATTGCAGATATCGACATGATGGTGAAGGACACTGCCCACGCGCTGGGCGCGCCTGACATCCTAGTCAACAACGCTGGCGTCTATCCGCGGGTGAAGCTGCTCGAGATGCGTGAGAGCGACTGGGACTACGTAGCTTGATATCAACCTCAAGGCGGGCTGCTTTGCCACCATCGCCGGCAGCCAAGGTGCTGATCGCGGCCGGTAAGGGCACCGGCTCGGTGATCAACATCTCCTCACAAGCGATCAGGGGCGCGGTACGTGGCGTACACTACAGTGCAAGCAAGGGTGGCGTGGTATCGATGACGCGTGCCATGGCGCTCGAGCTTGCCCCGCACAACATCCGCGTCAGACGCCATCGCGCCTGGCACGACCGACACCGCCCAGCCGCGCTACGGCAACACCGATGGCGAGCTGATCGAGATGGCGCGCGCCATCCCACTCGGCGGCAAGATGTTGACGCCCAACCAGAGTCGCGCGAACGGCTGTGTTCTCGCTTCCGAAGATGCCAATGCGATTACCGGCCAAGTCCTGCACGTCAACGGAGGATCGTACATGCCATAAAGATTGGCAACCGGCTACACCGCTGCAATGCTGATGATGCAAAGGGCTGATCCGCCAATGCAAGCCCACGTGCGAGGTAGGCACGTGGGCTTGTCCTGCGCTCTAGCCTAGCGCTGCGCCAACGGCGTTGACGTAGATGGCATAGGATCGATGTGCTGCCCGAACAGTCTATTGCGCTTGGTGCCGCCGAACACCAAATTGGCGACAACCTCTGGCGTATGTAGGAAAGCCAGCTCCTCGCCGCTTGGCGCGTGCACGCGCACGCCGTTGGTGTCTATGCCACCCCAGCCCCAGCTACACCACACATTGCCAGTCGGTATCGCAGCGAACGCCGTCCGAGAAGCCGGGCTTAAAGTCTGCAAATACCTTGCCACCGCTCACGGCCGTCCCGTCTTTTACAACATCAAAGACGATGATATTTGCGGGATAATCCGGTCCGTCCGTTGCACCAGTATCGACGACGTAGACCTTGCTGAAATCGGGAGAAAAGCAGAATACCGTTTGGTCGACGCATCGGTCCTTCAGTGACTATCGTGGTCTTGCCAGTCTGCCCATCGATACGAGTTCGAACGCAGCATTAACCGGCGGCGGATACGGGCCGGCCTGTTGCCGATGAGGGAACGATCCCGCGCGACAGCAAATTGCCACCAAGGCTGGCAAAGCTTGCCCGGCCGAGTGCCGAGCCCGACAAAATCCATCTGCCGCCGCAGTTGCGCCCAAATGAATCGGCATCGGCAAGACGGCAACATTGTGACAGGGCTCGGCACGGTGAACACGCTCAAGCGGGAGACGATGGATGGGCTGCCCCTTCGACGCTTGTGATCGTGTCGACCACACACGGCCTTCGTAGTGCGTGCTGTTGACCGCGTCCTGAACGAGTTGCTCACGGTAATGATGAGCCGTGGCGAGGCCCCAGGACTGATGGCGATCTAGCACCAGGACTGATTGTGGTCTAGCACCAGCGCCATTGTCGGCAATGAACCGCGCGAAGCCAGAACGCAGGGCGCGCTTGCCGCATGCGAGCGCGCCCGGGGTAGCCGCCGCGCTCGCGCACGCGCAATTGCGTAAATATCAGTGTTTGCGGATGACTTCGCGGCGGACGTGGCGCCGGGCGGATGTAGTGACGCATCTGCCGTTGATCATGTGCATACCCGCGCCGCATGCTTGGCGGACTTGCGTCATCATGTTGTCCGGCTGATGAAGCGGCGCGAGAGACATGGCCTGCGCAGAGGTTGCGATGGCCAAGGCAAAGACAACAGCGATCAACCTGATCATTCTCTCCTCCTTTGTAAACCTTCAAGAAGGGCGTTGCTCGAAGCATGCTGATCTGGTGACGCGTCTCGCCTTTAGCGAAAGGCTTCGGGTCGCAAGACGAGCGCTACGACATCTATTTTATGAACCCCATCGGACGGAAGCGAGAATAGGTAGATTTACCGACTTTCTCTGGCGCAAATACCGTGCGATGGGTCTCTGCCATACTCTCATGCGCCCATGTGTGCGCCAGCTTCGAGCAGTGCGCCGGGAACAGGCCGGTGGCATGGAAGTGGGCCGTCGCCCGCTTGCACCCGTTACCTAACAGAGCTAGGCCCCTATCTGTTACCTAACAGGGAGATAGAGCCATGGGCCGCAGTAATGCCGAACGACAGGCACGGTGGCGTGCCAAGCCGAACGCGGAACCTGAAACACTGCGCGAGGCGGTGGCGCAGCAGAAGCCAACCATTAGGCCAAAGACGGCTGCGCCGCGTGCCGAAGGTCGCCCTCAAGACGCAACCCGAAGCCGAGAAGCAAACCGGGCTGGCTGGGCTTAACAATGACCACAGCCAGACCTGACGGCCAACGTTACCACAAGGTTGATAGCGTGCCGCGAACCGTTCCAGCAGGTCGCGTGCTTGCCCACAACCGTGTTCGGCACACGGTCGATATGCTGAACGGACGGAACGGTTTTCGCCGCTGGACGTGGCCGCAAGACAAAGTGCCGCGCAACTTCAAATGCTGCAAATGCGGATGGTCGGGCTTGCACACTATCGGCTGCGCTTCGTCTCGCCGCGCGAAGATGCGCAAGGTGATCGCTGCATCACGAAATCCCAGCTAGACGCAGGGGTGAGATGATGGCCTGCACCTTTCAACGTGCTCAACCTGCTGGTCGCAATGGCCGCGCTGGCCGCTACCCGGAGAGGGGTTCAACCTGGCAAAGCCGAGTACGCCATAAAGGCGACGACAGAGGTATTTTCATGTTGGACGACCTTCGGGTCCACAGTGTAGACCTGGCATTCCGCCCGCCGGTCTCCACCTTGGCGATGTCCAGCCACTCGTGATCTACAAGAGTTGGACCGCTGCGTGTATCGTGCCGCTGTCTTGCAGCATCAACCACTGCACAGCACATCTCGCGAGACCAGAACTGCTGTGCCGGCTTCGCGCCATCGCTTGAAGAGGCAATGTATGAAGCGCAAACCGCGATGCAACGCGCGTTCAATCGCCCCAGAGCGTCCTGCGGCCCACGCTCGGGGTCCACAAGCCCGGGCGCGCCGGCTCCGGCTCAGAATGGGATCTCGAGTTCGAGGCGGGTACGCAAGGTACCTTTTTCGGTCTCCGAGGTGGCGCCGAACAGGTATCCCGCCTCGTACACGAGTTTGCCCGTGCCAAAGATATTCGCCAGGCTCGTGCTGCCGTGGAACATCGGGCCGATGCGGAACTCCTGCTGATTGAACCGGCCGGGATTATTGACGTCCTCGATTTCGCCGTAGAACTCGATGCCCGGCTGGAAATACTGGTTCAGGCGGTATCGGCTCTGCCAGGCATAAGACACGGTGTCGATCGGCTCGGCCTTGCTCCCGACCGGCTTCTCCCAGAACAGGTTGAGCGTGTGCAGCCAGTTCATATGCTCCTTGCGCATGAGCAAACCCAGCTCGACCGTATTGGGCTCCTCGTGGTTGGTTGCTCGAGCAAATTCGGCAAACAGCGCAACATCGAGCCAGTACTTTCCCGACTCTGTAAGCATGAAATAGTTCTCGATGGTGGTGGCTTCCCCTGCGTATTTTCGCCGGGATGGCGTTGGATCTCGCCCTCGAGTTCCAGCTTCCAAAACGGCAACAGACCAACGCTGACCTCAACCGGACTGCTGATATCGTGATTTTGTCCGCGCGCTTGTCGAAGGTCACGGAGAGGTTGTGCTCGATCTCGATCTCTCCGTAGTCGATGTTGGGAGAGCGCACCTTGAATTCGGCGCGTATGTCCTGCGCCCACAGCAAGCCAAAGAGACTAGTTGCGGCCGCGAGCGCGATGGCGCCGGTACCCGCCGGCCTCCCTGTCCCTTGTTTTGATCGAACCAGCGAAGATAGCAACATGACCCTAACGACGTAGCAAAGCATCTGCACGCATGCCGGGCGTGCCTCTATAGCCCACCAGGACTATGCAGCACCTTTCCGACCAGGCTCTTCTCGCTCAGGATGGTCGTGGTGTCCCAAACCGGACCGCCCAGAGCGGGAATGATGTCGGGCTGCACGAGGAAGCCCTGCCTGTGCAGCCAAACCAGCCGTGAGCAACACGATCATGGTGTTGGTTGGCTTCCGAGGTGACAAGGGTCCGATGTAGATGACCGCGCTTTGCCCAGCCGGTACCACCTTCTCGCGATTGAGCTCAGAGCTTTCAAATTCAGCCGCGACCTTGTGCGCGTCTTGACGTGCAGCTGAATTTTCACCCGGGCCTTGATCTTCCAAGGTACTTGGCTCAGATCGATCGTCGTGAATCGTGATCGGATAGCTCGATTCTTGGGCCGCTTCAATTGATCCGGCATGCCGCCACTAACGCGACCGTGCTCGAGCTAGCCGAAGGCCGCGGGCTTCCGGGTGTGCGTGGTGTAACCCGAGCCTATCCGGCTGCTTGGCCCGCACAGGCGTGCCTCACCGTCGCGAGGCCTCACCCATAGGCCTGCCCGAGCCTCTTCCTCAGGGATGCTCGAACGTGATTAGGCGGCCGGCAGCTTGCGCTTTCACCTTTGCGCGTTCGGACCGCCACGCCTCGAAGCAGCGTGTGCGCGTAAGGCTTTGCTCTAGCCTTTGCCGCCTGCAATCTTGCCGTCGGGCCAGCGCTGTCCGCCGCGTCGATGTCGGCGAGACGTTGCACGGCGCTAAAGCACCCAAGCCTCGATTGAGAAGCGGCGCTCGTGGACGAAATTCCCGTGATTTTTGCCTTATGAAAAACTGATTCTATGGATGTAGCAGAGACTTAGTCGATCGCCCAATTATCCACACCTGCACGACGAAACGGCGCGGATTCCATCAAATTCCCGTCTTGTCCTTCACCATGCCCCGGCGGATCACCGGCGTGTAGCGATCGCCATCGCCGCGAGCCACCGCCTCCTCGAACACCTCGTGCATCAGCTCGGCACAGCGCGCATCGATGCCGTTCTGTTTGGCGAGCTCGCGCGCATAGGAAAGATCCTTGATGGCGTAGCGCACGGAGAACGCCTCTTCCGGGTAGTCGTGAATTACCATGTGCTTCATGCCATGGTTCCTCAGCACGAAACTATCGGCTGACCCCTTCGACATCGTTTCGAAGAGCAACCTGCCATCGACACCCGCAGCCTCGGCGATGGAGATGGCTTCGGCGATAGCCATGGTGGTCTCGAACACGACCATATTGTTCATTATTTTGACGACCTGCCCGGCTCCGACCCCACCGCACAGCGTGATCTCCGTGCCATCGTCGCCAGGATAGGCTTTAGGCGGGCGAACACGGCCTCGCTGCCACCGACCATGATCGAAAGCGTGCCGTCAACCGCTGCACGCCGCGTGCGAGCGACCGGGGCATCGGCGAAGTCGACGCCCTCCGCCTGAAACGCTGGTGCCAGCGCTCGCATCAGCCGCGGCGGGGCCGTCGACATATCGACCACCGTCTGGCCCATGCGAACGAGGTCCGAGGAGGCCACCAGGTCCGCGCGTCACGGCCTCCACCTCCTTGCCTCCGGGCAGGCACATCAATACCACTTCCGCCTCGCCGACGGCATCTGCGAGGGAGGTAGCTGAGGGTGACGCCATCGGCCTTCAAACGCTCCATAGGTTCCTGCCGCGTGTCGTAGCCTACCACCCTCCAGCTGCCTTTCCGGGCCGAAGTTCCGGCACATGGCCTCGCCCATCACACCGAGCCCGACGAAACCGACCGTCTTGATGTCCATGGAATGCTCCTGCTTGCGCCAGCATACGACCGAGTTAAGATCAAACAGCGCCACGGCGGAGTCGTGCAACTAGGCAAATTCGGATACGGCAGCGCGCTCCGTAGGCTCGATCCCTCTCAGCGATCGCCAGGCTGTTGATCTCGGCAGGGCTTGATGATTCAGAAACTCGCTGCGCTGCAGCACCCCACTTCTAGGCTCATTTTGAGTCATAATAGCCGTTCTGTGCAGCGACTTTCCAACCACACTGAGGTTGAGGGGCCATCGGAGGAGAATATCATGCCCAAGATGTCGGACTCACGCCGCAAGCGCATCCAAGCCAAGCAGCGCAAGGCGACAAATGCCGTGCAACGCGCGGCGAAGTTGGCGAAAACGCGAACGCAAAAGCGCCAAGTCCGGGAAGGCGGCTGGTTGAAGGTTTGAGGTGCCAGTGCCACGGTGATCACTACCGTCCTGGAGCAGTGACCTCTGGCGATCCCGGCGATTTCGCGGGATCTTTCTACATGAATGCTTAGCACTTAGGCTGTCTATCGGCGGCATTACGAACCGCACAAGGCATCTTCGCAGTCGGTCTCAGCGAGCGCACTTACTCTTTGCCGCAAGAAAAGCGGGGCTGCTCAGACGGGACCATCGTGAGTGCGCGCCAATCGTTCTGATGCATCTCGCCAGGCGCAGCGACTTCGGCGTCATTTTCAGCGGCGCCCTGTTCCAGCGTTGGGCCTTGCCCATGCGCAAATTTGCTGCGGCCGTGGAAGCGGGCAAAAGCCCCACTAGGCATCTCGCCGTTGCCGCGCCCGCCATCTGGGAGAGCAGCGGCATGAGCGGTATCTCGATCACCATCACACCAGCATCCCGGCCTCAACCGTTGCGAGGCTCACGCAACGTTGCTTAGCGCCGGCCCGCGCTTGTCCGCCTCCATTCCCCGGTCCAATCCCGGATCCAGCGTTTACTGGTCCGTCCCCATTCCCTGGTCCGGCCCCATTCGGTCCGACCCCATTCCCAGGTCCGGTCCCGGAGAGCTTGGCTGTCACTTGTGGTGCTGACTGAGGCACCACCCTGACCGTAACCAAGTTGCGCATCGCTTCGCAGTTTGTGAACGCAACCGTCACGCAGAATCCGGCGGCATCACCCGCCGGTGAGCGCACTGAGACGAAACTTCACCCTGTTTGCCCTGGGCCATTGCGAGACCTGCAAAACTGCCCACGGAACCTAGTACCGCAACGGTGAGGAGTATCTTGATCATGTGCCAACCTCCATCCAGAGCGACGCAGCGCAAAGGCGGCGATCCGCCGAGTGCACTACCCAGGGGCCTGTTTTCCGGCGACTTTGAAATAGTCTCGGCTCCAGGCGCTGTCCCCTGGGGAGATCACCACCCACCGCGCACCCAGCAAGGGAGAGCACGATAAGAGCAGGGCCGAATAATCTTTCTCATGGTCATAGGTCCCCCTGATTTGAGCCCGCTCAACATTGATACAATCGAACATTTGGGTCGAGATGTTTGACACAGACTAGGACAATCGGAGCAGGTCCAATGCGCAGCGTGCGCATGGCCCGGCAGTATGGTCGATCAGGTCGATCTGAGATGTCATCGCGTCCGCAACGCGATCAGGGACCGGGAATGTCCAATCGAAGGGACGCATTCGTCGATGCCCATCAGCGGCACTTTCACCGTCGCCATCGCCCCAAGCCGCGCCTGAGATCACTCACGAAGTGTTGACCATAACGGAGGCACCTCGCCTTGCTACGGGTAGGCCCGGAGCCGCGCGATCGCTTGACATTCTGAAGGCACCTTCCGCGTGTCGATGAACCGACGTTACGATCATGGCTGGAAGGAGCCGCTCGACGGTGGTCAGGATCATCAAGACAGTGAGCTCCTCCTTCCTGGCCCTGGTCAAATCGCGACTAGCGGCAAGGTACGAATTGGTACCGATCTCTCTCTGCTGAGGTCGACCCTGGTTGGCATCTGGCGATGAAGGCGGTTTGGAGACTTTTCCTTAGAACAATGGCAACGATTGCCCGCACCCACATTGCGAATGTTCCATAACTAACCAGCTCTGGTGTAGCCAACCGCAGGGTCAATGGTGAGCCCTATCGCCTTGGTCAGCTTGGGCGGGCCGAGGGACTGGAGCCCTCGATGCTGGCGCTGATCGACAAGGGAAACCCGAGAGAGGCACATCCTCCCTATTGGGCGCCGTTCGTGGAATCGAGTTCGTGGATTCATGGTGGTCGGGGAAGGGGCGCCACGAATGAAACGGATATACACAGCGCCCCCACCTATTTGTTCTATCGAACAGAGATATCAGCCGCCCAGCACCGTCATGCTGATGCGAGCGACACTTTGCCCTGTCATACCGATCTTACCGGCCGCTGCCCTGGAGAGGTCAATGACGCGACCAACGACGTAGGGCCTCACGATCGTTGATGACAACATCGACCGAGCGACCGTTGTCCAAATGCTTGCACGCGAACTTCGCGCGTACCGAACGGCAGTGTCTTGTGGGCAGCACGTCATGGCGTTGGGATTGAATTGGCCACCGGACGCCAGGCGCTGAGGTTGCCAGTAGTAGGATGCCATCCCGATCCGACCCGAGCCATCCAGAATGCTGGCACGATGCGAACGGGCATGGGGTCTGCCATCACCCGCATCGGCATTTGGATTGATGCTCGCAGCGGCGGGTTTGACATTGCGGTAAACAGCAAGAAGAACATTGTGGTCGGTTGAACAAACGTCATTTCTGGCCTTTCGTGTGCGTGTGACAACGATGGTCGAGCATCCGGCCAGCTGGGATTGGCAGGATCTGGCGACCTGATCTTTGAGTGAAGCCAAAAACCCCGGGGCATCTGCACGGGTTGGGAATGTGGGCGAGCGGGCTTCCGATCAAACCCCCAATTTGCGGGAGACTGAAATCCTCAGGGCGCCGTCAGAGGACAATATTAAGACGGACGTAGGGGGTGGTACGTGCGGCGACTGCGCACAACTCCCAAGGTGTCTGACGAGGCTCAGTCACGAAGCAGTAGGCAGCGACCGCTCAGCGCTTAGATTGCGCAAGCATGCACTCCAAACGGATTAGAGTTGCGCGGCTGATAACCGCAGGGGATGATCATGCCGGGCGTGGGCTTTTCCGCCCCCGCCTACCTCGAGACGCACAGTGAATGCCGCGGCGCAACTAACGCTCCGGCACGCCTCAGAATTCGGGATTCCAGGCGCCCTCGATGAGAACGGTGCCCGCGATGGTCTTGGTCGAGGAGCTGATTCAGGCTCAGCAACTAAGGCCGAGAGCGAAGCGGTGCGCGTGGCCGCCATCAAGGAGATATTCGACTGCGGCTTCGGCAAGGCTACGCAGCCGGTCGAGGGCTTGCAGACCTATGGCGTCAGCGAGCAGCCGGCAGACCTGTTCAAGGGGCAACGTCGATACGCTGGGTGCGGAAATTACAGCGTCGTGCGCTGCCGGCACCGAATGGCCAGCGGCCCCCTCGTGAGGAGAATGGTACCCGTGGAATTGGCCGAATGTATCCGGGAGTACGCCAAAAAGTTCCAGTTAGTGCCAGTAGTGAAACAGCCCAAACACAGCCGTACCAACTAGGGGCGAGGCAAGAACCAATGATGATGGCTATGATGCCAATAGTGATGATGATGGGCAGAGCTGTAGTAGGAATGCTTGGCGTAATGCGGTGCCTTCGCAACCTTATAGGACTGCTTGTGGTGGACTGTCTTTGCCTTCTTTTATGTTGACTACCTTGTAGCTTACCGGGCGGTGCCTTCCGCAACCTTATAGGTATGCTTGTGCTGGACTGCTTTTGCCTTCTTTATGTTGACTGCCTTGTACTTACCAGGTTGCGCTTCTGGCTTAGAACCCGTCACGTAGGATTGTTGGCCGGTGATAACGCCTTGCGCAATAGCCGAGGCAGGCGCAAGCCCAACTGCTACTGCCAAAGTGGCGGTCAGAATTTTCTTCATGGACTGTTCCCTGTCTAGAGCAGGCTTAAACCCACGGTAGTTTTGTCCGTCGGTGTGGCCACACCCTATACGAGAGTTTGGACGATACCCGCTGAGGGTTAGTCATGCGCGAAATGCTCGAACAGTCAGCTAAGTGACATTCGCGCATTAGCCAACCAGGATGTGCTGTTCGCGCAACGAGGACCTCCCCGATTGGAAGCCACGCAATAGGCAAAAGCAGGCTCGCGGGGGCTCGGGTTCCGAAGGGGCAATTGTACTGTGAGCGCGATGCACAGATCAGTCCAGGTTCAGCCATTTCCTGCTCCAGAATGGTCACGTGCTTGCGCAGCCCGCGCGCCATGCCCTGGCGCTCGCGGGCGTTTGAGTGCGCGGGCGAGTTCCTCTACGCTTCTTCCCGAGCGTTTTTGTGCATCCGTCGGCTCGGCTTGCGTGGTCCCTCTCCAGTTGCAGCTAGGACCACTCGAATAGCGCGCGAGGCCAGACGCTTGACACGACGCCTTCAAACCCAAACTTGTTGCAGTGATCGACTAGCAGCGGGGCATTTGGAAATGTTTGCATTGGCTGCCCACCTTGATGACCTGAACCCCTAAATAGCGCCTCACTTTCCCCCAACGCATCGTATCGCGCCAGCCGTGCCCTCCTGTTTGCACCGACAACGGTACACAACCTGACCGCCCCGGCGCAGCCTGACCGCTATGGTTTGGCTTGCTGGGGGATAAGCATGACATTTGCTGTAGCCATAGCCATCGATCTCGCTGCGTGGTCGCAATTGCCTGGGGCATCGCACGTTACCGGCGCAGAAGCCGGCAAATCCGCGAAGAGCAGCGCCGCCATTGGGAGGTTCACGAGCGAGCGCGCGCCGACCGAGGGCGGGCATCAATCTGCGCAACGCCAAGATTCATTGATCGGCTCTACGTGCCCGAAGCCGTGCTCGAGAGCGCCCAGAAGCGCGCGCAGATAGAAGCCTGAGGCTCGCCGCGTGGCGACCGGAAATGGACTAGGAGTGCGAAGTCAAATGACGCTCGCGAGTATCCTTCGACGACGCTGAAACACTCCTGCGCAAGACGCTGGAAAAGAAGGAGTGGTTTACAAACCCAGGGACACCAGAGAGGCAGCGGTGAGTTGCGCGGCCCCCTCCCTGCGCACCCTGAAGCTCGGCACCTGGGGCCGGGAGCAGGCTGCCCCGCCTCAGTTGCCACCACCGCAACCGGGAAGGGCTGGATAGCTAGCCAGCACCCGCCGGCATTAAGGTGTAAGGTGGGCTCTCTCTGCAACACCCCTGCCCGTCCTAGCTACGCGACCAGGGCCTTCAGCAGTCGATCATCACGCTTGTTGCGCGTTGAGGATTGATCGACAGCTCGGGACACCGCGCGGTCCATTACACGAGGGCCGTCCCTGCCTCCGGCAGTTTGCGCTTTGCCGCGCCACAGGACCAACATGAACAGCGCCAGCCTGGCTGGTTGCTCAGTCCTCATTTGCGAGGATGAGCCCTTGATCGCACTCGGCATTGCAGATGCCTTCACAGATGCGGGTGCGCGGGTATTGACGGTGCCGTCACTCGCCCGCGCGCTCATTGCCATAGGAGGCCGAGGTTCCGTCGGCCGTCATCTTGGATCATGCACTCAGCGATGGAGAAAGTTCGCAGCTTTGCGAACGGCTCAAAGAGCGAAATATCCCCTACGTGCTCCACAGCGGATACAGCAAACTTGATGACGACGCGGTGCATGTGCCGAAAGCCAGCCACTCCTGAGGTGCTCGTGACCGCAGTTATGGGTCTTTTACGCCGGCGCCGCACTCTGCACCTCAACTCTGTAGATGATCTCCCTTCCCCTCCGCGGCCTGAAGCTCGCCACCTTGAGCCGTAGCGGTCTTCGATCCGGCGCTGCTTTTTCGTCCTCGTCGAAGGCCTTCAGGTCCAGCCCGTAGAGTGCCTGGCCCATGAGCACGCCCCACATCACGCTCGGGTCTCGACCTCGCGCCGGCCGATGCCGCAGCTTGCTGTTGGCGCTCGACCCCAACAGCAGGCGGTTCAGCATCGCCTCTGGTATCTGCGCAGGCCGCGCGGCCCTGCGCGTAGAGCGAAATCGAGCACGGTGACCTTGTGGTAATGTACCGTCCACGCGAACAATCAGGCGCACGTTGGCAGACCCTATTCATGGTCCACGGATTGAGGTGTGATCCACTTCATCGAGATTGGAGGCACCCATGCTCCCTATCGACGACCTCAGGAGGCCACTGTCACGCGGTGCTGGCGGCTTTTAGGGGCTTGCGCAGCGGACTCGATTGCCCGGATGTCAAAAAAGCCCTTAGCAAGCCAGTGATATTGACGAACCCGTTCGTGCCACTTCCTGAGAAGTTCCCGATACCGTTGCACGGCGCCTCCGTTGCGGATCGACCACCACGCACCGGCAGATCGACCGGTCGTCAATCAAGTTGGAGCCCCAAATTTGAGCATGCCCAGCGCACCACCGTGGGTCCAGGGCGACCTGGCCGCCGCGGAGGGTACGCACTGCTTTCCCAAAGTCTGTTTCGGGAAGTAACACCTAAGTCTGGCATGGGCGGCAAGGGGGAGCGTCTGGGGACGCATCCATCTCCGCCCTGTCATGGGATCGCCAAGCCTCGCCCATTTCGAGGCCTTATGGCAAATTGGGTCCTGCGAAGAGCGCGACAATGAAAGTGGCAGAATAAATGATCGCAAGTTCGTGACCGTCTACCCCGGCCATATTGATCTTCCCGACATGGGCCGGGACGCGACGCCCGCCAACGAGCGTCGCTACTCAAACGAGCGAGCTGGCCTCCGTGTTCGAGAAGACGGAGGCCGTCGCCCAGAAGATGGATGCGCTGGGCTTCGACACGCTCTGGCTCGCCGAGCACCATTTCCAGCACGAAGGCTACGAGTGCATACCCAACATCCTGATGCTGGCGGTACATCTGGCGCCACGTGACGAAGCGGCTTGCGCATCGGCTGCGGATTCAACATTGCGCCGATGTGGCACCCGCTGCGTCTGGCCGAGGACTTCGCTGTGGCCGACATTCTGACCAAAGGACGAACGGTCTTCGGCGTGGGCCGCGGCTATCACACGCCGCGAGGTCGAGACCTTCGGCGCGCCGATGCAGGATGCCAACGCCAACCGCGAGCTGTTCGAGGAGCAGGTTGAGATCATCTTCAAGGCCTTCAACCACGAGACCTTCTCGCACAAGGGCAAGCACTACACGCTACCACCACGCCGTGCCGTACCGTGGCTACGATCTCAAAGAGCTCACCCTGGTGCCGCGCCCGGTCAACCGGCCGGTCGAATGCTGGCAGCCCGTAGTCAGCGCCAGCGCCCGCGGGCTCGACTTCATGGTGCGGCACGGCATCAAGGGCGCCGTCGGCGGCGGCGCTGCCACCATGGCGGAGGGACCGATCCAGGCGTATCGCGATGCAGCTGCCCGTGCTGGCAAGGACCTCAGGCTCGGCGAGAACCTCACCGTCGGCGTCTTCTTCTACCTCGCCGACACCCGCGAGAAGGCAATCCGCGAGCTCGACCCCATATTACGAGGAGCACGTGAAGATGTTTGCGCCGCTCGGGTTTGTACCGGGCATCACGCCACCGCAGGTGGCGGCAGCCGCAAGCGGGGCGGCTGGAACGAAGCCGGCGTGCCGACACTCGACCACTACTTGAAGCTCGGGTCGTGGTTTGCCGGCACGCCTCAAGCAGCTCGATCGAGCATCTCAAGAAGCTCGAAGCGCGCTTTCCGGGCATGGAGCACATCAACCTGAGCACGAGCCTGTACGCCTAAGACCGTGATGCTCGAGCAGTTCCAGCGCGTTGCCGAGGAGGTCATGCCTGCATTCCGATGAGGGGCGCTGAACCGCCTATTTTGCTTTGCACATTGGCGTCGAAGAAGATGCTCCAGTTGTCGATCGGATCCCCAGTCTTTGCAACACTACCGCTAGCCCGTTGGCAAGGAGGAACTGGGGATGCAATGTCCCCGGAGGGTTAAGGGAGGAATTGATGCAGATCAGCTTGAAAGGTAAGCGCGCCGTCGTCACGGGTGGCAGCAGGGGTATCGGGCGTTCGATCGCACTCGCGTTCGCGGGAGCCAGCGCCGCCGTTTCTGATCTGCGCGCGCGCGGCTGGCGGCGCTCGACTGCACGACGACGAACGAAATCATGGTGCACGGCGTCAAGGTGCATGCGGGCATCTGCGATCTCGCCGACAAGGACGCCATTGCCGCCTACATCGCGGCGGCAGCCGAATCGCTCGGCGGCATTGATATCCTGGTCAACAATGCATCTGGGTTCGGCGCGAGCGACGACGAGGAGGGCTGGACCAGGAGCATCGATATCGACGTGATGGCGACCGTGCGCGCCTCGCGTGCCGCGATCCCGCTCATCGAGAAGGCGGGTGGCGGCGCGATTCTAACATTTCGTCGATCTCGGCCTATCGCGGGAGCACCCGTACGGCACCCTACGCAGCAGTGAAGGCGGCGGTGATTAACTACACCATGTCCCAGGCGCTCGCGCTGGCCTCAAAAAAATCCGGGTGAACGCGATCGCGCCTGGTTCCATCGAGTTTCCAGGCGGCATGTGGGAGAAGCGCAAAACTTTCGATCCAAATCTTTACAACGCGGTCCTGCGCTCGATCCCGTGGGGGCGTCTCGGCATGCCCGATGAGGTCGCGAATGCGGCCCTCTTCCTGTGCAGCGATGCAGCAACGTGGGTGACGGGACAAACGCTGTCGGTTGATGGGGGCCAGTTTCTCCCTGTGAAGCAAGGAAGGCTTGCAACACCGTGGTGAAGGCGGTCTATGCGTGGGGAGAGTGCTAGAAGTAATCCGTGGGTCGCCAAAGGCGAGCGCACGCAGATGATCAAAGCGGCCATCGTCGGCCTGGGCTGGTGGGCAGCATCATCCACCGCGCGCTCTCCGCCGGCGCGCAATGCCTCACCGATGGCGCTCCCATTACGCTCTCTCTCGGACGAGGCCATACCGCGCCAAGGCGATTGTGAGGTCTGAACAGGACTGGATCTGAGGACCCTTCGACCCGAGCGGGAGAACGTGCGCTTCCTCCATTTGCATGGGAGATGACCCTGACTGTCGATTTTGGTCCATCAAATAAGCATTATCAGGACCAAAGATAATCGCGGCAGGGAGTAACTCTCCTCCAACCCGAGCCCCGCGCTCAGGTATTACTCGTTGGATACGCTCCAATCGCTTTCACGCCCGTCATCGGCGATCTCGAACACCTCAGTGGTGATCGGATGGGGATGTAGTGAACTCCTTGACCACAGTCCTGCCGACGCGGCCGATAAAGCTCCGATGCCCGGTCGGCCAGAGATAGAGGAAGTCCCGGCCAGGGATCACGGCATATAGTGGCCAGCCGAGCACTGGTGAGACGACCTCGCGTAAGTTTGGTGCCAGGATCGGCGCCGCCTTGATCGGCAGCTCCGTCCGCAGGAAGCCGAGCCGCACGCCATCAACGTCCTCGTACTCAAGCTTTGCTGTAGCGAGCGCCGCAGCCAGATTGCGTGAGGCCGTCGCCTCCACCTCAGCGAGCGAAACCTGCCACTTGTCGACCATCGCCGGTGTGATGAACGAGACGTTTTGCCGTGGCGCGAACGACCACCAGCGCCCCATCGACCCGGTCCGAGATTGGGTGCTGCGCAACGGGGCTGGCTCTGCATAGTCGGACGGTTCGAGAGCGAACAGGATCAATCTGCGCACCTCTTCCCACGACTGCTCTTCGACGTAGACACTCAGCAAGTTGTCGATGAACGAAGCGACGCAAGCCTCGTCCCTATCACGGACGTAGGCCCGCGCCAGATTGTGGAGCGAGACCCAGAGCTCACGGCCCTGGTGCTGAACACGATACCGTTGCGTCTCGTCATCAGAATCGACACGGCACACCGCGGCGTTTGAGTTCTCTGCTCGAACAGTGACGCAACCAGATCCGACATGCCCGAACCTCCTGCAATACGATGAGGATTTTGCCAGAGCCATTCTCGCTCACTTTTGTCACGCCAAAAAGCTGAGGAACATGGGGTCGCCTCTGGCCGTTGCCGATACCTCGGGGATGCCTTCTGGATGCGTGCCTATGTTATCGATTGAGATAGCTTGAGCGACCGGCTCCGCCAAGCGGCTGTGCCGCTCAGACGTCTGAAGGACCCGTAACATCCTAACCGGGCGCCGTCGTCACTTCCTATCGCGTGAGTCCGGCCACACCGCCAAACGGCACCGAGTCTGGCAGCCCGAGCGGATGGCAGGCAAAGTCACTCTCCGCCGCCGGCTACCCGACGCCCTCTACGGCAAATGGCATCTCGAACGGTGAGAATGGCCGCCCGCCCAATGACCAGGGCTCTCGACGAGTGGTTCGGCATTCCGCGCACCACCGATGAGGCCATGTGGCCTAGCGCCGTAGTGGCACGACATACTATCGCGCGCCACCGTCGATGCCGACCCTCAGGCCGGGCTAGCCGAGTTCAGGGGCTGACCCGGTGGCTGGACTGCGGGCCCCGGCGTCACAACGCCCGGCGCCGGGTACCGGCGAGATTCTGCCCGAGGATCGCCATCAGCATGCCCGCCACGCCGTCGCCACCGGCGCCGACTTGCACGTTGGGGACGAACTTCTGCGCGTTCGCCAGCGCCGCCGTAAATACCTCCGGGTGCGCGTTGGCAAATTTGGCGACGGTATCGAGCATCAGCTCAAACTGGCGCAGCTTGACCGTCGACTCCGGCCCGAGCACGCCCACCTGCTTCTGCTGGCCCTCGGAGATCAACGAAAGCTTGTCGCGCTCGCCCTGGCCCTCGTTGCGCGCTGCTTGGGCGTTCTGCACCGAGCGCTGCACGTTGATTTCCGACTCGACCAGCTTGGATCTGCTGATCGGCCGTTGCCTTCGCCTTCTCGGAATCGACCCGCTTCTCCTGGGCGCGCTCGCTCCTGGACGAAGGCGCGCGCCAGTTGCGTCGCCAGCTGCTCGCGACGGACGGCAACGAGCAGCTCCGGCGGGATCGCCGGCTCGCCCAGGCGCACCTCGCGGATAGTGACGCAGGACTTCTGCGCCTCCGGACGAATGCGGCGCTCGATCTCGCCCTCGATCAGCGGACGCTGGTTGATGAGGTCGAGCACCTTGGTCGGCCGGTTGACCGTGACGAAGATCGGCTTGCCGTCCTTGTCCAGGATAGGCTTGCCGTTCTCGTCGACCCTGGCCTCGGTGATCTCGTAGCTGCCGCCCGCCACGTCGCGGGTGATGGCGCGGATTGAGGGCGTGAGCACGCGATCCTCTACCTGCCTGCAGGGTGCCGACGCCCGCCACCACGCACGATGCTTCCGCTGGCGATACCTGCGCGACGACGCGCAGCTCGAGCGGCACGTCCCAGCCTTCCATCTTCACGAACACCGCCACGTCGGCGTTGTCCTTGTCCTTGGCCACTTCCACTTCGGTGCGGTTTTGGACGATGTCGCCCTTGGCATCGACCGTGAGCGAAATGTTCGCCCGGCGGTAGCCGCCGGCATAGGTCCACACTTGCGCGCGCGTGTCGATCTCGGTGAGCGCAAATGCCTCCGGATTGAAATAGTACTGCCCCGGCTGCAGAGACTTGTCCCACACCCCAACGCACCCGACTGGCACTACCGGCGCGTCAAGTCGTCCCTTCTCGTCCGGCCTGCCGAACGACAGTGGATCACACTTTGCCGGGCTTGTCCGCCTTCAGGGTACCGAGGTCGATATCGGCATGAACGTTCGACTTTATGACGCCAACAAAGCCCGGCCTTAACCTCTCTTGCATCGACTTCCGTAATATCCCACAGGTAGCGGTTGAGGCGATATTTGCCAGGCGTGAGCACGCTCAATTGGGGCCGCGCTGGCCGCCGTTGAGCAGGAACACCTCGGCGTCCAACATGTTGTATCCGAAGCTCGCTGGAAACGGGTCGGCAAACGCCTGGCCGGGCCGTAGGGACATTCCATCCTTCGCTGTCAATATGCCGACCTTGCCCTTCGGGATGCTAACCTCAGGCTTGCTGACGTCCGACGTCGTAGAGGACGTTGACCAGGAACCAGGGATGAAAACCGGGCGTAAGGATCTTGGCTTGCGGACCGTTCTCGCCGTGCACGGCAACGATGCGGCCCTTCCGTGAGCGATCCGCCGCCGTAGACGCGGAAGAGCTGTCCCAGGTAGCCGTCGGGTACACGCACGAATGAGGTCGACGCGATTGCGAACAAGATTGCCAAGACGCCAATTATACGCAGTGCACTGTCCACGAAAGGATTCCTGAAATTGTTGCGGCAACAAGGAGGGACCAAGGAACGCGATGATGGCTCCCAGCACCACACCCAACTAGAAAAGCCAGCACGGTGTAGCTCCCTTCCGGCCGAGGTCGTAACTTCGGAGCACCAGTATACGATAAAGTGCCGGTCACCTCGCCCGTACCGCTACTTATGCCGGCAACGTGAAAACATTAAGTTCGGCCTTTGACCGCACGATACCCGGCCACATCTCGGCCTCACCAGCGGCTCGTTGACGACAACACGGGTCACGTGAACATCGTCGTTTGCAAATCGACTATAGCGCGCTCAAGAAATGATCGAAATAGCGCAAGCGCCATTGATGCTCTATGCCGACACTGGACGTTCCGACACCAAACCCAAAGCCAGATGCTACCCGGCGCATCTGGGCGAGCGTAGATGGAGAGTTGTCTGGACGTTGGCGCATCCACGCCAGGCTGGCCTGGTTCGGCCATTAAAGGGAAGCCATCGACATCTGGTTGTGCGTGTTGGACACCGCCACTCTAGATCTTGGGCATGGTCACTATGCGACAAATGCCGGCGGCGCAATGTCGTCATGTTCAAAGTGGAACCAGAGGAAGCCTGGCGCACAGTTGTGCTCAATCGCTGGCGGAACGTTTGCCCCTCTTGCTTTGACGCCGAGGTAGAACGCGCGGGCATTCGATATGTCATTTTGCAAACCCAAACGGCGACGTTAAGCCATCCACTTGGCACTCCGGTTTGCGCTGCTTGGGAAAGATGAGCGTCCGATGTTCGCCTTCCCCGGGATTTGGCGCCGTCGACCAGCGGACCCGTCAAGAAGGACGGGCCAAAGATCGACCTCGAGTGTCCCCGCGTTTCTCACCACCACGCCGAATAAACTGGTAGCGACCATCAATCACGACAGAATGCCCGTCTTGCTTACGCGCGAGGGAAGAATTCGACGCGTGGCTCAACGGCGCGCCCCACGTCGCATTCGCATGGGCGTAGGAGTATCCGCCTGGGCGGATGCGCATAGTGCAAAGAGGGGTTCAAAAGCAAGACTTGCTGGCCGCCGCCGCGTGAGACGTTGGAATCCAAACCAGCTGAATGTCAGTGTTTTGCTCGGCCAGTGAGTGGGCGCCATGATGCGGGTTCTCGCTTTGATGTCGCGCATGACCATAGAAGGTCATCGGTCGCTTGAGCCTCAGCTTCTTCATTCTAATGCGACGCAACCCCTGTCTTGCCAGATTTTTCGCCCTGACGCCTGGTCATTTTGCGGAATCTCGCGAATTTTTGGTGCGGCTGAGCTGCCGCCGCTTCATTCTCGCCGCGCTGCGGAACCCCGCAAGTGCACAACCGGGCGCTCAATTTTTCATTGCAATTGCCGGTCCACCACCCGATCTACAGATCTACCAGCCGTGCTTAGGTTCGGTGGGCGATCCGACAATTAGAGGTTGCATGAGGGACGAGCAGAATTTTATTCGGCCCATCGACGATACCAGCTCGGTGGAAACAATGTTCAGGGCGCTAAAGCGATCAGTAATCCGAGCGGGTCTGTACGCGCGAGGGACGATTGAGAGGTGGCACGCGTGGTGGCAGATGCTTGTGAGACCGAGCGCCTCTCCACGCCCTGCGCGAAGCACATCCTCTATGATCCAACGCAGACTTCAGCGAAGCTTTGCGGACCTTCCATCACCTACCGATTCATACTCGCGCACAAGGAGATCGGGAAACTCTTCAATATTTCGGATCCCTTCTACCGATGCCACGAGGCTCGCAAGGGCGTTACGACCGAGATCGCCGGCCAGAAGTACGTGAATTTTGCCTCCTATGACTATCTTGGCCTCAATCAGCATCCCAAAGTGGTCGAAGCCGCCAAGGAAGCGATTGAAAGCTTTGGCACATCGGTGTCGGCAAGCCGCATCGTCGCCGGCGAGAGACCACTGCACCAGGAGCTCGAACGCGCGCTCGCTGCCTTCTACGGTGTCGAAGCCGCGGTTGCCTTCGTCAGCGGGCACGCCACTAACGTGTCCACAATCGGCACGCTGATGACGCCGGATGATCTCATTATCCACGATGAGCTGTCACATAACAGCGTGCTGGTCGGTACTAAGCTTTCAGGAGCAACGGCATTCGCCTTCGCTACAACAATGCCGATGCACTTGAAGCACTGCTCAAGCAACACCGCCATCTTCATAAGCGGGCATTGATCGTGGCCGAGGGCCTTTACTCCATGGACGGCGACGTTGCCGACCTTCCGAGCCTTGTCGCTCTCAAGGAGAAGTATGGCGCGTGGCTGATGATCGATGAAGCCCACGCCTTGGGCGTCCTCGGAGCGACCGGTCGAGGTTCGGCCGAGCACTTCGGCATTGATCCATCCCACGTCGACATCTGGATGGGCACACTCAGCAAAGCGCTGGCAAGCTGCGGTGGGTACATCGCTGGCAAACAGGAGCTATCGATGTACTGAAATACCAGGCTCCCGGGTTGGTCTATTCGGTTGGGCTGTCGCCCCCGCTGACGGCCGCGGCCGTCGCATCACTCGAGATTCTAAGGCCGAGCCGGAGCGGGTCGCACGCATGCAAACGAATGGAAAACTCTTTCTGCACGTTGGCTCGGGCTGCCGGAATGGATACTTCCACGAGCGCAGTGGCTATGCCGTCGTTTCTGTGATCGTGGGCGATTTGGTCAACGCAGGGCGCATGGCCGGATCGATCATGCTGGCGCGCGGGCTAAACGTACTTCCCATAATTTACCCTGCCGTTCCGATCAAAGCAGCACGACTTCGATTCTTCCTCACCTCCGAGCATACACCTGCACAGATCCGCGAGGCTGTGCGGACAATGCGCGAGGAACTCGATGGTCTGCGTAAAAGGCAGAAACAGGCAGCCTGACCTGCGACCGATGATCGTCGGCATCTTGCCCCGTCTTTGAGAGAATAGGCACGCGCACATGTTAAAACGATCGTCCGCTGCCGTTGTGCTGGTCACAGGTTGCTCGTCGGGAATCGGCAAGGCGATCTGTGATCAGCTGGCTACGGGTGGCACAACCGTATACGGAGGCAGCCGCACACCCTGCACTTCCTCCTCGGTGGACGCATCTTCCTCGACGTCACCGAGCAAAGCTCAGTGGATGGAGCTGTCGCAGACGTGTTGCGGCGCGAGACACGACTAGATGGTCTGGTTGCTTTGCGCCGGCGTGGGCCTGGCGGGGTCGCTCGAGGACACGGATGAAGATGAGGCCAAACGGAATTTTGATACGAATTTTTTGGAACGGCCCGCATGATCCGTGCGGTGCTTCCTACGATGAGGAAGCAGTCCTGCGGCAAAGTTGTTGTGATCGGTTCAATCGGCGGACTGATCGGCTTGCCCTTCGTTCCATATTACAGCGCTTCGAAGTTCGCGCTGGACGGCTTGATAGAGGCTTTGCGCGGCGAGGTTGCGCCGTTCGGTATTCAAGCGACGATCGTCCATCCTGGCGATCTGAACACGACGTTCGGGGCGAACCGCATCTTAAGTCGCAACGTTGGCACAACCTCGGCCTACCAGGGTCCTTTCCAGGATACACTGCAGTTCTACGCTGCCCAGGAGAGCAACGCTGCATCGCCGCAAACGCTGGCACGGAAGGTGGAGAAACTCTCTCGAAACGATCACTTGCTGCACGCGTGATCGTAGGTACACCTTTGGAAAAGCTCGGGTGTCTGGTAAGCGATACCTGCCAGGTCGCAGCTTCGAATACCTTCTGCGGAAGGCTTATGCGCCCTAGATAAGATCACGTCGGCGCGACACAGAACCGACGCTGACGATTTATGACCAAGAGGCCGCGGCGCTCTTCCGAGGCACAACGCGCCGCACCGTCGGCTCGCTCGACAAGGAGATTGCACGACACACGTCGTACTACACACGTGTTGAGGGGCATCGATCTGAGGGATGTAGCCTTGGGCGAGTTGGCTTCCCTCCGGCGCTCATCATCCGACCCTCATCGCGGAACTGTTCCTAGGATCCCGCTGACTGTCCGAGAAGAACGAGTGGCACGATCAAGCGCCTCAGCCAAGTGAAGGAGCTCGGCCAGGCGCTCTTGCGTTGTGCGGTTTAGATTGCGGCGAATGTGACCACCGTCGCGGTAGAGAAACTCGCCGTTCAGGAATGTCATGTCTTGGGCGGGTTTGTCGAGTAGAGGGGCAAAGTGTTGGGCGTGACTGTCGCCCCATATGACCCCCGTGCCTTTGCGCTATGCCAGGGTGCACCAATGGCACAGTGGACTTCGTTGCCAAGATCAGGGTGCGTCACGGATTGTGGGCAATCCCACTGCCACATGGCTGCGAGACTCTGCTTACCCCGCGCTGCCTCCGGAATGCGTTGGGGAAAGCCGTCTGCTGTTTCAACGATCAAAGAAGGCTCCCCGCTATTTCAAGTGGGTAGGCGGATGTCGATTTTGCCGGCTATTAGATAGGTAATTGCGATGAGATTGCGCAGCGAGCGGTAGCCGCGTGCCTTAGCCTTGGCGGCCTGGACGAGGCTGTTGATGCTCTCGATCAGGCCGTTGGCGATGTGACTGTCGAACCAAGCGAGGATACCGTCGCTGTGCTTCTTGATGGTGCGCGCTGCCTCCTTGATTGGTTCGAGCCGCGACCGGATCGCCCAGCTGTACCAGCGATCGAGAAAGCGGGCGCCCCAGTCCCAGTTCGGCTGGTTATAGACCTCCTGGAAGGCAAGGCGGATCCGATAGGCACGTGCGGTTTTTAGATGCAGCCGCGTCAGAGCAGCGAGCTGGGCCCGGCTCTCAGCTGACAGTGAGGGTTCATTGCGCAGCCAGAGATAGCGGCTTCTTTTAAGCTCCGGCCGCCCTTTGCTCTCGGCACGCCGCACCTTGTCGACGGCATCGTTGACGAGCTTCACGGCATGAAACTTGTCAAAGGTGATCTCGGCCTCGGTGAGGTTGTCGGTAACGCCCCTGATGTATGCGGCACTCATGTCGATACACACCTGCTTGATGCGCGAGGCATCCCAGTTGTGGTCATCGACATGATCCGCGAACCGAGCGACTGTCTCCGCACCACGGCCTTCGGCGACGTAGACCACCTTTCTGCTGTCGATATCGACGAAGAGCGTAATGTAGTTGTGGCCGCGCCTGGCCGCGGTCTCGTCGATGGCAACGCGCCGCAAGTCCGCAAGGTCCATACGTGCTACGGCCTTCTCGACGTAGTGTAGGACGACCTCGCCACAGACGCGACATGGTGCCCCCAAGTTCAGTCAATCAAGCTCCAGTTCGGCAGCGAGGATGACGATCGACGCTAGGCGGCTTCCTTCGGAAACGGGTGATAAGTGTTGTTGAGCCACCTGCGTTTTTGAAAGCTCGGATAGGCAAGATCCCAGTGGTGGCCGCGCAAGACGCCAAGGTCTGTCGCCATGGGCATCGGCAGCGAGGCGTTGGCGCTGGTCACCTGCATGTCGTTGAGCCGGTCTATCCGGGACAACGCCCGAAAACCGGCTCGTTGCGACCAGGGCACCTCGGACAGGCGTGTGGCGCCCCTGAAGTAGAACATGGGCAGGTCGAGGGCGTCGAGAGCTGCCGTGTGGTCGGCCAGAAATGCGCGGCGCACACCCGTCGTTAGGTCCCGCACCGCAGCGGCGGTGTCGAACCTCATGCACGCGGCGAATGGCGTGTTTGCCGAGCTTAATCCCAACCGGCAGAAAAAGCTTCGCGTCGCTGGCAATCGTCAGGGCTTGTTGTTGCAAACGCGAACGCGTGAAATCGCCGGCCGCTTGATCGGCGATCTCCGAGCCGCCAATGGCACCCGCCCAGGTGAAAACGCACCGCACGCGCGGCCTGATGGCCGGATGCTTGACCAGGAGCGTCAACAGGTCGGCCGCGCCTTTGCTGTAGCCAATCATGAAGACGTCGCCGGGGGCTTCGCACTTAGGGGATATTTCGCCTCCATCGGCGTCCAGCCCTTGACCTTCGTTGAGTGCGCGGAGCAGGTCAGCCACGTTGGCTTCACAACCGCGCGCGGGTGCGCATCGGCACGCAACACGCGCATGGCGAAACGTTGCTGGATGCGCGGCAGCTGCTTCTGAAATCCCGTACGGGCAGGAGACCGTTGAGCAGACCTGGACAGGCCACAAGCGTGGTTTTTCGATGCGCGCTATTGTGGGCTCCGGCTGCTCGTCGCGCCACGTGACCTCCGAGCGTCCGTCCCCCAGCAAATAATGCTCGGCAACCCGCTGCCGCGTGAGACCGCCGATCCCAAAACCGGCGGGTAGCATGATCGAGGGCAATAGGATCCTTCACGGCCTCGTTCAGAAACAAGAATCGCCAACGGCGCGCGCACCACGCCTTCACCTCAGGAGTGGTGAAGGCCCGGCGATTGGCGTCCACCTGCTGGCGTATCGCTGCAATCTGAGGGGAAACCGCAGTCCCCACATGCACGGTTCCACTCAGCATCCCACCCCTCGAAATGCGCGAACAACAACTGCTTGCTTTGCTACTTGATGACGGCCATCGTGGCTGTGATCATCAACACACCGCTAGGCTGGAGTTGCGCCGCGTGTGAGAAAAGAGCAACTCTGGCCCTTCTGCGTGACGCCCCCGGTACTGCCTGCCGGGTCCCGCACCCGGGAAAACCAATCCGCCATTTAAACGAGGGCCCCCACCCCTTACTCTGCCCGCTGACCAATCCTATCGCGCTACATCCCTCGCCACAACGCTGGTTGTTCGCTGCAACGCAAGCTGGTGTTTGCTGCAGCAGCCCTAAATTTTCTAGGCGTCACACGCACCTAGGCGAGCTGGCGCCTGAACTAACGTCGGCGCTGAGAGCTGTCTCTGAGGGCAGCTTTTCCGCCCTCAGGCCTATTCCCAAAACCAGCTCGCCGAGTACCACCGTGCCGGCGGAAGCCTTGAGGGTGCTTCCCGGCTCGGGCTATGATTTCCTGGATATCAACCGTGCTCCTGACGCTACCCACGTTCCGTACAAGAGCCAGGGTTGAGCTTCGCGCCGTCTACATGCCGGATGCCGCTCGGGCCGTATCAGGACATCTCCCGAGCTGATCCCGAAGGCAGGGTCAGCCCTCGGTTTTGACATCACCTAATCCGCTTTCGACACTTCACTGACGGTTCGCTTGCGCTCGCCTCTCTCAACCATGCCTGCCGGGATCATGTCCCGACGTTTCCGCAACGCTCACCACCATGGCTTTTGACCACAGCAGCTTACGGTGGCTTGGGATCAGCGACCTGATCGCCGAACCCGAAGGGCCCTCCTTCATCTCTCGTACAGTTGCGCATCGCCGTTTGGACCGGCGATGCTCGTGACACAAGACCCAGGCTGAAGTGCGGCAAAGGCCGGTGCGTCGGCATGGCAACTCTTCTTCCGTCGGGCCGCACTGGAAGTGATTGACTGACAAGGCGACAGGCCTTTCTACTTTGCCCTTTCACGGAGAATTCCATGCAGATCACGGCCGCCGTTGTGGCTCAGCGATCGGCGCCATTCGCTATCAGAGACACTGCAACTGGATGAACCTCGAGCAGGTGAAGTGCTAGTGCAGATCGCCGCCAGTGGTTCTATGCCACACTGATTTACACGGCCGCGACGGCTACCTACGGAACACCCTTCCCGAGCTGTGTTTGGGCACGAGGGTGCCGGATCGTATTGGCGGCGGGTACAGGTGTGACAAAAAGTTGCACCGGGCGATCACGTCATCATCTCGTTTCCATGGTGCGGCACTTGCGCTGAACTGCTTGGTAATGATGCCGGCACACTGCTTAAACCAACGGGACCTCAAGATGCGGGCACGAGGCCTGATGGCTCAACGCTCATGCGCAACGACGACGGCCCGGTTTACAGCGCATTCTTCCAACAGTCGTCGTTTGCGACATGCGCCATCACTCAAGAACGTTGTTCCGTCGTGAAGATTAGACGCGATGCCCCCTTGACCATATCGGGCCACTTGCGTGCAGCGTTCAGACTGGAGCTGGAGCGGTGCTCACGTTTTGCAGCCCAAGTCGGGCGAGAGCTTCGCGGTCTTCGGAGTTCGGCGGAGTTGGTCCGTCTCGTCTGATGGGCAGCCAAACTGTCGGGTTGCAGTGATCCGATCATCGCCATCGATATCCACGCTCATCGGTTGTCGTTGGCGCGCGAGCTGGGCGCCACTCATGCGATCAATCACGGTCGACCATACCGATGTGGTAACCGAAATGCGGAAGATCACGGGCGGCGGCGTTCGCTATGTCTGATCGAAACCACTCGCAATCCCATCGGTTTTTCGCGAGGCAGTCCATGGCCTAATGCCGTTCGGCACCTGTGTTCTCCTCGGGAGCGCACGGCCTGGTGTAGAAGGCGTCGTTCGAAATGCCGGTTATCCAAAACGGGCGCACAGTGCGCGGTGTAATCCAAGGTTGGAGCGATCCGGAGGTTTTCCTACCAAGACTGGTTGCTGACCTGGATGATGGACGGCCAACTTCCGATCCATCGAATGATTAGATCTCTATGCGTTTGCCGACATTAATCGAGCCGCTGACGATGCCGAAAAGGCGTGCATGACGATCAAGCCGGTTCTAACACATGCCTCATGAAGCCCCGAGCTCGGTGCGTGAACGTCGCCGCTCATTGGCAGCAGGGCGGGCATCTCGGTGACGGCAGCAACCGCGACAGCTTACTGTGGTACACGGACCCGCAGCTGAACGCCAGTTGAGGACCATCTCGACCGCCGGATTGATTGCGATTTTGGAGACCGAGTTTCAACCGCACGGCGAGGACGCTGAGATTTTGCCCGAGCTTAATGACACGCGGTTCGCACAAAGGGTCCACAATCTGGTTTGCGCGAGGTGGCAAAGAGTGCGAACAAGCGACAAGGCTAGTGACGTACTCGGGCCGGCTCCGGCCATACGGCACTGTGCCACTACGGCCGGAGCCCGCACTCGGGCAGCGCAAAACTTCAAGACGCGCTAGAGCCAGTTGACCGGGCCGAGGAAGTCCCGCTTGCCGAGCGGCACGCCGCGATGACGCAGGATGTTGTACGCCGTCGTTACAAAGAAGAAGAAATTCGGCAGGGCGAACTGTTGCAGATAGTCGTTGCCCTTCAGTTTTCCGGTCGTTGCCGCCGCCGGTCCAGGCGATGACCTTGCCCTCCGCGCCGTCGACCTGTGCGCGAGTCAAGGACTTCACGAAGCCTAGGGCGGTTTCGACGCGGCTTTTGGCGGCGGCGAAGCTGGTGTCGTCCACAGCCGGCATGGCGGGGAGTAACGCCAGCTAGGCGGCCGCCGGTGTTCATGGCGAAATCCGCTGACTGACGGATCTGGCGGGCGAGGCAGAACATGTCGGGATACAACCGGTCCTGCAGCAGGGCCGATTCCTCAATCTTGTTGGCGGCACAATGCGCGGCGGCCTTGTCGATGATGCCGGCCAGTGCGCCAAGCTGCTGGGCGCAGGGGGTTACAGCCGCGTCGTACAAGGAATATGCCATTTGGGTTTCTCCTTCGGGTGGGATTTTATGGGAGAGACCATAGGGGAAGCCCGGTCTCCTACCATCAGGTCGTCGCGTCCTTACCGAATACTCCGATCCGCGACATTTGCCCGCTGCTAGCATGTCTGCTGTTCATCCAGTAAGCAGCGAACGCAACCCGAAGTCTTGAAAGGTCGCTATTGGACCACGGGACGAGCACGCTGAGAAGTGGCTCCACAATTTCAGACAGGACGATGAGTGGAATCTCTGCCTGACAGCGGGCACGGTTGTGGCTCGCGAATCAGGAGCGACGATGAGCAAAGAGCACGACGGAACCACTCGCCGGCCTTCAAGGCCAAAGTGGCGCTGGCAGCGATCAAGGGTGAGCGGACGATTGCACAGTTGGCGGATCAGTTCGACGTCCACCCGAATCAGATCACGAGTTGGAAAGCGCAGCTGGAAGGCGGTGCGGCGGATCTGTTCGGGTCGGGCAGCGGCAAGGGGCCTACAACGCCGCCCGTCGACGTGAAGGCGCTGCACGCCAAAATCGGCGAGCTGACGTTGGAGAATGATTTTTAGAGGGCGCGCTCAGCAAGGCGGGATTGCTGAACGCAAAGCGATGATCGACCGTGACCACGCGTTGAGCGTCACCAAGCAGGCCGAGGCCGTCGGCATTGCGCGCAGCACGGTGTACTACCTGCCGCGCCCAGTGTTGGCGGCCGACCTCGCCCTCATGCACCAAATCGACAAGCTGCATCTGGATTTCCCTTCGCAGGGGCGCGGATGTTGCGCCGTCTATTGGCTGCCAATGGGAGCAAGGTCGGACGGCGTCACGTGAAGACGCTGATGGTTCGCATGGGGATAGAGGCGCTCTATCGGCGTCCGCGTACGACGAAGCCAGAACCGAGCCACAAGGTCTATCCGTATCTCTTGCGCGGCGTGGAGATCACGCGTCCGAACCAGGCCTGGGCGATGGACATCACCTATATCCCCATGGCGAAGGGCTTTGTCTACTTGGCCGTCGTGCTCGACTGGTTCAGCCGCCGTATCTTGTCGTGGCGCGTGTCGATTACGATGGAAGCATCGTTCTGCATCGAGACATTGGAGGAGGCGCTGGCAAAGCACGGCAAGCCGGAGATCTTCAACACGGATCAAGGCTCACAGTTCACGAGTGCAGCGTTCACGGACGTTCTAATCAGGAACGAGATCAAGATCAGCATGGATGGCAAAGGGGCTTGGCGGGACAACGTGTTCGTGGAGCGGCTTTGGCGATCCGTGAAGTACGAGGAGGTCTACCTGCGCGCCTATGACAGCGTTTCGGACGCGCGCGTCTCGATCGGATGCTACCTCGATCTTTACAATCGCCGCCGTCCGCACTCGAGCCTTGACGGCATGACGCCCGATCAAGCCTACTTTGGTCCACAGAGCATGCTGCCGATCCGCTTGGCAGCTTAACCCCCGGCAGAGGATCCACTTATCGAAGCGGAAAAACTGTCTAAACAAGCGGGGCCACCTCACTGGGACCATTTTCGCCTAGCGGCAACAACAGTCGACCGACCAAGCCTTCTGCGCGCACACCTTGTTGTACCAGCTCCGCTCTGATGCCCTGCCGGCAACCGGCGAGATCCCTGCGTGGCGTCGCTGCTGGAGCGGACCGTTTTCCAGCCATAAGGCCAATTGCGAGAAGTGCGCGAGCGGCGAAGGTCACGCGCTGTCGGTGTTGACGGTCACCTATCCTGGCAGCCGCACGCGCCAAATCAGCCTACGGCCCGGAGCAAGTGCCTGAGGTGCGCCGCTGGTTGACGTCAATTATAAGAAGCTTAAGGAGGCTCTCGAGGCGATCTGCGAGCTCAACCATCATATGTTGCGTCCAGAAGACACCTCAATCAAGCGCGGAAGGAAAGCGCGTGATTGATGCACGGCGCGCACAGTTCAACTTCGGCGACAAATTGATCGCTGACGAAGTTGATGGCTCTCTACGAAGAGTGGATGATCCACGTCGACCAAGTGCTCGCGGACGAGAAGATCGTAGCGGCTGCGCGTACGAGGCGCTTCGCCAAACGGCGTCTCCTGAGCCGTACGCGCGGGCGGCGGGGCTTCGCCGCCGAAGTGGTCGTGCGCCTGCTCATCCCCAAGCACATTCGCAACTGGAGCTACGCCATACTGGAGCGCGAAGTGCGTGCCAACCTGATCTACCGCAAGTTCATCCGCATTGCTCTGCCAAGATGCGCCGATGCCAAAACCATGGGCCGATGGGGCAAAGCGCTCGGACCGAGGTGATTAGAGCGATCCACGAGAGGATTGTGGCCATAGCGCCAGAGAAAGGCGTGACGAGGGGCGCAGAATGCGCGTGGACACCACCGTCGTCGAAACGAGCATTCACTATCCAACCGACAGCAGCCTGCTGGGTGACGGAGTGCGCGTGCTGACGCGCGTCATGAAACGGATTACCGGCAGAGTCGCGGGCAAGGCTGGCGCCAAATCGCGTGACCGGAGCCGCAGCTGGCGTGCAGCCGCGGGTCGTTGGACATCGCGCGGGCGGCGCGCGCCAAAGGCCAACGCAGAGGCCAGGAGAAACTCGAGCGGGCCTACGGCCGATCTGCTGCTGAGTGCGACGAGCCGTGTGGTCGGGGCAGGCAAAGCGCTTCGCCACGTGAGAGTCGCCGACGGCACGAAACGCGCCAACAGGCGATCTGCGACAACCGGAGCTGGAGGGCCTGCGCCACTGAGCTTGATGACGATGTTGCCGCGCGTGCGTCAGGTCATGAGCCGAGACCAGAGCGCGCATCTTCCGCGGCGACACGCGCAGCGATGGCAAGCTCGTGAGCCTGTTCGAGCCAGCAACGGAGATCATCCGCAAGGGCAAGGCCGGCAAGCCGACCGAATTCGGCAAGATGGTCAAGCTGCAGGAGGCGGAAAACCAGATCGTCATCGACTACGAGGTCTATGATCGGCGACCGAATGACGCCGACCTGCTGATCGCAGCCATCGAGACGCATCACGCCAGGCTCGGACGCATTCCACGCCTGGTGGCCGCGGATGCCGCCTTCTACTCGGCAAAGAACGAGGCGGCGGCGATTGCGAAGGGCGTCAAGCGCGTCTGCATTCCCAATCGCTCGACCAAGAGTGCCGAGCGCAGGACGCGAACAGAAGAAGCGCTGGTTCCGGGCGGGTCAGACATGGCGCACCGGCTGCGAGGGCCGCATCAGCGTGGTCAAACGTCGGCATGGTCTCAACCGCTGCCGCTACAAGGGCGATGCCGGCATGCAGCGCTGGGTTGGGCCTCGGCGTCATCGCCGACAATCTCATCAACATCGGCCACGCCATGGCCCGACAGGTCGAACCCTGACCGGCTTGATCGCTCATCGCCGTTCTTCACGCCGGGTACCGCCGGCGCTATTTTTGTCTCCGCCTGCCCTGCGGATCGATATTTTTGCGCCGGAAAGTAGCTATGGTCAGGTGCCACCGCACCTCATCACAAGTTCTGTTAGTGGCACAGAAGGTGAGTGCTCCGGCGTCAGACGAGCAGGGCCGGTCATAGAGGTTATAGCGGACTCAGCCGGAGCGAGCTTAAAAAAGGCCGCCTGCTTAGCGGTCGCCTTGAAAAACATCAAGCCCAGTCTAGGTGTAGTTCTCTAGAAATCCAAAGGAGGTTGCCTATGTCGTCGCGGGACGCCTGATCCGCCAGTACCAGCTTTTCTGCGAGCAAAAAGGTATTGGCTTTTCATTGAACCAGTCGGTCCGACCGTTTGATTCCACCACGCTGTTTTGTTCAGCGGGAATGCAGCAGTTCAGAGTCGCTGTATTCCGATGTCAGCTACTCCGGGACGTTCGCCAATATCCAATCTTGCCTTCGGGTAGGTGATCTCGACGAGATCGGAGACGGCGCGCACCTTCTCTACTTCGCGACATGATGGGCTTGTTCTCCTTCCGACAATTGTCGGTTAAGGATGCCATCGACTTTTGGCTCTCCTTCCTAAGCATGGCTGGTGCGCAGCCGGACTATGTCACTATCCATCCCGACAAGCTGTTTCAATGGGCGCCCTTCTACGGTGATCGAGTGCCGATCCGACCTGATCCAGAATGCACGTGGAGCGATGGAGACATTTCCGGATACTGACTGAATTCTACAAGAATGAAGCAGAGCTCGAAATATCGTCAATCCACTCGAGACCTGCATTGACGTAGGATTTGGACCTCGAGCGTCTCGACACGGTTGTCAGTGGAACTCCTCCGCCTACGCCGCAGGATACGCTTTCGGCCGCGATTGAACGCATCATTGCCAGCGGTTATCGCCCAGGTAACAAGCGGCAGGGTTATGTGTTGCGTAAGCTCCTTCGGCAGCTTTGGGTTTCTGGCGGGTCTCTGGACCATCGGTTTTCTCACGACGAAGTCGAGCGCCAGAAGCGGCTACGCAGGGCGTTACAAGCGACTGAAGCCGCAGTATCCCGACAAGCCACCTGACGTGGTGGTTCGATACCCACGGTATCGAAATAGCCGATATGGAGGGGCAGGCCTGAGCCGCCGACGAGGTCATCGAATGAAGGCTTTTGTTGCGGTGCATGATTCCGGACGTGGCACCTTTTCCCTTCGAACCTACCGAGACGACCGAAGCACTCCAAAGTCGACGAAGGGGGCAATGGCGAAATTGACCCACGAGAGAAGCTCTACTCTTACTGCCTATCCGGATATCACCCACACTTCACTATGGATTGCCGATCAAGCAATGTCCGCGTGAGGCGCTTTCTGGAGATCGATTTCCGGGGTTAGGGGCCCGCCAGCGCCAGTTCATGGCTACTTCATCGCAGCGTGGCAATCGCCTCTCAGTATCGAATTTAGGCATTGGGCCGCTCCAGCGGAACGTAGTGTCCACATTTCTGGATGAGATGAAGACGTCCGTGCTGCGCTGAATCGGCCTGTGCTGCGCCCACTTTCGACCGGGAGCGTTGTCATCGCGCCGGTTACGACGATGACCGGACCGGGAAACGCTGGAGAGGAATTGATCACGGCTCGGTCTGCTGTGGAAGGCGGTTACACCGCGTGCCACATCCAGCGGCGACTGGAGAAGCGTTAGTGCGCTTCGCATCGCCGATCATTTGGCTGTCGGCAAAACTTGAAAACAATGAAGCCCAGACGATCTTCCAGGCTTCCTCCAATCCCTTTTCTTGAAGCATGCACAGCAAGGAAGCATGCAGCGCAGGGTCTGGCCGATGCGCGGCCTTGGTCCCGATGAGAACCAGGGCGGCGACTCGGTCAGGTGCAGCAACCGCCAGCTCAAGCGCGCAAGACCCTCTAATCGAACACCCGACGACAATCAGGCGATCTTCTTTCACGAGCTTCAGCGTTGCGGCTGCCCACGCTTCGATACTGTCACCCAAAGGGTAAAGCGTCGGCGTATAAGCTGAATCGGGGAGAAGTTCCTTCTGTTTGACCCACATCGAGCCATCAAGCGGAAGTGCATGCAGGAAAAGTAATGCCAATTTCTCACGAGTGATCATACGGCACGCTATTTGATTGGCGACTTTCGGCTTTCTTATCAAAGCCGCTGGGTGTTCGCCCCTCAATGTCGATCTCCGGCACACGGCGTCGCGCTCTCGCATCGCCCAGACCGGACTAACACCTACGTCGCGATTGACCCGGTTCAGACGCGCGCGCGCGGCCTGGGAGGCCATCACGCAGCCTATGAGGCCGCCAAGCGATGACGCCTTCAGTCCGCGCACGCACCTCGGGCGAAGCTAGACACGTGGCGACGGCTTCGTAGCCGGGGCGCCGCGATAGGGTGCGACGCGGGTCGGTGGGCTGTGATTGGCGGGGCAGAGGATGATCGCCTCGTCGGCGCCCACGGCGTCCAAGTCCAAGATTGCGTTGGAGCGCGTGAGAACGAAGAGCGGGCGCCCGTCGGGCCCACGGCGGCGCAGGTGGGCAATCAGGGCCTCCTGGGTGGCCTTGTCCAGCCCCTGTTCCAGCATGTCGATGACCAGAATGGCCGGGCCTTCGGATTCCAAGTCCCGTGAGCAGCGCGACCAGGGCCTCCGACACCGTCGCGCACCGTCCTCGACGAGCCAGGCGAGGGTCTGATCGACTCGCGATTTGAGAGCCGGGTCGGCGTCCAGTCGCGCCTGAGCCGCCGCGCCTCCGTCTGCCAACCGTTCCAAGCCGAGGAAGGCGGCATCAGGGAGGGCTTCGGCGATGCGCCTGGCCAGCCGTGTCTTGCCGCTGCCCAGCGGGCCGATGATGTAGTTCAGAGGGCGGATGTCGCGCAGCTCGAACTGTTCGCCGCCCCAGGGCCAGGGAAGGTCGAATGCGACGCTGAGTCTCGGTGGCCGGTCCCAGCAAGCGCGCCAGTTTTCCGGCGGCCGGCGCTTCGCCCTGGCGAGGTCGCAGCGCAGCCGGCGGACCTTTTCCACGGCGTCGGCGAGTTGTCGGACCCGGACTTCCAGTGTTGCCTGGTGCGCGGCCAGAGCCGGCTCGAGGTCCCTGCGCGTCGCCGCCCAGCACCCGCGCCACTTGGCCGAGGCTGAGGCCGAGCGTGCGCAGGGCCGCGATCTCGCTGGCGCGGGCCATCTCGTTCGGGACCGTAGGCGCGCCATCCGGCTGCGGTGCGGAGCGGGATGATGAGGCCGCGCTGCTCGTAGAGCCGCAGGGCCTTGGCGGAAACGCCGAGCCGTTTGGCGGCTTCGGAAGGGTTCAGGAATTGGGCGGAAGAGCTCACGAATCACCTCATCGTTGGCTGACCGCCATCCTTATCGAGGCGGCCTCGAGGCCCAGGTCAAGTAGGCGTTTTGCCGTTTTCAGCTATTCTTCCACCGCCGAAGTAGGCCTCAGTGTCTACGTCAGCTGGCACACAACGTCAGTTCGCTGCAGCGCACGCGGATCGTCCGGTTGCAGGCTTGCTGACGCGGTTGGCGATAGCTTCGCTCGCACTCCCGGTCGCGTGACCGGTGCCGCCCTTTTTCAGCGAGACGTCGACGCTTTGCTGAAGTCTGCCGCGCATATCTGCGCAACAAGTCCGTCCTGCTGGCAGCGACGGCGTAAGTCGTCGAAGCTGCCTTCCTCAAAGTTTCGTGTGTGGGTTACAATGGACGGGGGGTCGCGCGGGTTCGATGCGACCCTAACCAATCGCGAAAACCATCAGGAGGAAACGATGCTCGCACCCTGCCAGCACGTTCGCTGGGAATGATCGGTCTTGCCGCGATCGTGGCAGCGCCCACGGCATGGGCCCAAGACGCCCCGCCCGTCCGCGTGACGTGGCACCATTGAGCGCGTCGAGGACCCCGTCTATGTGATCAAGTCACGCGACGGCACCGAGCTGAAGTTGACGGTGGCCGCCAAGCCCTCGATTGCGGCCTCGTCAAGGCCGTCTCAGCTTGCCGACATCAAGAGAGGGCTCCTTCGTGGGGGTCACCTCCATGCCGCAGCCCGACGGCAGCCTGAGTGCCCTCGAAGTGCACATCTTTCCCGAGGCAATGCGTGGAACCGGAGAAGGACACTACCCGTGGGATCTCCGGCCGCAGAGCACGATGACGAACGCGAATGTCGAGCGGCAGGTCGGCGCCACCGTCGACGGTCGAACACTGACGCTGAAATACAAGGACGGCGAAAAGAACATCTTCGTGCCGGCCGATACGCCCATCGTGATCTACGAGTTGGGGACCGGGCAGATCTCAAGGCCGGCGCCAAGGTCTTCATCGTCGCCGTCAAGCAGTCCGACGGAACGCTCGAGGGTCGTGCGTGGCGCGTCGGCCGCGATGGCGCAGCGCCGGCCTTCTGACCGAGTGGGATTTTGCAGCACGATGGGCTGCACCCCGGCCTTCCCGTGGAGAGCCCATCGTGTCTTACCGGTGGGACCATCGATGGGTTTCGCTGCGCTGTCAGCGCATCCGCCGTTCGAAATGCCGCACGCATGTTTGGCGCGCCACATAAGTATCCTAGACCGCTCGGGCGCCGACCGCAGACCTATCGACGTAATGGGCCTCGGTGGGTGCTGGCGGAACATCGTCCCCCCGGAGAGGAGCAAACCATCCCCGGACGAGCTCGGGCCGTCCAGTCTAAGGAGGCAAGAGCATGAACGATAAGCTGCGCTTAGCGCTCGGATATGTGCTGTGCGCCTTGTACACGAGTGGTCTCTCCCATCCGCTGCAGAGCGCAGACTCAAGCCTGAAGGCGAGATGCGCTGGGCCTTGTACGTGACTCTATCTCCCGCCCGGTACGATCCAGGTGAAGTCGTCGGCGTGCTTACGCCGTTTTGGGTGCCTTTACGCGCTGCATGATGCACTCGTGAAGCCCATGCCGGGAAACCACCTGAGCCCGAGCTTGGCAGAATCGTGGGTGTTGAGCCCCGACCAGAAGGTCTACGAGTTCAAGTTGCGTGAGGGGCTGAAATTCCACAACGGCGAACCGTTCACAGCCGAGGATGTGAAGTTCAGCTTCGACCGGGCCAAGACGAAACTGCTGCACCAGAAGGTGAAGGAGGTAGCCGTCGTCGACCCCTATCGAGTGCGCTTTATGCTCCACGAACCATGGCCTGATTTCATGACCTTCTACGGCACTTTTGCCTCAGGCGCGGGTTGGATCGTGCCAAAGAAGTATGTCGAGTTCGGTCGGCACAGAAGGGTTCAAGAAGCACCCGATTGGACTGGGACCCTACAAGTTTGTGAGTAGCGTACCCGGAGTCGATTTGGTGATGGAGGCCTACGAGGGTTATTGGCGCAAAATGCCTTCAGTGAAGCGGTTGGTCTACAAGAGCGTGCCAGAAGCAACAACGCGATTGGCCATGCTCAAGCGCGGAGAGGTCGACCTCGCCTACCTGCTCGACGCACCGATGGCAGAGGACTTGAAGCGAGATTCAACGCTCAAACTCGTCTTTTCAGGGGGGATCGCTACCTACTATCTCGATTTCCTAGATATGTGGGACCCAAAATCACCCTGGGCCGGACCGGCGAGTGCGGCTGGCTGCCAACTATGCCATCAACCGACGGGAACTGAGCCAAGCCGAGACCCTGGGCGCCTCCCCACCGACAGGGAATATTGTGCCAAAGACTTTCGAGTTTGCGCTGCCCATTGAGCCATATCCCTACGATCCCGCCAAGGCTAAGCAGTTGCTGGCGGAGGCCGGTTATCCCAACGGCTTCGATGCGGGTGACCTTTACCCCTGGCCACCCTATTTCTCGGCGGGCGAGATCATCACCGAACTATCTTCAAGCGGTTGGTATCAAAACCCGGCTGCGCACCATGGAGCGCGCCGCTTTTTATTCCGCACTTGGCTCAAAGAAGCTCAAAGGGTTGTAGCATGTGCTTGAATGCCGTGTATGGCAATGCAGCTTCGCGCATGTCGGAGACGGTCCCAAGCGATGGCGCGTTTGCATACGGAGCCTTTCCCGACATCGACGCCTCCATACAAGGAGCAGGCGCAGGAGACCGATCGTGGCAAGCGCGAGAAGTTGTTGCACCAGATCCAGGAACTGCTGCATGAGCGCGTGAGGTTTGGACCGATTTTCGAGTACGTCTGGCCGAGCGCCGTTGGCCCGCGCGTTGCCGATCCAGCCCTTATGTTGATCGATCCCTACCCCTGGTCGGCACCGCTCGAAGACGTGCGTCTCAAGAAGAACTAGGCCGATGCGGATGAACATAACGCACGATGTATCCGCCCAAGGGAGTAGCTATCAGGCCGCCGATGACCAGTGCTGCGATGTGCGCTAAATGAGCTATCCCCAACTCGATGAAGAAGGTGGTCGCCACGGCCATGGTGACGAAAAACTCCGCGGCGTTGACTGAACCGATAACCTTGCGCGGGGCATGACCCGAGCCAATTAGCGTCGAAGTAACCAACGGTCCCCAACCGCCTCCGCCGACCGCATCCAGGAACCCACCGACAAGACCGAGTGGCGCCGCATATCCAACCTTTGCATCCTCACTTTGTCGGGGCCAGCTTCGCCGCCTTCATCAGGATGAGCATTCCAATCACCAGCAGGTAAGCTGAAACGAAGGGACGGATCGCCCGGCCGTCGATATTTGCGCCGGCCATGCCGAGCGTGAGGAAAAGCCTCCGATTGATATTCTGGTGGAACAGATGTGCCAGCCCAGACGCCGCCGTGGTCGCCACCTCGGCAGTATGAACCGCCGCGCTGGCCTGAGCAGGCGGTATACCGAAGGAAAGCAACGCAGTCGTCGAGATGAGGCCAAATGCCAACCCGAGCGCTCCGTCGACAAGCTGTGCGCAAAAGCCAACTCCTATCAGAGCGCGGCTAGGCTTTGTCGGGGATGAACGTCGCGGCCTCGCTGGCGCTGCGGTCGGCCGGGGGCCAGTTTGCCGCGGTGGTCCGCGAGCGGCAGGGACCCACCCCGAGCCTCTACTTTCGCTTCACTGCGCTTGGCATGCCGCCATATGGCGCATTGCCTCAGTTTGCGGCGAAGCAATAGAGCAAGCCTGCACCGCCCGAACTCTTTAGCGCTGCTGCCTGCAGCCGCGTGAAGGATGAGAGGCATTCCATGACTTCGATGGTGCATCGTCGCGAAGGCCCATGCGGTCATGAGGCCGACCATGGCCGCACCCTCACCGTTCTTGGTCCAGTTGCCGCACGTCATGTCTTTTTCGGGAGGCAAAGGCCCGTCCGTCGGCCGTCGAGCACGATTGTCGGCGGGCAACGTCTTGTCGCTCGGAGACGACGCTCGTGGGTTGCGGAAAGGGTACGGTTGAGAAGGCAGCTGCAATTGGGCCATAACCAGTAGAGATCAATCTAGTTCGAAAAATATTTGTTGACTCGCAAAGAGGCGACTTTAGAAATTTGGGCTCGGTTCACGATTTGCGTCGGCTTACCTGTTTGCGCCGCCGTTGCCGGCACCCTTTCCGGTGAGGGGATCTGAGTGCACGAGTTGCTCAACGCCTCGATCCTGATTGTGCGGGTTGCTTTGCTACGTCGTCCCTGGGGGCTCTAATGTTGCTATCTTCGCTGGTTCGATCAAAACAAGGGCAGGGTAAGGTCGGCGGGTACCGGCGCCATCGCGCTCGCGGCCGCAACTGGTCTCTTTGGCTTGCTGTGGGCGCAGGACATACGCGCCGAATTCAAGGTGCGCTCTCCCAACATCGACTACGGAGAGGATCGAGATCGAGCACAACCTCGCCGTGACCTTCGACAAGCGCGCGGACAAAAATCACGATATCAGCAGTCCGGTTGAGGTCAGCGTTGGTCTGTTGCCGTTTTGGAAGCTGGAACTCGAGGGCGAGATCGAACGCCATCCCGGCGAAAATACGCAGTGGGAAGCCACCACCATCGAGAACTATTTCATGCTTACAGAGCCGGGAAAGTACTGGCTCGATGTTGCGCTGTTTGCCGAATTTGCTCGAGCAACCAACCACGAGGAGCCCAATACGGTCGAGCTGGGTTTGCTCATGCGCAAGGAGCATATGAACTGGCTGCACACGCTCAACCTGTTCTGGGAGAAGCCGGTCGGGAGCAAGGCCGAGCCGATCCGACACCGTGTCTTATGCCTGGCAGAGCCGATACCGCCTGAACCAGTATTTCCAGCCGGGCATCGAGTTCTACGGCGAAATCGAGGACGTCAATAATCCCGGCCGGTTCAATCAGCAGGAGTTCCGCATCGGCCCGATGTTCCACGGCAGCACGAAGCCTGGCGAATATCTTTGGCACGGGCAAACTCGTGTACGAGGCGGGATACCTGTTCGGCGCCACCTCGGAGACCGAAAAAGGTACTTTGCGTACCCGCCTTGAACTCGAGATCCCATTCTGAGCCAGAGTAAGCCGGCGCATCCGGGCTTTTGGTGAAACCGGCCAAAAGCCGCACTGATGGCCCATGGCCGGCGCATTCGGATTGCCAGCTATTGGATCGATCAGGCAGGCAGGCTGGTGAAGTGCAGTAAGCGTAAATACGTCAGCGCATGGTGCGTCCGACGCAAAGACCAATCGCTGGCATCGAGCAATGCTAACCACGCCACAAAATGATGGGCGGCTCGAACCTCCCGACGGAACATTGTCGCCCTATATTTTGGGAGACGCCGAGAACCGTTAAGACTATAGATTAGAGTGATGGACTCGCCAGTTTTCGTCAGTTGACGGCTCGGATCCTGCCCAGTATCGCAGCTATCGACCGCAGGGCGTGGGATAGGATCTTCGGCGCCGCCAGCAGGGTTTCGACTACTATCTTGCCTGCGAGAATGCACCTCCATCCATGTTTGAGTTTTCGGCGGTTGGAGTTTTGGATGGCGAGACCCTTGTGGCGGGTGCGCCCGCGTTCCGCACCAACTTTCGCCTCGACATGATGCTGGAGGGCCGTTCGCGTAACCTCGCGGACTGGGTCGGGCGCCGGTTCCCCCGGCTGATAAACATTGCGGTAATGGGCGCCGGCTCACCGCACTCAGATGACCTATCCCTGGCGATCGATCCTGCATTGAACGCATCACAGCGCAAGCTAGCGCTCGAAATGCTACTCGACGGACTGGAGCGGCAGGCGGCACTCTCGGGAATCGGCATGACGTTCCTCAAGAATGTGAGCGATCGCGACAGCCATTGGTCGCACGAGGTCTTGCAGCGGCGAGGCTATGCACGAGTTGCCGCGCTCCCCGATCGCCACGCTCTCAGTCCCAAATTCCGACGAAGCCTACATTGCGAGCCCTATCAGCCAACATGCGCAGCAACATGCGGCGCAAAATGAAGCGATGCGAAGCAATTGCGCGTTGAAGTTCGCGGCTCCGTTGAAGGCGTCGAGGAGGAAATCTTTGCTTTGCGGGAGGCCACCCGACGACGCGCAATGACTAATTACGATGTCTTTGCCGAAGTTTCGACGAGCTACTTTCGGCATGTGTTGTCCCACCTCGGCGAGAGAGCCAAGCTATTGCTGTATTGGAGGGGCGACGCTCTTGTTGGCTTTGCGCTCGTCTTGATCGAGCCAGGTCGGCTTATTGAGAAGTACAGTGGCATGCGGTATCCAGATGGCCCCGTTCATGGCGTTTTCTTCATGAACTGGATGACGCAGGTGCGCCTAGCGCGTCGAGCGCGGCATTCCTAAGTTGCACGCCGGTGAAACGACATATCTCACCAAAGCGAGACTGGGGTGCAAGCTTCCACCGCTCTTGGATCTACTTTCGCCACCATCGCAGACCCGTGAACGGTCTGTTTGGCCTCCTGAGCCGCTGGATCGCGTTCGATAGCACCGACCCCGACCTACGCAAGCTGGGGACTAAAGCGCGCCTATGTAGAGCCATACTTGTGAGCCCGTCCCGACTGAGCAGCCGCAGTCTATGGGCGCGGATTGCGCGTCTCCGAGCCCATCCGTGCGGGTCGCTGGAGAGACCGCAAAGCTCGGTCGCGTCTGGCCTCACATGCTCCGCCGTTCCTGCGGCTATTATCTTGCCGATTAGGTGCCGATCTGCGCACCATGCAGGACTACCTTGGTCACCGAGATCCTAAGCACACCGCTCATTACACCCGTGTTACCGGGTAGTCGGTTCGAAGGCTTGTGGAAATAGCCTGAGGCCCGAGCCGGCCGTCCTCCGCCTCCTGAGCCCGATGCTCAGCCCACATGCGGCTAGGCTGGCGGGGTAGGCCCCCGCACCATGCGCTGTCATGCCTCCGTGACACACAACCACAGCTTGCCGCGCGACCGGCTTAGTCGAGCCATTCGTCGACTTGGGCAGCAAGATCAGACGACAATGACGAAGCGGAGGTTTTTGAGCGCCGTGTTGGGCCGGTAATCGGCAGGTCGGCAGGGTTTTCGACCGTGCGAGAACGCTCGTCGCCGGTGGGGTTGCTCGATCACTCCGCGCCCGCTTCTAAGCGCCTCGAGAGCCGCCAACTGCGGCGACCTCTTGTCTCGCTTCGCGCGTCACCGAAGTGGTTCATGACCTCTCGACAGCATATCTGCGGAACGTGGCATACTTTTCGCCAATTTTCAGCGCCGCCTGATAGTCCGCGTCCTGTACCAGGCATTCAATTGCATCGAGGCTATCCCAGCTTGGATCGCACACGCGCTTTGGCGGCGCGCCTGCGAGTCCGACGGATGCCCCCTTGACCGCTACAGGGTGCAGCCTCTCCTATCGCCTCCTGATGTCGACCCTAGCCATGTCCCTGATATACCGGGTACCCCAAAGCGGAGGAGGTCTTCGTGCGCGTATTGCTGACAGGTGCAACAGGACTGATTGGTTCGGCTGTGTTTGCCCGGCTGCGGAGCGAAGGGCATCTGGTTGTAGGCCTCACCCATGGATATCCTCGCAAGGTTACTCCTGACTGGATCACGTTGGACATTGCTCATGCGACTGACCCAAAGGTTTGGCTACCGCATCTGGCGGGCGTCGAGGCGGTCGTAAATTGCGCCGGGGTGCTTCAGGATAGTCCGCATGACTCCACGAAGAGGGCGTCCATCACGACGGCGTCGTCGCCCTATTTTCAGCTTGCGAGCAAGCGGGCGTGCGCCGTGTCGTGCACGTGTCGGCAATCGGCTTGGATCGGGATACGCCGACAGCGTTCTCGCAGCAAGCTCGCAGGCGACCGGGCATTGATGGCTCTCAAGCTCGATTGGATAATCCTGCGCCCTTCCGTTGTCGTTGGCCGGCAAGCCGTATGGGGGCAGCGCTCTTATCCGTGGACTGGCGACGCTGCCCGTGCTGCCGGAAGTCCCCGATGCTGGCATGCTGCAAATCGTCCAGCTCGACGATCTAGTTCGCACGATCCAATTCTTCGTCAATCCAAATTCACCTGCACTGGATCGTCTTGAAATTGCCGGTCCTGATCGTCTGGCGCTCACAGATGTCGTCCGTGCCTACCGTCAATGGCTTGGATGGGGCGAACCCCGCCTAGTCCATCTGCCACAGCGTGGCTGTTCACCACAATGTACCGGGTCGGCGACTTCATAGGGTCGCTGGGTTGGCGAGCGCCCATGCGCAGTACCGCGCGGATGGAACTCACACGTGGCGCAGTTGGTGATCCGATCGAATGGACCGCGGATCACGGCAATCGTGCCACAGCCTCTGAGCAAAGCGCTCGCCGCCGAGCCCGCCTCTGTTCAAGAAAGGTGGTTTGCACAGCTTTACCCTTCTTAAGCCACTTGTGCTCGGCATACTGTCGCTCTTCTGGATTGTCACCGGCTTCGATCTCCGTCGGCCCGGGCTGGACCATCGGCATGAGCCTCTTGACCGAAGGTGGCTTCGCCAAGCTTGGACCATTTGCCCATCCATGGCTGGAGCTGCCGCCGATACCTTGATTGGGATCAACATCGCTTTCCGCAGAACGGCAAGGATTGCACTTTATACTGCGCTGCTGTTGTCCCTCGTTTATGTAGTCATTGGCACGATCTTGGCCCCCTGGCTATGGATCGACCCGCTGGGACCGATGTTGAAGATCGGACCGATCATGGTCCTCCATCTGGTCGCCATCGCCATCCTGAGCGACCGCTGTGATGCTCGCCTATCTTCTCCTAAAATATGTGCATATCGTCGGCGCAGCAGTTCTTCTTGGAACCGGCGGCGGAATCGCCTTCTTCATGCTGCTCGCACATCGCACCGGTGACACCGCCGTGATTGCCGCCGTGGCGCGCATCGTAGTGGTCGCCGACTTCGCTTTCACCGGCGAGCGCCGTTGTAGTTCAGCCGATCACGGGGGCGTTGCTGATCTGGTAGTCTGGGTTACTCGATTTGGGACTGCTGGATCGTGCCTCGATCCTGCTCCTATCTCATCCACAGGTGCGCGCTTTGGACTCCAGTGGTGTGGATGCAAATGCGCATGCGCGACTTAGCCACCGAAGCGGTGCAAATGGAGCAAAGGCCCTGCCGCAAGAGTATCATTGGCTCTTCCGCAGTGGTTCGCCTTCGGTGTCCCAGCATTCAGGTCCCGTCCTCGTCATCGTCTGGCTCATGATTGCCAGGCCGCGGATTGGCTTCTGAATTTCCTGCGCTGGCCGAGTAGCACCTAGGTCACGGAGGTGTGTCATTTTGGCTGCGCTTTCGCCTCCGAACATGGCACAACCCGAGGCTTCGTCGGCAGCGATTCAGACACGTCGTCGACGCGTTGAATGCACTTCCGCCCATGACACCTTGCGGAGCATTGCTCGGTGGCATGCTTGAATGCTAATTGGATCGCTGATGGGCGCTGAACTCTTCGAAGCAAACAGGCCGAAACGTTGTCGCGGCATGCTGCGCAACGCATTCGCTCGACGTCGCGGCCACTCTGCGCGCGTCGGACGATAGGTAAATAATGGCTCCCCGGTATTTCAAGTGGGTAGACCGGATGTCGATTTTGCCCGCTTTATCAGATAGGTAATGGCGACGAGATCGCACAGCGAGCGGTAGCCCGCGGGCTTTTGGCCTTGGCGGCCTGGACTGAGGCTGTTGATGCTCTCGATCGAGGCCGTTGGCTATGCCGGCTATCGAACCGGGCGAGAATGCCATCGCGGTGCTTCTTGATGGTGCGCGCCGCCTCCTTGATCCGGTTCGAGCCGGGACCGGATCGCCCGGCTGTACCAGCGATCCGAGAAGCTGGGCGCCCCAGTCCCAGTTCGGCTGAGGTTGCTGTTGGCCCCGAACCTCCCTGGAAGGCGACGCGGATCCGATAGGCGCGTGCGGTTTTTAGATGCAACCGCGTCAGAGCGGCGAGGCTGGGCGCGGCTCTCGGCGGCTCGACAGCGAGGGTTCATTACGCAGCCAGAGATAGCGGCTCCTCTTGAGCTCCGGCCGCCGCTTTGCTCTCGGCGCGCCGGACCTTGTCGACCGCATCGTTGACGAGTTTGACGGCGTGAAATTTGTCAAAGGTGATCTCAGCCTCGGTGAGGTTGTCGGTCACGCCCATGATGTAGGCGGCGCTCATATCGATGCACACCTGCTTGATGCGCGAGGCATCCCAGTTGTGGTCGTCGACATGATCCGTGAACTGAGCGACGGTCTCGGCACCACGTCCTTCGGCAACGTAGACAACCTTTCTGCTGTCGATATCGACGAAGAGCGTTATGTAGTTGTGGCCGCGTTTGGCCGCGGTCTCGTCGATGGCAACGCGCCGCAAGCCCGCAAGCTCCATGCGCGCCACGGCCTTCTCGACGTAGTGCAGGACCACTCGCCACAGACGCGTATCGTGCTCTCCCACGAGGCGGGCTGCGGCGGCGACGGGCATGGCCGTGACAAGCGTCATGGCAAAGGCCTCGAACAAGAGCGTGAAGCCGGACCCGGGCCGTGCCACGGCACATCGACGAGGCGCACGCCGCAATTGGGACAGTCAATACGGGCGACGCGCGTGCAGGAACGCCTGGTGCTGGAAGAAATCCAAATGCCGCCAGATCTTCTTGACGGTGTCGTGCACCGGGCAGCCGGCGCTTGCCGCACTCGGGACACGCGAACCGGCCGCCGGTCTTGAAATCGATCTCGATGTCGAGCCGCTTCCTCTCGGCGTCAAAGTCGGCCGCCGCCACCATCCACGGCGGCACCAGGCCGAGTGCGGCGAGGAACAGATCGATATCTCGCATGGTCGGCTCACTCTCGCCCCGTTTGCCGCAATGGTGCCGTCGTCCTCGCGGCCGTCAAGGACGAAGCCCTAACGGGCGCGCGATCCTCGCGCGTCCTTGACCGCCACTCGACACGCCGGGAGCTTGAAGTATGCGGCCGAGGGGCGGAAGGATAGCTCCGCAGGGGCCAAACCAAAGGATAATAGCGAGGCCAGAAGCCATGTCTGGCCAGCCAGGTTACCCACTCCACGCTTCAGCGAGGAGGCTTTTTGCGGGCCGTGGCAAGCGTCGTCTAGCGCTTCTTTGTTCCGACTTGTTCGGCGTCAATGGCAACGCCTCAGTTCGAGTTTGTGCCACAGACGCTGTGTATTGGAAATCACATGCGGGGTCTCGTGCTGGGCAAGGTGTTCGCAGTGTGGTCGAGGGTGGTGGCGAACCGCTCCTACCGCCCCGAAAGACACTATATGCGCGGACCAGGCCCTAAGACGCTTGCGATGATAGGGAGGCGGTACCGGGCTGAGACCGCACAGGAGACGCAGAGCCGCTGTCAGAGCACTGGCTCGCACTCATTCATTCCATCGATGAGCAGGAGAAGAAGATGTGCGTGGACGATCAAGCGAACGCACGCTGACTGCATCGTCTGTTCGCGTCAGCTCTCGTCGTCAGGGATGTTCAGCCCGCAACAGGTAGGCTTCACAAAAATAGGCCGTGCTTGCCGGCGCCGTGTTCTGGCAGGCGGTAGGTGCGCGGCCGAAGCGAGAGCTGGAGTTGAGCGAATACGCGGCGTTCGTCCCCGCGAGTTGGCGGAAGAAGGCGCAATGAGGAGTTGGCCAACTCAGCCAAAAAGGCCTCCGTTCGGGAGGAACAGAGGCCTCAGGGATCGGGTACGCGCGGTCCTCGTTGAGGGGAAGTACCGCGCCTTTATTGTCAGAACCCTACGGACGGCTCTGTGGGTCGAAGCATAACTGATTCTGTCGTGCTCGGGTTGTCGGACCAATATTGGATGGGTGATGTGCTCACGCATACTAGATGGTGCACCTGGCGGCAAAGAAGGGGGCGCCACGGCATCCGCGACCACGCCCTTCTGCTCATGATCTACCGGCACGGCTTGCGGGTCAGCGAGGCCATCCAGATGCGGCGCAACCAGCTCGATGTCAAGCGGTCGAGGCTGTGGGTCGCTCGCCCTCAAGGGCAGCCTGAGCGTCGAGCACCCGATCGCCGGCGATGAGCTGCGGACGATCAAGCGCTACCTCGCCACCCGGGAGGACAATCTGCCCTGGCTGTTCGTGTCCGAGGCGGCAGGCACAGCTCACGCGCCAGGCCGTCAATTATATCGTGCGGGTTGCTGGCGAGACCGCAAAGCTCGGGCGCGTCTGGCCGCACATGCTGCGCCACTCCTGCGGCTACTACCTAGCACGAGCAGGGCACCGATCTGCCGTAAGCGCAACGGCCGGCCCACGCGTGGATTGGCTTGCGCTTACAGCACACAAGGCCGATTGCGCAGTTTTGCCCGTTTTGCTACGACCGGCCTGGGGGCAGCTGTTCGAAGAAGGCGCCGACCGCGAGCGGCGCTCTTCCTGGGATGCCTGGCGCCTGGCAATCTGCGCTGAAATCCTGCGAAGCGCCTCGGCAGCCCCTTGGGCACCACCGTAGAACCTGGAGCACCTACAGGTGCAAGCCTCTACTAACGCATCTGCCACTTACTGCGTGAGCCACATCGCAGCTGTTACCGGCCGTATCCGCATCCTCGCTGTCACCGGCCGTATCCGCCACACTCGTTGCGGTAGCGCCGGCAATTGCCTTCGCCGACCTCACCGCGCTCTTCTTTGTTGATGCAGGCGCGGCGCAGCCGCTCGCAGTACGACGCTCGTCCACCGCATTCCTGGCGGTATCTACGGCAGTTTCCTTCTCCCGCTTCACCGCGCTCGAGATTTGAACTCGCACGCGCGCCGTAATCTGGCGCAGTAGTGGTCGTATTACGGGCTTTGTTCGATCAGCAGACCCTGCTGCGAGGCAGCATCAGCGCAATGTCACCTGCTGGCCACTCCCCATTGCCGAGGCGGTCGAGACGGGAGTAGCCGGGGGCTCGCCAGACGCGATAACTCCCACGATCAAAAATCGTTTTTTCAGCTCCTATACCCGGTTTTGTTCCTCCGACGCCGGGATCAATGCAGCGCGTTGCGCGAAGTTCCGTATGTTTTTTCACGACGCCTTTTTAATGAGCGGACTGCACTTGACGTGCGGTTAAGCGTCTATTCATCTGCCGCAAACCATTGCTGGCCGTGAACCGGAAATGAACGCGATGGTGGCGGCGTTAAGCTGATCAGCCAATTTCCAACAAGTTCAGGTGGATAATTGGTTTGTGTCTCGGCTCCTGGAGGTGAGCATCCAGAACGAGCAACAGATGAAGATCTTATCGATGGCAGCTTTGGTCGCTGCGCTCGCTGCCGCGCCTGCGGCTCTTTGCACAGCAGGCGTCTGCCCCAACCGCCACCAAGGAGTCGACTGTGAGAAAGCCAGATGAAGTGGGACGAAAAGGGCAGCAAGGATAGTAAGTGCGCGTGCGTGGCTGCTGCGCCGGCGCCGGCCAAGGCAGGTGAAGACCCGAAAGAGTAACGGACAGTTGCATCCAACAGGTGCGTAACTAAGACGGGATGCGCGAAGACAGGCGCTAGATTGATCGGTGCAAAGGCCAGCGCGGGCGACACGGAGCCGGAATGGCTCTGCTGAACTATTTCCCAGCCCGCCAGCTGACCTACTCTGACCGCTTGGCGCCTATGGGCTTGCATTCGCCATCGAGGTGCTTCGCGCCCGGCGGCCCGTCGCGCATTACGGTTCAGGTTTTCTGTGACGCGTTGGCTCTTCAGGATATTCGCACAGCGGAACCATCAGCGCGTACTCAAGTCCGTTTTCCGTCAGCTCCATGACGGCGTGCCCGTACATTGACAACAGCGCAGATCCAAAACCCGGCGTGACTTTGGTGGGAGGGGCGGCCCGCCCCGCTCCGTCCAGCTGAGTTTGAGATGCCTGCCCTCGGCGGTGAATACCACCGACCACGCCAGAGTGACGGTCCCCTGTTGCGCCGACAAAGATCCGTATTTTACGGCGTTGGTCGCCAATTCATGGACGATCAACGCAAAGGACTGAAGCGAAGCCATTTCCCACCACCAACGGTTCACCGTCGATCAACACTTGGGCCCCGAAGGCGGCGAGCTGGGTATCTGCGCAGATCCCTCAAGTGGCACGCCGGGGCCACCTTCGCCCGCCACCAGATCCTGAGCCTTGGCGAGGGCGTGCAACCGTCCGAGGAGAGCCTTTGATGCTTCTTCCACATTTGCGGCTCGCGAAAGGGTATTCGGTGGCGAGCGACTGCACGACGGCAAGTAGGTTCTTACAGCGATGCTGCATCTCGCGCACCAGCACCTTCAGTTGTTCCCTGGAGGCTTCAAGCTCCGCCGTTCGTTCGGCGACCCGTTCTTCGAGTTTCTGCTTGAGCATCTCAAGTTCGCGGCGATGGCTGCAACGAGATCCAGAAACACCTTGACCTTTGCCCGAAAAACGGATGCCAAAACGAGCACACTCACGTAATCGACCGCACCTGTATCGTAACCCATGCAGTTGGTCCAGTTCGGACTGCGCAAATCGCCGAAACAAAAATGATGGGAGTTCGCGCGAAACGCGGGTGCCCCCGCACCATTCTGGCGAACTCAAACCCGTCGATATGTCCGGCATCGAGACGTCGGTAATGATCAAAGCGATGTCGGTATTGAGAAGGGCGCGGAAACCGCTTTCAGCGGACTCAGCCTTCACTCAGCCGGGCTCCCCAGACCGACGCAGCATGACCTCGTAGGCCAAGAGCTTGGCGGGCGTGTCGTCAACAAGCAGGATGGTTGCGGCGTAACTGGGATCACGGTCGTCTGTATTATCCATGCGCAACACCCCCACAATCTCGCGCTTTCTCATGCAATGAGACTTCTTTCCCGGCGCACCTCGGAGCCCTCGGCAAGCGCGCCTGTAGCCGTCCCGCAATGGGAAAGCATTACCCGGCTTGGATTCCAGGATCGGCCATGGAAAGAGCGATGACGGCTTCTAGCCGCCGCCAAGGCTCGGCGTCGCGTTCAGTGCCAGGAAAATGAATGGACATGGCGAGATCGCCTCGCCCCGCACCGCTGCCACAACGCTGATTTAGAACCTAGGGTTCCACGTCCGGGCAACACGAAGGTCAGGTGATACTTCACAGGTTATCCACAAGGACCTAACAGGGGACTGGAAATAGAACAGCGCTCTCGCCCGTTGTGCATGTGACCCGGGCCTGGCACCCGCACCACCCGAGGCCCTTCCGGGTCACCCGCTTGAAGGCATCCTGCGGGTTTTGTAAATGCGTACAGGATGCCTCGCGGGCCTTTCTTGACCTAACGGGGAGCCCCACCCATGAGGCGTGGGGCTTCTTCCATACATTAAGATAAACTGAGGAACGGCAAGC
>ERZ1370068.2892-contig-2020_pt1 | contig 95306 bp, 127 predicted proteins | sample MGYA00561227_ERZ1370068 | MGnify/ENA primary metagenome ERZ1370068 (study PRJEB38410, sample SAMEA6850437) | metagenome | study: Metagenomic assessment of the ecological functions of the soil: analysis of the soil microbiota associated with the...
TTGTACTTCGTTCAGTTACGTATTGCTAGGTGGCGGTCGTCTGCAGCGTGCCGCCCGCCAGGAGATCACGCCGCCTGCCGCGTTGCCCAGGTTGCCGTCCGCGCTCACGCTCAGCACGCCGCCCGACACCGTCGTGCCGCCCGCAGTAGGTGCGTTGGTGCCGCTCGCGGTGTCAGCGTGCCGGTGCACGTTGACCAGGTTGCGCCGGTGCCGGGGCCCGACGTGATCGTCGGGCATAGGCGCCGGTGGTGCTTTGGTCGAAGGTCACGGTGGCTGTTGGTGAATCGGATGTTGCGCTGCCCAGGGCTGGTCCGTTGTGCCTGCAAGGCGCCGCCCGCCACCGTCGCGCCGACCCGTGTGGACTGTTGGCGCGTGTGAGGATCGACCGTGCCGGCGCTCGGAGCCGTAGGCGCGCGCCGGCTCGTTGAGATACGCCGGCATAGGTGCCGTTGCTGCTCTGCTCGAAACCCGCCATGGCGTTGTTCAGGATGTTGCCCTGCAGGCTCGACGTCGTGCCGCCCAGGATGCCGCCCGCCACGGTCGTGCCGCCGCCGTAGGTGTTGGCGCCCGTCAGGTCACCGTGCCGGTGCCGCTCTTGGCCAGCAGCGGCCGCCGCCGCCCGACATGACTGCCGGCGTAGGTGCCGGTGGTGGCTCTGCAGCTGAACGCCACCGCTTGGCGTTGTTGACGATGCGTCGCCCCGCAGGTAGCTGGTGGTCGTTGCCCCTGCAGCAGTGCCGCCCGACACCGTCGTGCCGCCCGTGTAGGTGTTGGTGCCAAGCTCGAGGGTCACCGTGCCGGCTGCCGCTGCTCGACCAGCCGGCCGCCGGTGCCCGGTGATCGCCGAGGCCACCGTCGTGTTGCCGCTGTCGCCTGCGGTCAGCCGGCCGTTGCCCAGGGCGATGGTGCCGCCGCTGCCACCCCGACGGTCTGGGCGTGGCCGTTGAGATCGAACGTGCCGCCGTCTGCCGTGAGCGCCGCTCGTGGCGAGCGTGCCGCCGGTGCCGAGCCGCAGCGTGCCGGCCGACGACCGTCGTGCCGCCGGTGTAGCTGTTGGCTGCCATCGGCGTGAGCGTGCCGCTGCCCTGTGAGCCACGCCGCCGGTGCCGGTGATCGTCGAGCTGAGCGTGGTGCTGCCTGGCGCTGTTGGTGGTGAGGCGATGCCGCTGCCCAGCGCAATCGTGCCGCCGCTGCCCTGAAAGGGCGCCCACCGTCTGGGTACGGCCGTCGAGATCGAAGGTGCCGCCATTGACCGTGAGCGCCCCCGTTGCGGCCAGCGCGCCGTTGATGCCGAGTTTCAGGTGCCGGCCGACACGATCGTGCGCCACGGTAGGTGTTGGCGCCCGACAGGGTGAGCGTGCCGCTTCCGACCTTGGTCAGCGAGCCGCCGTTGCCCGATGTGGCGCCTTCACCGTGGTCGAGAGACCGTTGCCGCCGACGGTGATCCGCTTGTTGCCGAGAACGTAATTGCCCGGCGCCTTCGATCGACCCGACCGTCGTTCCGGTGACCCCGGAGTCGGGGTTGCTGATGTCCACGGTGCCGCCGGCATTGGTGATGAGGGCGCGCCTGGCCGGCGGTGCTGGCGCCCTCGAAGCTCGTCAGGCCGCCGTTCCTGGTGGTGATGGTCGCCGTCTCGGCGCTGCTGTTGTCGAGGGAACGTCTGGCCGCCATTGTCGGTGACGATGGTCGCGCTGCCGCCCTTGCTGGTCTCATGAAGAAGGTCACCCCGCCATTGTTGGTGTAACGTGGCGCCATCGGCGGTGCTCGAGCCCTGGAATCGGATGGTTCCGTCCGTGTTGGCGGTGAGGTCAGGACGAGGCGGCCGTGGCGGTGTTGAAAGGTCGCTCGCCGCTGTCGACGGTCAGGGTGGCGGAAGCGGCTGGCGGTATCGGCAAAGTCACCGAGCCGCCGTTCTTTGCGGTGGTCGCGCTGGCCGCTATCTGGCCGAACCGGAGAAGACCATGGTCGCGCTGTCGGCGTGACGGAGGCGCTGCCGGCGCTGGCCGAGTCGACGAAATGAACGCTCGCACCGTTGCTGGCAGTGAAGCGCTGCCGGCGGTGCTGCTCTCGTTGAAGGCGAATTGTCCGTTGTTGACGGTAAGTGGCGTGCGGCCGTGGTCGTGCAAAAAACGCGTCTCGCCGTCGGTGTTGGTCGCGATGCTGGTGATGCCGGCGGTGTTGGCATTTGGTCAGGTCGAGATTGCCGCCCGGCCACGGTGACGGCGCCGACGATCGTGCCCGCCCGCGTCGTGGCATCGCCGATCTGCAGCGCACCGCCGGCTGCCGTCGTGCCCGCCGGTGTAGCTGTTGGTGCCGGTGAGGATGATCGTGCCGGCGCCCTGCTTGATCGGAGTAGCCCGACGCCGTCGATGGTGCCGCTGCGGTCGCGCCGAACCCGTCGTCGTCGATCGTGCCACCGCCAGTCGAGCGTGACGGCGCGGGTGCTGTCGAAGCGCCGAGCAGCGTGCCGCCGTTGAAAGTGATGCGGCCTGCCGCATTGCCGAGATTCTCGTCGTACCCGGCGGCGAGTGACTATATTGATCGTCGTGCCGCCCGAATAGGTGTTGCTGCCGCTGAGCGTCAGCATGCCCGGACCGTTCTGGATCACCGTCCCGCGCCGGTATTGACGTTGCTCACGGTCTGGTCGGTCGACTGGTTGGTGAGCGTGCCGGCCTGGACGGCTATATCGCCGTTCAGGTGCCGCCCTGCAGGGTCAAGGTGTTAACCGCCGGTGAAGGTGAGGGCGTTGGCCTGCGTCGCGCCGTCGCCGCTGAGACCGCCGGAGATCGGTGCGCTGTTGGTGACGGTGATGCCCGCGCCGACGACGCCCACCGGCGCCGCTGGCACCCGCGCGGCTCCGTCCGCCCCGCCGGCGCCGCCCGCCGCCCGTGATATTGCCGGTGTTGTTGAGCGTGCCGGCGCCGGTGAAGAGCGACGCCGATGCCACCGCTGCCGCCATTACCGCCTGTGCCGGCGCCGTTGCCATCGCCGCCGGCGCCACCAGTACCACCCTGCACCGCGCCGCTGTTTGTATAGGTGAGGCCGCCGCCGTTCATCACGACGCCCCATCCACCGGCGCCGCCACCGCCGCCGCCGGCACTCGGTGCTCCCCGTTCCCGCCGGCGCCGCCGTTACCGCCAGTGGCCGGCTCGCTGGTGGTCGTGGTCGGGACCTGGCCGTGCGCGCCGCCGCCACCGCCACCGCCGCCCGAGTTGGCGTTCCCGCCGGCCGCGCCGGCGCCGCCGTTGCTGCCCGGCGTGCTCGCACCGCCGCCAGTCGCCAGGCGCACCCAGAGCCCGCCCCGCCGTTGCCCGCCTGTCGCGCTGCCGCCGCCACCACCGCCCAGTTGTGGTGCCGGGCGCGGTGAGGCCAGGATCGCCAGTCGCGATGGTCAGATCCACGCCCGCCGCCACGCCGGGCGTGCCTACGAGACCGCCCTGTGCCGCCGTCGGCCAGCGCCAGACCTGCGCCGCCAGCCCGGGAAGAACGGTGTGAGACAGGTCGTTGCCAGCAGAATGGTGACGATGCGAATGGCTGCGTTCGAACGATCAGCTTAAGCCTCATGCCGCCTCCGGCAGCCTTTAATAACCCGCAATCTATCGGCGTCACGGAGCGCCCGGCGTGCAGGCCAAAGGTCAAAAAAAGGTCAATTTTTTTGGTGGAGGACCACTCGCGACCGATTCCGCGGCCCTGAGCGCGGCCCATGTCCGGCCGGGCCGCGGTTGACATCGGCTTTGCGCCGCCCTAACTCACGCGCCCGCACTAGCCCGCATGCCGTGCCCAGGTGGCGGAATTGGTAGACGCACTAGTTTCAGGTACTAGCGCCGAGAGGCGTGGAAGTTCGAGTCTTCTCCTGGGCACCATGCAGGGCTTGCGAGGCATCCGGTAAATGGCGATCAAGCCTTCATCGCGGCGACCTTCCCGCCGACCTGTCGTTCGGCCCGATCGTGGCCATCGACACCGAGACCATGGGGCTCAATCCCGCATCGCGACCGGCTTTGCCTGGTGCAGCTCTCGGCCGGCGACGGCAACGCCCATCTGGTGCAGATGCCGCGCGGGTCCGGCGCAGGCGCCGCGCCTGGCAGCCGCTGCTGGCCGATCCCAAGGTGCTGAAACTCTTCCATTTCGGCCGCTTCGACATCGCCGTGCTCGAGCATGCGCTGGGCGTGCGCTGCGAGCCGGTCTATTGCACCAAGATCGCCGCCCGGCTGACGCGCACCTTCACCGACCGCTTGGGCCTGAAGGACCTCTGCAAGGAGCTGCTGGGCGTCGACCTCTCCAAGCAGCAGCAGACCTCGGACTGGGGCGCCGACAGCCTGAGCGACGAGCAGCTGGCCTATGCCGCGTCGGACGTGCTGCATCTTGCATGCGCTGAAGGCCAAGCTCGATGCCCTGCTGGCGCGCGAGGGCCGGACCGAACTGGCCCGAGCCGCCTTCCAGTTCCTGCCCAGCCGCGCCCGTCTCGACTTTGGCCGGCTGGCCGGAAATCGATATTTTCGAGCACTGAAAGGGCAGCCTGATCTGCGACTTGGCACGGCTTTTGCTTATAACCCTCGTACGGGGAGGTCTCAACTGACCTTCGGGGTGGGGGTACATGCGTATCGGTCCGAGTCTCATCCTGGCTTCGCGCCAGACCCTGGCAATGACGCCGCAGCTTCAGCAGGCGATCAAGCTGCTGCAGTTCTCGCATCTCGAACTCGCGGCCTTCATCCAACAGGAACTCGAAAAGAACCCGCTGCTCGCCGAAGGGCGCGGCGGATGACGGCCCGATCGCCGAGCCGGAGGCGCCCGATGCTCGACGCGCCGGCCGATACCGCCGAGGCGCTGGCCGCCGCGGCGCCGGCCCTGGCCGAGGCCGACGAGCGCTGGACGCGCGAACATGCCGACCGCGGCGGCGACGGCGCGGCCAGCCGCGTCGGCCAGCGCGAGGATGCGCCCGATGCGCTGGATTTCGTCGCCGAGCGGCCGCGTTCGCTCGCGGTCCATGTGCTCGAGCAGATCGAGCTGATGTTCGCCGATGCCGGCCGAGCGGCGCATCGCGCTCGAAGCTCGCCGAAGGTCTCGACGAAGCGGGCTACTGCCGCCTCGACGCGCCGGCGGTCGCCGAGGCGGTCGAGCGTCAGCCTCGAGCATGGTCGAGGCGGTGTGGACGCGGCTGCGCCAGATCGAGACCGGCCGGACTGTTCTGCGCGCACGCGTGGCGGAGTGCCTGGGCGCCCAGCTCGCCGAACGCGATCGCCTCGATCCGGCGATGAAGGCGCTGCTCGACAATCTCGACCTGGTGGCGGCGGGCGAGCTCGGCCAGCTGCGCCGCCGCTGCGGCGTCGACGACGAGGATCTGCGCGACATGCTGGCCGAGCTGCGCACGCTCGATCCGCGGCCCGGCCAGAGCGTTCGACTTCGAGCCGATCCAGCCGGTGGCGCCCGATCTCTTCCTGCGCGCCGGCCAAGGATGCCGACACCGGCGAGGAGGGCTGGCACATCGAGCTCAACACCGACGCGCTGCCCAAGGTGCTGGTCGACCGCAACTACCACGCCACGCTGATGAAGGGCGCGCGCGCCAAGCCCGATCGCGATTTCGTCGCCGAGCGCTTCCAGTCGGCCAACTGGCTGGTGAAGACGCTGGAGCAGCGCGCCACCACGATCCTGAAGGTGGCGCGCGAGATCGTGCGCCAGCAGGACGGCTTCTTCCGCCAGGGCGTGAGCGCGCTGCGGCCGCTGGTGCTGCGCGACATCGCCATCGCCACCGAGCTGCACGAGAGCACGGTGAGCCGCGTCACCTCCAACAAGTACATCGCCACGCCGCGCGGCGTCTTCGAGCTGAAGTACTTCTTCACCTCGGCGCTGCCGGCGCGCACGCCGGGCGTGGTCGTGTCGTCGGAGTCGGTGCGCTCGCGCATCCGCCTTCTGGTCGGCGGCGAGAACTCGCATCAGCCGCTTGTCGGACGATCGCATCGTCGATCTGCTGAAGGGCGAGGGCGTCGAGATCGCCGCGACGCACCGTCGCCAAGTATCGCGAGGCCATGCGCATTCCCTCGTCGGCCGAGCGCCGCCGGCTCGGCCGCCTGGGCATGGGCCGCAGCCTGCCGGCTGCCACTGCCAGCGCCGTCATCGCCGCGCAGGCTCTGGCGGGCCGGCCGACTGAGGCCGATCTGGCCGGCCGAAGGAGCGGCTTGACCGGCCCGGGCGAGGCGCCTATAGGGCGCCTTCGCGCGGCCGAGCGGTCTGGTTCCCGCCCGTTAACCCGTTGGTGACATTGTGGAAATCGCCGATTTGCTGACCGGCCCGGACGCCGTTCTGGCCAGCGTGAAGGCGTCCGGCAAGAAAGCGCTGTTGGCCGAGCTGGCCAGCGCGCGCCGCCACCATGTTCAAGCTCGACGAACGCCGCCTGTTCGACCGCCTGCTCGAGCGCGAGCGCGCTGGGCTCGACCGGCATCGGCGGCGGCATCGCCATCCCGCACGGCCGCATGGCGACGCTCGCCAAGCCGCGCGGGCCTGTTCGCGCGGCTCGCCCATCCGATCGATTTCGATTCGATCGACGAGCGGCCGGTCGACATCGTGTTCCTGCTGGTGGCGCCCGAAGGCGCCGGCGCCGATCATCTCAAGGCGCTGGCGCGCGTGTCGCGCCTGCTGCGCGACCGCAGCCTGGTCGACAAGCTGCGCGCCACCGAGAGCGCCGACGCGCTCTACGCCCTGCTGGTCGAGACGGTTCAGGCGCAGAGCGCGGCCTAGAGCGCTGCGCGCGATCGTCCAGTGTCACGTCCGCTGCCAGCCGGGAGTGCTTAGACTGCCTCAATGCACCAGCGCCGGCTCGAGATCGTGCTGGCGGATCAGCGCCTGCGCGATCTCGATCGAGGGCGCGGCGGCCATCGGCTTGCCGTCGGCGGAGAAGATGCCGATCGCATGCGCGCCGTCGGGCAGGTTGATGGCCTTCACGTAGGCGATCTGCTGGGCGCCGAGGCTCAGAAGGCTTCGTCCGCGAGAGGGTGAAAGTCGTAGTCTGCTCGTTTTCCATGGCTACCTCCTTGGCAGCGTCGAGCGCGACACCTGGATGCGGCGCGCGGTGATGTCGATGGTGTTGTTCGCTCCGGCGGCGTCGCTGGCCGGCATCGATGCGGATGGTGCGGATGCGCGGCTCCGGCCACCGGCCGCACCAGGTCGATCGACAGCAGGCCGTTGTCGAGACGTGCGCCCGTCACTTCGATGCCGTCGGCCAGCATGAAGGCGCGCTGGAACTGACGGGCGGCGATGCCGCGATGGAGGAAGACGCGGTCGGTGTCGTCGGTCTGCTTGCCGCGCACCGTGAGCTGGTTCTCGACCAGCTCGATCGCGAGGTCGTCGGCGGTGAAGCCGGCCACGGCCAGCGTGATGCGCAGGCCGTTCTCGCCGATCCGCTCGATATTGTAAGGCGGATAGCCCTCGGCGTTCTTGGCCAGACGGTCGAGCGTGCGCTCGAGCTGGTCGAAGCCCAGCAGCAAGGGCGAATTGAACATCGATACGCGGCTCATAGAACCCTCCTCCGAGGAGCGAGCGGCCGGGAACCCATTGAGGCCTTCCCTTGTGGATAGAATCTGGGGTGCCGCCGGGAGGCCGGTTCAAGGGCTCCGGGCCGGTCTAGGCCATCGGGCCATCGCCATGGCCGTCCGGCTCGGGCTAAACTGGCCAAACCCCTCAACTGCCCGGTGGAAACGCCGTCGGGCCAAAGAACAGAAGAAGATGACGCTGGTTGCCTCAGACGTGCGACGGTCCGGTGAGCCTTTGGCGGCCGGTGCCCGCCCATCCGCTCCGTCCGCCCGGCCGTCCGGCCAAGGCGGCGGCCGGCGAAGCCGTGGATTCGGCCGCTGGCTGCTCGGCTCCCGCCTCTATTCCCTGACCCTGGGCTACGGCACGCCGCGCAGCTTCTTTGCCGTGGCGCCCGACACCTGGCCGGGCGATCCGGCGGTCGGCCAGCGCCTGCTCGCTGGGCGAGTTCTGGCGCCGCGGCAGCGCGGCGCCGTGGCGCCGCGAGTCGCGACGATCCGCCGTGGCAGCGCGCCGGCGCCGCCGCGCTCTGGCTCGATGCGCTGAACGGCTTCGGCTGGCTGCGCGACCTGCGCGACTGCGGCGATCCGGCGGCCGCCGCGCTCGCCGTCCGCCTGGTCGACGACTGGACCGACCGCGAATGGCGCTGGTCGCCCGTCACCTGGCGGCGCGACGTGCTGGCCGAGCGCATCGTCGCGTGGATCCGCCACTACGACTGGCTGGCGACCGCCGCCGATCCGGGCTTCGCCGCCCGCTTCGTCTTCTCGCTCGCCCGCCAGCGCACGCATCTCCGGCGCGCGCTGCGCACCGGCCTGGTCGGCCACGAGGCGGTCGCGGCGCTGAAGGCGCTGGTCTTCGCCGACCTGGCCTTCCTGCGCGACGGCAAGCGCTTCGAGAAGAGCCTCGAGCAGACGCTGGCGCGGCTCGCCAGGTTCGTGAAGCGCTACGTCGTGCACGACGGCATCGTGGCCGAGCGCGCGCCGCACCTGCAGCTCGCCGTGCTGCGCCATCTGCTCGACGTGCGCGCGGCGCTGGCCTCGGCCGAGCGCCGCGCGCCGGCCGAGCTGATCGCCGCCATCGACCGCCTGGCGCCGATGCTGCGCTTCTTCCGCCACGGCGACGGCGGGCCTGGCGCTGTTCAACGGCGCCTGGGAGGGCGATCGCACGCTGATCGACCTGGTGCTGGCGCGCTCCGGGCTCGGGCGAAGGCGCGCCGATGATGGCGCTGGCAGAGCGGCTTCCAGCGGCCTGGCCGCCGGCACCTCGCTGGTGATCGCCGATGCCGGCAGCCCGCCCGGCCGCGGCATGGACGGCATCGCCCATGCCGGCACGCTGTCGCTTCGAGATGAGCGCCGCGCACGAGCGGCTGATCGTCAATTGCGGCACCTATCCCGGCGCGCCGCGCGACTGGCGGCATTTCATGCGCTACACGCGCCGCGCACTTCGACGGCGGTGGTCGACGACACCAACTCGACCGAGATCACCGACCACGGCGCGCTGGAATATCGCGCCGGCAACGTGCTGGTCGACCGCGCCGAGAACGACGGCGCGCAATGGCTCGACATGAGCCACGACGGCTATCGCTCGCTCTACGGCATCATCCATCGCCGCCGGCTCGTGGCTGTCGCCCGACGGCGGCGACCTGCGCGGCGAGGACACTGTTCACCGGCCCCGAGGGCCGGCCGGTGACGGTGCCCGACCGGCGCTTCATCGTGCGCTTCCACCTGCATCCGGCGGTCAAGGCGACCCTGGCGCAAAGCGGCCAGGCGGTGCTGATGCGCCTGCCGAGCGGCCGCGGCTGGCGCCTGCGCGCCTCGGGCGCCGGCATCGGCCTGGCCGAGAGCATCTATCTCGGCGAGGAAGGCCGCGTGCGCCGCACCGAGCAGATCGTGCTGGTCGGCCAGGTGCCGATCGAGGGCAGCACCGTGAAGTGGGCGCTGACCCGGATGGAAGGGTAGCCGGAGCGCGCACTCCATGCATCAGGTCTGTGCTCATGACGACGGAGGTCATCCGCCGGAGGGCGCGCTCCGCTAAGGCTTAGAAGCCCACCGTCCGTAGACCTCGGCCAGGATCGGCGCGGCCAGGGCGCGGCGCGCTCGGCGCCGTCGCGCAGCACGGCGTCGACATGGCCGGGGTCCTTCATCAGCCGCTGCATCTCCGCACCGACCGGGCCGAGCTTGGCGACGGCCAGCTCGGTCAGCGCCGCCTTGAACTCGGAGAACTGCTTGCCGGCGAACTCGCGCGATCGCCGTCGTCCTTCTCGCGGTCGGCGAGGGCGGCGTAGATGCCCAGCAGATTGTCGGCGTCGGGCCGCTTCTCGGCGTCGGCCGCGGTCTCCGGCATGGGCATGCGGATCGGTCTTGGCGCGGCGGATCTTCTGGGCGATGGCGTCGGCATCGTCGGTGAGGTTGATGCGCGAATAGTCCGACGGGTCGGACTTGCTCATCTTCTTGGTGCCGTCGCGCAGGCTCATGACGCGCGTCGCCGCGCCGAAGATCAGCGGCTCGGTGAGCGGGAAGAAATCCGGCGCGTTGAAGTCGTTGTTGAACTTGATGGGCGATGTCGCGCGTCAGCTCGAGGTGCTGCTTCTGGTCCTCGCCGACCGGCACGTGGGTGGCCTTGTAGATCAGGATGTCGGCCGCCATCAGCGCCGGATAGGCGTAGAGGCCGAGCGAGGCGTTCTCGCGGTCCTTGCCGGCCTTCTCCTTGAACTGCGTCATGCGGTTCATCCAGCCGACACGGGCCACGCAGTTGAACATCCAGGCGAGCTGGGCGTGCGCCGGCACCATCGACTGGTTGAAGATGATCTGCTTCCTGCCGTCGACGCCGGCGGCCAGGAAGGCCGCGGCGATCTCGCGCGTCTGGCCGGCCAGCAGCTTGGGATCCTGCGGCTGGGTGATGGCGTGCAGGTCGACCACGCAATAGAGGCATTCGTAGTCGTTCTGCAGGCGCGCGAAGTTGCGGATCGCGCCGAGATAGTTGCCGAGGTGGAGATTGCCGGTCGGCTGCACGCCGGACAGGATGCGGCCCTTCAGGCCGCGGGCGGCGTATGGCGCGAGATGCGTGTTGGGCGCGGCGTGGTGGTGACGTCGGGCATGGGATGTGGACTCCGCTCACGGTGGAAGGGCGCGGGGTTTGGACCTCCGCGCACCCCGCCGGTGGAAGGCGAGGGCGAGGCGGTATGGCGCAGGTCGCGGGCGGAATCAAGGCGCGGCGATTGACGGCGGCCGGCCGGGCCTGTTCCCATCGTCCTTGCACGCATCTTGCAGGATAGCAGGAGCGTCAGGGGCGGCTTCGACATTTGATGGGAGGTATCCGATGGACGAACGTGGCTTGCGTGGTCTGATCGACCAGGTGAAGGCGGGCGGACGTGTCCCGCCGCGCCTTCGTGCAGCAGGATGGCGGCGGTGGGGCTGACGGCGCCGCTGGCGACCCAGCTTCTCGGCCTATTCGGGCGTGGCCATGGCCCAGATCGCGCGCCGGTCTACAAGCCGACCAAGCGCGGCGGCGGCGGCCTGCTGAAGGTGCTGTGGTGGCAGGGTCCGACCCTGCTCAATCCGCATTTCGCGGTCGGCACCAAGGACCAGGACGGCTCGCGCCTGTTCTACGAGCCGCTGGCCGGCTGGGACGCGCGACGGCAACCTGCGGCCCGATCCTGGCCGAGTCGATTCCGGGCCGCGAGGACGGCACGCTGGCGGCCGACGGCAAGTCGGTGACCTGGAAGCTGAAGCAGGGCGTCACCTGGCACGACGGCAAGCCGTTCACCGCCGACGACGTCGTCTTCAACTGGGAATATGCCGCGCGATCCGGCGACCGCGGCGGCCACCAGCGGCGTCCTACAAGGACGTCACGGTCGAGAAGGTCGACCAGCACACCGTCATGGTGAAGTTCGAGCAAGCCGACGCCCGTTCTGGGCCGACGCCTTCGTCGGCGCGCTCGGCATGATCATTCCCAAGCACCTGTTCGCCGACTACATCGGCGACAAGTCGCGCGATGCGCCGACCAACCTCAAGCCGGTCGGCACCGGCCCCTACATGTTCAAGGACTTCAAGCCGGGCGACATGGTGCCGGGCGTCATCAACCCGAACTACCACATGGAGAACCGGCCCCATTTCGACGCCATCGAGATGAAGGGCGGCGGCGACGCGGTCTCGGCGGCGCGCGCGGTGCTGCAGACCGGCGAGTTCGACTTCGCCTGGAACATGCAGGTCGAGGACGAGATCCTGCAGCGCCTGGAGAAGGGCGGCAAGGGCCGCGTCGTCATCTCGCACGCGGCGGCAGCATCGAGCACATCCAGCTCAACACCACCGATCCGTGGACCGAGGTCGACGGCGAGCGCTCGAGCCTCAAGACCAAGCATCCGACCCTGTCGGATCCGGCGGTGCGCCAGGCGCTGGCGCTGCTGGTCGACAAGGACTCGGTCGAGAAGCACATCTACGGCCGCACCGGCAATGGCGACGGCGAACTTCATCAACAATCCGGAGCGCTTCCGCTCCAAGACCACGAAGTACGAGTTCAACGTCGACAAGGCCAACGACATCCTCGAGAAGGCCGGCTGGAAGAAGGGCGCCGACGGCATCCGCGCGAAGGACGGCAAGAAGCTGAAGTTCGTCTACCAGACCTCGATCAACCAGCCGCGCCAGAAGACCCAGGCGATCGTCAAGCAGGCCTGCCAGAAGGCCGGCATCGACATCGAGGTCAAGGCGGTGACGGCGTCGGTGTTCTTCTCGTCCGACGTCGCCAATCCCGACACCTACACCAAGTTCTACTGCCGACCTGCAGATGTACAACAACGGCCATGCAGCAGCCCGACCCCGAGGTGTTCCTGCGCCAGTTCCTGCTCGTGAGGAGGCCGCCACCAAGGCCAACAAGTGGCAGGGCCGCAACATCACGCGCTGGCAGAACAAGGAGTACGACGACATCCACAAGGCCGCGCAGGTCGAGCTCGATCCCGGTCAAGCGCGCCGCCATGCTGATCAAGCTGAACGAGCTGGTCGTGAACGACCACGTCGTGATCCCGGTGGTCGCCCGGCCCGGCGTCGCCGGCCGTGAGCAGCAAGCTCGTCGTGCGAGCTCAGCGGCTGGGACACCAACACCTGGGATCTGCGCGAACTGGTACCGGGAGGCCTGAGGGTCGCGCTGCGCGCCTCCCGTCCGGCCGTTGACGGCGCCCGGCCGGCCTGTTCCCATCCGCGACTTGCACGCATCTTGCAAGATAGCAGGAGCGTCAGGGGGACGGCTTCGACAATCTGGATGGAGGCATCCAATGGACGAACGTGACTTGCGTGGTCTGTTGGACCAGGTGAAGGCGGGCGGCATGTCGCGTCGCGCCTTCGTGCGACGCATGGCGGCGGTGGGACTGACGGCGCCGATGGCGACGCAGCTGCTCGCCTCATCGGGCGTGGCGATGGCCCAGTCGCGGCCGACCTACAAGCCGACCAAGCGCGGCGGCGGCGGCCTGCTGAAGGTGCTGTGGTGGCAGGGCCCGACCCTGCTCAATCCGCACTTCGCGGTCGGCACCAAGGACCAGGACGGCTCGCGCCTGTTCTACGAGCCGCTGGCCGGCTGGGACGCCGACGGCAACCTGCAGGCCCGATCCTGGCCGGAGTCGATTCCCGGCCGCGAGGACGGCACGCTGGCGGCCGACGGCAAGTCGGTGACCTGGAAGCTGAAGAAGGGCGTCACCTGGCACGACGGCAAGCCGTTCACCGCCGACGACGTGCGTCTTCACCTGGGAATATGCCCGCGATCCGGCGACGGCCGCGCTCACCAGCGGCTCCTACAAGGACGTCATGGTCGAGAAGGTCGATCAGTACACGGTCATCGTGAAATTCCAGCAGCCGACGCCGTTCTGGGCCGACGCCTTCGTCGGCCGCGGCCGGCATGATCATTCCCAAGCATCTGTTCGCCGACTACATCGGCGACAAGTCGCGCGATGCGCCGACCAACCTCAAGCCGGTCGGCACCGGTCCCTACAAGTTCAAGGACTTCAAGCCGGGCGACATGGTCGCCGGCGTCATCAACACGAACTACCACATGGAGAACCGGCCCCATTTCGACGCCATCGAGATGAAGGGCGGCGGCGATGCGGTCTCGGCGGCGCGCGCGGTGCTGCAGACCGGCGAGTTCGACTTCGCCTGGAACATGCAGGTCGAGGACGAGATCCTGCAGCGCCTGGAGAAGGGCGGCAAGGGCCGCGTCATCATTCGCCAAGGGCGGCGGCATCGAGCACATCCAGCTCAACACCACCGATCCGTGGACCGAGGTCGACGGCGAGCGCTCGAGCCTCAAGACCAAGCATCCGACCCTGTCGGATCCGGCGGTGCGCCAGGCGCTGGCGCCTGCTGGTCGACAAGGACTCGGTCGAGAAGCACATCTACGGCCGCACCGGCAGTGGCGACGGCGAACTTCATCAACAACCCGGAACGCTTCCGCTCCAAGACCACGAAGTACGAGTTCAACGTCGACAAGGCCAACGACATCCTCGACAAGGCCGGCTGGAAGAAGGGCGCCGACGGCATCCGCGCGAAGGACGGCAAGAAGCTGAAGTTCGTCTACCAGACCTCGATCAACCAGCCGCGCCAGAAGACCCAGGCGATCGTCAAGCAGGCCTGCCAGAAGGCCGGCATCGACATCGAGGTCAAGGCGGTGACGGCGTCGGTGTTCTTCTCGTCGGACGTCGCCAACCCCGACACCTACACCAAGTTCTATGCCGACCTGCAGATGTACAACAACGGCCACGCCGCAGCCCGATCCCGAAGTGTTCCTGCGCCAGTTCTGCTCGTGGGAGGCGGCCAGCAAGGACAACAAGTGGCAGGGCCGCAACATCACGCGCTGGCAGAACAAGGAATACGACGACATCCACAAGGCGGCCCAGGTCGAGCTCGATCCGGTCAAGCGCGCCGCCATGCTGATCAAGCTGAACGAGCTGGTCGTCAACAACCAGCGTCGTGATCCCGGTCGTCGCCCGGCTCGGCGTCGCGGCCGTGAACAGACAAGCTCGTCGTCGAGCTCAGCGGCTGGGACAACAACACGTGGGATCTGGCGAACTGGTACCGGGAGGCCTGAGCAGCGCGCCGTCGACAGAACGGCTGATATGGTCGCTCGTCCGCAATAGCAGTGACGGGTCCGAGTCGAGTCCATGTCCGAAAATCCGCCGATCGAATTCGCCTTCCCCGAGCTGCGCCGCTGGGAGAAGGGCGCCGCGCCCTACATCCACGTGCTGCGAAAGCGGCAAGCCGGGACCGACGGTGATGGTGGCGGCGCTCACCCACGGCAACGAGGTGTCGGGCGCGGTCGTGGTCGACGCGCTGCTCGCGGCCGGACTCAAGCCGCGCAAGGGCACGCTGATCTTCTCGTTCAACAACATCGAGGCCTATCACGCGCTTCGATGCCAAGACGCCGTTCAAGTCGCGCATGATCGACGAGGACTTCAATCGCACCTGGGGCCGGCTCGACCAGCCGGCGACCACGCGCCGAGACCCGGCGGGCGCAGGTGGTGAAGCCGTTCGTCGAGCGCGCCGACCTCCTGCTCGACCTCCATTCCGATGCACGACGACGGCGTGCCGCTGATGCTGTGCCGGGCCGCTCGACGAGGGCGTGGCGCTGGCCAGCAAGGTCGGCACGCCGGTCGACATCATCGCGCGACGCCGGCCACGCCGCCGGCATGCGCATGCGCGACTATGGCGGCTTCGGCGATCCCAGGAGCCCAGAGAACGCGCTGCTGATCGAGACCGGCCAGCATTGGCGCGCCTCGTCGGTGACGGTCGCCAAGGACGTGACGGCGCGCTTCCTCGCCGAGACCGGCATCGTCGAGGCGGCCGGACCTGCCGGCCGGCTGGAAGCAGCCGACGCCGCCCAAGCAGCGGGTCGTCGAGGTGACGCATGCCGATCGCCACCAAGCGCGGCAACTTCACGCCGGCGCGGCGCTTCGAGGGCCAGGAGGTGATCGCCAAGGCGGGCACCGTGCTGGGCCACGACGACGGCGAGCCGGTGACGACGCCCTACGACAATTGCGTGCTGGTGATGCCCTCGGTCGAACCGGCCGCTGCGGCCGGGCGTCACGGTTGTTCGCCTGGGTCGAGCTGATCTGAGGCCGGGCTGGCGGCGCATCACGAAGCGCAGCTCCGACGAGCCTGACGATGCCCAGCAGCGCGCCCAGCGCGGCGTAGACGAGCGCCGCCCAGGGCGCAGACGCCGAGCAGGCCGACCACGCCCATGAGGTTGGCGTGCGCCAGCAGGCTGGCGCCAGCACGCGCGAGCGCCAGCCACAGGACGCAGCTCCATGCCGACCGTCGCCGCCAGCATGCGCGATCGACCGCGAGACGCAGCCGCTGGTCGGCGCATCCATTGGCCGCGCCGGCGCAGGACGACGGCCAGCAGCGCCGCGTTCAGCCAGCCCGACAGCGACGAGGCGAGCGCGATGCCGACCTGGGCGAGCGTCGGTGCCGAAGAGGAAGGCGACGTTGAGCGCGATGTTGCACGACGATCGCGCGCGATCGCGATGTAGAGCGGCGTCGCGCGTGTCCTCGCGGGCGAAGAAGCCGGGCGTCAGCGCCTTGACCAGCACGAAGGCGGGCAGGCCGACGGCGAAGGCGGCGAGCGCGCCCGCGGTGCGCCAGGTGTCGTCGGGGCCGAAGCGGCCGCGCTCGAACAGCACGCGGATGATCGGATCGGCCAGCAGCCACAGCGCCAGCGCCGCCGGGCAGGCTGAGCAGCAGGCCGAACTCGATGGCGCGGTTCTGGTTGGCCATCGCCGCGTCTGGCCTGGCCGGCGCGCAGCTGGCGGGCCAGCAGCGGCAGCAGCGCCGTGCCGATGGCGATGCCGACCACGCCCAGCGGCAGCTGGGCGATGCGGTCGGCGTAGTAGAGCGCGGAGATCGTGCCGACCGGCAGCAGCGAGGCCCACACCACGTCGAGCATGGTGCTGATCTGCTGCACGCCGCCGCCGATCGCGACCGGCGTGGCGAGCTTGACCAGCCGCGCGCACCCGCTCGGTCCAGCGCGGCCGCACCAGCTTCATGCTGACGCCGTCGCGCGCGCAGGCGATCAGCAGCCACAGCCATTGCAGGCAGGCCCGCGATCGCCGACGCCGATCGAGGCGGCATAGCCGCTGTTGGGCAGCAGCGGCGTCGAGGCCCAGCACCGCGCCGATCAGCGCGAGGTTGAGCAGGATCGGCGTGGCCGCGACATGGGCGAAGCGGTCGATGCTGTTCAGCACGCCGCCATAGAGCGAGGCCAGCGAGATGAACAGCAGATAGGGAAAGGTGATGCGGCCGAACTCGACGGCCATGGCGAAGGTCGGCGCGTCGTCGCGCAGGCCGGGCGCCAGCAGCGCCATCACCAGCGGCATGCGCGAGCATCAGCAGCAGCGAGAACGGCACGCAGCACCAGCAGCAGCGCGGCATGGGCCTGGCGCGCGAAGGCCAGCGCCTGCGTCGCGGCCGTGGTCCTGCAGCTCGCGCGCGAACAGCGGCACGAAGGCGGCCGAGAAGGCGCCCTCGGCGAACAGGCGGCGGAAGAAGTTCGGCAGCTTGAAGGCGACGAAGAAGCGCGTCGGCCACCGCGCCCGAGCCCAGCACCGCCGACAGCACGATGTCGCGGACGAAGCCGACGACGCGGCTCAGCAGCGTGAAGCCGCCGACGGTGGCGACGGCGCGGCCAAGGCTCATGCGGCGCAGTGTCAGCAGTCATGACGCGCGGAGCGCGCTTCTGCGAAACTGCCATAATCCTGTCATCGTCTTCTGGCATAGTCTCTCTCGGTGGCGGCCGGCGATGTGATGGCCGGTATAAACCGCTACCACGGCCGGTCCTCGAAGGGGCCGGTTTTTTATTGTCTCGCTCGCCAGGCTGCAGCAGCGTCTCGCGGTCCTGGGCGCGCGAGCTTCTTGTAGTCGCCGACGATCTTCTCCAGCTCGTCGGCCGGCAGCACGCTCTCGAGGTTCGGAAAATCCCTGCGGCGCGCGCTGCTCGACGATGTCGAGCATGACGTCGATGCCCTTGCGGCGATTGCTCTCGACGATGCGCGCCGTCGGCGGCAGGCGGCGCTGCTCGTAGCGCTGCAGCGCCGACTTCCGGATCGCCGCCGGCCAGAAGTTCCTGGGTGATCGCCTCGCCGTCGAGGATCGCCTGCGAGGCGCCGTTGGAGCCGATGGGATACATCGGATGCGCGGCGTCGCCCAGCAAGCGTGACGCGGCCGTGCGACCAGCGCGGCAGCGGATCGCGATCGACCATGGGGAATTCGAAGATGGCGTGCGCCGCGCGGATGACGCCCGGCACGTCGAGCCAGTCGAACTTCCAGTCCTCGAAGCGCGGCAGGAAGTCGGCAAGCTTGCCCGGCCGGTTCCAGTCCTCGCGCGGCAGCATGGCGTCGTCGCCCATGTGCAGATCGCAGATCCAGTTGATCAGCGCCTCGCCCTTCTCGGCGTGGGCGCGGCTGATCGGGATAGCAGACGAATTTCTGGTTGTGATGGCCCGCCTGCACCATGGTGGCGCCGCCCAGGAACGGCTTGCCCACGGTGACGCCGCGCCACATCAGGATGCCCTGCCACTTGGGCGGGCCTTCGTCGGGATAGAAATGCGCGCGCACGGCGGAGTGGATGCCGTCGGCGCCGATCAGGATGTCGGCCTCGGCTCGTCTCGACGATCTTGCCGTCGCGATCGACGAAGCGCGCCGTGACCTTGCCGCCCTTCTGCTCGAAGCCCGCGATGCGCCGGCCGAACTTGATCCGCTCCGCGCCCAGCATCTGCTCGGCGGCGTTGAACAGGATCATCTGCAGCTCGCCGCGATGGATGGAGAATTGCGGCCACGGCAGGCCGGCATGGCGGCCGCGCGGATCGGCCCAGATCGTCTGGCCGTGGCGGTTGGCGTAGCGCAGCTCGCGCGTCTCGATGGCGGTGGCGGCCAGCGCCGGCTCGAGGCCGAGGCCCGAGAGGATGCGGACGGCGCCGGCCTGGATGTTGATGCCGACGCCGAGCGGCTGCAGCTCGCCCACCGCCTCGAAGACCGTCGACGTCGAAGCCGGCGCGATGCGAGGCACATCGCGGCGGTCAGGCCGCCGATGCCGGCGCCGGCGATGACGATCTTCATCGCCGGCTCAGGCGATCGCGGCTCAGTCCGCGATACAGCAGGGCGGCCTGGTAGGCGGCCCAGCGCTCGGCGTAGGTGTCGCCGAGCTCGCGCAGGTACGACCAGCTGATAGATGCCGGTGTCGTGGCTTGTCGTCGAAGACGATGCGGATGGCGTAGTGGCCGACCGGCTCGACCGCGGCGATCTTCACGTGACGGCGGCCGGCGACGATCTTCTTCTGGCTGGGCCCGTGGCCCTGCACCTCGGCCGACGGGCTCTCGACGCGCAGATACTCGGCCGGCAGCGAATGGGTGACGCCGTCGGAGAACTCGATCTCCAGCCGGCCTTCTTCCTTGAACAGGCGCAGCTCGGTCGGCCAGGGCGCCGTCGGTCTCGTAGCTGCCCTCGTCGGGCGCCGCCTTGGGGAACATGTCGCCTGCGGCTTGTCGGCGGCGTTCACGGCGTGTCCTGCAGCTGAGCGCGCCTCGCTCACCAGCATGATGGGAATGCCGTCGCGGATGGGATAGGCGAGCCCGGCCTTGCGGCTGATCAGCTCGCCCGCGGCGGCGTCGTACTCCAGCGGCCCGTGCGTGGCCGGGCACACCAGGATTTCCAGCAGCTTGGGATCGACGCCGGCGCGGCGCGGCGCGGCGGCAGGTTCGTCCGATGGAGGGCTCATCGTGCGGCCTTGGTTCCTTGCGGTTTATGCGTTGGCCGATGTCATTGGACGCGCACTCCAGGCGCTCATGCTCGTGACCGGCGCCTGGTGCGCGTCCAGCGATCAATTCGCCCGCTCGGCGGCGTCTCGGACGCCTGGCCGAAGGCGTTCATTTCGAGGAAGGCGACCAGCAGCTTGGCGCGCGCCGTGCGTGTCGGCGGCTTCCAGCAGCGCCTGCTTCTCGGCCGGGCCGAACGGCAGGACCATCGACAGCGAGGTCACGAGGTTGGCGTCGGCCGCCTGCTTCACCGCGTCCCAGTCGGTCGAGCAGGTTGCGGCGCGCGGAAGAAGGCGGCCAGCGCCGCCATCAGGCGCTCGCGGTCGAGCTCGACCGGCTCGTCGGCATGGTCGAGATCGGCGCGATAGGGCGAGAACACCGAGGAGACGCGGCGATAGCCGCCGTGGGCCAGGCTCGAGCTCGCGCACGATCTCGAAGCGGCAGACGCCGCTCAGCGCCAGCAGCAGGCGGCCGTCCTCGGTCTCGTTGAAGCTCACGATGCGGCCGGCGCAGCCGACCTTGTGCGACCTTGGGCCGGCCGTCGTCGGTCGGCAGGCCGTCGCCGGCATAGCCGCCGGGCTGCATGGGCTGCACCATGCCGATCATGCGATGGCCGGCCAGCGCGTCGAACACCATGGCGAGATAGCGCGGCTCGAAGACGTTGAGCGGCAGCTTGCCGCCCGGCAGCAGCAGCACGCCCGACAGCGGAAAGATCGGCAGCGTCTCGGGCAGCTGCTCGAAGCTCGGCTCGAAAGGATTGCGGCCGGGCACGCGGTCGGTCATGCCCGTCCGCGTCGCATCAGGAGAACAGGATGGTCGACAGCCGCTTGCGGCCGTCGACGGCGAGCGGATCGGTGAAGCCCAGCGCCTCGAAGAACTTCAGGAGCTGCTGGCGGGCGGCCTCCTCGTTCCACTTGCGGTCGGCCTTGATCATGGCGAGCAGCTCGTCGATCGCTTCCTGGCGCTGGTTGCCCGCCCAGTAGGCCATGCGCGAGATCGAGCCGCGCCTGCATGTCCTTGGGATCGGCCGCGGCCTTGGCCTTGAGATCGTCGACCGGGCCCGGCTTCCTTGGCCTTCTCGGCGAGATCGATCGCGGCCTGCACGCGCCACGACGTCGGCGTTGGTCTTGTCCTTGGCCGGCGACCTGGCCGAGCAGTTCCTTGGCCTGCTCGAGGTCGCCCGCCTGCACGTGGTAGCGCGCCATGCCGGCCGAGCGCCGCGACGTTGGTCGGCTCGACGCCCAGGATCTCGCTGTAGATGCGCGGCGGCCAGATCCTGGTCGTTCTGCGCCACGCGCCGCCTTGGCATGCTCGAGCAGCTCGGCGAGCTCGTCGCCGGCCTTCGCCCGCCGGCGCCGCCGCTCGGCCTGCATCAGGCGGTCGACGAACTGCTTGATCTGGCTCTCGGGCACCGCGCCCATGAAGCCGTCGACCGGCCGGCCGCCGAAGAAGGCATAGACCGCCGGGATCGACTGGATGCGCAGCTGCTGGGCCAGCATCTGGTTCTCGTCGATGTTGATCTTGACCAGCTTGACCGCGCCGTTGGCCGCCTTGACGACCTTCTCGATGGCCGGCTGCAGCTGCTTGCACGGCCCGCACCACGGCGCCCAGAAATCGACGATCACCGGCACCGTGCGCGAGGCTTCGAGCACGTCCTTGGCGAACTTGGTCTGGTCGCTGTCCTTGATGAGATCGGCGGGGGCAGCCTGCGGCGCGGCGCCCTTCAGCATCGGTTCCATGGGTCCTCGAATGGGGAATTTCTGCGTTCGCCCGCAATGTGGCCTCCGGCCCCATGCGCAGGCGCGGACGCGTAATGCTCCCGCCCTGGGGAGGCTGGGTGAGGGAATGAGCCGCGTCAGCGGTCGTCGACCTTGGCGACGATGCCGATGGACCTCGTCGGCTGCGAAGACCGGCACCGAGCAGGCGCCGTTGGCGCAGGCGAAGGCGGCCGCTTCGGGCATCTCGGGATAGTCGATGTCGGCCGCCGGCAGCGGGCCCTCGCGGCGGTCGAGCCATTCGATGCGCAGGTAGCGCGTCGGATAGGTGCGCGCGGCGGCGTAGAGCGCCTGCGCCGCCGGATCGTCCTTGGCGCCGACGATGGTGACATGGGCGGGCTCGCGCGACAGCTCGCGGTCGGCCAGCAGGGCGCCGGGCACGACCAGATCGTCCTCGGCCAGCGCGATCAGGTAGCGCATGCCGTGCTCGGCGGCGTGCCTGAAGGCAGGCCGTGCCGGTGCTGGCGCGCCAGCAGATTGAGCAGGCGCACCGTCGGCGACGTTCTCGTCGATCTGCTTCACCGGCCTGCGCCAGCACGCCCTTCGCGCCCGGTTCGGGCTGGCGCACCATGAAGCCGCCGTCGGGATCGCGATGATCGCGCACGATCACCTCGCCGAGCTCGACCGCCAGCGCGAGGTAGCGCCGCTCGGCGGTGCTGCGATAGAGCGCCAGCGCGGCCTCGGCCATCGGCCAGCGTGTCGCCGAGATGCGTGTCGTCGTCGGCTGGCGCGCGCGTGGCCGAAGCCGCCGTTGGGCGCGCGCCGGTTGGCGAGCGCCCAGTCGAAGGCGCGGACGCGCGGCGTCGAGCAGCGCCGCGTCGCCGGTGACGTCGTAGAGCGCGGCGAGGCTCGCGATCGCCCAGCCGTTCTCGCGGGCGTAGGCGTTGCGGTCGATCGGCGGCTGCGGGCCGGCGCGGCGCTCGGCGTCGGCTTGGCGTAGAAGGCATCGCCGTGCAGGTCGCGGCCGGCATCGGCGTCCTGGCTGGTGTAGAAGGCGCCGCTCGGCGCGCGCATGAAATCCATCAGCCAGCGGGCGATGTCGCGCGCCGCGGCGAGGTCGGCGGGATCGCGGCCGATCTGCGTAGGCCAGCACATAGGCGCGCAGCGCGTCGCGCTGGATGTTCAGAAGCTTCTCGTAGTGCGGGCCCGACCAGTCGAGCTTGTCGGAATACTGGAACATGCCGCCCCACACCGGATCGATCAGATGGCGCGCGCCGGCCAGCGTGCTGGCCGACACCTCGCGCCAAGTGCTCGGGATCGGCGTTGCGCTGCAGCGGCCGGCCGCGCTCCAGCGCCCATTCGAGCGTGTCGCCATGGATGAAGCGATGGGTGTCGCCGAAGCCGCCGTTGGCCCTGTCGTAGCTCTTGAGCAGCAGCGCCTCGGTGCGCGCGCGCCGCTCGGTCGACAGCGCGACGGCGTTGGGATCGACCGCGGCGCCGACCGTGTAGGCCGGCAGCGCCGAGGGATCCTCGATGACGGCGGCCAGCAGCTTGGCGAACAGCTCGGGCGGGATGTAGCCGCGGCGCTTGAAGATCTCGTTGCCGTCCTTGTCGAGCATGATGGTGGCGGGCCAGCCCCAGTTCTCGTAGCGGTAGGACAGCGCGGGGTCGGAGTCCTGGTCGACGCGCACGGCGATGAACTTCTCGGCGATCGCGCTGCTGGATGGCGGGATCGCGGTAGGTCGTGCTCTCCATGACGTGGCACCAGTGGCACCACACCGCCGCCATGTGCAGCAGGATGTACTTGTCCTCGCGCGCCGCTCGGTCGAACAGCGCGGGTTCCCACTTCTGCCAGGGCAGCGATGGCGTCTCGGCCGTGGGCAGGGGCCGGCGAAGACGAGCAGGAACAGGGCGAGGAGACGCCGCATGCCTCTGCTCTACGCCCGGCGCGTCAGCGCGCGGATTTGGTACTTCATCAATTCGTTACCGAGCCGGCCCGACAGGCAACAGGCCGCACATGCGGTAGTCGCTGATCAGCGACCAGACCGGGCGCCTGGAAGGTCGCCGGCTTGTTCTTCTCGATGAAGAAGTGGCTGAACCAGGCGAGGCCGTAGCCGAAGACCGGCACGGCCAGCAGCCACCACCAGTCTCTGGCTCGCGATCGCCCAGATCAGCACCAGCGGCCGAGGCGATGGTGCCGACGTAATGCACCGCGCGCGTCGCGGGCTTGCTGTGCTCGCGCGAGATAGAACGGCCAGAACTCGGCGTAGGTGCTGAAGCGGATCGGCCATGGCGGCGATCATACGACGAAGGGCGCCTGCCGCCATATGACGCGGACGGCCGCCTTTGGGCGGTCGAGCAGATCCCACTGTTGCCCGCGACGTCGAGGAAAACGGCGACCTGGCCGTAGGCCTCGGCGCGCGGCGGTTTCACGATATACGATTCCCGCCGCGATCATGCGCTCGTAGGTCGCGCTGAAATCATCGACGTGCAGGAAAAAGCCGACGCGGCCGGCGAACTGGTTGCCGACGATCCGCTCCTGCCCTTCTCCGTCCGCCCTGGCGATCAGGATCCCGGTCGCCGCGCCCGGCGGGCGTACGACCACCAGCTTCGGCCGCCCATCATTGGTGAGCGAGGGACATCTTCGACGAGGCTCGAAGCCGAGTATGCGGACGAAGAATGTATGGCCGGGTCGTACTCCTTCACGACCAGAGCGACGAGGTTCAGTGCGCACATCAGCCCAACGCGCCGGACTTCTTGAGCGCCTCGATCTCGGCGGCAGCTGAGGCCCGACCTCGCGCAGGATCTCCTCGCGAATGCTGGCCGACGGCGGACGGTGGGCCCGACCTTGCGCGGCTGAGCGAAACCCGAGCCGGATCGGGTTGTTGACGGTGCGCGGCACCTCGGGGTTGGTCGTCTCGGCGAAGATGCCGGCGTGCGTCGGCCTGCTCGTCGTCGACCACGTCGGCCAGCCGGCCGATCACGCCGAAGGGAATGCCGGTGCCGGCGAGAGGCGCTTCCCACTCGGCGTAGGTCTTCGCCGCGAACACCGGCATCAGTTCCTGGCACGCAGCTCGAGCGACGCGCGCGCGGCGCGTCGGCGCGCTCGGTGAAGCGCGGGTCGGCCAGCGAGATCGGGCGCGCTCGATGGCGCGTGCAGGACTGCGCCACAGCCGGTCGTCGCGCACCACGCAGGAGCTGCAGCCAGCGATCGTCCTTGGTGCGGTAGAGGTTGGTCAGCGCATTGCGCCGGCTTGTCGGGCGACTGGCGCGGCGGCAGCTGCGGCGCCGACCAGCGCGCCCGCCAGCCGTCGTGCCGTTGGCCCAGACGCCGTTGGCGTAGAGCGACGTGCCGACCCAGCAGCCTTTGCCGGTGCTGGTCGCGCTGGCGCAGGCCGAGCAGGATGGCGGCGACCAGGGTCATCGCCGTGGCGCGGTCGCCCTGCGCCGGCAGCGACGAGGCCGGGCGAGCCGCCTTCGTAGCGCGCCGCATCGAGGATGCCGGAGCGGCCGAAATAGGCGGTGACGTCGAAGCCCGGCCGGTCGCGGTCGGGGCCGGTCTCGCCGTAGCCGGTGAGCGAGCAATAGACCGAGGCGCGGGTTGATCGGCTCGATGTCTTCCCAGCGCAGCCTCAGGCGCTCGCGCGCCGGCGGCGGGAGGTTCACGATCATGATGTCGGCGCGCCCGATCAGCCGTTTCGAGCACCGGCCGCGCGCTCGTCGTTCTTGAGGTCGAGCGCCAGCGAGCGCTTCAGCCGGCCGTCGAGCTGCCAGGGAAGTTCTTGTCGCTCTGCGGATAGCTCGCGTTCTTGCAGTTGTGGCGATGCGGATCGCCGTCGCCCGGCGGCTCGATCTTGATCACGTCGGCGCCGAAGTCGGCCAGCGCCACCGCCGCTGCCGGCGCGGCGATGAACGAGCTGATGTCGAGAACGACCAGCCCGCGCAAGCGGCAGCGGCTCGCTCGCTCATGGCACGGCACCGCTCTGGCTGCAGGCTCGCGATCTCCTCGGGCGACAGGCCGGCCTCGGCCAGGATCTCGTCGCTGTGCTGGCCGAGCGCCGGCGCCGGATCGCGCCGCCTGCTGCTCGGCGAAGCCGAGACGGATAGGATTGCTGAGCGTGCGCGGCATCTCGGGGATCGCGGTGTCGACCGATGGCGCCGCAGGCAACCGCCTGCTGGTCGTCGGGCACGTCCTGCGGCCGGCTGATGACGCCGAAGGTGATGCCGTGCCCGGCCATGCGTCTTGCGCCAATGCTCGTAGTCGCTGCTGGGCGAAGGCCTCGCTCAGGATGGTGGCGAGCTCGGCCGAGCGCCTGCGCCGATCGCTCGACCGTGGCGAAGCGCGGATCGTCGACGAGCTCGGGACGGCCGATGGCCTCGCAGACGCCCGGCCACATCTTGTCTTCGCGCACGATGGTGAGCTGCAGCCAGCGATCGTCCGAGGTGCGGTAGATGTTGCCCAGCGCCGAGCGCGGCCGGTCAGGCGGCGGGCGGTGCGGCAGGTAGGCGCCGACCAGAGCTGCCTGGGCGATGACGCCGCACGACCACAGGCCGTTGCCGAGCAGCGACGTGCCGACCCACGAGCCCTCGCCGGTCTTCATGCGATGGATCAGCGCCATCAGGATCGCCGACACCAGCGTCATCGCCGTCGCGCGATCGCCCTGCGCGGGCACCGGCACGCCGGGCGGGCCGCCTTCGTAGCGCTGGGCGTCCAGCAGGCCGGAGCGCGCGAAGTAGGCGGTGACGTCGAAGCCCGGCCGGTCGCGGTCGGGGCCGGTCTCGCCGTAGCCGGTCAGCGAGGCGTAGATCAGCCTGGGATTGACCCGCTTCACGTCGTCGTAGGCGAGCTTGAGCTTGTCGCGCACCGGCGGCGGGAAGTTGCAGATCAGCACGTCGGAGATGGCGATCAGCCGGTCGAGCGCGGCGCGCGCCTCCGGCTTCTTGAGGTCGAGCACCAGCGAGCGCTTGTTGCGCGAGTCCATCTGCCAGGGATAGTTGACCGCGCCTTTCGGGTAGTTCGACGAATCGTGCATGATCCGGCGGTTGGGATCGCCGTCGGGCCCCTCGACCTTGATCACGTCGGCGCCCCAGTCGCCCAGCACCACCGCCGCGGCGGGCGCGGCGATGAACGAACTGATATCCAGCACGCGCAATCCTGCCAGCGGCAGGCCAGACTCGGTCATTGGCATTCCCTAAAGAGTCTTCTGACGATATGGGGCGCGAGCCTCTGGCTTCCGTCAAGGCCGGCCGCTAGCGTGGTTTCGGCACGCGGGGCGCTAGTGGAAATCATCGTGGCAAGCAGAAGCGCAAGCCCAATTTCATCGATCGTCCTGATCGACGACCTGCGGTTCGACGAGTTCGGCGCCGGCGGCCATCCCTACATGAAGACGCCGCACATCGACCGCATCGGCGCACGAAGGCGCGATGTTCGAGCGCGGCGTTCCATACCGACGCCGCTCTGCTCGCCCAACCGCGCCTCGATCATGACCGGCCAGTACGCCAGCCGCCACGGCATCATCGACAACGTGGCGCGCGACGCGCTGCAGCCACCGCCTGCCCAACTACCACGTCATCGCTGCAGCGGCTGGGCTACGAGACCGCGCATGTCGGCAAGTGGCACATGGGCAATCGACGGCATGCCGCGGCCGGGCTACGACCGCTGGGTGAGCTTCCCGGCCACGGCTCGATCGTCGATCCGGTGCTCAACATCGACGGCGATGAGCGCCAGCACACAGGCTACATCACCGACCTCCTGAACGAGCACGCGCGTCGAGTTCCTGCGCCAGCAGCGCGAGCAAGCCGTTCGCGCTGTTCTTCGCCCACAAGGCGGTGCATCCCGACGCCTTCCAGGCGGCCGACGGCACGATCGACCTCAGCGAAGGGCGGCTATCGTGCCGGCGCCGCGCCACGCCGATCTCTACAAGGGCGCGCACTTCCCGCGCCGGCCCAACGCGCTGCCGCCGGCCGAGGTGGTGAAGGACAAGCCGGCCTGGACGGAGGCCTTCGCAGCTGCGAGGTCAACGAGGCCTCGCGCAAGGTGCTCGACGGCATCCAGGCCGGCACCGACGAGGAGATCCGCCTGCGCGCCGCCATGATGGCCTCGGTCGACGAGGGCATGGGCGATGTCTTCGAGGCGCTGGAGGAGACCGGCCAGCTCGACGACACCTTCATCCTGTTCCTGGGCGACAACGGCTACTTCTTCGGCGAGCACGGGCTGGGACCGGAGCGCCGCTTCGCCTACGAGGAAGGCATCAAGTCGCCGTTCCTGGTGCGCTATCCCGCCTGGTTCAAGCCGGGCACGGTGAACGACGATCTCGTGCTGGCGCTCGACATCGCGCCGACGCTGCGTCGATCTCGCCGGCGGCAAGGCGGCGGACTTCGAGCACATGCAGGGCCTGTCGCTGCAGGCCGCTGGCCAAGAGCGGCAAGCGCAGCGCGGCTGGCGCACGTCGTTCATGTGCGAGTATTTCAGCGAGAACGCCATGCCGTGGCTGATCGGCATGAGCTACAAGGCGATCCGCACGCAGGCGTCACAAGTACATCCACTGGACGCAGAAGTCGCTCGACGGCGTGGAGTGCGACGAGCTCTACGACCTCAAGAGCGATCCCTATGAAATGCACAATCTGATCGGCAAGCGCGGCGAACGCGCGACGGTCGCGCGCCTGCGCAGGCAGCTCGCGCCAGCTGGTCGCGCAGTCGGTCGGACTCTAGGAGGCGGACGCATGGACGCTGACGAAGACGAGGCCGTGCTTGCCGCGACTGCTGGTCGCGGCGTCGGGCGTCGACGCGCGCGCGCAGGCCTGGCCCAGCCAAGCCGATCCGCCTGATCGTGCCGCTGGCGCCCGGCGCCACGGCCGACATCGTCGCCCGCATCTTTGCCGAGGAGCTCGGCAAGTCGCTCGGCCAGACCGTCGTGGTCGACAACAAGACCGGCGCCGGCGGCACCATCGCCACCGCCGAGGCGGCGCGCGCGCCGCGCCGACGGCTACACGCTGGCGCTGGTGAGCGCAGGGCACGCATGGTGTTCAACATCGGGCTCTACAAGGCGCCGGGCTACGATCCGCTGAAGGACCTCGCGCCGGTGGCGGTGAGCGGCGGCGTGTCCAACGTGCTGATCGTGCATCCCGACAATCCGGCCAAGACGGTGGCCGATGTGCTGGCCCAGGCGCGCGCCAAGCCGGGCGAGCTCACCTATTCGTCGGGCGGCGTCGGCACCAGCCATCACATGTCGGGCGTGCTGCTCGAGCTGCGCACCGGCGTGAAGCTGCAGCACGTGCCCTATCGCGCCACGCCCGCCGGCATCATGGCGGTGGCCAACGGCGAGGTGGCGATGGGCCTGTTCAATACGCCGACGGTGATCGGCCTGATCAAGGCCGGCAAGCTCAAGGCCATCGCCGTCACCAGCGAGCAAGCGCTCGGACCTGCTGCCCGAGGTGCCGACCATGATCGAGGTCGGGCGTCAAGGACTACGTCGTCGAACACCTGGATGGGCTTCGCCGTGCCCGGCCGGCGTGCCCGAACCGGTGGTCGGCAGGCTCAATGCCGAGCTCAACCGCATCGGCCAGTTGCCGCAGGTGCGCGAGAAGATGCTGGCCCAGGGCATCGAAATGCTGCCGCCGGAGTCGCCGGCGGCGGCGCAGAAGCTGGTGCGCGACGATCTCGCGCTGTGGCTGCCCATCATCAAGGCGTCGGGCGCGTCCGCCGAGTAGACGCCGCGCCTTCCTTGCAGAACAGCAGCTCGGCGCGTATCCCCTGCTCCCCAAGCGAGTGAATGCGCTCCTGCGCCAGCAGTCATGGGCTACAGAGTCGCCGTCGTCGGCGCGACCGGCAATGTCGGTCGCGAAATGTTGCAGATCCTGGCCGAGAGAAACTTCCCGGCCGATGACGTCGTTGCGTTGGCCTCCGCGCCGTTCGGTCGGCAAGCAGACCTCGTTCGGCGACAAATCGGTCCTGAAGGTCCAGGACCTCGCCAAGTTCGACTTCAAGGGCATCGACATCGTGCTGAGCTCGCCCGGCGCCAAGGTGTCGGCCGAGCACAGCCCGCGCGCCGCCAAGGCCGGCGCCGTGGTGATCGACAACACCTCCTACTGGCGCATGGATCCCGACGTGCCGCTGGTCGTGCCCGAGGTCAACGCCAAGGCGATCGCCGGCTACAAGGGCCGCGGCATCATCGCCAATCCCAACTGCTCGACCATCCAGATGGTGGTGGCGCTGAAGCCGATCCACGACGCCGCCGGCATCAAGCGCGTCGTCGTCGTCGACCTATCAGTCGACGTCGGGCGCCGGCAAGGAAGGCATGGACGAGCTCTTGAACCAGACCAAGAGCTTCTTCGTCGAACCAGACGCTCGACCCGAAGAAGTTCACCAAGAGCATCGCCTTCAACGTCATTCCCCACATCGACGTCTTCATGGACGACGGCTCGACCAAGGAAGAGTGGAAGATGGTGGTCGAGACCAAGAAGATCCTCGATCCCAAGATCAAGGTGCACGCCACCTGCGTGCGCGTGCCGACCTTCATCGGCCATGCCGAGGCGGTGAACCTCGAGCTCGAGCAGCCGCTCGACGAGCACGAGGCGCGCCGCGTGCTGGCCGCCGCGCCCGGCGTGCTGGTGGTCGATCGGCGCGAGCCGGGCGGCTACGTCACGCCGCAGGAAGTCACCGGCCAGGACGCGCGTGTTCGTGAGCCGCGTGCGCGTCGATCCGACGGTCGAGAACGGGCTGTCGCTGTGGATCGTCAGCGACAACCTGCGCAAGGGCGCGGCGCTCAACGCCGTCCAGATCGCCGAGGAGCTGATCAAGGGCTACATCTAGTAGAAGCGATTCTCGCGATGCAGGCACGGCTTTGGCTGCGCTTTTTCTATGGCTCTGAATCTAACGATAATCTTTTAACTACAGGTGCTTAAGGACGATTGATTTCATGTAATATGAGAGGCGTGAACGACACGCCGTCGATCTATCCCTTGAGGCCGGAATCGCAGGCCTCGGCGTACCGACGCCGTTGTTCGGCAGCGATGCCGACAGCTTCGTCCAGCAGCTGCGCTTGGCCGCACAGGCCCATCGCGCCGGCCGCCTCGACGAGGCGATCACCTCCTACCTGCAGCTTGCTGGCGGTGCGGCCCTATCACGCCGAGCTGCACAACAATCTCGGCGTGGCGCTGCAGGCTCGCCGGCAAGCTCGAAGCCTCGGTGTCGCATCATCGCCTGTCGCTGGCGGCCGATCCCGACAATCCGGCGCTGCATTCCAACCTCGGCAATGCGCTGCGCGCCGCCAACCGGCTCGACGAGGCGGTGAAGCATCACTTCCATTCGATCACGCTCAACCGCGACTACGCGCGAGGGCTTCTTCAATCTGGCGCTCTGCCTGCGCGATCTCGGCCGCATCGACGAAGCCGTCGGCTGCTTCGGCCGCGCGCTGGCGCTCAATCCCGACAACCGGCGCGCCAGGGTCGAGCTCGCCATCGCGCTGCTGATGCGCGGCGAGCTGGCGCAAGGCTTCGCCGCCTACGAGGCGCGCAAGCGGCTGCCCGAGACGCCGGTTCCGGATTTCCGCCAGCCGGCCTGGGACGGCGGCCCGATCGGCGGCAAGCGCATCCTGCTCTATCCCGAGCAGGGCCTGGGCGACGTGCTGCTGTTCGTGCGCTTCGCCCGCGAGCTGAAGCGCCGCGGCGCCACGGTGCTGGTGCTCTGCCAGGCGCTGCTGAAGAGACCTGTCGGCACCGTCGACTTCATCGACCACGGTCGTGGCCGAGGGCGAGCCGCTGCCCGAGTTCGACCTGCATGCCTCGATGGTGTCGCTGCCGCATCTCTGCCGCGCCGACTTCGACGCGCTGGCCGCTGCAGGCCGCCCTACCTGCAGGCGCCGGCCGACAGCCGCATCAAGCTCGGCCGCATCGAGAAGGCGCAAGCTGCAGCGTCGGCATCTACTGGGCGGCCATGCCCGGCCAGCCGCAGGATCGCCAGCGCTCGGTGCCGTTCGCGCGCTTCATGGAGCTCGCCGGCGATCCGGAACTGCTGGTGTTCAGCCTGCAGGGCGGCGTGCACCAGAAGGACATCCAGCAGTTCGGCGCCGGCGGCCTGGTGCACGATGTCGGCCGCGGCATCTTCGATTTCGCCGAGGCGGCGACCGCGCTGTCGCAGCTCGACCTCCTGATGTCGATCGATGCGCCGATCGCCCATCTCGCGGCGGCCATGGGCGTCAAGACCTGGGTGCTGCTGCCGTCGACGGTCGACTGGCGCTGGCAGCTCGGCGGCACGCGCGCGCCCTGGTATCCGTCGGCGCGCCTGTTCCGCCAGCCGCGGCCGGGCGACTGGGACTCCGGTGTTCGCCGACGGTGCGACGCGAGCTCGAGCATGCTCAAGCAGAGCGCTCGCCGATCCGATCTGCGCTGCTGCAGATCCTGCGCATCGTCGACATCGTCGAGCGTGTCGGCGATGCCCGTCGAGATGCCCTGCCGGAATCGTCGCCAGCGTGTCGGCAAGCGCATGTGCCGTCGACCATCGCACACTCGGCGAACAGCGAGCGCGGCAATGGCCTCGGTTGCGGCGCGCACCGACCAGCCAGAAGCCGCCGTCGCTCGCCGGCCCGAACACCAGATCGTGCTGTCCCAGCAGGCGAAAGGCGCGTGCGATGTGGCGCGGCCGCATCGCCGGAATGTCGCTGCCGACCAGCACCACGCGGGCCCGCGCGGCAGCAGCCGGAACGGCCGCTTCATGCGTCGCCCGAGATCGCCTGCTCCCTGGTCGCCGTCGCGATCGCGGATCGACGCCGCGCCACGCCGGATGGCCGAGGGAGCATGGTCGGGCGTGATGAACAGCCAGACCGTCCAGCGGCGATCGCTCGACAGCCGCGCTGATCTGGTCCGGCCGAGCGTCTGGCGATAGAAGCGCGTCGCCGCCGCCAGGCCGATCTCGCTCGGCCAGCCGGCTGCTTCACGCGGCCGAACTGCGGGGCGCGGGCGAAGATCACGAGGTGGCGCTTCATGACCGTACGAGGCGCCGGATGACGACGGCGGGCGACAGGCCGGCAAAATAGGGCGCAGGCACGACGAGGTTGCGCATCGGGCGCAGCAGCCAGCCGTCGCGTTCGTAGCGCTCGCGCCGACGTGATGGCGTCGGCATCGAGCGCGCACCAGATTGCGCCGGCCGATGCGGCGCACGAAGTCGACGTCTTCCATCAAGGGCAGGGCCGCGAAAGCCGCCGAGCCGGCGATAGAAGCCGCGCTCGATCAGCAAGTCCCTGGTCGCCATAAGGCAGGCCGAACGTCCGGCAGCGCCAGGCGACGAGCCGTTCAGACGCCGGCGCGCGCGGATCCGGCCGATCGAAGCGTAGCCGGAAATAGCCGGCCTTCGGCGGCGTTCGCCGGCGTCAGCCGTGAAGCGCGCGCGGCAGCGGCCCAGCCGGCGCCAGCGTCGTGTCGGCATGCAGGAAGAGCAGCCACGGCGCGCTGCCAGCCATGGCGCCGTGCCGCAAGCTGTCCGCCGCGACCGGGTCCGCCGTCACCACGACGGTGGCGCCGGCCTGGCGCGCGATGGTCGTGCGTGTCGTCGCGTGAGCCGCCGTCGCAGACCGGTGATGGACAAGGCGAGGCCATGATCGCCGCCGCCGAGGCTGGCGATGGTGCGCGGCGGCCCGCTGATGCGTTCAAGGTCGGATGACGACGTCGATGCTCGTCGTCACTGGCGCTGCAGGCGGCGCCGCCCAGCACGCAGAACTTGGCGCAGTGCGGATGGTTGAACGCGCACCGCGCCCGACGCTGTCGGCCAGCGTCGTCGCCGAGCTCGAACTGCGGATCGTAGGGCAGCAGGGTGCAGGCGACGACGGCGGGCCGCGCGCGCGCCCCTGCGCTTGACGACCATGCGCGCGGGAGGCGCACATGCCGCTGCTCGGGGATTTTTCAGGATGCCCCAGCAGGCCGTCGTGATTCCGGCACGTCGACCGTGGCGTCCATCTCCGGGAAGAGCACCAGCGGCCATCGGATTGTGGGCATCGATGGACGACGCCGAGCCCGGCGAACAGCCGCGCGTAGCCCGCACGCACCTGCGCTGATCTTCCTGAGAAAGCGGCGCCCGGCGACGTGAACGTCGAAGCCCGGCCTCGGCGCAGCCAGACCAGCCCGTCGATGGTCGGCTGCCAGCTGCGCGCCCCGCGCTCGGCCTCGTGCAGCGCGCGGCCGTAATGGTCGATCGAGACGCGCAGCGTGAGGTTGCGCGCCGTGGCGTTGCAGCAGGCCGAGCAACGCAGGCTTCATCTTGTGCATCGGCTTCATGGCGTTGGTCAGCACCATGGCCTTGAAGCCCGCGCGACAGCACGTCGTCGCAGCATCGCCGGCAGCTCGGGATTCATGAACGGCTCGCCGCCGGTGAAGCCGATCAGCCGGGTGGCGTGGCCGTCGCGCTCGATCTCGTCGAGGTAGGACGCCGACCTCCGCCGCCGTGAGATAGACCAGGCGATCGTTGCGCGGCGAGGATTCGATGTAGCAGTTGCGGCAGGTGAGGTTGCACAGCGTGCCGGTGTTGAACCACAGCGTCTCGAGCGCCTTTGAGGCCGACATGCGCGCGCTGCTCGCCCTTGGCGGTCACCAGCGCATCCTTGAACTTCGCGGGGTCGAGCAGAAGCGGCAGCATCGGCAGGGTCCTGCGTGACGTGATCGGGGAGCCTAGCATAGGCCTGAGTCTCACAGGCCGAGAACCGGCCGATCTGTTTCCACGGCAGCGGCAGCAGCGAGATCAGCGCCACCACGCCGAAGCCCAGGATGACTGCGCCGGAGACGCGGTTCAGCCACAGCAGGCCGGTGCCGGTGAAGCGGTGCGCGCAGCGCCACCGACGGCGGTGCAGATGATCGTCCACCAGCCGAGCGCGCCGCAGAACACGGCGCGCCGACCAGGACGGCGGCGTCGGGCAGGCTGGCGCCGACGCCGGCGAGGTTGCGGCCGGCGAAGGCGGCGCCGAAGGCCATCACGGTCAGCGGATTGAACACGGTGATGAAGAAGCTCGAGCTGGCGTAGTGGAAGTGCGTCGCCACCTGGTGCTCGCGGTCGTCGGCCACCGGATCGCCGACCGATGCGCGGCCGGTGGCGCATCGTCGTCCAGCCCATGATCACCAGGCACGATGCCGCCGATGCCGCAGCAGCCAGGCCTCGCGCTCGGCGACGAATTGCTCGACGAAGGAGAGGCCGAAGGCCGCCACGGCGCCGAACACCGCATCGCCCAGCGCCGCGCCGATGCCGGTCATGTAGCCCGCCACCGCGCCGACGGTGATCGAGCGGCGGATGCACAGCGCCGCCGCCGGGCCGACCGGCACGGCGATCAGGAAGCCGATGACGGCGCCCTCGATGGCAAGCGCGATCGGATTGAAGACGAAGCCCGGAACGTTCATCGCGGGCTATAGCTCTTTCCGGCGCTGAAGCGACGCGGCGGCGCGACCAGCCGGTCCTGCGCCGCCACCAGCTGCAGTTCGCGCTCGCCCATCGCGCGTGTCGCCTCGAGCACGGCGAAGATCGAGGAGGCGGCCTTGCCGAGCGCCAGGGCGACGTCGCCGCTCTCGATCCAGTGAGCCGTGAACAGCGCGGCCACCGCATCGCCCGTGCCGTTGGGCGCGATCTCGAAGCCGATCAAGGGCGTCGCGATGCCGCCACGCCGCGTCGCGGCTGACCGCGAGCATCTCGATCCTGGTCGGCCGGCGCGTCGGCGCGGCGCAGGCTGGTGATCAGAGCGAGCCGCGGCCCGTTCAGCAGGCTGCGCGCCGCCGCCAGGGCCTCGTCCATGGTCGCGACCTTGCGGCCGGTCAGGTGCTCCAGCTCGAAATGGTTGGGCGTCACCAGGTCGGCCGCCGGGAATGGCGCGCTCGCGGAAGAACGCGTCGATGCCTGGCTTCACATAGATGCCGGTGTCGACGTCGCCCAGCACCGGATCGCAGCACCAGACGGCCTTGGGGTTGGCGGCGCGCACGCTTGCGCGCAGTGTCGAGCACGACGTCGGCCAGGGCCGCATCGCCGACATAGCCGGTCGAGCAGGCGCGTCGCAGCTGCGGCAGCAGGCCGAGCGCCTCGATGCCCTGCACGATGTCGGCGACCTGGTCGGCCGGGGCCGTGCGGCCGCGCCAGGCGCCGTAACCGCGTATGGTTGGAGAATTCGACCGTGTTCACCGCCCAGACCTCGTGGCCCAATCGTTGCAGGGGAAAGGTTGCTGCCCGATTGCCGACATAGCCGTAGGCGACATGGCTCTGGAGCGAGAGAAAGCGCATGGCCAGCGGTCACCTTGCCACAAGGAGGCCCGTCATTATAGTCCGCCGCCTTTTCGGGGAGTTTTGGATGTCGAAGACCGTTCGTCCGCGCCGCAGCGTCCTCTATATGCCGGGCGCCAACACGCGCGCGCTCGAGAAGGCGCGCAGCCTGCCGGCCGACGCGCTGATCTTCGACCTCGAGGATGCCGTGGCGCCCGACGCCAAGGAAGCCGCCCGCGGCAACGTCGTGCTGGCGGCGCAGAGCACGGCCTACGGCAAGCGCGAGATCGCCATCCGCTGCAACGGGCTCGCGACGGCATGGGGCAAGGCCGACGTCGCGGCCATCGCCACCTCCGGCGCCGATGCGATCCTGGTGCCCAAGGTCGAGAGCGCCGCCGGACGTCGCCCATGTCGTGGCGCTGCTCGACACGGCCGGCGCGCCGGCCGTCGATGGCGGTGTGGGCGATGATGGAGACGCCCAAGGGCATCCTGCGCGCCGAGGAGATCGCGGGCGCCCATCCAGCGCCTGCGCTGTTCGTCATGGGCACCAACGATCTGGTGAAGGACATGCGCGCGCGCCACACGCCGATGCGCCTGCCGATGGTGACGGCGCTCGGGCTCGGCATGCTGGCGGCGCGCGCCTATGGCCTCACCATCCTCGACGGCGTCTACAACGACATCCAGGACGTCGAGGGCTTCCAGCGCCGTCTGCCAGCAGGGACTCGAGATGGGCTTCGACGGCAAGACGCTGATCCATCCCAGCCAGGTCGAGCCGTGCAACGAGGTCTTCGCGCCGTCGGCCGCCGAGCTCGAGATGGCCGGCAAGATCGTCGCCGCCTTCAAGGCCGCGCAGGCCGAAGGCAAGGGCGTGGTCACGGTCGACGGCCGCATGATCGAGAACCTGCATGTCGAGCAGGCCGAGCGCGCGCTGGCGCTGGCCGCGGCGATCAAGGAACTGCAGGCCGCGCTGCATGAGCCAGAGCAAGACCAGCACCGGCAACTTCTTCGAGGATTTCCGGGTCGGCCAGGAGATCCGGCACGCCACGCCGCGCACCCTGACCGAGGCCGACGCGGCGCTGAATATCGGCCTCTACGGCTCGCGCTTCGCCATCAACTCGTCGGACGTTTTCGCCCGCGCGCTCGGCCTGCCGCGCGCGCCGCTCGACGACCTGCTGGTCTTCCATGTCGTGATCGGCAAGACCGTGCCGGACATCTCGCTCAATGCCGTCGCCAACCTCGGCTACGCCGAGTTCCGCTGGGGCGTGCCGGTCTATCCCGGCGACACGCTGTCGGCGCACTCGACGGTGCTCGGCCTGCGCGAGAATTCCAACCGCGCGAGCGGCGTCGTCTGGGTGCGCTCGACCGGCACCAACCAGCAGCGGCGAGATGGTGCTCGACTATGTGCGCTGGGTGATGGTGCACAAGCGCGATCCTGCACGCCAGCCGTCGGCGCACCGGTCGGTGCCGAAGACGCGCCGGCGTCCGTCGCGCCGGCCGACCTGATCGTGCCGGCGGGCCTCGACGCTGATGCGGCTACGACGACGATCGCGGCGGGCTCGCCGCATCGCTGGGAGGATTACGCAGCCGGGCGAGCGCATCGACCATGTGAGCGGCATCACCGCTCGAGGACTCCGACCACATGTTCTCGACGCGGCTCTACCAGAACACCGCGCGGGTGCATTTCGACGCCTTGCCGGCAAGAACACGCGCTTCGGCCGCCGGCTCGGCCTATGGCGGCCATGTCATCTCGCTCGCCCGCGCGCTGTCGTTCAACGGCCTGGCCAACGGCTTCCGGATCGCGGCGATCAATGCCGGCAGCCACGTCGGCGCCGACCTTCGGCGGCGACACGATCTATGCCTGGTCGGAAGTGCTGGAGAAGGCGCCGCTGCCCGGCCGCGGCGACATCGGCGCGCTGCGCGTGCAGCACCATCGCCGCCAAGGATTGCCCCTGCGACTCGTGGCCGGGCAAGGGCAGGCTGACGGCAAGTATCATCCGGCGGTCGTGCTCGATCTCGACTACTGGCTGCTGGTGCCGCGTCGATAGGCGAATTTCGCTGACAAATCCGAGACTTAACGAACGCGCACGGCTGACTTTCATTGACTTGAGGCGGCTGCGCGCTAAAAAGTCCAGCCGATCTCGGCGTATGAGGTTCTTGCGCGATGAGCGTCGCCAATCGGCCGGTACACCGGCCGCTTTCTCCCCATCTGCAGATCTATCGGCCGCAGCTCACCTCGGTGCTGTCCATCCTGCATCGCGCGACCGGCATCGCGCTGTCGGTGGGCGCGCTCTATCTCGCGACCTGGGTGATCTACGCCGCGGCCAGCCCCAGCGACCTATGCGCTGTTCCAGAGCTTCAACACCTCGATCGTCGGCCGCATCGTCCTGGGCGGCTGGCTGTTCTGCGCCTTCTATCACCTGTGCAACGGCATCCGGCACCTGTTCTGGGATGCGGGCTACGGCTTCGAGCTCAAGGACGCCTATCGCAGCGGCTGGATCGTCGTCGCCGTCTCGCTGATCGCCACGGCCGTGTCGTGGATCGTCGGCCTCAGGCTGGTCTGAGGAGAGGCCGATGAACAGCGATCGCAGAACGCCTCTCGCCCGCGCCCGCGGCCTCGGTTCGGCCAGGACGGCGTCGCATCACTGGTGGGCGCAGCGGCTCACCGCCATCGCGCTGATCCCGCTGGTCGTGTGGTTCGCCATCTCGCTGGTCATGCTGAGCGGCGCCGACTATGCCGTCGTGCGCGCCTGGATCGGCTCGCCGGCTGGTCATGGTGCTGCTGATCCTGACCATCGCCGTCGGCCTGCATCACGGCCAGCTCGGCATGCAGGTCGTGATCGAGGACTACGTCGGCATGGCGACGGCTGGAAGCTGGCGCTGATCGTGATCGTGCAGTTCATCGCGGTGTTCTTTGGGCTGGCCGCCATCGTGGCCATCCTGCGTATCGGATTCGGAGGCTGATCATGGCCGAGGCGAGCAGCGGCAAGAGCAACGGCGCAGCGCGCCGGCACGGTCAATATCGGCGGCAACGCCTACACGGTGATCGATCACGAGTACGACGTCGTCGTGGTCGGCGCCGGCGGCGCGGGCCTGCGCGCCACCTTCGGCATGGCCGTCGAAGGGCCTGAAGACCGCCTGCATCACCAAGGTGTTCCCGACCCGCAGCCACACCGTGGCGGCGCAGGGCGGCATCTCGGCCGCGCTCGGCAACATGGGGCCGGACGACTGGCGCTGGCACATGTACGACACCGTCAAGGGCTCGGACTGGCTGGGCGACCAGGACGCCATCGAATACATGGTGCCGCGAGGCGCATGCCGGCGATCATCGAGCTCGAGCATTACGGCGTGCCGTTCAGCCGCACGCCCGAGGGCAAGATCTACCAGCGGCCGTTCGGCGGCATGACGACGCGAATTCGGCAAGGGCATCGCCCAGCGCACCTGCGCCGCCGCCGACCGCACCGGCCACGCCATCCTGCACACGCTCTACCAGCAGTCGCTCAGGAACCACGCCGAGTTCTTCATCGAGTATTTCGCCCTCGACCTCATCATGGACGAGGGCGTGTGCCGCGGCGTCATGGCCTGGAACCTCGACGACGGCACCATCCATCGCTTCCGCGCCCACAAGACGGTGCTGGCGACCGGCGGCTACGGCCGCGTCTATTTCACCGCCACCTCGGCGCACACCTGCACCGGCGACGGCGGCGCCATGGTGCTGCGCGCCGGCCTGCCGCTGCAGGACATGGAGTTCATCCAGTTCCATCCGACCGGCATCTACGGCGCGGGCTGCCTGATCACCGAGGGCGTGCGCGGCGAGGGCGGCTACGTCACCAACGCGACCGGCGAGCGCTTCATGGAGCGCTATGCGCCGTCGGCCAAGGACCTCGCCTCGCGCGACGTCGTCAGCCGCTCGATGACCATCGAGATCCGCGAAGGCCGCGGCTGCGGGCCCAACAAGGACTATATCGAGCTGCATGTCGAGCATCTCGATCCCAAGGTGATCCACGAGCGCCTGCCCGGCATCGCCGAGACCGCGCGCATCTTCGCCGGCGTCGACGTCACGCGCCAGCCGATCCCCATCCTGCCGACCTGCCACTACAACATGGGCGGCATCCCGACGAACTATCACTGCGAGGTCGTGACGGTGAAGGACGGCGATCCCAACACCGTCGTGCCCGGCCTGATGGCGATCGGCGAGGCGGCCTGCGTCTCGCGTGCACGGCGCCAACCGGCTGGGCTCCAACTCGCTGCTCGAGCTCGTGGTGTTCGGCCGCTCCGCCGCCAACCGCGCCGCCGAGCTGCTGACGCCGGGCGAGTCGCACAAGCAGCTGCCGCATGCCGGCGAGGAGGCGATCGCCCGCCTCGACCGGCTGCGCCACGCCGCGGGCGGCACCGGCACGGCGCAGCTGCGCCTCAACATGCAGCGCACCATGCAGAACGACTGCGCGGTGTTCCGCACCAGCAAGAGCCTCGACGAGGGCTGCGACAACATGGACAAGGTGTTCGCCGGCAGCCCGACATCCGGGTCAAGGACCGCTCGATGATCTGGAACTCCGATCTCATGGAGACGCTGGAGTTCGAGAACCTGATCGTGCAGGCCCAGGCCACCATCCGCTCGGCGGCCAACCGCAAGGAAAGCCGCGGCGCGCACGCCCGCGAGGACTATCCCGAGCGCGACGACAAGGAACTGGATGAAGCACACCGGTCGATCTGGGTCGACGACAAGCGGCAAGACCCGCATCGACTACCGGCCGGTGAAGCTGCAGCCGATGAGCAACGACGTGCAGTCGTTCCCGCCCAAAGCCCGCGTGTACTAGGGCGCGAGTGTGACGTGAGTTCGAGAGGAAGCGATGGCTGAGTTCACACTGCCCGCCAATTCCAAGATCGGCGTCGGCGAGACCTACAAGGCGGCGGCGGGAGCCAAGAACATCAAGGCGTTCAAGGTCTATCGCTGGACGCCGGACGACGGCAAGAACCCGTCGCGTCGACACCTACGAAGTCGACATGGACACCTGCGGGCCGATGGTCCTGGACGCGCTGATCAAGATCAAGAACGAGATCGACAGCTCGCTCACCTTCCGCCGCTCGTGCCGCGAGGGCGTGTGCGGCTCGTGCGCCATGAACATCGACGGCACCAATACGCTGGCCTGCACCAAGTTCATCGCCGACGTGAAGGGCGACATCAAGATCTACCCGCTGCCGCACATGCCGGTGGTGCAGCGACCTGGTGCCCGACCTCACCGTGCCCTACGCCCAGCTCGCCTCGATCGAGCCGTGGCTGAAATCGACCAGCCAGCCGCCGACGCGCGAGCGCCTGCAGTCGCCCGAGGAGCGCGCCAAGCTCGACGGCCTGTGGGAGTGCATCCTGTGCTTCTGCTGCACGACCTCGTGCCCGTCCTACTGGTGGACCGGCGAGCGCTATCTCGGGCCCCGCCATCCTGCTGCAGGCCTATCGCTGGCTGGCCGACAGCCGCGACGAGGCCAAGGGCGAGCGGCTCGACCAGCTCGAGGATCCGTTCCGGCTCTACCGCTGCCACACCATCATGAACTGCACCAAGACCTGCCCCAAGAGCCTCAATCCGGCCAAGGCCATCGCCGAGATCAAGAAGATGATGGTCGAGCGCATCTGATCGGCGTCAGTCCAACGGCGCGCCAGTACCCGGCGCGCCTTTTGCTATGCTGGCCCCTGCAGACACAGAACAGGGGGCTTCAACGATGTTTCTCAAACCTCTCGCCGCCGCGGCGGCTCTCGGTGCGTGTGGCCTTGGCATCGTTGCCGGCGTCGGCCGGTCCAGACCTTCGATGCGGTGAAGGCCAAGGGCTTCGTGCAGTGCGCGGTCAACACCGGCCTGGCCGGCTTCTCCTTCGCCGACAGCCAGGGCAAGTGGACCGGGCTCGACGTCGATCTCTGCAAGGCGATCGCCGCGGCGATGTTCGGCGATGCCGAGAAGGTCAAGTTCACGCCGACCACGGCGCAGCAGCGCTTCGTCGCCCTGCAGTCGGGCGAGGTCGACGTCATCACGCGCAACGCCACGCAGACCCTGCTGCGCGACACCTCGCTCGGCTTCAACATCGCCGGCGTCAACTTCTACGACGGCCAGGGCTTCATCGTGCCGGCCAAGAGCAGCATCAAGAGCGCCAAGGAGCTGAACGGCGCCACGATCTGCGTGCAGCCCGGCACCACGACCGAGCTCAACCTCGCCGACTACTTCCGCAAGAACAAGATGACCTTCAAGCCGGTGCTGATCGAGAAGCTCGACGAGCTGCTGCAGGCCTACGCCGCCGGCCGCTGCGATTCCTACACGACCGACGCCTCGGGCCTGGCCGCGGTGCGCGCCGGCCAGCTCGCCGGCAAGGGCGAGCACACGATCCTGCCCGAGCGCATCTCCAAGGAGCCGCTGGGCCCGATCGTGCGCCATGGCGACGACCAGTGGTTCGACCTCGTGAAGTGGACGCTGATGGGCATGATCGAGGCCGAGGAGCTGGGCATCACCTCGAAGAACGTCGACGAGATGCTGAAGAGCGACGATCCCGCCGATCAAGCGCTTCCTCGGCGTCACGCCGGGCTACGGCAAGGCGGTCGGCGTCGACGAGAAGTGGATGTACAACATCGTCAAGCAGATCGGCAACTACGGCGAGAGCTTCGAGCGCAATGTCGGCACGAACACGCCGCTCAAGCTCGAGCGCGGCCAGAACGCGCTGTGGACCAACGGCGGCCTGATGTACGCGATCCCATTCCGCTGAGCCGGCTAGCCGTCTAGTCGCGCTCGAACCGCATCTTCTTGATGCGGCCGGTCGAGACCTCGAGCGCCGCGATCGCGGCCGGCGCGGTCGCGCATCGAGATGGGCGAGCTGGGTGACCGTGATCCAGCTGCCCGGGCGATCTGATCTCGACGGTGTCGGCGTCGATGCCGCGCACCGGCCAGGCCGGGCCGCCCGCGATCAGCGGGCCGCTGACACTGCGCCGTCCAGTCCTCGCCGCTGCGCTTGATCTCCCAGGTCGCGCCCGTATCGGCCGAGACGTAGCGTGCCGGCGATCGCGGCCGGCACGGCCTTGCGCCGGCCGAGCTTCTTGAAGGTGAGCACGCGGCCGGCGCCGAGATCGACCCGCAGTCGTGCCTGCTGCGCCGGGCTTCAGGGCGAATTCGAACGAGCCGCGCTCGGCCGCCAGCCAGCCGTCGGCGCGGCGGCCCAGCGCGAAGGGCAGGCCGTTCTGCGTCACCGTCGCCTCGCCGTTGCGCCACGCCAGCTCGAACAGCGAGGGCTCCTCGGCGATTGAACCAGGTGCCGGCGAGCGGCTTGATCTCGGCCTCGCTGATGGCGGGCAGCGCGGGCTTCAGCCGCTTGTCGCCGTCCAGCGCCAGCGGCCGCGATGGCGCGCGCCAGCCGCCACGGATCGATGCTGCCGAGATTGGCGATCACCACGACGGTGAGGCCCGGCCGCCGGCACGCGCAGGAACTCGGTGCGGATAGCCCGGCCACAGGCCGCCATGGCCGACCGTGGCGAGGCCGCGCAACTCGTCGGCCTGCACGCCGCGGCGATACTTGTTGGCATGGCCGCCGGTGAGCGGCAGCTGCGGCAGCGAGCTGCGCCGGCAGGTCCTTGGGCGAGAGCGTCGGCTGGTCGAAATGCCGGCTCCAGATCAGCAGGTCCTCGACCGTCGAGGTGAGGCCGCCCTCGCCGCCCTGCGGATAGGCGTGCGCGGCGCGGCGGAAGCCCGCCTCGTCGTCGCCGAGATAGCCGGTGGCGAGGTCCCGGGATCACCGTGTCGATCTCGTGCCGCCAGCATGGTGCTGGTCATGCCGAGCGGCTTGAAGATGCGCTCGGCCAGGACGTCGCCCAGCTTCTTGCCGGCCAGCCGCTCGATGATCAGGCCGAGCAGCAGGAAGTTGCTGTTGCTGTAGAGGAAGCGGCTGCCCGGCGCGAAGTTGAGATGGCCGTTGCGCGCCGCAGGCGGCCAAGAGGTCGTGCGGCGCGCGCCGGCTTGTCGAGACCGTGGCCGCCCAGCCGCAGCAGCTCGAGGAAGTCGGGCAGGCCGCTCGAATTGCGCATCATCTGGTCGATGGTGACGGGCAGCGGCTTCAGCTCGCGCGAGATACTTGTGCGGCGGATCGGAGAGCTTGAGCTTGCCTTCCGCGGCCAGCATCAGTGCCGCGCGTCACCGTGAACTGCTTGCTGACCGAGGCGATGCGAAAGCGCGTCTGTGGGCGCGATCGGCACGCCGAGCTCGATGCTGGCGAGGCCGTAGCCCTTGCAGAGCTCGATCTCGCCGCCGCGCATGACGGCGACGACGGCGCCCGGCGAGCCGGGCTTGGTGTAGCGGGCGAACAGCGCGTCGACGCGGCGTTCGAGGGCGATGGATCCGATCGATTTCGACATGAGCCGCAGTCAAGCCAAGCGGCTCGCGCTTGTAAAGCCGAGGCGCTACCTTGCGGGCGAACACAGGAGGAACGCGCCGATGGAGCGGCAGCTTCGTCAAGAGTCGAGAAGGGTCTGGGCCCGCAGGGCCGCATCGCCGTCGTGCGCTTCGACCGCGGCGACAACATCAATGCGCTTCAGCCAGCAGGCGATGCGCGAGCTGCGCGACGTGCCGCGCGACTTCGAGGACGACCTCGAAACTTCGGTGGTGATCCTGACCGGCTCGGCCAAGGCCTTCTCGGCCGGCTTCGACCTGAAGGATCCCGGAAGGCCGCCAGCGCGATGCGCTGTCGGTCGGCGAGCGCATCCATCGCCAGCGGCTCGGGCCCAGGATGTGCAAGGCCTGGCAGGAGCATGGACCAGGTCACCATCGCCGCCATCGAAGGCCATTGCATCGGCGGCGGCGCGGCGCTGGTCGTGTCGCTCGATTTCCGCTTCTGCGGAAGAGCGCGCATTTCCGCATCCCCGAGGTCGAGCTCGGCATGAACATGAGCTGGGGCTCGATCCCGCGCATGCTGGCGCTGATGGGGCCGGCGCGCACCAAGCAGGCGGTCATCCTGGCGTCCGACCGCATCTCCGCCGCCGAGGCGCTGGACTGGGGCCTGGTCGAGAAGGTCGTCGAGGACGGCCAGGCGCTTGGCGGCCGCCATGGAATTCGCCGAGCGCATCGCGCGCCAGCCGCCGATCCCGGTGCGCATGACCAAGACCACGGTCAACCGCTTCGCCCATGCGCTCGACGATCTCGGCCGCGCACATGGACGCCGACCAGAACGTGCTGACCGGACTGACCGAGGACTACAAGGAGGGAACGCGGCCTTCCGCGACAAGCGCAAGCCGGTGTTCAAGGGGAGGTAGGCCGACTAACTCCTCCCGTCATCGGGAGTGCTGGCGTGGACCCCAGTCATGATCTGTCAGATGTCAGATCTGAAATCAGCGGCATGTGGACGGGTCCACCAGCGCGCCACTCGAGCGAAGCGATGCTTGCGTCCCGGCAGCTGGTCGATGATCGCCTGGCGCTCGGGGTCGTCGAGCATCGCCCAGCTGCCGATCTCGTCGATCGTGCGCTTGCAGCCGAGGCAGAAGCCGCTCTTGCGATCGATCGTGCAGATGCCGATGCAGGGCGACATCACGCGCCTGCAGCGGTGGCGGTCCGTCAGCCATGGCGTGATCAGGGCTTCTTGCTGAGTTCCGCGAGCTGGTTCTGCAGCTCGTCGAGCTTGCGCTTCGAGATCGTCGATCGCGGCCTCGTTGGCGGCGCGCCGCGCGTCGCGTCTTCGGCGGCTCCTGGCCGTTGGTCACTGGGTGCCGATGCCCGGCGCCTGGCCTGCCTGGCCGGGCTGGAACGGATTGAACATGCGCATGGCCTGCTCGAACATCGCCATGTTCTGCTTGCCCATCGATTCGAACTGCTGGAACGGGTTGAAGCCGAAGGCATTCTGCAGGTAGCGCCGCATCTGCTCCTGGTTGCGCGCGAACTGCGTCATCGACATTTCGAGATATTGCGGCACCACGCCCTGCAGGCTGTCGCCGTAGAAGGAGATGAGCTGGCGCAGGAAGGGGATCGGCAGCAGCGTCTGGCCGCCCTTGCTCTCTTCCTCGAAGATGATCTGCGTCAGCACCGAGCGCGTGATCTCGTCGCCGGTCTTGGCGTCGTAGACGACGAAGTCGGTCTTGTCCTTCACCATCTGCGACAGATGGTCGAGCGTCACGTAGGCGGAGGTCGCGGTGTTGTAGAGCCGCCGGTTCGCGTACTTCTTGATGACCACCGGGGCGGGCTTGGGTCCGCCCTCGGGTACTGCCTGATCGGCCATTACGCTTCGCTCCTCTAGCTCCCGGCACGCCGTGAACGTCCGTTTACTTCGGATTGCGGTCACCTTAGCGCCGATACCGCAGTGCGACAAGACAGGGCTTTGCGCTTGCGAAAGCACGCGTCCGTGGCTGCGATGGGCTATAGTGCGCCCATGGCCCCCGAAAACGACGACCACCGCCGATTTCGACCGCCTGGCCCGGCGTTATCTCGACCTCTGGCAGAGCCAGCTCGCCGGGCCTGGCGCCGATCAGGCGCTGACCGAGCAGATCGCCCGCCTGTTCGCTGCCGCGAACGCCAGGTTGCATCGGCGATACAGGCGGCCCAAGGAGCACACGCATGCAGCACGCCCCGACCAGGCTGGGACCTCGTCCGCTGCCGCTTCATCTGGGCACGGCGCTGATGACGTGGGCGAGCTCCGAAAGCGCGTGGAAGCTCTGGAAGCCCGGATCGCCGAGCTCGAATCCAAGCTCCGCAGCGCCTGAGACGCGTCGCCGCGCTGCTGCCGAGATCGCCGCCCTCGAAGCAAGGGCGGTGCGGGCAAGTTCGAGCAAGCGCTTCATCGCGAGATCGCGCGCCGCATGCACCGGCTGGCCGACGGCGTGCTCGCCTATCGCCAGCATGCCGTCCATCGCACGCTCGACAATCCGCCGGCCGTGTGGAGCGAAGGCAACACGCGGCTGCTCGACTACGGCGCCACGCATCGCGCGGCGCGAACGCGCGGCGCGCGCGCCGTGCTGGTGGTGCCGTCGCTGATCAATCGCTGGGAAGTGCTCGACCTCACCGCCGAGAAGAGCCTGCTGCGCGCCATGGCGGCGGCCGGGCTGCAGGCCCTACCTCGTCGATTGGGGCACGCCCGACGCCGAGGAGCGGCGCTTCGACAGCACCGCCTATGTGGCGCGCCTCGAGCGCGCGCTGGGCTTCATCGCCAGGCGGGCGCGGCGGGCGCCGGCGGTGATGGGCTACTGCATGGGCGGCACGCTCACCGTGGCGCTGGCCGCGCGCCGGCCGCGCCGGGTCGCCGGGCTGGCGCTGCTCGCCGCGCCCTGGGATTTCCACGCCGACCGCACCGGCCACGCCTTCCTGCGTCTCGGCCGGTCCGCTGCTGGCGGAGATGGCCGACCAGGTCGGGCGAGCTGCCGGTCGATATCCTGCAGACCCTGTTCTGGTCGCTCGATCCCTGGCTCGCCGTGAAGAAGTTCGGCCGCTTCCTCGGCATGGACCAGCAGGGCGAGCGTGCCGCGCGACTTCGTGCTGCTCGAGGACTGGCTGAACGACGGCGCGCCGCTCGCCGGGCCGACGGCGCGCGAATGCCTGGTCGGCTGGTATGGCGACAACCTGCCGGGCGCCGGCAAGTGGCTGGTCGGCGGCCGGCGCATCGTGCCGTCGCAGCATCAACGTGCCGGCGCTGGTCATGATCCCGTCGGGCGATCGCATCGTGCCGCCGCTTGTCGGCCGCGGCGCTCGCCGATCCCAAACGCGGCTTCAGGAGTCGTCACGCGGCTCGACCTGCCGCTCGGCCATATCGGCATGGTGGTGAGCGGCCGCGCCCGCGAGCTCTGCTGGACGCCGCTGATCGACTGGCTGGGCGCATTCCTGCCAAACGGCGGCGATGACGGCGGAACAGCGATCCGTTCGACTGGCGCCTGCCCGCGGTCTGGGCCGTGCTGCTCGGTGATCTCGATGGTCGCGCAGAGCCTATGTCGTGCGTGGCCGACGAGAGCGCGGCGCGGCGTCGCCATGGGCTTCGACCGCGCTCTGGTCATCCAGGGCACGAGCCATCTCGTGATCGCCGCGCTGTTGCCGGCGCTTTACTGGCTGCAGCGCCGGTGGCCCGCCAGTGGCGGTCTCGGCAACCTCCTGATCCTCGGCGCTTGCGGTCGTGCCGTTCAGCCTCGCCCACACGGCGGGGATGGGGCGCTCGAGGCTGCTCTGGTTCAGCCGCCATCATGGGCGAGGCCTACACGTTTCCCCTGACCTTCGACCGGCTCGCCTACGAATTCGCCAAGGACGTCGTGTCCTACGGCATGCTGAGCGTCGGTGTCGTGGTCCTCGGCCGCCTGTTCCGGCGGCGCCGCCGGCTCCATGCCGGCGTGGCGCCGGCCGCAGCCGGCGTGCCCCGGTCGGCGCGCCGATCCCGGAGCGCTTCGCGGTGCGCAACGCGGCGGCCGCGAGGTCATGGTCGAGGTCGCCGACATCGACTGGGTCGAGGCGGCCGGCAACTACGCGATCCTCCATGTCGGCGGCGACACGTTCGAGATCCGCTCGTCGCTCAGCAAGCTCGAGGGCGAACTCGATCCGCAGGCGCTTCGTGCGGGTCCACAAATCCTACGTGGTGAACATCGCCCGGATCGCGGAAGTGACGCCGTGGATCAGCGGCGACTGGCGCATCCGCCTGCAGGACGGCGCCGAGGTGAACCTCAGCCGCCGTTACCGCCAGCGCTTCGAGACCGCTGGTGCCGATCAAGAGCTGACCCGGGAAGCTCATTGCTGGGAGCGCGCCACTCCAGTGGCGCTTCTTTTGTCTTCGGGTTACCGACGCCCATGGGCGCACTGGAGTGGCGCGCTCCGCGCAAAGACCGGTCGTCCCAGCGACCTCGCCGGTCGTCCCATGAGCCGCGCCGGTCGTCACAATTTCAGCGCTGCATCAAGGGTTTGGCGCGGTAGGTGAAGGGCGCCTCACCGCAAGGTCGCCAGGCCTGCCATGATCCGACCTGCCTCCGACCGCCGCGCCGATCTCGACTGGCTTCGGGTATCGGCCTTCGGCCTGCTGATCCTCTACCACGCCGGCATGGCCTGGTCGGGCTGGAGCTGGCACCTCACCAGCAGCGACAGCATCGACTGGCTGCGCGAGGGCATGCGCTTCCTCAATCGCTGGCGCATGCCGCTGATCTTCGTGGTGTCGGGGCGGCCATCATGCTGGCGCTGGGCAACGCGCTCGCCGGCCGCCTTCGCCCGCGACCGGGTGCGCCGCCTGCTCGTGCCGCTGGCCTTCGGCATGGTCGTGCTGGTGCCGCCGCAGGTCTATCTCGAGCGCCTCTACCGCGGGCAATTCCACGGCTCGTTCCTCGATTGGCTGCCCCAGGCGTTCGCCGGCGTCTATCCGGCCGGCAACATGAGCTGGCACCATCTGTGGTTCCTGGCCTACGTGCTGGTGCTCACCTTCGTCCTGCTGCCGTACTTCCTGTGGGCGCGCAGCGACGCGGGCCGCGCCGCTCACGCCAGGGTCGCGCGCGTCGTGGCGCGGACCGGCCTGCAGTGGCTGATGCCGCTGCCGCTCGCCGCGGCCATGCTTGTGGCTGACGCCGATCTCGCACAACACCAACGGCCTGATCGGCGACTGGTTCGGGCTCGTCTATTACGGCGTGCTGCTGCTCTACGGCGCCTTCCTGTTCGGCTCGCCGGCGTTGCTGGCCGCGCTCAACCGCCAGCGCTTCCTGTCGCTCGCCATCGGCGTCGCGGCCTACGCCGTCCTCTATGTCTTCTTCGTCGATGGCGTCGGTGCGTCCGGTGATTTCGCCGGCAAGACCGTCCGGCCTACGCGCTCTTGTCGGCGCTCAACACGATGGCCTGGCTGTTCGCGATCCTGGGCTTCGCCAATCGCCACCTGACGCGGCGGCCGGCTTTCCTGGCGGAAGCCACCGAAGCGGTCTACCCGTTCTACATGCTGCACCAGACCGTGACGGTGATCGCGGTCTACTGGCTGCTCGAGATCGGCGCGCCGCCGGTTGCGGGATTCATCCTGGCGGCGCTGGCGACCTTCCTCGGCACGTCGGCGATCTACCTCTCAGTCGTGCGCCCGCTGTGGTTCATCCGACCGCTCTTCGGGTTGAAGGCGGCATACAAGAGCACCGTCCGTCCGCCCTCGAGCTTTACCTCGCGTTCGCGCCGCATGCCGACCTTCTCCAGCGAGCGCTGACCCGGCAGGTTGTCCGAGCCGGGTGATCGCCACCACGCGATCGAGGCCCACGATGTCGAAGGCGAAGGCAAGGGCCGCGCGGCCGAGTTCGGGCCCGTAGCCTTTGCCCTGCGCCTCTGGGATGAAGCGCGAGACGCAGTGCCACGTCGCCGTCCTGGACGCGCAGCCCACCCAGCGCCGACCAGTGTCCGCTCGTCGCGTTCGCACGCCGTCCAGCTGCCGAAGCCCAAGCGCCGGCCATTCGGCCTCGTAGTCCGCCACCAAAGCGTCGCTCTGGCTGCGCGACAGCACGCCGTGCTTGAGCAGATTCATCACCCGCGCATCGGCATGCAGAACGGCCAGCCGCTCGGCGTCGGCCATTGTGATCGGATTGAGATGCAAGCCGTTCGGTGACGAGGCGGTGACGGTCCAAGACGGGTCCTTGCCGCTGCCGGTCGCAGGCCTATAACATCGCGCGATCAGGGCGGCACGCAAGGAGGATTACCATGGCACATCGACATCGTCATCGCGAGCGCTGCGCGCACGCCGATCGGCTCGTTCAACGGCGCGTTCGGCGCCGTCCCGGCCCACGACCTCGGCAAGGTCGCGATCAAGGGCGCGCTCGAGCGCGCCAAGGTGAAGCCGAGGAAGTCGACGAAGTCATCCTGGGCCAGATCCTGAGCGCCGGCCAGGGCCAGAACCCGGCCCGCCAGGCCGCGGTCAATTCCGGCATTCCGGTCGAGAAGACCGCGCTCGGCATCAACCAGCTCTGCGGCTCGGGCCTGCGCGCCGTCGCCTTCGGCTGGCAGGCGATCCGCAACGGCGACGCCATCGATCATGGTGGTCGGCGGCCAGGAGAGCATGAGCCAGGCGCCGCACGCCGCGCTACATGCGCGACGGCACCAAGATGGGCGAGCTCAAGATGATCGACACCATGCTCAAGGACGGCCTGTGGGACGCCTTCAACGGCTATCACATGGGCAACACCGCCGAGAACGTGGCGCAGAAGTACCAGATCACCCGCGCCGAGCAGGACGCCTTCGCCGCCTCGTCGCAGAACAAGGCCGAGGCGGCGCAGAAGTCCGGCCGCTTCAAGGACGAGATCGTCCCGGTCACGATCAAGACCCGCAAGGGCGACGTCGTGGTCGACACCGACGAGTATCCCGCGCCACGGCACCACCGTCGAGACGCTCGGCCAAGCTGCGCCCGGCCTTCGCCAAGGAAGGCGGCTCGGTCACCGCCGGCAACGCCTCGGGCATCAATGACGGCGCGGCCGCGCTGGTGCTGATGAGCGCCGACGAGGCCGAGAAGCGCGGCATCACGCCGCTGGCCAGGATCGTGTCGTGGGCGACCGCCGGCGTCGATCCGGCGATCATGGGCATCGGCCCGGTGACCGCCTCGCAGGCGGCGCTCAAGAAGGCCGGCTGGACGGTCGAAGGATCTCGACCTGGTCGAGGCCAACGAAGCCTTCGCCGCCCAGGCCTGTCGCGGTCGGCAAGCGAGCTCGGCCTCGATCCCGACAAGCTCAACGTCAATGGCGGCGCCATCGCGCTCGGCCATCCGATCGGCGCCTCGGGCGCGCGCGTGCTGACCACGCTGCTCTACGAGATGCAGAAGCGCGACGCCAAGAAGGGCCTCGCCACGCTCTGCATCGGCGGCGGCATGGGCATCGCCATGTGCGTGCAGCGCGACTGATGGCTAGCGCTCGGCTCATTCAGCGGATGTCCACGGATCGCCCGCGTTAAGGCCGTTCGGGCGTTTTGCTAGGGCGGCCATGCCGTCAGGCACTTCCTGCGTGTGTAGCCCCGACGCACGGGCGGCCGCCCACTCGGCCTGGCGCGAGCTCCAGCAGCTGGGCATTGCCGTGGGCGTGGTCTGCTGCGACCAGCAGGAAGCGCGTCTGCCCGGGCGCCGTGGTGACGATGAGCTCATTGCTTGCCGTCGTTCCTGCAGGCCCTGAAGTCGTAGAGCCGGGGCTGCAGGTCGAAGCGCATCCAGGTGTGGCCGGTGACCATGCCCGCCGAGCTGCCGCGCCCATGGTGATGTTGATCGGCGGCGCATCCGGAGCGCGGCATCGCCGCACGATGTAGAGCGCGGCCTGGCCGGGCTTCGGCACCGGGAAATTCGGGCCGTAGGCTTCCATCCAGCGCGACTGACACTGCGCCGAAGCGAGCAGGCGGCAGCCAGCAGCGAGCAAGCACAACGGCGACCAGAAACTTCTTCATGCAACGACCTCCGCCGGCAGCGTCGGCCGAACGGACTTGGGGTCAAGCGGACAGGCGATCGCCGCTAGGCGCAGGCGGGCTCGCGGCAGGACGCGCAGGCGCGCCAGCGGCGACAGCACGATCACCAGGGTCGACAGCGCGAAGGCTGCCGCGATCAGCAGCAGCGCGCCGTGCAGGCCGGCCTGGGCCGCCACGAAGCCGCCGGCCAGCGCGCCCAGCGGCCGCACGCCGTAGATCGCGGTCTGCACCGTGGCATTGACCCGGCCCATCAGCGGCGCCGGCGTCACGAGCTGGCGCACCGTGATCTGGCAGATCAGCCACAGCATCGGGCCGAAGCCCACCAGGAAGTGGCCGGCGGCGGCGAGGGCGAAGCCGTTGCCCGACGGGCGCCGCGAGGAACAGGCCGGCGGCGATGACCGATACGGCGGGGCCGAAGATCAGGGTGACGAGCGGCGGCAGGCGGCGCGCAGAGACCGGCGCCACCAGCGCGCCCAGGATCAGGCCGGCGCCGTAGGCCGACTGGGCAAGGCCCATGTGCGCCGGATCGAGGCCGAGCAGGCCCAGCGCCAGCGGCGCCCAGATCGCGAGCAGGGCGAAGAAGGCGAAGTTCCAGAAGATCGCGCAGAGGCCGATGCCGCGCAGCAGCTCGTGGCGCACCACGAAGCGCGCGCCGGCCTGGATGGCGGCGACGAAGGAGGGCCGCTGCGGCGCCCGCCGTCGGCGCGGGCGCTTTGGGCAGAGCGAGAATGCAGGCCAGGGCCAGAGCGGCGCCCAGGGCGGCCAGCGCGTAGCCCCAGGTCGGCGACAGGATGCTGGGCGAGCAGGCCGGCCGACGAAGGGCGCGGCGAGGCTCGACGACGGCGCGCGCCAGCTCGAGCCGTGCATTGGACGCGCGGCAGGTCGGCCGCCGGCACCAGGCTGGGCAGCAGCGAGACCGACGTCAGCACATAGACCACGGTGCCCGAGGCGCCGACGAAGGCAGCGACGCCCAGCAGAGCTCGCGATGCCGGCGGCGGCCGCCACGCACGGCGACGATCGACGCCGCCAGGCCGAGGCCCAGCGCCACGATCAGCAGGGTGCGCCGCGGCATGCGATCGACCCAGGCGCCGGCCGGCAGCGAGACCAGCAGCCAGGCTGCACTTTGCGCGGCGACCAGCAGGCCGAGCACGTCGGGTCCGGCGCCCAGCACCAGGGTCGCGGTGAGCGGCAGGGTTGCGAGCGCCAGTTGGTCGGCGGCGTGGGTCCCGGCGGCGGCGCCGAGCAGGGCGGTGAAGGGCTTCATGGTTGCCGTTCTATGACCGGCGTCGGGCGCGGCGTTATCCGGCAGCCGCCCGCCAATTCGTCTCTCTTGCCCGCGAGCCCGGCAGAACCGGCTAGAGTGTGCGGCGGTAACGCAAGGGGAGGAATACATGGCCGGACGTGTTGCAGTCGTGACGGGCGGAACGCGCGGCATCGGCGCCGCCGTTTCGCGCATGCTGAAGGACAAGGGCTACAAGGTGGCGGCCACCTACGCCGGCAACGATGACGCGGCCCAGAAGTTCAAGGCCGAGACCGGCATCGCCGTCTACAAGTTCGACGTCGGCGATTTCGCCGCCTGCCAGACGGTCGATCAGCGCAGATCGAGAAGGATCTCGGTCCGATCGAGGTGCTGGTCAACAACGCCGGCATCACCCGCGATCCGACCATGCGCCGGCTGACGCGCGACATGTGGGACCAGGTGATCGACACCAACCTCGGCTCCTGCTTCAACATGTCGAAGGCGGTGTGGGACGGCATGAACACGCGCGGCTTCGGCCGCATCGTCAATATCGGCTCGATCAACGGCCAGGGCGGCCAGTACGGCCAGGTCAACTACGCCGCCGCCAAGTCGGGCATCCACGGCTTCACCAAGGCGCTGGCCCAGGAAGGCGCGTCCAAGGGCATCACCGTCAACGCCATCGCGCCGGGCTACACCGACACCGACATGGTCGCGGCCGTGCCGGCCAACGTGCTGGAGAAGATCGTCGCCAAGATCCCGGTCGGCCGGCTCGGCAAGGCCGACGAGATCGCCCGCGGCGTGCTGTTCCTGATCGCCGACGATGCCGGCTTCATCACCGGCTCGACGCTGTCGATCAACGGCGGCCAGCATATGTACTGATCTCTCCTTTCCTCCCCCGTTCATACGGGGGAGGGCAGGAAGAGGATGGCTACAAAGATGATCTTTGAAATGAGCCGATCGGAAATCGCGAGGCGATTCGACTGAGAGCCTTCCGACTCCGGCCTTCGGCCACGACGCGCAGGGACTTTGCATGCAGTGACTGCACTGCGCCGTACCCTCTCTGCCGGTACGCAAAGTATTATTTTGGACGCTGTCGCTTCTTTCGCTTGACAGTCCTGAGCAATGTTGTGGCTTATCTCTGCCGACGCTCGCAGCACGAGGATCAGCATCATGGTCATTGGCGGGAACTCTACGGCGAGATCGACGCCAGCTCGTCCGACCGTTCGCGCGTTCGCCGCCAGAGGGATGGCTTCACGTGGCGCTAACTGCGCCTGCAACTGCAACGCTGCGCAAGCTAGCCTCGGAAACCTCGGAAACCTCGCAAACCGCCGACCGGTCGGCGAGCTGCCAGATCGGGCGCAAACGGGTAGCGGAAATTGCGGACGGAAGTGGGCCCGGCGCGGTGACGCCCTTCGCCATCCTTAGTCATTTGCAGGAGCGTCCGTTGCCCAGGCTGACCGAGTACAAGGACATGAACCCGCGCGCCAAGGCCGTCGTCGAAGGCATCGCCCAGGCGCGCGGCATCGATCCCGCCGACATCAACAATGTCTGGAAGGCGCTCGCGCGCCATCCCGCGGTGATGGAGCAGCTTCGCGGCGGAGATGAAGGCGGCCTTCGCGCCGGGCAAGCTCGATCCGCTCACCAAGGAATTAGTTTATCTCGCGATCAGCATCGCCAATCAGTGCGACTATTGCATCGCCTCGCACGGCACCATGGCGCGCGCACAAGGGCATGACCGAGGAGATGCACGAGGAATTCATGGCCGTCGTCCTGGCGGCGCAGAAGGGCAACAAGATCGCCATGGCCTATCGCGTGCCGGTCGACGCCGCGTTCGAGGAGAAGTGATCGTGAACGACCGTCGAAGTCGCCGATCTGGGACGCCAACCTCTATCTGAAGTTCGCCGACGCATCGCCTGCGGCCCGCGCTCGACCTCATGGGCCGGCTCGATCCGGCCAACGGCGCGCGCGCCGGGCACGCGATCTACGATCTCGGCTGCGGCGCCGGCAACATCACGCCGCATCCTGGCCGAGCGCTTTCCCGCAGCGCCGATCGTCGGCGTCGATTCGTCCGAGGAGATGCTGGCCAAGGCGCGCAGCCAGACGGTCGACACGCGCGTGACCTTCGCCAAGGGCGACCTCGCGCACTTCAAGCCCGGCCTGCCGCCCGTCGATCCTCTACAGCAACGCCGCCTATCAGTGGGTCGAGAGCCACATCGACTATTTCCCGGCCTGCTGAAGCTGCTGCCGTCGGGCGGCCAGCTTGCCATCCAGATGCCGCGCAACCACGAGGCGCCGTCGCATGCGCTGATGCGCGAGGCGGCCGAGGCGGGCCCGTGGCGCGACAAGCTCGCCAAGGTGCGGCGGCATCCGCTCGGTGTGCGGAGCCGGCGCGCTACTACGACGTGCTGAAGCCGCTGTGCTCCGACCTCGAAGTCTGGGAAACGATCTACCAGCAGGCGCTGACCGGCAAGGATCCGGTGGCGCAATACACCGCCGGCACCGGCCTGCGGCCCTACATGGCAGCTGCTCGAACGAAGCCGAGCGGACGCGGCTTCTACGACACCTACGCCAAGCTGCTGGCCGAGGCCTATCCGACGCGCGCCGACGGCATCACGCTGTTTCCCTTCCGCCGCCTGTTCATCGTGGCGCGCCGCGCATGATGCTGCGCCGCCTGCTCGCTCGTCGCGCTGCTGCTGCTGCTGGCGCGGGCAGGCCCGGCGTGCCTGCGGCAGCCGCAGGCGATGGTGGCGGCGGCCAATCCGCTGGCGGTCGAGGCGGGCCTCGAGGTGCTGCGCCGCGGCGGCTCGGCGGTCGATGCCGCGATCGCCGTGCAGATGGTGCTGGGCGTCGTCGAGCCGCAGGCCTCGGGCATCGGCGGCGGCGGCTTCCTGCTGCACTACGACGCCGCGACGCGCGCCATCGCCGTCTATGACGGCCGCGAGACGGCGCCGGCCGGCGCCACGCCCGACCATGTTCCTCGATGCGCGACGGCAAGCCGCTCGCCGCTTCCGCGAGGCCGTCGGTCTCGGGCATCTCGGTCGGCGTGCCGGGCGCCGTCGCGCATGCTCGAGCTGGCGCACAAGGAGCACGGCAAGCTTGCCTGGCGCGAGCTGTTCCAGCCCGGCGATCGACGCTGGCGCGCGACGGCTTTGCCGTGCCGCCGCGCCTCGCCGCCTGGCTGCAGCGCATGCCGTCGCTCGCGCGACGAGCCGCGGCGCGCGCGATCTACTTCAACGCCGACGGCTCGCCCAAGAAGCTGGGCGAGCGGATCGTCAATCCGGCGCTCGCCGACACCATGCAGCTGATCGCCGACCAGGGCGCGCGGCGTTCTACGCAAGGCGCCGATCGCGCGCGAGATGGTGGAGCGCGTGCGCGGCCACGTGCGGCCCGGCACGCTGTCGCTCGCCGATCTCGCCGGCTACCGGCCGATCAAGCGCGAGGCGCGTGTGCGGGCCCTATCGCGTCTGGATCGTCTGCGGCATGCCGCCGCCGTCGTCGGGCGGCATCGCCATCCTGCAGGTGCTGGAGCTGCTCGAGCCGTTCGAGCTCTGGCGCGACCAGCCCGACGGCCTGCGCGTCGCTGCATCTCATCGCCGAGGCGAGCCGGCTCGCCTTCGCCGACCGCGACCGCTACGTCGCCGATCCGGCCTTCGTGCCGGTGCCGGTGGCCGGGCTGCTGTCGCCCGGCCTACATCGCCGAGCGGCGCAAGCTGATGTCGCACGACCGCAGCATGGGCCGACGGTCGGCCCGGTCTGCCGCCCGGCTATGTCGAGCGCGGCACCAGCCACATGACGCATCGTCGATCGCTGGGGCAATGCGGTCGCGCTTCACCACCACCATCGAGGCGCCGTTCGGCGCGCAGATGATGGTGCGCGGCTTCCTGCTGAACAACGAGCTGACCGACTTTCTCGCCGTAGCCCGAGGTCGACGGCAAGCCGGTCGCCAACCGGGTCGAACCGGGCAAGCGGCCGCGCTCGTCGATGTCGCCCACCTTCGATCCTCGACCGCGACCGCAAGCTGGTGCGGCGCTCGGGCTCGGCCGGCGGCTCGCGCATCATCGGCGACACGCTGCAGGCGCTGATCGGCATGCTCGACTGGAACCTCGTCCGATGCAGGCGCGCGATCGACCTGCCGCGCGTCGTCAACCTGAACGGCCCGACCGAGCTGGAGGACCAGGCACGCCGCTGCCGGCGCAGGCGGACGCCTTGCGCGCGCTGGGCCATCAAGTACAAGTCCGCCGGCATGACGGCGGCCTGACCGGCATCCGCCGGTCGGGCGACGGCTGGGAAGGCGGCGCCGATCCGCGGCGCGACGGCGTCGCCAAAGGAGAATAGATCTTGGCCAAGAAGCTGCCCAGCGTGCTGCTGCGCGCCGGCGAGGATCGCCGCGTCCGCGCCGGCCATCCCTGGGCCTTCTCCAACGAGATCCTGATGGACGCCGAGACCAAGGCGCTGCCGCCGGGCTCGCTCGGCGATCCTGCGCGCGCCGGGCGGCGAGGCGCTGGGGCTCGTCGACCTTCAACCCGCATTCGCTGATCGCCGCGCGCGCTGCTGACGCACCAATCCCGAGGCGACCGTCGATGCGCTGTTCCTCGGCCGGCGGCTGGCGCAGGCGCGCGGCGCTGCGCGACCGGCTGATCGGCGTTCCCTATTACCGCCTGATCCATGCCGAGGCCGACGGCCTGCCGGGCGTGATCGTCGACCGCTTCGGCGACGCGCTGGTGGTGCAGGTCAACACCGCCGGCATGGAGCTGCTGACGCCGGTGCTGCTCGAGGCGCTCGAGGCCGAGCTGTCGCCCAAGACCATCGTGCTCAAGAACGATTCGCCGGTGCGCGAGCTCGAAGGCCTCGACGCGCGAGGTCGCGGTCGCCAAGGGCGATGCGTCGGCGCCGATCGAGCTGATCGAGAACGGCGCCAGCTTCGTGGCCGACCTGTCGGGCGGCCAGAAGACCGGCTGGTTCTACGACCAGCGCGACAACCGCCGCTTCATGGCGGGGCTCGCCAAGGATGCGCAGCGTGCTCGACGTCTACAGCTACAGCGGCGGCTTCGGCGTGCTGGCGGCCAAGCAGGGCGCCAAGTCGGTGATCTGCATCGACCGCTCCGCAGCCGGCGCTCGATGCGGCCGAGGCAGGCGGCTGCAGCTGAACGGCGTCGACAAGGTCGTGTCGTTCGAGAAGAGCGAGGCCTTCGACGCGCTGGAGAAGCTCGGCGGCACGGCGACGCGTTTCGACGTCGTGATCTGCGATCCGCCGGCCTTCGTGAAGAGCCGCAAGGACCTCAAGATCGGCGCGCAGGGCTACCGCAAGCTGGTGCGGCTGGCGGCGCCGCTGGTGGCGCACGGGCGGCTTCTTCTTCGTCGCCTCCTGCTCGCACCTCGTCGATCCGCCGCTGTTCGCCGAACAGGTGCGGCGCGGCCTGCGCGATGCCGGCCGCAACGGCCGCATCCTGCTGAGCTCCGGCGCCGCGCTCGATCATCCGGTTCATCCCGGCCTGCCCGAGACCGCCTACCTCAAGGCGCTCACCCTGCAGCTCGACTGATCCATGCTCGCGGCCCGGCCCGCGCAACCTCATCACCGACGTCGACGGCATCCTGGTCGGCAATGCCGAGGACCAGCGCCTGCGCTCGGGCGTCAGCGTCGTGCTGTGCGAGACGCCCGTCCGTCGCCTCGGTCGACGTGCGCGGCGGCGCGCCGGGCACGCGCGAGACCGACCTGCTCGATCCGTCGTGCCGCGTCGATCGCATCGATGCGATCTGCCTGTCGGGCGGCTCGGCCTTCGGCCTGTCGTCGGCCGACGGCGTGATGCGCTGGCTGAAGGAGCGCGGCCGCGGCGTCGCCGTCGCCGACGCCGTCGTGCCGATCGTGCCCGCGGCCATCCTGTTCGACCTGCTGAACGGCGGCGACAAGAAGTGGGACTGGCCGCCCTATCGCGAGCTCGCCTATCAGGCGGCGGACCGGCCGGCGCGCGACTTCGCGCTGGGCAATGCCGGCGCCGGGCTCGGCGCCAAGGCCGGCAACCTCAAGGGCGGGCTGGGCAGCGCCTCGGCGGTCGATCCGGCGAGCGGCCTGCAGGTCGGCGCGCTGGTGGCGGTGAATGCGCGCGGCTACACGACCATGGGCGACATGCCGCAATTCTGGGCGTGGGCGCTGGAGCAGGACGGCGAGTTCGGCGGCCTGCCGCCGCCGCGCACGGCCTCGTCGCTGCCGGTCTCGCACAGCCGCGCCGATCTCACGCACGATCCGGCAGATCGCGCGCGCAGCGACCCGCGCGCCAACACCACCATCGCCGTGGTCGCGACCAATGCGCGCCTCGACAAGGCGTCCGCGCAGCGGCTGGCGATGATGGCGCAGGACGGGCTCGCGCGCTCGATCCGCCCGGTGCATACGCCGCAGGACGGCGACACGGTGTTCGCCATCGCCACCGGCAAGCACGATCTCGGCGCCGATCCGCTGGCCTTGGGCGAACTCGGCACGCTGGCTGCGGATTGCCTGGCCCGCGCCGTGGCGCGCGGCGTCTACAACGCCGCTACGCTCGGCGCCGCGCGCGGCTGGCGGGACGTGTTCGGCCGCTGATAGACTGCAGCCGACTGCAGACGGAGGGTTTCCGTGGACTCATTTTCTCGCCGCCATCTGTTCGGCGCCGCCGGCGCGCTGCGCGACGGTGTCCGTCCTCGGTCCCGAGGCGTGGGCGCAGGCCAAGGACCGGCTGGTGATCGGCATGTCGCTCGAGCCGCCGGTGCTCGATCCGACCAAGAACGCCGCCGCCGCCATCCGCGAGGTCACGACGCCCAGCATCTTCGAGAGCCTCGGCCGCATCGACCGCACCGGCGCCGATCGGTCCCGGCCTGGCCGAGAGCTGGAACGATCTCCGAGGACGGCAAGGAGTACGTCTTCAAGCTGCGCCAGGGCGTGAAGTTCCATGACGGCGAGGCGCTCGACGCCTCGGTGGTGAAGTTCTCGCTCGACCGGCTGTTCGCCGCCTGATTCGACTAATCCCGCCAAGTCGCTCTACACCGACATCGACAAGGTCGAGGTGGTCGATCCGTCGACGCGTCAAGGTGACGCTGAAGTCGCCCAACTCCTTCCTGCTCTACAGCCTGTCGCTGGGCGACGCCGGGATCATGCATCCCAAGTCGGCGCGCGACCAACGACAAGAACCCGATCGGCACCGGGCCGTTCATGTTCAAGGAGCGCAAGGAAGGCGATTCGATCACCCTGGTGAAGTCGCCGACCTGGCGCGATCCCGGCTCGATCAAGCTCAACACGGTGATCTTCAAGATCGTCAAGGATCCCTCGGCGCAGGTGAACGCCCTGCTGGCCGGCGACGTCGACGCCTTCCCGGGCTTCCAGGCGCCCGAGCTGGTCGACCGCCTGAAGAAGGATCCGCGCTTCGTCGTGGTCGTCGGCACGACCGAGGGCGAGGTCATCCTGGCGACCAACAACGGCAAGAAGCCGTTCGACGATCTCAAGGTGCGCCAGGCGATCGCCCACGCCATCAACCGCGACGAGCTGATCTCGGCCGAGTCGGGCTTCGGCGTGCCGATCGGCAGCCACTTCGCGCCGCACAACAAGGCCTATATCGACCTCACCAAGACCTATCCCTTCGACATCGCCAAGGCCAAGGCGCTGCTGGCCGAGGCGGGCTATCCCAACGGCTTCGAGGCCAGCCTGAAGCTGCCGCCGGTCGGCTACGCCCAGCGCGCCGGCGAGGTGCTCGCCAGCCAGCTCGGCAAGATCGGCATCAAGGTCGCGATCACCCAGCTGCAGTGGCCGCAGTGGCTCTCCGAGGTGTTCAAGGAGCGCAACTACGACCTCACCATCGTGGCCCACACCGAGGCCAACGACCTCGATCGCTATGCCCGCGACGGCTACTACTGGGGCTACGATTCGCCGGAGTTCAAGGCCAAGTGGCGCGAGGTCGTGGCGGCCACCGACTTCGCCAAGCGCGACGAGCTCCTGAAGGACGCCCAGCGCATCATCGCCCGCGATGCGGTGAACGGCTTCCTCTTCCAGCTCGCCAAGATCGGCGTGTGGAAGAAGGACCTGGTCGGCATGTGGGAGAACTCGCCGACGCCGCAGGTCGACCTGACCGGCGTCTATTGGAAATGACGCGGTGTCATCCCCGAGCGAGCGGGGAGCCTGCTCGCCAGTGGACAGGATCTCTCGGCCTTCGGCACTCGAGGATGACGCTATGCGCTCGCGAGGCGAGATGCTCGAATTCCTCTCCCGCCGGCTCGCCGCCGCGCTGGTGACGCTGGCGCTGGCCACGGTCGTGGTGTTCGCCGTGGTCGAGGTGCTGCCGGGCGATCCGGCGCTGGTCATGCTGGGCACCGATGCGCGGCCCGACACGCTGGCGGCGCTGCGCGCGCCAGTACGGTTTCGACCAGCCGCTGCGTCGTGCGCTACTCTGCGCTGGATCGGCGGCCTGCTGACCTTCGATCTCGGCAGCAGCCATGCCTACGGCACGTCGGTCGCCAAGCTGATCGGCGATCGGCTGCGGCGTCACCCTGCCGCTGGCGCGCTGGCGCTCTGCTGGGCGCATGCTGGTCGCGATCCCGCTCGGCGTGTTCGCCGCCTGGAAGCACGGCCGGCCGGGCGACTGGGGCGTCATGGGCTTCACCCAGATCGGCATCTCCGATGCCGAATTTCTGGTTCGGCATCGTGCTGGTGCTGCTGTTCGCCGTGACCTGGCAGCTCTTCCCGGCCGGCGGCTTTCCCGGCTGGCGGGAGCCGCTGAAATCGGTCCATGCGCTGATCCTGCCGGCGCTGTCGCTGTCGCTGGGCGAGATCGCGATCCTGACCCGGGTCACGCGCTCGGCCATGCTCGACACCTTGCGCGAGGACTATGTCCGCACCGCCCGCGCCAAGGGCGCGCCGGAGCGCACCGTGCTGTTCCGCCATGCGCTGCGCAACGCGCTCATTCCGGTGACGACGGTGGCCGGCCTGATCGCGGGCTTCCTGGTCGCCGGCGCCGTCATCATCGAAAGCGTGTTCCGCCTGCCCGGCGTCGGCCAGCTCGTCTACGATTCGATCAACAACCGCGACCTGATCGTGATCAAGAACGTGGTCATCCTGTTCACGATCCTGGTTCTGGTGCGTCAACCTGCTGGTCGATCTCGCCTACGCCTTGCTCGATCCCGCGGCCGCGGGTGCGGACATGAAGCGCTTCTTCGCGCGCGCGTCCCGCCATGTCGGCTTCCAGATCGGCGCCGTGCTGCTGCTGCTGTTCGTCGGCACGGCGCTGGTCTCGCTCTTCTGGACGCCGCATCCGGTCGACGAGCTGCAGATGCGCGCCAAGCTGATGCCGTCGTCGGCGCACCTATCTGCTGGGCACCGACCATCTCGGCCGCGACGTGCTCTCGCGCATCATGGTGGGCGCGCAGACCTCGATCGCGGTCGGGCTGATCGCCGTCGGCGATCGGCATGTCGGCCGGCGTGACGCTCGGGCGCCTGGGCGGCGGCGCGCGGCGGCTGGGTCGACGAGGCGCTGTCGCGCACCTCGGACCTGATCTTCGCCTTTCCCGCGGTGCTGATCGCCATCCTGATCACCTCGGTGCTGGGCGCCAGCGCGCAGAACGCCATCCTGGCCATCGCCATCTTCAACATCCCGGTGTTCGCGCGGCGTGACGCGCGGCGCGGCGCTGTCGATGTGGAGCCGCGACTTCGTGCGCGCGGCGACGGCGATGGGGCAGGGCCGCTCGGCATCACGCTGCGCCACGTGCTGCCCAACATCGCCAGCGTCCTGATCGTGCAGGCGACCATCCAGTTCGCCGTCGCCATCCTGGCCGAGGCCGGACTGTCCTATCTCGGCCTCGGCGCCCAGCCGCCGGTGCCGTCGTGGGGCCGCATGCTGCGCGACGCCCAGACCTACATCTTCCAGGCGCCGGAACTTGCGGTTTGGCCGGGCCTTGCCATTGCGCTTGCCGTGCTGGGCCTTAACATGCTGGGCGACGGTCTGCGCGATCTGCTCGATCCGCGCCTGCGACTGTTGCGCGTTGGGTAAAGCGACGACGTCGTGAGGGTTGTGTCATGACCGCCCTGATCTTCCTGGTGATGAGCTATCGCGATGATGACCGCCTCGGCGGGCTATCGCGGCACGGCGATCGGCCTGTTCGGCGTGAGCTTCGTCGCCGCGGTCCTGTGGTTCGACCGCTACGCGACCGACGATGCTCGAACCTGCCGCTCTAGAGGTGCCGCGTGGGTCCGTTCGTCTCGCCTGGGCAACGCGCATCGGTGCGGTCGGCATCGCGACGATCCTGCTGGTGGCCTTCGGCCTGCAGTTCGGACTGAACGAGCTGCCGTGCCCGCTCTGCAACCTGCAGCGCGTGGCCTTCGTGCTGTGCGGCTTCGGCTTCGTCCTCAACCTGCGCTTCGGCGTGCAGCCGCTGCACTATGGCCTGATCCTGCTGGCCGCGCTGTTCGGCGTCGGCCGCGTCGGGCTATCAGGTGCTGCTGCACATCGTGCCGGGCGCCGCCGCCTACGGCTCGCCGATCCTCGGCATGCATCTCGACACCTGGTCGCTCGTGCTGTTCTTCGCCGTGATCGCCGCCGTCGCACTGCTGCTGATGATGTCGGGCCGGCCGGACCACGATCGCAGCGACCATCAGGCGGCGATGCGCTTTCGCGGCATCCTGCCGCTTCGCCGCCTATCTGCTGATCGCCGTCACGCTCGCCAATGCCGTCAACAGCTTCGCGCAGTGCGGCCCGATCGAATGCGCCGACAAGCCGACCGGCTACTGGATCACCAATATCTGCGCTGACCGCTCGCGTCAGGCCGGCAGTTCGGCGTCCTTCTTGGGGATGAGATCGTAGGGCAGCGCGAAGCCCGGCATCGCCATCAGCCGGTCGCGCCACGCCCGCGCGTTGGGCCGCGTCGTCGAGCGACATGCCGCCCTCGGCCATGAACACCATGCGGCCCCAGCAGCCGATGTCGGCGATGGTGCAGCTGTCGCCCACCAGCCATTGCCGGCCCTGCCAGGCTCTTGTCGATCGAAGTCGAGCGCCGCTTCGCGCCTGCGGGCGGAAGAAGTCCACGATCCGCGGGATCGACGCGTGCGGAAGCGGGCGAAATGGCGGACCCGCGCCACGTTGGTGATGGCGTCGTTCTCCCACGACAGCCACTCGCGGGCGCGCCATGCGGTCCTGCTCGGTCGCGGCCTCGAATTTGGCCGGTGGTGCGCGCGAGGTAGTCGAGGATGACGTTGGACATCACCAGGGTGAGGCCGCGATGGCGCAGCACCGGCACCTGGCCGTAGCGGTTGATCGCCAGATGCGCGGGCTGCTTCTGCACGCCGTTCTTGAGGTTGACGGTGCGGAAGGAGAACGGCAGGCCCGGCCAGCGCCAGGAACAGCATCGGCTTGTAGGTCGAGCTGGAGGTGAAGCTGCCGTGCAGCACGAGGCGATCGTCGTGGCGTCGGTCATTCAGGGTCTCCCGATGCACGATCCATCTTGCCGTCCGCCGCGCTCCCTGCCTATCTGGCATGTCGCCTGCCGAAAGGATCAGCCCGTGTCGTCCCGTCCTTGCATCGCGTCGCGCTCCTGCTTGCCGCCGCGGCCTTGGCCGCGGTCGGCAGCGCCCAAGGCCAGCCGGCCGGCGATCCGACCGAGCTCGCTGACGGTCATGGAGCAGCTACGCCGCGGCGCTGCGCTGCGAACAACGTCGACGCCCTGGTGGCGCTGTACATCGGCCGACGGCGTCTTCATGCGCGAGAGACTTGCCGGCCGGCGGTCGGCACGCGAAGCCGCTGCGGGCCGCCTATCGGCAGGTGTTCGCCACGTTGAAGCTCGATCTGCGCTTCGATATCCAGCGAGACCGAGGTGTCGGGCGACATGGCCTGGCTGCGCTCGACCTCCAAGGGTCAAGATCAGAGCCCTGGCGACGGGCGCGGACGCCGATGAATCCTTCAACGAGCTCGTCGTGTTCCGGCGCGAAGGCGGCGCGTGGAAGATCCGCTGCTACCTCTACGCCTCCAACAAGCCGGGAACGGGTACGCCCGCAGTAGGTTGCCATGTCCGACGAACGCTACACCGTCATCCTGGGCGACCGCCGCTACGCCATCCATCGCAAGTGGGCGCGGCTGCCGGCCGGGCGAGAGCTTCGGCTTCCTGTCCGACCTGATGGTCGATGCGCGAGGGCCGCGTGCATGTGGCCCAGCGCGGCACCGACCGGCCGGTGCTGGTGTTCGACCGCGACGGCCGGCTGGCCGGCAGCTGGGGCGAGGGCGCGCTGGCCGAGCCGCACTACATCAACGCCGCGCCCGACGGCTCGATCCTGGTGGCCGACCGCGACGCCCATCAGGTGCTGCGCTTCGATGCGGTCGGGCAAGCTCGTGCAGGCGCTGGGCAAGCGGCACTGGCCCGTCGCTCGACGCGCCGTTCAACCATCCGACGGCGGCGGCGCAGGCGCCGGACGGCGAGATCTACGTCGCCGACGGCTACGGCAATTCCAGCGTCCATCGCTTCGCCGCCGACGGCACGCTGCTCGCCACCTGGGGCGGCCCGGCGCCGGGCCCGGGCGCCTTCACGACGCCGCACGCCATCTGCGGTCGATCGCTTCGGCAAGGTGCTGGTCGGCGATCGCGAGAACAACCGCGTGCAGGTGTTCGACCGCGACGGCGCCTTCCTCGCCGAATGGGGCGACTTCTATCATCCGATGCAGATCTGGGTGGACGACCGCGACCTGGTGTTCGTGACCGACCAGATCCCGCGCATCAGCCTGCTCAGCGCCGACGGCAAGCTGGTCGGCCGCTGCCGCGGCGCCATCAACGGCGCGCACGGCCTGTCGGGCGATGCCGACGGCAATCTCTATCTCGCCGAGCTGCCGCCGCAGGAGATCACCAAGCTCGAACGATTGAGTTGACGTCGCGCCATCGGCGTCGGGGATGAGGTCTTGATTCGGCACATGTCGATCGCGCTGGTCGGCCTGTCGATGGGCCTTGCCGGCTGTTCGCATCCCGACCGCGGGCCGGCGGTGCCCTACGCCGATACCGAGCGCGCCCAGCCGCTCGGCATCGCCAACGTGCGCTTCTTTGCCGATGGCGACCCAGCGCCGATGATCGAGGAAGGCAGCGCGCGCTCGACGCGAGAGAGCGCGTCCTGCAGGCGGCCGGCCAATCGACCGCGCGAGCTGCCGCCGGCGTACTATCTCGCGGTCTCCGGCGGCGGCGACAACGGCGCGTTCGGCGCCGGCCTGATGAACGGCTGGACCGCAGACCGGCACGCGGCCCGAGTTCAAGATGGTGACCGGCGTCAGCACCGGCGCCCTGATCGCGCCCTTCGCCTTCCTCGGCCCCGACTACGATGCCGCCCTGCGCGAGGTCTACACGACCATGACGCCCGAGCAGGATCTATCGCGCGCGTGGCCTCAGCGCCGCCTTGTTCGACGACGCCATGGCCGACACCGACGCCGCTCGCCGAGGTGATCGCCAAGCTACGCCGACCAGAAGATGTTCGACGCCATCGCCCGCGAATACGACGAAGGGCCGCCTGCTGCTGATCGGCACCACCGATCTCGACGCCCAGCGCCCGGTGATCTGGAACATCGGCGCCCTGGCGGCCAGCGGGCATCCCAGGGCGCTCGATCTCTTCCGCAAGATCCTGCGCGCCTCGGCGGCGATCCCCGGCGCCTTCCAGCCGGTGCTGATCGATGTCGAGATCGACGGCCAGCAAGTATCAGGAGATGCATGTCGATGGCGGCGCCATCGCCCAGCTCTTCCTCTATCCGCCGTCGATCGATCTCAGTCCAGGATCGGCGTCCGGCGCGTACGGCATCGCCTATATCATCCGCAACGCCCGGCTCGATCCGGACTACGCCATGACCGAGCGAACGGACGCATCATCTCGATCGCCGGCCGCGCCATCAGCCACGATGCTGGCGGCCAGCGGGCAGAACGACGTGCTGCGCACCTACTTCGTCGCGCAGCGCGACGGCGTCGACTACAACCTGGCCTACATAGGTGCGGATTTCGCCGCCCGCAGAGCCCGGCGAGTTCGACCAGGCCTACATGCAGGCGCTGTTACGACTACGGCTACCGCGAGGCCAGGGAAGGCCGAGCCTGGCACAAGGTGCCGCCCGGCCTCCGGGCAGCACCAGGCGCGAGCCGACGTCCCGGATCAGCGGGCGATCAGCAGGACGGGCAGCACGCAGTGACTGCACCAGCCCTAAGCGTGCGCGGCCCCGAGAACTTGGTCTCGCCCTGTCGCAGCGAGGTGCCGAGCACGACCAGGTCGTAGCGGCCGCGACGCGCAGATGCGGCGGATCTCGGTCTCCGAGCCTGGGGTTGGTCGGCGGTCAGGCCCTTGACGGCCACGCCGCTGCGCTTGCCCAGGCGATGCGCGTCGACCAGCACCGATATGCCGAGCCGCCGCGCCGCGGCCGCGCAGCAGCAGCGTGTCTTCCCGCGGATCGAAGACGTGCAGCGCCGTCAGGGTGCCGCGGCTGGCGCGCGGCCAGCGTCAGCGCGATCTCGGTGGCCAGACGCGCGTCGGCGCTGCCGCCGGTCGGCACCAGGATGTCGAGCGGCGCGTCGGCGACCAGCCGCATCCGCCTGCCGTTCAGCAGATGGCGATCGGCCCGTCGAACGTGGCGACAGAGCGCTGCAAGTGCTCCTCGAAGCGCGGTGCCGTCGTCGGAGATCGGCTGGTCGATGCCGACGAAGGCGATGTCTGTAGCCCTTGGCCGCTTCCTTCTCGACGCGCGTCCTCGGCCTGGGCACTGCGCCCCTGCACCAGCTGCTCGAGAGCCGGCGTGCGCCGCCGCCGGTGCTCCTTGCCGGCGGCTCGGGCACGTTCTGCAGCGCGGCGTTGGCCGGCGGCCGTCAGCCGGTCGCGACCTTGGCCTTGTCGTCGTGCTCTCCGGGCGCCTGGAGCACCGTTGTCAGCACGCTGCTGGCGGGCCGCGAACAGGCCGGCCAGCGTCGCGGCCAGCCGGCCGTTGGCGCTGCCGTCGACGTAGACCAGCGCGCCGCTCCATCTTGGGCACGCTCTCGCTCTGTTCGGCCTCCTCCTTGTCGAGACGCTTGCAATTCCTCGTCGCCGCAGCGGCACCCGCGCCATCATCCAGCGCAGGGTGGGCGGCATGACCATGGTGGTGACCACGGCCATGGCGACGATCATCGTGTAGAGCTGGTTGCTGAGCGCGCCCATCGACAGGCCGATCGCTGGCGATGATGACCTCGGTCGAGCCGCGGGCGTTGAGGCCGGTCGCCAGCGCCAGCGATTCCGAGCCGGTTGAGGCCGCCCAGCCTGCCGCCGACCAGCGCGCCAGGAACTTGCCGACGCTGGCGACCAGGATGACGGCCAGCGTGAACAGCAGCAGCGTGGGATCGAGCAGGGTGCGCAGAGTCCATGCCGAGCCCGGCCACGGCGAAGAACACCGGGCTGAAGAAGGCGATGATGAAGCCGCGCAGCTCGCTCTCGATGTGCTCGGTGAGGATCGGCGACTGGCCGATCAGGATGCCGGCGACGAAGGCGCCCGAGCGCGGTGTGCACGCCGATCAGCTCGGTGGTGAGCGCCATCGTCAGCATGATGAGCAGGATGGCGGTGATCACCGGCACCTCGATCGTCATGTGGTCGTTGCACCCACAGGATGATGCGCGCCACCAGCGCCGCCCGACCGTCAGGCTGACGGCGAGGAACAGCGCCGGTCAGCCGCCATGCTCATGCCGACATGGCTGAAGCTCACCGCGCCGTGGGCGGCGATGCCGGAGATGACGGCGATGATGATCCAGGCGATGGTGTCGTCGAGGATGGCGGTGGCCAGGATGAGCTGGCCGAGATCGCGCCGGATGACGCCGATCTCCATCAGCACCATGGCGACGATCTTGACCGACGAGATGGACAGCGCCGTGCCGAGGAACAGCGCGGTCACCAGCGCGCGTCGCGTGCGACGGGATCAGCGTCGGTCGGCAGCGCATAGGCCAGCGCCACGCCGCAGACGAAGGGCACGGCGATGCCCGAACAGCGAGGTCGAGATCACCGCCCGGCGCCGGCGGTTCACCAGAGCGAGGTTGGTCTCCATGCCGGTCAGCAGCAGCAGGAGCAGGATGCCGATCTGCGAGACGGCATCGATCATGCTCTTGAGCGCCTGGCGTGTCGGGAAAGACGACGTGCCGCAGCTCGGGCAGCAGCGGCGCCGAACACCGACGGGCCGAGCAGCACGCCGGCCAGCAGCTGGCCGAAGATCGCCGGCTGGCCGATCGCGGGTCATCACCTCGCCCAGCAGCCGGCCGAAAAACAGCAGCAGGATCAGCTCGGCCGCGAAGATCGCCATCGTGTGGTCAGCTGCCACGCCTGTCTCCGCTGCGATTAATGCTGCTTTCGCTCTATAGGCGCTGAGCGTCCGCGCATGACAACCGGATGGACGGGCTGGCACGAGTCGTGCTGACCTGCAACGGTCGACGCGTGCGGAGGATGCAGGCGATGGACAAGGCAATTGATGCAGGCTGCTGGCGCGCCGCGCCGGCCTCGACAAGGCGCTGGCGGAGTTTCCCGGACGACGTCGACGGCCGCGGCGACGCAGGCGGCGAGCGTCGCGGACAAGATCAAGCAGCCGGCCGATCCGCGCGCCGAGCCGTGGCCGCCGATGCGCGCCGGAGACGGGCTATGAGCGACGGTGCCACGTGGCCGAGCTGCACTGGCTGGCGTCGCCGAGGCGGCGCAGGCGATCGCCGCCAGGGAACTCTCGCCGGTCGAGCTGACGAAGGCGCTGCTCGACCGCATCGACGCAGCTCGATCCGAAGCTCAACGCCTTCATCCGGCTCGATGGCGAGGCCGCGATGGCAGGCGGCCACGGCCGCCGAGGCCGAGAGCGACCGCGGGCCGGCTGCGCGGGCCGCTGCACGGCGTGCCGGTCGGCATCAAGGACATCATCGATGTCGCGGGCCTGCCGACGACCGGCCATTCGAAGATCCTGACGGACAACATCGCGACCGCCGACGCGGTCTGCGTCAGCAAGCTGCGCGGCGCCGGCGCCATCGTGCTGGGCAAGCTCTCGACGCACGAATTCGCCATCGGCGGGCCGAGCTTCGACCTGCCGTGGCCGCCGGCGCGCAATCCGTGGAACACCGACCATCATCCCGGCGGCTCGTCGTCGGGCTCCGGGCTCAGGCGTCGCCGCCGGCCTGTTCCCGATGGCGCTGGGCAGCGACACCGGCGGCAGCGTGCGCAATCCGGCGAGCTGCTGCGGCATCGTCGGGCTGAAGCCGACCTACGGCCTGGTGTCGCGGCGCGGCGTGTTCCCGCTCTCCTTCACGCTCGACCATATCGGGCCGATGACGCGCACGGTCGCCGACAATGCGCTGATGCTGGACGTGATCGCCGGCCACGACCCGCTCGATCCCGGCAGCGCGCGCCGTGCCGCACGGCCACTATGCGGCGGCGCTCGAGCGCGGCGTGCGCGAGCTGCGCATCGGCTTCGTCCGCCATTTCCACGAGATCGACATGCCGGCCGAGCCCGAGGTCACGGCCGCGCTCGAGCATGTCGCGCGCACGCTGCAGATGGCGGGCGCCGAGGTGCGCGACATCCATCTGCCGACGCTCGGCGAGTTCGGCGCGGTCAACCGCGTGATCCTGCAGAGCGAGGCCTGGGCGATCCACGGTCCGCTGGCTGCGCGAGCGGCCGGGCGACTACGGCCAGCTGGCGCGCCGCCGGCTGATGGCGGGCGCCTTCTTCACCGCCGGCGACTACGTGCAGGCGCAGCGCGCGCCGGCTGGAGATGATCGCCGCGGTCGAGGCGGCGCTGCGCGAGGTCGACGTGCTGCTGTGCGCCAGCTCGATGGACCCGGCCTGCCGCATCGACCGGCCGGCCGACGATCGAGCGCACCTATCCGCGCCAGGCGCGCACGCCGTTCAACGTCACCGGCCATCCGGCGCTGGCCATGATGGCCGGGCTTGTCGTCGGGCGGCCTGCCGCTGTCGGTGCAGTTCGTCGGCCGCTACTTCGACGAGGCGACGCTGTTCCAGGTGGCGCGCGCCTGGGAGCAGGCGTCGCGGCATCGACAAGAAGCACCCGCCGATCGTCTAGGGCCTGTCATCCAACCGACACTGTCGGGCGTGTAGTGATCAGCGCGGTGCCGCCGCGCGACCGCATTGCTTGACACTGTCTTTGGAAAGGCCGCTAGATTTGCCCAATAACAATGGGACATAGTCGAGCTTTGCTTCGGGAGGAAGAATGTCTCGCCTGGATCGTCGGCAACTCCTCGCGTCCGGCGGCCTCGCGGCCGGCGGCTCCTGCTTCCGCGCGCTTCGCCATCGGACAGGCCGACAACCGGCCGGCTGATTTCCATCGCCGTCCAGCAGGTCGCGACCAGCGCCAATCTCGAGACCGTGCGCGAGCGCTCCAATGTCGGCGAGCGCGTGCAAACGCCGATCTTCGAGAACCTCATCGCCCGCAACCTGCAGGGCAAGCTCGAGCCGGTTCCGGGCCTGGCCGAGAGCTGGCGGCGCATCGACGAGCGCACGGTCGAGCTGGTCGCTGCGCAAGGGCGTGAAATTCCACAACGGCGACGAGATGAACGCCGACGACGTGGTGTTCACCTTCGGTCCCGAGCGCATGTTCGGCTCGGCTACGGCAACACGCCTCGAGCAAGACCCTGTTCACCACCGTGATGACGCGCGACAGCGTCGAGGGCAAGACGCTGCCGCCCGAGGTCGTCGGCATCGCCAAGCGCATCTGGCCGTCGCTCGAGAAGGTCGAGGCGGTCGACCGCTACACGGTGCGCTTCGTCAACCGCGTGCCCGACGTGACCCTGGAAGGCCGCCTCGCCGGCGCCGGCCAGCGAGATCATCAGCCGGCGCGGCTTCATGGAGGCCAAGACCTGGATCGAATGGTCGCGCAAGCCGGTGGCGACCGGCCCCTACAAGGTGCGCGAGTTCAGGCCCGACGAGCCTGATCGCTCGATGCGCACGACGACTACTGGGGCGGCCGGCCGCCGATCAAGACGCATCCGCTTCGTCGTCGTTCCCGAAGTGCCGAGCCGCATCAACGGCCTGCTGACCGGGCGAATACCAGTTCATCTGCGACGTGCCGCCCGACCAGGTCGACGACCATCGAGCAGAACGCCAAGTTCGAGGTCCAGGGCGGGCTGATCACCAACCACCGCATCACCGTGTTCGACAAGAACCATCACGCAGCTTGCCGATCCGCGCGTCCGCCAGGCGATCACCCACGCGATCGACCGCCAGGCGATCGTCGACAGCCTGTGGGCCGGCCGCACGCGCGTGCCGCCGGGCCTGCAATGGGAATTCTACGGCAAGATGTTCATCGAGGGCTGGACGGTGCCGGCCTTCGATCCGGCCAAGGCGCGCGAGCTGCTTGCGCGCCGCCAACTACAAGGGCGACCCGATCCCCTTCCGCGTGCTCAACAACTACTACACCAACCAGGTCGGCACGGCGCAGATCGCTGGTCGAGATGTGGCGCGCGGTCGGGCTCAACGTCCAGATCGAGATGCGCGAGAACTGGCAGCAGATCTTCGAGAACAACGGCCAGCGCGCGATCCGCGACTGGTCGAACAGCGCGGCGCTTCACCGATCCGATCAGCTCGATCGTCGGCCAGCACGGGCCGCAGGGCCAGCAGCAGCAGGTCGCAGGAATGGACCAACGCCGAGATGAACACGCTGTCGGGCGCGCATGGAGACCGAGTTCGACCTGGCCAGGCGCAAGGCGATGTTCAAGCGCATGCTCGAGATCTGCGAGCGCGAGGACCCGGCCTACACCGTGCTGCACCAGACCGCGACCTTCACCGCCAAGCGCAAGGACATCGCCTGGAAGGCCGCGCCTGCCTTCGCAGATGGACTTCCGCGCCGGCAACTTCCGCATGGCCTAAGGCGAGCTGATCGCTGCGTTTCATGGGCGAACCGCTCATCGACATCACGTAGCCTGACCGTCGATTTCGACGACGGCCAGCGCGTCGTCCGCGCCCTGCACGGCGTCGACCTCGCGATCCGGAGCGGCGAGGCGGTCGGGCTGGTGGGCGAGATCGGGCTCGCGGCAAGAGCGTGACCTGGCTCGCCGCCCTGGGCCTGCTCGGCAAGCCGCGCCCGCATCGGCGGCGAGGTCCTGCTCGAGGGCCGCAACCTGGTGGGCGCGCCGGCAGCGAACTCGAAGCGCGTGCGCGGCGGCGCGGATCGCCATGATCTTCCAGGATCCGTCGAGCAGCCTCAATCCGGTGCTATCGCATCGGCCAGCAGCTCGGCGAGGCGCTGCAGCCTGCATCGCGGCCTGGGCGGCGCGGCGGCGCGCGCCGAGGCCGAGGCGGCTGCTCGATCGCGTCGGCATCGCCGATGCGACGCGCCGGCTGCGCGATTATCCGCACGAGCTGTCGGGCGGCATGAACCAGCGCGTGATGATCGCCATGGCGCTCGCCGGCCAGCCGCAGATCTGCTGATCGCCGACGAGCCGACCACGGCGCTCGACGCCACCATCCAGGCGCAGATCCTCGAGCTGCTGCGCGAGATCCGCCGCGACAGCGCGCATGGCGCTGGTGCTGATCAGCCACGATCTCGGCGTGGTGGCCGAGAACACCGACCGCGTCTGCGTGATGTATGCCGGCCGCATCGTCGAGGATGCGCCGATCGCCACGATCTTCGAGCGCGCCGGCGCATCCCTACACGTCGGGCCTGCTCGCCGCGCTGCCCGAGCTCGAAGGGCCGCGTCGCCGGCTGGTGGCGATCCCCGGCGTCGTGCCCGAGCCGTGGAACCTGCCGCCCGGCTGCAGCTTCGCGCCGCGCTGCGCCGAGTTCGAGCGCGGCCTGCGAGGCGGCCGTGCCGCCGGCCGTCGACACTCGCGCACGGCCATCGCGCGGCCTGCATCCATGCCGGGAGCGGGACCGTCTGAGCGAGCCGCTCCTCGAAGCCGCGGACCTCGTCGCGCCACTACCGCGTACGGCGCGGCAGCCGGCTGTTCAGCCATGCCGCGATCCTGCGCGCCGTCGACGGCGTTTCGCTTCACCTTGCAGCCCGGCCGCACCCTGGGCCTGGTGGGCGAATCGGGCTGCGGCAAGACGACGACCGCCAAGCTGGTGCTGGGCCTGCTGCCGCTGACGGCGGGCGAGATCCGGCTCGCAGGGCGAGATCCTGCCCGCGTGCAGGCATCGCCGCGCTGGCGCGCAGCTGCGCCGGCGCCATGCAGATGGTCTACCAGGATCCGCTGGCGGCGCTCGATCGCCGCATCGCCGTCGGCCGGCAGGTCATGGAGCCGCTGGCGATCCACGCCATCGGCACGCGCGGCCGAGCGGCGCGACAAGGCGCTGGCGATCCTGCAGGCGGTCGGGCTTGCAGGCGCATCACTTCGACCGCTATCCGCACGAGCTGTCGGGCGGCCAGCGCCAGCGCGATCGTGCTCGCCGCGCGCGCTGATCCTCGTCGCCGCGGCTGCTGGTCTGCGACGAGCCGATCTCCGGCGCTCGACGTGTCGATCCAGGCGCAGGTCGTCAACCTGCTGCTCGACCTGCAGGCGCAGATGGGCCTCGCCTATCTCTTCATCAGCCACGACCTGCGCATGGTGCGCCAGGTGAGCCACGAGGTGGCGGTGATGTATCTCGGCCGGATCGTCGAACGCGGCGATCCCGACCGGCTGTTCGCCGCGCCCGCGCATCCCTACACGCAGGCGCTGGTCTCGGCGATTCCGGTCGCGACGCAGAGGCGCGCGCAGCGGCTGATCGCTGCAGGGCGAGCCGCCCAACCCGGTCGACGTGCCGACGGGCTGCGCCTTCCATGCGCGCTGCCCGATCGCCGTCGCGCGATGCCGCGCCGAAACGCCGGCGCTGCGTGCCGCTGGCGGACGGGCGGCACGTCGCCTGCCATCTCGCGGCGAGCACTGACGCGCAAGACGCAGCGATGATGCGCTATCTCGCCGGGCGGCTGTTGCGCGCCCGCTTGACCATCTTCCTGGTGGTGACCTTCGCCTTCTTCGTGCTGCGCCTGTCCGGCGATCCGGCGCTGCTCATCATGTCGGTCGACGCGCCGCCCGAATCGATCGAGGCCTTCCGCAAGTCGTGGGGCCTCGATCAGCCGATCTGGATGCAATACCTCGCCTATATCGTCCATGCCCTGACCGGCGATCTCGGCAACTCCATGCGCGACGGCCGGCCGGCCATCGCAGCTCGTGCTCGAGCGCGTGCCGGCGACGCTGGCGATCACCGTTCCAGCCTTCCTGCTGAAGATCGCCATCGGCGTGCCGGCCGGCATCTATGCCGCGCTGCACCGCAATTCGCTTCGCCGACCGCATGACCATGCTGCTGTCGGTGGCGGGCTTCACCATGCCGAGCTTCGTGCTGGCGCTGCTGCTGGTCCTGGTCTTCTCGGTGCAGCTCGGCTGGCTGCCGAGCAGCGGCAGCGACGGGCATGGCCAACGCGATCCTGCCGATCGTCACCCTGGGCGTCGGCGGGCGCGGCGATCCTGGCGCGCTTCACCCGCTCGGCCATGCTCGAAGTGCTGGGCCAGCCCTATATCCGCGCGGCCTCGGCCAAGGGCCTGCCGTGGCGGCGGGTGGTCACCGGGCATGCGCTTGCCCAATGCCGCCATCCCGACCGACCACCATCATCGGCTTCATGGTCGGCACCCTGATCGCCGGCGCCGTGGTGGTCGAAAGCGTGTTCGCCTGGCCCGGCATCGGCCGCCTGCTGGTCGTCTCGGTCGCCAATCGCGATCTCGCCGTCGTGCAGGCCATCCTGCTGTTCGTCGCCGCGACCATGGTGACGGCCAACATCATCGTCGACTTCGCTCTATGGCTGGATCGACCCGCGCATGCGCAGCAGGCGCCGCGATGACCGCTGACCTCGGCTGCCGCTCCAGCGCAGCCGCCGCGCGCGCTTCCTCGAAGCCTGGCCGCCGCTCACCCTGGCGGCGCTCGCCTGGATCGCGCTGATGCTGGTGGTGGCGTTCGGCGCCGATTGGCTGGCGCCCTATCACTTCGCCGCCCTCGACCTGCAAGCGCGACTGCTGCCGCCGGTCGGGTTCGGCGGCACCTGGCGCCATGCGCTGGGCACCGACGAGCTCGGCCGCGACGTGCTCTCGCGCCTGATCATCGTCGATCCGCATCAGCCTGCTGATCGCCTTCTTCGGCACCCTGATCGCCGCCACCGCTGGGCACGGCGCTGGGCTTCGTCGCCGCCCATTTCCGCCGGCAGGTCGAATGGCTGATCCTGATGCTGATCGACTTCCAGGCCAGCGTGCCCTTCCTGATCGTGGCGCTGGCGGTGCTGGCCTTCTTCGGCAACTCGCTGGTGCTGTTCGTCTGCCTGATGGGGCTGAACAGCTGGGAGCGCTATGCCCGCATCGCGCGCGGCCTCACCATCGCCGCCAACGAGCAGGGCTATGCCAGCGCCATCCGCCAGCTCGGCGCCTCGAGCTGGCGCGTCTATGGCGTCCACGTCCTGCCCAACATCGCCTCGACGCTGATCGTTTCCATGACCATCACCTTCCCCGAGACGATCCTGCTGGAAAGCGGCCTGTCGTTCCTCGGGCTGGGCGTGCAGCCGCCGCTCAGCTCGCTCGGCAACATGGTGGGCTACGGCCGCGAGTACCTGACGCGCGCCTCGTGGATCTTGCTGTTCCCCAGCGCGGTCATCATCCTCACCACGCTGTCGATCAGCATCATCGGCGACTGGCTGCGCGATCGCCTCGATCCGACCCTGCGATGATCCCGAGCGGAGTTTTTGAACGATGACCGAAATCGCCTCGCACCGTGGCGGCGCCCTGCTGTGGGCGGAGAACAGCCGCCTCGCCTTCGAGCAGACCGCCAGGCTGCCGGTCGAGCAGGTCGAATTCGACGTCCATCCCTCGCGCGACGGCCGGCTGGTGGTGATCCACGACGCCACCCTGGAGCGGACCACCGACGGCGCCGGCGCCGTCTGCCAGCATGACTGGGCCGAGCTCTCCAGGCTCATCCTCAAGGGCAGCGGCGGCCAGCGCATGCTGCTGCTCGACGAGGTCATCGAGATCTTCCGGCCGACCAGCATCATCCTGCGCCTGGAGATGAAGGCCGGCCCCAATCGCGTGCCCTATCCCGACCATCCCGCCCGCATCGTGGCCGCGCTCAGGGCGGGCGGGCATCCTCGAGCGCACGGTGATGACCAGCTTCCAGCTCGGCACCGTGGCCGAGGTGCCGCGCCACGGCACGCCGATGCGCCATGTCTGGCTGGTGACGCCCGAGACCCAGGTCGATATCGGCCTCGCGGCGGTGATCGACCTTGCGCGCAGGCAGACGGCGTGCCCATGCTCGGCCTGCGCGGCAACGTGCTCGATGCCGCGACCGTCGCCAAGGTACGCCAGGCCGGCCTCGGCATCGGCGGCTGGGCCTGCAACGATGCGGCGGCGATCGCCAAGATGTTCGATCTCGGCGTCGACGTCTTCACCACCGACCGTCCCGATCTGGCGCTTGAAACAAGGGCCGGCCGCCAACCGAGGGCATGACCATGAAGGACTTTCCGGCGGCCTATCAATCGACCGCAGGCTCGGCGCTGGACGTCGACAAGGCCTTCTATCGGCGGATCGCGGAAGAGACGGCGGGCCGCCGCCTGGTCGATGTCCTTCGTCATCCCGATCCGCACCGGCCGGGCCTGGAAGGTGCCGGCGGGTCACGTCTTTCGCATCGTCGCGGTCGAGGGCCGCAGGTCGGCGATCTCAACCTGTGGAACCTCGACAATCCGCGCGAGCGACTGTGGGCCTCGCGCACCCGCCAACTCCAGGCCGCGCACGTCACGGTGTTCGACCGCCTGTGGTCGACCTTGCCCTATCTGCGGCCGATGGCGACCATCACCTCCGACAGCCTCGCCGGCTACGGCGTCGACGAGTATGGCGGGCGCATCCATGACCTTCTGGGCACGCGCTGCGATCCCTACGTCAATCGCATGCTGACCGGCGACGATTTCGACTTCTGCTGCCATTCCAACCTGGTGCGTGCCGTGGCGCCGCACGGCCTGACGGAACTCGACGTGCACGATGTTCTGAACGTCTTCCAGTGCACCGGGCTCAACCGGCAGGACAAGTATTTCATGCGCGAGAGTCCGGCGCGGACAGGCGATCACCTGGAATTCTTCGCCGAAATCGACCTTTTATGCGCGCTATCAACCTGTCCCGGCGGCGATCTTTCGGTGCCGCTGTGGGGCCCGATGCGCGCGACCCGCTGGAGGTCTGCCGGCCGCTCGGCATCGAGGTCTACGCGCTCGATCGAAGCTCTGCTGAAGGACTTCAAGCCGCCGCCGGTCGCTGCCTACAAGGGCGCGCACGGCCTGCGCTTGCCGAAAGCGGCCTGGGAAAGATGAAGTCCTAATCCGTTGAATTAGTTCTTATCGTTCGGCGCACCTTGCGGGCCGGCCCGGCGCAGGGCAAGATATCGACCCATGACCCAGAAACGCCAGCTCCGCCTCGGCGCCTTCATGCGCCCGGTCAGCATCCATACCGCCGCCTGGCGCTATCCCGGCGGCACGCCGGACGCCAACTTCAACCTCAAGGCGCTGATCAGCTACGCCCAGACCCTGGAGCGCGGCAAGTTCGACGCCTTCTTCATGGCCGATCACCTGGCCGTGCTGAACATGCCCATGGAGGCGCTGAAGCGCAGCGCCACGGTGACCTCGTTCGATCCGCTGACGCTGCTGCCGGCGCTCGCCATGGTGACCAAGCATCTCGGCCTGATCGCCACGGCCTCGACCACCTTCGAGCCGGCCTACACCATCGCCCGCCGCTTCGCCTCGCTCGACCACATCTCGGACGGCCGCGCCGGCTGGAACCTGGTGACCACGTCCAATCCCGACGCCGCGCTCAATTTCGGCATGGACGAGCAGATGGAGCACGCCGAGCGCTACGCCCGCGCCCGCGAGTTCTACGACGTCGTCACCGGCCTGTGGGATTCGTGGGCCGACGACGCCTTCATCCGCGACGTCGAGAGCGGCATCTATTTCGATCCCGCCAAGCTCCATGTGCTGAACCACAAGGGCAAGTATCTGAAGGTGCGCGGCCCGCTCAACATCGCCCGGCCGATCCAGGGCTGGCCGGTGATGGTGCAGGCCGGCGCCTCCGATGCCGGCCGCCAGCTCGCCGCCGAGACGGCCGAGAGTGGTGTTCGCCGCCGGCGGGCCGATCGAGGCCGGCCGCGCCTTCTATGCCGACGTGAAGGGCCGGGCGGCCAAGATCGGCCGCAACCCCGACCACATAAAGATCCTGCCCGGCGCCTTCACCATCATCGGCGACTCGCTCGACGAGGCGAAGGAGAAGCGCGCCCGGCTCGACAGCCTGGTGAGCTACGACAGCGGCATCGCCGCGCTCTCGATCGCCGTCGGCCAGGACGCGCGCAAGTTCGATCCCGACGGGCCGCTGCCCGAGATCCCCGAGACCAACCAGAGCAAGAGCGGCCGCGAGCGGGTGGTGGCGCTGGCCAAGCGCGAGAACCTGACGGTGCGCCAGATCGCCGGGCGCCTCGGCGGCTATGGCGGGCTGGCCGTGATGGGCACGCCCAAGATGATCGCCGACCAGATGGAGGAATGGCTGGTGACCGAAGCCAGCGACGGCTTCAACGTCATGTTCCCCTACCTGCCGGGCGGGCTCGACGACTTCGTCAACAAGGTCGTGCCCGAGCTGCAGCGCCGCGGCCTGTTCCGCACCGAATACGAAGGCAAGACGCTGCGCGAGAATCTCGGCCTGCCTCGGCCGGAGAACCGGTTCTTCTCGGCCGCGGCCAAGGCGGCGGAGTAAGCGCGCCTACTTCGACCCGCCCAGTGATCGGCGCAAGATCGACGGCATTGGCCATCGCGGCATAGCCGGCCCGGTTGGGATGGAGCTTGTCGCCCGGACCGCCGATCGACGAATTGGGCTGGTACTCGACCTTCACCTCGCCGGTCGCGGGATCGAGCGTGGCTTTGTCGAAGTCGATGACGCCGTCGAAGATCTTGGAGGTGCGTAGGAACTCGTTCAGCGCCTTGCGCTTGGCGTCGACTTCCGGCCGGCCATGGGTCGGCGTGCTGTTGAGCGCCGATGTCAGGGTGGCGACGAAGATCTTCACGCCGGGCATCTTCTGGCGCAGGGCGGCGACGCCCTTCGTGTAGCCCTCGATGACGGCTTCCGCCGTGGCGTTGGCCGAGCCGAAATCGTTGATGCCTTCGAGCCAGATCACGGCGGACACGCCGGGCAGACTCGTGATGTCGCGCTCGAGCCGCGAGAGCGCGCTGGGGCCGCCGGCCATCGGCTTTGCCGGCGTGTATTCGGCGGGCCCGACCACCTGATTGCCGCCGATCCCCTGGTTGACCACGACGAAGGCGTCGCCATAGGCGGCGTGCAGGCGACGCGACAGGACGTCCGGCCAGCGGTCGTCGCCGTTGATCGTGGTGCCGGTGCCGTCGGTGATCGAATCGCCGAACGCCACGATGACCTCGGCGCTTGGCCGGCAGGTTCATGTCGACCTCGTCGAGGAAGTACCAAGAGGTCGGTCGAGAACGGGAACGCTGCCTCGCCCTCGTCCTGGCCTCTGCGAGCCGGAGCCGGGCGGGCGTGACGTAGGAGGTCTGCAGCGCCTTGGCGTGCCAGGTCATCGGGCCGCTTTCGCCCACGACATGGAAGCTGACCGCGAGCTTGCGGCCCTTGAGCAACGGGTCGGGCGCGGCGTTTGACGAACGGCAGTGCCACCGCATCGCTCACCACGCTCTGGCCCGGCGCGCACGGTGACGCTCTTCTGGCCGGCGAACAGGACCGGCTGGTTGGTGCCCTTGACGACCGCGCTGCCGCTCTCCTGCAGGCCGACGAAGGCGTCGTCGAAGGTGACGGGCTTGGTGCCGAAGGCGTTGGAGAGCCTGATGCGCGCCTGCGTGCCCCAGACATCGGGCCGCACGATCAGGCGGAACGTCTGGTCGCGTGCGCCGGTCTCGGGCGACGGGAAAGGCGAACTTGAGCTCGGGCTGGGCGGTCGGATTGCCGATCGGATAGGGACCGTGCGCCGAGGCTGTCCAGCTTGCCACCCATTGTTGTGCGCCGGCTTGACCCGTCAGCAGCAGTGAAACGAAGAGCATCGTCGTCAGCAGGATCAGCCGCTTCATCGTATCCTCCGCACAACTATTGTTATTGCTGCGCAGTCTGACGACGATGACGAGGCGTTGGCAAGCGACTGTCGCCGCTGCCCGCCAGTTCGGCTAGCTTTGCCGCATGACTTTCGAGATCACGGTCGGCAGCGCCGACGATGTTCAGCGCATGGCCCGATGGGCCGGCGACGAGGGCTGGAACCCGGGCAATACCGACGCCACGCCTTCTTCGCCGCCGATCCCGGCGCTCTTCCTGACCGGCCGCCTCGTCTGCATCTCCGTGGTGAAGTACACGGCCCGGGCGGCCGGCTTTCTCGGCTTCTACATCGCCCGACCTCCGGTGCGCGGAAGGGTTACGGCATCAGGTCTGGCGCGCCGGCATGGCGCGGCTGGCGGACCGCAATGTTGGGCTCGACGGGGTGGTGGCGCAGCGGGCCAACTATCGCAAGTCGGGCTTCCGCAACGCCTGGAACAACGTCCGTCACGAGGGCCCGCCCGTTGACGCCAGGCCGCCAGCCGGCGTCAGCATGATCGATGCGCGCGGCGTGCCGTTCGACAGGCTCGCCGCCTACGACCGCCGCTTCTTTCCCGAGGCGCGCGATTCCTTCCTGGCGTCGTGGATCTCGCTGCCCGAGCGCGCGGCGATGGTGGCGGTGCGCGACGGCAGCTCGCGAACTTCGCCGTGATGCGTGCCTGCCAGGCCGCCTCGCGTCGGTCCCCCTGTTCGCCGATTCGCCGGAGATCGCCGCTTCATTGATCTCCGGCCTCGCGTCCCAAGACCGGCGCGACGGCGTGGCGATCGACATGCCGGCATCAACAAACCGGCGCTGGCGCTGGCCAGGCACGGACAGACTGAAGCCCTCGTTCGAGACCGCCCGCATGTATACCGGCGCGAATCCCGGGTCGACCGGCCGGCATTTACGGCGCGTCACTGATGCCGAACTGGGCTGAACCGCCTACTGTTTCTTCTTCACGTTCCAGAACACCGGCGCGGGCGCCTCGAGATGGCCCGTGACGCTGGTGCAGATCGCCGAGGGAATGTTGAACTGCCCGAGATGGACGTGCGTCAGAATGCCGACATGCGCACCCTGGACGGCCGTGGCAAGCTCCTTGCGCTTGGCGTCGTCGGTCGTGCAGGCAAAGGCGTCGCGCAACTCCTCGAGCTTGGCGTCGCACGGCCAGCCGATGGCCGCCTTCCTCGCAATTCGCGCCGAGGAACGCCATGATGGGATGCGAGCATGTCGGCCGATACCCCAGGTCGTCAGGAAGCCGTGCCAGCCGCCGGCCGAGGCGGCTCCCTGCGCGTGCGGCGCGCCACCACCGTGTTCCAGTCCATCGCCTGCATGTCGACGATGAAGCCGCCGCGCTCGAGCAGCGCCTTGACGATCGGCGTCAGCCGGCCGGTGTTGGTGTCGGTGGCGTAGAGCAGCACGATCGGCGTGCCGTCATAGCCTTCCTCCTTGAGGATCTGCTTTGACTTGGCGAAGTCCGAGGTGAGCTTGTCCTCGAAGCCCTTGTCGGTGGCCAGCGGCGTGCCGCAGATGAACAGCGCCTTGCACTCCTTGTAGTACTTCGGGTTGGCGATAGCCGGCCACCAGGAAGTCCTTCTGGTTCAGCGCATAGAACACCGCCTGCCGGATCTTCGGATTGTCGAACGGCTTGTGCAGCGTGTTGAAGCGGAAGTCGAGCTGGCTGCCCAGCGGATTGAGATCGACGACCTGGATGTTCTTGTCGCCTTCCAGCAGCGACAGCAGCTCGATCACCGGCTGGTCGATCATGTCGATCTCGCCGTTGGCCAGCGCATTGATGACGGTCTGCGGGTCGGCGATGTTGATCCATTCGACGCGATCGAGATGGACGACCTTGCCGCCGGCCAGTCCCGAGGGCGGTTCGGCGCGCGGCTTGTAGTCCTTGAACTTGTCGTAGATCGTGCGCTCGCCCGGCCGCCACAGATCCTTGCGGAAGACGAACGGGCCCGAGCCGGTGGTGTCGCTGATCTGCAGTTGACCGGCGTCTGGGCGATGCGCTTGGGCATGATGAAGGGCACGAGCGAGCTCGGCTTGCCGAGCGATTCCAGCACCAGGCCGTAGGGCTCCTTCAGCGTGAGGGTGAAGGTCTTGTCGTCGACCGCCTTCAGCTCCTTCACGAAGGACATCAGCTTCTGGCCCATCGCGTCCTGGGCGCCCAGCGGTTGAGCGAGGCGATGCAGTCCTCGGAGGTCACCGGCTGGCCGTCGTGGAACAGCAGTCCGTCGCGCAGGGTGAAGGTGTAGGTGAGCTTGTCGTCGCTCACCTTCCAGCCTTCCAGCATCTGCGGCTTGACCTGCGAGCTTGTCGTCGATCGCCAGCAGCGTGTCGTAGACCATGTAGCCGTAGTTGCGCACGATGTAGGCAGTTGTCCAAAACGGATCGATGATCTTCACGTCCGGCGTGCATGACCACCTTGAGGGTCTGCGCCGACGCGATCCCCGGCAGCAACAGCTGGCCACAAGTGGCGGCATGAGCCGCCCATTTCACGATCCGCATGTGCAGGCCTCCTTGTTCTAGTCGATCCCCAACTCTATCGTTCCCATTGCGCAGCCTATGCAACAGGCGTGCCTTTGGGAGAGCGGCGCATGACTTCACGGCCGAGTTCGATCCGAAACGTGTCGTGGGCCGTCGTCCGCGACGGCGCTGCCCAGCGCCACGTCTATCGCCGCGATCGTCGATCTGTTCCTGAAGGACGGCCGCATCGTCGAGATCACGCCGGCCGGCGCGCGACCCGCGGGAGCCAACGAGCCGGTGCTCGACGGGCAGGGCATGCTGGCCCTGCCCGGGCCTGGTCAACATCCATAGCCATCCGACGACCGAGCCCGGCTATCGCGGCGTGCGCGAGGACCATGGCGTGCCCGAACAGCAGATGACCGGGCTGATGGAGCGCCTGCAGGCCTTTCGCCTCGGACGAGGACGGCCGGTCAGGCCGCCGCCGTGATGTCCTATGCCGAGATGCTGCGCGCCGGCACGACCACGGCCTGCGACGTCACCGTGCCGTTCGACGGCTGGCTCGAAACCATGGTGAAGAGCGGCATGCGCTTCTATGCCGCGCCGACCTTCGCCTCGGCCCGCTGGGGCATGAGCGCGCCGCAGACCGTGACCTGGAAGTGGGACGAGGCGGGCGGCCTGGCTGCCTTCGACAAGGCCAAGCGGTGATGGCCGACGCCGAGTCGCACAATTCGCGGGCGGCTCGACGCCATGGTCTTTCCGGCGCAGATCGATACCGTGACGCCCGAGCTGTTCGCCGCCGGACGCAGGCACGCCGACGAGGCCGGCAGGCCGCTTCTCGACCCATATCGGCCAGTCGGTGGTCGAGGTGCGCGAGATGATCCGCCGCCACAACATGACGCCGGTGCAATGGGCGGCGGCGCAGGGCCTGCTGAAGCGCGACACGATCCTGGCGCACTGCATCCTGCTCGACGACCATCCGCAGATAAGCTGGCATACGCGCAAGGACCTCGACCTGATCGCCGAAGCCGGCGCCTCGGTCGCCCATTGCCCGCAACCGTTCGCCCGCTACGGCCTCGGCCATGGACCATGTCGGCCGCTATCGCGCGCGCGGCGTCAATGTCGGTCTGGGCACCGACTGCGCGCCGCACAATCTCGATCGAGGAGATGCGCCTGGCCATCGTCGCCGGCCGACTGATGAGCGAGAACATCGCCAGCCTCGACACGGGCGGCGCCTTCGAGGCGGCGACGATCGGCGGCGCGAAGGCGCTGGGCCGCGACGACATCGGCGTGCTGGCGCCGGGCGCGGCGGCCGACATCGTGCTGGTCGATCTCGGCCCATCCGCTGATGCAGCCGGCGCGCGATCCGCTGCGCTCCTTCGTCTTCCACGCCGCCGACCGCGCCGTGCGCACCGTGCTGGTGAACGGCGAGGTCGTGCTGGAGGACGGCACGCCAATCCATCTCGATCCGGCCGCCGCCATGGAGCGGCTGGCCGAGGCGCAGGCGCGCATGCTGAAGGACTCGGTGAAGCGCGACTATCTTGGCCGCCCGGCCGAGGAGATCGCTCCCTGTCGCCTGCTCATCGTCTAACGGGCACCAGCGCCAGCCACAGCGACAGCACGGTCGAGGCGATGGCGACCGCCTGCAGCGCCGACAGCGGCTCGTCCAGGAGCAGCACGCCGCTCACGATGGCCACGATCGGGATGGCGATGGACGACAGTGCCGGCGACCTGGGCGGGCAGGAGCTTCACCAGGGCGAACCAGGCGGCGGTGCCCAGCGCCATCGGAACGGCGCCGGTGTAGATCGTGGCGACCAGCGCCTTGGCCGACGGCCAGTGCGTCGGCAGGCCGTCGATCACGCAGCGCGCCCAGCAGCGATCGGCGGCAGGCTGATCGCGACCTGCCAGAAGGTGAGCGACAGGCCCATGCCGGGCCAGCTCGTGCGCTTGACGACGAAGGTGCCGACCGCCCAGCAGAAGCCCGCGAACAGGCCCCAGAAGAGACCGGCCGGCGCGCTGCGCGTAGCTCGCGAAGTTGGGCGATCATCAGCGCCACGACGGCGGCCGCGCCGATCGCGATCGCCAGCCAGCAGGCGGCCGGTCGAGCGCGCTGGCCGAACACCGCGAAGCCGATCAGCGCCACCCACAGCGGCATGGTGTAGGCCAGCACCGAGGCGTGGCCGGACGGGATGTAGAGCACGGCGAGCGACGTCGCGATGTTCCAGACGAAGAGGTTCATCGCCGACGCCGCGATCAGCGCCGGCCACTTGCCCTGGGCACGGCGAAGCGTCGCCGCGCAGCCAGCAGGATGGCCGTCAGCACGAGCGATCGCGGTGATCAGCACGATGGCGCGGAAGGTGAGCACCGGCAGCTCGTCGAGCGCGATCGTGAACATCGGCCAGTTGGTGCCCCAGACGAGCGTGAGCGCGCGCCAGCAGCGCCAGCACCTTTGAGCGATACGCGATTCATGGCAGAAAGTCGCAGGCGAGGATCAGGCCTGGTGTTCTTCGGGCGCCTGCAGATAGCAGCCGTCGATGCGCCAGCTGCCGTCGGGCAGCTGCGTCATCGGATAGAAGGCGGTGACCGGCCGGCCGTCGGGGCCGACGACATGGACCTTCTGCGTGGCCTGGCCGTGCAGGGTCACGATCTCGCGGAAGTCGAAGACCCGCGGGCGATAGACCGGCTGGTAGCCCTGGCGCACCATGTCCATGAAGATCTCGGACGTGCCGAACATGCCGCTGGATCGTGGGCGAGGCGAAGCCGAAGGCGGCGTCGCCGTCGTCGCGGCGGAAGCGCCTCGACCTGGGACTGGATGATGTCGCGGATCGCCGCGCGGTCGGCCGACGAGAGGTCCTGAGCCTGCGCCGGCAACGGCGAGGCTGAGCGAGCAGTCCAAGGAAGGCAACAAGCGAAAGGCCATGAACGTCATCCTACGCCCGCGGCCCGGATACGCGACTGCAGGAAGGTCAGATCAGTCCGCTAGCAGCGTTGGGCCGTGCCCAAAACCGGTGGTTTTATGGGACATCGTTGGCCGCTTCGCGGCTTGCATCGCCCAGGCCAGCTTTCATTAGGGTGCGCGCCTCTTCGCCGGACCCCTCGCACAAGGCCGTCCGGCCGTGCGCCCGTAGCTCAACTGGATAGAGCATCTGACTACGGATCAGAAGGTTAGGAGTTCGAATCTCTCGGGCGCGCCATTTCTCCATCACTGAAGATATCGTCGTCGGCGCTGGATTGCAGGGCGTGTCCGGATATGCGAATCGGGTGTTCGCGTATGTCGGCCTGGCCGGCCCCATAGCGGTTCGAGCGGGCGATCCCGGTCCTCCTGGCTCTTGTCCTGGCGGTTGCCGTCCTCCTGGCGGCGGGCTGTCTTGTCGCGATCCGGCGAGCTCACGGCCTTCGGCCCGCGCGCGGTCTACTTTCTCTACCTGCTGGCGCTCTGCGCTCTGGCGATTGCGCTCGTGCGCTGGCCGCGGCTCGCCGGCGCCCTGCTGATCCTGGCGCTGATCGACTTCGGCTGGGGCGTCGGCTCGTACGCCCTGCGGCATGGCGCGCTCGGCGCCGCGTCGCTGCTGCCGCCGGACAAGATCGAGCCGCAGCGCTTCCGGTGGCACGCGCTGCTGCAGGCCGTTCCCATCCCCTCGCTGCATTTCACCAGCGCCACCGGCCTTGCGATCAGCCACACCTCGGAGGGCACGCGCGGGACGCGACCCCGCGCCGGGCGAGCCTCGCAGGGCGCGCAACGTCGTGGCGACCTTCGGCGGCTCGACGACCTACGATATCGGCGCGGGCGAGGGCGACACCTGGAGCGATCGCCTGGCCGACGCGCTCGAGCAGGGCGACAGAGGGCGCTTCTTCGTCGTCAATCACGGCGTGCCGGGCTACACCACCGTCGAGCACCTGATCCAGACGGCGTTCTATCAGACCAAGTTCGGCAAGTCGCCGCGCTGCGCCATCTACTATGTCGGCTGGAACGACCTGCGCAACGCGCACATCCCCGACCTCGATCCGGCCTATGCCGACTTCCATCTGCCGAGCCAGGTCGATCTCGCTGAAGGTGCGGCGGGTCGGCGGCTCGCACGTCACGCTCTCGCCGCTGCTCACCATGGCTGATGCGCCTCATCGAGCGCCAACGTCGACACCGTCCGCTACTCCGCCGATCCCTACGGCCGCGAGCCGGTGAGCGGCGACGATCCGGCGCTCGACGCGCTCTACGAGCGCAACGTCCGCGCCGATCTCGGCGATCAACCGCCAGCGCGGCGTCACCACGATCTGGGTCGGCCAGCTTCTCAACCGCGCGCAGGCTTCCGGGCGACGGCCGCTACGGCTGGCTGCCGCTGGTGCGCGATCGCGACCTCTGGCCGATGCAGCAGAAGCTGAACGCCCTGCTCGCGCGCACGGCCAAGGAGCTGGGCGACATCCATGTCGACGTGCCGACCGACGTCCTTCGGCGACGCCGACTTCGTCGACAACGGCCATTTCTCCGTGCGGGGCGCGCGGCGCTTCGCCGAGTACCTGGCGCCGGTCGTGCGCGACGCCTGCCGCTGAGGCGATGCTATCCTTCGCGCCGAGATGATTTCCACGTCCATGTCGGCATCGGCGATTTCGACCGGGCCTTTGCCTTTTATTCGGCCGTCCTGCCGGTGCTGGGTCTCGGAACTCAAGTTCAAGGAGCCGAGAACGGCTGGGCCGGCTGGATGACGCCCGGCGTGGCGCGTCCGCTGTTCCTGATCGGCCGGCCGTTCGATCGCCAGCCCGCATCGCCCGGCAACGGCCAGATGATCGCCCTGCTGGCGCCCGATCGCGCCGCCGTCGATCGCTGCCATGATGTGGCGCTGGCCCAAGGCGGACGCTCCGAGGGCGCACCCGGTCTTCGCCCGCACTATCACGCCGACTACTACGGCGCCTATTTTCCGCGATCCCGACGGCAACAAGCTCTGTGTCTGCTGTCATCAGCCGGAGCCAACTGATGCGTGTCATCCTGATCACCGGCGCTTCCTCGGGCATCGGCGCCGCGACGGCGCGGGCGCTCGCCGCGCCCGATACCGCCATCGCCCTTCATGCCCGCAAGAATCGCGCGGGCCTGGAGAAGGTCGCGGGCTTCGTACAGCGGCGCCGGCGCCGAGGCGCTGATCCTCGAAGGCGATCTCGCCAAGGCGGCACCGCGCGACGGCCTGGTCGACGAGACGGCGCGAGAGATTCGGCCGGCTCGACGTCGTGGTGAGCAATGCGGGCTTCGCCGACCGCCGCCCGATCGGCGAGCTCGACCGCGCCGGCTGGGATGCCAGCCTCGCCGCCATGACCTCGGCCTTCTTCGAGCTCGCCGCGGCAGCCAAGCCGTGGCTGGTGAAGGCGGGCGCCTCGGGCCGCCTGGTCGGCGTGTCGTCGTTCGTGGCCCATGCCTTCGCGCGCGGGCTGCCGAGCTTCCCGGCGTCGGCCGCGGCCAAGGCCGGCATGGAAGCGCTGGCGCGGCGCTTTGCCGTCGAGATCGCGTCCTCGGGCGGGACCGCCAATTGCGTAGCGCCCGGCCTGATCGAGAAGGATCCCGACGGCGCACGTCGCCGATTTCGCGCGACCGCATGGCGCAGATGAGCGCGCTGGTGCCGATGGGCCGCTATGGCAAGCCGGCGGAGGTGGCGGCCGTGATCGCCTTCCTGTGCTCGCCGGCGGCGAGCTACGTCACCGGCCAGACCATCCACGTCAATGGCGGCGTGACGCTCTAACGCGTCCGCCTCGTGTGCCAATTGCGACATCTTCGTCTCCTCGCCTTGCGCGGGTGCCCGCGCAGCGGCCGGAGGGTCATGGCGCATCAGTACAGTCGCGCCTGACCCCCTACGCGACCTCGGTCAGCTTCCACTTCGTGGGTAGGAAACGGATCTGGCGTTTCGCTGCTCTAGGGCTTATCCCCTGTCTCTGTCCCCTGTCTTGGCTCTGTAACCAAACGTCGTTTTCCGTGCAGCCTGCCGCCGCTACGCAAAGCGGCAAGCTTCGCGGAGGTCCGCAAAGGTAGCTGGAAGGCGTTACCAAGAGTTTCAGCAACAAGCGCCGTCGACCAGGTGTCGCTCGTCGTGCCGGCGGGCCAGCTTCTGGGCGTGATCGGCCAGTCGGGCTCCGGCAAGTCGACGCTGTTGCGCATGATCAACCGGCTGGGCGATCCGACGGCGGGCAGATCCACTTCGGCGACACCGACGTCACCGCGCTGCAGGGCCGCGGCGCTGCGGCAATGGCGGGCGCGCTGCGCCATGATCTTCCAGCAGTTCAACCTCGCCGGCCGCCTCGACGTGCTGACCAACGTCATGATGGGCCGCGCCTTCCAGCATGCCGCCGCCGCGCGGCGCTGCTGAAGCTATGGACCGACGCGGAGAAGGCGCATGGCGCCTGTCGGCGCTGGAGGGCCTCGACATGGCGCGCCTGGCCGGCCAGCGGCGCCGATACACCTGTCGGGCGGCCAGCAGCAACGGGTCGCCATCGCCCGCGCCCTGGTCCAGGAGCCCGAGATCATCCTGGCCGACGAGCCGATCCGCCTCGCTCGATCCGCGCAACACCCAGGTGGTGATGGACGCGCTGCTGCACATCAACCGCCGCTTCGGCATCACCGTGATCTGCAACCTGCACAGCCTCGATCTGCGCCCGCAAATACTGCGACCGGCTGGTCGGCCTGGCAGCCGGCAAGCGTGGTGTTCGATGGCGCGCCAGCTGCCGCTCACCGATGCCGCGCGCGCGCGACCTCTACGGCCTGGAGGCCGGTCGACGTGCTGGGCGAGGTCGCCTGCTCCCGACCTCTCGTTCCCGGCGACCGCAGCCCGGCCTCGCACTGGCCGGATCGCCTGCCATTCACTCGCCCCCTCAACATCCAAGGAGACGCTTCCATGTTCACCCGTCGACTGATCCTCGGCACGGCGCTCGCCGCCGGCAGCCTCGCTCTCGCCGGCGCCGCCCAAGCGCAGGACTGGACAGCCAAGTATCCCGAGCTGGTGCTGGCCGTCGTTCCGGCCGAGAACGCCTCGGGCGTGACCGAGCGCTACGCGCCCTTCGTCGAATACCTGTCCAAGGAGCTCGGCACCAAGGTGACGCTGCGGGTCGCCAACGACTATGCCGCCGTCATCGAGGGCCAGCGCAACGGCAGCATCCAGCATCGCAGGCTACGGACCGGCATCCTATGCCCGCGCCGTCGTGACCGGCGTCGAAGGTCGAGCCGTTCGCCACCACCGTGAACAACGACGGCACGATCGGCTACTACTCGGTCTTCTACGTGCGCGCCGACAGTCCCTACAAGACGATCGACGATCTCAAGGGCAAGAACCTGGGCCTGGTCGATCCCAACTCGACGTCGGGCAACAACGTGCCGCGCTTCATCCTGAACAAGCAGAAGATCGTGCCGGACACCTACTTCGCCCACGTCACCTACACCGGCAGCCACGAGAACGCGGTGCTCGCGCTGCAGCAGAAGACCGTCGACGTCGCCGCCAACTGGTGGAACGCCGAGGACGATTCGAACCTCACGCGCATGGCGTCACAAGGGACCTGGCGAAGAAGGACGACTTCCGCATCATCTCCAAGTCGGACCTGATCCCCAACTCGCCCTACGCCTATCTCGCCGACCTGCCGCCCGACTCTGAAGGCCGCCATCGCCAAGGCCTTCGCCGAGCGCGCCGACCAAGGCCAAGGCCGCCTTCGACAAGCTGTCGGACGGCAAGGATCGCGAGTTCAAGGCATGGTCGACGCCAAGTACTACGAGCCCGTCGTCGAGCTGATCAAGTTCATCGACTCGCTGCGCAAGCAGAAGAGCTGACGCGGCCGCGGCGAGGCGTGCACTCGGCAGCCTCCCGCTCTTCGTCGGCAACGTGGCTCGCGAGCGCTCGCAGCTCGAGCGCACTCTGCTGCGTCGCGCCTACGCGGCGTCGGTGCGCACGCCGGCGCTGGCTACGTTGCTGGTGCTCGCCTGCATCGTGGTGGCGATGGTGCTGTCGTCGGTGTCGGCCGAGGTCTCGCCGTCGCGCTTCATCGACAATATCGGCCGCTTCCCGAGCTACATCGTCCGGCTGTTCCATCTCGAGAATGGCGCAGCCGGTCTGGACGGATCTCGCCGAGTGGTTCTGGGGCCTGCCGCGCTGGCTCCGGCTGCTCGGCGAGACCCTGCTGATGGCCTATGTCGGCACCCTGCTGGGCGCGGCCGGCGCCTTCGGCCTGTGCCTTCCTGGCCGCCGCCAACGTCGGCGCCCGGCCGCTGGCTGCGCTTCGCTGGTGCGGCGCTTCTGCGAGCTTTGCCGCACCGTGCCGCTGCTGGTCTTCGCGCTCTTGTTCGTGATTGCCTTCGGGCTGCGGCCCGATGGCCGGCGTGCTGGCCGTCGTCATCCATACGCTGGGCGCGCTCGGCAAGCAGTTCGCCGAGGTCGTCGAGAACATCGACATGAAGCCGGTCGAGGGCGTGTCGTCGACCGGCGCGTCCTGGCACGTCGCCATGCGCTACAGGCGCGCTGCCGCAGGTCACCTCGAACTTCGTGAGCTACACGCTGCTGCGCTTCGAGATCAACGTACGCAGATCGGCCGTCATGGGTTTCGTCGGCGCCGGCGGCATCGGCCAGGACCTGATCGAGGCGATCCGCAAGTTCTACTATTCCGACGTCTCGGCCATCCTGCTGCTTGATCCTGGTCACGGTGGCGATCATCGACACGCTCACCTCCAGGGTGCGCCACCACCTGATCGGGCTGGGAGGAGAGGCGCTGATGCCCAGGCCGTCCGCACGATCGATCTTGCGGCCATCCGCGGCCGCCATCCGCAGCATTTCGCCGCGGTTCGACCGCCAGCGCCTGCATGACCTGCTGGCTGGTGCCGTCGCGGCCTTCGCCCTGCTGCTGTTCACGGCATGGCCGCAGCTCGGCTTCTTCGGCGGCAAGCTGCTTTCCGGAAGCGTGCGCCTGGTCGAGATCGTCGGACTGATGCTGCCGCCCGATCCGGGCAGCTGGGCGCATGCGCGGACTGTTCGGCGTGGCGCTGCTCGAGACCGTCGCCATCGCCTTCCTGGGCACGCTGTCGGCGGCCGGTGCTGGCCTTGCCGGTGGCCCTGCTGGCCGCGCGCAACGTCACCGCCTCAGCGCGTCGTGCGCTTTCTCTCCCGCCGCTCGCTCGACACCATCCGCAGCGTCGATATCCTGGTGTGGGCGCTGATCTGGATCAATGTCGTGGGCCTGGGGCCGTTCGCCGGCGCGCTCGCCATCATGACCGCCGACATCGGCTCGTTCGGCAAGCTCTTCTCCGAGGCGATGGAGGCGGCCGACAGCGAAGCCGGTCGAGGAGGCATCGTCTCGACCGGCGGCAGCCACGCGCTCGGCGTCCGCTTCGGCATCCTGCCCGAGGTCTTTCCCGTGCTGGCGAGCCAGGTCCTGTACTATTTCGAGATCAAACACGCGCTCGGCCAGCATCATCGGCATCGTCGGTGCCGGCGGCATCGGCCTGCATCTGGCTGAGGCCATCCGCACGCTCGAACTGCAGCAAACCTCGTTCATCATCGTCCTCATCTTGATCGCCGTCGCCCTGATCGATTTCGTCTCCAGCCAGCTGCGCTTCGCCATGATCGGCCGGCGGGGAGCTGCGGCTTGAACGGAGAGGGCGCGGCCGTACGCGCGCTCTACTACGCCACCGCGGCCGGCGACGGGCTGGCCGTCACCGCGAGCCAGTGGCTCGGCCGCGATCCCGAAACCGGCCAGGCGCGGGCGCTGCGGCCGTGCCGGGCATTGCCGATGGATCGGCTGGTCGAGATCACGGCCGAGCCGCGGCTCTACGGTTTCCACGGCACCTTGAAGGCGCCCGATCGTGCTGCGCCGACGGCGCCTCCGAGCGCGATCTGCTCGACGCGGTCGGCCGGTTTCGCCGCCGGACGCCGCGCGCCTTCGCGATGCCGCGCGCTGCGGACTCGGCTGAGCTGTCGGGCTTCCTGCGCCCTGGTGCCGGCGGCCCGCCGCGCCGAGCTTCAGGACCTGGCCGACCGCTGCGTCGTGGAGTTCGACGAGTTCCGCCAGCCGGCCGACGAGGCCGAGCTGGCGCGCCGCCGGGCCGCCGGCCTGTCGCCGCGCCAGGACGAACTGCTGGTGCGTTGGGGCTATCCCTATGTGCTGGAGCAATGGCGATTCCATCTCACGCTGACCGGGCGGCTCGCCCGACGACGCCGAACGGTCGGCGATTGCGGCGACTGCTGCGCCAGCGCTTTCGCGCGGCTTCATCGACCGGCCGTTGGCGGTGCAGCGATCTCTGCGTCTTCCGTCAGCCCGCGCCGGGCCGGCCCTTCATCGTGCTGGCGCGCTTCAGGCTCGGCGGCGGACGGCGGGTGAGTGCCGAAGCGTGGCGAGCAGCCTGACGAAGGCCTCGGGCGGCGGCATCGAGCGCGCCGTCGTTGACGATCGTCACCAGCCGCCGGTCGCTCGACCTCGTAGGCGCCGGCCGCGCTGCCAGCCGCTCGGCCGCCGCGGCCGCGTCCTCGCGACCGCGCGCTAGCAGCCGCTGCCTCGAGCTTGCTCGGCCGGCGCCGTGATCAGCACCGGGATCGTAGGCTCGGATCGATGCCGTCCATCTTCTCGGTAGTGCTCGCGCGAGCCGCTCACCACGACGGCTGAGGCCGGCCGCGCGCCAGGCATGGATCTCGCGGCCGATGCCGTAGTCGTTGCCATGGGCCTGCCAGTGGAAGGCGAACAGGCCGTGGGCGCGGCGCAGCGCGAACTCGGCGCGGCTCAGCGCCGACATGGTTCTCGCCGCCTGCTATCGGCCGGCCGCGTGATGTAGCGGTGGGCGAAGGCGACGGGCAGCGTCGACCGGCAGCAGCGCGCGGGCGCGCGTCGAGGACGGAATCCTTGCCGGCGCCGGACGGGCCCATGACGTAGACCAGCGGCCGCGCGGGCCATCGTCAGACGACGCGCTCGCCGGCGCGCCACACCGCGCGCACCACGGGCGCGCCGTCGAGCAGCGCGCACCCGCACGAGGTCGGCGCGGCGGCCGGCGCGCGATCTCGCCGCGGTCGCCGCAGGCCCACGGCGCGCGCCGGATTGAGCGAGGCCAGCCGCACCGCCTGGGGCAGCGAGATGCCGACGCTCGGCGGCGGTCAGCTTGAAGATGCTCTCCATCAGGCTCGCCGGCACATAGTCGGACGACAGGATGTCGGCCTGGCCGTCGCGCAACAGGTCGATGGCGGCGATGTTGCCGGAGTGCGATCCGCCCAGCACCAGGTTGGGCGCGCCGACCAGCACGGCGAGACCGCGCCTCGCGCGAGGCCTGGGCAGCCTCCCGCGTGGTCGGGAACTCGGCGATGGTCATGCCGTTCTCGACCGCCTCCTCGACATGCGCGCGCGTGGCGTCGTCGTGGCTGGCCAGCGGCAGCGCGCGGGCCTGGGCGCGGGCCACGATCTCGCGGCGATGCCGGGCGGCGTTGCTTGTGGTGCAGCTCCGATCGCGCGGGCGCTGAACAGCTCGAACTGCGGCGTCGGTCATGCCGTATTTGCTCGTGTGGTAGTGCCTGAGCTTCTCCGGATCGAGGAACTGGCGCTGGCCCGGCGTGTGGTCGTTGATCGACATCAGCCCGACCAGCGGCAGGTCGATCCAGCGCTCGACGCGCCTCGACGGCGTCGTCCGGCGCGACCTCGCAACGCAGGTGCAGGCGGTGCTCGGCGCGCGACATGCCGCCGCTCGCTCACCGGCACAGATCGCCTCGATCATGCGCTCGCGGTTCAGCACGCGGTCGGTGTCGCCGCGCACGTCGCCCAGCGCCAGCGAGATCGAACACCGTGGTGATGCCGGCGGCGGCGATCTGCGTGTCGTGCGCCATGACCGCCGACAGGCTCGGCCACTTGACGCCGGGACGCGGCGCGAAGTGCTTCTCCATGTTGTCGGTGTGCAGCTCGACCAGGCCCGGCACGAGATAGTCGCCGTCGAGGTCGAGCGCGCGCCTGAGCAATACGTAACTGAACGGAAGTACTAAC
>ERZ1370068.1798-contig-1174_pt1 | contig 95246 bp, 132 predicted proteins | sample MGYA00561227_ERZ1370068 | MGnify/ENA primary metagenome ERZ1370068 (study PRJEB38410, sample SAMEA6850437) | metagenome | study: Metagenomic assessment of the ecological functions of the soil: analysis of the soil microbiota associated with the...
AGGCGCACACGAAGATCATCTCGAAGCGCGCCAGCAAGTCGCGACCGACCCAGGGCATTGTCGAGTTCGAGCACACCATGACCAATCAGCGCGGCGAGGTGGTGGCAAGCTGCCGCCGCACCGGCCTGATGCACTGCAAGCCGAAAGCCTGAGCCGATGCGATCATTCCTGTTCGTTCCCGGCGACAGCCTGCGCAAGTTCGAAAGCGCCAAGAAGACCGCGGCCGATGCGCTGATCCTCGATCTCGGAGGATCTGATTGCCCCGGAGGAGAAGGTCGGTGCGCGGCGCACGGTGCGCGAGATGCTCGATGCCCGGAATCCGGGCCAGAGAAACTATATTCGCGTCAACGCGCTCGATACCGGCATGACGCTTGGCGACCTCGCGGCCGTCATGCCGGGCCGGCCTGACGGTATCGTGCTGCCGAAATGCGCCGGCGCCGCGGACGTCAACCGCCTGTCGCTGTATCTCGATGCCTTCGAGGCGGCTGCCGGGATCGAACATGGCGCGACGCGCATCGTCACTGTGGCGACGGAGACGGCGAGGGCTGTCCTCAAGCTGCTCGACTTCGAAAACATGAGCCCGCGGCTATGGGGCATGATGTGGGGCGCCGAGGATCTTGCGGCCTCGCTCGGCGCGTCGCGGAACCGGACGGCGGGCCGCTTCCACGGGCCGTTCCTGCTGGCGCGCGATCTCTGCCTGATCAGCGCGGCTGCGGCCGGCGTCGTCGCCATCGACACCATCGCCACCGACATCAACGATCTCGACGCGCTCCGGGAAGAGTCCATCGCTGCGCGTCAGGACGGCTTCCTCGCCAAGGCGGTGATCCATCCCAAGCATGTCGACGTCGTCAACGCCGCCTTCATGCCGACAGACGAGGAAATCGCCTGGTCGGAGAAGGTGGTCAAGGCATTCAACGACAATCCGACTTCCGGCGTGGTGAAGATCGACGGCAAGATGATCGACAAGCCGCATCTGCGCGCGGCAGAAAAGATCCTGGCGCTGCGAGGATGGTAAGGGAAGTGAGCCATTTGATTGACTTTGCAGCTTGATCGGCAGCAAATGCGGCCAATCAACAGACCTAGAGGGAAACACCATGGTTGACGCGCTGATCATCGACGCATGCAGGACGCCGCGAGGCATCGGCAAGGCCGGCAAGGGCGCGTTGTCGGGCATCCATCCGCAGCAGCTCGGCGCAACGGTATTGCGCGCGCTGGCCGATCGCACCGGCATCAACACCGCCGATGTCGACGACATCATCTGGGGCACCAGCTCGCAACGCGGCCAGCAGAGCGGCGATCTCGGACGGATGTCGGCGCTCGATGCCGGCTATGACGTGCGCGCCAGCGCCGTGACGCTGGATCGCTTCTGCGGTTCCGGCATCACCAGCGTCAACATGGCGGCCAATTCCATCATGTCGGGCTCCGAGGATCTCGTGATCGCCGGCGGCACCGAGATGATGTCGATGGAAGGCCGCCGCGGCGAGGGGCCGTTCATGATGGACAACGGCAATCTTCGCCTGCGTGCCAAGCATCCGCAATCGCATCAGGGCGTCTGCGCCGATGCGGTCGCGACGCTGGAAGGCATCACGCGGCAGGATGTCGACGAACTCGGGCTCGAAAGCCAGAAGCGGGCGGCGGCCGCCATCAAGGGCGGCCATTTCGACAAGAGCCTGGTGCCGGTCCATCGCGAGGACGGCAGCCTCGCGCTCGATCGCGAGGAATATCCGCGGCCGCAGACCACGCTCGAAGGTCTGGCCGGCCTGAAGCCGGCGTTCCCGGCGATCGCGGACTATGCGCTCGACGACAAGGGCACGACCTATCGCAAGCTCATCCTGGACAAATATCCCGACCTCGACATCAACTTCGTGCATCACGCCGGCAATTCTTCCGGCGTCGTCGACGGCTCGGCGGCGATCCTGCTGGCGTCGCCGAGTTACGCCAAGGCGCATGGCCTGAAGCCGCGCGCCCGCGTCGTCGCGATGGCGAATATGGGGGACTCGCCGACCCTGATGCTGAACGCGCCGGTGCCGGCCGCGCGCAAGGTGCTGGCCAAGGCGGGCCTCACGCTCGACGATATCGACCTGTTCGAGATCAACGAGGCCTTTGCGGTCGTCGCCGAAAAATTCATCCGCGATCTCAAGCTCGATCGCGACAAGGTCAACGTCAATGGCGGCTCGATCGCGCTCGGCCATCCCATCGGCGCGACCGGCTCGATCCTGATCGGCACCGTGCTCGACGAGCTGGAGCGGCGCGATCTCAAGCGCGGCCTGGTGACGATGTGCGCCGCCGGCGGCATGGCGCCGGCGATCATCATCGAGCGGGTCTGACGGCAGGCTCTCACGCCGCCGGGAACTGCAAGCTCGAACGCAGCGCCTTGATCGGTCGGCAACAGCCGGATCGATCCGCCGTGGCTGGTCATGACGGCCTGGACGATGGCAGAGCCCCATGCCCGTGCCGCCGGTGTCGCGGCGGGTGGTGAAGAAGGCGTCGAAGATCTTTTCGCGGTTCGGTTCGGATATCGGATCGCCGTCATTGCTGACGGTCATCTTGACGGAGCCTCGTCCTCGATCGGCCTCCAGCCGCACGCTCTTCGCGTTGTGGCGGATGGCGTTGTCGGTCAGATGCGACAGCACGATCAGCGCTTTCTCGCTGGACATGCCGATCGAGCGGTCGAGGCATCCGGTTGCGGCGATGGCGCGCGTCGGGAACCGGCTCTTCAGTCCGCCGATCACCTGCGACGAGCTCGGTGTGCTCGTTCTGCGGCGCGGTTTCCGCGCGCGCCAGTTCGCGCAGCCGCTGCGTCATGGCCTCGAGGCGCCCGGTATCGCCCAGAATGTTCGAGACGAAATTCTTCTGCTCCATCCGCGTCAGCGTTGTCGGTCTTGCTCTGCAGCGATTCCAGCAGCAATTCGGCGGCGCCCTTGATCGACGTCAGCGGCGATTTCAGTTCGTGGGTGAGGTGCGCCGAGAAGGTCGCGATGTAATCCGACCGCCGCGACAATTGCTCGGCCATGTCGAGGAAGCTGTGCGACAATTGGGCGAACTCGCGCGTGCCGTAATGGGCGAGCGGCTGGAACGCGTCGCGGTCGCCGCGGCTGATGCGCGCGGCGCGACCGACCAGCTCGCGCATCGGGCCGGGTGATGGTTCGGGAGAAAACCAGACCGATGATCACGGTCGCGACGATCACCGCCAGCGCCGCCAGGATGAACTTGCCGCGCTCCTGATAGAGATGGTCGAAGATGTTGCTCGGCGTTCGCGAGGTGTAGATGACGCCGGCCACGTGGTTGTTGACGATGACGGGCATCGCGGAGAACACGTGCACGCCGACGCCGCGGCTGATCGAGATAGATCGGCGGCGGCGTCTTGTCGGGCTTGCGGATGCGCAAGCGCCGCGTGGTACTGTCCCTCGAGCGCCGCGGCTACTTCCTCGATATGGGCGAGCGATTGGCCGACTTCTGTCGCGGCCGGCGATCACGACGCCGCTGCGGATCGAGGATGCGGAAGCCGGCCAGCGTGACCTTCTGCGTTTCCAGGATGATCGGCATCAGCCGCGCGCCGATCTCGACATAGGCCGGATCGGCCGGCGCGGTCGCCGGCCGGGCGTCCGGCCGCCGCATCAGCAGGTCGTTGCCGGCGAGATCGAGCGCCGGGCGGATCGGCGTCGACGCTGGTCTTCGCGATCCGGGCGCGCTTCCGGCGGCAGTTCGGCGCCGAGCGCGATGCCCGGCGCCGCGACGGGCTCTCGACCTCGCGCGCATAAGACCGCCGCGAGCACCCGGCTCTGCGCGATCAGCTCGGCCTGGGTCTGGTCGAATGAGCTGGTTGTCATAGAGGCGGAAGAAGAACAGCCCGACCAGCGGCAGCGTGGCGACCGAGGCCAGCACGGCGAAAATGACCAGCCCGACCGACGGCCGCCATTTCTCGCGTGCTGGGCAGCTCCGTCATGCCTGCGGCTCGCAGCGGCCGAGCTTGAAGCCGACGCCATGAATGGTCTCGATCACGTTGTCGCAGTTCACCGCGGCAAGCTTGGCGCGGATGTTGCGGATGTGGCTGTCGATGGTGCGGTCGGAGACCTGGATGTTGAGCTGATAGGCGGCGGCCATGATCTGCTCGCGGCTGAACACCGAGCGAGGGCCGCGCCAGGAATGCGCGCAGGATGCCGAATTCGATCGCGGTGAGGCGAAGCGGCGTGCCGGCGAACGCCGGCGACATGCTGCTCGGGATCGACCGACAGGCTGGCCCTTGCGCCAGCGGCGCCGATCGACGTCCTTGTCCATGCGCGCGAGGTCGCGCGGCGCAGGATGACGTTGACGCGCGCGACGAGCTCGCGCGGGCTGAACGGCTTTGGTGCACGTAGTCGTCGCCGCCGATCTCGAGGCCGAGGACGCGGTCGATCTCGTCGTCGCGCGCCGAAAGGAACAGGATCGGCACGTCGGAGGACTTGCGGATCTCGCGGCAGACGTCGAGGCCGTCGAATTCCGGCATGCCGATATCGAGCACGATGAGATCGGGCCGGTCGTCTGGCGAAGCGGCGTCAGCGCTTCCTTGCCGTCGCGCGCTTCGACGACGGTCATGCCGGCCTTCTTGAGCGCGACGCGGATGACCTCGCGGATATGCAGGTCATCGTCGACGATGAGGATGCGGTGCGTCAAACGCTTCTCCCAGATCGATTGCTGTTCACGCCTGCCGCACGCTGTGTCTGCTCTGTCCAGATAATCGCTTCAGCCGCCAGTTGCGAAGGCCCCACGCACGCCAGGAAGCCGTCTCACGCCGAAATCTTTCGACAAGGCTATCGCGGGAGGCAAACAAGGCTGGTCCAATCAGCCTCGCGTATCCTTGGAGAGCTTGTCGATGACTCGGCAAGGCCTGCGGTACCGAGGCTGAACAGATAGTTACATGTCGGCATTCACGCCCTTTCCGGCTACTTCTCGGCTGTGGCTGACGTTATAGTCGGCGACGATGGCGGCGAAGTTCGTCAACGAGCAGGCATAGAGAGTCAGCGAGACTGCGGTGATCAGGTTGAGTCCGGATCAACCAACCGCCGCTGCGCCGCAAGGCGATGCGTGGCGACGATCAGCAGCAGGCCCGGCGGCGACCAGCAGCATCCAGATGAAGGCGGCAATCCGCCAATAGGTCAGGAGATAGGTCTGCACATAAAGGTCGAGGCGCAGGATGGACGAGATCACCAGCATCACGTTCTGCGCCACCCAGAGGTAGACGCAGCGGCCGGATCACGCTTGGACTGCTCGGCCGGGCCGCCTGGCCGCATCGCGACCAGCACAAAGCCGGCGGCCAGCAGCGCGGTCAGGATCAGCGGATAGGCGCCGCGATGGGCATAGCTCGCGTAGGTTGATGTCGGACGGCAAGCGCGGCGCTGCCCCAGAGATAGACGACGTCGAGCACGGTCTGCACTGGCGAACAGCAGGTTGAACAGGATCAGCGAGCGCAGCACCGTCGCGGTGCTGAGTGAATTCGCCAGTGCCGATTGCGATCGCAGGGCGTGTGGCGCTTGTCCGGGCTACGATGCCAGCGTCTGATGGATGAAGGGCCAGATCAGCGCACAGCGCCAGCAGCCAGAACAGGATCTGCGGCGCGCTCAAATTGCGACGAGAGCTTCGCCAGAGTTGGCCGCCGACAGCCATTTCTCGATCAGCGGATTGGCGGAGGCGAACAGCATGAGGAAGATGCAGCTCATCAGCACCGGAACCACCCAGACCGCAATGCCGGAGGAGATGCCCGGCAGGTTAAGCGCGCCGATCGCGTCGCGGATCAGCCTGAACGGCGCGAACAGGTACAATCCGCGCAGCGCGCGCGCCCGGTCCGCGAGGCTGTCGACGCCGGGATTGGTCAGCAGCGCGGCCGCTACGCCCAACGCGAGCAGGACGAAGCCGAATGACAGTGCGTTGAGATCCTCGATGGCCGGAACAAGCCCTGCGACGAAGATGAGGCCGGCTGCGAGCAGTCGTCGGCGTTCCAGCGTCGACTGGTTGGTGGCAAGCGAACACGCGGCAAGCGCGATCGCGAAGATGACGAGGGAGATGCCGACGTACTCGTCGTAGAACAGACAGTCGGCGAGCGCCGCCAGAGCGAAGCGCCGCCGCTGACCCTGGATGAAGTGGATGTTGGTCCGCATAGGCACAAAAGCTGATTCCGGCTGAGCAAGGTTCGTCATGGATGCGGAGCCTCTCTGGATATTACGAAAGGGGAAGCACGATTGGCGCGACCGGTGGTCTCGTCGCACAGCCACCATCCGTCATTGGCTAGTCTGGAAGGAACAGGCATCAGAGGGCCGATCACTGGAGTCGCGACCGGGACTTTGAATGACGCTTGTGCAGTTGCCGGGAGCGACGTCTGCAGGAGTTCAGGAATTTTATGCAGATCTTGTGCAGGCCCTATTATTTGCTGGCGCAGCAGCCGCCGCGCTCGTTTACGAGGCAATTGTTCCTGACGTCGGGATCTCACGGGCGGTTCTGCCAGATGGTCAAACGTATCGGCGCTGCGCTGCTGTGGCCTCTCGCGCTGGCCTTCCTGTTTGTCGGCTTCAACAAGAATGATCCCTATCTGATTTTGTTACGTGGCAGCGGAAACGTCGCGGTAGCCGCGCTGGGTGTCCTCGTTGCCGTCATGTTGATCCGGCGTGGATATTGGCGCGGCGCGGCGCAAGAAAGTTCTGGTCCTGCTGGTGCCTGGTGCCGCTGTCGGTGCTCGCCGCGCATCTGCGTTTCGAATTCCGCAAGCAGGACGTCCTGCGCACGGAAACTTCCACGGCCCACAGGCTTGGTCGGTACTTTGTCGTCGGCTACTCGTCGTTCGATGAGGTGGCGACGGCTGGCGGAGAAAGGGCTGATCGCCGGCGTCTATGTCACGCGGCACAATCTCAACGGCCGGAGCGCGGAAGCCCTGAAGGCGGAAATCTCGCGCGCTTCAGGCACGGCGGCGCGCCGAGCGCCAACCTTCCGCCGCTTGATCGTGGCGGCCGACCAGGAGGGCGGCATCGTTCCGCATTTCGCGCCGGTGCTGACCGAACTGCCGGCGCTGGCGACGCTGGCCGATTTGCCTGCCGACCTGCGCGACCGCATGGCCGAGGAGTACGGGCGGATCCACGGCCGCGAACTGGCGACGCTCGGCGTCAACCATCAATCTTGCGCCGGTGCTCGATCTGCGGCCGGAGACCAAGCTCACACGATCTCGATTTCACACACGCTGATCGGCTGCCGCGCCATCTCCGAGCGATCCCGCCGAAGTGGCCGCACGTCGCGCTGCCCTATATCCGTGGCCTCGAAACATCCGGCGTCGGCGCGACGGTGAAGCATTTCCCGGGCTGGTCGCGTGCGCGGCGATACCCACCATTTCAGCGCCGACCTGGATACGCCGGTCGACGAACTGGAAGCATCGGACTGGCAGTCCGTTCCGGCGGTGCACTTGCAGGCTCACGGGCGATGCTGATGGTCGGGCATGTCAGGCTGACGGCGGCCGATCCGGATCGCGGCGGCATCGCACTCGAAGACGAGTGATCGACGGCATCATCCGCAGGAAGTGGAATTATCAGGGGCGTCATCATCACCGACGATCTGGTGATGGGCGCGATCTATCAGCACGATGTCTGCACCGCCGTCGGTCGAGGCGCTGCAACGCGGGCGCGGACTTGCTGCTGGTGGCCTATCGACGGCGCGCAGTTCTACCGGATCTTTGCCTGCGCTTGCGCGGCCGAAAGGCAGGGAAGGCTGGATCTCGCGATGCTTGCGCGCCAGCGAGTGCGCCTGAATCGGCCTGTCCCATCGAGTGGGAGACAAGTGGGCAATGGCGCGGAGTAGTATCCCCATTTGCACCTGTCGGGCCGCCCTGTGCTGGCCGGGTCTAGCCGGGTATCCATCTGCTATGCTTTGATGGCTTCGGGGCTCCAGGCCCGAACGAAAAAGCCGCGAAAAAGCGGCCAATCAAAGGGGAGGCGAGCCTTGGAAAATCCGGCCGCACCATGCTGGCCAAGATCTGGGACCAGCATGTCATCGCGCGCATCGAGCGAGGATACCGATCTCCTCCATGTCGACCGTCATCTGCTGCACGATCTCGGCGGCTCGCGCGGCCTGCTCGATCTCAAGAGCCGCGGCCTTGCGGTCCACAATCCCGGAACTGACGTTTGCGACGCCGGATCATGCCATTTCGACGGCGCGCGGACGCGCGCCGGCACCATCAAGATCGGGCAGGAATTGCTGGCGGCGCTGCGGGTCGAAACCTCGGCCAGCCGGCATCCGGATGTTCGATGTCGATGAGCCCGGGCAGGGCATCGTCCATGTCATCGGCCCGAACTGGGCCTGAGCCTGCCCGGCTGCCTGATCGTCTGCGGCGACAGCCATACCTGCACCCATGGCGGGCTGGGCGCGCTGGCCTTCGGCATCGGCTCCAGCGAGTTGACGCATGTGCTGGCGACGCAGGCGCTGATCCAGCGCCGGCCGAAGACCATGCGCGTGAGGTTCGAGGGCAAGCTGCCGCTCGGCGTCACCGCCAGGACATGATCCTCGCGCTGATCGGTCATGTCGGCGCCGCCGGCGGCACCGGCTACGCGGTCGAATATGCCGGCAGCGCCATCCGCGATCTGCCGGTCGAGGGCCGGCTCACCATCTGCAATCTCTCGATCGAACTCGGCGCCAAGATGGGCATGGTCGCGCCGGACGAGAAGACGTTCGAATATCTGCGCGGGCGTCCCTATGCGCCGCAGGGCGAGATGTGGGAGCAGGCGGTCAAGGCGTGGCGCGAGCTGCCGAGCGATGCCGACGCGGTGTTCGACCAGCGAAGTCTCGATCGATGTCGACAAGATCATTCCGCAGGTGACCTGGGGCATCAGCCCGGAGCACGTCATCGGCGTCGATGGCCGCATTCCCGATCCCGAGGCGATCGACGATCCCGCGCGCCGCGCCGCGATCGAGACCGCGCTCGACTATATGGGCCTTGAAGCCCGGCGCGCCGATCGCCGGCACGCCGGTCGATTGGGTCTTCATCGGCTCCTGCACCAACAGCCGGCTGAGCGATCTGCGCGCCGCGGCCGAAGTCGCGCGCGGGCGCAAGGTGGCGCCCGGCGTGCGGGCCTGGATCGTGCCGGGCTCGGAGACCGTCAAGCGCGATGCGGTCGCCGAAGGGCTCGACAAGGTCTTTACCGATGCCGGCTTTGAATGGCGCGAGCCCGGCTGCTCGATGTGCCTTGCCGCCAACGGCGAGACGGTTGCGCCCGGGCAGCGCTCGGTCTCGACCTCCAACCGCAATTTTGTCGGCCGCCAGGGCCGCGGGCGCGCACCCATCTGGCAAGCCCGGCCAGTGCGGCGGCCGCCGCCATCGCCGGCGCCATCGCCGACGTGCGGACGATGGGGCGCTGACATGCCGAAAGCCGTTCAACACAGCTGACCGCGATTGCCGCGCCGATCATGCGCGGCAACATCGACACCGACGTCATCATCCGCATCGAGCGGCTGGTCGGAAATTCCATCCGCGGCACGCTCGGCAAATGGGCGTTTGGCGCGCTGCGCTATCTGCCCGACGGTTCGGAGAACCCCGAATTCATCCTGAACCGCGAGCCCTATCGGCAGGCGGAAATTCTGGTCACCGGTCCGAATTTCGGCTGCGGTTCGTCGCGCGAAGGCGCGGTGTGGTCGCTGCAGGAGATGGGCATCCGCGCCGTGATCGGCTCGAGCTTTGGCGACATCTTCTTCGCCAACTGCTTCCAGAACGGCATCCTGCCGATCATCGTCGACAAGGAGATTGTCGATAGCCTCGCCGCCGAGATCGAGGCGACGCAGGGCGCAGGGCGGATCAGCATCGACCTTGAGGCGCAGACGATCATCTCGCCGACAGGCAAGACGGCACGCGCTTCGAGATCGATCCGCGCCGGCGCGAAGGCCTGCTGCAGGGCCTCGATGAGGTCGCGCTGACACTGCAGCGCGACGACGAAATCCGCGCCTTTCAGGCGGCCGACCGCGCGGCGCGGCCCTGGATCCATTTTGCAAGGAAATCGGCATGAACAATCGCGTCCAACATGGTCAAGGTCGCCGTCGTCGGCGGCGAGGGCATCGGCCCCGAGGTGACGGCGCAGTCGCAGCGCGTGCTGAACTGGTTTGCCGCCAAGCGCGGCGTGCCGATGACGCTGCGCGAGGCGCAATACGGCATCATTCCGTATCTCGCGACCGGCAAGGTGCTGCCGGACGACACCGTCGAGGCGATGGAAGAAGCCGACGCGATCCTGTGGGGCGCGACCGGCGGGCCGGAGACCAAGGAGGTGCCGGCGGCGGCGCGCAAGGCCGGCAGCCTGCTGGGCCTGCGCAGCAAATACGATCTCTACGCCAATCTGCGGCCGATCGTCGCCAATCCGGCGCTGGCGGACTCGGCGCCGCTGAAGGCGCAGTGTGCTCGAAGGACGTCGATTTCGTCATCATCCGCGAACTCACCAGCGGCATCTATTTCGGCGAGCCGCGCGGCATCGAAACGCTGCGCCGACGGGCAGCGCCGCGGCTTCAACACCGAGCAATACACCACCAACCAGATTCGCCGCGTCGCGCGTTCGGCGTTCGAGCTGGCGCGGACGCGACAGGAACAAGGTCTGCTCGGTCGACAAGGCCAACGTGCTGGAGACCAGCGTGCTGTGGCGCGAGGAAGTCATCGCGCTGCATCGAGGAAGAATTTTCCGATGTCGAGCTCACCCATCTCTATGTCGACAACGCCGCGATGCAGATCGTGCGCGAGCCCGCGCAGTTCGACGTGATGGTGACCGGCAACATCTTCGGCGACATCCTGTCCGATTGCGCGGCGATGGCGTCGGGCTCGCTCGGCATGCTGCCGTCGGCCTCGCTCGGCCCGGTGGACAAGTTCGGCCGCCGCAAGGCGCTGTACGAGCCGGTGCACGGCAGCGCGCCTGATATCGCGGGCAAGGGCATCGCCAATCCGCTCGGCTCGATCCTCAGCGTCGCGATGATGCTGCGCATGACGCTGAACCGGCCCGAGGATGCGGACCTGCTCGGAGAAGGCCGTGGCATGCCGCGCTTGTCAGTCGGGCGCGCGAACCGCCGACATTGCCGAGCCCGGCGCGAAAGAGGCTTTCGACGGTCGAAATGGGCGATGCGGTGCTGAACGCGCTGGAGAAGGTCGCCGGCAAGCAGAAGGAGCACGCGTGATGGCATATGTCACGCAGACGTTCGGCGCTGACGATCATCGCGGGCGGCGCGCGCGCGCTCGCCGCCGGCAGCGCGTGGCGCCGAAGCCAAGCCCGGCCGCGTCATCTATCCGGTCGCGGTGCCGGTCTATCAGACGCATTTCGTCGCCGACCGCATCGGCTATTTCAAGCGAGGCCGGCCTCGACTGCAAGCTGATCCAGGGCGGCAGCGGCGTCAAGACGCGCGAGATCATCGCCTCCTCGCAAGGGCGACATCGGCATCGGCGATATCACCCATCCGATGCAGCTCTGCAATCGCGGCCGCAACGGGCGCGTGCTGATGCCGGTCGATACCCGCTCGAGCTTCGGTGATGTTCATCATCCGCAAGGACCTGTTCGACCAGGGCATCACGACGCTGGAGAAGCTGGCGGCATGGAAGCGGCCGGACGGCCGCAAGCCGATCGTCTCGGTGTCGTCGCTGGGCGGCACCAACCATGTCTGGTCGTCCTACTACATGGAGACGATGGGGCTCGACCACGAAGGTGACCTGGATCGGCACCGGCAATGTCGACACCATGCTGGGCTCGCTGAAGACCAAGCAGGTCGACGTGCTCGTCAGTTCGCTGTCGCTGCTGAACGACTCCAAGGAACAGGGCTGGGGCACGCTGCTGTTCGACGGCACCGACGAGACGATCTGGAACAAGTATATCGGCGGCAAGGTGCCGGTGACGTCGCATTTCACGCTGCAGGTCGACCATCGACAAGGATCCCGCCGAAGATGCAGGCCTTCGTCACCGCGATCTGGCGGGCGACGCAATGGATCAGGAAGCATTCGCCCGACGAGATCTACGACGCGATCGAGCCTTATGTCGGCAGCACCTCGCGCGCGGCCAATATCATCGAGATCACGGCGCTGCAGAAGGTCGCCGACTATGACGCTACCATCGATGCGGCGGCGTTCGCGCGCGGCGAAAAGGTCTGGTTCCGGGAGATGACCGGCATCAAGCCGCTGACGACCGGCCGACCTCGTCAGCCCCGACCTTCGTCGAGGCGGCGCGAAAGGCGTATCCGGCTTGAACGTGCAGAGCCTGTCCGCTGATGCCTGCCGATCGGACAATGCCGATGTCCGGCGCATCGACGTCAGGGACTTGAGCAAATCGTTCCAGCTCGGCGGGCACCGCGATCGAGGCGGTGCGCGACGTTTCGTTCAGCGTCCGGCGCGGCGAATTCGTAGCGCTGCTGGGGCCGTCCGGCTCCGGCAAGAGCACCGATTCTCAACATGATCGCGACGCTGGTGAAGCCGAGCTGGCGGGCGAGATTCTGATCGACGGCAAGCCGGTCATTGCCGGCAAGGCGACGCCTGATGTCGGCTACGTCTTCCAGCGCGATACGCTGTTTCCCTGGCGCACCGTGGCCGACAATATCGGCTATGGCCTGCAACTTGCCGGCGTTGCCGACGCCGAGCGCGAAGGAGCGCGTCGCGGCCTGCGTGGCGCAGGCGGGCTTGCAGGGTTCTGAACAGGCCTATCCGTCGGCGCTGTCGGGCGGCATGCGCCAGCGCGCGGCGCTGATGCGCACGCTGGTGGTCGAGCCGCAAGATCCTGCTGATGGACGAGCCGTTCGGCGCGCTCGACACCCACACCAAGATCGACATGCACGACGTGCTGCTGCGGATCTGGGAGCGCGAGCAGCAGACCGTTCTGTTCGTGACCCACGACCTCGGCGAGGCGCTGACGCTGGCCGACCGCATCATCCTGTTCTCGGCGCGTCCCGGCCAGATCAAGGACATGTTCGAGGTGGATTTCGCGCGGCCGCGCGATGCGGTGAAGGTGCGCGAGACGCCGCGCTATGCCGAGCTGTTCCAGCACATCTGGCACTCGCTCGGCGAGGAATTCGTCAAGGGCGCGCGCACATGAGGACATCGCGGCACCGCGGCAGTACGCTGGCCTGGCAGATCGCTGATCTGCGTCGCCGTGCTGTCGATCTGGCAATGGGGCTATGACCTGCACATGCAGATTGTCCGTGGCTGGTGCCCGATCTGCTCGATCCCTATTTCGTGTCAAAGCCGTCGCGAGATCTTCGAGCACTTCCTGATCCTGAGCTGCCTCAAATCGAAGCTCGGCGTGTTCAATGGCTGGTTCAACGGCGACTTTGCCAAGTGCATGGCGCGCAACGAGAACAATCTCTGGATCGCGACCGCGGTCACGCTGAAGAACACGTTCTTCGGTTTTGTCATCGGGCGTGTCGTCGCGGCTTCGCGGCGGGCTTGATTGCTCGGACGCTCCGACCGGCTCAGCGCCATCTTCCAGCCCTTCATCACCGCGGTGAATTCGATTCCCGGATCGCGCTGGCGCCGATCATCGTGCTGGCATTCGGGATCGGCGACACGTCGAAGATCGTGACGTCGTGGATCGTGGTGGTGTTCCTGGTGTTCTTCAACACCTTCGAGGGCGCGCGCTCGATCGACGAGGGCTTTATCAATGCCGCGCGGCTGCTCGGCGCCAGCGAATGGCAGATCACCCGCACCGTGGTGATCCCCTCGACCATGGCCTGGGTGTTCGCCTCGCTGTCGCCGGCGATCTCGTTTGCGCTGATCGGCGTCATCGTCGGCGAATTCATCGGCGCGGAGCGCGGCATCGGCCGGCTGATCATCGAGTCCGAGGCGCGGGCGGAGGCCTCGGGCATGATGGTCGCCGTCATCGTGCTGATGCTGGTGGGGGTGGCGCTTTCCGCCATGATCTGGCGGTTGCAGGCCCATCTCTTGCGCTGGCAGCAACACAATATGGTTGAGATAGGCTCGATGGAGAGTAGGCTCACGGTTCTGGCGATGCGAGGAGGTGAAGCGATGAAGGCGCGTTGTTGCATCGTCGGCGGCGGACCGGCCGGCATGATGCTCGGCTATCTGCTCGGACGCGCCGGCGTCGATGTCGTGGTGCTGGAGAAGCACGCCGACTTCTTCCGCGATTTTCGCGGCGACACGGTGCATCCCTCGACGCTTGCAGGTGATGGACGAGCTCGGCCTGCTCGACGGATTCCTGCAAGCTGCCGCACCAGCGGCTGCAGCAGATGCGACGGGATGTTCGGCGGCGACGCCGGTGCGGATCGCCGATCTCTCGCCGGCTCGACGTCAGCTACCGCTTCATCGCCTTCATGCCGCAGTGGGACTTCCTCAATTTCCTGCGCGAGCAGCGGCAAGCGCTATTCGCCTCGCTCAAGGTGATGATGGCGACCGAGGCGATCGATCTCGTCCGATGACGGCGGCCGCGTCGCAGGCGTGCGCGCGAAGACGCCGGACGGCGATGATCGATATCGACGCCGACCTGACCGTCGGCTGCGACGGCCGCCATTCGCTGGTGCGCGAAGCGCGCCGGTCTCGAGGTCGAGGAAATCGGCGCGCCGATGGACGTGCTGTGGTTCCGCGCCGGCAAGCCGGCCAGACGAGAGCGAAAGCGTGTTTGCCCGCGATCGATCCCGGCAAGATGATGGTGACGTTCGACCGCGGCGACTACTGGCAATGCGCCTATGTCATCGCCAAGGGACAGCACGACGCGGTCAAGGCGAGCGGGCTCGCACGCGCTTCCGCGACGACATCGTCGCGGATGGCGCCGATCCTCGAAATCGGGATCGGCTGAGGTCGAAGAGCTGGGACGACGTCAAGCTGCTGACCGTGGCGATCAACCGGCTGAAGCGCTGGACGCGGCCGGGGCTGCTGTGCATCGGCGACGCCGCGCATGCGATGTCGCCGGTCGGCGGCGTCGGCGTCAACCTCGCGGTGCAGGACGCGGTCGCGACCGCGCAACCTGCTGGCGGCGAAGCTGGCCAACGGCTGCCCGCCGGAAGACGAACTGGATGCCGTGCGGCGGCGCCGCGAGTTTCCGGTGCGGATGACGCAGACGGATGCAGGTCGTCGTTCAGAACAACATCATCAGCGCCGCGCTGAAGCCGGGCGATCGAGCCGCTGAGGCGCCGCTCGTCGGTGCGGCTGATCAATGCCGTGCCGTGGCTGCAGGGCATCACCGCGCGGTTCGTTGGGCTTGGCGTCCGCCCCGAACATGCGCGCTCGCCGGAGGTTTTGCCAGGCTGATCGCGAGTCGGGACCCGGCATTGTCCGGGGCCTTTGTTGCGGCGTTTTCGGCGAAACGCCGCGCTGATTTCGCGCCTCAGCCCATGATCGAAAACCCGCCATCGACGGGGATGGCGGTGCCGGTGACGAAGTCCGACGCGCGCGAGCGCGAGGAACACCGCGATGCCCGCGAAGTCGTCGATCGCGCCCCAGCGCGCCGCGGGCGTGCGCGCCAGCACCTTGTCGTGCAGGCCGTCGATCTGCTCGCGCGCGCGCCTGGTCAGGTCGGTGTCGATCCAGCCCGGCAGCACCGCGTTGACCTGGATGTTGTCGGCGGCCCAGGCCACCGCGCAGGAGCGGCGTGAACTGGACGATGCCGCCCTTGCTCGCGGCGTAGGCCGGCGCAAAGCTGGCGCCGAAGATCGACATCATCGAGCCGATGTTGATGATCTTGCCGCCGCCCGCGGCCTTCATCGCCGGGTAGACCGCCTGCGAGCACAGGAACGCGCTGGTGAGGTTGGTCTTGATGACGCTGTCCCATTCGTCGAGTCGAGCAGCCGTGCGGCGGCTTTGCGGATGTTGATGCCGGCGTTGTTGACGAGGATATCGATCCGGCCGAGTTCGCGTGCCGACGCGCTCGACCATGGCGGCGACCGCCGGTCTTGTCGGTGACGTCGGCGACGACGGATATCGCCTTGACGCCGCGCTGCCGTGAGCTCGGCGACCGCGGCGTCCGACTTCGCCTCATTGCGCCCGACGATCGCGATAGCGGCGCCGGCTTCCGCCAGTCCGCGCGCCATGCCGAGCCCGATGCCGCCATTGCCGCCGGTGACGACAGCCGACCTTGCCGCAGAGATCGAATAGTCTCTGATGTCATGGGTATTGTCTCGTCCGCTCGGCTTTTGGCTTTTGCTCGGGTTGGTCAAAGGCGCGTCTGCTCGCGCCGGGCCACTGATGTTCAGACAACACGGCGGATGGTGGATGCACCCGGAGTTGGTACCATGGCGCGCAGGCGCATTCGCCCGCATCCTGGTTGCATACTCGAGCTGGTCCCTGCGACGCTTACTCGGGGCGGGCTACGATTGCCCTGCCAGATCAGGATCAGGCCGACCGCGCCAGCGTGGCGCCGTAGCCCGCCCATTGAAGCTGGCTGATCATGAAGCTCGACTGCGGCCAGCGCGATCGCGCCGGTGCCCTGGCCGATCCAGAGCAGTCCGATGGCGAGGGCAAGAAAGCCCACGGTCAAAAGCAATTTGCGCATTGGACATTTCCCTCGTCCCGGTGCATCTGTTGGCGGCGGAGTACGACGAACGACAGAGTGACGCGCCTCGTTTGTGCACGGCAAGGGCAGCGGCTACGGTTCCGTTCACCAGCTGATCGAGGTCGTCATTCGGCTCAGGCACAAAAAAGCCCCGGACGATGCCGGGGCTTTTGAGCTGCTGAATTAGCAGAGATCAGTACTTGGCGGCGATCGGAGCGCCACCCCAGTTGAAGCGGTAGACCAGCGAGGTGCTGATGGTCTGCACGCAGCGGCTTGAAGGTGATGTCGCAGGCCAGTCGGCAGCGTTGGTGCCATCGACCCGTTCGCTGCAGGCTGCTTGCGGTCGTAGATAAGCCGCACGATATTCGGTCTTCATGAACCAGCCGGGAGCGTTGATCCGAAGAATGTTCAGGTTGTTCTCGACGCCGCCGCCGACGAACCAGCCGTTGCGTATTGAAGCTGTCAGTGTGGAAGCCCGACGCGGCGCCGCGTAGAGGAGTTCAGCAAGGTGCTGCCCGATCCAGTAGGTCCCGGTGTAACCGCCGTTGACGTAGGAGAGAACGTTCGGAGCAACGAGGTAGCCGACACGCGCGCCGGCCGCCCAAGCTGTCTCCATCTTCTGTGGTACCGACGAGCGGCGATGGTCGCATCCCCGATGTTGCCCTTCGAGGCTGCCGAACGTGCCGTCGCCGAAGATGCCGACCACCCACGACCGACCGAATCTGCCAATCATAGCCGGCACCCACCGTGCCGAACCAGCCGTCTGCCGCCCGTGCTCGGGTGTTGGTGCAGACGATGCAAGGCGCCGGTCGCCGTGTGCATCCACGTCGCCGTTCGGCAGCCCAGAGTCCGCCGCCGCCGCCGCCGAAGATGTAGAAGCCGGTCCAGCTTGGAGCCGGCGCCATCGGGGCCGGAGCCTTGGTATAGGGACGGGCCCCGAGATCGGCAGCCGAGGCCGATCCGGTGAATGCCGCCAGCGCGGTCAGAGCGATCACTAACTTCTTCATGTCCAAATTCCCTCAGTTCATAGCGTCGAACCCGACCGCGTCAACGGTGCGCGAGCACCGATTCCCAAAACCAGTGTCAGGTGACTATACGCAGTTCGGCCCAAAATGCTGTTGCCGGGGAAGCACACCCGCCGGAAAACGATGACCGCGGAAAGGCCTGAAAAACGGGCAGATTCCAGCGCTAACCAGGGCTCAGAAGCCGGAAATCAGCCGAATACCGCCGCAAGAGTCGGCGAACTCAGACGTCCAGCAGATCCTCGCTGGCGAATTCCGCCTTGTCGGAGATGAAGGCGAACCGCGCCTCGGCCTTGGTGCCCATCAGCCGCTCGACCGAGATCGGCGGTGCCTTCGCGGTCGTCGGCCAGCAGCACCACGCGCAGCAGGGTGCGCTTGGCCGGGTCCATGGTGGTTTCCTTGAGCTGCGCCGGCATCATTTCGCCAAGGCCCTTGAAGCGGCCGACATCGACCTTGGCGTTGGCGTTGAATTCGCTCTTCAGCAGCGCATCCTTGTGGGCGTCGTCGCGGGCGTAGACCGTCTTGGCTGCCGTGGGTGAGGCGATAGAGCGGCGGCACCGCGAGATAGAGATGGCCCTCGATCGATCAGCCGCGGCGTCTGCCGGTAGAAGAACGTGATCAGCAGCGAGGCGATATGCGCGCCGTCGACGTCGGCGTCGGTCATGATGATGATGCGGGAATAGCGCAGATCCTCTTCGCGGTAATGCGCGCAGCGTGCCGCAGCCGATCGCCTGCATCAGATCGGCGAGCTGCGCGTTGGCGGTGAGCTTGTCCTTGCCGGCGGAGGCGACGTTGAGGATTTTTCCGCGCAACGGCAGGATCGCCTGGGTCTTGCGGTCGCGCGCCTGCTTGGCGCTGCCGCCGGCCGAGTCGCCCTCGACGATGAACAGCTCGGAGCCTTCGGTGGCGGTGTTGGTGCAGTCGGCGAGCTTGCCGGGCAGGCGCAGCTTCTTCACCGCGGTCTTGCGTGAAGTTTCCTTCTCGGCGCGGCGGCGCAGCCGCTCGTCGGCGCGCTCGACGACGAAATCCAGGAGCTTGTTGGCCTGCAGCGGATTGCCCGACAGCCAGTGGTCGAACGGATCCTTGATCGCCTGTTCGACGATGCTGCTGCGCTTCGGCGGTGGCGAGGCGGTCCTTGGTCTGGCCCTGGAATTCCGGCTCGCGCACGAACACCGAGAGCATCACGGCGGCGCCCACCATGACGTCTTCCGGAGATGATGGCGGCGGCGCGCTTGCCCTGGCCGACGCGCTCGGCGTGGTCCTTCAGGCCGCGCAGCATCGCGCTGCGCATGCCGGATTCATGGGTGCCGCCGTCCGGCGTCGGCACGGTGTTGCAATAGGAGGACAGGAAGCCGTCGGCATCCGCGGTCCACGCGACCGCCCATTCGCAGGCGCCGTGGGCGCCGACCGCGTCCGGATTTGCCGGAGAAGATATCCGGATGCACCAGCGTGTCGGCGTGAACAGCGGCGGCGAGATAATCCTTCAGTCCGCCGACGAAGTGGAAGTCGTCCTCGGCGGGCACATCTTCGATGCCCTTCAGCAGCGTCGGGATCGCAGCGCCAGCGGATTTCGACGCCGCCGAACAGATAGGCCTTCGAGCGCGCCATCTTGAACAGGCGCTGCGGCTTGAAGGCGGCCTTGGCGCCGAAAATATCGGTGTCCGGCTTGAAGCGGATGCGGGTGCCGCGGCGGTTGTTGATCTTGCCGAGGTCTTCGAGCTTGCCCTTGGGATGGCCGCGCTCGAACGCCATGCGGTAGAGCTTCTGGCTCGCGCGCGACTTCGACCTCGAGCCGCGAGGAGAGGGCGTTGACGACGGACACGCCGACGCCGTGCAGGCCGCCGGAGGTCTCGTAGACCTTGGAGTCGAACTTGCCGCCGGAATGCAGCGTGCACATGATGACTTCGAGCGCGGATTTCTTCGGAAATTTCGGATGCGGATCGACCGGAATGCCGCGGCCGTTGTCGGTGACGGTCAGAAATCCGTCGGCGCCCAATTCCACCTCGATGAAGGAGGCGTGTCCCGCCAGCGCCTCGTCCATGGCGTTGTCGATGACTTCGGCGAACAGGTGATGCAGCGCCTTCTCGTCGGTGCCGCCGATATACATGCCGGGCCGGCGGCGTACCGGCTCGAGGCCTTCGAGCACCTCGATATCGGCCGCGGTATAGCCGGCCTCGGCGCTGGCCGCGCGCGACGCGGCCTTGAGCGGGGCGCGGCCCTTCGGCTCAGGCCCCGAACAGGTCGTTGGCGGTTTGGCTTTTGCAGCTGATTTCAATGGTTTGGACATGGCTCTTCATGTGTTGCGCGCGCCAGCGGCGCAGCGAATCGGTCTGCCCTGACTATGCCATGGATGGGCTTAAAAAGTGACGGCGGGCACAGGAACCGCACTCGGTCGCCGCCGGGAAGGGGTCCTGGTCAGGCCCGCGCGGTCCGGAACACGATCACAGCGAACAGCGCCATCGCCGCGACCACGAGCAGCGAGCCCGCGATCGGGGCGGCTACGACCGACGGTCCCTTCAGCAGCACGGCGGCGACGCCGGCCGGAAACAGGATCGCGCCGACCATGTGCAGCCAGCCCTGCACCTTGGCGAGGGTCGTCGGTGCCGGCAGCGGGAACAGGCCGATAATACAATCCAAACAGGAACAGCAGCACGCCGCCGATCAGGTTGAGATGCGCGTGCGCCGGCGCGAGCGAAAGTTTTGCGCAATGCCCATGGCGATGCCGGCCAGCATTCCCGACCAGCAGCACCACAACGCTCAGGCACATCATCAGCGATCCGATCATCAGTCTTTCCTTCGTTTGCTTTTGGGATTGAAAGCCGTTCGGGAGAGCCGGAGCTCACGCCCTGTCCCCGGCTTTGTGACTTGATGTCGCGGAAGGGGCTGGCTTACCTGTTCTTAGGCATTGGAACCCGCAGAAAGGTTCAACGCCTTGATCAGACAGGCTGATGGCCGGGAAGGCGTTCAGAACATGGAAGATTTTGCGCGCGCCATGGCCGATTTCGTGCGCGACCATCAGGCTTGGGCCGCCCCGATCGTGCTGCTGCTGGCATTCGGCGAATCGCTCGCCTTCATCTCGCTGCTGATCCCGGCCTGGGGGCGCTGGTCGCGATCGGCGCGTTGATCGGCGCCAGCGGCATCAGCTTCTGGCCGGTCTGGCATTGCCGGCGGTATCGGCGCCGCCCTCGGCGACTGGGTCTCCTACTGGTTCGGCTTCAGGTACAAGGAACAGGTCGCGCAGATGTGGCCGCTGTCGCGCTATCCGGAGATACTGCCGCGCGGCGAGGCCTTTGTGAAAAACTGGGGCGTGCCGAGCATTTTCATCGGACGGTTTTTCGGACCGCTTGCGCGCCTCGGTGCCGCTTGCCGCCGGCGATTTTCGAGATGCCGTACTGGCTGTTTCCAGATCGCCAATTTCACCTCGGCGCTGGTCTGGTCGGCGGCCTTGCTGCTGTTCGGCGACGTGATCGCGCAAATCCTCGAATGGCTGTGGCGCACGGTCTGAAGCTCGGCTCGGAATGAGCCCAGAGCGGGTGACTGGCGAATAATCGCACCGTCGCGATCGATCCGCATGGATGCGATGCCAGCCAGAAAGATGCGGGGAGGGCGTCCCCGCATCTTATAAAGATCAATGAGATTAGAGCGAGGCGTTCCAAAGTGTCGGGACCCAGCGATAGCCATTGCCGTCTTTCTCGACGCGCACAAGTCCGGGGAAACCCGCATGGAACGCCTGGATCGGCATCTTTTCCGCGATCGCCATATCATAGAGCTTGCGTCTTGTTTGCACCGCGAGCGGCTTATCTACATCAGAGACGAACTGCCAATCGGGGTTTTTCACGAACACAAATGCAGCGCCGGCCGTGATATCGACCTGCACCAGTAATTTCTCGGGCCGGACGCCGACGACATAGGACGTATGGCCTGGCGTATGACCGGGGCTTGCGACAGATGTGATGCCGGGAGCAATCTCCTTGTCCGCGTCATAGGGGATCACTTTACGGCCGAGGGCATCGAATACCCGGCGTGCATTCTTGAAGTTGTTTTCGAGAATGGGGTTTCCCGTCCCCTTGCTCATCTCGCCGTCGTCCATCCAGAATTTCCACTCCGCGGACGGCACCATGATCTCGGCATTTGGATAGGCGGACTTGTTGTCGGCGGTTAGAAGTCCGTTGATATGGTCGCCATGGAAATGTGAAATTATCACCGTATCTACGTTGTTGCGGTCGATGCCCGCTGCAGCGAGATTGGTCTGAAACTGTCCAACCTTACCCTTGCTTTGTTCGAAATTGGCGGGCCCGAGACCGGTGTCAACCACGATAAGTTTGGACCCGGTATTGATGACGATCGGGTTGAAGCTGTGGGTGGCTTTGTCTGGCGGCAAATAATTTTCGACAAAAACCTTGCTGACCTCATCCTTCGACGCGTTGACGACATAGTTGTCGGGACGTGGGACCACCGTGACACCATCGCTCACGACAGTAATTTGGTAAGTTCCGGAGGTTGTAACGATAAAAGCTGGCTGCCTGCTTGTCGGCTAGCGGCGCGGCGGCGCGCGCGGGTGCCGCCATGGTGAGCGGCATCAGCGTCGCTGCGGCGACGCCTGCCAGTGCTGCCCGGCGAGTGAGTTCAGTCATTGCAGAATCCCTCCTGTGTTGGGGCGACGTTGCATATGGCGGGGCGGACGGTGCAGGCGAAAACGGGTCGATTTCCCTTAGGGCGAAACCCCCGTTGGCACGGAAATTCCGGCCCGATTTCGTTAACTTCGAAACTGCCGCCAATCAGCATCCTACGCGCGCCCTGAATGACAGTGGTTTGCGCTTGACGAAAACCGGGCGCGGCCTTATAGCCGCGCCCATGATCAACGCCGCGACCATTCTCATCGCTCGTCGCCGCCGTACCGTTGCGGTATGGGCGGACATCTGCGTTTAAGATATCATCCCCTGCCGCCGGATCCGGTCCGCGGCACTTCCTTCCCAAACAGCGCGATCTGATCCCGGCGGCTCCTACGTCAAGCAGGAGTTTGAAATGTATACGCCTCCCATGTTCAAGCCCGATCGCGCCGCAAGTCTTGCCTTTGCGGAAGCGCGTGGATCTCGGCACGGCTCTGCGCATGGGACGGCACCAAGCCCGTCGCATCCTCGCTGCCGTTTTATCTCACCTATGCCAACGACGGCACGCTGCGCACGCGGCGTTTCACGTCGCACGTCACAATGCGCTGGCGAAACTCGCGGACGGGACTTCGTCCTGGCTGATGGCCGTGAACGGCGCCGATGCCTATGTTTCGCCCGACTGGTACGCCTCGCCGGATCAGGTGCCGACCTGGCTTTATCAATCCGTGCATCTCACCGGCACCGTGCGGCAGCTGTCCGATAGCGAACTCGTCCGCACATCTCGACGCGCTCAGCGCGAAGTTTGAGAGCCGGCTCGCGCCGAAGCTGCCCTGGACGTCGTCGAAGATGACCGCCGGGCGGCTGGATGCGATGAAGAAAGCAATCGTGGGTCTGGTGATGACGGTCGACGAGGTCGAGGGCAGCTTCAAGCTCAACTCAGCACAAATCCGACGTCGATCATGTGGCTGTCGCGACGTGCGCTGGCGCGGCAACCGCAGGCCGCCGCGCAGCATCTGGCGAACGAAATGCGTGCGCTGCGGCCAGCAACTGTTCGCAAGCCGGACGACACAATCAGATGCCAAGGCTGCGCCTGAAGGAGCGATGTGATGAGCACGAAGAAGAAGATCGGCATCCTCGGCGCGTCCGGCTACACCGGCGCCGACGCGGTGCGCCTGCTGGCGCGGCATCCGAATGCCGAGATATCGGCGCTCACCGCCAATACCCATGCCGGCAAGGCGATGGACGAGGTGTTTCCGCATTTCTTCATGCTGGAGCTGCCGCGGCTCGTCGGAATGGGAAAAGGTCGACTGGACCAAACTCGATGCGGTGTTCTGCGGACTGCCGCACGGCACCACGCAGGAGATCACCGCGGCCGTGCATGGCCGCCAATCCGGCGATCAAGATCCTCGACATGTCGGCGGATTTCCGGCTCCGCGACATGAGCGCCTACGCGCAATGGTACGGCCACGAGCACCGCGCGCCGGAGCTTCAAGGTGAAGCCGTCTATGGCCTCACCGAGTTCTATCGCGAGAAAATCGCGCGCCGCGCGGCTCGTCGCCTGTCCCGGCTGCTATCCGACGGCGGCGCTGCTGGCGCTGGTCCCGATCGCGAAGGCGAAGCTGATCGACGTCGACGACATCGTCATTGACGCGAAATCGGGCGTCACCGGGCGCGGGCCGCGGTCTGAAGCAGAACACGCTGTTCAGCGAAGCAGGCGAGGGGCTTTCGCCCTATTCGGTGGGCACGCATCGGCACTCGCCGGAGATCGAGCAGGAGATCGGCGTCGCCGCAGGCTCAGCCGGTGACGGTCAACTTCACGCCGCATCTCATTCCGATGAGCCGGGGCGAACTCTGCACGTCCTACGTCAAACTCAGCGGCGCGAGCGCCGACGATCTGCGCGCCGCGCTGGAGCGAAGCCTACCGCGACGAGCCGTTCGTGCATGTCGTCGAAAGGGCGTGCTGCCGCAGACGCAGAACGTGCGCGGCTCGAACTATGTGCAGATCGGCGTATTCGCCGACCGCATCAAGAACCGCGCGATCGTCATTTCGGTGCTCGACAATCTGGTGAAGGGCTCGGCCGGGCAGGCGATCCAGAACATGAACCTGATGCTCAGGGTTTCCCGAGACCACCGGGCTGGAGCAGATCGCGCTGTTTCCTGGAGGCTTGACATCCTCATGGTTTCGAGACGCGCGCACCGGACAGCGCAAGCGCGCTGCCGAGAGCCGCTCCTCACCATGAGGGAAGGAGCGTGAACGCTTGCTGCGGCCCGCAGCATCCGAAGATCAGTGCGATTGAAACAGCGGAACCCGGACCGAGATCCTGGCGCCTCCCGATGGAGCTTGCTGGATCGACAGGGCGCCGCCGATGGGCTTCGACCAGGCTGCGCGCGATGGCGAGGCCCAATCCGGCGCCGCCGGTTCCGCGGCTTCGCGATGTCTCCAGCCGGCTGAACGGCTCGAGCATGGCCTGCCGGTGTTCGGGCGGATTCCCGCGCCTTCGTCGTCGACCGTCAGCAGAAAGTCCTTGTCGACGATCATGCTGCGAAGATGCGCTGCCGCCGCACGTTGATGGCATTGTCCGCCAGATTGGCCACGACGCGTCTGAGTGCCAGGCGGTCGCCGAGAACGATCGGGACTTGCTCCCAGTGCCCCCTTGATAATCGATGCGCGCGCCGCCGGATCGCCGGTCGGCGACTTCCGCTCGGATGATGTCGTCAATCTCGACCATCTCTTCGGCCAGTTCGCCGGCCCCGGCCCGGCTTGCCAGCAGCGCATCGTCGAGCAGGAGAATCATATCGTTGATGTCGGCGATCGCGCGATCGCGCTCCGCCTCGTCGCTGATCTTTCGGCGCGCAGCCAGAAGCCGCGTCGCGTAGGTTCGTACATCATGGGAAATTCCGCCCAGCATCGCCATGCGCGAGCGCAGCGACTCCTCGAGCCGGCCTTTGCAAACGATTGAACGCATCGATCAGGGACCGGATTTCCGGGGCGCTGCGTCTCGACTTCCGGCAGAGCCACGGGATCAAGCGATAGATCGACGCGGTCGACGGCCTCGGCAAGCCGAGCCAGCGGGCTTGGTCTCGCGGTGCATGACGAGGAGTGCGAGCAGGGCGATCAGGGTACCGAAAATCCCGGCGCCAAATCCGACCGGCAGACCAAGCGGCCCCAGCAGTATTGCGTCTCCGATTTCGATGACCAGCGTGTCTCCGGTCCGAAGGCCGACCCGCACATCGACTGTTGGCGAAACGAGACGCGAAAACAATCGCCTGCGCTCGCCCGTATCCGCGAAATTGACACTGACCGGACGGCCGCCGAGCGCCATCAGAGACGACTCGATCGCCCGTTGGTTGAGGCGTGGCAGGATGCGCTGCGCCGTCATTCCGGTATTCGCGTCCGGCATCAATTCGCGCTGCAAATGTTTCCGAACTCGCCACGCGAAGCACCAGCTTTCGCTCCTCACTCGGCGTGCGTTCGATCAGTTCAACAAGAGCGGCGATATGGCCAGGAATGGGCAGGGTATTGGTTTCGGGGTATGGGCCCGCGCGATGTAATACAACGCGATGGTGGATATCCAGGCCATGCCGGAGTCCGACGACGACGATCAGTCCGGATCCGCGCCGCGAACGTCATACGCGAGGATCATGTCAGCGGTCCTCACATGCGCGGTGAACAGATAGCCGCCGTTGCGGACGGTGTTGATCAGGTTGGAGCCGGGACTCGCAGCGTCCAGCTTCTTGCGCAAGCGCGAGATCAGCATGTCGACGGTGCGGTCGAAGGGATCCGCGGATCGACCGCGCGTCCAGTCGAGAATCTGGTCCCGCGTCAGCACCCGGCGCGGTCGCTGGACAAAACAGACCAGCAGCTCAAATTCGCCACTCTGTCAGGGTGACCGCGTTGTTCTCTCCGACGCTCAGTCCGCGGGCGTCGATATCGATGACGAAAGCGTCAAAGCCGTAGCGGCGGTTCTGCGCTGCGGCGGCGTGTGCTGGGTCCGGCGCATGATGGCGCGGGCGCGCGGCCAGCAGTTCCGCGCGAACTGAAGGGTTTGGCGAGATAATCGTCCGGCGCCCATCTCGAGGCCGACCACGCGATCGATCTCGTCGCTCTTGGCTGTCAGCATCAGGATGGGGATGGGGTCGCTGACTCGCAGCCGGCGGCAGATCGCAAGACCGTCCTCGCCGGGAAGCATCAGGTCGAGAATGATGAGATCGGGTCGCAGCCGCTGCAAGACCGTGTCCATTGCTTTCGCGTCCTCGGCGGTCTCGACGTCGTATCCCTCCTGAACCAGAAAATCGCGAACCAGCCGCCTGATTTCGGGGTCGTCTTCCACAATCAAATTGTCTGGCTTGCGGCATCGTCATGTCGAGAATGTCGGACAATCGAACGGTGTCGGCAAGTCGAGCCGCCGCGTTGTTACAAACTGTTACGCTGGCGTCGACAAATCGCCAACAAACGTCTTGCGCCGTTGAAATTGCGCTGACGTCCGAGCGGCCAGGGTCTCCGCACGGTCGGGCTCACGCCGAGCGCCGCCGGTTCAAGAGGAGAGCAATACCATGAAGAAGCTTCTCGCCATCCCTGCGATTGCCGGAGCCTTGTTTGCGGCAGGCGTTGCCGATGCCAATGCCGGCTCACGTAGCGGGTCGATTTCGGGCTCCATCGCGGCACCACGACGTTTTCCGGGTCGCGATCCTGCGCAGGCGGCGTCTGCTCGTCTCAGGGCAGTGTCACCGGCCCCTACGGCGGCACGATATCGCATCAGGGTTCCAGCACCTGTTCGGGCGGCACCTGCTCCGGCAGTGGCGTTCGTCACCGGCCCCGCGGCGGCACGGTCTCGCAGCAACAGGACGATCTCACGCTGACGCAGCGCGAGCGGCTGGCGGAGGCAATCACCGTCGCCAGCCGCTGCCATATTGCTCGAGGATATGGTCATGGATCAACCTCGCAGGCTTGTTCGATATCAACACCCGCCTGATGCTGCTCGCGACCGCACTGGGCTTCATGGGCCTTGAATATTTTCTCGGCCGGCTGACCCATCGCGACACCCACGATCCCTTCGAAAGCGCGGCATCGCTGGGCGTGGCGGCAGGGCAGTCGATGGTTCGCGGCGTTGAGGCGACGCTGCTGGCGATTCCGTTTGCGTTCGTCCTATCAGCACCGGCTTTTCGACTTCTCGCAGACCACGCCGGTGGCGCTGGCCGCGCTGTTCGTGGCGACTGAGTTTGCCTATTATTGGCAACACCGCGCCTCACACCGGATTAACTGGATGTGGGCGACCCATGCGGTGCATCATTCGGCGACCAAGCTGAATTTCACCGCGGCGATCCGGCTCGGCTGGACCGGCAATATCTCGGGAAATTTCCTGTTCTTTCTGCCGTTGATCTTTATCGGATTTCATCCCTTTGCCGTGATCGGCATGCTTGGCGTCAACTTGTTCTACCAATTTTTCATCCACACCGAGCTCGTGTCCCGGCTCGGTCCACTGGAATGGATTCTCAACACGCCCGCCCATCACCGCGTGCATCACGCGTCGAATCCGGCCTGCCTCGACAAGAACTACGGCGGCATCCTGATCGTGTTCGACCGGATATTCGGGAACCTTCGCCGAGGCGCCTCGGGGTCAAGCGCTGCGTTACGGACTTGTCCGCGGTATCCAGCAGTTACACCCGGTCAGGATTGCGCTTGGCGAATGGCGCAACATGATCCACGATTTCGCCCGCGCACCGACGCTGCGCGCGAGCGGGTCGAGACGCTGCTTGGGCCGCCGGCTTGATAGGCGCAAGTTTACTTTAACCCCCACGCGCCATCGACAGCCGACAAAGCTGGACGATGGCGCTTCGATTTCGTCCGGTCCTGACGCCGGCGTCAGAGGATCTCGAAGATCGCCAGCGCCAGCACGGCCTGCGCCAGGAAGCCGACGGTGAAGGCCAGCGTGCGGAACACCGGCAGGCCGAGCGTGTAGACGATCAGATGCGCGACGCGGGACCAGAAATACACGGCGCAGGCATAGACGGTCCATTTGGTGGAATAGTCGAGGTCGTTGAGGATCAGGACCAGCGGCGCGAAGATGATCAGGTTCTCGATCGCGTTGTCGTGCGCGAACATCAGCCGGTTGGCCCAGTCCGCGTGCGGCTTGTCGTTGCGCGAGGGGTTGGCCATGGCGCCGGCGAGGCCGCGCACCTGACAGCGGTTGATGATGTAGGGAACCCACAACAGCCCGGTCAAAATCACGGTCAGAGTCAGCCAGAACAATTCACGCGTCATTGGTTCCCCTCAAATCGATTTCGAATCCCGGCCGGCGGGACGGCTGATTATAGCGAACTCGGACGCTTGCGTCGCTTGCGCTACGCGCGGACCCTGACGTAGCTGCCGGGCGCGTCCTCGATCGGCGGCATCGCCTCGGAGCCGACGGCGCGCGCGGGCACCTGCTCGGCGTCGAGGCTCTCCAGCCATTGCACGCCAGTCGGGCCACCACGAACCCTTGTGCTCGGTGCGCGTTCTTCAGCCAGTCGGCGAGCGTGACGTCCTTGATGTTGTCGTTGGTCCAGTACTGGTACTTGCCGCCGGCCGGCGGGTTGACCACGCCGGCGATGTGGCCGGAGCCGGACAGCACATACTTCACCGGGCCGCCGAAGAACTGCGAGCCGTAGAGCACCGAATCCGCCGGCGCGATGTGATCCTCGTTGGTCGCCAGATTGTAGACGGGCACCTTGACCTTCGGACAGGTCGAGCAGCGTGTTGTCGAGCACCATGCTGCCGGTGGAGAGCCGGTTCTCCAGATAGCAGTTGCGCAGGTAAAAGGAATGGTTGGCCGCCGGCATCCGCGTGGCGTCGGAATTCCAGTGCAGCAGGTCGAAGGCGGAGGGCGGCTGTCCCTTCAGATAGTTGCTGACGACATAGGACCAGATCAGGTCGTTGGAGCGCAGCATGTTGAAGGCCATCGCCATCTTGCTGCCTTCGAGCACGCCGGCGGCCTGCATGTCGCGCTCGAGCGCCGAGATCTGGTCTTCGTCGACGAACACCAGGAGATCGCCGGCATGGGTGAAGTCGACCTGCGCCGCAAAGAACGTCGCCGACGTCACGCGCTGCGCGCCGCTTCTCGGCAAGCCAGGCCAGCGTCGAGGCGAGCAGGGTGCCGCCGACGCAGTAGCCGGCGGTGTGGACCTTCATCTCGCCCGTCACCTTCTCGATGACGTCCATCGCGGTGAGCGGGCCTTCCTTCATGTAGTCGTCGAAGGTCTTCTCGCCGAGTTCCTTGTCGGGATTGACCCAGGAGATCACGAACACCGTGATGCCCTGGTCGACGCACCATTTGATGTAGGATTTTTCCGGCTTGAGATCGAGGATGTAGAACTTGTTGATCCAGGGCGGCACGATCAGCAGCGGCGTGCGCAGCACCGTCTCCGTGGTCGGCGTGATACTGGATCGAGCTGCATCAGCTCGTTCTGGAAGATCACCTTGCCCGGCGTCGTCGCCATGTTGACGCCGACGACGAGGTTCGACGGGATCGGACTGGCGGATGCGCAGCGTGCCGCGGCCGGCTTCGATGTCTTCCGCGAGCATCTTCATGCCGCGAACGAGGTTGTCGCCGTTGGACGCCAGCGTCTCGCGCAGCACTTCCGGATTGGTGAGCACGAAATTCGACGGCGCGATCGCGTTGGTGATCTGCTGAACGTAGAACTCGGCCTTCTTGCGGGTGTGCGGATCGATGCCCTCGGCGTTCTGCACCAGTTCCTGCGCCCACTGCGTGCGTGAGCAGATAGAGCTGCAGCACGAAATCGAAGAACTGATTCGATTTCCACCCGGATCCTTGAAGCGCTTGTCGCGCGGCGACGGCTCGATCGCGGGCTTGGCCGCTTCGCCGGCGATGCGGCGCGCGGCCTGAGCCCCAGAGATCGAGATAGGCCTTGCCGAGCTTCGATCTGCAGGTCCGTCGGCGCGCGCGTTGTCCGAAAGCCAGTATTCCGCGACCGCGAGAAGGTCTTGATGACCTCGCCGACTTCGCTGGGCGGCTTGTCCTTCGGTTCGCCGCCCTCGCGCGGCTTGAGATAGGCCGCGAGCGCCTGGCCGCTGCGTCTCCATCGCCTTGGCGATGTTCATCGCGAAGGCTTCGGCGTTGAAGCTCTTCGAGCCTGGGTTTCGGTGTTGACGTCGCTCATGATCGAGGACACTATAGCTTCATTTCGGCGTTCGTCACCGCGTGGATTGACGCCGAAGAGGTTCGGGGTTAACCCTGTTGCACTGCGATAAAGTTTGCGTGTTCACACAAGTTGACACATTGCAGCCGCACCGATTCGCATTTGTTGCTTTGGGCTTTAATCGTTTCGGGCGACAATGGTTTGAACGGTTCTAGCGAAATCAACGCCGCGGGACGAGCTTGCGTTGCAAAGCTCAGTACCAGCGGCATAGATGCAGTGCGCGGTGCTGAGGTAGTTGGGGACTTCCGGACGGATGCCGGTCAGATCGAACGATAAGGCTGTGGTCGATTGCCGCGCTGTTGCGTGTCGGCATTCGCGCTCGGCGGCTGCTCGACACCAGATCGCGGATATGCCGGGCGTTAGGCGCGCCGGCCGGCGCGCCCGAGCGTCCGAAGGAAGCCGGTGGCTATCTACCGGTGCATGACCTGCCGCCGGACCGCGACGAGGCGGCGATCAAGCCGGCCGAGCAGGCTAAAATCCAGTCAGAATTGACCGCCGCCCGCGACCGTCAGGCGACGGCTTCCACCCGGCAAAGCCGGCCAAGAAGTGAGCGGCCGACGCGACCTGGCTGACGCCGGATGGGCCGCGGTTGCGAAAACGCCATAAAACTGGCGCCGCCGGGCTCCGTGGTAAAGAACCCAATTCAACCGCATATGCGGGTCCAGAGTCCAGGGATCTCGCGCCTGAATTCGCTCTAAATCCTTGATTGAGCGCGACTTCTGACCGAAACCCAATCCGGTTTCGATAGCCGCGAAGGTTCTCCGATTCTGTCCTGCCGGTTGTCGGAGCAAGGGTCCCATGGAAGATTTTTACCGCATCCGCCGTCTGCCGCCTTACGTGTTCGAGAAGGTCAACCAGGCCAAGGCGGCCGCGCGCAATGCCGGGGCCGACATCATCGACATGGGCATGGGCAATCCGGACCTGCCGACGCCGCCCCATGTGCATCGAGAAGCTGAAGGAGACGCTCGGCAAGCCGCGGACCGATCGCTACTCGGCCTCGCGCGGCATCAACGGCCTGCGCAAGGCGCAAGCCGCCTATTACGGGCGGCGGTTCGGCGTGAAACTCAATCCGGACACCCAGATCGTGGCGACGCTGGGCTCGAAGGAGGGCTTTGCCAACGTGGCGCAGGCGATCACCGCGCCCGGCGACGTCGTGCTGTGTCCCGAATCCGAGCTATCCGATTCACGCCTTCGGCTTCCTGATGGCGGGCGGCGTGATCCGCTCGGTGCCCTCGGAGCCGACGCCGCAGTTTTTCGAGGCGGTGGAACGCGCGATCGTCCATTCGATCCCGAAGCCGCTCGCGCTCGATCGTCTGCTATCCCTCCAATCCGACCGCCTATGTCGCCGAGCCTCGATTTCTACAAGGATCTGGTGGCGTTCGCGAAGAAGCACGAGATCTTCATCCTGTCGGATCTGGCCTATGCCGAGGTCTATTTCGACGACAACAATCCGCCGCCTTCGGTGCTGCAGGTTCCCGGCGCGATCGACGTCACCGTCGAGTTCACCTCGATGTCGAAGACGTTCTCGATGGCCGGCTGGCGCGATGGGGTTTGCCGTCGGCAACGAGCGGATCATCGCCGCACTGGCGCGGGTGAAATCCTATCTCGATTACGGCGCGTTCACGCCGATTCAGGTCGCCGCCACCGCCGCGCTGAACGGGCCGGACGATTGCATCCAGCGAAATGCGCGACACCTACCGCAAGCGCCGCGACGCGCTGGTCGGAATCGTTCGGCCGGGCGGGTTGGGAGATTCCGCCGCCGCAGGCCTCGATGTTCGCCTGGGCGCCGCTGCCCAAGGCCTTCGAGGGCGTCGGCAGCATGCAGTTCGCGACCCTGATGGTGGAGAAGTCCGGCGTGGTGGTTTCGCCGGGCGTCGCCTTCGGCGAGCATGGCGAGGGCTTATGTCCGCATCGCCATGGTGGAAAACGAGCAACGTATCCGCCAGGCCGCCCGCGGAGTGCGCCGCTTCCTTGAAAGCGGCATTGAAACGTTGCACAACGTGGTTCCTCTCGCCAACCGGCGCTAATTCCTTTATTGCAGGTTATCTCATCTCATGGTCGCACCCCTGAGAGTGGGTATCGCGGGGCTCGGCACCGTTGGCGCCGAAGTCGTCCGCCTCATCGAAGCAGCAAGGCGCGGACGCTGTCGGCAGCGCAGCGGGCGCGGCGTGCGCGTCGTTGCCGTCACCGCGCGCTCGAAGGCAAAAAGCGCGCGGCTCGACCTGCGCGGCATCGACTGGGCCAAGAGCGCCGCTGGCGCTGGCCAACGATCCCAACATCGATTGCTTCGTCGAACTGATGGGCGGCTCCGGCGAGCCGGCGCTGTCGGCGATCGAGGCGGCGCTGAAATCCGGCAAGTCGGTGGTCACCGCCAACAAGGCGCTGATCGCCAAGCACGGATTGCGGCTGGCGAAGGCCGCCGAGAAGCATGGCGGCGCGCTGAATTTCGAGGCGGCGGTCGGCGCCGCCATTCCCGTCATCAAGACCCTGCGCGAAGGGCTGGCCGGCACCGGCATCAACCGCGTCTACGGCATCCTCAACGGCACCTGCAATTACATCCTGACCCGGATGGAGCAGGAGGGCCTGTCGTTTGCCGAATGCCTGAAGGACGCGCAGCGGCTCGGCTATGCCGAAGCCAATCCGTCGTTCGACGTCGACGGCCACGACACCGCGCAGAAGCTTGCGATCCTGGCCAGCCTCGCCTTCGGCACCAAGGTGGCGCAGAGCGCGGTCTATGTCGAAGGCATCTCCTCGATCGCGCCGGAAGATCTGCGCGCCGCGGAAGAGCTCGGCTATCGCGTCAAGCTGCTCGGGGTCGCGGTGCGGACCGCCAAGGGCATCGAGCAGCGCGTGCATCCGACCATGGTGCCGAAATCGTCCTCGATCGCGCAGGTGATGGGCGTCACCAACGCCGTGACCATCGACGGCGAGGGCATTCCGCCGATCACGCTGGTGGGACCGGGCGCCGGCGGCGCCGCGACGGCGTCCGCCGTGGTGGCCGACATCGCCGACGTCGCGCGCGGCATTCGCGCGCAAGCCGTTCGGCCGTCCGGTGGAGCGGCTGCGCGACACCAGCAAGGCGCCGATGGAGCGCCACGAGGGCGGCTACTATATCCGCCTGATGGCGCGCGACCTCGCCGGCACCGCCGCCACCATCGCCACCGCGCCTTGCCGAACAGAAGATTTCGCTGGAGTCGATCGTGCAGCGCCATCCCGATGGCGTCGACGCGAACGGCGCGGCGAAGAAGCCGTCACCGGTTCCGGTCATCCTGATCACCTACGCAACCTCCGAGGACGCGGTGTATCGTGCGCTGCGAAGCCGTGCAGCGCGACAAGGTGATCAGCGGCCGGCCGCAGGTGATACGGATCGAAAAGAACTAGCGCGTGATCCGAACGGATCGCGCGCCGAACGATTGATTGCGGGCCGAGAGGCCGCGTGCAGGTTTAAAGGAGTAAGCCGATGTCGACCCATATTTCCGTTCCGCCGCAACTGCTGCTCGAGCGCATTCTGACGCTCGAAATCGTGCGCGTGACGGAGCGCGCCGCGGTTTCGGCGGCGCGGCTGCGCGGCCACGGCCAGGAGAAGGCGGCCGACCAGGCCGCGGTCGACGCGATGCGCCGCGAACTCAACAAGCTGCCGATCGAAGGCACCATCGTGATCGGCGAGGGCGAGCGCGACGAGGCGCCGATGCTGTTCATCGGCGAGAAGGTCGGGCTGAACGCCGGCCCGCAGGTCGATATCGCCGTCGACCCGCTGGAGGGCACCACGCTGTGCGCCAAGAACATGCCGGGCGCGATCGCGACCATGGCGATGGCCGATGGCGGCACGCTGCTGCATGCGCCCGACGTCTACATGCAGAAGCTCGCGAGTCGGTCCGGGCTACGCCAAGGGCGTGGTCGAGCTCGACGCGTCGCCTGCCGACAATGTCCGGCGGCTCGCGAAGGCCAAGGGCGTCGAGCCCGGCCGCGATCACGGTGCTGGTGCTCGATCGCCCGCGCCACGCCGACATCATCGCCGGCGTCCGCAGCGACCGGCGCCGCGGTGCGGCTGATCACCGACGGCGACGTGGCCGGCGTGATCCATTGCGCCGATCCCGATAATACCGGCGTCGATATGTATATCGGCACCGGCGGCGCGCCCGAGGGCGTGCTGGCGGCGGCGGCGCTGCGCTGCATCGGCGGCCAGATGCAGTGCCGGCTGATCCTCGACAGCGAGGAGAAGCGCGAGCGCGCGCACAAGATGGGCGTGACCGATCCGAAGATGATCTACGGCATCGAGGACATGGCGCGGGGCGACTGCCTGTTCGCGGCAACCGGCGTCACCACGGGCTCGCTGCTGTCGGGCGTCAAGTTCCGCAAGGATGTGATCGAGACCGAAACGGTGGTGATGCGCTCGGTCACCGGCACGGTGCGCTACATCAAGGCCGAGCACCGGCAGCTGGATAAGTTTCATCTGGATTGAGGAGTCGCGTCATTCCGGGATGGTCCGAAGGACCAGACCCGGAATCTCGAGGTTCCGGGTCTGATGCTGCGCATCATCCCGGAACGACAGCGACAGAAAAACAAGAACAGGGGAGGCTCGACATGTCCGACGTTTCCGCGGTGAAGGCGCTGGTGTTCGACGTGTTCGGCACCGTCGTCGACTGGCGCACCAGCCTGATCAACGATTTCACCAAATGGTCGGAGACATCGGGCATCCAGGCCGACTGGACCGCGTTGGTCGACGGCTGGCGCGCGGTCTACTGCCGCCTCGATGGACGAGGTGCGCAAGCATCCGCGAACGCGGCTATCAGATCCTCGGATACGCTGCACCGGCAGTCGCTGGAAAAGCTGGTCGCGCAGTTCGCGATCAAGGGACTTGAGCGAGGCCGATCTGCACTATCTGACGATGGGCTGGCACCGCCTGCACGCCTGGCCCGACAGCGTGCCCGGGCTGACGCGGCTGAAGACAAATACATCATCTCGCCGCTGCTCCAACGGCAACGTCGCGCTGCTGACCAACATGGCGAAGTTCGCCGGGTCTGCCGTGGGACCTCGTCATGTCGGCGGAATTGTTCGAGCACTACAAGCCCGATCCCGAAACCTATCTCGGCGCCGCCAAACTGCTCTGCCTGCCGCCGGAGCAGGTGATGATGGTCGCCGCCCACAACAACGATCTGAAGGCGGCGCAGAAGCTCGGCCTCAAGACCGCCTTCGTCGCGCGGCCGACCGAATACGGCCCGCACCAGAAATACGATTTCGAGGCCAAGGGCGACTGGGACATCGTCGCCAAGGATTTTGGCGGCATCGCCGACCGGCTGGGGTGCTAGCGGCGATAAGCCACGTCAGCGCTTCGGCGTCGCCAATCGCTTCCCTTTGCACGTGGAGAAGGCTTCGACTGTGCTTCCACGGCCCGAGCCAGACGGCTCAACCGCGGGAGCGATCGTCTGGCGTGGGTGGCCGCTGAAGCCAAGCACAAGGGCGAGATCGCACGGCGCGCTGGCAAGATATAGCCTGGCTCATGCGGCCGAACGACGACGCCGTGCTGGCGGCCGGCACTGCTCGATGGCGGTGTCCGAGAGGCCGCGCCGCGTGAAGGCCACGAGATGCATGCCCTGGTCCGGCGCATTGACCGTGAGATCGGCGCCGAGCTGAGCGCTTGAGTGCGGCAACCAGCTCGTCGCGCTGCGCCCCGGTACAGCGCGCGCATGCGACGAATATGCGCGGCGAAGTGGCCTTCTTCCATGAAGGCGGCCACCACGGCCTGGCTTAAGGTCGATGGCTGCCGGTCCATCAGATAGCGGGCGGCAACGAACGACCGCAGCAGCGCATGCGGGATGACGGCGTAACCGATCCGCAGGCCTGGGAAGAGCGCCTTGTTGAGCGTGCCGATGCTAGATGACGCGCTCACCGTCATCGAGCCCCTGAAGCGAGGCAAGCGGCCGGCCGCCATATCGGAATTCGCTGGCATAGTCGTCCTCCACGATCCATGCATTCTTCTTCCGTGCCCAGGCCAGGAGTTCAAGGCGGCGGGCCATCGAGAGCACGACGCCCGTCGGGAATTGGTGGAGGGCGTCACGAACACCGCGCAGGCGTTCGGCGCCGATTTGATGCCTGTGCCGACGTCGATGCCTTGCCCATCGACGGGTATACGGATGGACCGTCGCGCCGGCGGCCAGCAGGGCCTGCCGCGTCAGTGGATAACCGGGATCTTCAACCCAGACCTCCCTGTTGCGGTTCGGCAGGATCCGGATGACGATGTCGATCGCCTGCTGCGTTCCCGCCGTTACCACGATCTGTTCGGGATCGCATCTCACCGCCGCGGGCGGCTTGCAGATAATCGCAGATCGCCTTCCGAAGTTCGATCGTTCCGCGCGGGTCGGAATATCCAAAATGGTTCGCATCCAGCGAACGAAAGGTACGTGCGCTGAGCTTGCGCCACAGCTCCAGCGTTCTGTCGTCGATCAGCGTGCGTCCCAGGTTGAACGGCCGCTGATCGCTCTGCACCGTGACATCGACGAAATCGCCGAGCGGCTGCATTTGCGTGGCCGTGGCCGTGGACGTGGACGCCGCAGCAGGTTTCCTGCGTCGCTGGTGGATTTCCCTCGATCGGTTCGGGAAGATCAGGCGATATATAGGTGCCGGACCCGTGCCTGCCGGACGTATAGCCTTCGGCGAGAAGCTGCTCGTAGGCGGCGACCGCGGCGGAGCGCGACACACCAAGCTGCGCGGCAAGCTCCCGCGTGGATGGCAGCTTCGTTCCCGGCCGCAAGCGGCGTGACAGGATCGCCGCGCGAAGCTGCAGATAGAGCTGGCGGAAAAGCGGCGTGTCGCTCTCGCGAATGACCTCGAACGCATAAAGGTCTCGCCCAGCTTTGTCGGCTTTTCATGTCGGCATCCGGATCGATATCCGCGCGAAAGTGGTATCGCAATCTTGCGATAAGTGGACCTTTTCGACAGACCACTACGCAGGCTATGCCGGGGTGAAGGGCGATTCAAGCCGGTGCGATCGCCGAGGGTCGCGCTTTCAATCGATTTCACGGAGATCAGCATGAGTTCGCCTCAACTGCGTCGCGCCGATCGCGCGCGATGTCCGAGCAACAGCGCATCGAAATGCTGGAGCGCGGGTTCAGCGGACAGCTCGCGACCGTCGGTGAGGACGGCTATCCCTATTGCATTCCACTGCTCTACATCTGGATGGACGGGGAATTATACGTTCACACCGGTAGCGCCAGGGGGCATTTGCGGGCGAACGTCGAACGCGAGCCGCGCATCTGCTTTGAGATCGACGAGCCGGACCAGGTGTTCGACTACGGCCGCTTTGAATGCGATTCCGGTCTGGCGTACCGAAGCGTGATCCTGTTCGGCAGAGATCCGGATCGCCGAGGAGCGGGCGATCAAGCAAGCGCTTCTGCGAGGCGCTGATGGCAAAATACGGCAAGCCGGATAGCACGCGGCCCAAAGGCTTTTTCCCGCGCATCGACGGGATCACGGTTTACGCCATTGCGGTCGAGCGAATGACGGGCAAGGAGATGGCGTTTACCGGCGCTCTCCGAGCAGTGGCCCGCGAAAGACAGAAACCAAAACGCCGAGACGCGCGGCCGTGATGAAGTGAGTGGGAGTGCGTAGGATGGGTAGAGCGCAGCGAAACCCGTCAGCCGCGGTGCGCGCAGGTGATGAGTTTCGCTTCCGCCACCTTCCGCTCGTTGACGCTACGGCGGACAAGTCGCTCCACCCATCCTACAGGGCCTACGGGCGTCGTTCCTATCCCGCGCCGGCCCTGGATCACGCCGAACCAGCCGAGCCCCTTGTACGGTCTCGTAGCCCGGCGTGGCGTGGAACGCGACCAGCGCGCCGGAGCGGTCCTGCGAGAAGCCGGAGCGCCGTCCCTCCAGCGGAAGCGAGACGCGTTCGGTGAGCAGGCCCTGGCCGTCGGACGCCGCGATCACCCGGAAATTCGAATCGACCAGCAGCACGCGCGCCTTGTCGGCGGCGCCGACGCGCACGCCCTGGACGATGGCGCGGGCCTGCGGTTCCCAGTCGAAATGGATCGCCAGCACGCCGATCGGCTTGGCGTTGGCCTTGCCGCCGGCGCGAACGCTGGCGCAATAGGTCACGACCTGGGCGTTGCCGAGCAGCGGCTGGCATTCGACGTCGCCGACGGCGTAATCGTCGCCGGAGCGCAGGTCGCGCGCCGCGCGAAACCATTTTGTGTGCGCCACGTTCTGGCCCACGACGTTGAAGCGATCGGCGCGGCCGTTGGCGCGCACATTGCCGTCGAGATCGCACAGCCAGAGATCGAGATGAGACGGTGTAGGCGCCGAGGATCACGGCCAGCCGTTCCGAGACATGGGCGACGGCGGCGGCCTCCGGCGCCGCGGCGCAATCGACGACGCGCGGAGTCGGTCGCCCACCAGCGCACGTCGCAGGTGCGCTCATAGAGGTTGCGGTCGATCAGCTCGATGGCGTTCAGCGACAGATCGACCATGCGCTCGCCGCGCGAGCGGTCGGCCATCTGCGCGATCGAGGTCATCAGATTGCCGGTGCGGTTGGTGAGCTGGCTTCGAGCTCGCGGGCGATGGTCTCGACCTGCTGGCCGACGCTGCGGACTTCCTGCGCCACCACGGCAAAGCCGGCGCCTTGCGCGCCGGCGCGCGAACTTTCGATCAGCGCGTTCAGCGCCAGCATCTTCATCTGGTTGGTGATCTTCTGGATCGATCTTGGTCTTCTCGCAGGCGACCTGGTTGACCTCGGCGGTCAATCTGGCGATCAGCGCGGAAACGTCGGCTTCATCCTCGGCGCCTGCCGCATTGGCGGGCTGTTTTGCGATCGTTGCGGTCTTGAGAGCGAAGCGCGACGGACATTGGCGGAAATTCCTCAGTCTTTGTGCGGTTGTCGATCTTCTGCGGATCGGCGGGACTCAACGAGAGCGTGTCTGGATCCTTTGTCGGGGATCATGGCTAACGATTGGTTTAATTTCCGGCGTCCTGCGGGTAGTATTACGGGGACAAGTTGCATCTTCTTTGTGCAAGTCGCTTTTGTCGGCATAGGCTCAAAGCTGACGTGGCCGAGGTTGTGTCAGCCTCGGCCGCAGCGATCTCGCGACGCAGCCGCGCCACGCCATCGCCCCGGCTTTGCGTTTGCCGCAGGCGCGGCTTTGCCCTATTTCTCGAAGGCATCATGACGCTTCCCGCATCCGCCATTCCCGTTGAACTGCCGCCGGCGTTTCTCGGCGTGTCGCGTTCGGCGACCGGCAAATTGTGGCGCGACCGGCTCGACGCCAGGGCGCGGCGCGGGCGCTGGCGATCACGCAGCGCTACCAGTTGCCGGAGATGCTGGCGCGCGTGCTGGCGGGCCGCGATGTCGGGATCGACGAGGTCGAGGACTTTCTCGATCCGACCATCCGCAAGCTGATGCCCGATCCCCACACCGTGACGGCAGATGGAGACGGCGGCGAGGCGCATTGCCGACGCGGCCGTGCGCGGCGAGAAGGTCGCGATCTTCGGCGATTACGACGTCGATGGCGCGACCTCGGCGGCGCTGCTGGCCTGGCATCTGCGCCATTGCGGGCTCGATCCGCTGATCCACATCCCCGACCGCATCTTCGAAGGCTACGGCCCCAATGTCGAGGCGGTGCGCGTGCTCGCGGACAAGGGCGCGACGCTGCTGGTCACCGTCGATTGCGGCACCACCAGCCTCGAGCCGCTGGCGGAAGCGCGAAAGCTCGGCATGTCGGTCGTCGTCATCGACCACCACCAGACCGGCGACGAATTGCCCGAGGTCGATGCGCTGGTGAACCCGAACCGGCCCGACGATCTCTCCGGCCTCGGCCATCTCGCCGCCGTCGGCCTCGTGCTGATCACGCTGGTGGCGGTGAACCGGGAATTGCGCGGCCGCGGCTTCTGGAATGCCGAACGGCCGGAGCCGGATCTGCTCGGCATGCTGCACCATGTGGCGCTCGGCACCGTGGCCGACGTCGCGCCGCTGACCGGGCTCAACCGCGCCTTCGTCGCCAAGGGCCTGATCGCGATGCGCCGCCGCGACCATGTCGGCCATACCGCGCTGATGGATGTGGCGCGGCTGAACGGCCCGCCCGAAGCCTGGCATCTCGGCTTCATGCTGGGGCCGCGCATCAATGCGGGCGGCCGGATCGGGCGCGCCGATCTTGGCGTGCGGCTGCTGCTGGAAGGCGACGTCTCGGAGGCCGCGCGGATCGCCGCCGAACTCGACCGGCTCAACAGCGAGCGCCGCATCATCGAGCAGGCGGCGGAGGCGCAGGCCGAGGCCGAGGCGCTGGCGTCGCTCGGGCTCGAAGACAAGGGCGCGGTGATCGTCACCGCCGCCGAGGGCTGGCATCCCGGCATCGTCGGCCTGGTCGCCGTCGCGGCTGAAGGAGAAGTTTGCGCGGCCCGCCTTTGCCATTGCGCTGGAGCCGGGCGGCATCGGCACCGGCTCGGGCCGCTCGATCTCGGGCGTCGATCTCGGCAAGGCCGTGCGGCAGGCGGTGAAGGAGAAACTGCTGATGAAGGGCGGCGGCCACGCCATGGCCGCGGGCGTGACGCTGCGCAAGGAGAAGCTCGCGGAGTTTCGCGCCTTCATGGAAAGCGCGCTGGCCGAGGACGTCGCCAATTCCCGTCACGAAAACGAGCTGTTCATCGACGGCGCGGTCAGCGCGCGCAGCGTGACGCGTGGAATTCGCGACGATGCTGAACCGCGCCGGGCCGTTCGGGGCGGCCAATCCGGAGCCGGTGATCGCGCTGCCGGCGCATCAGCTGGTCTATGCCGACGAAGTCGGGCAGGCGCATCTGCGCCTGCGCTTCAAGTCCGGCGACGGCGCCATCGTCAACGGCATCGCGTTCCGCTCGATCGGCCAGAAGCTCGGCCACGCGCTGACGCAGAACCGCGGCCAGCCCTTGCATGTGGCGGGATCGCTCGCGGTCGATCGCTTTCAGGGCTCGGAACGCGTGCAGTTGCGCGTGCTCGACGTCGCGGTGCCGGATCAGGGACCGGCCGTGATCAGGTAATTCAACAACCAACGAACAACAAACGGGAGCAGAAATGACAGGGCAGGTTCAGGGCAAGGTCGCGCTGGTGACGGGCGGCGCATCCGGCATTGGTGAAGCGGTTTGCGAGTTGCTGGCGCGCGAGGGCGCCTCGGTCGCGGTGACCGATGTCGACGATTTGAAAGGCCCGGAGGTCGTGGCGCGGATCAAGAAGGCCGGCGGGGAGGCGAGCTTTCTGGCATCACGACGTCACCAGCGAGGAGCGCTGGATCGAAGTCGTGGCCGAGGTCATGAAGCGCTACGGCCGGCTCGACGTGCTGGTCTCGAACGCCGGCATCGGCATATCCGTGCCGTCGATCACCGAGATGTCGCTTTCGGACTGGCGGCGGCAGACCGCGATCAATCTCGACGGCGTGTTTCTGTCGGTGAAGCATTGCCTGCCGGCGATGCGCAAGACCGGCGGCGGCTCCGTCATCATGATGTCGTCGCTGGCGGGCCTGCGCGGCGCGGCCGGTCTTTCCGGCTATTGCGCGACCAAGGGCGGCGTGCGGCTGTTCGCCAAAGCGATCGCGATGGAATGCGCCACGTTCGGCGACGGCATCCGCGTCAACTCGGTGCATCCCGGCATCATCGACACGCCGATCTGGGGCAAGATCCCGACGGAGGCGGCGGGCGCCGGGCAGAACGCGCCGATCGATCCCGAGGAGCGCGCGAAAATGGCGACGCCGCTGGCGCGCGCCGGGCGAGGCCGCGGAGATTGCGCAGGGCGTGTTGTATCTGGCGTCCGATGCTTCGCGCTATGTGACGGGGACGGAGCTCGTCATCGATGGCGGCATGTATGCGGGTGGGGGTAGCGCGCGAGGGCCTAGCCGTCATTGCCTGCGATCAAACGCGAAGCGTTTGCGCAAGGAGCGTGAGCGACTGGAGCAATCCATTCTTCCGCTTGCGGAGGCGTGGATTGCTTGACTGTTCGACTGCGATTGCCGCTTCGCTCGCAATGACGGTGAACTAATCTGCCTTGCCTCAACCGCGCCAGCACCTTCAGCCCGCCGTAACCGTCGGCCGGCAGCAGCCCCATCTTGGTCTGGTAGTCCTTGACCGCCTTCATGGTGTCGTTGCCGACGCGGCCGTCGGTGCCGCCGGTGTCGAAGCCGGCTTTTGTCAGCCGCGTCTGCACCTCCTGCACCTCGGCGAGCGTCAGCGCGCGTTCGGAGCCGGGGAAGGGGTGGATGAAGGGCGGCGCGCCGAGGATGCGGTCGCCGAGATGGCAGATCGCCAGCGCGTAGTTCATCGACGGGTTGTAGCTCTTCACCGAATAGAAATTCGGGCCCAGCAGGAACGACGGGCCGCCGGCGACCGGCACCCACATCTGCGCGCGACGCATTCGGCTGCGGAAACGGCTTGCCGTCGGCGCGGGTCACGCCGGCGCTGGTCCATGCCGCGTAGCTCCGGTTGCCGCCCGAAGCCGCGCCGGGCGCGCTGACCTCATAGCCCCAATGTTCGCCGCGGTGATACTTGCCGCGGTTGAGCAGATAGCGCGCGCTGGAGCCGAGCGCATCGTCGGGCTTGCCGAACGGCGAGACGCGGCCGTCCTTGTCGTAGTCCATGCCGACATTGAGCCAGACTTCCGGCATCCACTGCGTATGGCCCATCGCGCCGGCCCAGGAGCCGCGCATTTCCTCCGGCGTGCCCCAGCCGCGGTCGACGATCTTCAGCGCGTTGATCAGCTCGGTTTCCCAATAGGCGCGGCGGCGCGGCTCGTTCCAGGCGAGCGCTGCGAGCGACGGAAATACCGGGCGCATATGGTTCTGCTGCACCAGCGGATCGCCATAGGCGGATCTCGACGCCCCACAGCGCCAGCAGCGTGCCGCGCTCGACGCCAAAATCCTGCTCGATCCGCGCGAACAGCGCCTCGTTCTTCTTCAGCGCTTCGCGGCCGTTGATGATGCGCCAGTCCGAGGCGCGGCGGATTGATGTATTGCCAGATCTGCTCGTGGAATTCCGGCTGCTTCTGCATCTGCCGGAACACGCTGACATGTCGGGCTCGATGCGGCCCATCACCCGGGTCCAGGTCGCGTCCGAAATGCCTTTTGCCAGCGCGCGCGCGCGAAAATTGTCGCGCCACTGCGTCGAAGCCGGGCGGTGCCGCGGCAAACGCAGCAATGGACTGCGGCGAGCAGGGCGCCTGCGCGATGCCGGCCTTGCAGCAGGGCGCGGCGGGTCGGGGCGTTCAGGGAATCGGGCTGTTTCATGCCAGGCAGTTCTAGCGGCGCGGCGGGCCTGCGCCAAAGCCATGACGCCGCGGGAACCGGCGATTTCGCTACAAATCCGCGGCGATTTTGGCGAGCCAGCGGCGGATCACGGCCTGTGCCTGGCGGTGAGCCCGGCCGCCAGCCGCCGCTCGATCGCATCGGCGCGCCGCCGGCACTTGTCCAGCAGAGCCGCGCCCCGCCGCGTCACCGTCCACTGCAGCACCCGGCCATGGATCGGGTGCGGCGCCTTCTTGATGGCGCCGTCGCGCTCGAGATTGTGGATGATGACGCCGACGGTCTGCGGCGTCAGCAACGCCACCCGCGCGAGGATCGGCGCCGGACAGGCCGGGATAGGCGCGCAGCATGGTCAGCACCACGACAATCGCGGCGAGGTGACGCCGAGGTCGGCCAGCGCCCGCTCCATCGCCAGCCGCGTCGCGGCCTGGGCCTGGCGCAGCAGATAGGCGAGGTAGCCTTGCTCGCCGCGCTTGCTCTGACCGGGCGGCGGCGGGCGGATCGTCGCGGGTGCGGATTTTCGGCGGATGGTTTCCGACGCCTGGCAGGCGTTTTTCGCGACGCCATTTTCGCGCGATTATTCGGTCTTTGGCCCGTGCTTTTTGCGGCCGATGCGATCCCGGCTGTCGCCGAAGTCCGATCTTGCGCTGCATATCAGTGCTCTTATAATAAATCAGAGCCCTGATAACATAAGGCAATCGCAATGTCACACGCCCGCAAAGAGTACAAGGATTTCATGACGCTGGCGCCGGACGCCTACGCGGCCGTGCTGGCGCTCGGCCAGGTCGGCGGCGCAAGGCCGGCATCGACAAGCAACTGCTCGAACTGATCAAGCTGCGCGCCTCGCAGATCAACGGCTGCGCCTTCTGCGTGCAGTATCACATCCTGCAAGGCGAGAAGCTCGGCGTGCCCGCCGACAAACTCAACCTGGTGGTGGTCTGGCGCGAGGCGCCGCAGTTTTCGCCGCGTGAGCGCGCGGCGCTGGCCTGGACGGAGGCGCTGACCTTGCTCGCCGAGTGGCGTCAGCGACGAGGTCTATGCGCAGGCGAGTGCCGAATTCTCGAACAGGAACTCGCCTATCTCACGTCGGCGTGGCCTCGATCAATGTCTGGAAACAGGTTCGGCGCCGCGTTTCGCTGGACGCCGCCGGCACGGGAGCAAGCCGTTGGCGCGGCAGCCTCGTAGAACCAGCATGACGATGGCGCTGCTCGCTCGCCTGCGTGGCGGCTCCCAAAATCCGGAGCTGCTATGCAACGGTCGGGAGGAGCCGCTCCACTTCTTCCCGCAGGTCCGCGATCGCCTTGCGATCGCCCGGAGAGATGCCGCAGCAGGCATCGCTGGAACAGTCCATCAAACAGCGCATAGAGGGCGCCCCGGGAGACGGCAGGCTGTCGGCCACCAAGTGAGGCAAAGCGGGACGCGACGCGCCACACCATATCTTCCAGGCTCTTGTCGATCTCGGCGACGTCGTCGCGAAAGGCCTCTTCAAACAGAGACTGCGAGCGAAGGTCGTACCAGAGGCGATGCATCCGAGCCTCGTCGCGAACCGTCTCGCCGAGCTTTTCCAGAAAACCCTTCATCAGTTCGTCGCGGCTTTGCGCCGCCGACGTGATCTGGTCGTACCGCGTGACGCACTTCGCCTTGTAGTGACGAACGCAACAGCAGATCAGGTCGACCTTGTCGCTGAAGTAATAGTGCAGCACGCCGTGCGTAAACTCGGATTTCTGCGCGATCTCGCGCAGGCTGGTCCTCGCATAGCCGAGCTCAGCCAAGGTTTCCAACGCAGCCTCGGCAAGTTCGATCTCGTCGTGCACTGAATTTGTCGACACGCGCACGCTCGATTCGATCCGAGGGCCTGTTCGGCCGTCTCGTCGTTTCAATTTTCCGCTGCGTCACTCCAGATTCTTGCGCACGCCTAAACTCCGAATCACCGCGTCACCTCGGCAGCAATAATGCCCCGAAGCGCCTCCGCGAAATCATCCTCCACTCTCGTGGTTCAAGGATTACTTGACAAGTGTATAGATTTTGGACAATCGTCAAGATAATCTTGGGCAAGTGTCAAGTTCTCAAGCATCGCAGCCGGAAGAAGCTGCGCACGGGAGGAAGAGCAGGCAGCACACAGCGCTGCCCAACCGTTCATTCCGGTCAGCCGACAGTCTTTTCTGACGAGCAACAGGCTCGCCCATCGGCGGCAGCCTAACCGCTCGGCAGGCAGCGGCGCGTCACAACAATGAAATCACCAAGGGAGGAGCATGCGATGAGTGGAAAAAGTCTGGCAGGCCGCAAGGCTCTGGTCACTGGCGGCGCGCGAGGCATCGGCGCTGCGATCGCAGAGGCGCTTACGAATGCCGGCGCTTCCGTGATGATCGGCGACATTCTCGCCGATCTCGGCAAGGAAACCGCTGGCCGCCTTGCAAAAACAGGCGCCAAGACCGGCTTTGTGGAACTGAACGTCACCGACGACGCGCAATGGGAAAAGGCTGTCGCAGCCACCATCGCCACGCTCGGTGGCTACGACATCTTGATCAACAATGCAGGCATCGAGATTACCTCGCTCGTCGTCGATCTTAAGGCTGAGGATCTGCGCCGGATGTGCGACGTCAACATCGTCGGCACCGGTCTCGGCATGAAACATGCGTTTCGCGCGATGCGACCTGGCGGAGGTGCAGGTGCCGGCGGCGCCATCGTCAATATCGCGTCGGTCGCGGCCACGATCGCATTCCCGGCCATTGCTGGATACTCCGGCACCAAATCGGCTGTTGACCGCATGACGCGGGTCGCCGCGATGGAAGCGGGCAAGCTTGGTTACGGCGTGCGGGTCAACTGTCTCTATCCCGGGCTTGTCCCCACCGATATGGGCATGCAACTGGCCAACGACATAGTCGCCGCAGGACTCGCACCGGACGCCGGCGCCGCCGTCGCCTCGGTCGTCGAGCAGACGCCGCTTGGCCGGTTGGGCGAGGTCGGCGACATGGCCGACGCCGCTGTTTTCCTTTGCTCCAACGAGGCGCGCTTCATCACTGGTGCCGGCCTGCCGGTCGACGGCGGCATGGGCATGTAAATCGCCAAACGCAAAGAACAGAAATTCGGGAGGATATGAACATGAGCGAGAAAAAGCCTGTCATCGTCTATGGCGTCTCTGGCTACACGGGGCGTCTGGTTTGTGAATATCTGCGGGAATACAACATTCCCTTTATTGCCGCCGGCCGCGACGCGGCCAAAGTGAAGGCCGTTGTCGAAAAATTCCCGGCATCGAAACCGCGGACTACGAAGTTGCCGAGGTTGAGCACACAGTCGAAGCGCTGACCAAGCTGTTCAAGGGCGCGCAGGTCGTCAGCAATATGGTCGGCCCATTCATCAAGTATGGCCCGGAAGTTGTCGAAGCCTGTCTTGCTGCCGGCTGTCATTATACGGATACGACCGGCGAACAGGACTGGGTAGCTGCTGGCGCAGGAGCGCTGGGGGACAAAATTCGCGGCCAAAGGATTGCTGCTCGCGCCCAACGTCGCGCAGATGTACACAACGGGAGAAATCGCAGCGAACATATGCCTCGAAACGCCCGGCCTCGATACGCTCGACATCCTGGTGCTGTGGAAGGGTTTCCCGACCTATGCCTCGACGCAGACGATTTTCACCATCCTCAAGGCGAACTGGTACTATCTCGTCCAGAACAAATTTGTTGAATGGGATGTGACTGCCAATTTCGAGGTCAACGTTCCCGGTCAGCATGAGGGCGCCATCGCCGTGCCGTGGGGCGGCACTGCGCATCCGGTCTGGTTCAAGAACGATCCGCGCGTGTCCAACTGCAGGGTGCTCGGCGGCGTCATGCAGCGCGACGTCATGTTGGGCGTGGTTCAGACCCAGGAGATGGTGAAAGAGAAAATCAAGCCGCTTCCGCCCGACCAGCAGGAGAAGGCGCTGGCCGACATCGCGGCAACGCTGCAAGCAACCATGCCGCCGCGCGAGAATCCGCGCATCAATACCTCGATCGACTCCGTCTATGCATCGGGACCGCTCGGTCGCGCCCATTGCGTGATCCACGGTAATTGCAATTACAAGCAGACCGGAATGCTGCAGGCCTATGCCGCATTCTCACTGCTGCAGACTGCTCCGAAGAAGGTTGGCTTTGCCTCCGCCTGTCAGGCGTTCGGGCATCGGGAACTGCTAGGCCAGTTGCGAAGCTTCGGACTGGTGATGAACCCAATTCTGACGGTTCACAATTGATGCAACCGGGTGGCGCGTACGACCGCGCCATCCGCCTTCTTTCCGGGAGGTAGTCCGTGCGGCTTGTCGACTATCTGGATAAGGGCGCGTCGCTTGGTGTTGATGCTCCATGCCTGACCATGGACGGAAAGGACCTGAGCTATGGTGACGTGCAGCGCCTTAGCTATCGGATCGCACGCGGACTCGCCAATTCCGGCGTTACCCCGGGGAGAAAGTCGCGATCCTGTCCGGCAACGATCCGATCGCCTTTGCCTGCGTATTCGGCATTTCGCGCGCCGGAGCCGTCTGGTGTCCGATCAATCCACGCAACGAGGCGGCAGAAAACCAGTTCATCCTCGATGCGTTCGATTGCAGCCTGTTGCTGTTTCACAGCGGCTTCGCGCCGATGGTCGACAAATTAAGGCCTCATCTGCCGAAGCTGCGCAAGCTCGTATGTCTCGACACCGATATGCCTTTCGCGCCGTCGTTCGAGCGTTGGCTTGCCGATGTCGACGGCCAGCCCTTTCAGCGCGATCCCGTTGATGATCTTGCGCTCATACCCGGCACCGGCGGAACGACCGGCAAACCCAAAGGCGTGATGCTCTCGGGACGCAACATCGAAACGATGACGGCGTTGACCCTGATGGGCTATCCGTTCAAGGGGCGCCCGACCTATCTTGCGCTCGCGCCGCTGACGCATGCTGCCGGTGTGCTGTGTTTTCCCATCATGACGCTCGGAGGCAGAGTGGTGATCATGCATCATCCAGACATCGGCGAATTCCTCGATCTGATCGCGCGCTACCGGGTCACGCACACATTCCTTCCGCCAACCGTCATCTACATGCTGCTGGATCATCCGAAGCTCGAAAGCGCTGATCTCAGCTCGCTGCAATGCTTCTGGTACGGCGCGGCCCCGATTTCGGTGGCGCGCCTGACCGAGGCGCTGGAAAAGATCGGCCCGATGGCACAGCTCTTTGGGCAGACCGAAGCGCCGATGATGATCTCGATGATGCCGCCTGAGGACCATTACAATGCCGACGGTTCGATCGCGACTGGACGTCTGTCGTCGGCGGGCCGTGTCGGGCCGCTGGTTCGGGTCGGCATCATGGATGGCGACGGCAATCTGATGCCGGCCGGAGAACGCGGCGAAATCGTCGTTCGTGGATCGCTGGTGATGGATGGGTACTACAAGAACGCCGAAGCAACGGCGGAGGCCTCCGTGCACGGCTGGCATCATACGGGTGATATCGGATACCTGGACGCGGACAATTTCCTTTACATCGTCGATCGCGCAAAAGACATGATCATTACTGGCGGCTTCAACGTCTATTCCGTCGAAGTTGAGAACGCCCTTCAGGCCCACGAAACCATTCAGGATTGTGCCGTCATCGGTTTGCCGGACGAGAAGTGGGGCGAACGCGTTGTCGCTGTGGTGCAGCCGAGAGCAGGACGCACCGTCGATGTCGCCGCGGTATCGGCCTTCGTGAAGCAGCGGGTCGGGAGCGTCAAAACGCCCAAGCAGATTGAAGTCTGGGATGACCTTCCGCGCTCCAAAGTCGGCAAGGTGCTGAAATCAGAGATCCGTGCCAGGATGCTGGCGAACGGGAAGACATGACGATGGCTGGGCAAAGTACGCCTCTGTTGAGCGGCGAGCCGCAAGGGGGCATCAGAACCGGCGACGCAGGCGGGACTGACTTCCGCTGCGCGCGCCCACGCAGCCTGCCTTTCTGGCACTCGCCTTTCGAGGTCCCTTCACCTGGTGAGCCCGTTCTTCTCGCGGCAACCGAACTTCACATCGAGTGCAGGGCCACGCCCTAATTCTCCCGGCCTTCCGCCGGGCTACGGCGAAGATGTCCTCCGGCAAAGCGTGCACCACGGCGGCGACAGCCGGGAGGATCGGTGCCGATCTCGCGGCCGCGGCCGCGGATCAGGCGTTCATAGGCCGAGATCAGCGTGGTGTAGGGATTGACCCAGAGCCAGCCGTCGCGCGTGAATACCTGCACGTCGAAGTGAAGATGGTAGCGAGGTGCCGTTCGGGAAATCGAGATAGTTCGAGACCACGCCGATCTTTTCGCCCTCGGCGACCCGGCGGCCGTTGAGGATGCCGTCCGCATCCATGGCTGGACGGGTTCATGTGCATGTAGCGAAAGCGGATGTGCTCGTTGCGGGTGTTGATCTGCAGCGTCGCCGCCTGCTGCTTCAGTGAGCGGATCAGGATGCCGTCGCGAACCGCGACGACGGCCTGCTTGCCTGGGATGGCAGCTGCTTCGCTGTTCGCTGTTCGGCGGGCAGGGCGCGGGGCGGATATCCTGGCCCTGGTGGCCGAAGCCGGCGGCGCATTGCCCGACCTGAAAGCTGCGCGGCTTCGCAAAAATTGTCCCGCCACGGATAGACGCCGCGGCTCGCTCGGAGTTTGCGCCTGCCGAAGCGATTGCGAGCGGACGACGGCCGGGGCTTTCTCCAGCGGAAACCGGATTTGCGAATAGGCGGCGAGATCGGCGTGGCCGCCGCGCTTGCGCGCGCCGCTGCGGGCGATGATGTCGCCGCTCGGGCGATAGGTGAAATCGGGCGAAGCCGCCATCGGCCGTTCGGCGATCTCGGACGAAATGTCGTGGCGCGGCCGCGCCGGTTGGCCGCCGGCGATGCGCAAGCGCCTTCAGGAAGCGCTCGGCGATCGGATAGGCCTCGCGGCAGGCCAGCCGCCGTGCGCCGCGGCGCCGAGTCGAGGCACTGGATCGACACCACATAGGGCACGCCGAAGCGCGTGAAGGCGTAGCGCACATAGCCTTCGCGGATGAAGCGGCGCATGTCGGGGAATTGCGCCGCCAGCGCCTTGACCGGCTCGCCCTTGCCGCCGAGCGGATCGGCGAGGTCGTAGATGAGGATCGAGCCGGTGATCTGCACTTCGACCGGCCTGGCGAAGGTCCGCGCGGCATGCCGTCGCCGGCGCCGGGCTCGCAGCGAAAACACCGCGTCGTAGCCGGCCGGACCGGCGTGAAACAGATCTGCGCGGCGGAAATCGGCCTGGTAGCGCGACAGCGGCACGCTGTCGGTGCGCCGTTCGCGCCGGCTTCGAGATAGCCTGCGGTATCGAACGGCAACAGCACCGGCACCGGGCTGCGTCCGATCCCGGCGAAGATCGGCTGACGGTGATGGCGTTCAGTTGCACCAGCGCGGGCGTCGAGCGCGGATCCCATGCCGGCACGCGCCGCTGGCCGGCGAACGTAAATCGGGAGGCGATCGCCGGCTGGGTGTTGATCTCGGTGCGGAGCTGATCGAGCACCGCGCGCCATTCGACGCGGACGGCCGAGATCGACGGCGTCCTGAACTCTTCGGCGGCAGCTGCCGGTGCAGCCTGGCACGCGAAGCAAACAAAAGGCTGCCAGCCAACGCGTGAGCAAGCGGACAGCCTTGGTACTCAATGCATCGCCCCCGGCGCTGCCCCGTTGTTCCAGTGGGCCTTAGTCCTTGGCGCGCTCGACGTAAGAGCCGTCCTCGGTCATGACCACGATCCGCGTTCCCGTTCCGACGTGCGGCGGCACCGCGGTGCGCACGCCGTTGGAGAGGATAGCAGGTTTGTAGGAGGAAGACGCGGTCTGGCCCTTGGTGACCGGCTCGGTTTCCACGACTTCCAGCGTCGCGCGCTGCGGCAGCTGGATCGCGACCGGATTCATGTCGTGAAGCGACAGCTTCACGGTCATGTTCTCCTGCAGATAGGGCGCGGACGAGCCGACGATTTCCTTGGAGACCTGGACCTGGTCGTAGGTCTCGGCGTTCATGAAATGGAAGCCGTCGGCATCTTCATACAGATAGTTGAAGTTGTGATCCTCGACGGTCGCCTTCTCGACCTGGTCGGTGGTCTTGTAGCGTTCGGAAATCTTCACGCCATCGCCGATCCGGCGCATTTCGATCTGGCTGACCGGAGTTCCCTTGCCGGGATGGATGTTTTCGGCGGTCAGGACGACGTAAAGCTTGCCGTCCTGCTCGATGATGTTGCCCTTGCGAATAGAACTGGCGATGACTTTCAAAGCTGTTTTCCTGAATTTCTGGCCTTCGGCCAATCCGGACATGGGCGTCCGTGGGGCCGATCGAGGCGGTTTCGGGCTGCAACATACTGATTTTGCCCGTCGATGCCAGCGTTTTGCCGCCATATCCAGAGGAATGCCTCAGGCCGTAACGGCCCTATTTTGTTGGACTTATTGGCGGCTCCGGTCGGGGAACTCGACCGCCTTGGCGTTGTGGTCGGCGAAATCGACAGGAATCGAGAATTGCCCGGTTTTCGTATCGAAGACACAGCGCCAGCCGTCGATCCAGGGTAACGGCTTGTCCTCTCCCTGTGAGATCGAACGAAAGGGTGAGCACGATATAGCGGCTGTCAGGCCAATGCTTTCCCATCCCGGCGTAATTATCGTCCATCCCCTGGACCAGATGTACCTGCAAGTGATTGAGCGAGATCGCGATCCCTGGATTTCCGATGCATCTTCCTGGACAGCGGCTGGCTGAAGAAATAGTCCCAGGCCATGTCGCCTAGGGGCTTCGGCGTTGCCGGTGAAAATTGGTCGCCAGTCCGCCGGTACAGAAACAGCGTGTGATAGCCTGCGCCGAGCTTCTGCATCCGCACCAGCCATTGGCTGTTGCGGCTAAATCGAAATCCGGCGGGGTACCCGGCAAGATCGGTGTCTTCGTTGCGGTTCAGCAGAGCGCCGTTCTGATGCTTCCCGTCGAAGGTCCAGAACTGGTACACGCGATCGTATTCGTCCTTCTTCTTCGAATATTGTTCGACGCTTACCTGGCCATCGGGCGAGGTGAACGTGTGGTCGGCATCCGGCAGCCGTTCCAATTCGCTGCCGGGGCCGTCGGCGCTGGCCGGCGCCGCCGTGACCAGCGCCACTAACAAAAGGATTGCAGTTCTTCCCAACCAGCCGCCAGACATGCTCGTATCCTGTTGCAAATTCTGGCCATTGGACTGCTGAGCCGGCCACAAGGTTCAGCGTTCGGGCCTCGGCTATCTGAGCGGAATGGACAAGGTGAGCGGGTTTCGCCATGACAAGATGGATTAAGCGCGGGACGTTGCCGCCTGCTGGCGGCATCATAGAGAAAGTCGAATAATTTCAATGGCATTTGTGGATCCTTTGACTGCCTTTTAGGCTCGGCTGGAGAGCGCTCCGTGGCTCGGTCAAGGACCGTTGCTGATGGCCGGGACCGACCAGCCGTCGCCATGGTGGTCGCGCCGCGCGGCACGCCGACCGAAAGCCGTTCCTGATGGCGCGAGGTGCGATCACCAGCGCAGTGCGGGCCTGGTTCGACGAGCAGGGCTTTGCCGAGGTCGAGACCGCCATCCTCCAGATCTCGCCGGGCAACGAGACGCATCTGCATGCGCCGCGCACCGAACTGACCAGCGGCGATGGCTCGCGCGCGACGCGCTATTTGCGAACCTCGCCGGAGTTCGCCGCCAAGAAACTGCTCGCCGCCGGTGAAGCCAAGAATATTCGAGTTCGCGCGCGTGTTCCGCGACCGCGAGCGCGGCGATCTGCATCTGCCCGAATTCACGATGCTGGAATGGTACCGCGCGGACGCAAGCTATGACGCTGTGATGGCCGACACCATCGTCGTGATCGCGCATGCGGCGCAGGCGACCGGCATCGGCAGGTTCTCGTTCCGGGGCCGAACGGCCGATCCGTTCGCCGAGCCGGAACTGTTGACGGTGGCGGCGGCGTTCGAGCGCTTTGCCGGGATCGATCTGTTGGCCACGATTTCGAATGGCGAGGGCGACCGTGCGGCGCTCGCCGCGGCGGCAAAGAGCGCGGGTACGGGTCACGGACGACGACACCTGGTCGGACATTTTCAGCAAGGTGCTGGTCGAGCATGTCGAACCGAACCTGGGGCAGGGGCGTTTGACCGTCTTGTTCGAGTATCCGGCGCCGGAGGCTGCATTGGCGCGGACGAAGGCGGCCGATCCGCGCGTCGCCGAACGGTTTGAGGTCTATGCCTGCGGCGTCGAACTCGCCAACGGGTTCGGCGAACTGACCGACGCGGCCGAGCAGCGCCGCCGTTTCGCCGCAGCCATGGACGAGAAGGCGCGGCGTTATGGCGAGCGCTATCCGCTCGACGAGGATTTCCTCGCAGCCGTTGCCGCGATGCCGCCGTCGAGCGGTGTCGCGCTCGGTTTCGATCGGCTGGTGATGCTGGCCAGCCGGCGCGCTGCGGGTCGATCAGGTGGTGTGGACGCCACCGGCAGGAGAGCCATGAACAGGATCGATCCGAAACTGGCGGCCACGCTGCGGCAGCCCGCCGAGCTCGTCGAGCGCGGGTTGGCGAAGCCGACCGATCTCGCCGACCTCGAACGGGTCGCCGCGCGCTATGCCATCGCCGTGACGCCTGATATCGCCGGCCTGATCGACGCTGAAAACCCTGATGATCCGATCGCGCGGCAGTTCATTCCGAGCGCGCTCGAACTGGTGAGCGTATCGGGCGAAAACGCCGATCCGATCGGCGATGACGCGCATTCGCCGGTTCCCGGCATCGTCCACCGCTATCCCGATCGCGTGCTGTTCAAGCTGGTGCATGTCTGCGCGGTGTATTGCCGGTTCTGCTTTCGCCGCGAGATGGTCGGGCCGGGCAAGGCAACGGCGCTGTCGGAGGCCGCCTATCGCGAGGCGCTGGACTATATTCGTGAGCACACGGAAATCTGGGAAGTCATCCTGACCGGCGGCGATCCGCTGATGCTGTCGCCACGGCGGCTGGCCGAGATCATGGCGGACCTCGCAAGCCTCGATCACGTCAGGATCGTCCGCATCCACACCCGCGTGCCCGTGGCGGCGCCGGCGCGTATCGATGGCGAGATGGTCAAGGCGTTGCGGGTTGACGGCGCGACGACCTGGATCGCCGTTCATGCCAACCATCCGCGCGAACTGTCTGATGAGGCGCGCGCCGCCTGCGCGCGGCTGGCTGATGCCGGCATTCCGCTGGTGAGCCAGACGGTGCTGCTGCGCGGTGTCAATGACGATGCCGAAGTCCTGGAAGCGCTGATGCGGGCCTTCGTCGAAAGCCGGATCAAGCCGTATTACCTGCATCATGGCGATCTGGCGCCGGGAACCGCGCATCTGCGCACCACGATTGCAGAGGGGCAGGAACTGATGCGCCGTTTGCGGGGCCGCGTCTCGGGCCTGTGCCAGCCGGATTATGTGCTCGATATTCCCGGCGGCCACGGAAAGGCGCCGATTGGCCCGAATTATTTGTCGCATGCAAGTTCCAGGGAACGTGATCTATCCTCGGAAACGCGGTATCGTATCGTCGACTATTGCGGCGACGTTCACCTCTATCCGCCAAAGCCGTGACCTGCGATGGCGGAGGACGGCGAGGAGAAACGGGAGCCGCCGGAAGATGAGGGCAATCGCGGCATCGAAAACGCCGTGATGCTCGGCTTCTTCGTGGTGCTGGTGGCCGCCGGAATCTGGTTGCTTGCCACCATGGCCGATGTACGAAAGGCGCAGGACTGCGCCGCCCAGGGACGCCGCAATTGCGCAACGATCGACGCGCCGGTGCGATAGGAAGAAACAGAAAGACGGGAGAACCAACATGCGAAAAACAATCCTCTCGATGGCGCTGATGGTTCTGATCGGCGGGGCGGACGCGTTCGCGCAAGGGTCCTCGTCCGTTTCGAAGAATTCGGGCGGAAGGCAAGCGGAGGCGGCGGCGGAGGGGCGATCCAGGCGCCGGTCGGTCATCGCCAGCCGCGCGCCAGCGACGTGCCCAGCGAGAAGAACCTGAGCGATCCGAACGATCCGCTGAGCAAGGAAAACGCCGCGCTCGACCGCAAGATCAAGAGCATCTGCCGCGGCTGCTAGGGCGCATTCATCATCTGACATGGGAGGTCGCATGCCCGCTGCAACGTTGCGAACGATCGCGGTTGTCGCCGTCTGCTTCTGCGACGGCGCAGTTGCCGTCGCCGCCGGGCAGCCGCGCCACGCGCCGGCGTCCGTTCAGGGGGCCGGCTAGCTCTTCGCGATCCACGGACACGCTCACGGCAACCCGGCGTACGCCAGATTTGAAGCGAAGACGCCGTCCGGACGCCGGCAGCCGACCGCGATCCCTACGTCGACCCAGCGGCGCCATATCGAAAGCCAATCGCCTCTCGTCGCCGCGGGCGACCGAACCGATCCTCAATGTTCCCGGGCAAACCACCGTCCTGACGCGGGAAGTGCTCGACGACATGAAGGCCACGAGCGTCAGGGACGCCTTGCGCTCAACCGCGGGCGTGACGGTTGGAAGATAAGGGGAGCGGCCTTCTCGGATGGCTTTCGACGTCGTCACCGCAGCTAGTAATCGAGATCCGACAAGAACGTGGTGTTCCACGATTTCGAACTCGGACTCTCCGCCAATTTTAAACAGCGCCGCGCGCCGAATGATGGTTGCCAAATCTGAGGTGCTGCATTTCACGGCGTGAGCGATCGATGCCTGAAATCTCGAGCAGCGTATCGAAGCTTGCCTGACGATCCTCGCGATTCTCAATTTCGGCGAAGCAGATGGTGTGGTCGTGCTTTCCCATCGCCCAGCAAAATTGAACGCGATCCTGGTCAGTGGCATATGCCAAATTTGGGACAAGCAAAGCTGCGGTCAGCAGCAGTCGAATGACCGGGGCAAACCTGTTCATGATTCTTGGCGTCATCGCGCGATTCCAAACGTTGTTTGAGGTGTCCGGGCCCGAGGCCGCTACGGCGTGGTGACGGGCCTGACCTGCGCAGCAACCTATATTTCGGCGCGCGATTTCTTCATGTGAGGTACGCCACAGGCTGGTCGATTCTAGCCAAGAATCCACGACGGCGCTTATTAGTGGGTAATCATCCATTTGCATGAGAAATAATCCGGATTTATGCCGCCTACTCATGGAATCGAGACGAAAGTTACGGCAAAGCCGATGTCAGCCGCCCACGATTGGATTTCGTTCAACATTTCGCGCACATTCCCGGCTATGAACACCGCTTGTCTAATGGCGAGGTTTTAGCGGACTGGGTTATGGAGCCAACGACATGGATGAAGTCGAGATCGTCGATTACGATCCCCGATGGCCGCTCTTGTTCAACGAAGAGGCCAGGCGGTTACGGGCGATCCTTGATCCATCGCTGATTGTGGGACTCGAGCATTTCAGGCACTGCGATTTCCGGCCTGTCTGCCAAGCCCATCATAGATATCCTGATCGCGGTCCGGTCATTGGCTGCCGCGCAGGCCACCTTCGTCGAAGCGCTCCGAAATCTTGATTACGTCTATTGGGCCGACAATCCGAAGAAGGATCGAATGTTCTTCGTCAAGGGGATGCCGCCCTTTGGCTCAAAGCGCTCCCATCATGTGCATGTCACGGAGCCAGATGGAGAGATGTGGCGGCGGTTGGCGTTCAGGGACTATTTGCGCGCCCATCCGAGGAAGCTGAGACTTACGAGCGGCTCAAAAACGACTCGCCGCCGAACATCGGACGGATCGCGAGGCTTATACCGACGCTAAATCTGCCTACGTGGAAAGTGTGATGCAGAAGGCAAGCAAGTGGGGATATCTGTTGTTGGGCACTTAGCGGGCATGCTGCCACTCGCCGAGGGCGTCTGCTTCGGGGGGCGGACATTTGGCCGGACGCAGGAAGTAATCCGGATTTGCGAGCACACACTCCAGATCGTGCCGTGCCGCCGCCTCCATGAAAACGGGAGCAGGGCGCGCAGATTGCGTGCCCTGCTTCACGATCATTCGATCCGGCAGCTAGGCCGAACGCTCTTCCGGCAAATTCGCCGCGATTGCGCGCATTCCGTTCGCGTCGCCACCGCATCGGCCAGCACGTTCAGCGCGGACACCGTCGTCTCCCAGTCGATGCAGCCGTCGGTGATGCTCTGCCCGTAGGTCAGCGGCTTGCCCGGCACCACGTCCTGGCGGCCGGCGACCAGATTGCTCTCGATCATGACGCCGGTGATGCGCTGCTCGCCGTTCGAGATCTGCTGGGCGATATCGGCCACGACCAGCGGCTGGTTCTCCGGCTTCTTGCTGCTGTTGGCGTGGCTGGTGTCGATCATGAGCCGCGGCGCCACGCCGGCGCGGACAAGTTCGACGCACGCGGCATCGACGCTTTCGCGGTCGTAGTTCGGCTGATGGCCGCCGCGCAGGATGATGTGGCAGTCCTCGTTGCCGGTGGTTGCCGCAATCGCCGAGCGTCCGCCCTTGGTCACCGCCATGAAATGGTGGGGATGCGAGGCCGACTTCACGGCATCGGCGGCGATGCGGACATTGCCGTCGGTGCCGTTCTTGAAGCCGACCGGGCAGGAAAGCCCCGACGCCAGCTCGCGATGGATCTGGCTCTCGGTGGTGCGCGCGCCGATCGCCGCCCACGCCATCAGATCGGCGATGTATTGCGGCGTCGTCATGTCGAGGAATTCGGTGCCGGCCGGCAGGCCGAGATTGTTCACCGCCGACAGCACGTTGCGCGCCAGCCGCAGGCCCCTGTTGATGTCGAAAGCTGCCGTCGAGGTCGGGATCGTTGATCAGCCCCTTCCATCCGACCGTGGTGCGCGGCTTCTCGAAATAGACGCGCATCACGATCTCGAGGCGGTCGGCAAGCTGTTCGCGCAAGGCGGCGAGGCGCTCGGCGTACTCGACGGCTGCGACGGGATCGTGGACCGAGCAGGGGCCGACGACGACCAGCAGGCGGTCGTCGGTGCCGTTCAGGATGGCGTGGATGGCGTTGCGCGCCGCCATCACCACCCGCGTCGCGGTCAGGTGCGCGGGATCTCGCCCATCACCTCCTGCGGCGTACTCAGCTCTTTCAGTTCGCTAATTCGAAGATCGTCGGTGGTGCTCAACACGGCTATGGCTCCTGTTCGTTGGGAACCTGCCGGCCAATAAAAAGCCGCCAGGTTTGGCGGCTGTTCGGATTCTTGGCTGCAATTCGTCAGATTGAGCGCGATCCTCCCACCGCCAGCGAGCTGTCGTAGCTAAAATACCAAAAGTTGCTGGCGGCGATCGTGATCATGGCGGGCTCTATAGCGCACCGGTCCGGCGCTTGTCATCCCCATAATCGGCGGCGTCAGGATTTGCGCGCGGCGAGCGCCATGCCGACCATCGATGCGCCGCCGAGCACGAGGTTGATCCCGACCAGGAGGCCGATCGCCCATTGCGCCGAATCCGGCAGGCCTGGCGACGATGATGAACGCGATCAGGAGGTCCATCACGCCCGAGATCAGCAGCCAGGACCAGCGCTCCGACAATTCGCGGCGGTGCTCCAGCGCGTACATGATGGTGACGACGCCTTCGGCCGAGAAAATACGCGCCGACCACGATGGTGAGCGTGAGGATGCCCTGCTCGGGCTTTGCGAGCAGGATACCGCCGGCGAGAACGGCCAGCGCCGCCGAAAACAGCGACCACCAGAAGCCCGGCATCTGCCGCGCCCAGTAGGTGACGAACAGCCCGGCGATGCCGCTGATCAGGAACATCCAGCCGAGGAAGATGGTGACGGCGAGGCTCGCCAGCGGCGGCACGATCATCGCAGCCAGGCCGAGAACGGCGAGCACGATGCCTTCGAACAGGAAGGCTTTCCAGTGCGCCTTCACCGCCGCGCTCATTTCGGACTGCAGTTTGCCGATGTCTCGGCGGGTATGTCCTGGGGAATGGGTCATTGAAACTCCCGATGCCTGCACGCGCCGATTGAGTACCAATATAGCTCGTGCGCCGCCTGCGGGTAAAATTTGTTCGCAGGCCGTTTTGAGCGAGATCAACGACGGAGGGATGACGTTCAGCCCGGCCCGGGCGCGGACGAAAAGCCCTCCGAGGACGTCCGGATCCGGTTGCGGCCGAACACATAAACCGCCGACGTCGCCAGCAACAGCGCCAGGCCGATCAGAATGGAGGTCGAGGCCGAGCGGGATCAGAAGCAGCGAGGCATTGCGCTCGGGATTGACGAACCAGTGGTGGAGCGAGGTCAGCACGAAAGCCGCGCCGGCGAAGCCTGCGCCGCCGCCCACGAGCAGCAGCGCCCACATCCGCCGCAACTGGCTCAGCCGCTCGCGCGCGATCTCGGTGCGCGGCGCATGGTGGCGGCCGACGCGCCGCACCAGCCGAATGGCAAATCCGATCGAGCTGAATCCGATCAGCAGGCTCGCCGCTCCGAGCATCATCCGCGTGGTGGAGCCGAGATCGGGATGCTTCTGCAGCGTCAGCAGCGGAAAATCGAATGCGGCATGCAGCGCGACCGGCGCGAACAGCGCCAGACACCAGCTCGAGATCCGCGCCCAGTCGCGATGATGGCGGTGTGCGCCCAGCGCCGTTCCGGCGCGCGCGATCGCGATATAGGCGCCCGCGATAATGCCGAGCGCGCCGTGAAACGGCACCGTCAGCACGCTGCGCAAGGCGGCCAGCGATCGCCACATGTCGGCAGTGCTGCACGAGATAAGCGAGGTTTTCGTAAGCCGCGAAGCCGAGGCCCGCGGCCGCGCCGTAGACCACGGTATCCATCGGGTCCGCAAACGTGCGGCGCCGCACCGACACCGCGACGATCACGAGAACCTTCACGATCTCTTCGGGCGCGGCGACGCCGAAGACCGAGCGCAGGCCCTGCGTCATCCAGGGGTTTCCTGGCACCGCGAGGATCGCGGCAAACGGGGCGCGCGCAATTCCCAACAGGGAAATGCTGGCGGCCCCGAGCATGAAAGCGAGCCATACCCGCGTGGGCGGGCCGGGGCGCTCGTCGGCGGCAATGACGAGCCAGAGCACCAGCAACGCCGGCGCAATGGCGGCAACGCCGATCGATGTGGGGAGGGCCTGCAGCAACAACATGTCGGGAACTTTACCTCGTCAGGTGCTCAAATGGCCGTAAATTCAGTTGTTTGCAAGAAAATCCGAACGCGACTCGTTGTCGCCAAGAACGATCGAAATCCGGGCCTACTGGGTCGACTGGCTCGCAGCGGCCTTGCCGCCGATCTTGCCATGGACCATCAACAACCCCGCCAGCGCGACCAGTGCAAAGCCGGCGCCGGCCAGGAACGTTCCCTGCGGCCCCGGCGATGTCCCAGAGCTGCCTGGCAATGATGCTGGCTGCGAGCATCGCCAGACCGCCGAGCAGGTTGAAGAATCCATAGGCCGTGCCGCGCAGCTCGGCCGGCGCGGTGTCCGCCACGAGGCGCGGCCAGCAACCCTGCGCGTCAGTCCCATATGCAGGCCCCAGAGCACGACGCCCAGCGCAACGCCGCCGACCGACGGCAGCAGGGCCAGCGCGATAGTCAGCGGCAACCAGCACCAGAATGCCGCCCGCCAGCACGGCCGGTGCGGCTGATGCGGTCCGAGATGACGCCGGCGGGATAGGCCGCGACGGCATAGACGACATTCATTATCACCAGCACGGCGGGCACGAGCAGTGATCGGCAGCCCCGACATTCTGGGCGCGCAGAACCAGGGAATGCCTCGCTGAAGCGCGCCAGCGTGAACACGCTCGCCACCGCCACCACCCACCAATAGGCCGGTCCGAGATTCCTGATTTCGCCAGGCTGATCGGATTGCGGACGGTACGCAGCTGTTCCGGCCGGTCCGGCTCCCGCACGGCAAACACGATCAGCGCCAGCGCCAGGAAGGCGGGAATCACGGCAAACCAGAACACGGCCTTGAAGTTGTCCGATGTCCACCACATCAGGGCGATGGCGAGCAGGGGGCCGACGAAGGCGCCGACCGTGTCGAGCGATTGGCGCAAGCCGAAACTCGCGCCGCGCAGATCGGGCGGCGAGAGGTCTGCCACCAGCGCGTCACGAGGGGCGCCGCGAATGCCCTTGCCGATCCGGTCGACGAAACGCGCCGCCACCAGCCAGGCGATAGTCGGCGCCAGCGGAAACACCGGCTTGGTGAAAGCCGCGCAGACCGTAGCCGGCGGCCGCGAGCCATTTGCGCTTCCGAGCCGGTCAGAGAGCGCGCCGGAGAATATTTTTGTAATGGAGGCGGTCGCTTCGGCGATGCCTTCGATGATTCCGACCGTCACCATCGACGCGCCAAGCACCGTAACCAGGTAGATCGGCAGCAGGGCGTGGATCATCTCCGACGAGACGTCCATCAGCATCGAGACGAAAACCGAGGACCCATACGCTCGGTGGAATATCCCTGATCGAATAGGTCGGCCTGGTGGCAGCAGCCATGTCGTCCCTTATGCGGTCCAGCCGTCCACACATACTGCTGGCGGCGGCGATCAGCCGGCGCTCATTCGGCTTCCAATATAATCGCCGGAATAAAACCATGCACAAAATCGGGGCGTCGCCACCGGCGCTACCCGGCATGCAACGGGACCATTTGATTTCAAAGCAGTTTTTGCGCGAGCCGTTTAATTTTGCGGCGACTGGGTTGTGTCATTTCCTGCGGTCGGACAAGGTCTTCGCCGGTGGACAATGGCGGTCAGCTGAACCTGTTCGGCAAATTCGCCTATGCCCATGACGAGATCAGCAATCCGCAGGCGAATGTCTGCGTTCGCCGCAATCGGCGGCAATCGGTGGCGCGCGGCGCCGTTTACGGTGTTCGGCGGGCGGCCCTCGCGCGATCTCGCGCTGACCACGGCAGGCGCCGAGTGGCGGCTGACCAATGGCGTTTCGTCCCTGGTGAAATTCGACGGCGAGTTCGGCGACCGGTCGGAGACCTAGCAGCGGCACCGGGCGGATCCGCTCACACCTGGTAACCAAAACAGAAGCCGGCTCGTCCGGAAGCGTGAAGATAACGACCGGCGTCCCGCAGTGTGGGCGCCGGTCTTCGTTATCGCGTCACATGAAGCTCTCGGCTTACGCTTCGACAAACACCTCGGCCCCCGTGACGATGTCGGCGTCAGCGGTGTTCTCGGTCCAGTGGTGCGAGATGCCGCCGATCGAGGGCACGAACAGCATGCCTGCCGGCATGACGGTCGCGAGAACTCTGGGCGTCGTGACCGGCGCCGCTCGGCATGCGGAGTGACCTGCCGCCGGCAACAGGCTGCGCTGGCTTGTTCGATGGCCTGCTGGAAGGAGGCATCCATCATGCGCGGGCGCACCGGTGCGAATGCGCTCCACCGCGACGCTGCAGCGGCCCTGTGTGTCGACCTCCGCGGCCATGCTGCGGAGCAGATCCTCCAGCCGCGCAATCACGCTCCGGATCGTCGTCGCGGATCTGGAACAGCATTTCCGCAGCTGCCCGGGATGATGCTCGGCGCGCCGGGATCGAGGGTGATGCGGCCGGTGGTCCACACCGTGCGCGGGCCGCAGGCCGCGGGAAGCGCGTCGTCGATATCGACGCAAAATCTGGCGAGCGCGAGGCCGGCATCCCTGCGGATGGCCATCCGCGTGGTGCCGGCGTGGTTTTGCTCGCCCGTAAAGGTGATGCGGTATTGCCAGATCCCGACGATGGACGTGACGACCCCGATTGCTGAGGCCGCCGCTTTCGAGCGTCTCGCCCTGTTCGATATGGGCTTCGAGATATCCGATATGCCGCCCGCGTTCGCACCGCGACGCGGGCGCGGCCGGCGAGGCCGGCCTCGCGCAGCGCGTCACGCATGGTCTTGCCGCTGTTGCGGTCGCGCGCTGCGTCGATATCGGCTTCGGTGACGCCGCCGACATAGGACCGGCTGCCGAGGAAAGTGTCCGAAATGCCCTTCCTCGTCGCACCAGGATGCAACTTCGACCGCGCCGTTTGTGTTCGGATCGCGATTGATGACGCGGGCGGCTTCGAGCGCATAGACCACGCCGAGCGGCCCATCGAGCCAGCCCGCGTGGTTCTGGCTTTCGAGATGCGACCCGCCAACAGCTTCGGCCCGGCTTTCGTGCTGGTGCCGAGGACGTTGCCGATGCCGTCGATCTCGCCGGTGAGGCCGGCCTCGGGAAGGCGCTGCACCAGCCACTGCCAGCGAGCGCAGATGCGGCTCCGAGAAATGTCGGCTTGTGAACGACACCGGTCTTGTAGGTGCCGATTGCACGCAGCGCGTGAAGATCGGCGAGACCTCGCGCGCCGTCGGCGCCCGAAGAATTGTCAGTTCATGGATTTACGTGCCTGCGGGTCCGTAGTTCTCCGGGGTAGAACAAAGTTCCTGATGTCGTTCGCAGAAGTAGAACAAAGTTCCGGTGAACGTCGCCAGCCGCGTTGATCAATCACCCCGACAGCAGCGCCAACGCGAAAACCGCAAGCCATGCCACGATGACGAGCGCCGCCACCGCGCCAGCGGTTATCTTCGCTTTCCCTGTAAGGCGTGTAGCCGCGCATTTTTTCCGAAAGTGTGAGGGGCTTCAGGCTCCTTGCGGAAGGATATTCGATTAACCGTCGCAAAAGGAAATAGTTCGCGTCTCGCGAGCAGGGGAACGCCCCAGCGCCGGGAGTACCACGGCCGCCGTTTCGGCGGTCGGTCGCCTGGCTCGCGGCTGCGCGCAAACCGGAGCGGCCTTGGCTTCAGACGGGATGGAAAGCTGCGCTGGACGGCGCTAGAGAGTCCGCCTCGCCGCATGCCGACCATGGCGCGATCTTTCGGTCAGACGGTTCTTCATCGCGGCGACGACCTCATCGGCAAACGCAATTTGAGGATCGACGCGACGCACATGGCGTGGCGGAGGATGCCTTCGATGGTGTCTGGTCCGCAGCCGAGTGAACGCATCGAGTCTGATGCCCTGCAGTCTCGCGAGAGCCTTCTGCTGACTGGCGTGCCTTTTCCGCCGCGTATCCGCAGTCCGCCACGATCCTCCTGGTGACGATGCCGGTGTTCTACGCAACGCCACCCACGCTTGAAGTGCGGAGAGGCCGCCCTTCGACGGCCTGCGCCCACAGCAAGAAAAACAACGTCGTTCTGGACTTGTATGCAGGGGCGAACCTCGTGTCCCTGATCTCTGGCGTCGATAGCCAGGCCAGCCAATGCCGAAGAAGCCGGAGTATCAACGCCGTGATTATACGTCCCGTAGGGCGTTGCACCCGATGTCCCTGCCGCCGAGATGGCGGGTTTTTACGAAGGTGATCGATGCTCGAATGATGTTGAGATTATAAGGAAAGGCTGTGCGGGCTACGGTATTTATAAAATTAATGCCCGAATTTAGCAGCGGCAACATCTATGGCGACGCCGGTGAGGGTGACGTGATGCCGAGCGTTCCAGACCCAATATTGGGGTCAAACACATTCAAGTTTGCCCAATAAGGCATCAGCTTGACCGCTAAGCGCGATGAAGCCAAGACCTGGCGATAAAATTTTCGAAGAGCGGGTTTCCATGGCGAAATGGATCTATTTAATTCTTCCCATAACTCAACTCCAATTAATGACCGAAGAAAATAATCTCTATTTTATTGTGTATTTTTACCTGCAACTCGCGCCTGCAGGTTTTGCGCCAGATTGAATAGCGCTAAATTGCCTGGAGGCAGGTCGAAGCTATAGGAAAGGGTTCGCGCCGAGAAGACGCAACGAGGAGCTCGACCGGTTCCGTCCGTCAGCAGGGTGGATGACTGTCTCGGAGGTTTATGATCAATCACGTCGCGCAGCACGAACGCTTCGGCCTCGCGGCCGGAATCCTCAACGATTTCGACCGATCCAAGATTGTGCCGGCGATGAAGAGCAGGCGTAATGACACCAATGTAGCCCTTGCTGCTCGACCGAGTACCATTGTTCATCTGGCTTCGCCACCTGATCGCGCGGTGGAAGACGCGTTTCCGCATCTTCCCGGTACATCATCATTCCTGCGCCTGATGCCCGTCAGGTATCCGGCGGAAAATAGACCCGCAATGCGCGCGTCAGGCGGATGCGGCGGTAGCTCTGACGGATGTGATTGCGATAGCGGCCGCCATAACATTTCGTCCCCCTGCTCTACGCACCGGTGTCCGCCTGCCGGACTAACACAGCGGATGGAAATTGGGTCGCGAAAGTGGTTCTAAGCCTTGAAAATGGTCGCCTGGGCTTGAAAGTGTTCGCATCGTGATGGCGTGTGTTATTGCCCTGTGCGCGCCCATTTGTTGACGGCGCAGAGGTAGGGGAGCAGTCATTGAAACTGTTGGCGCTCCCTAGCGAGAAACGTCAACGCAGCAAAATCAACGGGTTTGCCAGTTTGCTGCCGCACCCGGCTTAATCGCGCTCTGAAATGTTTAGCGGATTTTGCCGAAGGGCAAACCTGTCATCGGCGGTCTGTTGGATTTCCATCGCCTGCCACGCGATTCGACTCTGGTCGGCCTTGTGGGTGTAGCGCCCGACTGGCGAGCGTCTTATGACCGTGATCGCGCCGAACAGGTTTCTGCCGTGCAGTACGCGTGGTGGTAGCCAGCGCTGTTTATCAGCGTCTTCGGCAACATCGGCGTTGTGTGAGGAGGAAGGCCTCCATGAATGAGGAGCCGGCCCGCCGCGGAGTCCTGCTGGAGCGACGGACGCTGCAAAGAAGCCTCGGCAACCCTCGCAATCCAAATCGTTGATTCCACCGGTGTGGAGTGTTAACGGAGTTAGCGTGCCCGGGCGGGTGCCTGAGCTATGCGGGAAAGTGGGTGATGACGGAATGAGATAGGCGGCGTATCGAGGCGGGTGTCGAGCCTGCCAGAACCTCTCGAGGAGAGCGATACGCCATGAACGAGACTAGCAATATTGTTGCCCTTCGTCAGCCCGACGATATCGACGATCCACTGACCAATATTCTGCGAGCTGGTGCTCGGCAGCTTCTGGCGCAGGCCGTGGAGATCGAAGTCGAGACGTTTCTTGCCACGGTGAAGGATTTGAAGCTGGCCGACGGGCGCGCCCGTGTCGTGCGACATGGTTACGGCCCGGCGCGAACGATTGCGACCGGCATCGGACCGGTCGAGGTCGCGCGGGCGAAGATTCGGGACCGCGGGGCGGCCGGCGATAGCGAGCGGATCCGGTTCAGCTCGGCGATCCTGCCGCTGTGGGCGCGGCGCACCCGGAGCCTGGATGCGCTGTTGCCGGTGCTGTATCTGCGCGGCATCTCGACCGGCGATTTCCAGGAGGCGCTGACGGCCCTGCTGGGCAAGGACGCGCCGAACCTGTCGCCGGCGGTCATCTCCCGGCTGACGGCCGAGTGGCAGGGCGAGTACGAGCGTTGGCAGAAGCGCGATCTGTCGGCGCGACGCTACGTGTATGTGTGGGCCGATGGCGTCTTCCTGCAGGCGCGCATGGAAGACCACGGCGAATGCATGCTGGTGCTGATCGGCGCGACGCCGGAAGGCAAGAAGGAACTGATTGGCTTTCAGGTCGGCGTCCGGGAGAGCGCGCAGAGCTGGCGTGAGCTCCTGATCGACGTGAAGCAGCGCGGGTTGCAAATCGCCCCGGAAATTGCCGTTGGTGACGGCGCGCTCGGCTTCTGGAAGGCGCTTGACGAGGTCTTTCCCGGCACGCGGCACCAGCGCTGCTGGGTGCACAAGACCGTCAATGTCCTGGACAAGGTCCCGCTCTCGGTGCAGGCCAACATGAAGAAGGACCTGCGCGAGGTCTATTGGGCGCCGAACCGGGCGGCCGCCGAAGCGGCGATCGACGTCTTCGCCGAGAAATACCGCGCCAAGTACGGCCGGGCGGTCGAATGCCTCGCCAAGGACCGCGACGCGCTGCTGGCCTTCTACGACTTCCCTGCCGAGCATTGGGATCACTTGCGCACGACCAACCCCATCGAAAGCGTGTTCGCGACCGTGCGGCACAGAACCGTGCGGACGAAAGGATCGCTGTCGTCAACGACCGCCAGGCTGATGGTGTTCAAGCTGGTTATCGCCGCATCAAAAACCTGGCGGCGGCTCAAAGGCACAAATCAGTTGCCGAAGGTGATTGCAGGTGTCAGATTCAACGACGGCATCGAGGTCATCCGCATGCCGGCAAACCACGCCGCCTGATCGCCTCGTCACCCAAAATCCTGTGCAGGTCAGTGCCCTTCTTGCTGTAGGGGGTGGATCGATCTCATGAGAGTAAAGCTTATGAACATCATCAAGCTGCCCGCGATAGTGAAAAGAGCCCAACAAGCCTTAAGTCGACCCCACGCCCCGGTCGGGCTCTACCGGTGGGACTTCTCAGAGTCATGAAGCGGGGCCGTGTCGGCGGGTCGTGGCATTGGGCGGGAAATAGTGCGCACGATCAGCTCGTACCGCGATGCAGAGGTCATGGCGGCGACCGCAAGAACAACAATCAGGGTACTCATTTGGAGTGACGTATCTCGCAGCCCATCCGCAGGCTCAACCATTCCGCAACTATTTGTTTAATCTATCCACACGATTCGAAACTGCTTGGGTATTGCGTTGAGATCCGGCAACGAGCTGCGGGGACCAAGCCGATGGACGCAACTGACGATCTGAGAATCGGAGAAAGTGGTACCGGGCTGAGTTTCTCGGGTGCATCGCGGCTTCGCGTGATCGAACCGCCGGCCGGTCTGGAGCGAAACCAGTGAATATTGCTATCTCATCGAGACCCTGGTCTTGCGAGCCGCTGGTGGGTCAACAGGGGGCGAGGGGGGCCGGACAACATTTATTCCCCGGAACTTGATCGTGCCCGGCACCGGGGCGGCCGTCGGGTGTCTGGCGGGAGAGCGGTACCGCAGCACTAGGCGGACTGCGACGGGCAAGGGCGGCCGTTTCTAGCGCCACGCCGATGATCAAGCCGGCCATGGCGTCAGAATCCATACATGTCCGCCGCTGAATATTGGACAAACATTGGACACGGCGAGGATGGCGAGAGCCTAAGCCCGTGAAATCGATTTGTGCGCTCCTCTAGCAGAAGCGCCGACAATTGACCCCAATCAAAGGGTTTGCGAGTTTTTCTATTCCGAGATCGCGCATTGTTTCGCAGGGACTATTTCGGTTTTCTGGCAAAAACCGCCCAACGATCACCGTTTTGTACCGAGGAAGGAACGTCGTGCGGCAAGGGCTGCTCAGGTCCGAAGAGCGCACCAGCAGGCGACATGGCTAACTTTCGGCACGAAGCGGCATTCAGCAAGTATTTCGGCAACAGATTTCCGGTAGGGGTCAGTTGCGCGAGACCCGGATACAACTTTCGCGCAAGGCTGTCTTTTGACAGGTAATGAACGCCGCTATTTTCTTTTGATTGTTTGGGGGATGGAAGTGAAGCATTTTGCCATCGCCGGGGCTGGACTGCTTTCGGCGCTGGATTTGTCGGCGCGGCATCTGGCGCTGACCTTCCCGGGCGCGGACTGGTACCAAGTCGCACAAATGAGTTGTTGTCAGCACCCGCTCATGACCGGAGCGGTTTTTACATTGGTCTCAATGGCGGCGGCGCGTCGAGCCGCGAGTGCTGGACCATCACCAGCAATGCAGGCGTTGCGCTTGCGCCAACCCCGAGCGAGGGCTGCCGCAGCGCGACTGGCAGCCGGTCGGCGGTCAGGTTGGCTATCGTTGGCATCGCCAACTGCGGTGGGTATCCGGAGTGGAAGCCCAAGGTGATTGGGGCCAATCTTATGATCAAACGCGAGCTTGACGGTGCTGATTCCGCGACCAACCGACCAAGATCGACGGCATCGGCCTTTCACCGCCAAGTTAACAGTGCTGAATAATGTTCTCGGTACGTTAAGGCGGCGCTGCGGTCACCGATAACAATATAGAATTTTTACCGCAACCGGCGTCGTGTACAATCAGGCAAGCGATACGCGCTGGGGTGGCGCGAATGGAACTGAATTGAATTCGGCTTTTGCGCCGAACTGGTCCGTGGTGGTGCTGAATACGACCACCTGTTCGCGGGCAATCCAACGTCACATTCGGCATCGAATATTGTAGTTAGCAAGCAGCGATAATATCCGGCTGTGGACGGACATAAGATGGCGCGGTGAGTCATCATCGCTTTCTGGTGGTCCCGTCGTCAAAAGTACTGATCTCCTTGACTCGATGAACCCGGGTGCCTGGCATTGTCGGGGGCTTTTCAGTGCGTTGATGAATTGGCGTTGAATGTCTGTTCCGGGGTATAACTGGCACATCCGCATGTTCAGTTAGAGCAGATCGTTTTGCCTCAGTGATCCGACACATCTTCAGCCTAACACCAAGCTGCGCGCCGAGCTTTAAATCTTTTGATGAGCCCAGCCGGCTCGCACCCAAAGAAATAGCTGAAACGCGATCAAATCGGATTTCTGAGCTTCGGCGCCCCCAGCGGAATCGAACCGCTCTCTCCACCGTGAAAGGGTGGCGTCCTAACCGATAGACGAAGGGAGCAAAAACAACCGGAAAATCAATGCGTTATGCGCTTGATAGGCCGTGTTGGCTCGCCGGCCGTCATGTTCCATGGAGGCGGCGACGGGCGAACGTATAGTGGCGTTTGGCCGGGTGGGCAAGCCGCTCGAAAACCCGTTTTTTGCGGCCGTTTCCGGCGTCGTCCATCGCCAGCGCCCGGGAACGGCCGGGATGCAACGGATTTTTAAAGCCGCATGGGCGTAAGGTTTGGCGTCGGGGAACTTCCGACATGGCTTTGCGACAACTATCGAGCAAAAGCGCGAGACGCGCAAATCGTTGCAGTCAGCCCGGGTGGATCACGCTCGAGGGCGGTTTTGCCGCGCGCCAATGCGTGGTGCAAGATCATGTCCACGACCGGAGCGAAGGTCACGATCGACGATCCCAACACGCTGCCGGCGAAGTTGCGGCTGGCGTTTTCGCGCGACGCCCGGACCGGACGCCGCTGCGAGGTGGTCTGGCGCCGCGGCAAATCGGTCGGCATCAAGTTCGTCCGCTAGTCTGGCACCGACCGGCGAGCGGCGATAAAAGGCGGGATGCGAAAATCCCTCCTGGTCATCATGGCCGTGGTGCTGCCTCGGCTTGCGCGCCGGCCGACAGCAGCCCGCCTTCAGAAGTCCGACAAGGCCGCAACATCCGGCAAGCTGCTTCCGCTGAAGCGCGTCAATTCGGCCAATGCCTGCGCGGAGTACGGCGCCGGGCTTCGTCAAGATCGAAGGCAGCCGACACCTGCGTGAAAATCGGCGGCGCGGTGAGCGTCGGCGCCGGCGCGTCCAGCGGCTCGCGCTGAGCCTCACGTCATCGGCGGCGCGATGAACTGCACAAATCCGGGGCGGGCGGCGAATCTGCGGCAAACCAGCGATCGAGGTTCGGCAGTTTCGGCTTGGTGACGCCCTCGACGCCGAACCAGCGCCGCGCATAGGCGCCGAGCGCGATATCGGCGATCGTGAACTGATCGCCTTCGATGAAGCGCCGCGTCGCAAGCTGCGCCTCGACGATCCGCCATTACCACGGCTTCGGCGTCGGCATCCTTCTGGATCGCGACCATGTCGCGCTTTTCGGCCGGCGTCCGCACCAGCGCCCAGAACACCGGCCGGTCGACCGGCTGCAGCGTCGACAGCGTCCAGTCGAGCCAGCGGTCGACGGCCGCGCGCGCGCTGCGGCGCTGCGGATAGATCGGCGAATCCTCGCCGTAGGCCATGCAGAGATAGCGCATCACCGGAATTGGATTCCCACAGCACGTAATCGCCGTCGACCAGCGTCGGCACGCGGCCGTTGGGATTCATCGCCAGATATGGCGGCTCGTTGTTCTTGCCGAACTGCATGCCGGCGTCGATGCGCGTCGATAGGCGAGGTCGAGCTCGGCGAGGCACCACAGCACTTTTTGAACGTTGACCGAATTGGCCCGGCCCCAGATGGTGAGTTGTTGTTTCGTTGTCGGCCACGCGTTGTCGCTCCCGCTGATCTGCCTGTCGCCAGTTCATAGCGGAAGATCAGCGAAAAAGCGCGCGTCTTGCGCGGCTCAGACCCAACAAAAATCAGGCTCCGCCGCAGTGCGACGGAGCCTGATCTTCGCGTAACGTCAACTGGCGTCAGCCGGTCAGCGGCCGAAGAACAGCCACAGCAGAATGATCACCGGAATCAGGCACGCCAACCAACCACAGCAGAATGTCCTCGTCCCATCATTTCCTCCTCAAAATGCAGTCGAGGAGAGAACGCGCGATGTCGCGGCCGGTTCCTGCGCGGAAAGAAGCTCACGCGAGGAACGTTTCTATGATTTCGGAATTTCCGGGAGCGACAAGTCCGATCTCGAAACAGCGAGTAGCCGTCGCGGTCGACCGCCTCGCGCACTTCGGCGTTGACGTCGTCGGCATGGCGGCTGCGCGTCAGCCGCCATTCGCTTTCATGCGCCGTCAGGAAACGGCGCGTCCGCCGTGTCACCGAGCCGGTAGCTGGATGGCGGACGTGCACGAAGAAGCTGTACAAGTTACCAGTGGCCGGTGTTCGGCATCGAGGTCCACGGCTCCGCCGGCGGCTTCGGATCGCCCTTCTGCAACAGCTCGATCGAATGCAGATCCGGCGAGCGCACGAAGCGCCATGTTGCCGTCGCGCGGCGGCCGGTTGATGGTGATGCCCAGCCTTCATCAGGCGGTCGCAGGTCGCGTAGATGTCGTCGACCTCATAGGCGAGGTGGCCGAAATAGCGGTCCTCGCCGTATTTCTCCTCGTCCCAATTGTAGGTGAGTTCGACCAGCGGCGCGCCGCGGGTCTGCGGCGCAGCTCTTGAGCAGGCCTTCGTCCTCGGGCGCGCACAGGAACACCAGCGTGAACCGGCCCTTGTCGTTGTCGATGCGGCGTACTTCCTTCAGCCCCAGCGCGTCCTGGTAAAACTTCATCGCGGTATCGAGATTGCGGACGCGCAGCATGGTGTGGAGATAGCGCATGTTTGTTGTCCTCTTGCGGAGGTCTGCGATGATTCTGAGTTCGTTCTCGGCTCCCGAGGGCACGGAACAGCGGTAAACTCCTACCAGAGGGCAGCAGACACGCGGTTATGTGCGTGTGTATCTCGCTCTGATCTGGATAGGTGGCGGCCCAAACCCCAATCACTGAGCCTGTTTGAGCCTGGCGTCTACACGCTGGCCGCAGCCCGGGCCGCCGCCCATCGAGGGGGCGCGTTTGGCGATAGCGCCGGAGGCGGGCTGATGTTCACGCTGTGCGCGTCAACCAGAACACGCAAAATTATTCAGGTTGCCGCAAGCGTATTTGCACTAGGTTGCGGCTTCACAACCTGGGGAATTTCACGACGCACACGACGGCATGTTCATTTTCTTGGTACTTTTCTCGTTCCCGGCACATGCCCAATACAGCCATGCGCGACCCGGCTTGTCGGGCCAACGGGGATGCGGACACTGTAGAAAAGGCGCGCAACTGCACCGTTGCAAAGTGCATCAAGAAACCAGGCGACCAGGGGTTATACGGCTGCCTTTCCAAGCCTCCAACTGGCGTCCGGGAACAACCCGGCACAAGGGAAGGTTGCAACTCGAGGTAAATCGGAAGCGCGCGGCAGAAGCCCGGAGCAATCCACAGTGGCTTTTTTCCGCGTTGTTCAATGAATAACAGGCCGACGATACCCAGGATCATCAACGCGGCGATGCGCCAGTCTCAGGTGAATGGACCCACCGTTCCGCCGCGCGCCAGCAAAACTCCTGCTGGCGAGGTTGAAGCCTTCATCCGCAAAGCAAAGCGCAAGCTATCGTTGTTCCTTGTGGGTAAACCAACCAAAGCGCAATAACTGAGTCGTAGATTATCTTAGGCTTGGATTTGGGGACGAGCACCGGCATCAGCAGGGTGTTCATTGATGGAGGCTTCGATGCCCAGACACCCGGCTTGAAAGGCAGGTATCGGCAGCCGCACGCCTCGGCGGCAGTGGCGTCATCGTCCGCTGCGCCGGACCTGAGCGCGCCGGCAAAGCCGCATCGAAGAGCCGTGCTGCTCCGGGCAGTTCTCCAGCGTCCAGAGCTCGCTTCCCAGTGTGCGGAGTTGCCGTTCTCGCCCGCGAGTTGGCGGGGCTGCCACGGTCGGCGGTCCATCCTCAAAACTGGCTACACGCCACCGGCAAGGGCAACGCCAGGAAGCCGGAGAATGCCGGCTGCCGCGAAGGCGAGGTGGCGGTGTCGATCTGAAAGACGTCGGATGCGCTTGCAGCGGCTCCGGAGGCGTCGCACTCCCGTGGAGCGTCATCTGTCTGAGCCGCTGCGTCGCGCGAGCCGCGCCTTATCTGCAGTGCGTTCATCCTGACCGCGGGTCAGGACAGGGTCAACGCAGCATGAGACTCTGAACAGCGCAACCAGCCTTCTGGCCGGTCCTGACGGCGGCGATAATGGCCAGGGCGATAAACCCGGCGATGAGGCTGTATTCGATGGCGGTGGCGGCGGACTCGTCGCGCAGAAACTTCCCAAACATTTCATGCTCTCTCGAATTTTGACGAAAGCGTTGTGGCACGTCCAAGTTGCTGTCCAGATACAACCAAAAGCGTAAAATTGCAGAGATTTGTTGGCGCTGCGGCCCCAGGTTGACGGCGTGATTTAATCGCGTTCGGCTTCGGCCTTGCTTTCAGACCGGATATCTTTGGCGAGCCAGAACGCCGCGTCACCGGCGTGATCCCCACACACACGCGATTGGCTGCTCCGTCCATCGTCGTGCCAACGGAGGGATCAACCATGTACCTGCTTTACGGCGTGCTCATTCTCGCGATGATTTTCTTCTTCGTGCTGATTACCGACGCCAGGACGGCTCGGATGAAATTGTCCGTGGTGAGCCAGCCTCGGAGTATTGCTGGCGGTATCGGTTGTCGTGCCGCGCCTGTTGCATTAACGAAGGATCTGCCCGCCTCGACGCGCAATCACCGGCGCCTTTCCGAGGGCTGGCGGTTGGTTGACGCGGACGGGGGCTCGGCATGATTCTCGTAACTGGCAGCATTTTGGCGCGCGAGGACACTTTCGACGACGTGCTCCGCTCGTGCCTGGAGCATGTCGAGCGCTCCCGCAAGGAGCCGGGCTGCATCTCGCATGACGTGCATGTCGACTGCGCCAGAACCCGATGCGGCTGTTCTTCTTCGAGCAATGGGCTGACGAGGCGGCCGTTGCGCACGCATTTCTGCGGTCGAAGGCTCGAAGGCGTTTGTCAGATCGCTCAAGGGCCGGATCGTCGAGACGCTCGGGGACGAAGATCTATCGCGCCGAGGCGATACCGCGATAAGGAACTGCCGAGCCGCCATCGCGACGGATGTTGAGCAGGGTTGTACAGCCAATCTTCGGGCCAGAACCTGTCTCCGATCCAGCCGAGGCCCGCCGTCACGGCAAAAACACGATCGCGGTCGGGATCAGTTCGTCGATCGCAAAGGCTGTGGCCAGCAGCGGGCCGGCCAGATGCGCCGTCAGCCCGGCAATGCCGATCCCGATGCCGAACAGCACGGCCTGAATGATCCAGATCATCATTTCCCGAAGCGCCATCATGCCTCGACGATAGCGCGCAGTGCAGGCCGGATCGGATGTGACCGGACGCACAGTGTTGTTCTGACGGCACGCTAGCCTTCGCGCATCCGCTTCACTCTCGGGAGGTTGAAATGCTGGCGTGGGTTTTATTGGTCGCGAATATGCCGACGATCGTGTGCACGATTTGCTCCGCCTTCCTCGCTTACAAGGAACGGCCGCAATGGGTTTGGTTCGCAGGGTTGGCGGTGCTCGCCGGTGCATAGGCGGGCTGTTGACGCTCAGCGTCGTGCACGCGCAACAGCTTGCATTGCGCATGCGCGCGCGAGAGAGGGGCCGGACGCCGTCTGGCCCGTGGCGCAAGATCGGTCTTCGCTCAGGTCAGACCTTGACGTCCACCAAGGGCCGGTTCGTCGGGCGGCTACATTCGGCAAGGGCCCTTCCATCGCGGCTGCCTTGGCGTGATCGACGGCCTGAAGATCCTGCTGATCGTCGTATGCGGTGGCGCCTTGGCGTTCTGATCGACGACGAGTTGTACTCTGGCCAGCGTCACTTCAACCGGTATTGGATAAATGACCATGGGATTGACCCTCCTGACCAAAATTTGTCAGGTCGCGTGTTTACGCTTTGTAAAGAGGTTGGGCTAACGGCGCGGCATTTCAGGGAGGCGCGGTAAATGGAGGCTTAAGTTTCCATGACCGGCGTCGAAAAATTTATAGCGTTTTCGAGGCGAAAGCCTGATCCGGGGTCACGAGGCGAGACAAGCCGCGTCAAAGCGAGCTGTAAGCCCGGTGCTGCTTCAATCGGAACTCGAAAAGATCCTAATGCGTCTCTTCCAGCCGTTCGGCGTAGAGGCGGAATTCCTCGGCCATCTCGATCGAGCTTCTTCGACGCTTCCGGATCCTTGACGGCTTCGGCGAGCCGCCGGGCTCTGTCGGACTGGTCTCGATAGTCGGTCGGTTCAGGTCATCGCAGCACCTTTTTAGATAAGTACGGGCTGCGCCAAAAGGTTCCGACGTCCGGTACGCGACCAGACGTGGCGGGATGAGGGACAGCAAATCCGCGCGGCATCGACCGGATGGGTGAGAGGACGAAGCGGCGAAGTAACGGTATCTTAACACGGCAACGGTGCCCGGAAAACGCGCCCCCTGTTCGTTCCAGCAAGATACAAGTGAGTCTGGCGCCGCGCGATCGATGCCGGATCGATTCGTTCGCGAAAACGCAGATAACCCTATTCAGTTGGGTTAAACCCAAATCGCGTTGTGCGTATCCGACGTTGCGATAGGGATGGCATGAAGGAAAACAGGCCATGGTCCCTTCGTTTCACAACGCGGACAAACCGGACCCACCGGCGCGTCATGGTGGTCGGCCTCGCTGTTCTGCCTTGCCTTCGTCGTCGTCAGCTTTTCATTGCGGCCGCAAGCTGAAAGCGGCCACGCACTGGTCAAGGCCGACAGGCTGGTCCGCACCGCGGGCGAACCGCACAAGGCAGACTGAACGCCCGACAGTTCGAGCGCTCAGCGATCCGGAATTTTCACCTGAAATTGTTCATTTGGCGATCGGTGATAGGTCGCGACGGCGATGAAGCCGGCATAACCAATCACATTGATCAGAATGTCCATCCACACGGGCATGACACACCTTTCCCGCAACTAAACTCCGCAAGGGCTCGTGTTAGTTCCTGCGTAATCCGGATGATCAGACCCGCCCGATCGCATGGCTCGCGATCGCATCGGTCACGCAGGCCGTCCGCTCCATAACGAAAAACCCCGCCTGCATTCGAAGATGCAGACGGGGTCTTTCATGCTTTCACCTCTCGCAAGGTTGCTGCACTTGACAGAAAAACGTCGAAGCAGCCGGCTTCGTTCCTGCCGCTGCAATTTTGCCGGCGCTCTCCTGGCGGAATTCGCGGTTCCGCGCGCCATGTTCCTTCGGGGATAACGCAAAGGGCTCGCTACTGCCGGTTCCGCCTCAACGCCAGAACGAGGGCCGGCCGGATCCGTTCAGCGCATTGGCCAGGGTCGTCTCGTAATACGCTTCGCGCTCGCGTTCGAACTTCTGCTGGGTTTCCTGAAGCTCGCGACGCGGGCTGCGATTTCGGCCCGGTCGCGCGCGAGTCTTTCTTCCTTCTCCGTCATCGCCCATCCGTGTCTTGTTTGATCTGCGCCCGCCATCATTGGCGCGCGCAATGGGGCGAATGGACACGGAGTTGCGGCAGTGTGATCGCCCGCCGTTGCAACCGAAGGTGGTGGATAAGCTGTGGCGCATTCTCGCGCTACGCGGGTTCCCGATAGCGAAAGGCACAAACGGAGGTTCCAATGGCGAAGATTGATCTGGACCATTTGGTATCGAAGAACTCGCTGTTGCGCGAGAACGCCACCGACAAGCTGTTCGAAAGGCCGCGCGCCGCGCGAGCCCAGCGGAGCCGGAAAAGCTGGCCCAGCACGGCAAGCCGGTGAAGAAGGTGGAAAGCGCACCAGCGCCGAAGGCGAAGAAGACCGAAGCAAAGAGCCGAAGGAATCGGTCGCCGAAGGCTGCGTGATCAAGGCCGCGCATGACATGGCGGCATCGCTATAAGGCGGCCTGATAGAAGGCCGCCGCGACGATGCGCATGCTGCGCCGTCCGGGCAGGGCGCATCGATCTGGCAAATCCGAACGGCCGTGCTATAGTCCGCACGGCCCAACAATCTCGGAAATATCAGCGGTGATCGCCAAGGATTTGCGCAGCGGCGTCGAGCAGCTCGGCAACATGATCGCCGAAGCCGCGCTGTATCGTTCCCTTTACCGGCGCCGGCATTTCCACCGAATGCGGCATTCCGGATTTCCGCTCGCCCGGCGGCCTGTGGACCCGTAACCGCCCGATCGCGTTCGACGAATTCGTCTCCAGCGCCGATGCGCGCGACGAGGCCTGGCGGCGGCGCTTTGCGATGGAAGCCGACCTTTGCGCGCGGCCAAGCCCGGCCGCGGGCATCGCGCGCTGGCCTCGCTCTACAGGGCCGGCAAGACGCCCGCGATCATCACCCAGAACATCGACAATCTGCATCAGGCGTCAGGCTTCAAGGCCGACGACGTCGTCGAACTGCACGGCAACACCACCTATGCCCGCTGCATCGGCTGCGGACATGCCTATGATCTTCCCTGGGTAAAAGCGCGTTTCGAAGAAACCGGCGATGCGCCCGACTGCACCATCTGCGATGAGCCGGTGAAGACCGCGACGATCTCGTTCGGACAGGCGATGCCGGAAGATGCGATGCGCCGCGCCACCGAACTCGCCGCAGCAATGCGACCTGTTCCTGGCGATCGGATCATCGCTAGTCGTTTGGCCCGCCGCAGGTTTTCCGCTGATGGCCAAGAACTGCGGCGCCAAGCTGGTCATCATCAACAACGAGCCGACGGAACAGGACGACGTCGCCGATCTGGTGATCCGTCACGACATCGGCGAGACGCTCGGACCGTTCGTAGGCAATTGATCGCCAACTGATTCGCGGCTGTGCAAGCCTGTTCATAGTCCCCTGCAATTTTGTTTTTTAGCTATGCGCGGCAGTCGAGAGTGTTATCTTTTGATTCGAGAGATTCGCGCGGCGTTGTCATGAGTGGTCATGGATGGACGCGTGTTCCGGTCCGCTACGGCGATGGCGGACCGCTTTTTGAATGTGTGGGGTCCGGGGTCATGGGGTCGGACGGATTTGAGTCCAAGAAGCTCGGGGGCCGCCGTCAGGCGGGACAGAGCAAAACAGACTTGGACCGGGTGAATACTCAGGCCGGCGCGCAGCGCGATCCGGCGATGGATGCGCTTTCGGGGCTCGGCGATGCCGCAGCCAACCTTGTCGAAATCTCCGGCGTCATCAAATGGTTCGACGCCTCGAAGGGCTACGGCTTCATCGTTCCCGACAATGGCTGGCCCGATGTGCTGCTGCACGTCACCGTGCTGCAGGCGCGACGGCTATCAGACCGCGTATGAAGGCGCGCGGCTGGTGGTCGAGTGCGTGCAGCGCGCCAAGGGCTATCAGGCGTTCCGGATCGTCTCGATGGACGAGTCGACCGCGATCCATCCGGCGCAAATGCTTCCGCCGCGGACCCATGTCAGCGTCACCGCCGACCAGCGGGCTGGAGCGGGCGCAGGTCAAATGGTTCAACCGGCTGCGCGGTTTCGGCTTCCTGACCTGCGGCGAGGGCACGCCCGACATCTTCGTGCACATGGAAACGCTGCGCCGCTTCGGCATGACCGAGCTGCGTCCCGGCCAGTACGTGCTGGTGCGCTTCGGGCCCGGGTCCAAGGGCATGATGGCGGCCGAGATCCATCCCGAGACCGGCCCGTCGGCGCTGTCCTCGCACTGATCCCTGCCTGACTGACGGAATTGTGAGCCGGACGCCGCGCGCCGCGCGGCGGCCTCTGGCATTTGCCGCAATCATCGGGTTAGGGTCCCCGGCAATGGTCCCAGATATCCGGCATGAGTGCTTTGATGAATTTCGCTTTGATGGTTGCGCGGCTTCGCATCGGCGGCCGGCTGATGACGTCGCTGGTCGCGGCATCCGCCGTGCTCGTCAGCCTCTGCGCCAATCCTGCCGCGCGGGCCGCGAGCGTTCAGCCGCTCGAGATCGCCACCAAGTCAGGCGTGCAGGTGTTCTCGGTCGAGATGGCGACGACGGAGGAGGAGAAGACCACCGGGCTGATGTACCGGAAGGAGTTGCCCGACGGTAAAGGCATGCTGTTCGATTTCTCGCCGGAGCAGCAGATCTCGATGTGGATGAAGAACACCTACATCTCGCTCGACATGATCTTCATCCGCGCCGACGGCCGCATCCTGCGGATCGCCGAGAATACCGAGCCGCTCTCGACCAAGATCATCTCCTCGGGCGGACTCGCCAAGGGCGTGCTGGAGGTGATCGCGGGCACGGCGCAGAAAGTATGGAATTCAGCCCGGCGACCGGGTGGCGCACCCGCTCTTCAACAAGCGCTGAGCCCTCAGTCGCCGAGATCGCCTTGATGGCCGGGGTCTAAGCGTGTATCGACGCATTTCCCAGCATCGGATCGGGGTATAGCGCAGCCTGGTAGCGCGGCAGTTTTGGGTACTGCAGGTCGTTGGTTCAGAATCCAGCTGCCCCGACCAACTAAATCAATGACTTACCGCGTCTTTTTGGATTGAATCTTCCCGGCGATCTCAATTGGAAGAGGCAGGGAAAAACTGTGACCGGTAGCGAGGATAGTCATTCTGGCGCGGCAGGCTCTGCTGCTGGGGCTGGCGCTTTGTTTTGCCACCACAGTCCTGGGCCGGACGGCCGCGGCCGATCCTGCGCAGATGATTTCTGACTTTCGCCTGAAGCACGGAGAGAAGCGCGTCACCCTGGATGCAGCCCTCACACGGATTGCACACGATCAAGCCCAGGCGATGGCCGCCAAGGACCAACTGGATCACGACGTCCTCGGCCGTTTCAATACACGTGTGTCGATCCCGGCCGGCGCCGGCAGGGCCGCAGAGAACATTGCGATACGGCTACGACGGTTTCCCCAAGACCCTCGACCAATGGATCAATTCGTCAGGGCACCGGAAAAACCTGCTGCTGCCCGGCGCCACGCGCGTGGGTGTCGCCAGCGTGAAAAGCGCGAAGACTGGCCGCATGTATTGGGCGATGGTGATCGCAGGCGATTATGAACGTCCAAGCCGCCGAAGAGTTCGCCAAAGAGTTCGCCGAAGGAATCAAAGCAGGCCAACGCAGCGAAGCCCAAATCGCGCGCGGCCGAGATCCTGTCGCCTGAAGATTCTCAGCCTCTGCTTCTAGTGAAGTCGCAACTTTGCGGCTTGCAATATCGTTCTTGTTATGTTCTCTTTGGTCATTCCTCGGAGGTGACCAATGGATGTCGAGAAGCAACGGGAAATCATCCGGCTCTGGAATCGCATGCGCCAGGTCGAAGGTCCGGTCGCGGAGGAAATCCGTATCCAGATCCTTGAATGCTTTGCGCAGCCGGAGTCGCCGAGCGCGCGGATGAACGATCGGCGGGAGGTGCTGAGCCGCGTGCGGGTTCCGACCGGGCAAGTGCATCGCATCGGCGAGCGCGGCAACAACGCAACGCTTTGACGGCTTCGCACGTCGGCGAGGTTGATTCGGCGGCCGTCAAGATTGACGGAATCGACGTGCGGTGCATGCTGCACGCATGTTGTCGCGTGTGCGCAATCATTTTCAAGGTGCGAAGTTCGCCCGCATGAGCAGCGGGACGTATTGCATCATCCGCGACCTCGGGCTGGTCAAGGGCGGCAAGGGGATGCGGCACCATGAGGTGCTCGTCACCTTCAGTCCCCGCGCGTTCCGCCGCTGGGTCGTGACTGCCGGGCGTGATCTGGCAAGCGCAGTGAAGCGGCGGTGGCTCTGGCTTCAACGCGAGCCGCAGCGCTTCGGAACGGATGTTCCAACGACCGCCATGCCGGAAAGCACTCCTCAGCCATTGCAGTCTCGCAAGATCGCCGATGGCGTTGACGCGCGAAGAGCCAGTACGACTAACGCTGCGCCGCCTGCCACGCCAATAGCCGATGTTCGGCCATCGACATCGCTACGGACGTCACGTAGCCGGTAACGCCAAGCAGGATGACGCCGGCGAACAGGTCGGCCGAGCGGAACGCGCGGGCCGACAGCAGCACCCAGTGGCCCGAGCCCGTCGAGGCCGGCCAGGATTTCGCAGACCACCGAGCAGAATCAGCGCCACCGTCAGGCTGAGGCGCATGCCGGCGAGAATGTCGGGGCTGGCCGAGGGCAGCGCGATCTTTGAGATCACCGCGAGCCGCGACATCTGCAGCGACCGCGCCACCTCGTAGAGCCGGGGCTCGACCGCCGCAAAGCCATGGATGGTCGCCAGCATGATCGGCCAGATCGCGCCGAAGGCGATCACGAACAGCGCCATCGCCTGCGTCAGTCCGAGCATGGCGATCGCAACCGGAATGATCGCCGAGACCGGCAGCGGCCGTAAAAACTCCAGCGAGGGCGCGACATAGGTCCGCATCGTGCGCGACGATCCGATGATCGCGCCGATCGCGATGCCGGCGATGGAGGCGGCGAGCCAGCCATAGGCCATGTGTTCGAGCGTGCCGGCGAGCTTGCTCCAGAGGTCGCCTGTGGAAAATCCGCGCACCAGCGCGGCCCAGGCGCGGTCCGGGCCCGGCAGGAACACCGGCGAGACCAGTTTCAGATTGGCGATCAGTTGCCAGAGCGCAATGAAGCCGGCTGCCACCGCAAAGCTCGCCACGCGCCAGATGAGCGCTGTGCGGTTCATGGGCTGTCTCCGCTCAAGGCGGCGCGGCCGAACAGGCGGCTGCTGGGCCACGGTCAGCAGGATGTTCAGCGCGTAGCCGATGATGCCGATCCAGACCAGATAGGCCAGCATCAGGTCGGGACGCAGCGCCTGCTGCGCCAGCATGATGCCGGCGCCGAGGCCGAGCGGATTGATCGCGATTTCGACCGTCACGGCGACGATCAGCGCGATGCCGGCCAGACAGCCGAAAGGCGACGAAGATCCGCGGCAGCGCCGCCGGGATGATGATCTTCCAGACCCGTTGCGCCGGCGGCAGCCGCAGCGCCCGCGCCACTTCCATCAGCCGCGGCTCGATGCTGCGCACGGCGCGCGCGATCAGGATCAGAATCGGCCAGACGCAGGCGAACGCCACGATCACGATTTCCATGCGGTAGCCGAAGCCGAGCGCGATCAGCGCGATCGGCAACAGCGCGATCGAGGGGATCGGCCGGATCGCCTCGACCGTCACTTCCATCAGGCGGTTGAGCGGTATCCGAAATTCCGAAGGCAATGCCGAGCGCAAGGCCGATGATCGTGCCGATGGCGAGGCCCGCGAAGGCCGAAAACAGCGTGTCGCGCGTCGCCGCCAGGATCGAGAGATCGGCGAAGGCGCCGAACAGCGCCATGACGATCTCGCTCGGCGGCGCCAGGCTGTCGCTTTGCAGATGGATGGCGCGCGCCCAGACTCCGAACGCCACCAGCAAGGCGAGCGGCAGCGCCAGCGCCTTGGCGGAGTCGGCCAGTCACTGCTCGGTCGCCTTGATGAAGTCGAACAATTGCCGCCGCAGCCGCAGGAATTCCGGATGCTCGCGGGTCGATAGCTGGTCGCGCGGGCGCGGCAGGTTGACCGACAGTTCGATGCCGATCCGTCCCGGATGCGGCAGCAGGCCGATGACGCGGTCGCCGAGATAGATCGCCTCGTCGAGGTCGTGGGTCACGAAGATCACGGTGGCGCCGCTGGCCGCGACCAGCGACAGCACCTCGTCCTGCAAGTCCCTGCCGCGTCATCGCATCCAGCGCGCCGAACGGCTCGTCCATCAGCAGCGTCTTCGGCTCCTGCGCCAGGCAGCGGGCGATCTGCAGGCGCTGCTGCATGCCGCCGGACATTTCGGACGGGTATTTGCCGGCATGGCCGGGCAGGCCGACCGTGCGCAGCAATTCCTCGATGCGGGCAGCGGCGCTCGGCCGACGGCATGCCGCCCGCTTCCAGCGCCAGCGAGACGTTGCCCGCCGCGGTGCGCCACGGCAGCAGCGCCTTGCCGTAGTCCTGGAACACGATCGCGATCTCGCGGCGCGGCTCCGCGCATCGGCTTGCCGTCGAAATTCACTCTTGCCGCCGGTCGGCTGATAGAGCCCGGCGGCCAGCCGCAGCGCCGTGGTCTTGCCGCAGCCGGAGGCGCCGACGATGCAGAGGAATTCGCCGGGCCGGACGCCGAGGCTCAGATTCTCGATGATGGTCTTGCCGCCGAGTACGAGCGTGACCCCGTCGAATGCGATCTGCGGCGCTACTGCGCCGGATACGGCGTCGAGGCGTTTTGCGGCGCTTGCCATGATGTCAGCTCTCGCTGCCTGGGGGATAGACGAAGTCCATCGTCGAGCGCAGATGCGCGATCAGCATCGCCTGCGACGCCGCGAATGTCGCGCGCGATGACACGCAGTCGGCGAGCAATTCGGTGCGCGCGCACGAACTTCTGCCGCTGTCGAACGGAACGCATCATCACCCGGCGATAGCGATAGGCCTGATCGTAGAGATCGGAATGGGCGGCCAGCATGCGCTTTGAGCCGCAGGCGGCCAGCAAGCGCGGTGTGAAAGCCCTTGTGCAGCCGGTCGAAATCCTCCGCGCCCTCGCGGAATTCATCGCCGGTGCGCTCGATATGGCGGCGCATCTGGTGCAGCGAGCTGACGATGCCGGCTTCCCAGGCGTCGTCGCCATGGACGATCGGCGAGCCTGATGGCCTCGACCTCGACCGCGGTGCGCATGGTGGTGATGTCGAGCAGATCCTCGCGGCTGACGTCGGCGACGCGAAACCCGCGTTGTCCGGTGCCGACGATCAGCCCGCGCGACACCAGCCGTGACAGGCCCTCGCGCAGCGGTGTCGCGCCGATGCTCGTAGCGCTGCACGAGGTCGACGATGCCGAGCCGCGATCCCGGCGCGAGATGACCGGCCGAGGATGTCGTGCTCGACCAGCGTGGCCGCGCGCTCGCTCAGCGTGGCGGCCTCGGTCGCCGGTCGGCTCGGTTGGCGCGTCGGAAGCCGGCATCGGCAATCCCCTTACTTCAGGACCAGCTTTGAGGTGTCGAGCTTGGATTGCAGCATCTTCTGCGTCGACATCACCTCGATCCACCAGGCGAGTTGCTCGGGCTTCAGCGCCGGTTCGGAACGGTTCGGCGGCGTCGCCTTGACCAGTTCGATCGGCTGCTTGGTGAATTTTGAAATCGAGGTCGATGCCTTCTCGCGGTCGTTATTGACGATCTCGGCGGATTCGGCGAGCGCATCGCGGAATTTCTTGATCGTCCGCGGCGTTCTTCTCCGCCCATTCCCGCGACGCCGCATAGAAGATGATGGGATCGGTGCGCGCCAGTTCGACGGCATAGCGCGCCCGACCGAGCCTGCAGATCCAGCATTGGTCATGCGCGTCACGAACGGCTCAGCGGTCAGCACGGCGTCGACGCCGCCGGACTTGATGATGTCGGCCATGGTCGGGAAGGTGACCTCGACGAAATTGACGCCTCTTGGGATCGACGCCTTTCTCCACCAGCCATTTCGACGAACAGCACGTGCAGGAAGGCGTTCAGCCCGGGCGCGCCGACTTTCTTGCCGACAAAATCCTTCGGCTCCTTGATGGTGATGCCGTTGCGGACGAACGGCGGCAGATAGAGTCCGCTGGTTCGCTCGGGCTCATCACGGTCGCACCGGCGATGGCGACGAGATCGAGGCCGCCGTCGACCGCCTGCAGGAACACGGTCGACGGTCGGCCCGCCGATCTGGATCGAGTTCGACAGGATCGCGGCCGGGATATTCGAGTTGATGCCGATCGGCGTCATCTCGACCTCGAGCCCGTGCTTTTGAAAATGCCTTCGTCGATCGCCACCATCGCCGAGGCGCAGTCCGAGGTCGCCGTGCAGCCGACCTGGATCTTGGCCTGCGCAAAGCGGTGCCGGTCAGCGCCAAGCTGACCGCAAGGGCGGCAAGGACCTTTTTCACGACATTCTCCCCATTTCGAGCACATTTTTCTGTTGTTTATCGATATTTTTTTGATCATATATTTCATCGGAAAACAAGGGGTCATCCAGTGAAACTTGCAACATTCAAATCCGGCGGACAGGAAAGATCGGAATCGTGCATACGGGCGATACGGCTCTGTTCGATCTTGCAGCCGCCGCTAACCGGAACGGCAGCGCCAATCCGGCCTTCGCATCGATGCTGGCATTGATCGACGCCGGCGAGCAGCGCACTCGAACAGGCGGCAAAAGTGTTCGAGAAGCGCGGCAAGGACGAGAGCCTATCCATCAAGACCGGGACAAGCCGAGGTTCTCGCGCCGGTCCCTGAGCCGCGGCAGATGCGGGACGGCATGTCGTTTCCGCTGCACATCCTGCAGGCCCCGCGCGGGCAGCTCAGCTCGCCGCGCGCGCCAAGGGCGACATGGCTGAGCTGGCGCGGATCGAGGCGGAGCCGCTCGGCGAACTGCCGGAGGTCTACCGGAAGCAGCCGATCTACTACATCACCAACCGTTTCAGCGTGCGCGGCACCAACACTACGGTGAAGTGGCCGCGCTACAGCCAGGTGATGGATTACGAACTCGAATTCGGCATCATTACCGAAGCAAAGGCGCCAACATCTCCGCCGCCAAGGCCAAAGACCACATCTTCGGCTATACGATCTTCAACGATTTTTCCGCCCGCGATGCCCAGCGCATCGAAATGGAAGGGCGGCTGGGGCCGGCGAAAGGCAAGAGTTTTGACGGCGGCAATGTAATGGGGCCGTGGATCGTCACGCCGGACGAGATCGGCGATCCCTACAAATTGAAGATGGAAGCGCGCGTCAACGGCGAGAGGCGCTTCGCAGGGCGTGACCGAGGGCATGCTGTTCTCATTCGAGGAGATCATCGCCCATGTCAGCCAGGACGAGACCCTGATGCCCGGCGAATTCATCGGATCCGGCACTGTCGGCAACGGCTGCGGCCTCGAGCTCGGCTGGTATCTCGAGCACGGCGATACCATCGAACCTCGAAGTCGAAAAGATCGGCACGTTGAAGAACCGGGTCGAGCGGCAATAGCCGCCTCCGGACACGTCAGAAGCACTAACAAGAACACCAGCGAGGAAACGCCATGGCGCGCAAGCTGATCGATATCTCCGTTCCCCTGCAAAACGACGTGCCGGCCGATCCGCCGGGCGGCCATCCGACCATCCAGTACATCGATCACCAGCAGGGCCTGCCGCGCGATGCTGCAGTTCTTCGACGGGCTGAAGGCGGAAGATCTGCCGGACGGGCAGGGCTGGGCGGTCGAGCAGGTGCAGCTCTCCACCCACAACGGCACGCATCTGGACGCGCCCTGGCACTTTCACCCCACCATGAACCGCGGCGAGCGCTCATGGACCATCGACGAGGTGCCGCTGGAATGGTGCCTGCAGCCGGGCGTGAAACTCGACTTCCGGCATTTTGCCGGACGGCTATGTCGCCACCGCCAAGGATGTCGAGAGCGAACTCAAGCGCATCGGCCATACGCTGTCGCCGCTGGAGATCGTCGTGGTCAACACCAGCGCCGGCGCCAAATACGGCCGGCAGGATTACGTCACTTCCGGCTGCGGCATGGGCTATGAGGCGACGATGTATCTGCTGGAGCGCGGCGTGCGGCTGACCGGCATCGACGGCTGGAGCTGGGATGCGCCGTTCGTCTACACCGCGAAGAAATATGCCGAGACCAAGGACGCCAGCCTGATCTGGGAAGGCCACAAGGCCGGCCGCCACATCGGCTATTGCCACATCGAGAAGCTGCACAATCTCGAGCAACTGCCGTCGACCGGCTTCATGGTGTCGTGCTTCCCGGTGAAGATCGAGCGCGCCTCGGCGGGCTGGACCCGGGCGGTCGCCATTCTCGACGGCTGAAGGCTGCACGCAACAACAAACAAAAGCAGGGAGAGAACGGATGACGGATTTGCGCACGCCGCGCTTGCGGGGATGCTTCTGCTGTGGCCCATCAGGTCCGTCGCTCTCCAACCCAGGCCGGCGCGGCTTCATGCTCAGCGCCGGCGCACTGGCGATGACAGCGGCCATGGGGCGCGACCGGGCAGGGCGCACAACCCGCCGACGCAAAACCGTTCCGGATTGACGTCCATCATCATCTGTCGCCGCCGACCTACGTGACCGCGTCGAACGACGGCGGCTTTGGCGATCCGCTGATGAAGAACTGGACCATCGAAATCGCTTGATGACATGGACAAGGCTGGGATCGCTACCGCGATGCTGTCCGTCACCACGCCCGCCGTCAATTTCACCAAGGGCGATGCGGCGCGAAAGCTCTGCCGCGAGTCGAATGAGTATGGCGCAAAGCTGGTTGCGGATTATCCCGGACGGTTCGGCAATTTCGCGATGCTGCCGCTCACCGACGCCGAAGGCAGCCTGCGCGAACTCGACATATGCGCTCGACACGCTCAAGGCCGACGGCATCGCCTTGATGACGAGCTACGGCGACAAATGGCTCGGCGATCCGCTGTTCCTGCCGGTGATGGAAGAACTCAATCGCCGCAAGGCGCTGGTCTACACCCATCCGACCGCGGCCAATTGCTGCGCGAATCTCGCGCCGACGCAGCGCGCCAGTCATGATCGAGTTCGGCACCGACACGACGCGCACCATCGCCGACATCGTCTTCTCCGGCAATGCGCGGCGGTTTCCCGACATCAGCTGGATCTTCTCGCACGCCGGCGGGACGATGCCGTTCCTGATCGAGCGCTTCGTCCGCCATCCGCTGCTGGTGCCGAAGGCCAAGGAGACGGTGCCCGATGGCACGCTCGCGCGAGCTGAAGCGCTTCTTCTACGACACCGCGCAGACACTCGAACCGCGGCTCGATGTCGGCGCTGGCGGCGATCATCCCGCCGTCGCAGATCGTGTTCGGAACGGATTTCCCGTACCGGACCGGCATCGATCATGTGAAGGGGTTGCGCGAGGCGGGTGTGTTTACAGACGATCAGATCGCGGCGAGTCGAGCGCGGCAATGCGCTCAAGCTGATTACCGCGGCTCGCAAGCTAGTTTGGACAGCAGGCCGGACTCGCTCGTCGCGAGGCGAGTCCGCCAAAAGAAAAGGCGCGCCGGTTGTCCGGCACGCCTCGATCTTGTCTCCGATCCCGCCTTAGCGCGACGGCGATCGGGCCTATATCACCACCTGCAGACGCGGTGCGCCGTAGGCGTTCCACCAGCAGCGGGGACCCGCAACGACGAGCGCCATAGAAGCCATAACCTCGGCCATAGCCTCGGCCGCCGCGCATGAAGCCGCGGCCGCCGCCGCGATAGCCACGGCCGCCACCGCCGCGAAGCCGCCTCGGCCACCGCCGCCTCCGCCGCCGCGCAGCCTGCGCCGGACGTGGTCGTCCCGCCGACCAGAATGGCAGAGGTGCTGGCCACGTAGACGAACAACAAAGCTAACGCTGCGAGGCAGCGGGTCAGGATATTGTAGCGTTTAGCCATTCGAGGAATCTCCGGGTCACTTCAAGACATCTGGACTTCTGGCACTATCTCACTTAGACGCGCGAGACAGCTTTCGGTTCAGATGCGCTAAGATGATATTTCTACTAAGGTTCTTTCGGGCTCTTGGGACTTTATTAAGAAGGGCAGGTAAGGTCAAGTTATGGCCGGTCTGTCGAGGGTTTTTGCGTTGCGCCGTTCATCTTCCTGAATGCATCCTGAACGCCGATGATTGTGCGCCGCAGAATTTCGAGGGAAAGCTACGGCAAGGCCACGCCGGCAACTTGATCTCGACACGATTTCCATTTTTCAGCGTAAGACGATCCTCGCCCTTAACGAGTACCCATGTCCAAAAAACACACTTATGTCCTCGGCCTGAACACCTACGACCATGATGTCAGCGCCTGCCTGTTGCGCGACGGCGCCATCGCGTTTGCGATCGCCAAGGAGCGGATCACGCGGGCGAAGCACGCGTCGCGGCTTCTACAAGGAAGTGATCGACTATTGCCTCGAGGCCGAGGGCATCACGCTCGATGACGTCGATCTGGTCGTCGCGCAATTGCTACATCCTGCCGGTCCCGGAAATGGAGGAGCGGCTGGTCTATCAGGACGCGCCGGGCTTCCTCCCGGAGTTCGAACGCGGCGACGCCGCCAAGCATCCGCTGTATCTGTCGCGATCAGGACAAGGTGGTCGACGATCTCCCACCATCTGGCGCACGCCTACAGCGCGTTCGCGGTATCGCCGTTCGAGGAAGGCGTCGTGATGATCGTCGATGGCGTCGGCAGCTATCGGTCCGACGTCATGGAGCCTTATCCGTCCAGCGATGCGGCAACGCCGCTCGCGCGCGAGTCCGAGAGCTACTACAAGTTCAGCGGCGCGACGCTCGGAATGCCTGAAGAAGGTCTGGATGGAGCCGGACCGCGGCTTCCTCAGCGACGAGTTCTACAACATGCCCGGGCTCGGCGCGCTCTACAGCCGCGCCTCGACCTACATTTTCGGCGACTGGAACAAATGCGGCGAGCTGATGGGGCTGGCGCCCTATGGCCGCCGCGACCAGGTCAAGCATCTGCTCGAACTGAACGACGGCAAGCTGCACGTGCCGCACTGGACCGCGCGACTTCAAGCAGCCCTACGTGTTCGACGGCACGGCAACTGGGAAAAGCAGCCCCGCGATGCGGCACTGGGAGGATCTGGCCTGGCGGGTGCAGGACGACACCGAAAACGTGCTGCTCGCGCGCGCCCGCTGGCTGCGTGAAACCACCGGCGCGAAGAACCTCTGCATCGCCGGCGGCGTCGCGCTGAACTGCGTGGCGAACGGGCGGGTCGCCCGCGAAGCCGGCTTCGAGAATGTCTGGATCCAGCCCGCGGCGGGCGATGACGGCATCGCGATCGGCTGCGCCTATTACGGCTGGCTCGAAATCCTGAAGCAGCGCCGCGACTTCGTGATGGATCATTCCTATGTCGGCAAGCGCTACAGCGATCAAGGACGATCGCCACGGCGCTGCAGAAATTTCTGGTGCGCATCCAGATCGAGGCCGAAGCGCAGCGACGAATATCTGCCGCGACACCGCAAAGCTGCTCGCCGATCAGCAGCGTGATCGGCTGGTTTCAGGGACCGCTCTGAATTCGGCCCGCGCGCGCTCGGCAACCGCAGCCTGCTCGCGCGATCCGCGCAAGCCCGAGATGAAGGACATCCTCAACAGCCGCGTCAAGCACCGGCAGGCGTTCCGCCCGTTCGCGCCGATCGTGCTGGCCGAGCGCATGAAGGAGAGTTTTGAAGGCGAGGAGGATTCGCCGTTCATGCTGATCGCCAAGCCGGTCCGTCCGGAATGGCGCGGACAAGATTCCGGCGATCGTGCATGTCGACGGCACCGCGCGGGTTCAGACCGTGCGCGAAGCAACCAATCCGATGCTCTATCGGTTGCTGAAGGAGTTCGAGGCGCTGACCGGCGTTCCCGTGCTGATCAACACCTCATTCAACGTCAAGGGCGAGCCGATCGTGGAAACGCCGCAGGATGCCGTGATCTGCTTCCTGACCACGGGCGTCGACCATCTGGTCCTGCACGACACGCTGGTATCGAAGACCGCCATGCACAAGATCGTCGCGCCGCTGGTCAATACCTACACCGACGTCGCGGACGCTGGTGGCGTCGACGCGCGCAGCCGGCCTGAGGCGGCATGCCGTGCTCAGATCGCCTGAGCCGCATCAGGCGGCTTTCGGCAGCCGGCGGCTTTGGCAGCGGCTTGTCCTGCCGCTTCGACCAGGAGATGTAATAGGCGACGATGGTCGCGATCGCGATGCCGGTCACGCTGACGAAGATCTGCGCGAACAGCGAGCCCGAGCTCATCGACAGCTCGAAATGCCCGACAAACGACAGGAACACGCCGACGCAGAACACCGCGAGCGATTGCTGGCCGCAGACGACCAGCGGATCGAACATCTTCCACTCCAGGCCCGGCCAGTCCTTCGGCACGAAGCGGATGACCAGGATCACGATCACCACGAAGTGCAGGAAGCGATAGGGCGCCAGATTGGTCTTGTCGTTCGGATTGAACGTCGAATAGAGCCAGTGCGGGAACAGCTCGCCGAAATCCGGAAACTTGCCGGCCATGGTCATGACCAGCGCCGAGGATCATGTAGGCGATGCAGAACCACAGCGTGGCCGGGTGAGTTGATGATGGCTATCGATTTCCGCGCGCCGCCGAGCGCGCACCATGCGCCGAACACGAACAGCACCTGCCAGGCGAACGGGTTGAAGTACCAGGTGCCTGCCGGATAGGCCGGCAGGTTCCAGCCGGTCTGCCGCGACACCAGCCACAGCACGATCGAGGCCACCATGGTCCGGTTGGGCTGGCGCAGCATGATCCACAGCACCGGCGGGAACAGCCCCATCAGCACGATGTAGAGCGGCAGCACGTCGAGATTGACCGGCTTGAACTTCAGGAACAGGCCCTGCCGCAGCGTTTCGGTCGCGTTGTCGACCAGGCCCGACGACGTTGAACTCGTTGACCAGTTCCGGATCGCCGAAGCGCAGCGCGAGATAGCTGATCGAGGCGATATAGATCACGAACAGGATGATATGGGCGACATAGAGCTGCCAGACGCGCTTGGTCAGCCGCGTGGCGCCGACGATGAAGCCGCGTTCCAGCATCATCCGGGCATAGACGAAGGAGGCGGTATAGCCGGAAATGAAAACGAACAGGTCGGCGGCGTCGCTGAAGCCGTAATTGCGGGTGGTGATCCAGTTCACGACGTTGTCGGGGATATGATCCAGATAGATCGCCCAGTTCGCGACCCCGCGAAACAGGTCGAGCCGGAGGTCGCGTCCTTTTTCGGGCAGGGTGGCGTTGATTTTCATGGGTGCCGTTTCGAAGTGATGCTTTCGGAAGGATCGGCGCAGCGTGGCCTGCCGGCGCCGGCCGGCCCAGATTGTCACAGTGCGGCATAATGACTATACCGGTCCGGAAATGGTAACATCCGGGTGCTGGAATCACCGATCAAATTCCTGAAAGGTGTCTCTATACTATCCCGGCCGTTTCCACCAAACGCTATCCATGTCTGCATATCGCTTCGACAGGGCCCGACCATCCATGACCGCACGCATTTTTAAGCCCGCCAAAAACGCGATGCAATCGGGCAGGGCCAAGACCCGGGAATGGCAGCTCGACTACGAGCCGGAGCAGCCGCGGGCGATCGAGCCCCTGATGGGCTGGACCTCGTCCGGCGACATGAAGCAGCAGCTCACCCTGCGCTTCGACACCAAGGAAGACGCGGTCGCCTATTGCGAGCGCAAGGGCATTCCCTACCAGGTGATCGAGCCCGAGGATTCGAGCACGCCGGCAGGTCGCCTATGCCGACAATTTCGCCTTCAGGCGCGGCGAGCCCTGGACCCATTAGGGACTTGACCCACCGGCCGGCCGACGCCGGACTCTTCGATGGCGTGGCGCGTCGGGCGCGAGCCGGTGCTATTCAACCGCGGACGGATGCCGCCGGATAGTCGGTATCGGCAGCGGCGCATCCTTGGCGACGCCCGAGCACCGGGAAGGTCCTGATGTTGCGGACCTCGGGCATCGCGGAAAACTGCAGAAGCTGCTGGTGCATGCCCTCGACGTTTCGCGCGACGCATTTGAGCAGATAGTCGGCGTCGCCCGAAATCCGCCAGCATCTGCAGGACCAGCGGCATCGCCGCGATCGATTTTCGAACGCCTGCAGCGGCGCCTGGGCCTGGCTCTGCAACTGGATCAGGACGAAGGAAATGACCTCGTAGCCGAGCAGCGTTTCGTCGAGCGTGGCGCGGATCGCGCTGACATAGCCGCGCTCGCGCAAGGTGCGAACGCGCCGCCGGCATGGCGGCTCCGAGATGCCGACCCTGCTCAGCCAGTTCGTTGTTGCGGATGCGTCCGTCCCTCTGCAGTTCGGACAGGATCTTCGAGGTCGATGTCGTCGAGCGGCTGGCGTTCCGTCATCGGCACCTCATCGGCGCTCTAGCCTGCCAGGCGCGACTGCGACTGCAGGCGGCGCGCGTTTGGGCCAGCTCGGTCTGGCTGCGGCCAGGGGCCGACGCTCGACAGCACCAGCTTCTCGTGGGCGGCGACGATGGCCTCCTGGTGAGCCGCCCGCCCGGGCCGGTACCAGGTGCAGAGTGCCGGTCAGACAGGGCGAGGATCGCAAATGTCGCCACCTGGATGTCCACGACCTCGAAATCGCCTTCCGACGACGCCCTCGGCGAGAATTTCGGCCAGCCGCTGCTCAGTAGGCGCCGCGCAGCGCCACGATCGCTTCGTAGTTCTTCGGCTCCAGGCTTCGCAGCTCGGAATTGGCGATGAAGACCTCGCGCTTCTTGGTCATGTGATAGGTGACGTGGAAGGCGGTGAAGGCGCGGAGCTTGTCGGCCGGCTGCTGTTTCCCGTGCAGGGCGCGATCGAGCTGGCGCAGCAGTTCGTTGATGTGGTCCCGCACCAGGTCGAACAGCAATTCCTGCTTGGTGCGTGATGTGATTGTAGAGCGATCCCGACTGGATCCCGACCTCGGCGGCGAGCTGGCGCAGGCTCATGGCCGCGTAGCCGTGCTCGAAGATCAGACGCGAGCCCGGCCTTGCGGATCGCCTCCATCGTCTTGGGGCCGTGTGAGCCGATCGTCCGCGCCATGGGTCCTCTCGGAAGTAGGGCGTTCGGATCGTCCGCCAGATCAGTAAACGAGCAATCGATCGTATAATTATGACATGAAATGATAGTAATTTCAATCGCCTGTGCCTGACTTTTCGAGCTCTGACAGGTTCCGCTTGCAGGGATAGTTAAAAAACGTATGATCGTTTAATTCCAAGAAGAGCCAGGGAGAAATGATGGCCTCAAACAGGGCGCTGCTTCTCAACTTCGATCTCGGCGACACCGCGGATGCGATCCGCGAAACGGTGCATGCGTTCTCGCAGAACGAGATCGCGCCGCGCGCCGCCGAGATCGACCGCAGCAATCAGTTTCCGCGCGACCTCTGGCCCAAGATCGGCGCGCTCGGCCTGCACGGCATCACGGTCGAGGAGGAATATGGCGGCACCGGCCTCGGCTATCTCGAGCACTGCATCGCGGTGGAGGAAATGTCGCGGGCCTCGGCCGCGGTCGGCCTGTCCTACGGCGCGCATTCCAACCTCTGCGTCAACCAGATCCGCCGCAACGGCAACGAGGCGCAGAAGCGGAAATATCTGCCGAAGCTGATTTCCGGCGAACATGTCGGCTGCGCTCGGCGATGTCGGAGCCCGGCGCCGGCTCCGACGTGGTCTCGATGAAGACCCGCGCCGACAAGAAGGGCGACCGCTTTGTCGCTCAACGGCAACAAGATGTGGATCACCAACGGCCCGGTCGCCGACACGCTGGTGGTCTACGCCAAGACCGATCCCAACGCCGGTCCGCGCGGCATCACCGCCTTCATCATCGAAAAGGGCATGAAGGGATTTTCCACCGCGCAAAAGCTCGACAAGCTCGGCATGCGCGGCTCCGACACCTGCGAACTGGTGTTCGAGGATTGCGAGGTGCCGGAGGAGAACGTGCTGAGCGAGGTCGGCCGCGGCGTCAACGTGCTGATGTCCGGCCTCGACTACGAGCGCGCGGTGCTGGCGGCGGGCCCGATCGGCATCATGCAGGCCTGCATGGACGTGGTGCTGCCCTACGTGCACGAGCGCAAGCAGTTCGGCGAGCCGATCGGCACCTTCCAGCTGGTGCAGGGCAAGATCGCCGACATGTACACCACCATGAACGCCTCGCGCGCCTATGTGTATGCGGTGGCGAAGGCCTGCGACCGCGGCGAGACCACGCGCGAGGACGCCGCCGGCGCCATCCTCTATGCCGCGGAGAAGGCCACGCAATGCGCGCTCGACGCCATCCAGCTAGCAATACGTAACTGAACGAAGCAT